>JACCDI011137679.1_pt1 | contig 382642 bp, 360 predicted proteins | sample 7442791 | NCBI WGS metagenome assembly JACCDI01 (sample SAMN15323434, study PRJNA562643) | freshwater metagenome | isolation source: river surface water | place: USA:Blue River Watershed | collected 2017-08-15
ATTTGTTGGTCAGCTGCGAGCCCTGCGCTTCCATCACCGCGGGCGATGCATAGTTCTCGGACGCGATCAGCTCGATATGGTCTTGCTGGCGCTGATTCTCTTGCTGAATCGCCGACCACAGTTCGGGATCCACGTTGGCAATGGTGTGTTGGCTGGAAAACATCAGGAAGCTCCAATCGGTGCAGTGGTTCGATTCAATCAGGTGAGGGCCGACGGTGCAGTGCAGACGAGCGGCAGCCTCTACGTTTTGATCAGGTGATCCGCAGATCCCCTTCACGGCTGCCCAGGCGTACGGCGGAAAAGCCAGGTCTCGCGCTCCCCGGTGGGTGCCCACCTCACCAGCCAGTCGGCCGGCTTTGCGCCAGTTACACGAGACAAAATGACCGCAAATTTTATTAGACGCAGGGGTTTTCAGCAAGGATAAGCGCCGGAAACCGCCTGGCTTTCGGCTAAAATGCGGCAGTTTGCAGCACCCCGACACATCAGGATTGATTGGGATTTCGGATGATCGTACTCGTCACTGGCGCCAGTTCCGGCTTCGGCGCCGCCATCGCGCGCAAGTTCGTCAATCAGGGCCATCGTGTGATTGCCGCCGCACGCCGCACTGACCGGCTGGCGGCACTCGCCGCCGAACTGGGATCGCAGCTGTTTCCGGTCGAACTGGACGTGACGGACAAGGCCTCAATCGAGCGCGTGCTGGCAGCCCTGCCGGCCGACTGGCAGCGTATTGATAGTCTGGTCAATAACGCCGGACTCGCGCTCGGGCTCGAACCCGCACAGGCAGCGCATCTGCCGGACTGGGAAACGATGATTGCGACCAACTGCCAGGGCCTGGTCTGGATGACCCGTGCGCTGCTGCCGCAGATGGTAGCGCGAGGTTCCGGCCACGTGATCAACATCGGCTCGGTCGCGGGCAGCTATCCTTACCCCGGTGGCAATGTGTATGGTGCGACCAAGGCCTTTGTGGAGCAGTTCACGCTGAATCTGCGCGCCGACCTCGTCGGTACCGGTGTCAAGGCGACCAATATCGCACCGGGCATGTCGGGCGGCACAGAATTCTCGAACGTGCGCTTCAAGGGCGATGATGCAGCGGCTGCCAAGGTCTACGAAGGCACGCAGCCACTGACGGCCGATGATGTGGCCGAAGCCGTCTATTGGGCCGCGACGCTGCCGCCCCATGTGAATATCAATGTGATCGAGATGATGCCAACTTGTCAGGGCTTCTCGCCTTTTACGGTGAAGCGACAGGTATGAGCATCGTGTTCAGCTGGCCGGTACGTGTGTATTACGAAGATACCGACGCCGGTGGCATCGTGTTCTATGCGAACTATCTGAAATTCTTTGAGCGTGCGCGTACCGAGTGGCTGCGCGCGGCTGGCGTCGCACAGCAGCGACTGGCTGACGAGGCGCGGCGAGTCTTTGTGGTCAAAAGCACCGTCATCGATTACCATGCGCCGGCAAAACTCGACGACCGGCTCGAGATCACCGTCGAGGTGGAGAAGCTGGGCCGTGTCTCGGTAGACTTCAGCCAAGAGATCTGGTTGACCCCGGAAGGTGAGATAAGCGGCGCCGCGAGACGACTGCTGTGCAGTGGACGCATCCGGGTCGGATGTGTGGATGCAGGCACGCTGCGTCCGGCCGCGATGCCCGATGCGATCAGCACCGCGCTGCGCCAGCAGCTTCAAGCAGTTGCCGACAAATAGCGCCTTTATTTCAGCTCCGGTAGCAGCCGGAGTTTGTACAATCCCACGCAGCCATACCGCTAACCGACAATGCCATGACCGTTACCCAGGACCTCTCCTTCCTCTCCCTGATCAGCAATGCATCGCTGCTGGTGCAATTCGTGATGGCGCTGCTGGTGCTGGTGTCGGCGATGAGCTGGACCTATATCTTTCGCAAGATGTTCACCCTGCGCAGCGCGACCCGACAGACTGCGGAGTTCGAAAGCGCGTTCTGGTCGGGCGCCAACCTGAATGCCTTGTACGAAGAAGTCACGTCCACACGGCGCCGCAACGGACAGAATGGCGCACTCGAACGCATCTTCGAGGCCGGCATGGAGGAATACAAGAAGGCCCGTGTTTCTTTTACGGGCAAAGATATCGATACCGGCGCGTTGCTCGACGGCGCTCGACGCGCGATGCGCGCTGCGTACCAGCGCGAGATGGATGCGCTTGAATCTCATCTCGCCTTTCTGGCGTCGGTCGGTTCGGTGTCGCCGTATGTCGGTTTGTTCGGCACCGTTTGGGGCATCATGAACGCCTTCCGCGGTCTGGCCAACGTGCAGCAGGCAACGCTGGCCGCAGTCGCGCCCGGCATTGCCGAGGCGCTGGTCGCCACGGCCATCGGCTTGTTCGCTGCGATTCCTGCCGTCGTCGCGTACAACCGGTATTCGCATGACATCGACCGTATCGCGATTCGCTTCGAAAGCTTCATCGAAGAATTTCTGAACATCCTGCAAAGGCAGTCACGCTGACCATGGCACAAGGCTCCTCCATGCGCGGCGGCCGCGGCCGCAAGTTCAAGTCCGACATCAATGTGGTTCCTTACATTGATGTGATGCTGGTGCTGCTGGTGATCTTCATGGTGGTGGCGCCCATGGTGCCGCCGACCGAGATCAAGCTGCCGAAAGCGGGACAATCAACGCAACCACCGACGGAATATATTGAGGTCGAGCTGCAGGCCGATGGCGCGGCCCGTCTTGGTATTCACGGACAGAAATTCACTCAGGTGAAAAGCCGCTCGCAACTGGCCGACGAACTCGCATCGCTGAGCCAGAAGCATCCTGCATTGCCACTGATGATCTCGGCAGATAAAGACATCAAGTACGACGAAGTGGTGCAGACCATCACCGTGGCCAACAAGTCCGGCATCGCGCGCGTCGGACTCGCCACCCGTTGATCCTGCCTTGAACACGAACGCCGCTCCGTACCGGGTACCGATCGAGCCAGGTCGCTGGCGCGCGTTTGCGCTGGCGATGCTGATGCATCTGCTGTTACTCGGCTTTCTGTGGGTCGGCGTTTCCTGGCAAAACACGGTGCCGGTATCGATTGAGGCGGAGATCTGGAGTCCGCAGGCACGCGTGGCAGCGCCGCCTGCGCCGGAACCGGAACCTGCTCCCGAACCAAAGCCAGTCATCACGCCGCCGAAGCCACAACCCGCGCCTGAGCCGCAGGCGAAGATGCCGGACCCTGATATCGCGCTCGAAAAAGAGAAGAAGCGCAAGCAGGAACTCGACAAGAAGCTCGCCGAAGAAAAGCAGAAGGAAAAAGAACAGCGGCAAGAGCAAGAAAAAAAGCGTCTCGCTGAAGCGCAGGAGAAAAAGAAACTGGCCGAACTCGAGAAACAGAAGCAGCTCGAGGACCAGAAGCGCAAGCAGGAAGAAGCAGCAGAAGCACAGCGTGACAAGGCCCGTCGCGATAACAACCTCAAACGTCTGCAGGCACTGGCGGGCGAAGGCACGCCGGCCAGTACCGGCGATGCGGAACGCTCCTCAGGACCAAAAACTGATGCCAACTATCTGGGCAAGATCGCGGGCCGTATCAAGAGCAATACTCGCTTCGCCACGACCGACGCCATTCCCGGTAATCCGACCGTCGAGTACGAGCTCGAACTTCTTCCGGATGGCAGCGTGAAAGAGATTAAAATAACGCGCGTTTCGGGTTATGCGGCATTCGATGAGGCGGTCAAGCGCGCGATCTATCTGTCTGCGCCTTTCCCGCCTGATCCCTCCAGCGGCAGGGTTCCTTCGTCGATCGCCGCCAGGCAGCGTCTGAAAGAGAACTGATGACAGCATCGACCATGAAAAGATCTTTCCTCAAGACAATAGCGCTCGGCGGCGCGGCGGCTTGCTTATACCCGCTGCTGTCCGCGCATGCGCAATTGCGGGTGGAGATCTCCGGCGTCGGCGCCAACCAGATTCCGATTGCGATTGGCCAGTTCTTCGATGACCCGGCGAGTGACAATCAGGTGACGTCCATCATCAAGGCCGACCTGCAGCGCAGCGGCTTGTTCCGCGTGATCTCATCAAATGACCTAACCGGCGAAAGCGGCAATGTCGATGACGCGCGCTGGAAGGCGCTAGGCGCCGATGCGATGGTCGGCGGCAGGTTGCGCCGCGTCGACGGCCGTATCGAGCTGCGCTACCGGTTGCGTGATACGACCAAGGGCGCGGATCTCGCCGCGTCTGTACTGACCGTTAATCCGCAATTCATCCGTCTCGCCGCGCACCGCATCGCCGACGATATCTTCGAGAAACTCACCGGCATCCGCGGCCCGTTCGCCACCCGCATTGCGTATGTCGCCAAGAGCGGCGGCGAGTACCGTCTTGAAGTGGCCGACTCCGATGGTGAGAACGCTTTCACCGCCTTCCGCGACACCGAGCCGGTCATCTCGCCGGTCTGGTCGCCGGACGGAACGCGGCTGGCCTATGTGTCATTCAACACGAAAAAGCCGGTGGTCTATGTGCAGGAACTGGCGACCCGACGCCGGATCGCGGTCGCGAATTTCAAAGGTAGCAACTCCGCACCAGCGTGGTCGCCGGACGGACGCCGGCTGGCGATCGCACTTTCACGCGACGGACTCACGCAGGTCTATTTGATCAATGCCGACGGCGGCGATCTGAGGCGGTTGACCAATAGCGGCGCCATCGATACCGAACCCTGCTTCTCGCCGGATGGTCAGTTCATCTACTTCACCAGCGACCGCAGCGGCGGTCCGCAGATCTACCGGATGAACGCCGATGGCGGCGATGTACGTCGCATCAGCTTTAACGGCAGTTACAACATCAGCCCCGCGATTTCGCCGGACGGTAAAATGCTGAGCTACATTTCGCGCCGTGACGGCCGGTTCCAGGTGTATGTTCTTGAACTGGCAACAGCGCAGGAATCACGCTTGTCTGACGGGCCGCGCGACGAATCACCCAGCTTCGCGCCGAACAGCCGCTACATTCTGTACGCAAGCGAGACCAGCGGACAAGGCAACCTGTCCGTAGTCGCTGTCGATGGCAGCACCCGCTATACGCTCAGCGCGAAAGCATCAGCTATTCGCGAACCCGCGTGGGGACCGTTTACGAAGTAGAACGACGGCGAGGGGGCCGTCGAACAAATGGCACGACGATTTGCTTAACCAACCAGGGAGAAAACCATGAGTGGACTCAAAACCACCGCCAGCATTGCAGCGCTTGTGCTGCTCGCAGCCTGCTCTACTGTCAAGCTTGACGACAAGCCAGCACCGGTCGAAGACCGCAACGCCAGTCCGTCGTCAACAGCACCGGCACCGGCACCGGCGCCTTCCGCAGTCGATACCGGCGCGATCGGATCGGGCGTCACCGATCCGCTGAACGATCCGAGCAGCATGCTCGCCAAGCGCAGCGTCTATTTTGATTTCGACAGCTACACCGTGAAGAACGAGTACAACGCGATCGTGGAAGCCCATGGCAAATATCTTGCCGGTCATCCTGAGCGTAAGGTCATCATCCAGGGCAATACCGACGAACGCGGTGGCAGCGAATACAACCTCGCACTGGGTCAGAAGCGCGCAGAAGCCGTGCGTCGGGCACTGGCCCTCGCCGGTGCGAAGGACTCGCAGATGGAAGCAGTGTCGTTCGGCAAGGAGAAGCCCAAGGCACAGGGCAGCACCGAAGCCGCGTGGGCGGAAAATCGTCGCGCCGACCTCGCCTACTGATCCCTGATCGATGAAATCCTCTTTCAGAGACCTGAGCGCCGCCGCGATGGCGGCGCTTTTCATTCTGTTGCCGATCAGCTCGCATGCGCTGTTCGAGGATACCGATGCGCGTCGCTCGCTGCTGGATCTGCGCAAGCAGGTCAACGAGCTCAGCGCTCGCGTCGACGCTAAACTCGAACCCCTGATCGCGCGTGTCGACGGCAAGGCTGATACCAAGAGCATCATGGATCTGGCCAGCGAGATCGAGAAGCTGAGGCAGGAGCTTGCCAACCTGCGCGGCCAGATCGAGATCGCGTCGAATGACATCGCCAACGCGCAACGGCGTCAGAAGGACTTTTACCTCGACCTTGACCAGCGTCTGCGCAACATCGAGCAGAAGCAGGCGGCCGCCGAAAAGGCCGCGACCGAGGTGAAGGCGCCTGAGGTTCCCGAGCCACCATCCGAGCAGAAGACTTTCGATACCGCACTCGCGCAGTTCAAGGCACAAGACTATCGCTCGGCCGCGCAAACTTTTTCGGACTTCCTGAAGCGCTTTCCGGAATCTGCCAATCTGCCGCAGGCCTATTTCTGGCTGGGCTCCAGCCATTACGCATTGCATGACTGTGTCAGCGCAATACCGTCGTTCCAGACTGTGGTTGCCCGCTTCCCGGCAAGCCCGCGAGCGCCGGATGCAATGCTGAGCCTTGCCGAGTGTCAGAACGATATGAAAGACAAGGTGGCTGCGCGACAGACGCTGAACAACCTGATCAAGAAATTTCCGGCCAGCGACGCGGCAAAGACAGGCAAACAGAGACTGGGCGAGATCAAATGATTCATGACCATCATCCGCACTTGTCGTGATGGCATGAGTCCAATCGCCAACCCGATACGCTCTGCCTCAAGTACGAGGCGAGTGTTGGCGTTTGACAAAACTTTCTCGATTTGCGTATAATTTCGGTCTTTCGGGTCGTTAGCTCAGTTGGTAGAGCAGCGGACTTTTAATCCGTTGGTCGCAGGTTCGAGTCCCGCACGACCTACCAGAAAAATCAAGGGCCTGAATGAGCGATCATCCAGGCCCTTGTTCATTTTCAGTCCGCGTTAGTTGATTTCAATCACCGCGCCACTGCCCGACGCCACAAGCGTACCAAGTTGGAGTGTTGAAGATGGAAGACCCGCTTCGCGTTATCATTATCGCGGGCCCTAACGGGGCGGGAAAAACCACCTTTGCACGTGAGTTTCTTCCGCGCGAAGCGGCCTGCCCTGTTTTCGTCAACGCAGATCTGATTGCCGCAGGGATTGCCCCATTTGCGCCGGAAACTGCCGCGCTGCGTGCAGGGCGCTTGATGCTGGAAGAACTTTCAATTCACTTCACCGCGCGTACCAGTTTCGCCTTTGAGACCACACTTTCGGGCCGAGGCTATCTGCGATTAATAAAGGTGTGGCAAGAAGCAGGATATCGGGTAAAAATCATTTTTCTTCAGCTGGCGAGCGCAGACGAAGCTGTCGCTCGTGTAGCACAGCGAGTGAAACAAGGCGGACACAGTATTCCAGAAGAAGTGATTCGCCGTCGCTTCGCAGCAGGAAAGGACAATTTCGAAAAGCTCTATGCACCCTTGGCAGATGCTTGGGCCTTGTACGACAACGCTGGCGCAACGCCATTGTTAATCGACTGGAGTGACAGATATGAACAAACTTCCCATTGAACAGGCCAAGGATCCTGACTTGCGCTTATCTCAAGTAGCCTTAATACGAGCTGCCCAACGCGCAAGAGACTTGGCTGCCGTAACCGGGACCGACTTGGTTATCAGTCGCAATGGTGTTATCGAACACTTGACGCCCAGCATATCGGAGCAAAAAAAACTAGCGGACTGAAATGTAAATTCACCATTTATCATCCAGCCCCTTGTTCATTTCAAAACCCATCTCCGCTCTAACGAATCGCTTGACATACACTGACGTAAGTCACAGCCAAAACAAACCAGGCGCCACATCCACTTCCTAGAATTGTCGCGTCTATCCGTATAAACAAGATTGCTGAAGGAAACTCACATGGCACGATCCATATTGGATGAACTTCACATCCACTCAGCAATACAGAAAACGGTATCTGAACATTTTCGGGATACCGTGCAGGAAGTACAAACCACCATCGGCCAACATCGTATCGTCGTGATCGGTATGTCAGGTAACCCCGTAGTTTCAAAAGCACGGAAGCTGCTGAAAGAAAAAAATCTAGAGTTTAAATACCTGGAGTACGGCAGCTACTTCAATCAATGGCGCCGCCGTACCTCTCTAAAGATGTGGACAGGCTGGGCAACCTTCCCCATGGTGTTTGTGGACGGAATGCTGATTGGCGGCTATCGAGACCTGAAAGCATTGGATGATTCAGGTGAGTTAAGCCGCATGCTGGTTTCCGGCGGGAACTGAGAGCTGACTTATCAGAAATAACAAAGGCTTGGATGAGTGATCATCCAAGCCTTTGTTCATTTTCTTAGCCGCTTCAGCGGCCTGCCTCGTTCAATCGATAGCAAGGCGTGCCGCCGCATCGCGAATCACATAGCGCCCGGAGATAGCTGTTGGCTTCAGCGTTATTTCTCCATCGGTCAACTCGATCTGCTCATAGCTACCCTCGATCAGACTACAGGGATCGGCAGCAGCGGGCCACGGCGCTGATAATACGGCACAAAACAGCAGTGACAAAGCCCATCGATGCATGGAAAATTCTCCAGTTAGTTGATTGTCTTGTTGCTTGTCGTTTCAGACAAGCCTGTCAAAGTCCTATCCGGCTTCCAGAACTCTCTGCGAGCGATAGCAGGGTCAGGCCACGCTGAATCTGCCATTCACCCACTCACCCTTTTTCGCTGGCCGCCCATCGGCATAGGTCTCGACGCCCGAGCCGTGCTTTACGCCATCGACGAATTCGCCCTTGTAGCGATCGCCGCTATGGTGCAAATAAACGCCCTCACCATGCGGCTGCCCATTGCGAATCTGACCCTTGTATTTGCTACCGCTGGCAAAGGTCAGCATACCCTCCCCGTCAAGTTTGTCTTGATCGAAGTCTCCGGCATAGATGTCGCCGTTGGCGAAGGTGAAGGTGCCCTTACCATGTTGCCTGTCCTGCTCGTAACGGCCCGTGTACTTGTCGCCGTTGGCGTAAAAGTAACTGCCCTTGCCGTGATACTTGCCGTGCTCGAACTGACCTTCATAGCGGTCGCCGTTGGCATGAATAAATGTGCCGAGTCCGTGATACTGGTTGTCCTGAAACTCGCCGACATAGCGGTCGCCGTTCGAAAATTCCAGGGTGCCGACGCCGATATATTGCTCACCCTGCGTTTCGCCGATGTAGCAATCACCGTTCGGGTAATGAATGGTCGCCATGGTTTTTGTCCGTCGGATAGGTTGCAAATGAAAAGCTGCTAACGAGTTGATGCAAGGTCATATCTGTGTAACGGCGACTCCCCTGCGCCGCAGCGACAACAGCACGCCGGCCACAGCCCATACGACCGCCGCTACCGGCACACTCTGCAGTCCGAATTCCGCATCCAGTACCGCACCGCCGGTCCATGCACCGAGTGCATTACCGATATTGAACGCGCCGATATTCATGATCGATACCAGATTCGGCGCTTCATACCCGCGCTTCATCACATTCACCTGCAGGGCCGGCACCAGTGCGAAGGTCACGCAACCCCACACGAACAGCAGAATTTCTATCGGTATCATCATCGTCGCAAAGATGGACAGCAGCAATGAAGTCACCGCAATCGCCGCAAAACCACCCACCAGCGTCGCTTGTAATCGTTTATCCGCAAAGCGCCCGCCGAGCACATTACCGATGGTCAGTCCGACGCCGATCAGGAACAGGCTTGACGTGACGCCGCGCGGCGACAGGCCCGTCAGATCTTCAAGAAAAGGCGCGATGTAGGTAAAGGTGGTGAACATGGCTGCAGAAAACGTGACCGTCATTGCGAAGGCCTGCCAGACTTCGCGATGTCTCAGTACTGTCATCTCACTGCGTAGCGTCTCACGTTCGACCTTCGCATCTTCTGGCAGCGAAAACATCAGACCGGCCAGTGCCAGCATACCGATCATGCTGACGGCCCAGAAGGTCATGCGCCAGCCGAATTCCTGGCCGAGTGCGGTACCGAGCGGTACACCCAGAATGTTGGCCAGCGTCAGACCGGTAAACATGATGGCGATCGCCGACGCGCGACGGTCGGCCGGCACGACGCTGGTCGCCACGACCGAACCAATGCCGAAGAATGCGCCATGGCACAGCGCGGTGACTACACGCGCCAGCATCAGCAAGCCATAGGACGCAGCCAGCGCGCACAACACATTACCGAGAACGAAGATCACCATCAGCAGCCGCAAGGTCTGGCGACGCTCAAGACGCGCGGTCGCGACCGCCATCAATGGCGCGCCAACAGCTACGCTCAATGCATAGCCGGTGACGAGCCAGCCGGCCATCGGGATGGTCACACTCAGGTCACGCGCGACATCAGGCAACAGACCCATGATCACGAATTCCGTCGTACCGATCGCGAAGGCCGAGAGGGAGAGGACAATCAGGGCGAGTGACATGCTGGGCCTCGGTTGAGCAATGGGACAGCGCTATGGACGACGCCCAAGGTGATGACTCAGGCGCAATACAGTCTGATATGCAGGACGGTCGTGGCAACGAATTGTGGCACAGCAGTCGCAAGACCCGCCATACGAATGAGCGTTCACGACGCGCGTCGGGTTACCGCCGTGACGATCGCAGCGCCGCTAGACAGCCGCCCACGCTCCAGCTCAGCCAGCATGATGGCCTGCAGCGTCGGGTTCACCACGCCGGCGGTGTCAGCGAAGCGCTCGACCCAGTCGAAGAAATCGATGCGCTGCTTCGCGTCCCACGATGGCGGCGCGAACGCACCGGCCAGATTACGCACGCTCGCGACCAGCTGTGCCAGCTTCAGTAACTTTGCCTTGCGCGACAGGTGCGGCGCGATAGTGATGCGCAGTGCCTTGCGCGTGACTTTGGAAAGGCGAGGATTATCCGTCACTTCGGCGATGATGTAGGCCACCTCGCTGCCGAACACGCCGGCAAGGTCCGTCTCGCTGACATCCGCCACCTGCAGCATGTCATGCAGCATCGCCGCCGTCAGCAGGAAAGGGTCGGACTCGCCGGCCTCCTGCAGCAGCAGCGACACATCCGCCGGGTGAAGAATGCAATGCATGCCGATTTCCGGCAAGGGCGCATCGGTCGCACCGTGCTGCCTGCGGAAATCCAGCGCCCTTTGCAGCAACGGCGAGCTTCTGCCTGCTTCGCCATGAGCAGTCCTGCCTGCCTTGCTGCTTGTCTGTTTCGCAATCGCTGAGATTTCCATTTCCAGATGATAGCTGTTCTATGATGTTGTCTGAGAATTCGTCCCGTAACGTCCGTGAGAAACATGAGCCAGGTTCGCTCCACCCACGTCAAACGCTATCTGAAACAGCCTATTGTTCGGCTGCGCGCCATTTCCTGGCGTGACCTGCTGACCGTGCTGATGCCGGTGCTGGCGCTGACGCTCGCGCTCGGCTGGCTGACGGTGAAGCTGATACGACCGGCTCCACCGAACCGGCTGGTGATCCTGTCTGGTCCTGAGGACAGCAGTTATTACACGAGCGCGCAGCGCTATGCGAAGCTGATCGAGGCGCATGGCATCAAGGTCGAGGTTCGCACCAGCGACGGCTCAGTCGATAACCTGACGACGCTGCTCGACAAAAAGCAGACGGCGGATGTCGGCTTCGTGCAGACCGGGCTGGCCGATGACGATAAGGCACCCGGGCTCGTGTCCCTCGGTACGCTCTATGTGCAGCCGGTGATGGTGTTCTACCGCGGACCGGCGAATATTGAGCGGCTCACGCAGCTCAGGGGCCGACGCATTGCGATCGGACCGGACGGCAGTGGCACGGCTGCGGTGGCGCTGAAGATGTTCGAAGAGAACGGCATGAGCAGGAAGGATGCGAAGCTGCTCGAGATCGACGGCGATGACGCGATCGCTGCGCTGCTGGCGCGTAAAGTCGATGCGGTTGTCGCCACCGGCGAGCAGGTGCGCGGCAAGAAGGTGCGCGAGCTGATGCGTCAGCCCGGTATCCGCCTGATGAACTTCCGTCAGGCGGATGGCTATCTGCGCCGCCTGAAATTCCTGTCCCGGCTGGTCGCGCCCGAGGGCAGCTTCGACCTTGGCCGCAATCTTCCGCCACACGATACCGAGCTGGTTGGCACGCCGGTCGAGCTGATTGCGCGTGAGGGACTGCATCCGGCGATCTCGGACCTGCTGATCGCCGCCGCGCGCGATGTGCACGGCAAGCCGGGCATGTATCGCAAGGCCGGGGAATACCCGGCCGCGATTGAGCATGATATTCCGCTCAGCGAGGAGGCCCGGCGTTATTACACCTCCGGCTCGCCGTTCTTGTACAAGCGGCTACCCTTCTGGCTCGCCAGCCTGGTTGACCGCATCCTGATTCTGGTGCTGCCGCTACTGATCGTTGTGGTACCCGCCACGCGCCTCGTCGCGCCGCTGTATCAATGGCGGATGCGATCACGCATTTACCGCTGGTACGGCGCGCTGATGATGCTGGAGCGCGAGATGCTGGTAAAGCCCGGCCTGGATGATCATCAGGATATTCGTCGCCGGCTGGAAGCGATCGAACAGTCCGTCAATGCACTGCAGCTGCCGCTGGCGTTTGCCGACCAGCTGTATGTGCTGCGCGAGCATATCGCGATGGTGCGCGCGCGATTTGATGCATTGCCGGCCGGTGCCGAGCACCAGTCGTCTGCAGCCGGCTGAGTCCGGCTCCGTTCAAACCGGCAGGACTAGGTGGTGACGCCGATTGGTGGCACAATTTAGCCCCGCAGAATGAATCAGCCCGCCAGCTTCCCGCTGGCCGGACCCGTCGCCACCCCGTACCGATAGCAAGGCATGAAGAAAGAAGACATAGCGGATGTACCGGAAGCGTCCGGTAACCTGAAAGACCGGCTGCACCATCACCTGAAACACGAGGTCTATTGCAAGCTGGGCGTATCGAAGATTCACGGTGTGGGTGTGTTCGCGTTGCGTGACATCCCGAAGGGAACAACGCCGTTCAAAAGCATGGTCACTCACAAAGAGAAGAAATTCTCGCGTACCGAGATCAAGGAAGTACCGGGTAGCGTTCGCAAGCATCTGGCCAATTTTTGCCTGGTCGAGGGCGGCCGCGTGTTCGTACCCCAGATCGGCATGAATGCAGTGAATATCTCGACTTACGTGAATCACTCGAAGACGCCGAACCTGTTTTTCAACAAGGAAGATGTGCTGGAGGCGATTCGTGATGTGCAGCGCGGCGAGGAAATGACGTTTGATTACGACCTCAGCTTTGGCGAAGAGCACGTATTCGGCGACCCTGAACTCTCCGCCGACGACGACTAATACGCGGTCCACACAAGACGACGGGGGCTTGCGCCCCCGTCGTCTCAACACCCGATAATTAAGTCACACCAGCTCAGGCGGCGCAGTCCTTCAGCGCAGTCTCGTCACGATAAATCCGGTTCAGGTCTTCCGGCTTGAAATCAATCTTCAGCGGCGAGGTCGGATCCGTCGCCAGCGGATGCTCGGGATCGACCAGCGCCATTGCATAGATGGGCTCGTAGTCGGTCACAAACAGCGACTTGTAGCCGTAATCATCTACCGGACCGAGGTTGTACCAGCGCAGCCCGTGTTTGGCCGCCCAGCGCGACGCCAGCAGACAAGCATAATTACCCGGTGACTTGTTCTTGAAATCGCGGTTCCACTGGCAGAAGCTGCCGTAGAGCTGGTCATACTTGGGCAGCACGATGGAAACGTCAGTCAGCACCAGTGTCCCGTCCGGGGCATGCATCTGCAGCACCAGCACGTCGAGGTCGCGTACATAGTCGATGAAGCCCTCAACCTCGAGGTCGTCGATCCAGTACTTTTCGAAATGGTCACCGCCAAGCTCGATCATGTCGTCGAAATCCAGATCGGCGCCGGGGATGACGTGCTCCGAGTAAGTAAACTCCTTGTACTGCTTGTCAAACTCGCGGAATTTCCTTGCTCGGCGCTCGTCGCTCCAGAAAGCCTCGGAAGCGGTGTCGACCATGCCGTACTTGTCGTTGATGGGCACCCCGAAGCGGCTGTCTGGAGGAATTGCATAAACGACAAACGGGCGCGGCGCCTTCGCGATCATTTCTTCGTTGACCTCGATATACGGACACAGCGCATCCCAGCGGGATGTGTAGTACTTGATCTCTTCGTGAAAACTTTCAACAACGAGATTTTCGGCCGTCCAGCTTTGGTGACCGATGTGATGGACCTCCGGGTCCTCGGCGCGTTTAGCGCGCCTGGACTGGTCCAGATGGATCAATGAACCATTCATGCTTACCCCTCCTTCGCAATACGTGGGACCGGCAGGCGTTTCAGATCGAAGTAGTCCGAATCAATCTCGAAATTGCCTTTCAGGAAAGCCGCGTCCGATTTTTCCAGCCTGGCGAATTCTTGTTTACATGCGGCCAGGTGTCTCGACGCCTCACTGTGTTGGTCTTTCAGTTGCCGGACATACTCTGGCATCAGCGGGCAATCGGTGTCGTAGAAAATTTTCTGGGTGCCGGGATCATAGGCCAACGGGTACAGCTTGCAGCTGAACGGCTTGTCGTCTCCAAGCGTACAGCCGGAAGATCCCAGGTGGGTGCATTGAGTCTCGATACAGATGCTGCCGAAGCGACGCTTTTCCTTCTTGGTCAGCGATATCTCGAGGGACGGATAACCCTCCTCGATGTAGCAGCATCGACGGCATTCTGCGCAGTGATCAAATGGCATGCGCAATCCCGTCGGAGTTACGTTCCATTAGCGGCATAGGCTGCAACCGGTTCGCGTCAGATCAGTCAGATGACGTTCAGATGATCGATTCACGCCGGAATGAATAGTGATTATTCCCGTAAGATAAACAATCTTCACGGAAATGTCACAAATTATTTTCTGTGCGCCTCGATATTTCGCTTCGCGCGTCATTTTGCAAAATAAGAAAATCAATCGCCTGATGAGCAACGGATCACAAAAAAAACGATGAACTTTCTTGGGTGATCACGCGATTCTGATTCAATGCCGCGCGGCGAATAAGCTGATGAGGGCTACGAAAGCAGAAGAATTCTTTGATTCGGAACCGGCTTCGTCAGCTTGATGAACGTCGCCCGCCCGCTCACTCAGGTCGATCTCTGCAAGCTCGAGTCTCAGAGACGCTTCTCGATAGTTCTGACCACCAGCTGACCGTTCTGTTTATCAGGAATGAAACGCACTTTGTCGCCGACACTCAGCGACGCCAGCATCGCCGGATCAGGGACACGAAAGATCATGGTCATGGCAGCCATACCGAACTTTTGGATCGGCTCATGCCGGAGCGTCAGCTTTCCGTTATCAATATCAATTTTCCTGACCTCTGCATTCACGTACTCGTCGATGCTGACGGCGTCCCGAGCGGCAGTTTCATGATCGTGATGCACAGCTTCACCGGCTACCGCTGGCAGGTTCAGCGCCAACAGCAGTGAAAATAAGATGTTCGCTTTCATTCTGCTTCTCCTTAGCCTCAGTGATGGCCGTCGTGGCCGTTGTTGGAATGGGGCTTGCGCGCTTTCAGTACTTTCGTTTCTGCGGCACGCTCGGTCGGCATTGCCGGTGTGCCGGCGGATGATGACTTCGGCGCCTCGGGCAGTTCTCCCCGCCACTCCCAGGCGACCGTACCCGGCGGATGTTGGTACCAGCCCGGATCAGTGTAGTCGCCGGGCTTCTGATCCTTGCGTACCTTGATCACCGTGAACATGCCACCCATCGCGACACTACCGAAAGGCCCCTGCCCGGTCATCATCGGCAGGGTGTTTTCCGGCAGGGGCATATCCATCTCAGCCATATCGTTCATGCCCTTGTCCCCCATCACCATGTAATCCGGCACCAGCTGATTGATTTTTTCGGCGATGCCGCGCTGATCGACGCCGATCATGGTCGGCACGTTGTGTCCCATCGGCCCCATCGTGTGATGCGATTTATGGCAGTGCAGCGACCAGTCGCCGGGCTCGGTCGCATCGAACTCCAGCGCGCGCATTTGTCCGACACCAATATCGGCGGTCACCTCCGGCCAGCGCGACGCCGGCGGCGTCCAGCCACCATCGGTGCCCGTAACGACAAACTCATGTCCGTGCATGTGGATGGGATGGTTGGTCATGGTCAGATTGCCGATCCGTAAACGCACCCGGTCACCGAGTCGGACCTTCAGCGAATCAATACCGGGAAATACGCGGCTGTTAAAGCCCCACAGATTGAACTCGGTCATCGTATTGACCTTCGGTGTTGCGCTGCCCGGCTCGACATCGAAACTGTTAAGCAGGAAGACAAAGTCGCGGTCCACGCGCATGAAATCCGGATTTTTCGGATGCGTGACCCAGAAGCCATACATGCCCATCGCCATCTGCACCATCTCATCCGCATGCGGGTGATACATGAAGGTGCCGGCGCGGCGTGCGATGAATTCATACACGAAGGACTTGCCGACCGGGATCGCCGGTTGCGTGAGCCCGGCAACGCCATCCATGCCATTCGGCAGGCGCTGTCCGTGCCAGTGCACGCTGTGCGGCTCAGGCAGACGATTAGTCACGAAGATACGTACACGATCACCCTCGACCACTTCGATGGTCGGCCCCGGCGATTGACCGTTATATCCCCACAGATTCACCTTCATCCCGGGTGCAAATTCTCGTATCACCGGTTCGGCGACCAGATGGAATTCCTTTACGCCGTTATTCATTCTCCAGGGCAGTGACCAGCCATTCAGTGTCACCACCGGATGGAAAGGCCGACCAGTTGACGGCAAGGGCGGCGGTACCGTTTGCGGCCCGGCTGCCACCGCGAGCTCGGGCAAGGATGCTGCGGCTACACGGCTGACGAGCCCGGTACCGAGTGCGGTAACGCCGGCGTTCATCAGGAAATGTCTGCGAGAGACCATCAATGCCTCCTTCGTTTAATGGGCTGCGCCGGTCGGTAGCGGCGACGGCGTCGAAATAGCAGGGGAAACGGACGCGGATGCGCCGCCATGAATGGCGAACTGCAGCTCACTGTCCGCAACCCAGAATTCACGCTGCGCATCGATTGAGGCGCTGACACTTGCGATCTGCGCCCGTGCATCGCTGAGTAACTCGAACACACTGGCCAGCATGCCGTTGTAGCGCAACAGCATCTCATCGGACATTCGCTTTCGCAGCGGCACGATCTCGTCACGGTAACGGCGCGCGAACTCGTACTGTGTGCTGCGCAGCGAGTTCGCCTCGCGCACCTGCGATTGCGCACGCAGCGCAATATCCGCCGCGCGCTGCAGCGATCCCATGTAGACCGCCTCCGCGCGACGGACACGTGCCTGCCCCCAATCGAATAGGGGTAGCGACAGCTCGATTTCATAACCATCGGCGCGTGGCACGCCGGTGGCGCTGCGGTTCTGGTAGCCGAACTCGAGCACGTTCACGAACCGCGTCGTGCGGGTCAGTCCGAGAGATCGCGCTGTCGATTCGGTATCCAGCGTGGCAGCTTTGATATCCAGACGCTGCTGCATCGCCAGCGTCTCAATATCTTTCGGCGCCACCAGTTGCTCCGGCAGCGCGGGTAAGCGGTCGGGCAGCATGAAGGTCTGCCTCGACCCTGCCAAGCCCATTGCGCGACCGAGTGCCTCACGTTTGACCAGACGTTGATGCCGCGCCTGCAGCAGCTGCGCATTGACTTCCGCATGGAAGACCTGCTCGCGTGCCGCGTCGAGCTTGCTCCAGTTGCCGACCCTGGCCATCTGCTGCGCCAGTTCGGCGCCGGCTTGGGCGGCCAGCGCCGCCTGCTCGAAAAAGGCCAGCGTCTGCTGCGCGGCGACCGCATCGAACCACGCGCGGCGCGCATCAGCCGCCAGTCGCACGACCAGCAACGCGGCCTGCAGTTGCGCCTGCTCGAAGCGACGCTGCTCAATGGACTTGCGTAATGGCAGCGTCAGCAGACCGCCCAGATCGAATAGCACCGTACGCTCAGTCTCCAGATCGCCGGAAGCGCCGATACGGCCGACCGACAGACGCGGATTGCGTAGCGTGCCGGCTTGCGCGAGATCCGCATCCGCAATGCCGAGCTCGGCCAGCGCGACCTGAATACGCGGGTTATTCAGCAGCGCTATCTGCAGGGCGGCGTCTGCGGTCAGTCTTTGCGCCAGTAACGCATCGACGCGCGAGCGCGTATCGGCATCTGCCTTGACGACCGGCTGGCCCGTACGCTGCTGCGAAAGCTGACTGACGCGGGCAACTCCGCCGTCAGGAGAAACGCTCGCACATCCGGCGAGCGCAGCCGTCAGCAACGCTGACAGCCACAGGGAGGTTCGGGTGATCATACATTTCCTCGCGACCTGATCAAACACGCAGGCATAGCCACGCGTGCAGCAATGCCGCAGCTCGCGCTGCGACCGGATCATCAGGAGAGAAAACGTGGAGGACGCTCGGGAACTTCGGTGATGAAAAGCACAGCCGGCAGACTGTGACGGCGGTACGCAACCCTGGTCATCGCCGGATCAAAGCATGAGGGGTTGGCAGATGGTGGCGCCGAGGCACCGAGCAGACAGCACTTGACGAGGTCGTGACATGCGACCTTGACCTGCTGGGGCAATGCTGTCTTCGCTGTCTTCGCGGAATTGCCGGCCTTCTTGTTCGGCAGCTTGTGTTGATGCGCATGCGCACCGTGCTGGTGCGGAACACCGATAGCATGAGCCAGCTGCATCGGCGCCATGGGCTTTTGCGCGCTGGCCTGAGCCGCGTGCGCCGCTGACATCGCTGCGGAGCGCACGATAGAAGCTCCGGCCTGCAAGGGCAGCAGCAGGCATAACAGCGACGCGATGACGATGCGGGTGTGCGATCTCATAACGATCATTAACCCATAATTCAAAGGGAGTTGCAAGCTTGCACCAGCGTCATCGGGTCAGCCAGCCTGACTTTCTGCGGCCCGGCGCGATGCCTTATTCCACAGTGAATTCCAGACTCTGGCGGGAGCAAAACAACGTATTGATGTAGTACATGTCGAAGCGTGTGCCGTTCTCGGCGCTGGCACGCAGACGGATGCTGTGACGGCCGACGATGTCGCCCTCTTCGTCCCGCACCGCCAGCTTCAGGCGACCGCGGAAAGGTTTGGCGCTCTTGTTCACCAAAATACCACCGATGTTGTAGTCGACGCAGAACGCACGCTTGATGACGATATCCGGGTTATTTGTTTCCAGCGTTTCATAGCCCGCCATGCTCGGCAAGGGCGTGAGCAGCGACAGCAGCAGCAGCAGCAGAAATTTTCCGATTGGTTTCATGTCATTCTCCCTGCGCACGCGCGGCATGAAGCCCGCATCCGCGACTGAAGTTAGATCGGCTTCAGCGCGGCGAATTTTAGGGGACCGCCAGCGCAGCGTGGGCAGTGGATTACGGGAATCGCACCCAGCCCTTGTTCTGTACGCCGGTGTCGGCTGCCTTCACTGGCGGGTGCGGCTCGGCTGTGTGCGTCACCGGTGCCGCCGGCTGCTCGGGCATACCCGACGAGTGATGGCTGGTGATGAGCCATTGCCCGTTAATCTTCTTGTAGGCGAATGAATAGCGCGCCTTGACCGAGGTTCCATCCGAAAAGCGGAAGGTATAGAGACCGGCGTCGGTGGCGCTGTTGCAGTCGACCTCGATCAGGCGATCGTCGATGCTGCCCTGCGGACGTCGCTGCAGGAAGTGCATGAAATAGTCTTCCTTCTCAGCGATGGTGAAGCGCGCGCGATTCGAAACGGTCGGCAGCAGGATGGAATCCGGCGCGTAGTTGGCGACCACTTTTTTAGGATCACCGGTGCGCAGCGAGGCATTCCAGCGATCGAAGAGATTGGCAATCTCCGCTTTCAGCGGCGGGCTGCACTCAGATGCAGACGCTAACGACTCGTTCACAGTCGCAGTGTTGTCGGCGGCGTGTGCATGCTCTGGCTTCAGCGTTGCCGCAGGCGACGCATGCGCGCTAACCGTCGCTGGTTCGCCATGCTGTTTGTGCCCGTCATGCGAGTCGTGGCCGGCCTGGGCTGCGTGATCGTCATGGGCGGCCGGCGCATCATGCGCAACAATCGCTGCCGCAGGTGCCGCACTGTGGGCAGTATCAGCAGCGTGCGCGGTGTGGGCAGAATCCGCTGCACCGGCCGACGGTGCCGGCTTTGCCGGCAATGAGGCCTTCACGCGCGCTCTTCGTGTGGGTGCAATCGTTGCAGGTGCAGCGGGTGCATGCGCGTCGTGCGCATCAGCGCCAGTGGCGGCGGGTGCGCTGGCAGACGGTGCCACTGCATCTTGCGCAGCGTGATGATGATCAGCAGCCGGCGTGGCATCGGGTACCGCCGCAGCCAGTTGCGCGGCATGGGAGTCATGTGCGCCGTGATCGCCGGTGGGCTGCGATGTAGCCACCGCTGCCGCAGCCGACGCGCGATCCTTCACGCGTACCCGAGGCGTCGGCGCAATGGACGGTGGCAACGGTGTGTCATGCGTGTCGCCGTGGGCCGCGTCAGCGTGCTTGCCGGCGGTGGCTGCCTTGGCTTCGGCCTTGGCCTTCTTGCGTTTCGGCTTGCGGGCTGCCGGCTTGGCGCTGGCCTCATCCTTGGCTGCTGTCGCACTCTCAGGCGCCGCCGGCGCGGCCTGAGCGTCACCCGCCGCGGCAGGTGCGTCCTTCGCTGGCGTAACTGCATGCGCGTCCTTGGCGGCCGGCGCGGCATGCTTGTCATGATGCGCGTCATCAGCCAGCGCAGGCGCGCCGCCCAGCGCGCAGCTCAGCATGAGCAAAGCGATATGGTGGATAGTCTTCATGGCAGTCCTTTTCTGAACGCCGCTCACCTCGCGGGCAAGCTTATCAATTAAATATCCTGATCCAGCGGACGGGAGTGTGTTACACCCGTCTGGGCTTTACAGATAAACCCTCGTTGTTCATTATCGGACCGGATGCGGATTTCTAGAGCCCGGCACAGAAATATAATCAGCAGCGCTCATGTTCCGCTGGCCTGGATCCGATTAACCGATGTGGAAGACCTACCGGTTTGCATGGGCGAACTGGTTATCATTTTTTTATCCATGTCGTCGTCGCAAATGCTCAGGTTTGCGGACAGGTCATCAATTTAGGAGAAAACCATGTCGGACAAGATTGTTCAATCGCTGGCAGATGAACTGCATGCAGCGGATTGCCCGTGCTGCTCGCCATCGGCTATTGCTCAGGGCGGCACTTCGCGTCGCCAGTTCCTCGCGACCGGCGCTGCCATGCTGGCCGGCGGTCTGATCGGCTTCGTCCCGGGTCGTTCCGAGGCAGGTAGCGGAAACTATGAAGCAATGCTGGTCAACTGCATTGACCCACGCTTCACGACGCTGAGCTGGCAGTACATGGGCCTGCTGTCGGGTGTCGACCGCGAGAAGCTCGGCGACAACTACAGCCAGTTCGTCGTGGCCGGCGGCCCGATCGCAGCGATCCATCCGAAGTTCGCGGCCTGGCACAAAACCTTCTGGGACAACCTCGAGATCACGGTCGGCCTGCATCACATCAAGCGCGTAGTGGCCATGACTCACCGCGACTGTGGCGCTGCAAAGCTGGTATTCGGCGCTGACAAAGTGGCAGATCGTGATTCTGAAACCGTCGCACATGCCGAGGCACTGATGGCTTTCCGCAAGGAAGTCAATGCGCGCCAGCCCAAGCTGTCGGTCATTACCGGCATCATGGATCTGAGCGGACGCGTCGACATGATCGGCTGAAGCAGATCGCTTCGGGTACCAATAAAAAATGCCGGGTTTCATGATCCGGCATTTTTTTATCCACTCTCTTTGCAGCTACTTGCGACCAGCGAGATACCTGACCCCTTGAGGCCCATAGCTTTCGGCATGCGGCTCATTCATCGCAAGGTGAAAACTGTCGCCGGGTCCGCAATGCTGGCGGCCTTGCCCGGAAACGATCGTGAGCTCGCCCTCCATGACCCAGCCTCTGGCCTCGAACGGATGCGTATGCAGTTCGAGTGAACCCGGCTCGCGCTCGACCAGCACGATAGTCTCGAAACCATCCGCAGCCAGCAGTTCCCTGAATTCTTGTTCTTTCATGACCAAGCCTTTAACGGACTTCAACCAGTTTGACCAGCGTCTGTAAGGTCTGATTGATGGGTGCGGCGATGCCATGCGCGTGACCTCGCCGCACCACATAGCCATTCAGATAATCGATCTCATTGGGCTTACCGCGCGCGACATCCTGAGCCGTCGATGAATACTGACCTGCCATGGTCTGTGCAATCAGACGCGTCGATTCATAAACGTCGCCGGGAATACGAATGCCATCGGCTTGCGCGACACGCAGGCATTCATCAACTACTGCTTCCATCAGCGCCGGCACCCCGTCTACCTCGACCAGTTTTCCATAGGGCTTTTGCGTAATGGCAGATAACGCGTTATATGCGCAGTTGACGATCAGCTTCGCCCATTGCGCGCCACGCACATTGTCGGACAGCTGCACCGGCACGCCGGCGTGTGCGAAGGCTTCGACGATCGCTGCGCTCTGCGGCACGTCGTCCATCACCAGCTCGCCACGGCCATGATGCTTCAAGTGTCCGGGACCCGCCATTTCGGTAGCGACGTAAACGACCGATGCGATCACCCGCTGCTTTAGCACTGTACGAATAATGTCGGGATTCTCGACGCCGTTTTGCAAGGACAGAACGACTGCATCACGATCAACAAAGGGCGCGATCTCGCGCGCGCTCTTTTCGCTGTCAGTCGACTTCACGCAAAACAGTACGACATTGGCACCGGTGATCGCGGCCGGATCGGTGCTTGCATCGACACGTACGAACTCGTCGAATGCCTGAGTTTCGAGCCGCAGGCCGCGCTCACGAATGGCATCGACATGCGTTGCCCTGCCAATCAGCGTGACGGCTTGTCCGGCTCGTGCCAGCATGCCGCCAAAGTAGCAACCGACCGATCCCGCACCCACCACGGCGAAACGTAATGCCCTACCCGATGCCATGCTTCCTCCGTATCGAGGGATGACTATAACCGATGCCGCAGGAGGCGGAACATGGAACGCTCCGCGTATACTGGACTCGACATGACTGTGCCGGAAAAGACGACCATGAACCCACTCCTCACTCGCGTGCTGCCTGCGCTTACCTTGCTGCTGGCAGCCTTAGTGGCGCATGCCAACCCGCTGACGGGCACGCGCCAGATCGTGCTGTCGAATGCCAACGGCGAACGGCATGTGATCGGTCAGGTGGAATTCAGTGACGCAGGTCAGGGCAAGAGTGCGTTCAGGGTCGTGATGGCCGACGTCATGCAGGATTACTTTCTGGCGATGCGTCCATTCCGCTGCCTGACCGGTTCATGGCAGCGCGTGTGCTGGTTCCCGGTGAAAAACGAGGAAGCCCTGATCAGCGACGATGATCTGCTGCCGTTGGAATATGCGCTGATGTTCATGCGATCCAAGCCCAAGGATCTGCACATGAATCCGTTCAACGGGCTTTACTACAAGCTCAGGCGGGATGGGCAGCGGCTCGTTGGCAAGCTGTACGAAGTCGACATGGAACCCTTCATCGTTCCGGATAGCCGTCCACCGTCAGAGCGCAAACGGCCGCTGAAGGACAGGGAACTCAGTGACGCTGATCCGGTCACGAACTGGCTGCCGACCCTGAGCATCGAGTAAGCAGGGCTGCGCCCTTCGGCGCCTCTGGTGGTCACTTGTGGCGGATGCGGCCAGCACAAGGCGTCAGGGGGCATATCCAAAACGACACGGATGACCTCAGGCCTGATCGGCGTCAATCTCGGCGAACACCTTTTGCGCCAGCGCGAACGCTGAATTAGCCGCGGGGACACCACAGTAAATCGCTGCCTGCAACAGCGCCTCTTTGATCTGCTCACGCGATACACCGTTATTGCCGGCGGCGCGCAGATGCAGCTTCAGCTCCTCTTCGCGATTGAGCGCAACCATCATGCAAATCGTCATCAGGCTGCGGGTGTGCCGTGGCAGACCCGGACGTGTCCAGATCTCGCCCCACGCGTAGCGCGTGATCAGATTCTGGAATTCCTCGTTCAGCTCATTTAAATTCGCCTGCGCGCGATCCACATGCTGATCGCCCAGCACCGCGCGACGCACCGCCATGCCGTTTTCGTAGCGTTGTTCTTCGTCCATCGTCACTCGCTCAGGAAAGAAGGAAACTCTGGACTTGCTGCGTAAAGGCTTGCGCAACTTCCCAGTTCGACAAATGGGCCGCGTTCAGCTCGACATAGCGCGCGCGCGGAATCGATTTCGCGATCAGTTCACCATGCTCCGGCGGCGTGGCTTTGTCGTACTTGCCGCCGATGACCAGCGTCGGCGCCGTGATGCGCGCCAGATCGGCGCGCTGGTCCATATCCCGAACGGCGGCGCAGTTTGCCGCATAAGCTTCGACTGACGCCTCAGCGAGCATCGTTTTCACCCGCTCAACCTGCGCTGGCGCATGCGCGAGAAAATCGGCGGTGAACCAGCGTTCCAGTACCGCCGGAATCACGGATGACATACCGCCCTGTCTGACCTGCGCGATACGTGCATTCCACATCTCAGGCACACCAATGGCCGCGCTGGTATTGCACAACACCAACCGGTCAATACGGCTCGGTGCATGAATGCCGAGCCAGATACCGGTCATGCCACCCATCGACAGGCCGCAAAAATGCGCCCGTTCAATTTGCAGCTGATCGAGCAATGCCAGTACGTCACCACCGAGTTGCGCCATCGTGTAAGGACCTGGTGTCACATCCGACTGACCGTGGCCGCGGGTGTCGTAGCGCAGCACCCGGAAATGTTCGATGAAAGCCGGCAGTTGCGGCAGCCACATGTCGAGCGTGGTGCCGAGAGAGTTCGACAGCACCAGCACCGGCGCATGATCGGGTCCGTCGATCCGGTAATTCAGCCGGCCTTTTCCAGTATCCGCGAAAGGCATGGTTACTCCAGAAAAAAGTTCAGGACTTGCGGCGACGATGCGCGTCGAGCACGCGATCAACGAAGCTACCGGTTTCGCCCAGATATGCAAGCGGGTCAAGCAGGGCCTCCAGACGATCTGCCGACAGCACAGCGCTCACTGTCGCATTGGCCTGTAACACCTGCAATAACGTCTTTTGCTCCGCCAGCGCGGTATGGCAAGCGGCCTCGACAATATCATGCGCCTGCGCACGACCGATCTGTGATGCCAGCGCCAGCGCGACTGCTTCGGCCATGACCAGCCCCTGAGTCATATCGATGTTAGTTCTCATACGTACCGCATCGACGCCGAGTCCCTGAATGACTTCCGAGATCTGCGTCAGTGCAGCGGCGCACAGTGCTGCGATCTCAGGCAGCGTATCCCATTCCGCCTGCCAGCCGCCCAGTGCGCGTTCATGTTCATTGGTCATGCCGGACAGCATGGTTGATACCAATGCTGGTATGCGTGTGGCGGCAGCGAGGGTCGCAGCGCAACCAACCGGATTGCGTTTGTGCGGTAGCGTCGACGAGCCGCCGCGTCCGGCCTGCATCGGCTCGCACACTTCAGCGACTTCGGTCTGGCTCATCAACGAAATATCGCGTGCGATCTTGCCGAGCGTGCCGGTCAGCAGGCCCAGCACGGTCGCGCATTCGGCCACACGGTCGCGGTGCGCATGCCAGGGTATCGCGGGCAGACTCAGGTCGAGCTCGCGCGCGAGTGCCTGCGCCACCGTCAAGCCACGGTCACCGAGTGAAGCCAGCGTGCCGGTCGCACCGCCGAATTGCAACACGAACAGTCGGGCACGCATCTCATCGAGACGCTGCTGATGCCGGATGACCGAATCCAGCCAGCCGGCGGCCTTCAGGCCGAAGCTGATCGGCAACGCGTGTTGCATCCAGGTTCGCCCCATCATCGGCGTGTCGCGATGCTGGTGTGCCAACGCTGCCAGCGCATCCGCCAGTTCGGCCAGATCGGTCGTGATCAGTTCGGTGGCATCGCGCAGCTGCAGTATCAGACCGGTGTCGATCACATCCTGGCTGGTCGCCCCCCAGTGCACATAGCGCGCGGCCTCCGCATCGACGCGGCTGACCTGGGCTGTCAGCTGTTTGACTAACGGAATCGCCAGATTGCCGGCACTGCGCGCCGATTGCGCAAGCGCGTCAGAGTCAAACAGACGGACATCGCAACAGCTCACCCACGGCTCCACGCAGGCAGCAGGAATCACGTCTTGAGAGGCCAGCGCGCGGGCGAGTGCGGCTTCGACATCCAGCATGCGCTGTATCGTGCTTTCGGCCGAGAACACACGATTCATGGCCTCGCTGGAAAACATCGCGGCGTTCAGTGCGTGCAGAGGCATGGTCGATAGACTTTCAGAGTTCAGAGTTCGAAGAACACGGTTTCGGCATCGCCGCCGCCGCCGAGCACGATATTCCATTCGAACACACCATGCGCACCACCGGGCTTCGCGATCAGCGTTGCGCGGCGGTCGGAAGGTACCTGCTGCAGCACGAAGTCATCATCATGCTGGTCGCCGGCAAAATAGATGCGCGTGACGAGCTGTCTGAGCAGGCCGCGTGCGAAGACATTGACCATCACATGCGGTGCCTGAGCGCGACCATCGAGGGCGGGCACGCAGCCCGGCTTGATGGTCGTGAAGCGGAATCGGCCTTCGGCATCGGTGGCACAGCGACCAAAGCCGGTGAAGCCCGGTGTCACTGGCCGCGCATCGTCAGGATGCGCATACACGCCATGCGCATCAGCCTGCCACAGCTCGATCACGCCATCCGGCACGATCTCGCCCTGAGCATCGAACAATCGGCCTTCAATCACGATCCGCTCACCTTGCACGCCAGCCGGCGCGAGATCCGTGGTGTTAAGCCAGTCAAGTCCAATGTGCAGATAGGGGCCGACGGTCTGGGACGGGGTCAATCCGTGTGTCATCTCATGTCTCCATCGGCGTTGCATCCCGGCCGCGCAACACAATGTCGAAGCGGAAGCCCAGCGCCTGCTCCGGCACGGTCAGGTCAAGATCGAAAGCGGAGATCATACGTTGTCGCGCTCCGTCAGGCACGCTGTTGTAGATCGGATCGAACGAGAGCAAGGGATCACCGGGGAAATACATCTGTGTGACCAGTCGGGTCGCGAACGCGTTGCCAAACAGCGAGAAATGAATATGGGCAGGTCGCCACGCATTCGGATGATTACGCCACGGATAGGCGCCGGGTCGAATGCTGACGAAGCGGTAGTTACCGTCCGCATCGGTCATCATGCGACCCGCACCGCTGAAATTCGGATCGAGCGGCGCGTCATGCTGGTCGCGCTTATGCAAATAGCGGCCGGCCGCATTCGCCTGCCAGACTTCGATCAGCGTATGAGGCACCGGCCGCCCATCTTCATCCATCACGCGACCCGCCACGATAATGCGCTCACCCACGGGCTCGCCGACATGCTGCGTGGTCAGATCGGCGTCACTGGGACGAACGCGCTCATGGCCAAAGAGCGGGCCGGTAATTTCCGATAGCGATTGCGGCAGCACCAGCAAGGGCTTTGACGGCGAACGCGTGACCGTCGACGCATAGCCCGGATAGAGGTAGTCCGAATGACTGCCAGGCGCAGGTCGCCGGTAAGGCGGGGGGACGGACATCGTGTCTCCTTGGGTCAGTGTTGTGATGATTCTTGATTAGCCCCCGATTTTCGCCGAACCTGCCGCAATTTGAAACTTTTCGCGTGAACTCAATGGGTTCGGTGCCACCTTACGAGACCCGAATGAGCCGCGAACCCTTACCAGGCCAGAGAGCCACCCTGGATGGTCAGGGCTTGCTTGCCAGGACCGCGCTCGACGCGATGAACGCTGACCGGCAATCATCGCCCGTCAAAACCTTCGCTTATTCTTAATTCTTGGATCGGAACCCGCTTACTTGTCATAACTACACAACAAATCTAGGTCTATTGCCTCGTTGGCAATGGAAGCGGCGCTATCCAGAACGATGAATTATCAAAAGAATATCGTTTTCCGCTACGGTAAGGCTGTGTCGCACTCAACAAGCCCGTTCATCCCGGACCGGCAGTGATGGCGGCACGAAGACAGCTCGATTGCCACTCTAGACCAGCGACCCGACCATGCAGATTATCTCCAGCGCCATTACCGACACCACCGCCGACACGCCGAAACCGAAGAATTCATCGGCCAAGGATCCGAACCCGGCATCCCGCCCCCGCACCATCGCCGAGGAAATCGACGCGCTCACCGATCCGAGTTTCATGACTTCGCTCGCGCGCGGACTCGCCGTGGTGAAAGCTTTCAGCGACCAGCGCCGCTCAATGACGATCGCTCAACTCAGCCACAAGACCGGCATCCCTCGCGCAGCAGTACGGCGCTGCCTGTACACGCTGAAGCAGCTCGGCTATGCCGATTCCGAATCCAATAATTTTTACCTGAAACCGAAAATCCTCTCCCTTGGCTACTCGTACCTGTCATCAACGCCACTGACGATCGCCGCGCAACCCTGCCTGAACCAGCTGAGCCGCCTGCTGAACGAATCCTGCTCACTCGCGGTGCTTGAAGATGATGAAGTACTCTACATCTCGCGCTCCCAGACTTCGCGTGTGCTATCGGTGGCACTGAATGCAGGTAGTCGTCTGCCGGCTTATTGCACATCGCTCGGCCGTGTGCTGCTGGCCGGATTGTCGGAGGCCGATCTGGATGCCTACTTCTTGCGAGTCAAGCTGGTCGCCTACACCGACCGGACCGTTGTGTCGGAACAGCGACTGCGGGAAATCCTGGCTGATGTCCGGCAGAAGGGATATTCGGTCGTTGAAGAAGAACTGGAGATCGGATTACGCTCCATCGCCGTGCCGGTGCGGGGTGCATCGGGCGCGACCATGGCGGCGTTGAACATTGGCGCTCAGGCCGCGCGCATCACCCGCACGCAGGTCGAGCAAAGCTTTTTGCCGGGTCTGCTGAACGCTGCCAGCGAATTATCCGTACTGCTGCCCTGATCGCCGTTCTGGCGAACCTGCGCCGGCCGGCTCACTCCGTCGCCGGCGCATCGGCTCTCTGCCGGAATTCACGCGGAGACACGCCGGCGACACGCCGGAAGAAGCGCGTGAAATAGGCGGCATCCGCAAAACCGAGTCCTTCGGACACTTCACGTATCGTCATCGCGGTGTAGACCAGATCGCGGCGCGCCTCCAGCGCCAGCCGCGCGTGAATCATCTCAAGCGCCGACCTCCCCGCATGGGCGCGGCACAAGGCATTCAGGTGTGCCGCGCTGATGCCGACATGGCGCGCGTAATGTTCCAGCGGCAGGTGTTCCCGGAAGCGGCGCTCGACCTCGGCGAGAAAGCGCGTCAGATGGGCGGCTACGCGCGGCACTGCGCCATGACCGTACGCCTCGGAAGCGATCCTCATCAGGCTCACCAGCAGCGTCAGTGCCAGCGAATCCAGAATCAGACCACGATGATCGCGCCGCGCATCGAATTCGTCGCCCAGCGCCTGCAGTAAAGGCTCGATCTGCGCATGACCTCGTAAGGATTCGGCATCGCACACGCGAGGCGCGACCATCTCCATGAGCTGCTGCGAAAGTGCATCGGCGGCCCGGGTCAGCAGCGGATACGCAAGCGTGATGACCAGACCCCGGGCTTGATCGGAAAACTGAAAGCCGTGCACGCTCTGGCGCGGCACCAGCACGACCGACCCGGCGGTGAGTGCGTGCTGCTCGGCATCCAGCAGGCAACGCGCTTCACCATCGCGCAGCCACAGCAGCTGAAATAATCCGGCATGCCGGTGCGGTTTGATCTCCCAATTGTGCAAGCGACTGCGGGCGGCGATGGATTCGACATGCACCAGCTCGGGCGTTGGCCAGGCCTCGGCCTCGCCGTAAAGTTCATAGCTGGGGATCGGCCTGATGGCCGCGCGTCGAGAATCCATGGCCGCTAATGGTCTGATCGATAAGAATCCTCGAAATGTACAATTATTTCTGGCCATCGTCTATTCCCGTGACGGCCGGTTGCCACCACACTTCGGGACGAAACGGAGCAACACCGCAAAGCTCGACAGCATTAGCGCGGCGCGCCGGAAAACCATCATAAAAAGGCCTAGCGCCTGACGGAGACAAGACCATGAAAACCCAGGTTGCCATCATCGGCGCCGGCCCATCCGGATTGCTGCTCGGACGGCTGCTTGAGCTGCAAGGTATCGATAACGTCATCATCGAAACCAAATCGCCCGACTATGTACTGTCAAGAATCCGCGCCGGTGTGCTTGAACAGGGCACGGCCAATTTGCTGCGCGAGGCGCGTGTCGGCGATCGTATGGATCGTGAGGGCATGGTTCATGACGGCTTCGCGCTGTCGTTCTCCGGCAGACTGGAGCGCGTCGATATCAACAGGTATTCCGGCGGCAAGAATGTGATCGTGTACGGACAGACCGAGGTCACGAAAGACCTGATGGACGCGCGCAGGACTTCAGGCTCGATCACGTATTACGACGCAGCGGAAGTCGCCGTTCATGACTTCGACAGTGATACGCCGAGCGTGAGCTTCATCGTCGACGGCCAGATGCATCGGCTCGAGTGTGACTACATCGCAGGCTGCGACGGCTTCCATGGCGTAACGCGCAAGTCAGTGCCGACCGAACGCATCCGGCTATTCGAACGGGTCTATCCGTTCGGCTGGCTCGGCATCCTGTCACGCACACCGCCGGTATCGCACGAGCTGATTTACGCGAATCATGAGCGAGGTTTTGCACTGTGCAGCATGCGCTCAGACCGCCTGTCGCGCTACTACGTGCAATGCACGCTGGACGACAAAGTCGAGGACTGGTCCGATGAACGCTTCTGGGACGAATTGCGCGCGCGACTGCCTGCCGAGACGGCGCACAGTCTGGTTACCGGTCCGTCTATTGAGAAAAGCATCGCACCCCTGCGCAGCTTCGTCGCCGAGCCCATGCAGTTCGGACGCATGTTCCTCGTTGGCGACGCCGCACATATCGTGCCCCCGACCGGCGCGAAAGGATTGAACCTTGCGGCCAGCGATGTGTATACGCTCTATCACGTGCTGCGACGGCGTTATCAGGAAGGCCGAACCGACCTGCCCGCCAGGTACTCGGAGATTTGCCTGCGCCGTATCTGGAAAGCCGAGCGCTTCTCGTGGTGGATGACCTCGCTGCTGCACAAGTTCTCTGACGACCCGTTCAGCCAGCGCATGCAGGAGGCCGAACTGGCCTACTACACCAGCTCCGACGCGGGACTGGCGACGATTGCTGAAAACTATGTCGGCCTGCCTTATGAGCCGGTCGAATAATTCAAATTCGGCAAGCCAAGTAGCGCTCGCCAGCCGAATGCGATAAAGTCAAACCGACTTTGTCTGCTAACGCATCATGAACCAAACGGTACCGATCTCTGCGCAGCCCGTTAACCTGAACAGCTTGCGCGCCAGTTGTTCGGCTTGCAGCATGCATCAGCTGTGCCTGCCGATGGGCCTGGGCGAATCCGACATGCACCGGCTCGACCAGATCATCGGTCGCCGGCGCAAGGTTGCGAAAGATACCCTGCTGTATCGAATGGATGATGCGTTCACCAACTTGTACGCGATCCGGCTCGGTCACTTCAAGACCTACCAGGTCAGCGCAGCGGGAGAGCAGCAAGTGACGGGATTCCAGATGGCGGGCGAGTTGCTGGGCATGGATGCGATCAGCACTGAGCGCCATCACTGCGACGCGATGGCGCTCGAAGACAGCGAAGTCTGTGAAATTCCTTTTGCCCGGCTCGAGGAACTCTTCGGCACCCTACCCACCCTGTTGCATCACTTCCACCGGATGATGAGCCGCGAGATCACGCGCGAGCAAAATGTGATGCTGTTACTGGGGAATATGCGCGCGGAGCAGCGCTTCGCTGCGTTCCTGATCAATCTCTCGTCACGCTACGCGGCGCGCGGCTACTCGTCGACCACGTTTCAGCTGCGCATGTCGCGCGAAGAAATCGGGAATTATCTCGGCCTGACCATCGAGAGCATCAGCCGCCTGTTGTCGCGCCTGAAGAAACAGGGACTGATACGTGTGGCCAATCGCGAGATTGAACTACTGGAGCTGGAGCGTCTGCGCAGCATCGCCGCAGGCACCGAAGTCTGCGACTCCTGATCGCCGCAACGGCCAGATCATCTGACCGGCTCCGTCGAGATCGATTGCTCAAAACGGATGCTGTTTCGTCGCGGACTCCGTCCGGACCAGATAGAGGCTGATCATGCTCGCGATCGCGCACACGGTCCAGAAGAAAAAGAATCCCATCGTATAGACCGCAATCGGTTTGAGATCCAGCTGACCGCCGACGAACAGTAATTCGACCGGATCAAATATCGAAAAGAACAGTCCTTCGGCCAGAATGGCTGAAAGGAACGAGGGCCATAGTACGGTCATTGCCAGTTTGAGCATCGATCTTCCTCCGTCTGTCCTCGCGTCATACGCCTGAGCTGCATCGCGGGACCGATTCACGCATCCTTGGCTTTCTCATCGAGAGGCCGGATGTCTATACTTTTTTGTGCTGGCCATGACCAGCTTTCCTGCAAACGCCAGTGGCGGTCCGCATCTTCGATCTGCACCTGCCAGCGGGCTCGCTCGAGCAAGGGAACCGACACGCTGAAATAGCCGGACGCGTCCGGCTGTACCGCGCGCCGGATGTCTTTCGCCGGTACGGTCGGATGAACCAGCAGCAGGGTAATCGACGGAAAGTCCGTCAATCCCTGCAACTGTCCCTGTACCTGGCCGTTCGCGGCATCATAGCGTACGGAAGCGGTCAGACCGAGCGCCGCCGCCACATGATCGCGACGCAAATCCTGATTGATCGCCTTGCCCTGCTTGTAATAATCATCCACCACCAGTGCGTCCGCACCGGAAAAGGAAATCCACATTGTGATGAATCCGGCGACCAGCACGACGGCCGGCCCCAGCATCAATAGCCAGGGCCAGCGGTGCCGATACCAGGGCCGGGGATCATCCTTGTTCATCATTGCAGTTTGCATGGTATTTCCTGTCAGCGCGGCACGAAGAACACCGCTTTTTCCCGGACCGTGACAGCCGGATCATCGATCGCAGTCAGCGTGAAGTAGATCTTGTTCGAGCCCTTGTCTCCCTTGCCGTCAGCCGTACGCACGGCCACCGGTACCGCGCGCGATTCGGTCGCGCCCAGCGAGATTTCATCCTGCCCCTGCAACTGAACACTATCGATGCCCTCAACCGTGAGCCTGTAGCGCTGCGGTGCTTCACTGGTATTCATGATCTGCAGGCGGTACACATTTTCCACCATGCCATCCTCCACCTCGCGCCCCATCGATCCGCGGTCGCGAATCACATCCATTTTCAGCGGCGTGCGCGTGAACAGCGTGCCAAAAAATACCGACAGGATCACGATCAGGATCGTGCTGTAGATCAGCACCCGCGGACGAAACATATGATTGAGAATCTGCTTCGACGTCCAGCGATATTTCATCGCGTGGTCGGTCCAGTAACGCACCAGACCGCGCGGTGCGCCGATCTTGTCCATCACGGTATTACACGCATCAATGCAGGCGCCGCAACCGATGCATTCATATTGCAGACCATTGCGGATGTCGATACCGGTCGGGCAAACCTGCACACACATCGAGCAATCAATGCAAGCCCCAAGGTCTTTGCCGGCGTCGGCATTCGACTTGCTGCGCGCGCCACGTGGTTCGCCACGCTCCTTGTCATAGGTGATGATCAGCGAGTCCTTGTCGAACATCGCGCTCTGGAAGCGCGCATACGGACACATGTATTTGCAGACCTGCTCACGCATCCAGCCTGCATTGCCATAGGTTGCGAACGAATAAAACAGCACCCAGAACCATTCCCAAGGACCAAGTGACAGTACGGCAATCTCGTGCGACAGCTCACGAATCGGCGTGAAGTAGCCGACAAAGCTGAATCCGGTCCACAGCGCAAACGCTGCCCACACAGTATGCTTGGTGCTCTTGCGTGACAATTTACCGAGCGACATCGGCTGCCGGTCAATTCGCATGCGCGCGCTGCGGTCGCCCTCGATCTTGCGCTCGAACCACATGAAGATCTCGGTATATACCGTCTGCGGACAAGCGAAACCGCACCAGACCCGACCGAAGATCGCCGTGAAAAGAAACAATGAGTAGGCACTGATGATCAGCAGTGCGGCCAGGTAGATGAAATCCTGTGGCCATAGCACGACGCCGAAGATATAAAACTTACGGGCGCCGAGATCAAACAGTACTGCCTGACGGCCATTCCATTCAAGCCACGGAACGCCATAGAAAACCAGCTGAGTCAGCCACACGAAGAGCCAGCGAAGGCTGGCATACCTTCCCTGAATTTCGCGCGGATAGATTTCCTTCCGCGCCTCATACATCTTGATGACGGCGACTTCAGGCGACGCGTTGTCCATCGGATTTCCTTCAGACTGAGACGCATCGGCGCCGCGCACAGCACAGCGCCGATGATCCTGCTAGTGATGCTTCGCGATTTTACTGCGATGCATTACTTTGTTACGGACGCCATCGCGGACGGATTCGACAGGCTCCAGACATAGGCCGACAGCAGATGTACCTTGGCCTCACCGAGGAACTCGCCGAAGGCCGGCATCACGTTATTGCGACCATTGCGGATAGTTTCCGAGATCGTCGCGACACTGCCACCATACAGCCAGATCTTGTCGGTCAGATTCGGTGCGCCCAGTGCCGTGTTGCCCTTGCCGTCCACACCATGACAGGCGGCGCAGGCCGCGAACTTCTCTTTGCCGAACGAAGCCTTGATCGGGTCATGGGTCGAATTCGACAGCGACAGCACATAGTGAGCCACGCTCTCGATCTCCTTCTCACCACCGACGACGGCGCCCATCGGCGGCATCTGGCCATGACGACCATTAAGCAGCGTGGTCTTGATGACATCCGGCTCACCGCCATGCAGCCAGTCCTTGTCGGTCAGGTTCGGATAACCCTTGTTGCCGCGTGCATCCGAGCCGTGGCACGACGCGCAGTAGGTGAGGAACAGGCGCTCACCCATCGCATGCGCCTTCGTATCGGCAGCGAGCTCTTTCAGATCGGTCGCTTTGTATTTTTCAAACATCGGACCGACTTCGGCATCCGCCGCCTTGATCTCTTGCTCATACTGGCCGGTCGAGCGCCAGCCGAGCTTGCCGGCATAGGTGCCGAAGCCCGGGTACAGGACGAGGTAGACAATCGCGAACACGATGGTGATGTAGAACAGCCACATCCACCAGCGGGGCATCGGATTATTCAGCTCTTCGAGGCCGTCAAAATTATGACCGGTGGTCTCGACCTTACCGCCCTTGGGAACGACGACCTGAACCTTGGACTGCGACCACAGCAACCATGCGCAACCGGCGATCGACAGCGCGACCAGCACCGCAACATAGATACCCCAAAAACCATGGATGAAATCAGCCATTTTTCTGCTCCTGCTGACTGTTGTTCATTGCTTCGTCTGCGAATGGCAGCATCGCAGCCTCATCGAAGTCCTGCTTGCGGTGCGCGACGAAGGTCCAATAAATGATGCCGAGGAAAGTCAGCAGACTGACCAGCGTCATGATGCTGCGCACATCCGTGATGAAGGTGATGAGGTCCATGCTTATCTCCTTGCCTTGATCTGCGTGCCCATGCCTTGCAGATAGGCGATCAGTGCATCCTGCTCGGTCTTGCCTTCGAGTTCCTTCGGTGCGACCGCGATTTCTTCATCGGTATAGCCGTCGCCGAGCCGCTTCAATGCCTGCAGCTTCGGTACGATGCCCTGCGGATCGAGCTGTGTCGTCGCAAGCCACGGATAGGCCGGCATATTCGATTCCGGCACGACATCACGCGGGTTGTTCAGATGCGCGCGGTGCCACTCGTCAGAGTAACGGCCGCCAACACGCGCCAGATCCGGACCGGTACGCTTCGAGCCCCACTGGAACGGGCGGTCATAAACAAACTCACCGGCCACTGAGTAATGACCATAGCGCTCGGTCTCGGCACGGAAAGGCCGGATCATTTGCGAATGGCAGTTGTAGCAGCCCTCGCGAACGTAAACATCACGTCCCGCAAGTCGCAGCGGGCTGTAATGCGTGAGGCCCGCCACCGGCTCGGTAGTCGACTTCTGGAAGAACAGCGGGACAATTTCCACCAGACCGCCGACGCTGACCACCAGAATCACCAGAACAATCAGCAGCCAGGGCTTTCTTTCAATTGAATCATGCGTGAGTTTCATTCATCTCTCCTGGTATTACGCGTGCGCGCCAACGGCCGGGATACGGTTATCCACCGGCTTACTGTCGACGACCGTCTTGTACGTGTTGTAGGCCATCATCACCATGCCAGACAGATACAGCAGGCCGCCGAGCAAGCGGATCACATAGTACGGGAAGGTAGCTTTCACGCTTTCGACGAAGCTGTAGGTCAGCGTACCGTCGGCATTCACAGCGCGCCACATCAGGCCCTGCATCACGCCAGCGATCCACATCGAGGCGATGTACAGCACGATGCCGATGGTCGCGGTCCAGAAGTGAATCTCGATCAGTCGCGTGCTCCACATTGACTGCTTGCCGGAGAGTCGTGGCAGCAGGTAGTAAATCGAACCCATCGAGATCAGGCCGACCCAGCCCAGCGCGCCCGAATGCACGTGGCCGACGGTCCAGTCGGTGTAGTGCGACAAGGCATTTACGGTCTTGATCGACATCATCGGACCTTCGAAGGTCGACATGCCATAGAACGATAGCGACACGATCAGGAACTTCAGAATCGGATCATTGCGCAGTTTGTTCCATGCGCCTGACAGCGTCATGATGCCGTTGATCATGCCGCCCCAGCTCGGCGCCAGCAGGATCAGCGAGAACACCATGCCCAGCGACTGTGTCCAGTCCGGCAGCGCGGTGTAGTGCAGATGGTGCGGGCCGGCCCACATGTAGGTGAAGATCAGCGCCCAGAAGTGCACGATCGACAAACGATACGAGAATACGGGGCGCTCAGCCTGCTTCGGAATGAAGTAATACATCATGCCGAGGAAGCCGGCGGTCAGGAAAAAACCGACCGCATTATGGCCATACCACCATTGGATCATCGCATCCTGCACGCCGGTGTAGGCCGAGTAGGACTTGGTCAGGCTGGCCGGCATGGCTGCCGAGTTCACGATATGCAGGATCGCCACCGTCAGGATGAATGCGCCATAAAACCAGTTCGCGACATAGATATGCGATACCTTGCGCTTAATGAGCGTACCGAAGAATACGATTGCATAGGCTACCCAGACCAGCGCGATCAGGATATCGATCGGCCATTCGAGTTCCGCGTATTCCTTGCTCTGCGTGAAACCCATCGGCAGCGTAATCGCCGCAGCAACGATGACCAGTTGCCAGCCCCAGAAAGTGAACGCAGCCAGCCGATCCGAGAACAGCCGAACCTGACTGGTTCGCTGCACAACGTAGTATGAGGTCGCAAACAGCGCGCATCCACCAAACGCGAAAATCACAGCGTTGGTATGCAGCGGGCGCAGGCGACCATAGGTCAGCCATGCGGTATCGAAATTCAGCGCAGGGAATGCGAGCTGGGCGGCGATGACGACCCCCACCAGCATGCCCACCACGCCCCACACTACCGTCATGATCGCGAATTGCTTGACCACGCGGTAGTTGTAGTTCAGTGCTGTGTCCACAGGAACTCCTCCAGATTTACAAAGACGGATTGCTACGAATTGCAGTGGAGGGTACGTTGCAGCAGGTCAAGTTTCCTTGACCTGAGTCAAAATAGTCCGGAAGGCGAACAGACCGGCGGTTTATTTATTTCTTGGAATTACTTCCGGTGGGGTCGGGTTCCGCAGGGGCGCGGTCATCATCCTGCAGGATGCGCATGGCGGGCCCCTCGAGATCGTCGAACTGGCCGCTGTCCATCGCCTTGAAGAAAATCCACAATGCAAAGAAGACAACAGCAATCGACAGCGGTATCAGCAGGTACAGAGATTCCATGAGGTAGCCGGGTCAGTGCAGTGGATTCAATGGGGTGTGACACGCTGCAGCCGCAGCGCATTCAGAACGACCAGTGCAGAACTGGCCGACATGCCGACACCGGACATCCAGGGATTCAGCACGCCGAAAGCGGCGGCCGGTATCGCGATCAGATTGTATACACTCGCCCACCACAGATTTTGTCGGATCACGCGCATACACGCGCGCGCCGCCTGCGCGGTATCGATCAGCGATGACAGGTTCGCCGACAACAGCACCGCATCCGCATGCGACTGCGCCAGCGCGGCGCCCGAACCCATCGCGAACGATACGTCGGCTGCACGCAGCACCGCGGCATCATTGATGCCATCGCCGACCATCACGACGACCGCACCCCGACGCTGCAAATCCTGCACGAATTCCATTTTCTGCTGTGGCAGCATGCCACCGTGCGCATCATCCATCTGCAGCGTCGCGCCGACCTGCCGTGCGATGTCGGGTGCATCACCGGATAACAGAATCACCGTGCGGCCCCGCGCCCTGAACCAGTCGACCGTTGCCTGCGCGTCCGGCTTGAGGCCATCGGCGAGATCAAAACGCGCAATCCACTCATGCTCCGTGCCGAGGTAAATCTCGGTCACACCGGACGCGGACATGGATGCCGGTCTGTCGCCCGACAGGCCGGCGACGAACTGTGCGCTGCCGATGCGATAACGCTGGGTATCAATGATTGCTTCGATACCCTGCCCCGGAACGAACTGATTCTGCTGCACGAACAGCGCGGACGGCGCTACCTTGGCAAAGGCCTGCGCAATCGGATGCGCGCTGCCGGCTTCCAGTGCGGCTGCGATCTGCAGCGCTTCGTCCTCGCTCAGGCTGCCGAACAGCGTCACCCGGCGAAGTACGGGCCGGCCCTCGGTCAGGGTGCCTGTCTTATCGAAGATCACATGCGTGGCGCGATCCAGCGTCTCGAGCACATGGGGTTGTATCACCAGTACCCGCTGCCTGAGCAAGCGGTCGGTCGCCGCAGCCAGTGCCGACGGCGTTGCCAGCGACAGCGCGCACGGACAGGACACCACCAGCACGGCAATCGCGATCGGCCATGCACGCGACGCGTCATGCCAGAGCCAGAAGGCCAATACCGCCGCCGCCAGCAACAGCAAGATGCTGACGAACCACGCTGCGACATGATCGGCCCATTGTGAGATCGCCGGCTTGCCCTGCCCGGCGCGCTCAATCAGACGAATCAGCGATGACAAGGTACTGTCTTTCGCGACCCGCTCGACGCGCAGCACTACCGGCGCGCTGACATTCACTGCACCACCGGCGATCGTTTGCCCGACCTGCTTATTCTGCGGCTGGCTTTCGCCAGTCAGCAGCGACAGATCGACCGAGGTTTCGCCATCGATCACCACACTGTCGGCCGGCACGGATTCGCCGGGCTTGGCCAGAATGATATCGCCGGCGCGCAACGTCGCCGCAGCGACCAGTGTCACCTGGCGACTGGCAGGAAAATCACTGAGCAACCAGGCGGAATCCGGAAGCGCATGCTGCATGGTCTCCAGCGAGGCCGCTGCACGGCGACGTGCGATCAGTTCCACATAGCGACTGCCAAGCAGCAGGAAAATGAACATCGTGACGGAATCGAAATACACGTCGCCATGATTGACGAGAGTCGCGTACAGGCTACCGATGAAGGCTGCGCCGATGCCGAGCGCGACCGGCACATCCATGCCGGGAGCGCGCTGCTTCAGATCGTTCCATGCACCTTTGAAGAAAGGCTCGGCTGAGTAAAGTACTGCCGGTAGCGTCAGGATCAGGCTGGCCCAGCGCATCAGCTTTTCCATGTCGGCCTCGATGCCATCCGAGCCGGCAAGGTACACCGGCACCGCATACATCATGACCTGCATCATCGACAGGCCGGCAACGAACAGCCGCTTGAACAGCTGGCGTGCGTTTTTCCTGAGCAGCTCACCATGCTGTATCGGATCGAAAGGATAAGCGGTATAGCCGACCTCGCGTACCGCCTGCAGGATATCGCTCGCCTTGCAGCGCTGCGCATCCCAGCTCACCTGCAGCTTTTCCGTTGCGACATTCAGGTTCGCCGCGGTAAGTCCCGGCACCTGTGACAGACGCTTCTCGATCAGCCACACACAGGCAGCGCAGCGTATGCCTTCAACCGACAGCATTGCTTCGGCACCGCCATCGGCAGCGATGAATTGGGCCGCCAGTTCAGGCGTGTCGTACAGTTTCAGCGCATCGGGTACCTGATCGGCCACCCCAACGGGCAGGCGCTGACGGGTCCGGTAATAATCCGTCAGTCCGTTATCGACAATGGCCAGCGCCACCGCCTCACAGCCCGGGCAACACATCGCGCGCGGTGCGCCGTCGATCGTGACCTGCCAATGGCCGCCGACAGGCACCGGCAAGCCGCAGTGATAGCAGCCTGCAGATTCCGTGCTTATCGGAGAGATCACAGCGTTCATCGTCGTGTGCTGCGCTATACCGCAGGTGTGATGCACAGTGCATCAAGCCAGCCGTGTGACAGCCCCATACCCACGCGAACCAGCCCGAGGATACCGAAGGCCAGCACCAGCAGACCTGCAGCGATACGCACCAAAGGCTGCTGCAGCAGCGGCTGTACCGAGGTACCGGCAAGGCCCATCATGAACAATAAGGGCAAGGTACCCAGACCAAAGGCCAGCATCACGAGCGCGCCCTGTAGCGCCGATCCGCTCAGCAGCGCTGTCATCAGCACGCTGTACACCATGCCGCACGGCACCCAGCCCCACAGACCGCCCAGAGCAAACGCCTGCAGCGGATTCTTCACGGGCAGCAGCGTGCGCATCAGCGGCTGCACACGCCGCCAGACAACCTGCCCGACCGCCTCGATTCGTGACAATCCATGCCAGACATTCATCAGCGTCAGACCGAGTGCGACCAGCATCAGGTTGGCCAGCCAGTACGCGGCCGTCTGTACGGACGCGAGATTGATCATTGCGGGCACGCTGCCGAGCAGACCCGCCAGCGCGCCGGCGACCATGTAACTGCCGATGCGGCCGGCGTTGAACGCCAGTACCCGCGGACCGCTATCAGCGACGGCGGCCGGCAGGCCGTCTGCCTTAGCGACAGCGACCGGAAACGCACGGCGCGGCGCGGCAACCGCGAAAGCGCTGACGATGCCACCGCACATGCCCACGCAGTGGACACCACCGAGAAGGCCGACCAGAAAGATCGGCAGCAGCGAGAGCGAATTCAAGGTTGAAATCTCAGGAGCATTGACCACTGTGCGTGCCTGTTAACGGCACTACACCGTGCGAGAGTAGCGCAAGGGTTCTGATTGTAACCGCCTGGCCTGCTGCAGATGGCGGTCAAAAACCATGCAGATATTCCGGATCAGCAGACGACCTTTCAGCGTGACCTCGATCCATTCGCTATCCATCGTCAACAGGCCGAGCTGCTGCAATTCCTTCAACGCTTCGATCTCGGTCATGAAGTAGGCATCGAACTTGATCGGATACGCTTCTTCCAGCGAGCGGATCGACAATTCGAAATTACACATCAGCATCTGGATGATAAAGCGGCGCAGCACATCATCCATCGTCAGCTGGTAGCCGCGAACCACCGGTAGTTCGTCGTGGTCGATTCGGTCGTAATAGTCATCGAGGGTTTTCGCGTTTTGGCTGTAACACATGCCGACCGAACTGATCGCTGACACACCGCAGGCAATCAGGTCAGATTCCGCATGCGTCGAATAACCCTGAAAATTACGATGCAGCCGGCCCTGCCGCTGCGCCACCGCGAGCTCATCATCCGGTTTCGCGAAGTGATCCATGCCGATGTACACATAGCCGGCTTCGTTCAGTCGGCGTATGCACAGCGCGAGCATGTCGAGCTTCGCATCCGAGCTTGGCATATCTTCATCGATCATGCGCTGCTGCATCTTGAACATGTGCGGCAGATGCGCGTAATGATAGACCGCGATTCGGTCAGGATTAGCCTCAATCACCTTGCCGATCGTCTGGTTCATCGACATCACTGTCTGCTTCGGTAAACCGTAGATCAGGTCCACACTGATTGAACGAAAACCCGCTTCACGCGCCGCGTGCATTGTTTCCAGCGTTTTTTGCTCCGGCTGTATCCGGTTCACTGCTTTTTGTACCGCTTCGTCGAAATCCTGCACACCCAGGCTGATGCGATTAAAACCCTGCCGCCGCAGCGAGTGAATGCGCTCAGGCGTGACGCTGCGCGGATCAACCTCGATCGAATATTCACCCTGCTCGTCGTCGGCGAACCGGAACCAGCGATGCAGGTGCTGCATCAGGTCCGCCATCTGTGCATCCGACAGATAGGTCGGCGTACCCCCACCGAAATGCAGCTGCTCCACATAATTGAAGCCGGCGAACATCTTGCCCTGCATCGCCAGCTCACGCTTCAGATAGTCGAGGTAGGTGGCGGCCTTGTCGCGATTCTTCGTGATGATCTTGTTACAGCCGCAGTAGTAGCAGACCGTGTCGCAGAACGGAATATGGATATACAGCGACAGCGGATGACGGGCGCCGCGTGTATGTAAGTGCGTGACCGCCTGCAAATAATCGCGATAAGCAAACTGATCATTGAAGCGGTCGGCAGTCGGGTAGGACGTATAGCGCGGACCGGATTGCGAAAGGCGCTGGATCAGGCCGGCGTCAAACTCGACCTGCTGCACCGGATGAATGGGAATGGTCTCGGAAGTCATGGGAACTCACGGCTGGCCGGCAGCGCGTCTGCGCTTTTCAGGCGATCGGAGTCTACGAATCCCCCCTCGGAATTACCTTGACCTAAGTCAAAACAGACCGGTTAGCGCTCACATTGCCGGTGAGTGCCTTATGAACTTACTAAGTCAAACGACAACGCGACGGTTCCATCGCCGATGCTACTGTGAACATCGAAGCCTAGATCGTGCATCAGGTCGATCATGGCGCGGTTCTCGGCCAGCGATTCGCCGACCAGACGGCGCGTGCCACGCTGACGGAAATAGGTAATCAGCTTATTCATCAGCCGATGGCCGAGGCCCATGCCCTTCAAATCTGAGCGAATGATGATGGCGAATTCGGCTGCCTCGTTATCCGGGTCGGCCACACCGCGTACTACACCGAGTGTCTCGTCGCTGCCGTCGGCACGCTTCCTGACTGCGATGAAAGCCATTTCGCGGTCATAATCAATCTGTGTCAAGCGCGCCAGTTGTGACACCGGCAGTTCGCGCATATGCACAAACATTCGCATGCGCACATCGGCCGGATCCAGCGCATGGAAAAAACGCAGATGCTCTTCAGTATCCTCGGGACGTATTGGCCGCAGCAGCAGAGTCTCGCTCATCCATGGCAGGCTTTCTTCCAGCTCCTGCGGATAAGGACGTATCGCCAGCCGGTCATGCGGATGTCGCAGCTTCACTGGTCGCAAGCTCACGCGCGCATCCAGCGCAATCACGCCGCGGTGATCCGCCAGCAGCGGGTTGATGTCGAGTTCTGCCACTTCAGGCAGCTCGGCGGCGAGGTGCGCCACCTGGATCAGCACCCGACTGACTTCATCGAGATCGGCGGGCTTGCGGTTGCGATAACCCGCCAGCAGCGAGGCGACGCGCGTGCGACCGATCATGTCGCGCGCCAGCACACGATTCAGCGGCGGCAGCGCCACTGCGTGATCATGCAATACCTCGACTGCGATGCCACCCTGCCCAAACAGAATCACCGGACCAAAGATGGGATCGGTCGTGATGCCGATGATCAGTTCCTGCGCATCCGGCCAGCGGGCCATCGCCTGTACCGAAAAGCCATTCACTCTGGCTTCGGGCCGCAGCCGCTGCAAGCGCTGCTCGATCGCGTGCACCGCTGCCTCGACTTCCTCCGGCGTGTTCAGGTCCAGCATCACGCCGCCGACCTCAGTCTTGTGAGAAATATCGGGCGATAACAGCTTCACCGCGACCGGAAAGCCGATATCGATCGCCATCTCGCGCGCCTCACCCGCTGTCGTCGCGATGCGGGTATCGACCACCGGAATATGGCAGGCATCGAGCAAGGCCTTCGCCTCGGGTTCGGTGAGCATGCTGCGTCCTTCGGCCAGCGCCTTGTCGATGATGGCGCGTGCCGCCTGACGGTTGAACGGATCATGCTGGGTGCCAGCGGCCGGCACCTGCATCAGCAGCTGCTGGTTACGGCGGTATTCCACCACCTGCATGAAAGCCTGCACCGCATCTTCCGGTGTGCTGAAATGCGGAAGACCAGCGGCAGAAAAAATCTGCCGCGCTTCGGCGACGGCTGCCGCGCCCATCCAGCACGCGATCACGTGCTGGCGCGATTGCGCAATCAGCGGCGCGAGTACTCGCGCGATGTCCGTGCTGGAGACAATCGCCGTCGGCGCATGAATGAACAGCACCGGATGGTTCGGGTGTCGCTCGAACAGAATCCTGAACGCCTGCTGATAACGCTCGACCGGTGCGTCGCCGATGATGTCGATCGGATTACCGTGCGACCAGTTCACCGGCAGCACGCGATTCAGCTCAGCCTGCGTGCCGGGCGGCAGCACCGCGAGTCGTCCGCCGGACAGTATCAGCGCATCGGTGGCCATCACGCCGGGACCGCCGCCGTTGGTCAGGATGATGAGCTCCTCATTGCGCAGCGGCTGCGCACGCGACAAGGTCTCCACGGCATCAAACAATGCTTCCGTCGATAACACACGCAACATGCCGGCGCGCCGCACCGCAGAATCAAACACCGCGTCCAGCCCGGCCAGTGCGCCGGTATGCGAGGCTGCGGCGCGCGCGCCCTCCGGTGCGCGACCGGCTTTCAGTACCAGCACCGGCTTGTTACGGCCCGCGCCGCGTGCGGCCGACATAAACTTGCGCGCGTTGCGCACATCTTCCATGTACAGCAGGATCGCGCTGGTCGCCGGGTCAGTCGCCAGGTAATCCAGCATATCGCCGAAGTCGATGTCGGACGCATCACCGAGCGACACGAAATGCGAAAAGCCGATGCCCCTCGCATGAGCCCAGTCGAGCACCGCGGTGACCAGCGCGCCGGACTGCGACACGAAAGCGATCTTGCCGGCCAGCGCCGTGGTGTGCGCGAAACTCGCATTCAGGTGCGCATCGGGCACCAGCATGCCGACGCTGTTCGGGCCGAGGATGCGGAATACGGACGGACGCGCCGCCTGCAGCATCGCCTGCCGGTGTGTGCGGCCGTCACCATGGTCGCCCTCCATACCGGCAGTCAGCACGATGGCCGCGCGCGTGCCTTTCCTGACCAGCGCCTCGATCAGCGCCGGTACGGTCGCCGGCGGCGTCGCGATCACCGCCATCTCAGGTACCCGAGGTAACTGGCTGACGTCGGCATAGACCGGCAACCCCATCAGCTGTTGATGATGCGGATTCACCAGCATCAGGTCATTGCCGATGGCGGCGGGGTTACGGTTATCCACCAGATTGGCCAGCACGGTCGCGCCGACCGAATGCGGACGATCGCTGGCACCGATCAGCACGACGGATTTGGCCGAAAACAGATGTTGCAGATTGCGGAGGCTCATGAGGAATCCGACACTTGACCGTGGATAAATTCTACCGAAACATTCCCACTGCTCAGACCTTGACTGGCTGGACGAAATCCTTGCCCGGCTTTAGTCTGATGAAAAGAATTGCCCTGATACCCGGGTTCACTACCCCTGAAAGGATGCTGCATGACCTACAAGACCGTGCTGGTCCATGTTGACCAGTCTGCAAAGTCTGCCGTGCGTATCACGCTGGCCGCACAGATCGCGAAAGCGCAGCAGGCGCATCTGGTGGGCGTGGCCATGACCGGGATTTCGCGCTATGTCTTCGACCATGGCGCATTCAATCCGAAGGATCCGGTGTTTGCGCATCACGTCGATCATCTGCATCAGTATGCGCGCACTTCGCTGGCGACATTCGATAAGCTGGCGGCGGCAGTTGGCGTCGACTCCGTCGAGGCACGTATGGTGGATGATGATGCCGCTGGTGGCGTCGCGCTGCATGCACGTTACGCTGACCTGGCCGTGATCGGGCAGTTTGATCCGGCCGCGACGGTGCCGGGCATCCTGTCGAATTTTCCTGAGACGGTGGTGCTCAACAGCGGCCGTCCTGTGATGGTCGTGCCGCATGTCGGCCAGCCGGATGGCCAGTTCCAGCGCCCCGTGGTGGCATGGGACGGCGGACTGGCCGCCAGCCGCGCCATCGCCGGCGCATTACCGCTGCTGTCGCAAGCCGGATGCGCCGATGTGCTGGTATTGAATCAGGGTGGCGACAATGATGTGCATGGCGAGCAACCGGGCGCCGACCTCGCGCTGTATCTGGCACGGCATGGTGTGAAGGTGAATGTGATCGAGCGCCATGTGTCCGACCAGACTGGTGAAGCGTTATTGTCCGCAGCCGCCGATCTCGGATCGGACCTGATCGTCATGGGTGCGTATGGACATACCCGGTTCCGCGAGGTCGTGCTGGGCGGCGTTACCCGTACCGTGCTGCAGTCGATGACGATACCGGTACTGATGGCGCACTGAGCTTTAGCGGCCGACCCTGGCGCTGCCAAATTTCCTGCCTCAGCGATAGACCATCACCGGTAGCGTTGAATGCGACAGCACGCGCTGCGTCTCGCTGCCGAGCAGCAGCCGGTCGAGTCCCTTGCGGCCATGCGAGCCCATCCAGATCAGATCGCAGCCCTTGGATTTCGCCGTATTGATGATTTCTTCATACGGATGCACGCCGCGCGTGGACAGGACTTCGCACGTGACCTTCACCTCGGCAGCGATGGCCTTCATCCTCTCCATCGCCTGCTGCGCGGATTTGTCCTGCAGCGCTTCATAGGTGGACAGATCGACCATCGCTCCCGCCTCGGGCATCAGCATGAACGGGTAGAGCTCAGCCACGGCAAGACCAACCACGGTCGCACCTTGTACAGCGGCGAACTCCAGCGCCGCTTTCGCGGACTTCTCCGACAGTGGCGAGCCATCGGTCGGTACCAGGATCTTTTTGAACATGCTTGATCTCCCCAGGTTGGCAATCTAGAGCAATCTAGCAAACTACCCTCTGAAAAAATTTGACCTTGGTCAAATCGGCCAGAGCGGTTCTTCATCCATCAGCGCTACCTGCTCCCGCAGTTCAAGGATGCGATCCTGCCAGTAACGGGGCGTGTTGAACCAAGGGAAAGCGGCCGGGAAAGCCGGATCGTCCCAGCGCATGCCCAGCCAGGCCGAGTAGTGCAGCAAACGCAGCGTGCGCAGCGCTTCCAGCAGATAGAATTCACGCGGTTCGAATTCAGCGAAGTCTTCATACCCGGCCAGCAACTCGTTCAGTTGCCCGCGCATATCCGCCCGCTCGCCGGACAGCAGCATCCACAGATCCTGCAGCGCCGGTCCGGTACGACTGTCATCGAAATCCACAAAGTGCGGACCTGCGTCGGTCCACAGCACATTGCTGGCATGACAGTCACCGTGCAGCCGCAGCTGACGTACCTCGCCGGCGCGATCAAAACACCGACGCACACTGTCCAGCGCCTGCCCGCTGATCGCGGACCAGCTGTCGCGCAGCTCAGCGGGTACCAGCCCGCTTTGCAGCAGCCATTGGCGAGGCTGCTCGCCAAATGTCTGCGGATTCAACGCAGGACGCTCGGTGAAAGGCCGCAGCGCGCCGACCGCGTGAATACGACCCATGAAGCGACCGATCCATTCCAGCGTGCCTGACGCATCCAGCTCCGGCGCCCGCCCGCCCTGCCGCGGGAATACCGCGAACCGATAGTCCTGATGGCAATGCAGGGTAGAACCACCCAGCAGCATCGGTGGCACGACCGGAATTTCGCGCTCATGCAGCTCCTGCACGAACGCATGCTCCTCGAGGATGGCCGCATCGCTCCAGCGCTGTGGGCGGTAAAACTTCGCCACGACCGGCGCGCCCTCTTCCATGCCAACCTGATAGACCCGATTCTCATAACTGTTTAGCGCAAGTAGCCGACCGTCACCGCGCAAACCGACCGCATCCAGTGCATCAAGCACCGCATCGGGCGATAGTTCATGAAAGGTCTTCAAGGTGGCTGAGTTCATGCGCGGATTGTAGTCTGCTTAGACTTGTTACACTGTGCAGACTTTATTAGAGAAGCCCGCCATGCCTGCAGAACCCTTGCTGACTGAAAAAGAGTTCGACGAACTCGACCGATTCCTGATGTCCGATCGCTGTAGCGACGAGACCATGGCCATGGATGCGCTGCATGGCTACCTGACTGCGATCGCGATCGGACCAGCGACCGTGTCTGTCGATGAATGGCTGCCGCGGGTCTGGGGCCCCGATGCCGCGGACGCACCGGACTTCCGCGACGAGCAACAGGCAACGCGTATCCGCGAACTATTGGCGCGCGCGCTGGAGGAGATCGTCGTCACCTTCGAAGTGGCGCCTAAGGATTTCGAGCCGCTGTTCTCGGTGCATCAATGGAAGGGCAAGGAAGTGCTGGATGCCGAGGCATGGTGCTGGGGCTTCCTCGAAGGCATTAGCCTACGCGACGCAGCCTGGCAGCCTTTGCGCGACTCGCCGCAAGCGTCTCTGTTGCGCGCGTTATGCCTCTTGGGCGCGGAAACCATCGCCGAAGACGAGGTCACCCTGGTCGACGATCCGATCAAATGCCACAAATTGGCCGTCGAGGTCGAGGCCTCGGTGTCGCAGATACAGCGATTTTGGGCGGGGCGGAAGTAACTCATGGATGTGGCGGGTTTAAACCCACCAACACCGACTCACATCTTGATGAAATGCTCCCGGTAGTACTTCAACTCCTCCACTGACTCGCGAATGTCCGCCAGTGCGGTATGCAGCTGGTGCTTTTTGAAGCCGGCGATCAGCTCCGGCTTCCAGCGACGGCACAATTCCTTCAGCGTCGATACATCGACATTGCGATAATGGAAAAACGCTTCGAGTGCTGGCATGTGGCGCGCCATGAAGCGCCGGTCCTGACAAATCGAATTGCCGCACATCGGCGACTTCCCCGGTGGCACGTAGCGGCGCAGGAACTCGATCATTTCCGCCTCGGCCTGTGACTCGGATACGGTTGATGCCTTCACGCGCTCAATCAGGCCGGATCGGCCGTGCGTACCCTTATTCCAGGAATCCATGCCATCGAGCACTTCGTCAGCCTGATGGATGACGAACACCGGCCCTTCGGCCAGGACATTCAGGTGGGCATCGGTGACGATCGCCGCGACTTCGATGACCCTGTCCTTGTCAGGGTCAAGTCCGGTCATTTCCATATCGATCCAGACCAGATTGAACTCGTTCGGGCGCTCTGCCGGCTGCTGATGGGCTTCGTTTGCTTGTGACATAATCCAGACTCATTATCGCGCAGGACAATCTTGTCCGCGCTTGCTCAACCCTCATTTTCTCACACGCACACGATGGAACCGAATAGCTTCTCGCTGTTGTTTGCTGCCTTCCTGCTGGCCACGCTGATCGTCAAGCTATGGCTGGCGTCGCGCCACATCCGGCATATCGCGCAACATCGTGATGCAGTACCCGCGCAGTTCGCGGCAAAAATCCCGCTGGCTGCACACCAGAAAGCGGCCGACTACACCATCGCGAAAACCCGGCTGAAGATTGTGCTGCTGGTCGTGAACGCGGTCGTGCTGGTCGGGTTTACGCTGCTGGGTGGTCTGCAATGGTTGTCGGCGACGCTGTCGGCCGGATTTGGCGGCGGCATGGCTTACCAGATCGCGCTGATTGCAGCGGTCGCGGTCATCTCGGGCATCATCGACCTGCCATTCGACTTCTACAAGCAGTTCTCGCTGGAAGAAAAATTCGGCTTCAACAAGATGACACCGTCGCTGTTCTTCACGGACCTCGTCAAACATAGCATCGTCGGCGCCGCGATCGGCCTGCCGCTGTTGTGGATCACGCTGGCGCTGATGGATCAGGCCGGGTCGCTGTGGTGGCTTTATGCGTGGCTGCTGTGGTGCGGATTTCAGGTATTCATGTTGTCGTTCTATCAGAGCTTGATCGCGCCGCTGTTCAACAAGTTCACGCCGCTCGATGATGACAGCCTGCGTTCACGCATCGAAGGTCTGATGCAGCGCGTCGGTTTCGCGAGCAAGGGCCTGTTCGTGATGGATGGCTCGCGCCGCAGCGCGCACGGCAATGCCTACTTCTCCGGCTTCGGCGCTGCCAAGCGCATTGTCTTCTTCGACACGCTGCTGTCGCGCCTCGCGCCGAACGAGATCGAGGCGGTGCTCGCGCATGAGTTGGGTCACTTCAAGCTGAACCACGTGATCAAGCGCATCGGCGTGATGTTCGTGCTGTCGCTGGGCTTCCTCGCGCTGCTCGGCTGGCTGAAGGGACAGACCTGGTTCTATCTGGGCCTGGGCGTGACGCCACTGCTCGACGGCAGCAATGATGCGATGGCGCTGATCCTGTTCATGTTCGCGCTGCCGGTATTCACTTTCCTGTTCTCGCCACTGCTGTCGATCACCTCACGCAAGAATGAGTTCGAGGCCGACGCATTCGCCGCGAAACACAGCAACTCGCAAGACCTGATCTCCGCGCTGGTCAAGCTGTATGAGGACAATGCATCAACCCTGACGCCGGATCCGCTGCATTCAGCGTTCTATGATTCTCACCCGCCGGCTAGTGTGCGGGTACAAAAACTGCTGTCCGCCTGAGCATGATCTCGCGCGCCGAACTGCAGCAGGCTTCCTGCCGGCATGCCACCGAGTCCGCAAGCGATGCGCAACTGAGCGATGCACTGTCGGTGCTCACCGACTGGACCATGGATGATGGGCAGCTGCGCCGTGATTTCCGCTTTGCGGACTATCACCAAACGATGGCGTTTGTGAATGCCGTCGCTGAACTTGCGCATCGCGAAGACCACCATCCCGACATGCTGGTCAGTTACAACCGCTGTTCAGTGCGCTTCAGCACGCACTCGGTCGGCGGCTTCTCCGAGAATGATTTCATCTGCGCGGCCAAGGTCGACGAGATTGCCCTGAAAGGCCCATGGCAGAGCGCGAAGGCCTGATCGTCGCCGCGCACGGCCGGCACTATCTGGCGCAGGCCGATGGTCAGCTGTGGCAGTGCGTCACCCGCGGCAAAAAGAGTGATGTGGCCACCGGCGACCGTGTGCGCTTCGTTGCCACCTCGATTGATCAGGGCGTGATCGAGGAAATCCTACCGCGCGCTACGCTGCTCTATCGTTCCGATCAGTTCAAGTCCAAACTGCTGGCGTCGAACATCACTCAGCTTTTCATTGTCGTCGCGACCGAACCCGGCTTTTCTGACGATCTCGTGTCGCGCGCACTGGTGGCATCCGAAGCAGCCGGAATACGCGCGCATCTGATACTGAACAAAATTGATGTTACGGCCCAGCTGGATGCGATGAGAGAGCGCGTGGCCTTGTATGCCGGGCTGGGTTATCCGGTGCACGAGGTCAGCGCAACCGGCCATCCTGCGCAAACGCTGGAGACCCTGCAGCCTTTGTTGAGAGGTCAGTCAACGATTCTGATCGGCCAGTCTGGTATGGGCAAATCCTCACTGGTGAACCTGCTGGTGCCGGACGCAGATATCGCGGTGCGCGAGATTTCGCAGCGGCTCGATACTGGAAAGCACACGACCACGTTCACACGGCTTTACACCGTCGATGATCACACCTCGGTGATCGATTCGCCCGGCTTCCAGGAATTCGGGCTGTATCACCTGAGTGAAGGCATGCTCGAGCGCGCCTTTCCGGAATTCGCGCCGCATCTCGGCCGGTGCCGCTTCTACAATTGCCATCATGTGGCTGAACCCGGCTGCGCGCTCCTGGAGGCGGTCGCAGAGGAACAGGTCGATGCGGCGCGACATCAGTTGTACCTGCAGCTGCGACATGAGTCGCTGCAGAAGCCGGGCTATCGCTGAGCTGGGATAAATAATCTAAATCACTTGTTCACCAGATGTCCGAATGCGAAGCTGCGTTTTCACACCCAACGTATGCTGGTCTGAAAGGACAAAGATATGACGCCCGTCCCTTGTGGTGACCCGGTCAATGACCACGAAATGACGAAGTTCATCGCAGCGGCCGCTGCAGCAGATCGATGTCTCGACGATCTGCTGCAGAATGATCCAGCGGCCAGTGCCGAACTCCGAAGACTCCTGGTGGAAGGCCTCGAATCCGGCGTGGAAGGCGAGGTGAACGATGAGTGGTGGCAGTCGCTGGCGGAAGGAGTTCAGAAACGTACCCTAGCCCGCCATCGTTGAAGGACTTCATCCGTTCGCCCCAGATCCGACTTGACCTGGAAAAGGCTGCCGACTACTACGAAGAAGAATCCGCGACACTATCCCTGCGATTCCTTGCGGCTTTTGGAAAAGCCGTCAGATTGGCTCGGACTCATTCAAGCATCGGATCACGAAGGCACGAGATTTCAGCCCATCAGATGGGATTGCGCTACGTTATTACCGAGGGCTTCCCTTACCTTTTGTTCTACAAGGAGGGTGTGGAACGTATCGTTCTTTTAAGGCTACTCCACATGTCGCGCAATATTGCCCCTGCTTTCCGACACCGCTGAGACTCCGCAAAAACTGTCCTCACTCAACAAAACCCCTTATAATCCAACAAGTTAAAAAGATTCGGCGGCAGCCGCTGGCGTGCCGCCGATTTCATTTATGGCAATCAAACACTACCTGACGTTTGCTGACCTGACGCTGGCCGAGTACGAGTACCTGATCGAGCGGACCAAAGTCATCAAGCGCAAGTTCAAGAACTACGAGCCTCACCATCCGCTGCTGGATCGCACGCTGGTGATGGTGTTCGAAAAAAATTCGACCCGCACCCGCCTGTCCTTCGAGGCTGGCATGCATCAGCTCGGCGGCGCGGCGATCTACCTGAACACCCGCGACAGTCAGCTTGGACGAGGCGAGCCGGTCGAGGACGCGGCTCAAGTGATGTCCCGCATGTGCGACATCATCATGATCCGTACCTTCGGTCAGGAAATCATTGAGCGCTTCGCCGCGAACTCCCGCGTGCCAGTGATCAACGGACTGACCAATGAGCAGCATCCGTGTCAGGTGTTCGCCGACGTGTTTACTTACATCGAGCACCGCGGCTCCATCGCGGGCAAGACGGTCGCATGGATCGGTGACGCGAACAATATGCTGTACTCGTGGCTACAGGCCGCCGAAGTCTTCGGCTTCCATGTGAATGTCTCGACGCCGGCCGGCTATGACATCGATCCGGCACTGGTATCCGAAAATAATCAGCGCTACACCGTGTTCAAGCATCCGGCCGATGCCTGCGAAGGTGCCGATCTGGTGACCACCGATGTGTGGACCAGCATGGGCTACGAGCAGGAGAATGCAGCGCGGCTGAAAGCTTTCGACGGCTGGATCGTTGACGCGCACAAGATGCAGCGCGCGAACAAGGATGCGCTGTTCATGCATTGCCTGCCTGCGCATCGTGGCGAGGAAGTATCGGCCGACGTCATCGATGGACCGCAATCGGTCGTCTGGGACGAAGCCGAAAACCGGCTGCACGTACAGAAAGCGCTGCTCGAGTATCTCGTGCTCGGAAAAGTTTGAACTTCGATAATCAGGAAAAACAGTAATGAGTGACATTAACAAAGTCGTCCTCGCCTACTCTGGCGGTCTGGACACCTCGGTCATCCTGAAATGGCTGCAGGATCACTACCACTGCGAAATCGTGACCTTCACCGCCGACCTCGGTCAGGGCGAAGAGCTCGAGCCGGCGCGTGCGAAGGCGATCAAGTTCGGCATCAAGCCGGAAAATATCTTTATCGATGACGTGCGCGAGGAGTTTGTGCGCGACTTCGTGTTCCCGATGTTCCGCGCTAATACCGTCTACGAAGGCGAATACCTGCTTGGCACCTCGATCGCGCGCCCGCTGATTGCGAAACGCCTGATCGAGATCGCCCGCGAAACCGGCGCTGATGCGATCTCGCATGGCGCGACCGGCAAGGGCAATGATCAGGTACGTTTTGAACTCGGCGCCTATGCGCTGATGCCGAATGTGAAAATCATCGCACCGTGGCGTGAATGGGATCTGCTGTCGCGCGAGAAGCTGCTGAAATATGCAGAAGACGCCGGCATCGAGATCGATATGAAGCACAAGAATGGTGGCGCGCCGTATTCGATGGATGCGAACCTGCTGCACATCAGCTTCGAAGGCCGTCATCTGGAAAATCCGGGCGCTGAGGCCGAGGAATCCATGTGGCGCTGGACCGTCAGCCCTGAGGCGGCACCGGATGCTGCGGAATACCTCGATATCGAATTCGCGAAGGGCGACATCGTCGCGCTGAACGGCAAGAAGATGAGCCCGGCCGAGGTGCTGACCGAGCTGAATCGTATCGGCGGCAAGCACGGTATTGGCCGACTTGATCTGGTCGAGAACCGCTATGTCGGCATGAAGTCACGCGGCTGCTATGAAACACCGGGCGGCACCATCATGCTGCGTGCGCACCGCGCAATCGAGTCGATCACGCTGGACCGCGAAGTCGCCCATCTGAAAGACGACCTGATGCCACGCTATGCGTCGCTGATCTATAACGGCTACTGGTGGGCGCCGGAGCGCGTCGCGCTACAAACGCTGATCGATCACACGCAGCAGTCTGTCAATGGCTGGGTGCGCGTAAAACTGTACAAGGGTAACGTGATCGTCGTATCGCGCGACTCGAAGACTGACTCGCTGTTCGATCAGAACATCGCTACCTTCGATGAAGATGGCGGCGCTTATGACCAGGCTGATGCCGGCGGCTTCATCAAGCTCAATGCATTGCGCATGCGTATCGCAGCGAATGCAAAGATCAAGCGCGGCAAGTAAAACGAATCCACGATAAGGAAAAACAATGAGCACTCAATTCGACAATGTGACCGTCGTGAAAAAGGCAAACGTCTTTTTTGATGGCAAGTGCATCTCGCACAACGTGATCTTCGCAGATGGCACCAAGAAATCCGTCGGCGTGATCTTTCCGTCGTCGCTGGTGTTTAACACCGGTGCGCCGGAGATCATGGAAATCAACGCCGGCAAGTGCCGCGTGCGCCTGAAAGGCGAGACCGAGTGGAAGTCTTACGAAGCTGGCCAGAGCTTCCATGTGCCGGGCAATTCGAGCTTTGATATCGAGACGACCGAACTGCTGGATTACGTCTGCCATTTCGGCTGATGATGCACTTCTAAAGCCGCACAATGAACATCATGCCCCGCTTCGCCGGGGCATTTTCTTTTCGGTTTTGGCCTTGTCTAGCAGAGCAATGATGTGATTTTTTGCTTCATCGCTGATTCGCGAACGCCGCGTGAGATCTTTCGGACTTTCCCAGCGACCGGTCCGCTTGTCCGGATCTGCGCCGGCCGCAAGCAATATCTTGACCGTCTCAACATCCGCTGCGGAAATCGCGATGTGCAGCGCCGTTTTCCATTGCCCATCGCGCTGGTCGATGAATGCTTTCCTGGAGTTGGACAGCATGAGATGCTGCCTATCCTTTTCCCCGGCGACATCACTGTTTATTGAGTCCAGCAGTTGTCGGATTAATTTCGGGTCACCCGCTCCGGCTGCATGATGTAATACCGTTTTACCAAACGCGTCATGGGCGCGCAGATCAGCTCCCGTCTCGATCAGGACCTGTGCGATCCTGCTGGCATCAACCTGAGCCCCTTCTAATTTAAACGGCAGACTTGCTACCAGCATCAACGGTGTCTTACCTTGCTCATTGCGCAAATTAGCCAAGCCCGGGAAGCGCTTCAGATCGGTTTGAAGCAACTTGAGTTTTTCCTCGCTTTTAAGATGAGCCAATCGGGTAAAAAAGAATCGGGTGATTTTCCGAAGCGTCATTGAAGGAAGATCGGCCGGGTACGATGTATGCGCTTGTTCACGTAATGCTCTTCCCCGATCCGAACTGGCTTCTACCGAGGTTTTCAATTTATCGAAGGCTTCTGATTGCTTCCATTGCGCCTGCAGATAGCCCGGCATAGCTTGCAGAATTGTTTTGGGTGCATGCGCCATGATCGGCTCGGTGAACTCACCGCCGAGCAAGGAGACCGTTTCAGGAGAGTCGATCATGACGCGCCGAAAGGTTTCGATAGGATCCGGCCTTGCATGACCGTTGCGGATGCACTCGCCGAGTTGGCGTAACAGCGAATCGAAATTTTGCAGCGCTACCTCAGTCAGGGTTGGCTTGCTGCTTCCGTAGAGAAATACATTCCCTTCGCTCCACACCGGCTTTTGTTTCATCTCCGATGCCTGCGAATCATCTGACGTAGTCCGACATTCCTTGATGAAGCTGGCGACGTAGCAGGAAGCCAGATGTATCGTTCCTCGCCACGGTTCAGCTGAACCTGAATCTTCCGAAGTTGACGTCAACGGTTCCCGTAACCAGCACAGAAACTGTGAAGTCGGGGTGAACATCTGCTGTTGACTGTCTCCCTGACGCGGATTCGATTTCGGTTGCCCGGTTTGAAGAAAATGGGTCTTCCCCACACCGCCCTGACCGCGTTTCGTGGCACCGTGAAGCAGGCAGACAACCCGGGTATCAGGCCCGATGAGGCCATTCAACCGTGCATTCCGTATCGTCTCCCGGCTGATTCCGTTCGCTCCACCGAGGACGGTGGCCGTCATTCCCTCCGCAGCGGCGCGCCTGTTGATTTCGTCCACCATCGACGCTTCATATCCCGGACCGATTATGAAAACGCAATCCAGCGCTTTGGCAGCCTGCGGACGCGCGGAGTTTGCGGCGGCCGTAGACAAACCGCCGTACACATGAGAACGAAAGAAGCGAGCGATGCTGTCCATTCGGGCGCACAGAAACACGCCCGGCCGAAGGCGGGGCGTCACCGATCATGGCCTTGATGGAATGGCAAGCTGCTTGATTGAGATCAATCTGACCGAGCGCATAGTGCATCAGGGCCCTGGCCTGCCGCATCGGCGGGGTGGATCAGACAATGACCGGCTCGGGTTCCAGCATGACGTCGAAACCTTGCGCAACATCGGCGATGATCTGATGCGCCAGCGCAAGCACATCAGCCCCCGTCGCCCCGCCGCGATTGACCAGTACCAGCGCCTGCTTCTCATGCACGCCGGCTGCCCCTAATGACTTGCCCTTCCAGCCGCATTGATCAATCAGCCAGCCGGCCGCGAGCTTGTAGCTGCCATCGGGCTGCACATAACTGACCAGCGCCGGATGGTGTGCCGTTAACGCATTACGCTTCTCAGCTGACACGACCGGATTCTTGAAGAAACTGCCGGCATTGCCGATCTTGGCCGGGTCGGGCAACTTACGCGTACGTATCGCAATCACGGCATCACTGATGTCCTTGGCGGTTGGGGAAGCGATTCCGCGCATAGCGATCTCGCTGGCCAGCTCCGCATAGCGCAAATTCGGCTGCCAACGCTTCGCTAATGCGAACGTCACATCGACAATCACCGCACGGTCACGCAAATCATGCTTGAACACACTGTCGCGGTAGCCGAAAGCACAGTACTGTTTCGTCAGCGTTCGTATCTCGCCAGACTCGAAATCGAAGATCTGCAGCGAATGGAAGCAGTCGGCCAGCTCGCTGCCGTAGGCGCCGATATTTTGAATCGGTGCTGCACCGACGTTGCCCGGAATCAGCGACAGGTTTTCCAGTCCCGGTAATCCGTGCTGCAGCGTCCACTGTACGAAGCCATGCCAGTTCTCACCAGCCTGCGCCGTGACCAACACATGATCCTCGGTCTCGCCAGCAACGGCGATGCCGAGGTTCGTCATGTGCAACACCAGTCCGTCGAAATCGCGCGTCAGCAACAGGTTGCTGCCGCCACCGAGCACCAGCCGTTGCATTGCCGTCAGCGCAGGATCGTTACGTACCGCACGCAGGTCTTCGAGCCCCGCAACACGCAGGTAGGCGGTCGCCTTAGCGTCAATGCCAAAGGTATTCAACGCACGCAGCGACTGGCCGTGCAGGATGTCAGGACGAGAATTCATTGCGGCCCGATTATACCGGCCGGCTTTCCGGCGACCGCCGGTCGTCCTCTATAATCGCGGCATTGCACTGTTATCAGGAGAATCACGATGCCGTCTTTTGATGTCGTTTCCGAAGCCAATCAGGTCGAGGTGAAGAACGCGGTTGATCAGGCCAACAAGGAGATTACGACCCGCTTCGACTTCAAGGGCAGCGACGCCCGGGTCGAGCAAAAGGAGCGCGAGCTTACTGCCTACGCAGACAGCGAGTTCCAGCTTGGCCAGGTGCGCGAGGTGCTGACCACCAAGATGACGAAGCGGAATGTCGACGTCCGCTTCCTTGACCTTGGAAAGATCGAGAAGATCGGTGGCGACAAAGTCAAGCAGGTGATCAAGGTGAAGAACGGCATCGAGTCGGATGCCGCAAAGAAGATCCAGCGCCTCATCAAGGACAGCAAGATCAAGGTGCAGGCCAGCATTCAGGGTGATGCGTTGCGTGTGCAGGGTGGGAAGCGGGATGACCTGCAATCCACGATTGCATTGCTGAGGAAAGAGGTCACCGACCTGCCACTGGAGTTCAATAACTTCCGCGACTGAATTCTTTCTGCAAAAAACAAAGGGCCGGTAATGAATGAACCGGCCCTTTGTCATTAACTCATTTTCATTTAGTCTTTTTCGTTACTCAGTCGTCGCTGCCTCACTGACGCTGCCAGATTCTCCAGCACCTGCAAGCTGCTATCCCAATCAATGCAGCCATCGGTGATCGACTGACCGTAGGTCAGCTCTTTACCCGCGACCAGATCCTGACGACCGCCAACCAGATGCGACTCGACCATCACGCCGATGATGCGGTCGTCGCCTGCAGCGATCTGCTCGCCAATGTTCGCGCACACCGGCACCTGATTCTCCGGCTTCTTCGAACTGTTCGCGTGCGAGGCATCAATCATCAGCTTCTGTGCAAGACCATTCGCGCCGAGGGCAAGCGCCGCTTCCTCGACACTGGCCGCATCGTAGTTCGGCGCCTTGCCGCCACGCAGAATGATGTGGCAATCCTCGTTACCGGCGGTCGACACGATCGCCGAGTGACCACCCTTAGTCACGGATAGGAAGTGATGCGGCTGGGAGGCTGCTTTGATCGCATCGGCCGCGATCTTGATGTTGCCATCGGTGCCGTTCTTGAAGCCGACCGGACACGACAGACCAGAAGCCAGCTCGCGATGGACTTGTGACTCCGTCGTACGCGCGCCGATCGCGCCCCAGCTGATCAGGTCAGCGATGTACTGCGGGCTGATCACATCAAGGAATTCCGTGCCGGCCGGCAGACCCAGTTCGTTAATTTGCATCAGCAGCTCGCGCGCGATGCGCAGGCCGTCATTGATGCGGAAGCTGCCATCCAGGAAAGGATCGTTGATCAGCCCCTTCCAGCCGACCGTGGTGCGTGGCTTCTCGAAGTACACTCGCATCACGATCTCGAGATCGTCCTTGAAGCGCTCGCGCTGCTCAATCAGACGGCGCGCGTATTCCATGCCGGCCTTGGTATCGTGAATGGAGCACGGGCCGATCACGACCATCAGCCGGTCATCCTGACCGTGCAGAATGCGGTGCAGTGCGGTGCGCGCATTGGCGGTCGTGGATGCGATCTTTTCCGAGCAGGGAATTTCCCGGATCAGATGCGACGGCGGCGTCAGTTCCTTCAATTCTCTAATCCTCAGGTCATCGGTGCGGGGCATGGCTTCTCCAGAAATGATTCGGCTATCAGGTGTTTCGGGACTCGGAAAACAAAAAACCGCCATTCCTGGCGGTTTCAAAGATTCGGTTTCTGTTCTGCTTTGTCGTGAACTTACCGCTTCTCCACCGCCCGGGGGCTGGGGTAGCTAAAGTAGGTATCAAAGAAAAAGCGCAGAACGGACATCGGTTTCCCACTGTTCAGGTGCAATCAGGGATTGATACTGCTATAAATCAGCGCTTTTGGCAAGCTGCGCTATCAAATTGCTATCAGCCGGTGCCGCCAACGGTCAGGTCTTCGATTCTCAGCGTGGGCTGACCGACGCCGACCGGCACACTCTGACCGTCCTTGCCGCAGACGCCGACACCACTATCGAGCTTCATGTCTTTGCCAATCATGGACACACGATTGAGCACATCCGGGCCATTACCTACGAGAGTCGCTCCCTTGACCGGATACGCAAGCTTGCCATCCTCGATCATCCACGCCTCGCTTGCAGAGAACACGAACTTGCCGTTGGTGATGTCGACCTGACCACCGCCGAAGTTCACCGCGTACAAGCCTCGCTTCACCGACGCAATGATCTCGTCCGGCTCTCTATCCCCTGCGAGCATGTAAGTATTGGTCATGCGTGGCATGGGCAGATGCGCATACGATTCGCGTCGGCCATTACCGGTGGTCGGCATCTTCATCAGACGCGCGTTCAGCGTGTCCTGAATATAGCCTTTGAGGATACCGTCCTCGATCAGCGTCGTGCACTGCGTCGGATTGCCTTCATCATCAATATTCAGCGAACCGCGACGATCCGCGATCGTGCCATCGTCAACCACGGTCACGCCCTTCGCGGCCACACGTTCGCCGATGCGGCCGGAGAACGCGCTCGATCCCTTGCGATTGAAATCGCCTTCCAGACCATGACCGATCGCCTCATGCAGCAGCACGCCGGGCCAGCCCGGTCCGAGCACCACGGTCATTGCGCCGGCCGGTGCGGGACGCGCTTCGAGATTGGTCAGTGCCGAGTTGACTGCATCACTCGCATATTTTTCGATCAGTTCGTCGCTGAAGTAGCCGAAGTCATAGCGACCACCACCGCCGGCGGTACCGACTTCGCGACGGCCGTTCTGTTCTGCAATGACAGTCAGCGAAAGCCTCACCAGCGGACGGATGTCGGCGGCCAGCACACCATCGCTGCGCACGACCAGCACCACATCATGTTCGCCGGACAAGCCGGCCATTACCTGCACGATGCGCGGATCTTTCGCACGCGCGATGCGCTCGATCTTCTCCAGCATCGCCACCTTGGCGGTCGCGTCGAGCGACACCACAGGATCATGCGGCAGGTACAGCGCGCGACCAGCGCCCTGCCTGATTTCGGAAGCCACCTTCACGCGACCGGCGCCGCGGCGCGCGATCGTACGCGTCGCTGCTGCTGCGTCCATCAAGGCGCGTTCGGAAATATCGTCGGAGTAAGCAAAAGCCGTCTTGTCGCCGGAAACCGCGCGCACGCCCACACCCTGATCAATCGAAAAACTACCGGTCTTGACGATGCCCTCCTCCAGACTCCAGCTCTCGCTCTTGGTGAACTGGAAATAGAGATCAGCGTAATCCACCTTGTGCGTGAAAATGGATCCGAGCACGCCGATCAGTTTGCTTTCGTCCAGTCCGTAGGGCGTTAGCAGGAGATTACGCGCGGTGGCCAGGGTCTGCAGGTTCGGTTCGATGATTTTCATGGGGAGTCAGCAATGGGGGATGCCCTGATTCTAATGGATCATGCCAAAGCGCGCCGGCGACGGCCATGGATCTGCGAATGTGGTCTAGCGGAGTTTGCGATGCTGCAATGCCGGCAGGCTGGCGCGCACGCCATCCGTCCAGTCGGCATCGATCTCGCCGGCGACGACGCCCTCACCCTCGGGCTGCTGCGCGCGGATCTCACCCCAGGGATCGATCAGCATGCTGTGCCCCCAGGTGCGGCGACCGTTCGGATGCTGTCCGCCCTGAGCTGCGGCGAGCACAAAGCACTGGTTCTCGATCGCGCGCGCCCTGAGCAGCACTTCCCAGTGCGCACGACCGGTGGTGGCCGTGAACGCTGCCGGCAGCACGATCAGATCGCAATGGCCCATCGCGCGGTATAGCTCGGGAAAACGCAGGTCGTAACAGATCGACAGACCCACCCGCGCGAACGGCGTGTTCAGCACGGCCACCTCGGTGCCGGGAACAATGGTGCGTGATTCGTCGAACGATTCTTCGCCCCGCGAAAAGCCGAACAGGTGAATCTTGTCATAGCGCGCCGCCAGTTCACCATCGGGCCCGTAAGCCAGCAGGGTGTTGAGCACTTTGCCGGGCTCGTGTGATTTGAGCGGTACGGTGCCACCAAGCAGCCAGACACCGCATTCTTTCGCCAGCGCCGACATGAAGCGCTGCAAGGGGCCGTCACCGGGGGCCTCCGCGTGGTCGAGCTTGTCGGTATCCTTGTGACCCAGGATCGCCCAGTATTCCGGCAGTACGACCAGGCTCGCTCCGGATGAAGCCGCCTCGCGCACCAGTCGCGCTGCAACCGCGCAGTTTTGCGTCGGATCAGGACTGGACACCATTTGCACGGCTGCTGCGATGAAGCGTCGGTCGATGTCGCGTTCAATCATTCGTTGTCCCTTTCTGACCACCGGATGACTCAGCGGGTTTGCGACGCGCCGGCAATTTTTTAATGACTGGGTCCTTCCACGGACCGGTCACCTGGTATTCCTGTGTCAGCGCAGCCGACACAGGATTCTTCAAAAAATATTGCGCAAGGAATGCGCCGAGTCCCACCACCGGGTTCACCGCCAGACCGTAGACGACCGAGGCGCCGCCGGTATTGAGCTCCGGAATCACGACCACGTTCAGATTCTGTGTCTCGTTCGCGAGATCGACTGCGCCATCCATCAGCACCACGGCGTTCGGGCCACGCATCTTGAAGCTGTCGGTCTTCAGCGTGCCACGCGTAATCGTCGCCGTACTGGCGATGGAATCAAACGCAAAACCGTCGGAGAACACATCGCGAAAATCCAGACTCAAGCGCCGCGGCAGCGCTTGCAGGCTCATCACGCCGAGCAGCTTCGCCACGCCGGGGTCTGCTTTCAGAAACTGCCCGCTGCCGAGCTTTACGCTCAGATTGCCGGACATCGAAGGAAAATCGAATTCGGTCGGATCACCTTGCCAGCTGATCTCGCCTGACATCTTGCCCTTGCCACCTCTGAGCATCTTCTCGAACCCCAGCCGGTCCAGCAGCTGACCGGCGTCGGCGATATCCATTTCATAGGTCAGCGAGCTCTGACTGTCGCTCTTGCCGGCAAACCATCGCCCGGTGGCGCGTATGTCGGCACCGGCGTTAGCGATGGCCAGCTTGCTGATGCGCCACTCACGTCCGGCGCCGGTCGGCAAACCGGCGTTGGTCGCGGCCAGCTCAAGACGTCCCAGACGCATACCACGCAATTCAAAGTTATCCACCACCACATCCAGACCCGGTAATTCGGTGAATGCCTTTTTCCCGCTCAACAAATCGGTGACATCGGACGCTTCTTTTTTCTCGATTTTCAGCAGGTTCAGCCGCGCGCTGATCTTGCCTGCGCCACGCTCGGACCACGGGTCTTCCCAGGTCGCACGGCCCGCCACCGAGTCGGACTGAATATTGAACTGCCAGCCGCCGCGGTTACGCGTCGCGTTGACAGCCGCATTATCAAAGCTGCGGTCCGCGAAAATCAGCTCGCCGGCACGCAGATTGACAACATCAAAGCTCAGGAATTGCGCTGCGGACGAACCATCACCAACTGACCCATGCTCTGATCCCGTGGTCGCTAGCTGATGTCGCCACGCATCGGCATTCAGCTGCGACAGATTGACCGACAGCGCGATGCCGCTCTCGACCGATGGAGTCGGCGCATTGACACCGATACCGCCGCGAACCAGCTTCCAGCCCGCATGCTTGGCCACGGGCCGCTGACGCAGATAGCGTGCCGAGATCGTGCGCCCGAGATTCACACGAATTTCTTCACTCTGGGTGACCGTATCAAACAAACCGACCGGCGTGACGCTCACGCGCAGCGGCATGGACTCGCCACTCGTTTTCTGCAAGGGCGCCGGCAAATCGATTGCCAGTCCGGCCAGTGAGGTGTCGAGTGAGAAATCGAGTCGCTGATTGCGCAGCTTCACACTGGCGGCGTAGCGCGTCGCCCCTGACAATTTGCGCGCCACGCGCTTTATCGCCGGATTTGGGCTGAAGCGGACGATGCCATCCGCCGTCGCCGAGCCGTCCAATTTCACGGCGATGCTGCCGTCACGCTGGGTGCCGCCCGAGATTGTGACGGGACCGCCGAGTAAATTACCCTGAAAGGTACCGAGCTGGAAGCCACGCTCCGAGAATCCGAGCTCGCCGCGCAATGCGGCGACCGGTGGCAGCGCTGGCCATAATTGCAGCTCATTGCCGGTGAATTTCAGGCTGCCCGCTACCGTCGGCTGGCCGGCTTCAGTCAGTGGAATCTGCATCTTCAGGTTTAATCGTGCCGGGCCGGTGGCGCGGGCTTCCGCGGTCAGATCATCCATCCAGCCTGCGACCGGAGAAGCATTCACATAGGCCAGCATCGATTGCAAGGAAGCATTGGCGCTACCGGAAATATCCAGCAACGGTGCGCCAGCGAACAGATCCGGAATCACGACCTCGACATTGCTCAGCGCCACGCCGGCAGTCTTCGCCGTATCGGCATGAATTTGCAAGCGCGAGCGGTCGATACTCACCCGCCCCTCTATATCATCGATGCTTGCCCACAGAGGCGTACGGCGGTCCGGTGCGAGCATCTGCGGCGCCGGACTCAGCCGACCTTGGCGGATACGCGCGCTCAGCTTGAACACGCCCTCCGCGTTCTTCGCTGCCTGCGAGGGCAGAAACGGGAATTTATCGAGACTGCCTTTGACCGTGATATTCACATCATCCGCACGACCGTCCAGCAGCCCGCCACTCATCCAGTCACGGGTACCGGCACCGACGGCTGAAGGCAGATAGCCGGACAGACGCCTGAGCTCCAGCGTCGGCAATTGCGCGCGCAGATCAATCTCACCCAGTTTGCCTGCCGCCAGCGGCCAGGGCAGTACATGCGAGCCTTCGATATGACCCGCCAGTCCCGCCTGCCGGAAGTCCAGTGTGGCCAGCTTGATCTGCAACTGCCGATGCTGGTTACGGAAGGACCAGCTACCGTCCATCGTCAGATGGTCAAAAGCCAGCGTCGGCACATTCAGGTAATCGACGAGATGCAGCGTGCTGTGCTCGCCCGCGAGCTTCAGTCGCCCGCCATCCTGGTTCGCATTGATTTCGCCGGACAGCCCGTCGAAGCCAGGTACGGCCAACTGCGCGCTGCCGTCAGCCGGAACCTGTTCACGGATGGCAAGCTGCTCGAAACTCCCGCTGAGCTTGTAGTTACCGGCACCGGGAACCGCACCGTCCCACGTGGCTGAAAAATCCCTCAGCTGGCCACGAGGTTGCAGATCCTCCAGTAGCTTTCGCTCTTCCACCGACAGAGGTAACTGGGCTGCCAGACGCGCCAGCGCGTCGAGGTCTAGCTCCGTGACTCGCAATTCGTGTCGTTCCGGCTGCCGTTCGCCGCCCGCAATGAAGCGATGGCTCGCAGTCGTACGCGGCAAAACCGACCCTTGCTCGGTACGCAGCGAAAAATCGGTTAGCGTGAGCAAATGACCCTGCGCGCCGAACGAGAACAGCTTTTCCTTCAGACCACTGCCGGATTCGCCGGCGGCAATCCTACCCGACACCTCGACCAGCTTCAGCGGCTGCAGGCCAGCGCCGAGGGTGGCCGTCACGTTTTTCAGCGCCAGATCTGCCGTCATGTCGGCAATCACGCCACGCCTGAAACTGAGCCAGGCGCGCAATTCGCCATCGCCACTGGACAGTTCCCAAGGCAGGTCGGCATAGCGAGCCCACCCGTCCAGATGGGTATTGCGCCAGTCGACGTAGACTTCGCCGGACCATTGCGCGTAATCCGCCCGGTTAGCCACGAAAGGCGGATGTGTGAAATTTGCGCGCAAGTCAATCGGTCCGGACAGTGATGTCGGCGGCGTTGCCCTCAGCGCTGCCTGATGGGAGCGCCAGCGGTTGTGCAGCACGAAGTTGACATCCGCCAGCTTCAGCTCCGGTACCTGCCTGAGCTGGTCATTCCAGCGCACGGACCCGCCGCGGATCAAGATCTCGCGCTGCGCCAGCAGCCAGTCAAGCGTGCTGCCGTCATCCGGGCGCGTCGTGTCGATTTCCATACCGGCGACGAACCAGCGCCCCTGCGCGTCACGCTCGACCTCCAGATCCGGATTCAGCACTTCAAGGGTGTCCAGCCGCAGGCGACCGAGCACCGAGGTCCAGGAGATGGTCGCATTGACCTGCGGCAGGTGCAGCGCACGGTCGCCGTGCTCGTCGTGGATCACGACGCCCTCCAGCTGCAAGCGCGGGTTCAAGCCGTGCCAGTTCGCCTGAATACCGGCGATCGTCACGGGCCGCTGCAGCATCTGCGAGGCCGCCCGCGCGACCTCGGGCTGGTAATGATGGATATTGGGCAGCACCAGATAGCGCAAGCCGAGAAACATCGCGCAAAAAACGAAGTAGCCGGTCACGATCAGCACGAAGATCCAGGACAGCGCTTGGTGGCTTACCCGGTTCGCGTGGCTGACGGCGGCAACCGCTATGCGCCAGGTACTGGCGATACGGCCCGCATGCGGTCTGGATTGATCTGGATCGGTCGACATCAGTGGGTAAGTCTGAGCGGGATGTCGCGTCACGTCTCCTGTGACGCATCCGGCTTCCCGCTTTCTCGTTATCATAGCCGCAAGCGGAGGATTTTTCGCCGCCTCACCCTCTCGATGAATGAGTGCAAACCTGCTTTTGACCAGCCACACAGCATCGCGGTTCGTGCAGCGCTGGCTGTCCGCCGATCCAGCGCGCGCCGCTGAACTGGCCGGCCTCGCCGAATTATCGCTTGACCAGCTCGATCTTGCCGGGCAATTGAAGCTGCAGCAGGCCAGAGCACCGTCGCTGCCTGCCGCAATGCGCCGCCTGCGCAACTTGCTGGTCGCTGCCATCGTGACCCGCGACCTGTCCGGACGGGCCAGCCTTGGCGAGGTGCTGAGTGCGATCTCGCTGTTTGCTGATTTCGTCATCCGCACCCACCTTGACGCGCTGCATCAGGCCCTGTGCGATGCGCACGGCGTGCCCATGGGCGAAGAGTCCGGACGGCCGCAACGGATGATCGTGATCGGCATGGGCAAGCTGGGCGGCAACGAGCTGAACGTGTCATCCGACATTGACCTGATCTTCCTGTATCCGGAGGGTGGCGAGACGGTCTGCTCGCGGGATGACCAGCGATCTTTGTCGAACCATGAGTTCTTCGTTCGGCTCGGCCGCAAACTGATCGCCGATATCGCCGAAATTACCGAGGATGGTTTCAGCTTCCGGGTCGACATGGCGCTTCGCCCGAATGGCGCATCAGGCCCGCTGGCGGCGAGCTTCGCGATGCTGGAGAACTATCTGCTCGCGCATGGGCGGGAATGGGAACGCTATGCATGGGTGAAAGCACGCGCCATTACCGGCGACACCGAAGATATCAGCGTGCTGGAAAAAATGGTGCACCCTTTCGTATACCGCCGCTACCTCGATTTCGGTGCGATCAATGCGCTGCGCAATATGCACGCGCAGATTCGCGCTGAAGTCGTGCGTCAGGAAGCGCGGCATCCCGAGCGCAGCGTCAACGTCAAGCTCGGCCGCGGTGGCATTCGGGAGATCGAGTTCCTCGCACAAGTGTTCCAGCTGATCCGTGGCGGCCGGGATCCGGGGCTGCGCGAGCGTTCGACACGCGCAACGCTACGCACCATTGCGGAGAAGAAGCTACTGACCGCCGATGTCGTCGAGCGACTGTTGGCGTGTTACACCTTCCTGCGTAATTTCGAGCACCGCATCCAGTACCTCGACGATGCGCAATCCCATGTATTGCCCGCTGCCGACGAAGACCGGCAGCGGATCGCCGGGATGATGGGCTATGCCGATCTCAACGGGCTGATGCAGGCCTACGATGCGTGCAGCCAGTGGGTTGCCGCGCAGTTCGATGCGATATTCGAAGACAAGGCCGGACGCGACGATGCCGGAGATACATCATCGCCAATTCCGGCACTTGATGATGTCAGCGATGATGCACTGGCCGCCTGCCTCGCATCGCTGGAATTCGACGACGCACCGGCGGCATCGCAAAGGCTGCTGACTACGCTGCGCTCAGCGCGTATCCAGTCGCTGTCGGACCAGCGCAAGTCGCAGCTGCACGCGTTGATGCGTGCAGCCTTACCGATGGTCGCGCGTGAAGGCGGCACGCGCTCGGTCACGCTGAACCGGCTGCTCGATTTTTTCGACACCATCGCACGCCGCTCCGCCTACCTCGAGCTGATGACCGAATTCCCGCAGACACTCAAGCGCGTGGTCAGGATGATGGCTACCAGCAGCTGGGCCGCGCAGTATCTGACGCGGCATCCGGTGCTGATGGACGAATTGCTGGATACCGCCGCGCTGGAGGCCGATCCTGACTGGGAGGCATTCGCCAACGAGTGCCGGCAGCGTCTGCTGGCCTTCGCCGGTGATACCGAAAGGCAGATGGATGCGTTGCGCGATCTGCATCATGCGCAATTATTCCGGCTGCTTGCGCAAGACCTTGGCGGTCTGCTGACGGTGGAACGACTGGCCGACCACTTGTCTGCGCTGGCTGATGTGCTCGTCAGCGCAACCGTTGCTGCAGTCTGGCAGACGCTGCCGAACCGGCATCGCGAGCAGCCGGCGTTCGCAGTGATTGCCTACGGCAAGCTCGGCGGCAAGGAACTCGGCTATGCGTCCGATCTTGATGTGATCTTCCTGTACGACGATGACGATCAGGACGCGCCACCGCTTTACGCGAAACTCGCGCAGCGTTTCATTACCTGGATGACGAGCCACACGCCTGCCGGCGTGCTCTTTGATATCGACATTGCACTGCGCCCGGATGGCGCGAGCGGCTTGCTGGTATCGTCATTCGCCGCGTTCGAAAAATATCAGCGGCAGTCGGCCTGGGTATGGGAGCACCAGGCGCTGACGCGCGCGCGCTTCTGCGCCGGTGATGCCGAGATCGGCAAGCGCTTCGAAGCCTTGCGTGCGGATGTGCTTCGTCAGCAGCGGGATCCTGCCTTGTTGCGCTCCGAAGTACTCACTATGCGTCAGCGCATGCATGACGCTCATCCGAACCGCTCCGAGCAATTCGACCTGAAGCATGATGCCGGCGGCATGATCGACATCGAGTTCATCGTCCAGTATCTGGTACTTGCCTATTCCTGCGATTTTGTTGCGCTCACTGGTGACATCGGCAATATCGCGCTGCTCAGGCTCTCCGGCGAGCTCGGACTGATCGACCAGAATCTCGGGGTGCAGGTAGCGGATGCCTATCGCGAATTCCGGCGCTTGCAGCATCAAATGCGGCTGCGTGGCGAGGACCGGGCGCGTGTAGCGTTGGAGTCCATCGACAGTTTGCGTCAATCCGTCTTGATGCTTTGGAAGGAAGTCGTCGAGCCCGGCTAGCGCCACAATAGTGTCAATTATGCAACCTAAAGATTGTTGCAAGGAATATAATCAACACGCGCTCCGTTCCGGCGCTTTCTGATTAATCACTGACACGAGTCCCACGATGAATTTAATTCTCCGGCCTGTTTTCCGGGCATCCTTGCTCATGCTCTCGCTGCTGTTATTCGGCTGCGCCACCGAGACCTCACGCACCGTCGCGCCACAGCAGGTCAATTCTGCGCTGACTGCCTACAGTGGCGCACGCAGCACCCTCGCGGTCGGCAAATTCGATAACCGTTCCAATTTCTTGCGTGGCTTATTTTCGGATGGCGTCGACCGGCTGGGCTCGCAGGCCAAGACCATCCTGATCACGCATCTGCAACAGTCGAATCGTTTCGTCATCGTCGATCGCGACAACATGAATGAGATTCAGCAGGAAGCGAAAATTCGCGGCAAAGAACAGAGCCTCAAAGGTGCGAACTATGTACTGACCGGTGACGTCACTGAATTCGGCCGCAAGGAAACCGGCGACCAGCAACTCTTCGGCATCCTTGGCCGCGGAAAGTCGCAGGTGGCGTATTCGAAGGTCAGCGTCAACGTCGTCAATGCACTCACGTCCGAGGTTGTTTTTTCTGTGCAGGGTGCGGGTGAATATGCGCTGTCGAACCGCGAGGTGATCGGTTTCGGCGGCACGTCCAGCTACGACTCCACGCTCAATGGCAAGGTGCTTGATCTCGCGATCCGCGAAGCGGTGAACCGTCTGGTGGAAAGCATTGAGCGCGGTGCATGGAAGCCCGACAACTGATCCGGAGAGCGCCATGAAAACTAAACTCATCATCGCGCTGGGAGCGGCGACACTGACGAGCGCTTGTGCGACCGGGAATCCGGGCTTGTACCAATGGGGCAGCTATGAGCACCAGATCTATGCGATGTACGCAGAAGGCGGAAAAACCTCACCGCAGGAACAGATCGGCAAACTGGAAAGTGACCTGGAAAAAGCCCGTGCTGCGAACCGGCCATTACCGCCGGGATTTCAGGCGCACCTCGGCTACCTGTACTACCAGACCGGAAAGCTCGATCAGGCGATGGCCGCTTTCGAAGCCGAGAAGCTGCTCTTTCCGGAATCGCGTCCTTATATGGATCGCCTGATCACGCAATCGAAACGCTGAGGAGACAACATGCTGAAAAGAATCTCACGCGGCGTGACGCTGCTTGCGTTCGTGATACTGGCCACCGGGTGCGCGACTCAGGCACCTTACGACTACAGCGCTTTCCGGGAAAGCAAGCCCCGCTCGATACTCGTGCTTCCTCCGTTGAACCAATCGCCGGATGTACGCGCGCCGTACAGCATGATGGCGACCGTCACCGCACCGCTGGCTGAGTCGGGCTATTACGTATTCCCGGTCGCTCTGGTGGACCAGACTTTCCGCGAGAACGGAATGACCAATCCTGGCGAGATCCACGATGCGTCGCCTGCGAAGCTGGCCGAGGTATTCGGTGCTGATGCAGTCCTCTACATCACGATCAGCGAATATGGCGCGAAGTACTTTCTCATCGATAGTCAGGTCATCGTGTCGGCAAGCGCAAGACTCGTCGACCTTCGCAGCGGGCAGTTGCTCTGGGAGGGCAAAGCCAGCGCATCGAATGCCGAAGGTCGTGATAACAGCGGTGGTGGGCTGGCCGGCATGCTGATCAGCGCGCTGATCCGGCAGGTGGCGAACAACCTCGGTGATCAGGGATATCCGGTCGCACGCATGACCAGCCATCGATTGCTGACTGCGCGTCCGGGCGGCCTGCTGCCGGGACCAAGATCGCCGCAATATCAGAAGGTGGTGGGAAATTAGTGCTTCGCTCAAGCCACGCTGAAACCAACAGGGATCGCATTCACGATCCCTGTTGGTCGGGGCTGGACGTCAGCCCGAGACCTCGAAGCAGCAAATTCGCCGGGACTGCCGATGCGCATGGTCGCTGGACTGCGACGGGCGTTCTAATTGAGTAACAATAAAAAGATTAGGTAATCCACTGAAACTGAGGTACCATGCGCCAGCACTTCAGTACAAGTTGATCACCGTAGGTCTCTTTCCTGTCTGGCTCTGCTACAGAGCGATTCCCGTCTGACTCCCCCGTTTTTTTCCTTGCATGATGTGCGTGCGGCGACTGCTTAGCCACGCTAGGCAAAGCCATCCCATACCATTCCACTTTCAAGGAAAATTACAATGAGCGACCAAACCGGTATCGTCAAATGGTTCAACGACTCCAAGGGCTTCGGCTTCATCACGCCTGACGGCGGCGGCAATGACCTGTTCGTCCACTTCCAGGACATCACGGGTAATGGCTTCAAGAGCCTTGCCGAGAACCAGCGCGTGAGCTTCGTCAAGGGCAACGGCCCTAAGGGCGAGAAGGCCACGAACGTTCAGGCTATCTAAAGATTCGGCGCCGCGCCGATTGGCGTGGCGAGCAGCGCTTGCGGTGGCACCTGGCAGATAGCCAGGGCTGACGCGAGTGTCAGGGACACCTTGCAGATAGCAAGGGTTCTTACATGCTAAGCGAGCGAAACCCGTCCTTGTGGCGGGTTTTTTATTGGCTGCCGACTCAGCAGAAAAAAAGGATCGCTTTCGCGATCCCTTTTTCTGGGAACTGCATACCGCTGCAATTGTGGCTACGGCCGGCCCTTCGGGCCTTAACTTGCTTCGCCGAAGCTAGCCTGCTGGATGACCCGTGCATTGTGGCTACGGCCGGCCCTTCGGGCCTTAACTTGGCTTCGCCAAGTTAGCCTCCGCCGCAACGAATGGGGCAGCGCGCCTGCTTATTTTGCGGTCATCAAAGCGATGGTGGTATCCAGCATACGGTTTGAGAAGCCCCATTCGTTGTCATACCAAGACGAGACTTTGACCAGACGGCCTGACACCTTCGTCAGCGTCGCATCGAAATTCGATGACGCCGGGTTATGGTTGTAGTCGATCGATACCAGCGGCGCCGTGTTGTAGGTCAGGATGCCGTTCAGCGCGCCGTCAGCTGCCTCTTTCATGATCGCATTGACTTCATCAACTGTCGTATCGCGCTCAGCGATGAATGACAGGTCGACCAGCGATACGTTGATGGTCGGAACACGGATGGCGTAGCCGTCAAGCTTGCCGTTCAGTTCCGGCAGTACCAGACCGACTGCTGCTGCAGCGCCGGTCTTGGTCGGGATCATCGACATCGTCGCCGAACGCGCGCGACGCAGGTCTTCGTGCATCACATCGGTCAGTACCTGGTCATTGGTGTACGCATGCACCGTAGTCATCAGGCCGGTTTGCACGCCGATCCTGTCATTCAGCGGCTTGACCAGCGGCGCGAGGCAGTTGGTGGTGCACGATGCATTCGAGATCACGGTGTCAGCCGCCTTCAGTACCGACTGGTTCACGCCATACACCACGGTCGCATCGACATCCTTACCACCCGGTGCCGAAATGATCACTTTCTTTGCGCCACCCTTCAGGTGCGCGGCAGCTTTTTCCTTGCTCGTGAAGAAACCGGTGCATTCGAGCACGACATCGACGCCGAGCTCGCCCCATGGGATCTGCGCCGGGTCACGCTGCGCGAAAACGCGGATCTTGTCGCCATTGACGATCATGTGATCGCCGTCGACCGAAACGGTACCCGGAAACTTGCCATGCGCGGTGTCGTACTGGGTCAGATGCGCATTCGATGCCGGATTGCCGAGATCATTGATCGCGACAATCTGGATGTCATGTTTCTTGCCGCCTTCATAGTGGGCGCGCAGGATATTACGGCCGATACGGCCATAGCCGTTGATGGCAACCTTGATGGTCATGGAGATCTCCTGATAGTGAATGCTTTGAACGTATCGTGTCAGATCAGTGCAGCACTGATTTGACCGCAGCCACGACCTTGTCAGTCGTGAAGCCGAAATGTTTGAACAGCGCGCCGGCCGGCGCAGACTCGCCGAAGGTGTCGATGCCGATCACCTTGCCATCGAGGCCGACGTACTTGAACCAGAAATCGCTGACGCCAGCCTCGACCGCCACGCGCGGCAGATCACGGGGCAGCACGCCCGCTTTGTACGCAGCATCCTGACGATCGAACACATCGGCGCTCGGCATCGAGACCACGCGTACCGCGATACCTTCGGCGGCCAGCGCATCGGCGGACTTCAGCGCCAGCTCGATCTCGGAACCGGTCGCGATCAGGATGGCTTTTGCATTGGCCGCATCGCGCAGCACATAAGCACCGCGCGCGATGTCAGCAATCTGCTGCGCATCACGCTCGACATAGGGCAGGTTCTGGCGCGAGAAAATCAGCGTGCTCGGACCATGACGGCGCTTGACCGCCTCTCCCCAGGCCACAGCCGACTCAACGGTGTCGCAAGGACGCCAGTTATCGAGATTCGGAATCAGGCGCATGCTCGAGATGTGCTCGACCGACTGGTGCGTCGGGCCATCTTCGCCCAGACCGATCGAGTCGTGCGTGAACACAAACAGCGAGCGCTGCTTCATCAGCGCTGCCATGCGCAGCGCATTGCGGCTGTAGTCGGAGAAGGTCAGGAAGGTCGCGCCGAACGGGATGAAACCGCCATGCAGCGCAATGCCGTTCATGATCGCGCTCATGCCGAACTCACGCACGCCATAGTTGATGTGGTTACCGGGTTGGCCGGAGCGTACCGCGACACATTCCTTCCAGTTGGTCAGGTTCGAACCGGTCAGGTCCGCCGAACCGCCGAGGAACTCGGGCAGCACCGGCGCCAGTGCCTGAATCGCATTCTGGCTCGCCTTGCGGGTGGCGATGGTTTCCTTTTTGTCCACGCAGGCTGCGACATAGGCCGCCAGCGCCTGATCAAAATTCGCCGGCAGGTCGCCTTTCATACGGCGCTCGAACTCGGCCGCCTCGGCCGGGAATTTTTCGCGATATGCGGCAAAGGTCTTCGACCACGCGGATTGCAGTTCCTTGCCTTTGGCTTTCGCGTCCCACGCGGCATAAACATCAGCAGGGATCTCGAATGGCGAGGGCGACCAGCCAATCTCGGCACGAGTGGCCGCGATTTCAGTATCGCCAAGCGCCGCACCATGCACCTTGTCCGTGCCCTGCATGTTCGGCGAACCTTTGCCGATAACAGTCTTGCAGCAAATCAGGCTCGGCTTGCCGGCTTGCTTGGCTGCCGCAATCGCTGCATCCACGGCGGCCACATCATGACCATCGACGTTCGGGATCACGTGCCAGCCATACGCTTCGAAACGCTGCGGCGTGTTGTCCTTGAACCAGCCATCAACCTTGCCGTCAATCGAAATGCCGTTATCGTCGTACATCACGATCAGCTTCGACAGACCCAGCGTACCGGCCAGCGAGCAGACCTCATGGCTGATGCCTTCCATCAGACAGCCGTCACCTAGGAATACATAGGTGTAGTGATCGACGATATTGAAACCCGGCTTGTTGAACTGCGACGCCAGCAACCATTCCGACAGCGCCAGACCGACCGCGTTTGCGATGCCCTGACCCAGCGGACCCGTGGTGGTCTCGACGCCGGGCGTGATATCGACTTCCGGATGACCCGGCGTCTTCGAGTGCAGCTGACGGAAATTCTTCAATTCATCCATCGGCAGGTCATAACCCGACAGGTGCAGCAGCGCGTACAGCAGCATCGAGCCATGACCATTCGATACCACGAAACGATCGCGATCCGACCATTTCGGATCAGCCGGGTTATGACGCAGATGTCTGCCCCACAGCGCGACAGCAATCTCGGCCATGCCCATCGGCATGCCGGGGTGTCCCGAGTTGGCTTTTTGGACAGCGTCCATTGCCAGCGCGCGAATCGCGTTGGCCATCTTGTGGGTATCGTGGGAAGTGGTCATTTTGCCAATCCAGAACGGGATAATCGGTCGACGAGCGCCGGCGTTGCCTGCTGTCGAAAAGCCCGTGATTTTACCAGACTGACCTGAGCCCTTAAAATCCGTTTAAGCTCCCTCACCCCAGCCCAGGAATCGTCTTCGCATGCCCCGCTTCTATCTCGATCAGGATCTCGACCCCGGCATGCACTGTGAGTTACCGGGCGATATCGCGCACCATCTGTCCGTGCTGAGAATGCAGAGCGGCGATGCGATCACGCTGTTCAACGGGCGTGGCGGAGAGTACGCGGCTGTGCTGTCGGCGATCGAAAAGCGACGCGCAATCGCCGATGTAAAAGCCTTTGATGCCCGCGAAGCCGAGCCGGGCCATGCGCTGATGCTGGCGCAGGCGCTGCCCGAGGGTTCGAAGATGGACTGGATTATCGAGAAAGCTGTCGAGCTTGGCGTGACCTCGATACAGCCACTGGTGGCCGCGCGCTCCGTGGTCCGCCTGTCGGAGGAGCGCGCTGCAAAAAAACTGGCGCACTGGCGCTCGATCGTGGTGGCCGCTGCAGAGCAGTGCGGCCGCAATCGTCTGCCGTCCGTCGCCGAACCGGCCAGCTTCCATACCTGGGTTGCGCAGCAGGATTTGCATCCGCGCATTCTGCTGTCACCGAGAGCGAGCCAGTCGCTGTCCGACTGGGCAAAACATCGTCCACCGCAGGCAGTGACGGTCATGGTCGGACCGGAGGGTGGCTTTTCTGACGACGAAGAACGCGCCGCAATCGCCCGCGGCGCGCTCTGCCTGACGGTGGGTGAGCGCGTACTGCGTACTGAAACCGCAGGCATTGCGGTTGTCTCTGCACTGAACGCACTGTGGGGGGAGTTCTGAAGCTGCGCTGGCTGTCGCAACTCCGCGCCGCGCTGTCGCCTGAGCCTACGCGTATTCCCGATATCCTGTGGCAGACAACGCTGCGCCAACTGCCCTTCCTCGACCGGCTGGACCAGGACGAGCGCGCACGACTCAAATTACTGTGTGAGCGACTGCTTTACCGCAAGCCGGTATCCGGCGCCAGCGGTTTCGCGATCAGCGATGAGGTCGCGGTGCTGATTGCGGCACAGGCTTGTCTCCTCGTGCTGAATCTGGATCTCGCGCTGTACGACGATCTGTCGGCAGTACTGGTGCTGCCTGACGCATTCGGAGTCCGGCAGCGGCATATCGATGACGCTGGTGTCGTTCATGAATGGGATGAGGAACTGGCCGGCGAAGCGGTCGAACAAGGCGGCGCTGTCGTGCTGTCCTGGACCGACGTCGCGCTGCAGCAGGAATCGGGCGTCACTCACAACATCGTGATTCACGAATTCGCACACAAGATCGACATGGGCCGTGGCGCAGCGAACGGCTGTCCGCCTTTCCTGAACGGCATGCACGATCCCGCGCTGCTGAGCGACTGGCCCGAGATATTCAATGCGGCTTACCGTGATTTCTGCGACCGTGTCGACCGGTTCGAAGCGCAATTGCCGGAGGATTTCGATGACCATCATCCGGATCATGCGCAACGCTATGATCAACTGAGCGCGGGGCTGCCACTGGACCCGTATGCCGCGCGGGACCCGGCTGAATTCTTCGCTGTGGCGTCCGAGGCGTTTTTCATCGCGCCCGCGCCGCTGGCCGATGGCTATCCGCAGGTCTACCGAAAGTTGGCAGCTTATTACCGTCAGGACCCGCTGGCCTCTGTCTGATCCCCACGGGAAACCGGGGGAAACCCACTATAATCGTGGGTTTTCAGATTGCGGCCGGCCCCTGCCACCCGATGAAGGTTTTTCGCGGACTTCCCAACGCCGAAGCGCGCCGCCCCTGCGCGCTGACGATCGGCAATTTTGATGGCGTGCACCGCGGTCATCGCGCGCTGCTGGCGCGCGTGGCCGACGCAGCCGCGCGCCTCGGCATTGATACCGCCGTGATGACCTTCGAGCCGCATCCGCGCGAATACTTTGCCCACCTGTCCGGCGACGAAGCACGCGCACCGCGCCGCGTCGCGAATCTGCGCGATAAGCTCCAATCGCTGGCAGCCTGCGGCGTCGATCGCGTGATCGTCGAACACTTCAATGCATCATTCGCGTCTCAGCCAGCGGAACGTTTCATCGAGGATGTACTGGTCAAAGGCTTGCAGGTGAAATGGCTGATCGTTGGTGACGATTTTCGTTTCGGCGCAAAACGCGCCGGCGACTTTGCGATGCTGCATGAGGCCGGTCAGCGCTTGGGTTTTGAGGTCGTATCCCTGCCGACCGTGATGCATGACGAGGTTCGGATATCTTCATCGGCGGTGCGCGATGCGCTGCAGGCGGGCGACTTCGTACGTGCTGAGGAACTGCTCGGTCATGCTTACGCCATTTCCGGTCATGTACTGCATGGCCGCAAGCTTGGCCGTACCATCGGTTTCCCAACGCTGAACATGAAGATCGCACACAAGCGACCTGTGGTCAGCGGCATCTTCGTCGTGCAGGTACATGGGCTATCGGATCAGCCTTTGCCGGCCGTGGCGAGTCTCGGTGTGCGCCCGACCGTTGAAGATAACGGCCGCGTGCTGCTGGAAGTGCATATCTTTGATTTCGATGGCGACTGCTACGGCAAATTGTTACGCGTCGAATTCCTGAAAAAAATGCGCGATGAAGAAAAGTACGATGACCTTGCGACACTGACGCATGCCATTGCCAATGATGCGCGCGCAGCCCGCGATTTTTTTGCGCAGCGCGTCGCCGCGTAAATCCCTACACAGCATCCTTCGACTGAACCCGACATGTCCGACAAAAAGCCTGACAACAAATATCCGGTCAACATGACCGAGACCGCATTCCCGATGCGTGGCGACCTAGCCAAGCGCGAGCCGCAGTGGGTCGCGCAATGGCAGCAGAAGCAGCTGTATCAGCGCATCCGCAGCGCATCCGCCGGCCGGCCCAAGTTCATTCTGCATGACGGCCCGCCCTATGCGAATGGCGACATTCATATCGGTCATGCGGTCAACAAGATCCTGAAGGACATGATCGTGAAGACGCGGCAACTCGACGGCTTCGACGCGCACTATGTGCCGGGCTGGGATTGCCACGGTATGCCGATCGAGATCCAGATCGAGAAACAGCACGGCAAGCATCTGCCAACCGCTGATGTGCTCGCGAAGTCGCGCGCATATGCGGCCGAGCAGGTTGAGCGCCAGAAGAAGGATTTCATTCGCCTCGGCGTGCTCGGCGACTGGGACAAGCCCTATCTGACGATGAATTTCCGCAATGAAGCGGACGAGATTCGCGCCCTTGGCCGCATCCTCGACAAGGGCTATGTATATCGCGGCTTGAAGCCGGTGAACTGGTGTTTCGATTGCGGCTCAGCGCTGGCGGAAGCAGAAGTCGAGTATCAGGACAAGCGCGATCCGGCGATCGATATCGGCTTCCCGTTCGCGGAACCGGACAAGATCGCGAAAGCTTTCGGACTCGCGTCGCTGCCGACCGACAAAGGCTATGTGGTGATCTGGACCACAACGCCATGGACGATACCGTCGAACCAGGCGCTGAACATGCATCCGGAATTCGATTATGCGCTGGTACAGACCGAGCGCAACGGCGAGACAGTGCTGCTCATTTTGGCGAAGGATCTGGTGGAAGACTGCCTGCAGCGCTACGGACTGGCCGGCAAGATCATCGCCACCACCCAAGGCGAACAACTGTCGCTGATTCAATTCCATCATCCGCTGGCCACAGCCGATAAAGGCTATGACCGGTTGTCGCCGGTGTATCTCGGCGAATACGTGACTGCCGATTCCGGCACCGGCATCGTGCACTCCGCACCAGCCTATGGCCTTGAAGACTATGCGTCGTGCAAGGCGCATGGCATGAAGGATGAGGCAATCCTCAGCCCGGTGATGGGCGATGGTCACTTCGCATCGACGCTGCCACTGTTCGGCGGCATGACGATCTGGGAAGCCTCCAAGCCAATCTGCGCCGCGCTGGAGCAGGCAGGCACGCTGTTCAAGCTCGTGATGTTCGACCACAGCTACATGCACTGCTGGCGGCACAAGACACCAATCATTTACCGTGCGACCTCGCAATGGTTCGCCGGGATGGACCGCACGCCGAAAGATGGTGGCGCAACGCTGCGCGACGCCGCTCTCGCCGGTGTCGACGCCACACGCTTCTATCCTTCATGGGGCAAGGCGCGTTTACAGGGCATGATCGCAAACCGCCCCGACTGGACGCTGTCACGCCAGCGCCAATGGGGCGTGCCGATGGCGTTCTTCGTGCACAGGGAAACCGGCGAGCTGCATCCGGAGACACCGGCGCTGCTGGAAAAAGTCGCGCAACGTGTCGAGCAGCAGGGTATCGAGGCCTGGCATCAGCTCGACCTGCAGGAATTCCTCGGCGCGGATGCCGCGCACTACGAAAAGAACAAGGACACGCTGGATGTCTGGTTCGATTCCGGTGTCACGCATTTCACAGTGCTGCGCGGTTCACACAAGGACGAGTTGCAGTTCCCGGCTGACCTGTATCTCGAAGGCTCGGACCAGCACCGTGGCTGGTTCCATTCGTCGCTGCTGACCGGGGCGATGCTGGACGGACGCGCACCTTACAAGGCGCTGCTGACGCATGGCTTCGTCGTCGATGGCGAAGGCAAGAAGATGTCGAAGTCCAAGGGCAACGTTGTCGCGCCGCAAAAGGTGTCGGATTCGCTGGGCGCCGATATATTGCGCTTGTGGGTGGCGGCGACTGATTACTCCGGTGAGCTGTCAATTTCGGATGAGATCCTTAAGCGCGTTGTCGAAAGTTATCGCCGCATCCGCAATACATTACGCTTCCTGCTCGCGAATACGTCGGACTTTGATCCGGCAACTGATGCGGTCGCCATCGGCGAGCTGATGGAGATCGACCGCTATGCAATTGCGCGTATGGCGCAGCTGCAGGACGAGATCCGTGCGCATTTCAGCGACTATGAATTTCATCCGGTCGTCGCGAAGTTGCAGATGTACTGCTCAGAGGATCTGGGCGGCTTCTATCTCGACATCCTGAAAGACCGGCTGTACACCAGTGGCGTGAGTTCAGCCGCACGTCGCTCCGCTCAGACTGCGATATGGCATATCACGCAATCACTGTTGCGACTGATGGCGCCGGTGTTGTCGTTCACGGTGGAGGAAGCCTGGGCCGTGTTCGCCGATCAACCGACCTACGCAGCCTCAGGCGAGACGATATTCACACAAACCTTCTATGCGTTGCCGGCGATCGACGATGCACCGGCGCTGTTGGCACGCTACGAGATTCTGCGCGACATTCGCTCGGGCGTGCTAAAGGAACTCGAGGAACTGCGCGCCTCCGGTGCGATCGGCTCCTCGCTGCAAGCCGAAGTTGAGATTCATACCCGTGGCGACAAGCTGGCGCTGCTACAAGGTCTGGGCGACGATCTGAAATTCGTGATGATCACGTCGGCGGCGAAGGCGGTCGCAGCTACGAACGATAGCGATGAGAAGGTCGTAGTGCATCCGTCGAAATACACCAAATGCGAGCGTTGCTGGCACTACCGCGCAGATGTTGGTTCCGATACCGGTCATCCGGCCCTGTGCGGACGTTGCGTCTCCAATCTGTTCGGCAGCGGCGAAGCACGTCGCGTTGCCTGAATACGAAAGTCGACTATGGCAAAGAAAAACACCGGACTGATGCTGTGGCTGAGCGTTGCCATCATAGTGGTGCTGCTCGATCAACTCTCGAAGATCACCATGACACGACTGCTGGTCTACGGTCAGTCGGAAGTCATTAATACTTACTTCAATCTGGTGATGGTGTACAACGAAGGCGCAGCATTCAGTTTTCTCGCGAACTCGGGCGGCTGGCAGCGATGGTTTTTCAGCGCGCTGGCATTGGCGATATCGATTGCCATCGTGTGGATGCTGAATCGCAATGCATCGCAGCGCCTGTTTTGCTGGTCGCTGTCCCTGATCCTGGGAGGTGCAGTCGGCAACCTGATCGACCGACTGGTGTATGGCCACGTGATCGATTTTCTGGATTTCCATGTCGGCAGCTGGCACTGGCCGGCATTCAACATCGCCGATAGCGCAATCACGGTCGGTGCGGCATTATTCGTTCTGGACGAACTGCGGCGAGTCAATCGCTGATGCGCCTATGAAGCTCGCGGGCAAACACATCGTACTGGGTCTTTCCGGCGGCATTGCCTGCTACAAGGCGGCCGAACTGGCGCGCGGTCTGGTGAAGGCCGGTGCGCGCGTACAGGTCGTGATGACGGAGGCAGCGCGCCACTTCATTACGCCAGTCACGATGCAGGCGCTGTCGGGCCGGCCGGTTTACACCGACCAGTGGGACAGCCGCATTTCCAACAACATGGCGCACATTGACCTTACGCGTGACGCGGATGCGATCGTGATCGCGCCCTGCTCCGCTGATTTCATGCGCAAGCTCGTGCATGGTGCTGCAGATGATCTGTTGTCCACGCTCTGCCTTGCGCGACCATCATTGTTGCCGCTGCTGGTTGCGCCGGCGATGAATGTCGAAATGTGGGAGAACGCAGCGACGCAACGCAATGCGGCGCAGCTGCGCACGGATGGCATCACCCTGCTCGGCCCGGTTGCGGGTGAGCAGGCCTGCGGCGAAACCGGTCTTGGCCGCATGATGGAGCCGGAGGCGCTGCTGGAGGAGATGGAAGCCTTCTTTCATCCGAAACTGCTGCAGGGAAAAACAATGCTGATCACGGCTGGCCCGACCTTCGAACCGATTGATCCGGTGCGTGGCATCACGAATCTGTCATCCGGCAAGATGGGTTATGCGATTGCGCGCGCCGCACGGATGGCGGGCGCGGATATCACACTGGTGTCAGGCCCGACAGCGCTGCCGGCGCCTGCCGGCGTTCGCATGCTGCCGGTCACGACCGCGCAGCAGATGCATGCGGCGGTGATGGCAAACATCGCCGGTCAGCAAGTGTTCGTCGCCGTGGCGGCGGTCGCGGACTGGCGCGTGGCTGAGATCAGCGCGCAAAAAATCAAGAAACAAGCGGATGGTACGCCGTCGCTCACGTTCGAACAGAACCCGGACATCCTCGCGACGGTAGCGGCATTGCCGTCGCCGCCCTACTGCGTCGGCTTCGCGGCAGAATCCGAAAACCTGCTTGAACATGGCGACGCAAAGCGCAAGAAAAAGAACCTGCCTCTGCTGGTCGGCAATATCGGCCATGAGACTTTCGGCAAGGATGACAACGAGCTGGTGCTGTTCGATGAGGCCGGACATCATCCGCTGCCACGCGCGAGCAAGGATGAACTGGCGGAACAACTGGTCCTCCAGATCGCCAGTCGCCTGCAGCACTGAGACATTCCACACGAAGCCCGACCGCCATGAAAACCATCGACGTCAAAATTCTCGACGAGCGTCTGCGTGAGCAGATGCCCGCCTATGCCACGCCCGGCAGCGCGGGCCTGGATCTACGCGCCTGTATCGAAGCACCGATCACGCTGGAACCGGGTAGCACGCATCTGATTCCGACCGGCCTTGCCATTCATATCGCCGATCCTGCTTATGCGGCGATGATCCTGCCACGTAGCGGCATGGGTCACAAACACGGCATCGTGCTCGGCAATCTGGTCGGGCTGATTGATTCGGATTATCAGGGCCAGCTGATGGTATCGACCTGGAATCGTGGCAGCACGGCCTTTGTGCTGAACCCGATGGAACGTCTCGCGCAACTGGTGATCGTGCCGGTGCTGCAAGTCGGCTTCAATGTGGTGGATGATTTCGCGCAAAGCGAACGCGGCGCCGGCGGCTTCGGCAGCACGGGCAAGCACTAAGCACCTCGCTCATGCCGTCAGACATCCGCATGGCGCGTACAGCACTGGCGATCATGCCGCTGCTGTTGCTGGCTGCCTGCTCATCGATGGCACCGCCCGCGACGGCGCCCTCTGCCACCCCGCCGAATGCCGCCCCGCAGAAGCTGTCATCTTCTACGGCCGAACGGGAATTCGATGCGCTGCTCGCACGGCAGGATCGGGTGTACCAGCTGATTGCGCCGCTGATCGCGAAGAACGCCGTGCTGTGCAAGACGGCGGCGCGTCCCTTGCTGGGCTTCACCGCTAAAAACACGTATTCATTTCCGGTCGAACTGCGACCTGCTGCCGTCTCGCGACTGAAGCTGGGTGATGCGCTGCAAGTGATGCAGGTACTGGATGGCAGCGGCGCGATGCGCGCAGGCATTCGTCGTGGCGACGTGCTGCAATCGATACAGACACAGGCGCTGCCGCGCGGGGCACAGGCTGAAACCGATACGGCAAAGCTGCTCGGGCCACTGATGAAAAACGTCACTGAGCTTGATGTGTCGTTACTGCGCAATGGCGCGCCATTAACACTGAAGGTGGCGCTCACCATGGCGTGCGCCTTTACAGTCGATATCGGAAATGCGCCGCAAGTGAATGCGTATAGCGATGGCCGGCGCATCATGGTCACGAGCGGCACGCTGGATGCGCTGTCGGATCAGGAACTGGCCGTGATACTCGCGCGCGAGATTGCACACAATGTGCAGCAGCATGCGCAGGCAATGCAAATGCGAGCGACACTCGCCGCCGTGATCGATGCGCTGCTGCCGCCCAAACCGGATCTGAGCAGCTTTGCCGGCAGCGCTGGCCTTAAGGCAATGGATGAGAAACTTGATCAGGAAGCTGATCGCCTCGCACTGTTTATGCTGGCACGCGCGGGTCTGAACACCGCGATGGCGATCGACACCCTGGAACGGCTTGCGCAACGCTACCCGGCAACGGTCAGCAACAGCTATACCGCGATCCATCCGTGGACCAGCGAGCGAGCGGCGCTGATGCGCAATACGATCACTGAAATCCGGCAGAAACAGGCGACCAAGAAGGCACTGGTTCCCTAAGACTTGCCGCACGCCACTGGCACTCTGCGGAATAAAAAAACCCCGCCATTGCTGGCAGGGTTTTTTACCTGACGCGAAGATCGCTTACTCGACTTCCGCCGCTTCCTGCGGTGGTGCTGCGGGTGGAATATCGCCCTCGCTGAACTCGAGCTTGATCTCGTCCTTGTCGTCCATGTCAACCGACACGCGACCACCCGTCACCAGACGACCGAACAGCAGTTCGTCGGCCAGCGCCTTGCGGATCATGTCCTGAATCAGACGCGACATCGGACGCGCGCCCATCAGCGGATCGAAGCCCTTCTTCGCCAGGAACTTGCGCAGCGATTCACTGAAAGTGGCTTCGACCTTCTTCTCATGCAGTTGCTCTTCCAGCTGCATCAGGAACTTGTCGACCACGCGCAGGATGATTTCCTCGTCGAGCGCACGGAAGCTGATGATCGAATCGAGTCGGTTACGGAATTCCGGAGTGAACATCCGCTTGATGTCGGCCATTTCGTCGCCGGCCTGCTTGGTGTCAGTGAAGCCGATCTGACGCTTCTGCAGCGCTTCCGCGCCCGCATTCGTGGTCATGATGATGATCACGTTACGGAAATCAGCCTTGCGACCATTGTTGTCAGTCAGCGTGCCATGGTCCATGACCTGCAGCAGGATGTTGAACACATCCGGATGCGCTTTCTCGATCTCATCCAGCAGCAGCACCGCGTGCGGCTTCTTCGTGACTGCCTCAGTCAGCAAACCACCCTGATCGAAACCGACATAGCCCGGCGGCGCGCCGATCAGACGGCTGACCGCATGACGCTCCATGTACTCCGACATATCGAAGCGAATCAGTTCGATACCGAGAATGAAGGCCAGCTGCTTGGCGACCTCAGTCTTGCCAACACCGGTCGGGCCGGAGAACAGGAAAGAGCCAATCGGCTTGTCAGTCTTACCGAGACCGGCGCGCGCCATCTTGATGGCCGATGCCAGTGCCTCGATCGCCGGATCCTGACCGAACACGACATTCTTCAGGTCGCGGTCAATGGTCTGCAGCTTGGTGCGATCATCCTGATTGACCGACTGCGGCGGAATCCGTGCAATCTTCGAGATGATGTCCTCGATCTCCGGCTTGCCGATAGTCTTCTTCTGCTTCGACTTCGGCAGGATGCGTTGCGCCGCACCCGCTTCATCGATCACATCGATCGCCTTGTCCGGCAGGTGACGGTCATTGATGAAGCGCGCGGCCAGCTCAGCAGCCGTGGTCAGCGCGGAGGCCGAATACTTGACGCCGTGGTGTTCCTCAAAGCGCGACTTCAAACCGCGCAGAATTTGGACGGTCTGCTCGACCGTCGGCTCGTTCACATCGATCTTCTGGAAACGACGTGACAGCGCGTGGTCCTTTTCGAACACGCCTCGGAATTCGTTGAACGTCGTCGCGCCGATGCACTTGATCTGACCGGACGACAGCGCTGGCTTCAACAGGTTTGATGCATCCAGCGTGCCACCTGAAGCGGATCCGGCACCGATGATGGTGTGGATCTCATCAATGAACAAGACGCCGTTTGGATTGGCCTTCATCTGCTTCAGCACCGCCTTCAGTCGTTGCTCGAAGTCGCCACGGTACTTGGTGCCGGCCAGCAGCGCGCCCATGTCCAGCGAGTAGACGATCGCGTTTTGCAAGATCTCCGGCACATCGCCCTGCACCACACGCCACGCAAGGCCTTCGGCGATTGCGGTCTTGCCGACGCCAGCCTCACCCACCAGCAGCGGATTGTTTTTGCGGCGGCGGCACAGCGTCTGGATCACGCGCTCAACTTCGGCTTCACGCCCGATCAGCGGGTCGATCTTGCCCTCGGCCGCGAGCTTGTTCAGGTTCTGCGTGAACTGATCCAGCGCGCTTTCTTTCTGCGGACCTTCGGACTGCGATTCGTCCGAGCTGTCCGAGGTTTTCTGCGGCTCGGGTTGCTGATCCTTGCGTACACCGTGCGAGATATAGTTCACCACATCGAGTCGGGTTACGCCCTGCTGGTGCAGGTAATACACTGCATGCGAATCCTTCTCGCCGAAGATCGCCACCAGCACATTCGCGCCGGTCACTTCCTTCTTGCCGTTCGATGCCGACTGCACATGCATGATCGCGCGCTGGATCACGCGCTGGAATCCCAGCGTCGGCTGCGTATCGACCTCGGTAGTGCCGGGCACCGTCGGCGTGTTGTCGTTGATGAAGTTGGACAGCGTCTTGCGCAGGTCATCAATATTGACCGCGCATGCGCGCAGTACTTCGGCGGCCGACGGGTTGTCCAGCAGCGCAAGCAGCAGGTGCTCGACGGTGATGAACTCATGCCGGGCCTGTCTTGCCTCGACAAAGGCCATGTGCAAACTGACTTCGAGTTCCTGCGCAATCATACTTCCTCCATCACGCACTGGAGCGGGTGACCCGCTTTCCTCGCGTGGGTTAGTACCAACTCTACCTTGGTGCTGGCGATGTCCTTTGGGTAGACACCACACATCCCTTTGCCATCACGGTGGACCTTGAGCATGATCTGCGTCGCGGCCTCCCGATCCTTGTTGAAGTATTCCTGAATGATCGCAACCACGAACTCCATGGGTGTGTAATCGTCATTCAACAATACCACCTGATACATGGGTGGCGCTTTGGCCGTTACCTTTTGCTCTTTCGGTACGAGCAGTGTGCCGTTATCGCTATTGGTTGCCATGCTTCTATTCTATAACCTGCTTCTCGCTGCGTAACCCGTGTTACGCAGGGTATCCTGATTCAATTCGATATTACTTGCTTTCGCCCTTGCGCGCAGACCGGGGTCAATCTTTGTCAGAATCGTGGTCGGCGCGCCGTCGAATTCGCGGATCTGGCAGGCTTTCAAGCTCACGCGAGAAAATCTGGTGTTTTTGATAATTCCCTTGACTTTTCTTTTTTTTGCCAGAACAATGCAAAAAATCAATATGTGTTATAGCACCTATTGGTTTCTGGAGGAGCAATAATGGAGGGGGGCAGCGTTACGCGAGTCTTCTTGCTTTTAGCGCTCGTGTGATTGGTCTCTATAGAAAGACTGTTTTATGGCAAAAGGTAAGGTTAAGTGGTTTAACGATGCCAAGGGCTTCGGTTTTATCACTCCGGATGATGGCGGCGAAGATTTGTTTGCTCATTTCTCCGCAATCACGATGTCGGGCTTCAAAACCCTGAAAGAAGGCCAGGAAGTTTCCTTCGACGTAACTCAGGGCCCGAAGGGCAAGCAGGCGTCGAATATCCAGGCTGTCAGCTGATTATTGCTGACCTCCGTCGGACTCCCGAAAAACCCCCGGTATTTACCGGGGGTTTTTTATTATCTGCCGCTGATTCTCGATGATTGACTATGTGGAAATAAATAGGTTCAACCACACAGCGGCTTTCCAGCATGAAATTATGAACCGCAGAAATGGAAAAGCCGGACATGACATCCGGCTTTCGCAGTGCTGAAGGTCCGATTACATGTGCTGGATCATCACATCACCAAAACCTGAACAGGACATCTGGGTCGCGCCCTCCATCAGGCGCGCGAAGTCATAGGTGACCTTCTTCGACGCGATCGATTTTTCCATCGAACTGATGATCAGGTCAGCCGCCTCGACCCAGCCCATATGGCGCAGCATCATTTCGGCAGACAGAATCACCGAACCCGGGTTCACATAGTCCTTACCCGCATATTTCGGCGCGGTGCCATGTGTCGCCTCGAACATCGCGATCGAGTCGGACAGGTTAGCGCCCGGCGCGATACCAATGCCGCCGACCTGCGCAGCCAGCGCGTCGGAGACATAGTCGCCGTTCAGGTTCAGCGTCGCGATCACGCTGTACTCGTTCGGACGCAGCAAAATCTGCTGCAGGAAGGCGTCAGCAATCGCATCCTTGACGATGATGTCCTTGCCGGTCTTCGGGTTCTTGAAGCTGCACCACGGACCGCCATCCACCAGCTGCGCACCGAATTCCTTCTGCGCCAGCGCGTAGCCCCAGTCACGGAAGCCACCTTCGGTGTACTTCATGATATTGCCTTTGTGGACGATCGTGACCGACGGCTTGTCATTGTCGATCGCGTACTGGATCGCCTTGCGCACCAGGCGCTCGGTACCTTCGCGCGACACCGGCTTGACGCCAATACCCGAGGTCTGCGGGAAGCGGATCTTCTTGACGCCCATTTCCTTGATCAGGAAGTCGATCAGTTTCTTCGCGCCTTCCGAGCCTTCCTGCCACTCGATACCGGCATAGATGTCTTCCGAGTTCTCGCGGAAGATCACCATGTCGGTCTTCTCCGGCTCGCGCAGCGGCGACGGCACACCCTTGAAGTAACGCACCGGGCGCAGGCAGACGTACAGGTCAAGTTCCTGTCGCAACGCGACGTTCAGCGAGCGGATGCCACCGCCGACCGGGGTCGTCAGCGGACCTTTAATCGACACCACGTAGTCTTTCAATACCTTCAGCGTTTCTTCCGGCAGCCACACATCCGGACCGTAGACCTTGGTCGACTTTTCACCCGCGTAAATTTCCATCCAGCTGATCTTGCGCTTGCCGCCATAGGCCTTCGCGACCGCAGCGTCGATCACCTTGATCATGACCGGGCTGATGTCCACACCCGTGCCGTCACCCTCGATGAACGGGATGATGGGGTTGTCCGGCACGTTCAGCGAAAAATCTGCATTGACCGTGATTTTCTGACCCTCGGTGGGCACTTTGATATGTTGGTACATCGTTATCTCCGAAGATTGGCGGATGGCAAAATTGTAGTTTGCGTCTTGTGAACAGCAAAGCACGTCAGGTCGGGGCGAGCGTGTCTGCCCCGGTGAATCTTTAAGTCTTATATAAGACATAAGACTGGATTTCGTATTATGCACCAGAATTTTGCTTTGTGCTACCTCCTGCCTCCGCTATTGTCGCTGAATGCCACTGATTCTTTTCAACAAGCCTTACGGCGTCATGAGCCAGTTCTCCGTCCATCCGGCGCGGCAGACGCTGGCGGATTTCCTGTCGATTCCGGGTATTTATCCGGCCGGACGCCTAGACGCTGACAGCGAAGGCTTGATGCTGCTCACCGACAACGGGCAGCTGCAACACCAGATCAGCCATCCCGGCCAGAACAAACAAAAAACCTATCTGGTGCAAGTCGAGGGTCAGGCCAACTCTGAGCAGCTGGCCCGGTTGCGCGCGCCGCTGAATCTGGGCGACTTCACGACGCAGGGCAGCAAGGCTCTGCGTATCGAGCCGCCGGGATGGCTGTGGGAGCGCCAGCCGCCGGTCAGGGAACGTCGGCAGATTCCGACCGACTGGCTGGCGATCACGCTCACCGAAGGCAAAAACCGGCAGGTGCGCCGCATGACGGCCGCCGTCGGACTGCCGACGCTGCGGCTGGTGCGAAGCGCAATCGGTCCATTTTCGCTGCATAGCCATCCACTACTGCCCGGCGAATGGCGGGAAGTGTCGGAGACCGAGTGGCGCAGCGGCTGAATCGCTGCGCACAACCCGAGACCACGGATACACGGCTACACGGCTACACGGCTACGCGGCTACGCGGCTACAATCCGGCCTCTACCCGACGTCGTCCTTCCATGAAACGATTGCTGACCTTCATCGCGCTGCTGGCATCGACCCCGGCCGTTACTCAGGATTTCCCCGTCACGACGCTGACCATCGGCGTGCATCTGATCCGGGCGGAGGTCGCCGCCAGTGACGAAGAACGGGCGCGCGGCCTGATGTTCCGGCAGCGACTGGCAGCGAACGAGGGCATGGTGTTCCGGTTTCCCGAATCGCGTCGCGTCTGCATGTGGATGAAGAACACGCTGCTGCCGCTGTCGGTTGCGTTTATTGGCGAGGATGGGCGGATCATCAATATCGAAGACATGAAGCCGCAGACCGAGGAAGCGCATTGCGGCAAGAAGCCGGCGCGCTACGCGCTGGAGATGGCGCAGGGCTGGTTCCGGCAACGGAATATCAAGCCGGGCGCCACCGTGTCCGGACTGCCAAAATAACAAAACCCGCCGGACCAGATGTCGGGCGGGTTGGGCATCCTGCAAGCGCCGGCATGACCGGCGCGCGGATCAGGCCAGTGCCTTGATCGCTGCGGACAGGCGGCTCTTGTGACGAGCGGCCTTGTTCTTGTGGATGATTTTCTTGTCGGCGATGCGATCAATGATCGACACCTGCGCCTGGAAAGCCTGAGCGGCAGCTGCCTTGTCGCCGCCTTCAATCGCCTTGCGGATTGCCTTGATCGCCGTGCGCAGCGTCGAACGCTGGCTGGAATTGTGCGCGTTCTGCTTGACTGCCTGACGGGCGCGCTTGCGTGCCTGTGCGGTATTTGCCATGTGTTGTTCCTGACGTGGGGCTCGAGGCCATGCCCCGGGCGGAATTCGAAAGACCGCGATTATAGCAAATATTTAGTGCCAGCGGCAAATCTCGAAGTACCCAGACGCCTGCGCCGGCCTCATCGCCGATTATTCTCAATATGGAAATCCGGCGCCCGGTCGAGGCCAAGCCTGCGGCTATAATCGGTCGCCATGAATCTGCACAGAACACTCGCCACCGTGTCGGGCATGACACTGCTGTCCCGCATCACCGGCCTGATTCGCGAAGTTCTCGTCGCGCGGACTTTCGGCGCCTCGGTTTATACCGATGCCTTCTTCGTCGCGTTCCGCATTCCTAACCTGCTCCGGCGCTTGTTCGCCGAGGGTGCGTTCTCGCAAGCCTTCGTTCCCATTCTTGCCGAGTACAAGAATCAGCAAGGCAATCGTGCCACCCGTGTGCTGACCGATCATGTCGCAACCGTGATGTTCTGGGTGCTGCTGGGCGTATCGGTGCTCGGGGTCGTGTTCGCGCCGGCGATCGTGCTGCTGATGGCCAGCGGCTTTGCAGCCGATCCGCTGGCCATGTCGCTGTCGACGGTGATGACGCGGATGATGTTCCCGTACATCCTGTTCATGTCACTGGTCGCGCTGGCCGGCGGCATCCTGAATACCTGGCGGGAATTCCAGGTCCCAGCGTTCACGCCGGTGTTGCTGAACCTGTCCTTCATCGCTGCCGCTTTATTCCTCGCGCCGCTGCTGCCGCAACCGGTGTACGCGCTGGCCATCGCTGTCTTCATCGGCGGACTACTGCAGCTGGCGCTGCAGGTTCCGGCGCTGCGCAAGATCGGCATGCTGCCGCATATCGGAAAAAATCCATTCCGCGCGCTGCAGGATGAAGGCGTCCGACGCGTACTCAAGCAGATGCTGCCCGCTACGTTTGCGGTCTCGGCCGCACAGATCAGCCTGATCATCAACACCAACATCGCCTCGCATCTGACCGATGGCAGTGTGTCCTGGCTGTCCTATGCGGACCGGCTGATGGAGCTGCCCACCGGCCTGCTGGGTGTCGCGCTCGGCACTATTCTGCTGCCGAGCTTGTCCAAGGCCCATGCGAACGGCGACACCGCTGAGTACTCCTCATTGCTCGACTGGGGATTGCGGCTGACCTTCCTGCTGGCCATGCCGGCGGCAGTGGCGCTGATGACTCTGTCCGAACCCTTGACGACCACCCTCTTCCATTACGGCAAATTCGATGCGGTGTCCGTGACGATGACGGCGCGCGCGCTGGTAGCTTACGGCGTCGGCCTGATGGGTCTGATTCTGGTGAAAATACTCGCGCCCGGCTTTTACGCGAAGCAGGATATTGCGACGCCAGTGAAGATCGGTATCGGTGTGCTGATTGCAACGCAGGTGATGAACCTGCTGTTCGTGCCCTGGATCGCGCATGCGGGTCTGGCGCTGTCGATCGGACTGGGCGCGACCGCGAATGCCGGCTTCCTGTACCTGATGCTGCGCAAGAACGGTATTTACCGGCCTGAACCCGGATGGCTGCCGTTTCTCGTGAAGCTGCTCGGTGCGCTGCTGCTCTTGGCCGGCGTCGGACTATGGGTCGCCGGGCATTTTGACTGGATCGCGATGCATGCGACGCCATGGCGCCGGATCGGTGCACTGACTTTGGTGATCGCTGCCTGTGCCGTGTCGTACTTCGGCGCATTGCTGGCCATGGGTTTTCGTTTCGGCGACTTCAAGCGGGTCTCCCGCTAAGCGACGACGAGTGCGACATGATCAAGGCTCTCGACTACTTCGCGTCACTGGTCAGGGAAGAAGCGCAGATCCCCTTGTTCGAGGCCGCACTCAGCATCGCGCAGGATGATGATCCCTCACTCGACCTGACCGCGTGCCAGCTGGAGATCGACAAGTTCGCCGCGCGTCTGCGGCGTCGGCTGCCGGCGGATATCGCGCCGATTCCAAAGCTGAGACTGCTGAATAATTTCTTCTATCAGGAGCTCGGCTTCGCGGGCAACCTGAACGACTATTACAGCCCAGACAACAGCTATCTCCACAAAGTACTCGAATCCCGCCGCGGCATACCGATCTCGCTGGCGGTCATTTACATGGAGCTGGCGCAGCAGATCGGACTGGATGTGAAAGGTATTTCCTTTCCCGGGCATTTCCTGATGAAGCTGTCAGTGAAAAACGGCGACATCATCCTCGATCCGTTCAACGGAGCCAGCCTGTCACGCGAAGATATTGAAGAGAAGCTGGAGCCTTTTTTTATTCAGGGCCGCGGACCGCAAGATCCGCCGCTGGCAAGTTATCTCGAGGAAGCTTCGCCACGCACCATCCTGATCCGCATGCTGCGCAACCTGAAAGCCCTGTTCGCCGAGTCCCCGCACTGGGAGCAATTCCTCAACGTGCAGCAGCGGCTGGTACTGCTACTGCCGGACGAAGCCGCCGAACGCAGGGACCGGGGACTGGCATACGCGAATCTGGACTGCCCGCAGGCAGCGCTGCAGGATATCGAAGCCTATCTTGACAAAAATCCGCAGGCAGCCGATGCGGACTCGTTGCGCAAGCGACTGCCGGAATTGCGGGCAGCGATGCGCAAGCTGAACTGATCAGCCTGCCTTCGACCGCGATTCGATGTCTTCCCAGCGCTGCAGCGCTTCCATCATTTCGGTATCGATCTCAGTAAAGCGCTGGTTCAGCGCCTGCGCCTCGACGGCATCCTTTCGATACAGGTCCGGGTCGGCCAGCCGCGCGGAAATCGCGGCCTGTTCCGCCTCGAGCTCAGCAATACGCTGCGGCAATTGCTCCAGCTCTCGCTGCTCCTTGAACGACAGCTTCTTTGGCTTGGACGATGCCGGCGTTGTGGGCAGTGCGGCCGGCCGCGACTCCGCTTTTTTCGAATCCTTCGAATCCTTCGCCAGGGTTGCCGTATCCGATCGGCGCACGCGCTCCCAGTCGGCATAGCCACCGACATACTCGCGCCACTGGCCTGCGCCCTCGGCCACGATCACCTGCGTCACCACGTTATCGAGGAAAGTACGATCATGACTAACCAGGAAGACCGTGCCGGTGTATTCCTCCAGCAGCTGCTCCAGTAGTTCCAGCGTGTCGATGTCAAGATCGTTAGTCGGCTCATCCAGCACCAGCACATTCGCCGGCTTCGCGAACAGCCGGGCCAGCAGCAAACGATTGCGTTCGCCACCGGACAGCGACTTGACCGGCGAGCGCGAGCGTTCCGGCGCGAACAGGAAGTCGCCGAGATAGGTCATCACATGCTTGCGCTGTCCGTTGACTTCGACCCAGTCACTACCGGGCGAGATGGTGTCGGCCAGCGTCGCCTCGTCATTGAGCTGCTCACGCATCTGATCGAAATACGCGATCTGCAACTTACTGCCCTGTCGGATCGTGCCACTGTCCGCGGTTTCATCCCCGAGTATCAGCCGCAACAGCGTTGTTTTGCCGGCACCATTCACGCCGATCAGGCCGACCTTGTCACCGCGCAGAATAGTGGCGGTGAAATCCTTCACGATGGCGCGTCCCTCGTAGGACTTATTCACATCAATCAGTTCCGCAACGATCTTGCCGGAGCGCTCGCCGGCCCCAAGCTCCATCTTCACTTGTCCCTGCTGCTCGCGACGACGCACGCGCTCCACGCGTAAGGACTCCAGCCGGCGTACGCGGCCTTCATTCCGCGTGCGACGCGCCTCAACACCCTTGCGTATCCATACCTCTTCCTGCGCAAGAAATTTATCGAACTTCGCATGCTCGACCGCCTCGATCGCCAGCTGCTCGGCCTTGCGTGTCTGATAAGCGCTGAAATTACCCGGATAGGATTGAAGATGTCCGCGGTCGAGCTCGACGATGCGCGTGGCCACACGATCAAGAAAGCTACGATCATGCGTGATGAACAGCAGGCTGCCCCGGAACTCGCGCAGCAAATCTTCCAGCCATGCGATCGACGAGAAATCGAGATGGTTGGTCGGCTCATCCAGTACCAGTACATCCGGCGCAGTGACCAGCGCGCGTGCCAGTGCCACGCGTTTTTTCATGCCGCCCGACAGCGTGTCGATTGAGCGCGCGCCATCAAGGCTCAGCCGCTGCAGCGTGGTCTCGATGCGGTTCATCAGATTCCAGCCATCAGTGACTTCGAGCTGCGCCTGTATCGCATGCCAGCGCTCCATCAGCGCTGTGTCTTCACCGTTACCGAGATCTCCGGTCATGACCGCATAGGCGTCCAGCAGCGCGCGGGTTTCAGCGACGCCTTCGCCGACGGCATCGAATATGGATACCCCGGCGTCGAATTGCGGCTCCTGCTCGACATAAGCGATGCGCAGACCCTGCTGCATGACCAACAATCCATCATCCAGCTTCGCGACGCCAGCAATGACTTTCAACAGCGATGACTTACCGGTGCCGTTACGCCCAATCAGGCCGACACGCTCGCCCGCCTCCAGCGAGAATTCAGCATGATCCAACAAGGGCACATGCCCGAACGCGAGTTGAGCATTGCTCAGTGAAATGACAGCCATGGTGGAAATCGCGCAATACGCGATCCGCAATCGTTGAATTCGACATTGTACCGACTGTGTCGCCGCTTACCCGGCCACCGCATCACGATCGGGGGTCATTGACCGCCGGAAGCCGGCTGCCGCTGGGATATAATTTACGCCGTGCTGCAATACGCGCACCCGTGTCCTCGCCGTAGTTCAATGGATAGAACAAGCGCCTCCTAAGCGCTAGATACAGGTTCGATTCCTGTCGGCGGGACCAGGCCTGCAACGGGCCTGAAAACCGTGACAGGACAGCGCGTGAGTAGCAAGCGCATCACCGGTTTGCTGTGTACCACCACCATCTTCACCGGCACCTGATTAGTGTTCCTGATTGATCCGATGGTGTCGGAGCTTATCGTGACTCAGTACCGCTGATCGGCCGCGATTATCGAACTACTTAGCTCGCGAGCTGACCCTGCGAATTAGCGACAGATCCGGTCGAAGAGTGCGTCATCGCTGCTGCCTGTACGAATCGCGACCAGCCGCAAGGGGGATGCCATCGTGCTGACCTCGTCGCCTGCGGCGTTGCGCCCGCTCAGGCGCACCACGGTTTCTGCACCTGCCTTGCGGCGCGCGCAATCGATGGTGGTCAGCATCTTTTCGGACTGATAGTCCCTGCCCTCAAGCGTGGTCATCGGACGGGCGAAATTCGTCATCGTCCACAGCTTTACGAGCGCCCCGTCACGGCTGACGATACGGGTGTCATACAGCTAGTCGACGTCGGCACTGCGCTGGTAGGACACCCATTCGGCGCGCGTCTCGCGCGCGCACAGACCGGCCAAGACCGCCGTCAGAATCAGCAAGGCTTTCATCAGTTCAGCTTGTATGGTTTGCCGAAATTACCTTCTTTCGGGAACAGGAAGGTGGTCTTGCTCGGCCCCATGCCGACGATCTGCACCATCGCGCCTTCGTCGCCCGCCGACCCATCAAAGTGCACGGCGCCGGCCTTGTGGAACATATAGCTACCCGTCTTCAGCGGCGTGGTGGCCTGCGGATCCCAGCTGTCATCCATGCCGGCATTCCAGGTGCCTTGCACAACGATCACGTGACGGTCCTCGCCGTGAAAGTGCGGTGCGCTCATCACGCCCGGCGGAAAGTAAGCGCGGATCACATACATGCCCGGTCGGGCCGGATCACCGTACACCACGGCGATTTTCGCGCCGCTGCCGGCATCTTTCCAGACCATTTTTTCGGGCGGGACGATCAGGAAGTCGGACTCGCTTGGCGCGGAATAACTGGGCGAAACCGTCAGCACGGATGCGACGATCAGCGCCGACATGAGGGCGCAGGAATTTTTCAGCATGAATCTCCCCTTCCGGTAGATTTGAAGTTCAATCGACGATGACTCGTTGAAAATAGCACAGCCTTGAAGCGACGAACATTGAAAAAACTTCGTGGACCAGTGACGAAGGCATAATCACGCTGAACCTACTTAACCCATCAGGAGAACACCCATGAAGCTGGTACGTTACGGCCGCCCCGGCCACGAGAAGCCGGGCATGATCGATGGCGATGGCAAGCTGCGTGACCTGTCCTCCGTGATCGATGATATCGGTCCGTCACAGTTGTCGGACAAGGCACTGGCGAAGCTGTCGCGCGTGAAGCCCTCCGGTCTGCCGCTGGTGCGTGGCAAGCCTCGCTTTGGTGTGCCGGTGACGGGCATCGGCAAGATTGTCGCGATCGGACTGAACTATGCAGATCACGCCGCCGAATCCGGCCTGCCGATTCCGAAAGAGCCGATCGTATTCATGAAGGCCATCACCTGTCTGAACGGACCCAGCGATGATGTGATGCTGCCGAAGGACGCGACCAAGGCCGACTGGGAAGTCGAGCTCGGTGTCGTGATCGGTACGCAGGCGCAATATGTCAGCGAGCGCGCTGCGCTGTCCCATGTGGCGGGCTACTGCATTGTTAACGATGTGTCGGAGCGCGCGTTTCAGGCCGAGCGCGGCGGCACCTGGGACAAGGGCAAGGGTTGCGACACTTTCGGCCCGATAGGACCCTGGCTGGTCACGCGTGAGGATGTACCGAATCCGCAGCGGCTCGACATGTGGCTGAATCTGAACGGCGAACGCTGCCAGACCGGCAACACCAAGACCATGATCTTTTCCGTAGCGAAGATCATCAGCTACGTGAGCCGCTTCATGACGCTGATGCCGGGTGATGTGATCGCCACTGGCACACCACCGGGCGTCGGCATGGGCATGAAGCCGCAGCGCTTTCTTGCAGCGGGTGATGAAATGCAACTCGGCATCACCGGTCTCGGCGAGCAACGACAGCAAGTGGTGCGCTATCGCAAAGGCTGATCGCGTACTGCCCGGCGCCGCATCATTCGGCGTCAGGCTGTCGTGACGGTGATGCCGCGGCAAAGGTCTCCAGCGCGAGGCAGGCCTCATGGATGCGCAGCAGGGTTGGCATCGCGGACAGATCGCAATGCATACGCTGTGCATTGGCTATCTGTGGCACCAGCAGACAATCGGCCAGGCCCGGTGATTCGCCGTAGCAGAAGCGACCGGTACGAGCATCGCCTGCCAGCATCTGCTCGACGCTCGCCAGTCCCTGCTCGACCCAGTGCCGGTACCAGCGATTCTTGTCCTCCTCCGACACCTTCATCTCCTTGACCAGATAGCGCAGCACGCGCAGGTTGTCGATCGGATGAATCTCGCAAGCGATCGCCAGCGCAATACTGCGTACCCACGCGCGATCCTTCGCAGCGGTGGGTAAGAGTGCAGGCAAGGGATAGGTTTCTTCCAGATATTCGATGATTGCCAGCGACTGTGTGAGCACCTCATCATCATCCAGTTGCAGTGCCGGCACGAGCGCATCGGGATTCAGCTTGCGGTAGGCCGGCGTGAGCTGCTCACCGCCGTCCCTGAGCAAATGCACCGGCACCACCTCATATGGCAGATTTTTCAGATTCAGCGCTATACGCACGCGATAGGACGCAGAGCTGCGGAAGTAGCTGTACAGTTTCATTGAGGGATCGCGGCTAGCCGCCCAGATAAGCTTCCATCACCCGCGGGTCCTGCAACAGGTTGGCGGCCGTATCATGAAGCACAATACGACCGCTTTCCATTACATAACCACGCGTCGCAATCGATAGTGCCTGTCGCACATTTTGCTCGACCAGCAGAATCGTCACACCTTGCTGCGCGACGCTGCGCACGACCTCGAAAATTCGTTCGACCATGATCGGCGCCAGACCCATCGACGGCTCATCGAGCAGCAGCAGCCGGGGCCGGCTCATCAGCGCGCGCGCCATCGCCAGCATCTGCTGCTCACCCCCGGACAGGGTACCAGCGAGTTGCGCATCGCGTTCCTTCAGGCGCGGGAAAATTGAGAACCAGTGATCGACATCGGCCGTGATACCGTCAAGGTCATTGCGTGCGTACGCGCCCATCAACAGGTTCTCGCGCACGGTCATCCGCATGAATACGCCACGCCCTTCAGGCACCATCGCCAGTCCGCGCATCGGCAGACGGTGTACCGGCAGTGCAGTGATTGGTTCGCCATCCAAGCGGATCTCACCATGACATTGCGAGGCTGGCAGCGTACGCGTGATGGCTTTCAGCGTGGTGGTCTTGCCGGCACCATTCGCACCGATCAGGGTAACCAGCTCCCCCGCCGCGACATCGAGCGACACATCGCAGACGGCCTCGATACCGCCGAAAGCAACGGACAGACCGCGCACCTCCAGCAACGGACTCATGCAGCCTCCCGACCCAGATAAGCGGCGATCACCGCCGGATCTTTCTGTACCTCGGCGGCGGTACCATCGGCGATCACCTTGCCGTAGTCAAGCACGGTGATGTGATCACAGAGTCCCATCACCAGTTTCACATCATGCTCGATCAGTAAGATGGTTGTGCCTTGCTCGCGGATCTTTTGCAACAGCGCGCGCAGGCTGTCCTTCTCGGTCGCGTTCATGCCGGCGGCCGGTTCATCAAGGGCCAGCAGCAGCGGCTCGGTCGCCAGCGCGCGTGCGATCTCGACACGACGCTGATCACCGTAGGACAGATGCCGCGCGGTGCGCTGCGCGAGATGCGCGATGCCAACGAACTCCAGCAACTGCATCGCTTTCTGTTCGATCTCGCGTTCCTCGTCGCGCGCCGCGCGATGCCGCAGTACCGCGCCGAGCACGCCCTGCGAAGTACGCACATGACGGCCGACCATCACATTTTCGAGCGCGCTCATGTCGCCGAACAGGCGCAGGTTCTGAAAGGTACGCGCAATACCGGCGGCTGCCACCTGATGCGGCGCGCTCGGTGAGTAGGATTTTCCATCCAGCATGAAGCGACCAGTATCAGGCTGAACCATGCCGGTGATCACGTTGAAACACGTGGTCTTGCCGGCACCGTTAGGGCCGATCAATCCGTGGATCTGTCCGCTGGCGACCGACAGGCTGACATCGGCCAGCGCCTGCAGACCGCCAAAGCGCTTGCTGAGGTCTTGCACACACAGCAGCTCGCCACTCATACCGCGCCTCCGTTCGCAGTCGGCAGCATCCGGTCTTCCTTGCGCGGCGAGGGCCAGAGTCCCGCCGGACGCGCAAGCATGATCAGCACCAGTGCCAGCCCGTACAGTAGCTGACGCAATACCTCGGCCTCGATCCATACCTTGCCGAACACGGCCATCTGTACCGGGTCGACCGTATGCCGCAACAATTCAGGCAGCGCGGCCAGCAGCGCCGCGCCGAGCACAACGCCCGGAATATGACCAATGCCACCGAGGACAACCATCGCGAGTATCGCGATCGAATCCGTCAGCGTGAATGATTCCGGCGAGATGAAGCCCTGGAACGCGCCGAACATTGCGCCAGCTACGCCGCCGAAGCTCGCCCCCATCGCGAATGCGAGCAGCTTCACATTGCGCACATGGATGCCCATGGCCTTGGCGGCGATCTCATCCTCACGAATGGCGATCCATGCGCGTCCGAGACGTGAATGTTGCAGCCGCGCTGAAAAGAAAATTGTCGCGACACACAGGAGCAGGAACAGGTAGTAGTACGCGTTGACTGACGGTACCGCAAACCCACTGAGCTGCAGCACACCGGCCTCCCCGGCGAGCGACACACCATGAATGCGAATCGGATCGATCAGATTGATCCCCTGCGGACCGTTCGTGATGTTGACCGGGCCGTTCAGGTTGTTCATGAAGATACGAATGATCTCGCCGAAACCCAGCGTGACGATTGCCAGATAATCGCCGCGCAGCTTCAGCGTCGGCGCGCCAAGCAAGGCTCCCGCGATACCCGCGACCAGCGCCGCGAGCGGCACGATCAGCCAGACCGACAGATGAATGCCATGCGTCGCTATGGCCGGGCCGACGAGCTGCAGCAACCAGTCGCCGGCCGCCGGATATTCCATCTGCAGCGACTCGATCACTGCAGCGAACTGCGGTGATGCAAGCAGGCCCGAGAGATACGCACCGATCGCAAAGAACGCGATGTAACCGAGATCGAGCAGACCCGCGAAGCCGACCACGACATTAAGCCCGAGCGCCAGCATGATGTACAGCAGCGCGACATCGGCAATCCTTACCCAGGCATTACCGAAAGGCGCGGCTACCCATGGAAAGATCAGCACGATCAGCAGCAGTAGCGACAACTGCAGGCGCGAGAGACCGTGAACCGCGTTCATGAACGTTCAGCGACGCGCTCACCCATCAATCCTGATGGTCGCAGTGTCAGCACCAGAATCAGCACGATGAAAGCGAAAATATCCTGATAGTGACTACCCAGCACGCCAGAAGTCAGCTCGCCGATGTAACCGGCACCGAGGCTCTCGATCAGCCCGAGCAGAATACCGCCGAGCATCGCGCCATAGATATTCCCGATACCGCCGAGCACGGCCGCCGAGAACGCCTTGAGCCCCGGTACAAAGCCCATCGCAAATTGCGCCGATGCATAGTTCGCGGCCCACATCACACCGGCTACCGCAGCCAGCGCAGCGCCGATCGCGAAGGTGAACACAATCACACGATTCGCATCCACACCCATCAGCGCGGCGACGCGCGGATTTTCGGCGACAGCACGCATCGCGCGTCCCATCCGGGTGCGCTCGATCAGCCAGGTCAGCATCAGCATGGCCACGGTCGCCAGTACCAGTAAAAGAATCTGTGTCGGGGTGATCAGCCCGCCAGCCACCGCAATCGGCTCAGCCGGCAGCACTTGGGGGAAAGGCAGCGGATCACGGCCCCAGATCATCATTGCGAAAGTCTGCAGCAGAATGGACATACCGATCGCGGTAATCAACGGCGCCAGCCGCGGTGCATTGCGCAGTCGTCGGTAGGCGATACGCTCGATCAGCACGCTGACCATCACGCAGACAACGATCGCGCCACCGATCGCGATGGCCAGCTGTACGAGTCCCGGTAACTGCGGCGCGACCTTCTGTAGTGCCTGAAGCACGGTCCAGGCGGTCATTGCGCCTATCATCAGCACTTCGCCGTGCGCGAAATTGATCAGGTTCAGCACGCCGTACACCATCGTGTAGCCGAGCGCGACCAGCGCATACATGCTGCCGAGCACGAGACCATTAATCAGCTGCTGAACAAAAATATCCATCGCAGTCAGGCGTCGGCCGGACGGCCCGATAGCCCTTTCGGCAGCGGGAAGATCACATGCTCCTCAACACCGTCCAGCTCGCGTACCGAGGCCACGCCGAGCTGATGCAGCCGCTCGACCACCTGCTGCACCAATACCTCGGGTGCGGATGCGCCGGCGGTGACACCGATCCTGGATTTACCCTCCAACCAAACCGGATCGATTTGCGAGGCATTGTCGACCATGTAGGATTCGGCCCCGCTCTTCTGCGCGACTTCACGCAGGCGGGTCGAATTCGAGCTGCTCGGGCTGCCCACCACGATCACAAGCTGCACCTGCGGCGCCATGAATTTGACTGCCTGCTGCCGGTTGGTAGTCGCGTAACAGATATCACCCTTCTTGGGCTCCGCGATATTCGGGAAGCGGCGCTTCAGCGCGACAATGATGTCGGCGGTATCGTCCACCGACAGCGTGGTCTGCGATACAAAAGCGACGCGGTCCGGATCATTCACCTGCAGAGAAACCACATCATCGACGGTTTCGACCAGATACATGCCGCCGTCGCTCTGACCCATGGTTCCCTCGACCTCGGGATGACCCTGATGCCCGATCATGATGATCTCGCGCCCCTCTTCCCGCATCTTGCCGACTTCCACATGCACCTTGGTGACCAGCGGGCAGGTCGCATCGAAGATCTTCAGGCCGCGTGCCTTCGCCTCGGTCTTGACCGCACGCGACACACCGTGCGCGGAAAACACCAGATGACTGCCGGTCGGCACATCATCGAGATTCTCGATGAAGATCGCTCCCTTGCCGCGCAAGTCATTGACCACATGTTTGTTGTGCACGATCTCATGGCGCACATAGACGGGTGCACCGAACTGCGCCAGCGCGCGCTCGACGATCTCTATTGCGCGATCCACACCAGCGCAGAAGCCGCGCGGTTGCGCGAGCAGGATTTCCTTGTTGTTATCCACGATCCACTCCGTTACAGGATACCGATGATCCGCACTTCGAAAGTCACGGGCTGGCCCGCTAGCGGATGGTTGAAATCGAACAGCGCATCGTCTTCGCCCAGTTCGAGCAGCACACCGGCAAAACGGCCACCGCCGGGCGCGGCAAAATCGACGAGATCGCCCACACGGTAGTCTTCGTCGTCATTCGAATGCTTGCGCAACGTCGCGATCGACACCCGCTGCAGCAGCTCCGGATTGCGCGGTCCGAACGCATCTCCCGCTGCCAGCTCGAAGGTCTGATGCGCGCCCTCCGTCAGTCCGATCAGTCGCGACTCGAGCATGGGCGCCAGCTGGCCGGCTCCCAGTTGCAGCGTGGCCGGCGAGTCATCAAAGGTGGTGACGATGTCACGGCCATCATGCGATGACAGCCGGTAATGCAAGGTCAGGAAAGCCCCGGCTTTGACAACGGCGTGTGGCGAATTCGACATAAATAGGCTGGCTTGTTACAGGCGCTCTATTGTAAGCCAGCCACCGGCACCAGTTACCGCAATCCGTCGATGAAGCGCACTACAGTAGTCCGCCGCCATCACCGGAGCCCTGCCATGCGCATCACCGATCTGCCGCAAGAACTGCGTCCACGCGAACGGCTGTTGTCCAAGGGAGCTGGCGCGCTCACCGATGCGGAATTACTGGCCATCCTGCTGCGCTCCGGCACGGGCGGCGTCAGCGCCATTGAACTGGGACAGGCGCTGCTGACCCGCTTTGGTTCGCTAGCCCGTCTGCTGACCGCCGCTCCGTCAGAACTGGCCTTGATCCGCGGACTAGGCCAGGCCAAACGCGCCGAGATTCTCGCCGTGACCGAGCTCCAGCGGCGCGCACTGCAACAGCTCGCAGGTGAGGCAACCGTGCTGGACTCCACCCGTGCAGTCACGACTTTCCTGCAGCATCGCTTCTGTGGCATGACAGCGGAATGCTTCATGGGCTTGTTTACCGATATGCAGCACCGGCTGATCGCGGTCGAGGAGCTCGCCACCGGCACGCTGGGCCGGGTCAGCATTTATCCGCGCGAGATCGTCCGACTCGCGCTGAAACACAATGCAGCGGCAGTGATCTTCGCGCACAATCATCCCGGCGGCTGCGCCGAGCCCAGCGAGCTGGACCGGGCCATGACGCGCTCGCTGAAGCAGATCATGAGCGGCATTGAGGTCACACTGCTGGATCATCTGATCGTGACGCCACAGGAAATCTGGTCGTTTCGGGACCATGGGCTGTGTTGAGCGCGCTAAAACCCTGCAACCCCAACAGCAATTGTTAAATACTGATGCACGCTGGGAGACACAATTTTTTCATGCAAGTCATTGAATATGCATGAATTTTTCTGTATACTCGTCGTTTTTCCAAATTTCGGAAATTTTCAAGGAGTCTGCTGTGGCACGTGAATGCGAAGTAACCGGGAAGAAGCCGATGAGCGGCAACAATGTTTCCCACGCAAATAACAAAACCAAGCGTCGCTTCCTGCCCAACCTGCAGAACCGCCGTTTCTGGGTTGAGTCGGAAAACCGCTGGGTCCGTCTGCGCGTTTCGGGCGCCGGCATCCGCATTATTGACAAACTCGGCATCGACGCCGTGCTCGCCGACATGCGCGCACGTGGCGCCAAGCCTTAACAGAATTCAGAAATAGGAAAAAGACATCATGGCAACCAGCAAAGGCCGCGAGAAAATCAAACTGGAGTCGACCGCAGGTACCGGTCACTTCTACACGACCACCAAGAATAAGCGCACGATGCCCGAGAAAATGACGATCATGAAGTTTGATCCGAAGGCTCGCAAGCACGTCGAATACAAGGAAACCAAGATCAAGTAAGCGGTTTCCGGCCCGATAAAAAACCCGCTCCGAGGAGCGGGTTTTTTGTTGCCTGCCGCGATGGCGACAGGCAGGTCGGAGCACCAGTCTCCGGCGAAGTTTTACGCGTAGCTGCGCAGACGCAGCGAAAACTCCTGCAGTGCACGGATACCCGAGGCTTCAGCACGTGCGCACCAGTCACGCAGTTGATGCAGCAGCTGGTCGCTGGTCGAATGTGAACGCTCCCAGATTGCGCCCAGTTCCACACGCATCTCATGCATGGTCTTCAGCGCATTGCTGTGCTTGAACAGCTCCGACAACTGCTGCTGCTGATTGCTCTCGAGACTGGCCGGCTCGCGCTGCAGCAGCATTTTCGACTGCTTCAGGAAAGCGGCTTCCAGCGACGACTTCGCACGGATCTGGTCGATCTCATCACGCCATGCGCTGCGCACCGAGCGCGCGTATTTCGCCATCACGTCATAGCGGTTCGCCACCACCGACTGCAGCGTATCGAGATCGGCCACCAGCTTCTGGCGATCGAACTTCGGCTCCGGCGCGACTTTCTTCACTTTTGCCAGCCCGAGGAAGGACAGGATGGAAATATAGAGCCAGCCGATATCGAACTCGTACCACTTCGACGACAACTTCGCCGAGGTGCCATACGTATGATGGTTGTTATGCAGCTCTTCGCCACCAATGAGGATGCCGATCGGGAAAATATTCGTCGATGCATCGGTGCAGTCGTAGTTGCGATAGCCCCAGTAGTGACCGATACCATTGATGACTCCGGCTGCCGTGACCGGGATCCACGCCATCTGCACTGCCCAGACCGTCAGGCCGAGCACACCAAACAGCGCGACGTTGATGATCAGCATCAGCGACACGCCCAGCGCCGAATGCTTCGTATAGACGTTGCGCTCAATCCAGTCATCCGGCGTGCCATGACCATATTTCTCGATGGTCTCGCGATTGCGTGCCTCGCTCCGGTACAGCTCTGCGCCCTCGAACACCACTTTCTCGATACCGCGCGTGATCGGGCTGTGCGGATCGTCAACGGTCTCGCATTTCGCGTGATGCTTGCGGTGAATGGCTGCCCATTCCTTGGTCACCATGCCGGTGGTCAGCCACAGCCAGAAACGGAAGAAGTGGCTCGGAATCGCATGCAATTCCAGCGCACGGTGCGCCTGGCAGCGGTGCAGAAAGATGGTAACGCCGGCAATCGTGATGTGAGTCACCACCGCGGTAAACAGCAGGATTTGCCAGCCGCTGGCGTCGGTAACACCATTGAGCAGCAAGTCGAGGACGAAATCCAGACCGGAATTCTGAGTCATTTTTTCTCCAAAAATCAGCGGGCCCAGAGCAAAGGGTGACTTTGCTCATTCCCAACACCGCATTGTACGTTGATTTCCAACCGAACAGCCTGCTTTTCGGCAGATTTTTCAGAGAAAAGCTTTTGAATCAATGACTTGTAAAGTAGTCATTCACACAGGTTCAGCGCGGAAGCGACGAGCACAGCGCCACTTGCTGATCTTTGAGTAAGGCGATCAGCGCCAGGTTCATCGCCGACTGGACCGCGGCCCTGCCTCCCGCCGGGTCATCAATCCAGACCGCCGCTTCGATTTCCAGTCCTTCGGGCCCGATACTCAGCAGCAGCGCGCTGGGCGACGGCCGCTCGATGACCCGCGCGAGTCTGGCGAGCGTCGGCGGGATCGCCTGCAGCAAGCGAACCACGTCCGTGCCGTGGTCAACCCGGAAGCTGGTGGATATACGGGTATTCCGGTCACTGAGACATAGATTCTGCACCGGTGCCGACACCAGTAATTCGTTCGGAATGATGGATTCCGCGCCGTCAGCGCCACGTAACACGGTGTAGCGTGTATTGATCTGCACGATCTGACCGCTGAATTTGTCGACGCTGACGACATCGCCAATCGTGAGGCTGCGCTCGAGCAATACCACAAAACCGGAGACATAGCTGCTGACCAGCTTCTGCAATCCCAGCCCAAGGCCGACGCCGAGCGCGCCGCCGAATACCGACAGTACGGTGAGGTCGATTCCAACCAGCGACAGACTGATCAGCACCGCGACCAGGATCAGCAAGCCGCGTCCCAGACGCGCCAATACCGCGCGCAGCGAGGTATGCATGGTGCTGAGCTTCATCAGCCGCTGTTCCAGCATCGCCGCCGCCCACAGCGCAAGCACCAGCGTCACGCCAACCCACAGTAGCGCCTGCACCAGTACCAGCAGCGATTCGCGATGACGGCCAACCGGCAGTGTGGTCTCGTCGAGGTAGTCGATCACATCGGGCCACAGACCGGTGATATACAGCGCCACACCCGTCCAGATCACGATCGCAATCGTCTGCTCAAAGGCCTGCAGGATGATGCCGGCGCGCCCCTCTTTGCCGAAACCCTTGCGCAGCAGATAAAACGCGGCTCGGATCAGCAGATAGGACAGCGTCAGCGGTATCGCGATGCGCAACAGACCCACGGTCTGCCATTGGACGAGTACGCGGCTGGCGATTGCGATGCACGCCAGCGTCAACAGCGGCGTCAGTACGCGCTGAAAACTGTCGAGCGACACACCCAGCGATCCGCCCTGCTCGCCAAAACGCTTCATCAGCAAGCGTGAACCCAGCCAGCCCAGTGAGGCGCAAATCACGAGCGCAAGCAGCTGCCACAGCAGCTTGGGATCATCAATGTCGGCCAGCAGTTGTGACCAGAGATTGGCAGCAGAGCTCATCGGGATTCCAGCGGTTCGGCCTCTGCACGGTGTCGCGTCCAGTTCGACGCGAAACGCTCCGCAAGCGCCGCATTGCCTCGAATGATCAGCAGATTTTCCGCATTCATGGTCTGAGCACTCCAGGTGAAATTGAAGCTGCCGGTGATCACGACAGGCTGTGCGGTACCCGCGTCGATGACGATCACCTTGTTATGCGCATTCTTGTAGCGCGTCTCCAGCCACACCGGCACGCCGCGTTGCGCCAGTCGGCTCAGCATTGAGCCGGTGTTCTGTGCATGCTGTCTCGCGTCAGCCAGCACGCGAACATCGACGCCACGCGAGCGCGCCGCAATCAGGCTATCCGCGATTTTACGATGGGTCAACAAGAAGGCCTGCACCAGTACCTGCGAGCGCGCGCCATCGAGCGCGGACAGCAGCGGCGCCTGCGCATTGTCCCAAGGTGGGAAGTAGACCTCGATCGTGCCGGCTGCCGGAAAGCTTGTTGCGTCCGGCGCGAGATCGCTCGCCGACACCAGCGTGGAACACAGCAGCAGCGCGCCCGTCAGCCAGCGACGCCGCAACCGCTTCATGGCTGCCGCTCAAGCACGGCGGCGAAGAAACCATCGGTCTGATGAAGATGCGGCAATAACTGCAGATAGTCACCGGTATCGAGCGCGACTTTTTGCTCGGCCAGCGCCTCGCGCGCCGGCAACAACGTGAAATCGGGATGCGCGGACAGGAACTGCTGCACAACGGCTGCATTCTCTTCATTCAGCAGGCTGCATGTCGCATACACCAGCCGGCCACCCGGTTTCACCAGCCGCGCTGCACCCGCCAGAATCGACTGCTGCTTTGCATTCAGCTCAGCGATATCCGTGGGCTGCTGGCGCCACTTGATGTCCGGATTGCGGCGCAGCGTGCCCAGTCCGCTGCAGGGCGCATCGACCAGCACGCGGTCGATCTTGCCCGCGAGCCGCTTGACCTTCGCATCATTCTCGTGAGCGATCACCACCGGATGCACGTTCGACAGACCGCTGCGCGCGAGACGCGGCTTGAGCTTCGCGAGCCGCTTGTCCGAGACATCAAATGCATACAGGCGGCCGGTGTTGCGCATCTGAGCACCGATCGCCAACGTCTTGCCACCCGCGCCGGCGCAAAAGTCGACCACCATGTCGCCGCGCTTCGCTCCCAGCAACTGCGCCAGCAACTGGCTGCCTTCATCCTGTACTTCGATCGCACCTTCCTTGAACAGCGACAGGTTCTGCAACGCAGGCTTGGTCTTCAGGCGCAGGCCCAGCGGAGCGTAGCGCATCGGCTCGAACGCAATGTTGGCCTCCGACAGTGCCGCCTCGGCCTGATCAACACTGGCCTTCAGCGCATTCACGCGCAGATCCAGCGGTGCAGGACGGTTCAGCGCCATCATCAGCGCCATCGCGTCGTCTTCACCAAATTGCGCAACGAAACGTTCACGTATCCAGTCCGGGAAGCTGCTGCGTGCCGCGACGGGCAGGCTGGTCCGGTCGATGGACATGACGCGAGTCAGCCACTCGCTTTCCGGAACGGACAATCCTGCGATCGCTTCCACGCCGGCGGTATCTGCCAGCGCCAGCAGTGCGACTCGGCGCATCTGCGGGCCGCTACCGGACTCGGTGAACTGCATTAACAGGGTACGGTTACGCAGGAAACCATAAACCGCTTCGGCGATGGCGCCGCGCTCGCGCCCTCCGAGGCGCGGATGCTCGCGAAAATAACGGGACAAAGTCAGGTCGGCCGGGCCGGCAAAGCGCAGGATTTCGCGCAATGCCTCTTCGGTGCCGCCGACGACGAATGGGGCCAGTCTCATAAGAACCTGTCAGTGAGCGCAAACCGTTCGAACGGTTCGCGCGGGGTCAGTGGGCAATAGACGCAACACGGCGCACATGTTCGCCGTCGAGCCAGACATGGCCTTCGATGATGTCGCGCACCGCGCGCGGATAAATCAGGTGTTCCTGCACCAGTACGCGCTTGGCCAGCTCGGCTTCGGTATCGCCGTCGAGCACCGGAACGACCGCTTGCGCAACGATCGGGCCGTGATCCAGCACCGGCGTGACATAGTGCACCGTCGCGCCGTGGAACTTCACGCCGGCATCCAGCGCTTGCTGATGCGTGGCCAGGCCGGGAAAACTCGGCAGGAGCGACGGATGAATATTCAACAGCCGCCCCTGATAGTGCTGCACGAAGCCACCAGTCAGTATGCGCATGAAACCGGCGAGCACCACCAGATCAGGCGCGTAACGATCGATGGTTTCCGCCAGTGCGCGATCGAAGCTGTCACGGTCAGAGAATTGTCGGTGCTCGACAGTGGCGGTCGGAATGCCTGCGGCTTCTGCCGTTTTGAGGCCGCCTGCATCGGTCCTGTTGCTGATGACCGCGGCGATCCGGGCCGGCCACTGTTCGCTGGCGGCAGCATGAAGGATGGCTTCCATGTTGCTGCCGCGTCCCGAGATCAGGATCACGATGTTTTTCATCCGCGCATTTTATCAGCGCCGGATGACGCAGCTTAGTCGAATGAAAAGAAAACGCGGAAGGGAATGCGCTTCTCCGCCCAGAAATCAGCCGCATCGCGAAAGACATCGAGCAGGTTCTCGCGCGCTTCGCGATCAAACTTCTGCGTATCCGGCAGTTGCTCGAGCACGACCAGAAATCCCTGTTGCGGTCCCGACTTGAGCACCTGTTCGGTCAGACATTCACGCAGCGCGTCATAATTTTTCGACAGCGGCCTCGGAATGTGGAAAGACTCCGCAATGACGGCCAGAACCTGCTGGCGTGTCAGCGCCTGCGACGCATTCGCATAAAGGAAGTGGTGGGCAAGTCGGGTAGCTTCAGACTGCAGATCGGTTACCCGGAAAGCGCGAATCGATTGAACGACATTTCCCGGAACCGTGCGCAGCAACCCGCCGCCCGACGCTGTTTCCTGGATCTGTTCCTCGCGCTGTGGCAGCGCGGCGAGCATGTATATATTCACGATCCTGTTGAAACGTCGAAAGCCGCGCCGGACACTTGTTTTTATTGCAAAACCGGCGCTGCGACAGCATGGCAATCCGGGCCTGAAGGAATTTTCCGACCCAGTCGCTTGATTGACAGCAATGCGTGATGATACCTGCGCTTTGTTTCCGGCAAAACCCCTGTCCGTCTTTTACGTCCAAGTTTCCTGCCATATTGATAATTAATTTTGCTAATTGCTCACAAAATACGTGATCTTCGGTAAACCTGAATTGACCGAGCGACGACGAAAACCCGTAACAAGACTCAGGCGGCGACTTCTGCGCCCCGATTGTTCGCGGCCTGCCCCTGATCCCGATCGAAAAACCGTAGGACTTCATCCCGGCGATTCAGCGTATCAATCTGCCCCAATTCGATCAACGAGCGTGTGTACGATGCTTCGAACAGCAGATACGACGCCAGTGCCGCGCCCCGCCGCTCGGTCGCGCCTATCGCCGACAACATGGTTCGTATGGGCAAGGGCAGGCTGCCGACATGGCGGCTGGCAATGGAATCCAGCGGTTGCGACGGCGTGATGGCCAGCATCTGCACCGGGCGCAGCGTGGTCTGCTGTAGTTGTTCAGGCGTCAGCAGCGACAGGGTGCGGTTGATGCGGGTCATTCGCTCGATGTCGACCGACAGCCCGTCCAGAAAGATACTGGACATCGCATGGCCCGCTATCTGAGCCAGGCTGGGGTAACCGGAAAATTCCGCGAACTTTCTTTCTGGTCCGCCGATATTGCCGGCACCGATCACTAGTACCTTGTCCGCGCCGAGATGGATCGCCGGCGAGATTGGCGCTACCTCGCGCATCGATCCGTCGCCAAAGTATTCACAACGATCGCCGCAATACAGCGGCACCGCCGGAAAAATCAGCGGGATCGCCGACGATGCCAGTAAATGATCGACCCCAATCTGCTGCGGCACCGAGATCCGCTGCATGCGGCTCCAAGGCGGAATGTCATGAGCGGACTGGTAAAAGATCACATGCCGCCCGGCAGTATAGGACGAGGCCGATATTGCCAGCGCGCTCAGATGGCCGGCGTCCAGCGCCGCGTCAAGGCGCGGCAGGTCCAGCATCTTGTGCAACAGGCCAACCAGCGGAGAATTGTCGAGCAGCGAGTTCGGCGGTTGGGCGTGCCACTTGCGCAGCAACCAGCCAAAGGACAGCAAGGACAGCCAGCGCGCGCCGGACCGGATTACGCCAATCGAGTCAGCGCGATAAACCTGCTCGACTTCCAGCTGGCGCCAGATACCGAGCAGGTGCGTGACACTGTGCTCGAAGTCGTCGGCGCGACACGCGAACGCGGTCGCATTGATCGCGCCGGCCGAGGTACCGCAGACGATGTCGAAGGGGTTCTTGCGCGACGGCCAGCCACTCTCGCTGAGCAGCGACAAGATCGCCTGCAGCACGCCAACCTGGTAAGCGGCGCGGGCGCCGCCACCAGCGAGAAACAACGCGGTCCTGGGTGACGATGTCATCGCCACAGATTAACAGCGGGAAAGGAAAAGCGGCAAATTCCCAAAATAATGTTGCCGGTTTGCTTCGGATGGTCGGTGGGTTTCGCCTTCAGCGCTACCTACCCTATGATTTTCAGGCGGTGCATAGGGTGGGTAGAGTGCAGCGAAACCCGCCGCTTTCCGGCCTACTTCGGCTGCATCCTGATCGCGCCATCGAGACGAATCGTCTCGCCATTCAGCATGCAGTTTTCGATGATGCTCTTGGCCAGCTGCGCGTACTCATGCGCCTTGCCGAGGCGCGGCGGGAACGGCACCATCTGCCCGAGCGCATCCTGGACCTCCTGCGGCATACCGAGCAGCATCGGCGTCTCGAAGATGCCTGGCGCGATCGTCATCACACGTATGCCGTTGCGCGACAGGTCGCGCGCCATCGGCAGCGTCAGTCCGACCACACCGGCCTTGGACGAACCATAGGCGGCTTGTCCGATCTGGCCGTCATAGGCCGCGACCGAGGCGGTGTGGATGATCACACCGCGCTCGCCGTTCGCATTCGCATCACCCTGCGCCATCGCTGCCGCTGCGAGGCGCGACATGTTGAAGGTACCGACCAGATTGATGTTGATCACACGCTGGAACAGCTCCAGCGCATGCGCACCATCCTTGCCTACCGTTTTCATTGCCGGTGCCACACCGGCGCAATTGATCAGACCGACCAGCTTGCCCAGCGACTGCGCCGCCGCGACCGCTGCATTGCCATCGGCTTCGCTGCAAACATCGCATTTGACGAACTTGCCACCCAGCTCGGCGGCCAGTTGCTCCCCTGCCTCCACCTGCAGGTCGGCCAGCACGACCTTGCCGCCGTTCTCGACGATCATGCGCGCGCTGGCCGCGCCCAGACCCGAGGCTCCGCCGGTGATGATGAAGACATTGTTCTTGATTTCCATGGAAGCTCCGTTGCTGAGGTTGATAAACAAACCCGCCATCATACCTGCCGAAACGACAAGGGCAGCCGAAGCTGCCCTTGCGTGGAACGGAGCCGAGATCAGCCGATCAGACCCTTTGCCGACAGCAGCGGCACGATGAGCAAGGCCACCAGATTGATGATCTTGATCAGCGGGTTCACGGCCGGACCCGCGGTGTCCTTGTACGGATCACCGACGGTGTCACCCGTCACCGCAGCCTTGTGCGCTTCACTGCCCTTGCCGCCATGATGACCGTCCTCGATATACTTCTTTGCGTTGTCCCATGCGCCACCACCGGTACACATGGAAATCGCGACAAACAGGCCAGTGACAATCGTTCCCATCAGCAGGCCACCGAGTGCCTTCGGGCCCAGCACGAGGCCGACCACGATGGGCACCACCACCGGCAACAGAGACGGGATCATCATTTCCTTGATCGCCGACGCGGTCAGCATGTCCACCGCGCGCCCGTACTCCGGCTTGCCGGTGCCTTCCATGATGCCGGGAATCTCGCGGAACTGACGACGCACTTCTTCGACCACCGATCCCGCTGCACGACCGACGGCTTCCATCGCCATCGCACCGAACAGGTAAGGAATCAGGCCGCCGATGAACAGGCCGATGATGATCATCGGATCCGACAGATCGAACGTGACGTTGATCTGGTTCTCGGTGAGCGAATGCGTGTAGTCCGCGAACAGCACCAGCGCGGCAAGACCGGCCGAACCAATCGCATAGCCCTTGGTCACGGCTTTCGTGGTGTTGCCCACCGCGTCGAGCGGATCAGTAATATCGCGCACACTGGCGGGCAGCTCGGCCATTTCGGCGATGCCACCGGCATTGTCCGTGATCGGTCCGTACGCATCGAGGGCGACGATGATGCCCGCCATCGACAGCATCGCGGTCGCCGCGACGGCGATGCCATACAGACCAGCGAGGCCGTAAGACACCAGGATACCGGCGCACACAAACAGCACCGGCCACGCGGTCGACTTCATCGAGATACCGATACCAGCGATGATGTTGGTTGCATGCCCGGTCGTCGATGCCTGCGCAATATGCTTGACCGGATGGAAGTCGGTACCCGTGTAGTACTCGGTCACCCACACCATGGCGGCGGTCAACACCAGACCCACGATGCACGAACCAAACAGATCCATCGCCGATGCGCTGCGCTCACCTGACAGCACCAGCGGCTCGGGGAACAGCGCGGTCGTCACGAAATAGAACGCGATCAGCGACAGCACGCCAGCGACGATCAGCCCGCGATACAAGGCCGGCATCACATTCTTCATTCCCGGTTTGGCCTTGACGAACATCACGCCGATGATGGACGCAATGATCGACACGCCACCAAGAATCAGCGGATAGATCACCGCTTCCGATTTGGCCGACACCGCCATCAGCGCGCCGAGCGCCATGGTCGCAATCAGCGTCACCGCATAGGTCTCGAACAGATCGGCAGCCATACCGGCGCAGTCACCGACGTTGTCGCCTACGTTATCCGCGATCACCGCCGGGTTGCGGGGATCATCTTCCGGAATGCCCGCCTCAACCTTGCCAACGAGATCGGCGCCGACGTCCGCACCCTTGGTGAAGATACCGCCACCGAGTCGCGCAAAGATCGAGATCAGCGATGAACCGAACGCGAAACCGAGCAGTGGCTTCAACGTCGCCGAATCCGGTTGCTCCAGCCCGCCGATGAACCAGTAGAACACTGACACACCGAGTAAGCCAAGACCAACCACCAGCATGCCGGTGATGGCGCCGCCGCGGAATGCGACGTCGAGCGCTGGTCCGATGCCTTGCGTGGCCGCCTGCGCGGTACGCACGTTCGCACGCACCGACACATTCATGCCAATGAAGCCGCAGGCGCCGGACAGCAAGGCGCCGAGTACGAATCCCGCCACGGTCTTCCCGTCTAGAAAAATACCGATCAGGATCGCCAGTACAACACCGACCATCGCAATCGTCCGGTACTGACGCGCGAGATAGGCCGCCGCGCCCGCCTGAATGGCGGCCGCGATTTCCTGCATACGGGGATTGCCGGCATCCTTGCCAAGGATCCAGCTTCGGGAAATAAGTCCGTAGATGACGGCGATAAGGCCGCATACCACGGCAAACCACAAGCCTGCTGATGCCATAAGTCTCCTCCTGAAGTGCACGACAGTTATTGAAGCCCGACCGTCCCACCTTGTCCCGGCGGGTAGAGTCGTTTACAACAAACTTTTCGCTGCTCCCGCTTTGTCATTCTTACGGCGCCTGCACGGTACGCTGTTTCGCGTCCATGACCGGCACCTGGTGCGGGTCTTACTTAGGTCTCGATTCTGCTGCATCAAGAAAAAAGCGGACTGTCAGTCCGCTTCTTCCTGTCATATCCTCATTCGGCCAACGCGGCAAACGCGCGATCGCGGATTTCATCGACCGCACCGACACCGGCAATCTTCCGGTACTTTGGCGCGCCCGGCTGACCGGACTTGGCCCAGTCGCCGTAGTAACCGACGAGCTGCTTGGTCTGCTCGTGATACACCGACAGACGCTTCTTCACGGTTTCTTCGCGGTCATCGTCGCGCTGAATCAGGTCTTCGCCGGTGGCGTCGTCCTTACCGGCGACTTTCGGCGGATTGAATTTGACATGATAGGTACGGCCAGACGCGGTATGCACGCGGCGGCCACTCATGCGCTCAATGATGGCCTCGTCCGGCACATCAATCTCAAGCACGAAGTCAATCGCGACACCGGCGTCTTTCATTGCATCGGCCTGCGGAATCGTGCGCGGAAAACCGTCGAACAAATAACCGTTCGCGCAATCAGACTGCTTGAGTCGGTCCTTGACCAGACCGATGATGATGTCGTCGGACACCAGACCACCCGCGTCCATGACTTTTTTTGCAGCGATACCTAACGGCGTGCCTTCCTTGACTGCTGCACGCAGCATGTCGCCGGTAGAAATCTGCGGAATATTGAAACGTTCTTTGATAAAGGCAGCCTGTGTGCCTTTGCCGGCACCCGGAGCTCCCAACAGGATGAGCCGCATCGTGAATCCTTAACTATTTTTTTACCTGATGTCTGCCGTTACGGGCAGAGAGGCGGTATTTTCTGATAACTAGCTTGCCCGAAACTTACCACAGTTTGCAGGGCTTATCTGTTTGGCAGCACCGATTGTGCTGGCTCAAGCAGCAAAATGCCGGCGCACTCGCGCCAGATCCTCGGGCGTGTCCACACCGGGTGCCGGCATCGCATCGACAATGTGCACCGCAATACGATAACCATTCCATAACACCCGCAGTTGCTCCAGCGCCTCGATGGTTTCGAGCGGCGATGGCGGCAGTGAAGGATAGCGAAGCAGGAAGTCTTGACGGTACGCATAAATACCGACATGGCGCAGCGGCTGATAACCGGCAGGCATACGGGTCTGGTCGACCGCAAATGCATCGCGATGCCAGGGGATGGTCGCGCGCGAGAACAGCATCGCATCGCCATTCGCATCAGGCACGACCTTCACCACGTTGGGATTGAATACATCGTCGATATCGTCGATCACATGAGCAGCAGTCGACATCGGCGTGCTCGCATTCACGCGCGCGGCGCACGCATCGATCAGCGCGGGATCAATCAGCGGTTCGTCACCCTGTACATTGACAATCACTGCATCGGCTGGCAGCGCGAGCGCTGCAGCGACTTCCGCAATGCGGTCAGTTCCTGAAGGATGATCGCCACGCGTCATCTGCACATCGACACCGTGGCGCTGACATGCAGCCGCTACCTCGGCATGATCTGTCGCCACGATCACGCGCGAGGCGCCGGACAGGGCCGCACGCTCAGCCACGCGGACCACCATCGGCTTACCGCCCAGATCGGCCAGCGGCTTGTCCGGCAGGCGCGTTGAGGCCATGCGTGCCGGAATGATGACGGTGAAGGACATGCGCCTTCAGCTTAAGGATGATCAGTCACAGGCGCGTTCAGGTCGCGCGCCTCGTCGGCCCACATGATCGGTATGCCGTCACGGATCGGATACGCGAGACGATCGCCGTTGCAGATCAGTTCCTGCGCATCCTTGTCATATTTCAGCGGTCCCTTGCACAAGGGGCAGACCAGGATGTCAAGCAGTCGTGTGTCCACGCAATTTCTCCACAATATTATCGGCCAGCGGTCCGGCGATGCTCGCGGTGACCGGCACGGTCCATAGCCGGGCGTCGTTCGCCAGCGCGTCGCTGCGAGCGCATTTTACTGCATCCTTATCGGTGATCAGGATCAGATCGGCAGCGATATTGGCAAACGGATTCAGCGCGAAATCGAAGTGATCCGGCAGGGCGATTTCGCGCGTGAGTATCACGCCGTTCGCGCGCAGCATGTCAAAAAAACGGGCCGGATTACCAATGCCGGCGGCCGCGACCACCCGCGCGTCTTTCGCAATCGCCGACAAAGGCAGACGCTGCGAGCAATCGGTGACGCGTTCCGCATGATCTCCGGACAGCGTCATCCCGTTGGAGCGCAATGCATCCGGCACAAAGCCATTGACCACGTAGAAGTCGCTGCGCCGCGATGCCGGTTCCCGCAGCGGTCCGGCCGGCAACAGCCAGCCGTTGCCGTGACCGCGCGCATCCGACAATTGAATCTCGACCGTGCGTCCGAGTGCGTAATGCTGCAAGCCATCGTCTGAGATGATCACATTCACCGATGGATACCGATCAATCAGACGACGTGCAGCGAGTACCCGTCGTCGGCCCACCACGACGGGCGCACCGGTCTTTTGCGCAATCAGCAGCGGCTCGTCGCCGACTTCCGACGGTGCGCTGTCGGCGCTCACATCAATCACGCGATCGACCTGCGCGCCATATCCGCGCGAGATCACGCCGGGCGTGTAGCCACGCTCGCGCAAAGCCTCGACCAGCCAGATCACGAACGGTGTCTTGCCGGTACCGCCGACGAAGATATTGCCGACCACGATGACCGGCACCGGCAGTCGGATCTGCTTCAGCCAGCCACGCGCATACAGCGCACGTCGTATCCCGACCAGTGAGCGATAGAGCCACGACAGCGGCAACAATGCGATGGCCAGCGGTGTCCGGGTCTGCCATGCGCGCATCAGGATCCGGGCGGCGGTCGGTCGCATCATCGCTCGTGCCTGGTCGAGAACGACAGTTTCTGCAGGCCGGCCAGACGCGCCGCCTCCATCACATTGACCACGGACTGGTGGGTTGCCATCGCATCGGCATGAATCTCCACCACGCAGTCAGGATTGGACTTCGCTGCCTCCCGCAGCTCTGCGGCCAGCGATGACGCATCGCGCGCAGCAACACGCCGGTTGTCCACCGCATAACGACCGTCAGCATCCACAGCAACAGCCACCGCGCGCGGCAGCGCGGCCTGCGGATTGGCCGCGGCTGTCGGCAGACTGACGCGCAAGGCGCTGAATTTGCTGAAGGTCGTGCTGACCATCAGGAAAATCAGGATCACCAGCAACACGTCGATGAACGGAATCAGGTTCACCTCAGGCTGGTCACGACGCGGGCCCTTACGAAACTGCATGTCAGCGCCGCACGCCGGAGACGGTGTCGACGAAACGCACGGCCTGCTGCTCCATCTCGATCACGAGACTGTCGACCTGCGCATGGAAATGGCGATGGAATAGCAGTGCAGGCATCGCGATTGCGAGACCGAACGCGGTGTTGTACAGCGCGACAGAAATACCGTGCGCGACCTGTACCGGATTGGCGCCGGTGATGTCCTGCGCGCCAAACAATTCGATCATGCCGATCACGGTGCCGAACAGCCCCATCAGCGGCGCAAGTGTCGCGACCGAGCCCAGCGTAGTCAGATAACGCTCAAGCTGATGCGCGGCCAAACGACCCGCCTCCTCAATGGCCTGCTTCATCGCTTCACGCGGTTCGGTCAGATTGCGCACGCCGGCGGCCAGCACCCGACCGAGCGGCGAATTCTGCTCGAGTTGCGCGAGGGTGTCCTCATCGACCGGACCGGCGCCGGCGACCTCGATCACTTCAGCCAGCAAACTGGGCGGCAAAATATGCGCCGGTCGCAAGTACAATGCGCGCTCCACGATCACGGTGACCGCCACCAGCGAGGCGGCAAGTAAAAACCAGATAGGCCAGCCGGCGGCCTGAATGAGTGCGAACAAGGAACGGGCTCCGGACAAATCGATGTAGGCTGCGACTGTATCCAGTTCAGTGTCGTTGAGCAAGGCGAGACCCCGAAACTGAAAAAAGCCGGCGGCATTGACAGGCATCATCCGGACACGCGGTGTGCCGACCAAGTTGTCCACCCGTTCTGTGGACAACTTTGTGGGCAAGCAGCAGCGGCCAGCCGAAAGTCCTTGATTTGCAAGAATTTTCCCCGGCTGCCTCGGAATCAGGCAGGAAAGCTTTCCGCTTAAAAATCAGTTACTTGCGATAATTCGTCGGCCATTGGCAAGGCTTGTGCCGGCGCAGATTGCCAATGACTAACATTGTGGAAAGACTGGGCTGTTCGCAGATTTGAAGGAAATCAAGCACTTGAGCGCAGACAATTCCAATTCGGAAATACTCACAGTCAGTCAGTTGAATCAGGCGGTCGCCCGCCTGCTCGAACGCAATTTCGCGCTGACCTGGATTGCCGGCGAGGTGTCGAACTTCACGCGCGCCGCGTCCGGCCACTGGTACTTCACCTTAAAAGACGAAGGCGCACAGGTACGCGCGGTGATGTTCCGCGGCCGTGCGCAGTATGTGGACTTCGCGCCGCGCGAGGGCGACCGGATCGAGGTGCGCGCCACCGTCGGTCTGTATGCGCCGCGCGGCGACTTCCAGCTGAATGTCGACATGATGCGCAAGGCGGGTGTCGGCAACCTGTATGAAGCTTTTCTGCGATTAAAGGCAAAGCTCGAGGTTGAGGGCTTGTTTGATGCGGCTCGCAAGCGCGAGTTGCCGCCCTTCCCGCGCACCATCGGCATCGTCACCAGCTCGCAGGCAGCGGCGCTGCGCGATGTGATGACCGCGTTCCGGCGGCGCGCGCCTCACCTGCAGCTGATTCTGTATCCGACCCCGGTGCAGGGCGAGGGCTCGGCGCAAAAAATCGCCGATGCGATTGATCTCGCCTCACGGCGTCAGGAATGCGATGTACTGATCGTTGGCCGTGGCGGCGGCAGCCTCGAGGACCTGTGGTCCTTCAATGACGAACGCGTCGCGCGCGCGATCGCGGCCTGCAGCATGCCGGTGATCTCGGGCGTTGGTCATGAAACCGATTTCACGATCGCGGATTTTGTCGCTGATCTGCGCGCACCGACACCGACGGCCGCCGCCGAACTGGCTGCGACACCGACGGCGGACTGGCTCGCCATGCTCGCGCAGCATGCACAGGACCTGAGCGATGCATTGCGCCGCCAGCTCGACGACCATGCGCAAACGCTGGACTGGCATGCGAGCCGGCTGCAGAGCCCGGCCGCTGCAATACGTCAGCAGCGGCTGCGTCTGGCTGCGCTGCAATTGCGGTTACAGCATGCAACGCAAACACCGCTATCGGCCGCACGCTTTGCGCTGGCGCAGGCAAAAAGCCGGCTGCAACATGCGTTGCCCGATACCCGCATGCGACGCGGACAGCTCAGCGCCCGCGCCACCGCGCTCGCGACTGCGTTTAGCACGCGTCTGGTCGCCACGCAGCATCGTCACGACGAACTGTGCACGCAGCTCGAGCTGCTCGCGCCACAGCGTACGCTTGATCGTGGCTATGCGATCGTGCGAGATGAACAGGGACAGGTCGTGCGTGATGTCGCGCAGCTGCATCCGACACAGGCACTGGAACTGAAGCTGGCCCGTGGCAGCGCGCGCATCGAGCTTGCTCGGATCACAAAACCTTAGGCGCTGATTAGGCTATACTGCGCGGCAATTGACAAAGCGGCAAGGCGTGTCGCCCATAGAGTCAATGAAAACCAATAATCAAAACAACCTGCATTGAATTTTCTGGAGGATTTATGGCTGCCATTCTGCAATCTCTGGGCCGCACCATCATCGCCGGCCTCGTTATCCTGATTCTGCTGGTGCTGATCGCCAGCAGCGTCTCCGGCGCCGGCCCGGTCATGGGCCATGCGTGGGCTGCTTTCGTCATGCGCTGGCTGCACGTGGTGGCGGGCATCATGTGGATCGGCCTGCTGTGGTATTTCAACTTTGTGCAGATTCCGTCGATGCCGAAGATCCCCGATGAGCAGAAACCGGCAATCGGCAAAGTGATCGCACCGACCGCGCTGTTCTGGTTCCGCTGGGCTGCGCTGGCCACCGTGATTACCGGTCTGCTGGTGTCCTGGATGAATGGCTATCTGGCCGCTGCACTCACCCTGCAAGTGCCGTTCCATGCGATCGGTATCGGCATGTGGCTGGCACTGCTGATGGCCTTCAATGTCTGGTTCATCATCTGGCCGAATCAGAAGAAGGCACTGGGCATCGTGACCGTCGAAGCCGATGAGAAAGCCAAGGCGGCGCGTCTGGCAATGCTGACCTCGCGCTTCAACACGATGCTGTCGATCCCGATGCTGTACATGATGGTCGCGCAGCAGAACGGCGGCCTGTAAAGCCAATGCCGCAGAAAAAACCGCGCTACGGCGCGGTTTTTTTTCGTTCTTTGTTTTGACAGGCATGGACATCTGAAGGGCGACGGTGCTCACACTCTCCGCCTCATTTAAATCCTAGACATTATATTGACTAATAAAGTGTAGCCGAATAAAATTCCGGACATCCGTAGCCCAATCCCCGGGACCCATGCCATGAACGTTCAAATCATACGCCACACCGATGCCTTCGCTACTGCGCCGCAGCTGCTGCCGACCGACCTGGCTGAACTCGCCGCGCTCGGCTTCAAGACGGTGATCAACGCGCGTCCTGATGGCGAGAGCGCTGACCAGCCGGAAGGTGCAGCCATCGAGGCCGCCGCTCAAGCTGCCGGGCTGAACTATGCGCACCTGCCGGTCGTGCCGGGCCAGATCACGCCGACGCATGGCCAGCAATTTGCTGAATTGCTGAAGCGCCATCCGGGCCCGGTACTCGCGTTCTGCCGCAGCGGCGCGCGCGCTGTGTCGCTGCACCAGCTAGCAACCGGTGGGATTGCCGGCTGAACCGCGTTCCGCCAAACCAGCACCGATCGCGTCCTCATCGGATGCGCGAACCACGCTCAGAACACGTCTGAGCGCGGAGCGCAGGACCCGCTATTTCAGGCGCGCGGCCAGCTCGCCGACGATGCCGCGCCGGAACGCGAGCACACAGATCACGAAGATCAGACCGGTCACCATCGCCACGGATTCTCCGAGCGTATTGAACCAGTCAATCGCGGTCAGATTCGCCAGCCAGCCACCGACATCGCCGAGTTTGTTCTCCAGCGCGATGATGATCACCGCGCCCAGCACCGGACCGGACAGCGTGCCCATGCCACCGACCAGCGTCATCAGCACGACCAGACCCGACATGGTCCAGTGCACGTCGGTCAGCGTTGCGAATCCGAGCACCACCGATTTCAGTGAACCGGCGAGTCCGGCGAGTGCAGCCGACAGCACGAAGGCCAGCAGCTTGTAACGCTCGACGTCGTAGCCCAGTGAAGTCGCGCGCGGCTCGTTTTCCCTGACCGCCTTCAGCACCTGCCCGAACGGCGAATGAATGATGCGCACGATCAGCACGAACGCTGCAACCACCACGGCCAGCGTCACGTAATACATCGTCAAATCTTTGCCGAGATCTATCACGCCGAGCAGCCGTCCACGCGGCACACCCTGCAGACCATCTTCACCACCCGTGAACGAGGATTGCAGGAACACGAAGAACAGCATCTGCGCGAGCGCGAGGGTGATCATCGTGAAATAGATGCCCTGCCGCCGGATCGCAAGACTGCCGATCACCCAGCCAATCAGCGCAGCGAACGCGGTGCCGGCGATGATGCCGAGTTCAAACGGCAGACCCCAGATCTTCAGCACATGACCGGTCAGGTAGGCCGCACCGCCAAAGAAAGCCGCATGCCCGAAGGACAGCAGGCCGGTGAAACCAATCAGCAGATTGAAGGCGCACGCAAACAGCGCGAAGCACAGAATCTTCATCAATAGCACCGGGTACAAGCCGAACGGCGCGACCAGCGCACCGAGCAGCAGCGCGGCATAAGCCAGTTTTCTCAACATCACCGACTCCTTATTTCTCACGGCCGAACAGGCCGGCCGGACGGAACAACAGCACGATCGCCATGATGATGAACACCACCGTCGATGACAGCTCCGGATAAAACACGCGGGTCAGCCCCTCGATCACGCCGAGCGCAAGGCCGGTGACGATGGAGCCGAGAATCGAGCCCATACCGCCGATCACGACCACCGCGAAGATGGTGACGATCAGGTTCGAGCCCATCAGTGGCGATACCTGCAACACCGGCGCCGCCAGCACGCCGGCAAAACCGGCGAGCGCGACACCGAAGCCATAAGTCAGCGTGACCATCAGCGGCACATTGATGCCGAAGGCCTCAACCATCTTCGGATTTTCGGTGCCGGCACGCAGATAGGCGCCAAGTCGCGTCTTCTCGATCACGAACCAGGTCGCGAGGCAGACCGACAACGAGGCCGCGACCACCCACGCACGGTAGTTCGGCAGGATCATGAAGCCGAGGTCCGTCGCACCTGCCAGTTGCTCGGGTACCGAGAAAGGTTGTCCGGAGACGCCGTAGAACGAGCGGAACACACCTTCGATGATCAACGTGATGCCAAAGGTCAGCAGCAAGCCATACAAATGATCGAGCCGGTACAGCCAGCGCAGCATGGTTTTTTCAATCACGATGCCGAACACGGCGACCAGCAGCGGCGCGACCAGCAGCATCAGCCAGTAACTGATGCCGAAATACTGTAGTCCCATCCACGCGAGAAACGCACCCATCATATACAGCGCGCCATGGGCGAAATTAATCACGTTCAACAGGCCGAAGATGACGGCCAGGCCCAGCGACAACATCGCGTAGAACGAACCGTTCACCAGCCCCAGCAGTAACTGACCGAGCAAAGCCGATAGCGGAATGCCGAAGATTTCCATGTCACACCCCCAGCAATTCATTAAGGACCGGCATCTTCGCATCCAGCTCCTGCGACGCGAACTGCTCGACCACTTGTCCATGCTCGATCACATAGAAACGATCCGCCAGCGGCGCGGCAAAGCGGAAATTCTGCTCCACCATCACGATGGTGTAGCCCCGCGCTTTCAGCGTCATGATCATGCGTGCGAGCGCCTGCACGATCACGGGCGCGAGGCCTTCGGAGATTTCATCAAGCAGCAACAGCCTGGCGCCGGTGCGCAGGATGCGCGCAACCGCCAGCATCTGCTGCTCGCCGCCGGACAGACGCGTACCCTGGCTGTGACGGCGCTCTTCGAGATTGGGAAACATCTGATAAATCTCGTCAACCGACATGCCGCCATCCGTCAGTACCGGCGGCAGCAGCAGGTTTTCCTCGGCCGATAGTGACGAAAAAATCGCGCGCTCCTCCGGGCAGTAGCCAACGCCCAGATGCGCGATGCGATGCGTCGGCAACGCAATTGATTCGACACCATCGATCCTGATTGACCCGCTCCGTCTGCCGGTCAGCCCCATTATCGCGCGCAGCGTGGTGGTACGTCCCGCGCCATTGCGCCCCAGCAGGGTCACGACCTCGCCCTGCTCCACGCTGAGGTTCAGATCATGCAGGATATGCGACTCGCCGTACCAAGCGTGCAGTCCGCGGATATCAAGCGCCTTGGTCATCAGTGCGCTCCCTCGAGTTCAGCGGTGCTGCCCATATACGCCTCAAGCACCTGCGGATCGCGCGACACGGTCGCGTAATCTCCCTCGGCCAGAACCGCGCCACGCTGCAATACCGAAATACGGTCGCAGAGGCCAGCCACCACATTCATGTTGTGCTCCACCATCAGGATGGTGCGACCTTTCGCGACTTTGCGGATCAGCTCGGTCACGCGCGCGACATCTTCATGGCCCATGCCCTGCGTCGGCTCATCAAGAAGCATCAGCTCCGGCTCCATCGCCAGCGTGGTGGCGATCTCGAGCGCGCGCTTGCGTCCGTACGGCAGATCGACGGTCACGCTGCCGGCGAATTCACGCAGACCGACTTCATCGAGCAGCTGCAATGCGCGCTCGTTCAGCTGATCGAGCGTGGCCTCGCTTTTCCAGAAATGCAGCGAGGTGCCGAGGCGCCGCTGAAGACCGACACGTACATTTTCGAGCACCGTCAGGTGAGGAAACACTGCCGAAATCTGGAACGAGCGGATGATGCCCATGCGGGCCACCTGCGCGGGCCGCAGCATCGTGATGTCACGGCCATTGAACAGAATCTTTCCTGAACTTGGCGCGAGAAACTTGGTCAGCAGGTTGAAGCAGGTGGTCTTGCCGGCGCCATTGGGCCCGATCAGTGCGTGGATATGTCCGCGCTGCACCTGCAAATTGACCTCGTTGACCGCGACGAAGCCTTTGAACTCCCGCGTCAGTTGGCGGGTTTCGAGAATGATGTCAGCCATTGCCTTGGATTTTTTTATGTTGTGATGCCAGCGCTGTCTCGGGCGCTTGAACGGCAAGCCTCCCTCACAGCCCCAAACTTATTCGATTTTCATCAAAAAACAAACTGAATTATTAAACAGGCAAGCGAATCGGCGCTTCCGGCCAGTATGCCGCGGCCATCATAGACAGCGGACCAGCGTCTGAACTACGGGATAGCCAAACGGACAAGCAACGCGCATTGAAGCATGTCGAGCGATCTGTCGATAGCCCTGTGGCGCGCCGGACCGAGCAGGCCGGCGCGGCTTTGTGTATTCTGACGTTGATTAATCTCTCTACAGCGAGTGCGGAATGAAATCCCTGTTCGGCGACATCAGCAACATCATCAGCCTGGCGATCACGCCGGCCTTCCTGATTCTGGGCGTATTGCTGCAGCTGCGCGTGCTGAACAACCGCCTGGAACGTATTGTCAGCCGCCAGGAAGCACTGGAGCTGCGGCTGTCCGGTGGCGCGGGAACGCGCGAGGTACTGCGCCATGAGCTCGGTGTGCTGTACCGGCGCGCCGACGTGATTCACCGCGCAGTCGGTTTCTCGCTGCTCAGCATGGTGACGGTCTGCGCGGTGGTGGTCACGCTGTTTGCCGACGATGCGTTCGGCCTGAACCTCGCCTCGCTGGTCGCGTTCCTGTTCGTCGCCGCGATGGCGCTGCTGATCTGCAGTTTCAGCCTGTTCCTGCACGAGATCTTCCTCGCCAGCCATTCGATGCCCAGCACGGCGCTGGTGACCACACGGCGTCAGGAACCCTAGCGCTAATCACGCTTGGGCGGACTGCGGCTCCTCCGGTAGCCAGAAGCGCTCGGCCATCGCGTCCTCCAGTCCCACGGAGGCCAGCACCTCGCGCAGCCGCCGCGTCGCTTTCTGGCGCGGCAAATCCTTGTAGCTGGCCACAATCAGCTCGTTCTTCATCGAGTGTTCCCAGCCGACCAGTTCGGTCACATTCAGCTGGTAGCCGTGCGCCTCCAGCTGCAGGCAGCGCAACACATTCGTCAGATGACTGCCGAACTCCCGCGTATGTATCGGATGCCGCCACAGCTCGCTCAATCCATCCCGCGCGAGCATCTTGCCTTTGAATTGCCGCAGCGTCGCGGCCAGCTCAGCCTGACAGCACGGCACCAGCACGATGAAGCGCGCGCGCTTCTTCAGCGCGAAGCTGATCGCATCATCGGTCGCGGTATCACAGGCGTGCAGCGCAGTCACGATGTCGACTACATCCGGCAGTTCCGGTGACGTGATCGACTCCGCTACCGACAGCTCGTGAAAACGCATACGAGAAAATCCGAGCTGCGCAGCCAGTTCACGTGCGCGAATTACGAGTTCCTCACGCGTCTCGATGCCATGAATCATTGCACCATTGTCACGCGTCTTGAAGAACAGGTCATACAGGATGAAACCGAGATAGGACTTGCCTGCGCCATGATCCACGAGTGAAATCGATCGTCCCTCGTCATCGAGTTGCTTCAGCAGCGGCTCGATGAACTGGAACAGGTGATACACCTGCTTCAGCTTGCGGCGACTGTCTTGATTCATCTTGCCGTCGCGCGTGAGGATGTGCAATGCCTTCAACAACTCGACGGATTGCCCCGCTCTGATTTCCGGTTCTGCCATGGTGAAACGATCTCCTGCTGCAAGGCCTCCATGGTAACTCAGCATGCAGCAACACCACCCGTACGGCTGACTAAAGAATTTTCCTTCGGCCCGGTAGTTCTTACGCGCCTGCGTGATCGAAGTGAGGCCAGATACGCCAGTGCGCGATCGGGCATGGTCACTGCTTAAACGTCCCTCGCGCTACAGCAATGGCCTATGACAGACCGCGCAACAGTGCGGCACGCCTGCCTAACAGGGAGCTTCATTACCCAATCAGAGGATGACCCATGAAAGCTTTTTACTCGCGCCTGTTCACGCCATGGTGGATTGCGGCGCTGTCCATGCTAGTGATTGCCGGTTGCGGCAGTGACAGCAATCCGATCAGTCCGACATCGGCCACCAGCAACCAGGTGAATTCGGTCAATAGCAGAGTGCCGGGCAATGTATTCTCCGCGACACTGACCGGCACTGAGGAAGTACCCGCGGTGAACTCGGCGGCAACCGGTACCGGTGTCGTGGTGATTGATCCGAACACACGCGCGATGAAGGCCACCATCGTCAGCGCCGACATCGCGGGCACCGCAGCCCACATTCACGTCGCGCCGCGCGGCGTAGCCGGTCCGGTGGTGTTCCCGATGACAGAGAACTCCGCAGGCTCCGGCGTCTGGACCGTCACCGCCACGCTGACGACAGACCAGCTTTCCCAGCTTCAGGCCGGTAATTATTATTTCAACGTGCACTCGACCGCCTTTCCGGACGGTGAGATCCGCGGGCAGATCACTGCGTCACTGCCGCAGAGCGGCTCGCCGATCAGTACCGGCTCGCTGCTGACCAGCACTGGCGCGAACGGTAGCAATGCGACGACTCCCGGCACCAGTAGCACCAGCGGCTCCAGCGGCACGGGCGGTACCGGCAGCACGGGCACCGGAACGAATGCCGGAACCACGACCGGCACAGGCGCCGGCACGACCTCTGGTATCGCGGCCAATAGCGGCGCGGGCACGATCTCGGGCGTCGGCACCGGCACGCCAGGCACCGCCGGCACCGTCAGTGGCACCACGGCGTCGGGCAGCAGCGGCACCGGAGGCACCTCGGCCGGCGGCTTGGGTACCGGTAATGCCTCGGGTAGCGGTAACTCCGCAACGAGCAGCCCGGGAAGCACAAGTACGCCGGGATCCACCGGTGCGGCAACGGCTGCATCCGTTCGTCCGGTGTTCTATACCAACCTGCTGTCCGGTTCGCTGGTGTTGCCGCCGACATCGAGTACCGCCACCGGCACGGCGGTCACGGTGTTCCGTCCACGCGATAACTCCCTGACCTCGGTCGTCATCACCAACGGCATCACCGGCACGGGCGCCAGTCTGCGGCAGGCGACATCGACCGCGATCGGTCCGGTGGTCGCCACACTAAATGAAGTCGCCGCCGGCTCAGGCATCTGGGCCTCCCGCGTCACGCTGAACAGCTCGCAGATCACCGCACTGAAGGCTGGTAACTTCTATTACGAAGTAACCTCTGCTGCCTTCCCGGCCGGCGAGATCCGCGGACAGGTCGTGAAGACCAGCGGCACGACCACGGTCGCGACAACGGGACCCGGAACCACGACGGGCGCAGGCGCGACGACTCCGGCACCAGCGTCCACCACGACTGCCACGCCGGCCGGCACGGGTACGACAACGGCACCGACAACCCCTGCGTCTACGCCGGCAACAACACCGGTAACAACCACGCCCGCTACGACGACGACACCAAGCACCACGACGACGCCGACCACACCCGCCGCTACCGAGCCGGCAACTACGCCGGTAACCACGACCACCACACCAAGTACAACACCTACTACCAGCACACCCACGACGACTACAACGCCGACCACCACCACACCAACAACAACGCCAACCACGACACCGACCACCACCACACCAACAACAACCACGCCAACCAGCACGACCACGTCACCCACAACAACTACACCACCCACATCGACGACCACGGATACCGGACCCTCAACCGATACCATGACGACGACCACGACGACCACCGGAACCGGAACCGCAAGCACAGCACCGGCCACCCCTTACGGCACCACGGGTTCGCCGGTCGGCACCGGCACCACGCCAACCACCGGCGCCACCGGGGTGAGTACCGTCACACCGACGACGTCACCGTCGACCACGACCACCGGCACCGGCACGCCCTAGCCAGAAGTGCCAAGGGTATCGGAATACCCGCCATGAACTTTCTCAGCCCCGGGACATGCTCCCGGGGTTTTTTTATCGCCGGCTTGCTGTCCTTGTCTGCGCAGTGGAAAGCGCGATCAGATCATCCGTCGCACCATCATGCTTCTGATATCGCTGATCGCAGCCGCAGGGGACAAGCCTTTCGGACAGACATCGGTGCAATTCATGATGGTCCTGCAACGGAACAGACGATAAGCATCCTCAAGATCGTCGAGGCGCGCCGAGCTGGCGGTATCACGGCTGTCGACGAGAAAGCGACAGGCCTGCAGCAAACCCGCCGGTCCGACGAAGCGGTCCGGATTCCACCAGAAGCTCGGACAGGCACTCGTGCAGCATGCACACAGAATGCATTCATACAAACCGTTGAGTGCTTCGCGCTGCGATGGCGACTGCGGCCGCTCGCGCGCCGGCGGCGGCGTGTCATTGATCAGCCATGGCCTGACTGAGTGGTATTGCGTCCAGAACGGTGTCAGATCCACGATCAGATCACGCACCACCGGTAATCCGGGTAAGGGTCGCAGCACGACAGGCTGCGCCAGCTCGCGGATGCTGGTCACGCACGCCAGCCGGTTCTTGCCGTTGATATTCATGCCGTCCGAGCCGCAGATACCTTCACGGCAGGATCGACGAAACGACAGACTGTCATCGACACAGGATTTGATACGCACCAGCGCATCGAGCACCATGTGTTCATCCGGTTCAAGCATCAGCGCATAGTCGTCGAATCGCGGACCTTGCTCGCGGTCCGGATCGTAACGGTAGATGCGAAAGTGCGTCCGTCCGTCATCAGCCATCGCTACTCTCCCGCCATCACCCTCAGGGCATCAACACATAGTCGCCGGGTGCTGCCGGCAACTCCGGTGCGTCGCAGATGACCGGATGCGACGGCCGTCGACGCTGCCCGCGTGCAAGCCAAGTGACCCAGGCCGGCCACCATGAACCCTGCCGTGCGGGCGTGCAGCGCAACCAGCGGTCCGGATCGATATAGTTCTCGCTATGCGGCAGTAGCATCACGCGATAGTGCCGGCGTGGATGACCGGGCTCGCTGCAGATGCCGGCATTGTGGCCGCCCGAGGTCAGCAAAAAAGTCATGTCGGCACCGATCGCCAGATTCAACTTGTACACCGAACGCCACGGTGCGACATGATCCGTCTCGGTGGCGACCACGAAGCTCGGCACGCGGATATCACCGAGTGCCAGCGGACGGCCATCAATCCGGAAGCGCCCGGCGAACAGATCATTGTCCAGGAACAGCTGTCGCAGATATTCACTCTGCATGCGGTACGGCATGCGCGTTGCGTCAGCGTTCCAGGCCATCAGGTCGGTCATGGCTTCGCGCTGACCCAGCAAGTAGTTGTTCACCATGCGCGACCACACCAGATCGCGCGAGCGCAGTAACTGGAAGGCACCGGCCATTTGCCGGTTATCCAGAAAACCCTGGCTCCACATCACGTCATCGAGGTAATCCAGCTGGCTGTCATCAATGAACAGCCGCAATTCACCGGCCTCGGTAAAGTCAGTCTGCGCGGCCAGCAGGGTCATCGATGCGAGATCGTCGCGCTCGCGCTGCGCAAGCCAGGCGGCGAATACGGCCAGCAAGGTGCCGCCCAGACAGTATCCGACCGCCTGCACGCGTTCGCCATGCTCGCGTATCCGCACCGCCTCTAGGGCAGCCAATGCACCGCTGCGAAGATAGTCCTCCATGCCCAGATCACGATCGCCGGGCCCGGGATTGCGCCACGAGATCATGTACACCGTGTGGCCTTGCGCTACCAGATAATTGACCAGCGAGTTATGCGGCGACAGATCCAGGATGTAGTACTTCATGATCCACGCAGGAATGAACAAAATCGGCTGACGAAAGACCTGCGAGGTCTGCGGTGCGTATTGGATCAGTTCGATCAGGTGATTGCGGAACACCACCTTTCCGGGCGTGATCGCTACCTCATGACCGGGACGAAATTTTTCCGCGTCACGCGGCGGATGACCGCCCAGTGAACGCTCCCAGTCCTCGACCAGATACTGCAGGCCGCGCACCAGATTCTGGCCGCCCTCGCGTGCCGTGGCTTCCAGTACCTCGGGATTGGTCGCGATGAAATTCACCGGCGACACCATATCGAGCAGCTGCCGCGATGCAAAAGATGCGACCTGCTGATGATGCAGGGACATGCCGCCGATGCCGGTGGTCGCGTTGTGCCACCACTGCTGCTGCAGCAGGAAATTCTGATAGATGAAACAGTAAGGCCAGGTCTGCCATAGCGGTGCGCGAAAGCGGCGATCCTGAATCAGGGGCTCGATGCAAGGTGCGCATTCGCCACCACTCAGCGTGCGGGCCACATACAGCCCGAGCCGGGTGAGCTTGCGCCAGGCTTTTTCGGTCAGCAGCTGCTGCTTGCCCGGCGACGCCGACAAATGCACCAGCCAGTCGACCCATGCGAGAGTCAGGCTGCCTGGCGAAATGAAGCCGGTGAAGCGCCCCATTTGCGCATGGAACATGCGATCGGCCGGCGTGGGCAGATCGATTTCGTCCACCGGAGGTCGTGCCTCCTCGCCGTGCGTGGTGTCCGGACGATGCGGCAATACGGCTGGCAGATTCGCAACCGGAGTCAGAGAAGGCAGGTCCATGGCAGCAAGAAAATTGCTTCGACCATTCCCTGAGCGGCAAGTGCCGCTCAGTTTTTCCCGCGAACAGGCTGCAGACGGTCAAGTGCGGCACGCACGAACTGACGGGCAAGTTGGAGCCGACGCGACACACCGATGTCTCGCGCGAGTAGCCAATCGCGCAGCCGATATCGGGCGCTCATCCAGCTCATGGACAAGACGCTCGTCGGTGACAATGCCATCTGCAGCGGAGAACGATAAATCGCGAGCCGGTACAGCGCGCGCGGCTGTCCCAGTAACTGGGTCTTGTACTGATAGCGCCCCCAGAGCAGATGACATTCGCGCGCGCCGATACGAATGCAATCGCAGACGGACCAGAAGCAGCACAGCATGCCCAGGCGGTACGATTCCAGCGCCGGATCGGCCGCCGACAGCAGCATCACATAGTTATCACCGACGCGGCAGGCCAGCGACCCGCCGCAGACACGTCCGTCGATACGAGCGATACCAATCAGCCCTGACTGCAGCATGAGCTGCATCATGCGTGCGCAATCACGCCGCGACAGCTCGGCCCGCTTGCCTCGCAAGGCCATGCTGGCGCGCTTGAATGCCTGCAGCTGACGTATCAGACGCCTCAGTCCATCACAGCGCATTCCCGGACCCTGCGATACCTCCCAGCGGAAATCCCGATGATCACGACGCAAGCGATTGCCGTAGCCGCGCAGCGTCTTGCGGGTCGACTTGCCGAGCGCATCGACATAGTCATCGACGCGCTCGGGCAGCGCGATCACATAGTTTTCGGAAAACACATACTGCTGCAAGACCAGTCCGGACAAGGGGCGCGGTATCGAGACCGCGTTAAAGCACACCACCTCGGCATACGCGAAGCGCGAAAAGACCGCGCGGCAGAATTCGGTCACGACCTCCTGACCGAGATCGATCATCTCAGTCAGCACCACAGCCTGCAGTCCCCGCATCCGGAACAGCAGCACGCCGATGACCTCGCCACGCCGATAGCCTATCCAGGTATGCGGGGTCGGCCGCGCGGCATCACACAGGGCCAGATGCCGGAATGACGCATACAGACTACCGTGCAATCGGTCGAGCGCGTCAGCGGCGAAGGCAGGTACTTCATATTCATGGATTTCGCTGACGATGGCATCAACACTGCTGCGGGAGGCGCCATTCGGCGTGCTGAAGGCGGTGACGACGGTAGGCGCATCATCAATCGCCGGCGAGACTGCCAGCGAATGCGGCAGTGAGGGTTCGGTCAACTGTGCCATGGCTCTCCCTGAAGAAGCATGGCGCCATTGTCGATGGGGTGAAGCGGTAGCCGCTTGAGGACCGCCAAGCTGCCGCAGGCTCTGCCTGTCGTCAGTCAAGCAGCACGACAGCGCGGTGGCGCATTATCCGGTCACGGTGCGCAGCAACCCGGAGGGGAGTGTCCAGCGGGGACCGCCCGGTGTCCAAACCGGCTGGCGTGGTTCGAATCCATGCTCCCCTGTCCTGCTTGCCGCCGATCTGTGCTTAGCCCAGCTCGGCAATCATCTCGATCTCGACGCAGCTACCCAGCGGCAGTTGTGCCACGCCGAACGCCGAGCGTGCGTGCTTGCCCGCTTCGCCGAATACTTCGCCGATCAGCTCGGAACAACCGTTCGTGACCAGATGATGCTCGGTGAAATCGGCGGTCGAATTCACCAGACTCACCAGCTTCACGATACGCTTGACGCGATCGAGCTGACCGCCAGTGGCGGCATTCAGCGTCGCGATCAGATCGATTGCGACCGCGCGCGCGGCTTCCCTGCCCTGCTCCGTCGTCATGTCACGACCCAGCTGCCCGACCCAGGGCTTGCCGTCCCGCTTGGCGATATGACCGGAGACATACAGCGTGTTGCCGCTCTGTACATACATCACGTAGGCAGCGGCGGGCGTGGCGACGGAGGGCAGCGTGATATTCAGCGCCTGCAATTTCTTTGAAATGGACATGGAGTGCTCCGCAATCGGGTGGGTCAGGACAAGGCTGCGATTTTACCGCGCCGCCTCTTGAATTCCGGCGGAACATCCCCAGATGCGTGCAAAATTTATGTAATTTCAGGCACTTACACTCCACGAGGACCATATGACTGTCGCTGAAAAGCAAACCCTAGGTTTCCAGGCCGAAGTGAAGCAGCTGCTGCAGCTGATGATTCATTCGCTGTACTCGAACAAGGAAATCTTCCTGCGCGAACTGATCTCGAATGCGTCCGACGCATCGGACAAGCTGCGCTTCGAGGCCATCAACAACGCGGCGCTGTTCGAGAATGACAGCGAACTGGCAATCACGATCGATTTTGACAAGGCGGCGCGTACTATAAGCATCACCGATAACGGCATCGGTCTGTCGCAGCAGGAGGCGATCGACCATCTCGGTACGATTGCCAAATCCGGCACCAAGGAATTTTTCTCGAAACTGTCCGGCGACCAGCAAAAGGATGCCGCCCTGATCGGCCAGTTCGGCGTCGGCTTCTACTCCGGTTTCATCGTCGCTGATCGCATCACCGTCGAATCGCGTCGCGCGGGCCTGCCCGCCGCCGACGGCGTGCGCTGGGAATCGGCCGGCGAAGGCGATTTCACTGTCGAGACCATCGACAAGCCGCAGCGCGGCACAACGATCACGCTGCATCTGCGTGAAGGCGAGGATGATTTCCTGTCGTCCTATCAGCTGCGCTCGGTGATCCGCAAGTATTCGGATCACATCTCGCTGCCAATCCGGATGCGCAAGGAAGAGTGGGACGAGGAAAAGAAGGAAATGGTAGCGGGCGATGAGCTGGAGACCATCAACCAGGCCAGCGCACTGTGGGCACGCAGCAAGTCGGATGTGACGGACGAGCAGTACAACGAGTTCTACAAGCATGTCTCCCATGACTTCGCCGACCCGCTGACCTGGACGCATAACCGTGTCGAGGGTCGCAGCGAATACACGCAGCTGCTGTACATTCCGGCGCGCGCGCCGTTCGACCTGTGGGACCGCAACCAGCGCAGCGGCATCAAGCTGTATGTGAAGCGTGTGTTCATCATGGATGATGCCGAGCAGCTGATGCCGGTGTATCTGCGCTTCGTGAAGGGCGTGATCGACTCCAATGATCTGCCGCTGAATGTGTCGCGCGAAATCTTGCAGGAATCACGTGATGTGAAGGTGATTCGCGAAGGATCGACCAAGCGCGTGCTCGGCATGCTCGAGGAACTCGCGAATGCCGACGAGCAGGAGAAGAAGGACAAGTACGCGAGCTTCTGGACGGAATTCGGCCAGGTGCTGAAAGAGGGCATCGGCGAGGACGCAACCAACAAGGAGCGCATCGCGAAGCTGCTGCGCTTTGCGAGTACTCACCATGAGACGGACTCACAAACGGTTTCCTTCGCCGACTACGTGTCGCGGATGAAGGAAGGGCAGGACAAGATTTACTACGTGACCGCCGACAGCTGGAGTGCGGCGAAGAACAGTCCGCATCTGGAAATCTTCCGCAAGAAAGGCGTCGAGGTACTGCTGCTGACCGATCGTGTCGACGAGTGGATGCTGTCCTTCCTGAATGATTTCGACGGTAAGCCGCTGATATCCGTCGCGAAGGGTGACCTTGATCTCGGCAAACTCGAGGACGAGGCAGAGAAGCAGCAGAAGGAAGCAACACAGGCCGAATACAAGGAACTCATCGACAAGATGAAGCAGTCGCTTGAAGCGAAAGCGGCCGATGTGCGCGTGACTTTCCGTCTGACCGATTCGCCGGCTTGTCTGGTCTCTGGTGAGCACGAGCTGTCAGCCAATCTGCTGCGCATGCTGAAGGCGGCCGGACAGAAGGCACCGGACAGCAAGCCCGTGCTCGAGATCAACCCGAACCATCCGCTGGTGCAGCGACTGAAGTATGAGGAGGCGAAGTTCGACGACTGGAGCAGCATCCTGTTCGATCAGGCGATGCTGGCTGAGGGCGGTCAGCTGGCGGACCCGGCCGGTTTCGTGAAGAAGCTGAATGACATGCTGCTCGGGATGGCGCTGAAATAAGTGGATTGGTGCCGGCGGCCTGAGGAGACAGACGCTCAGCGTCCGCCGGTCACATCCAGCAAAGTCCCCGTCACATACGACGCCTGATCCGATGCGAGCCAGAGGATGGCCTCGGCCACTTCCTCGGCCTGCCCGCCGCGCAGCATCGGCACACCGACCTTCGCGCGATCCACTCGCCCCGGCTCACCGGCCGACGCATGAATATCGGTGTGGATCAGCCCGGGCCGCACCGCGTTCACACGGATGCCCTCGGCGGCCACTTCTTTCGACAGCCCGATGGTCATGGAATCCAGCGCACCTTTCGCGGCTGCATAATCGATGAACTCGTTCGGCGAGCCCAGACGCGATGCCGCCGATGACACATTGACGATCGCGCCGCCGAGGCCGCCATGTTTCGTGGACATGCGCAGTACCGCCTGCTTCGCGCACAGGAAGCTGCCAAAGACATTCGCGCTGAACACGCGCTGCCAGCGATCCAGATCCATCTGATCGAGCCGTCTCTGCTGCTCCAGCATGCCGGCGTTATTCACCAGCACTGTCAAGCTGCCCAGTTGCTCATCCACCGCTTTGAACATCTTGAGCACCTCGGCGTCCGACGTCACATCGGCCTGTACCGCCATCGCCTTGCCACCAGACGATAGAATGCGGTTCACCAGCTGCGCGGCGGCTTGCGCATTGACCTTGTAGCTGATCGCTACCTGCCAGCCGCGCGCTGCGGCCAGTAAGGCCGTTGCTGCGCCTATGCCTCGGCTGCCGCCGGTAATGAGCATGATCGGGGGTGACATAGCCAGACTCCTGCGATAAGCGAGGCTTGGATTCTACCCTGCGGAAAAATGCTGTCCGTCCTACAATTTCACGATGGTTTCTTCAGTCTCTGCAGTGCTGACCGGTTTCCCGCTGATCATGCGGCCCGACGCACGGCTGCTGTTTATGGGCAGCTTCCCGGGCGAGGCCTCACTGGCCGCGCAGCAGTATTACGCGCATCCCCGAAATCAATTCTGGCGCTTGCTGTCCGGTGTGTTGCATGACGATCTCGCAGCGCTGGATTACGAAGCCAGACTCGCCAGACTGGCGCAACACCGCATTGGTCTGTGGGACGTGATCATCGCGTGCGAACGCGAAGGCAGCCTCGACTCGTCGATACGCTGCCCGCAACTGGCCGATGTCTCGGTGCTGCTCAATCACTACCCCGCGCTGGAGACCATTGCTTTCAACGGCAAGACCTCAGGCAAGTTCGCGCCGCAGTTCGCGGCTGCCGGATTCCGTACCGTGGTGCTGCCGTCGTCATCGCCGGCCAATGCGCAGCTGTCGTTCGAGCAAAAGCTAGTAAAGTGGCGGGCTTTGCTGTCCTGAACCGACCACGATGAAGCGCAACGCACCGAAAATCCGCAAACCGAAATTCGCGCCGATCACGCTGTCCGAGCATGATGGCGTGCGCTATCTGCACTTCGGCACCGAGTGGGTACAGGGTGCGATGCGGGTTCGCAAGCCGGACTGGATCGAACTCGAATATGCGCAGCAGATGATGGCCTGGATGCTGTTCCTCGAGCAGCCGCGCCGCATCGCGCAGCTCGGCCTCGGTACCGGCGCGCTGACGAAATTCTGCTACCGGGAATATCCGGAGTCGCAGATCACTGCGGTCGAACTGAATCCGCAAGTGATCGATGTCTGCCATTCGATGTTCCAGCTGCCGCCGGATGACGGCCGGCTGCAGGTGCTGCCGCTGGATGCAGAACACTTCGTTAATGATCCGGCCAACCGTCGTTCGCTGGATGTGCTGCAGATCGATCTGTATGACGCAACCGCGCGCGGGCCGGTGCTGGAGTCGCCCGAGTTCTATCAGGCCTGCGCGCGCTGTCTGTCGGATGATGGCATTGCGACCATCAACCTGTTCGGCGATCACCCCAGCTTCAACCGAAACATGCCAGCGATCTGCAGCGCCTTCGACCACGTGCTGACGCTGCCCGAAGTGCACGAGGGGAATGTGGTTGTGATCGCATTCAAGTCCGAGCCCGCCTTCGATTTCGCCGATCTTTACCAGCGCGCGGCGGTGATCCGTGACATGACGAAGCTGCCGGCACGCTCGTGGGTGAACGGCATCAAGTCAGCCGTCGGCACTACGGCCTGATACTGGCCAGTAGATCGGCGACGGTCGGATACCTGAGGCGAACGCCCAGTTCCTGCTTCATCCTGTCGTTCTTCAGCCGGCGTGACTCCGACATGAAGGACAACAGCATCGGCGACACCTGCGCCGCCAGTTCGGCGCGCGGCAGCCGCGGCGGATGCGGTAGCCCGAACGCATCGGCCACGGTATCGAAATAGGCGCCCATCTTCAGGTCCGAATCATCAACCGTGTGATACACGCGCTGCGGCGCGCCACGGAAAATCGTACGCAGAATGATGTTGGCCAGATCGTCCGCGTGGATATGGTTGGTAAACACATCGTCCGACGGCGTCAGCGCCGGTGTGCGCTGGCGCAGACGGTCCACCGGCAGACGGTCATCCGCATAGATGCCGGGCACGCGCAAGATGGCAAGCCGCGCCTGCGCCCGCTTCGCCCACTGCCGCAGCACCTGCTCCGCATCGACGCGCCGCAGCGCGCGCGCATTCTTTGGCGCGACCGGCCGTGTCTCGTCGAACAGCGCGCCGCCGCAATCGCCGTAGACGCCGGTCGTGCTGACATAAACGACGGTGCCGCCTCGGGGTAAAATGGCGGCCAAATGGCGCGTGCGACGGTCGGTTTGACCGTCGGACGGTGGTGGTGCGAGGTGCACGACGATGTCGGCCAGGCCGCGCAGGCGGTGCAGGCTGTCACGCTCGTCAAGATTGGCGACGATGGCGGTGGCGCCGGCCGCGCGCAGCTCAGCCACCCGATGCGGCTGGCTGGTGGCAGCGAACACGCGGAAGCGGTCGCGCAGCAGTGGCAGCAGTCGCATGCCGACATCGCCACAGCCAATGATGAGCAAGCGCGGCTGGCGCAGGTTTTTCACATTTTTCATTCGCGAGATTGTATGACGTTCCAGGTAAGCGTTACTCCCAGCGGCCGGCAGTTCGACTGCGAAGCCGGTGAAACTCTGCTGGCGGCAGCGATGCGCGCCGGCGTGAATCTGCCGTATGGCTGCAAGAACGGCGCCTGCGGCAGCTGCAAAGGCAAGCTCGTGGCCGGTGATGTCGAGCTCGGCCTGCATCAGGAACGCGCGCTGTCGGCTGACGAACAAGCCGCCGGTCAGACCCTGTTCTGCTGCGCGAAGCCGCAGTCGGATGTGACGATCGAGGCGCGCGAGGTACAGGGGGCCGGTGAATTCCCGATCAAGAAAGTGCCGGTGCGTGTCGCGAAACTTGACCGCGTTGCCGACGATGTGATGATCCTGTCGCTGCAACTGCCCGCCACCGAGCGCATGCAGTATAAAGCCGGCCAGTATGTCGAATTCCTGCTCAAGGATGGCAAGCGCCGCGCGTACAGCATCGCGACCCCGCCGCATGCGGACGAACAGCTGGCACTGCATATCCGGCACATGCCGGGCGGCTTGTTTACGGACCATGTATTTGGCGCGATGAAAGAAAAGGACATCCTGCGCTTTGAAGGCCCGCTGGGCACCTTCTTCCTGCGCGAAGATTCGGACAAGCCCATCGTGATGCTCGCGTCCGGTACCGGCTTTGCGCCGATCAAGGCCATCATTGAGCAATGGGCGCATGCGAAGTCAAGCCGTCCGGTCGTACTGTACTGGGGCGGCCGCCGTCCGAAAGATTTGTACATGCACACGCTGTGCGAGCAATGGGCGACCACGCTGCCGAACTTCCGTTATGTGCCGGTGGTCTCGGATGCGCTGCCGGAAGACGGCTGGAGCGGCCGCACCGGTTTCGTGCATCAGGCCGTGATGCAGGATCTGCCCGATCTGTCTGCGCATCAGGTCTATGCCTGCGGCTCACCGCTGATGGTCGACGCCGCGCAAACTGATTTCACCAAACAGTGCAAGCTACCGGCTGACGAGTTCTTCGCGGACTCGTTCACGTCCGAAGCCGATCTCGCGAATGCCGCCGCCTGATTGCCGATTCCACCCCTGAACTCTGCTGACGCCGTGACCCAAACCTTCGAACAATTCGATACCAACGCACTGCTGTTTATCACCAACCGTCCGCCGCTGGTCTTTACCGAAGGCCGGGGTATGTGGCTGACCGATCATCATGGCAAGCGCTATCTGGACTGGCTGCAGGGCTGGGCCGTGAATTGCCTCGGCCACTCGCCGCAGTGCATCGAGGACGCGCTGGTTGCGCAGGCAAAGAAGGTGATTAACCCGTCGCCGGCATTCTTTAATGAGCCATCGGTCAGGCTGGCATCGCTGCTGACGAAGCACTCCTGCTTTGACCGTGTGTTCTTTGCGAACAGTGGCGCCGAGGCGAATGAAGGCGCGATCAAGCTCGCGCGCAAGTGGGGCAAGCTGCATCCGAATGCGGCCGGCGACAAGCGCTACGAGATCATCACCTTCGAGCACAGCTTTCACGGTCGCACGCTGGCGACGATGTCCGCCTCCGGCAAACCCGGCTGGGACACGATGTTCGCTCCGCAGGTACCGGGCTTTCCCAAGGCCGTTCTGAATGATCTCTCCAGTGTCGAAGCGCTGATCGGCGAACACACGGTAGCGGTGATGATTGAGCCGGTGCAGGGCGAAGGCGGTGTGATCCCGGCCACCCGGGAATTCATGCAGGGCCTGCGTGCGCTGACGAAAAAACATGATCTGCTGCTGATCGTCGATGAAGTACAGGCAGGCATGGGCCGCACCGGCAAGCTGTTTGCCTATCAGCTGTCTGACATCGAACCGGACATCATGACACTGGGCAAAGGCATCGGCGGTGGCGTGCCGCTGTCGGCACTGCTCTGCAAGGAAGCGGTCGCCGTGTTCGAGCCGGGCGATCAGGGTGGCACCTACAACGGCAATCCGCTGATGACCGCGGTTGGCATCGCGGTGCTCGAGGAGCTGCTGAAGCCGGGGTTTTTGCAGTCGGTGCTGGACAAAGGCAACTATCTGCGCGAAGGACTGCTGAAGCTGAGCGACAAGCACGGCCTCGAGGGCGAGCGCGGCGAGGGCTTGTTGCGCGCGCTGAAACTGGGCAAACCCATCGGCGGCAAGATCGTCGAGATCGCGCGTGACCTTGAGCCTCAGGGCTTGCTATTGAACTCGCCACGCCCGGAGCTGCTGCGCTTCATGCCGGCGCTGAATGTGACGACCGAAGAGATTGATCTGATGCTGACGCTGCTGTCAGGCGTCATCGAGCAGGCATCTGTCTGATGCCCGTTTCATGGCTTACCCCTGATCATTCAGCGCTCTTCCAAAGACGGTCAGTCGTGATGATGGCCTCATCGTCGTCACTATCGATCCCTAATTCACGATCTTCCTCTATCTTTTGTCTTAGCCTGGCATAAGCGCTGGTTAACTCGTCGCGGATCGATTGTGTTTCGGTAGCAAAGCTCACCGACAACTGCTGATTGTCTTCGCAGGCCTCATGCACCGCCAGTACAATCGCATCCAGTTGATCTGAATCGCAAGCTGGCGGGCCAATCACGATCGTTCCATGACTGCTCTGCAGTAATTGAAAAAACTTCTCCCGAAGTTTTTCTGGCGAGGCTGAAGTCCGGTTATTCATAACGGCGTCATTAAACGTGATGACTTCACCGGATCGCGGCTTGCGCGGCAAAACAGTATCCATCTTTGTGAAAGATTTGACCCCCACACTCTTCGCTAATGATTCAGGAATAATTACCTGATCTGCCTGCAGCTTCAATGGCGAGTGTTTCAGAAAGTGAATGCCGGCTTGTACCGGTACTTTTTTCAAATCAGCGGCCGGTCTGACTGTTGTCGCGGCCTGAGCACTTCTGGACGGATTCGATCCATCAGCCACTTGCTTGTAAAGTGCGTCGTCCGCAGTCGCCAGAATGATTTCTGAATTTTTCCCGGATTCGGATTGCTTGAATAACCGGACCGCCTCAAACAATCCTTTACGGGCTTCTTCATTTTTAGGAAGATCAATGACGACCCGGCCTTTCGAGGCGCGAAGGTGCTCCAGGAAAAAAATTTTGGCCGCTTCAGCGGTAAGTCTTCCGTCCTGAGGCACGCCCATACCAAAAAGTCGTGAGGCATGAATCTCGCAAGATGGAATTTCAAGAGCTTCAATACCCCATTTCTTCCTTGCGTCAGCCGTCACCTGCTTAGCCTCGGTCCCGAGCAGGCGCTGTTCGTCAAAGACCATGTCATGTATCCGAACGAATTGCGAAGATCCTTGACCGGCAAGTCGGGCTGAAGCCGCGTGTAAGCCCTCGAACTGAAGGATCATCGTCTGTGCAGCAAGCCGATGCGGATCACCCCAGTACAAACGAACACCGTCGAATTCCTTGATTTTTTCGATCCCCCCTAAATTAAAGATGGAATCCGCCTTGGGGACATGACTCAAACCCGGAGCAAGAGCCTTGAGAGCAGGTGGCATCGCCGCTACGCTGGTATCTGCAGACGGGTTTGCAGCGCTTCCAAATCTGCGCTGTGATTGAATATCCTTGATTTTGTCCGCCAGACCAGGAATGCGGTCAGTCGTGATGGTTACTCTGAGAGCAGATGGATGCGATAACTTTATCGAATCAATCGCCTCCAGCAGACATCGAATGCTGGTTTCTGAAAATGCCTGATGAAAAATTTGATCATAATCATCAGAGTCTATCTGGTCTGGAATCGGCGATAGCGTGACGTGACTACAATCATCGACGAGGGCATCCCGCAACACATCCAGATAAATTTTTCGAAGCTCTGCTTCGTCCGGGCCAGCCGCGACCGTGAATTGATTGACACGCTTGTCTGCGACATTAATTTTTCCTGTCACAGGCGGTGTATCGGCTCCATTTTTTGGAATAATTTTCCATCGCAACAGCATATTTGCATCGGACTCTTCCGCGCGTATGTTCGCCAGCACGACCGGATGATCTTGAGGAATGTGAAACTTTCCCGTCATTTCATGGATTGCCAACCGATCCGCCGGCAATTTAAGCTTGGATCGTAATTCGCTGGCAGACCATGACTTCTCATCAAGTATGGAAGCACCGAGCGCAAGCCGAATGGCAGGATTAATCTCTGACAGCTTTAGCAAGGCATCCTGAGACGCCTTTTCCCTGTCCTTATTTCCAACCAAAGATCGCCTCAAGCGCTCCAGCAGATCGACTTCGGTCAATTTAATACATCCACGATCGGCAACGCTGACATCGACTGCAGAGAACCAGCTGAAATCTTTCAGCTGACGCTGCACATCCATGCGATTCGTGTTTGAGTTAACCGAAATTGACCGCATCACCATATCATTCCTCCTGAAACTAATCGCTGCCCCGAGTGTCATGTAAGGTCTGAAGACGTTCAAGTACGTCCGTATATTGGGGTGGCAGAACGAAGGTGATTGAACGCTCAATCGTCTTGTCACGTGCTTCACTATTCAGCCGGCGTGCTGCAGCCAGATTTGCTCTCAAACATTCGTCAGAAAATTTCGGATGTCCGTCGAAGACCTCATCTGGCTCTACCTGAATAACAATCGCTCCTGCAGTAGCACCGACTGCCTGAATAATGCGTTCTTCAATCATCTGCGGTGAGATAGACCCGATGGTCTGAGGAAAGCAAACCATTTCGTTTGCGGCAGCAGTTTTCGTCGAAAACCGGTGAGATGGTTTGATCGGATTGTGCAGATAATTCGAAAGCTGCTTGAATGTATCGAGCTCCTTACCCCCGTAATATTTTGCTGCGCCTCGCATTTGACCCTTCGCAAATCCACCGGAGACGACCGTCAGATCCGACTTCATCGCCGTGATCCACCCCGCTCTGATATCTATTCCGAAGCCAGAACGCTGCGGCGTCTTGGATAGAAGCTCAGCTTTTTTCTGCTTCAGCTCAAAGGCGGATCGATGGAATGCCCGGCTGATCGACTGATCCATCTGTTCCCGTATATTCTTCAGGAAAGGCTGAGACGAGGTGTGATCGCCTACGGCGTTCTTCACTGCATTAAAGGCGCGGATTGATTTCCCCTTGATCTCTCCGGCCACAGCGGCAAGTGGCTTGAACCCTGGGTGCCGAGCATCTTCTTTGCTGATCTCTGCTCTGATCTCATCACGGAATCTTTGAATCGCACTGCCCAGGGACTTCATAGCCTCTCCACACAGAAAATAGCCAAATCACGGCTGATGGCTGGATATAGAAAAGGAGTTTCGGTATGGTCCGGCTGGTTCCGCGCGCCACAGCTATTGATACATCAGGAGTACAAATGAAAACGGCCCGCATTTGCGGGCCGCTTCTTGAGGGCAATGCGCCTTACTTTTTCGGTGGAATGTAGAGATCGGTAATACTGCCCAGCCCCATCTCCGCCGCAAACATCGGTGTCTCTGACAGCGTCGGATGCGCATGCACGGTCAGCGCGAGGTCTTCGAGATCGGCACCCATTTCCATCGCCAGTACGGTCTCAGCCAGCAGCTCGCCTGCGTTTACACCAACAATACCTGCGCCGATGATGCGCTTGGTGGTCGGGTCCCATAGCAGCTTAGTGACACCATCGTCGCGACCCATCGCGAGTGCGCGACCGCTCGCAGCCCAGGGGAAGTTCGCTTTCTCGAATGGAATACCCTTGGCTTTCGCCTCGGCTTCGGTGACGCCCATCCACGCGATTTCCGGATCGGTATACGCGACCGACGGAATCGTCATCGCATCGAATTCAACCTTGTGCCCGGCGATCACTTCAGCAGCCACCTTCGCCTCGTTGGTCGCTTTGTGCGCGAGCATCGGGTCACCGCAGATGTCGCCGATCGCAAAGATATGCGGCACATTCGTGCGTTGCTGACGGTCGACCGGGATGAAACCGCGCTCATTGACGATCACGCCGGCCTTGTCGGCTGAAATCTCTTTGCCATTCGGGCGACGACCGACAGCCAGCAGCACCATGTCATACAGCTGCGGCTCGGCCGGCGCATTCTCGCCTTCGAAGCTTGCGAGCAGCCCGTTCGCACGGGCTTCGAGCTTCGTGACCTTGGTCTTCAACATGATCGCTTCATAGCGCTTCTCGATACGCTTGTGCAGCGGCTTCACGATATCGCGATCTGCGGCCGGGATCAGGCCATCGGCAAACTCGACCACCGACACTTTCGCGCCCAGTGCGTCATACACGCAAGCCATCTCGAGGCCGATAATGCCGCCGCCGATCACCAGCATGCGCTTTGGAATCTGGCGCAGTTCGAGCGCGCCGGTGGAATCGATCAGACGCGGATCGTCATACGGAAAGCCCGGGATTTTCACGACCGACGAACCGGCGGCGATGATCGCGTTTTTGAAAGCGACCGTCTTCGTGCCTTCGACAGTGTCAATACTCAGCGTGTTGGGTGACGAGAACGCGGCCTTGCCCTGCACCACCTGTACCTTGCGCGCCTTCGCCAGCCCCGTCAGGCCGCCGGTCAGCTTGCCGATCACACTCTCTTTCCAGCCGCGCAGCGCAGCGAGATCAATCTCAGCCTTGCCGAGTTTCACGCCGAAGTGCGACATCTCTTCGGCTTCAGTAATCACCTTCGCCGCATGCAGCAGCGCTTTCGAAGGAATGCAGCCGACATTCAGGCAGACACCACCGAGCGTTGGATAGCGCTCGACCAGTACGACCCGCTGTCCGAGATCGGCTGCCCGGAAGGCGGCGGTGTAGCCACCGGGGCCGGCGCCGAGCACCAAGGTGTCGCAGTCGATATCGGCGTTACCGGAGAAGCTCGACGCCGCAGGCGCGACGACCGGTGCAACCGCAGTTGCCGCCACAGGTGAAGGCGCAGCAGCAGCGGTGGCCGGTGCTAGTGGTGCTGCTGCTGCGGTGGCAACATCAGCTGCTTCCAGCATCAGGATCAGCGAGCCTTCGGCGACCTTGTCGCCGATCTTGATCTTCAATTCCTTGACGATGCCGGACGCGCTGCTCGGAATCTCCATGCTCGCCTTGTCCGATTCCACTGTGATCAGCGATTGTTCCTGCTTCACGGTATCACCGACCTTGACCAGTATTTCGATCACTTCGACTTCCTTGAAGTCGCCAATGTCGGGGACCTTGATTTCGATGACGCTCATAGTGGGGCTCCGTTATTTTTTTATCGGAAAACTGATCACACGGCAGGGCAGCGACGAGCTCTTGTCGAATTCCGCGCCTGCACGCACGCCGGTTTCGGCGATTTCTCTGGCGCTCAGATCCTGATCATAGGCAGCGTACATCGCGCCGAGCGCGAAGCACTTGCCGCTGCCGATCGCCCAGAAGCGATCAAAGCTAAACACTTCACGATACGAGTACACGCCGAAGATACCCTGCGGATTCGCGATCAGCGTCGTGATCTGCGATGACTCATACGGATCATCTTCCTCTTCCTTCACGTTCAGGAAGTACTTGTCCTTCAGGATCTGATGCACCCGCGTGAAGGTTTCAAATACTGCATCGCGCGAATCAAGCTTGCATTCGTCACCCATCTCGCTCAGCAGCTTCTTCATCACCGGGAAATGAGCAGTCGTGCCGGACAGCGACACATACGCGCCGTTAACCTCGACAATCTTGTCGTTCGCCTCATAGCCATGCGGCAGGCGAGTATCGCCGAAGGTCACCAACGAATCAGCAGCGATCGCGATCTGGTCGTCCTTGCGGACAACGACACAGGTAGTCATGATCGGATTTACAGCAAGGTCTTGCGCATGTCGGCCAGCACTTCACCGAGATACACGCTGAAACGTGCACCGAGCGCGCCGTCGATCACACGATGATCGTAGGACAGTGACATCGGCAGCATCAGACGCGGCACAAAGGCCTGGCCATCCCAGACCGGCTTGATTTCGGACTTAGACAAACCGAGGATCGCGACTTCCGGTGCATTGATGATCGGCGTGAACGCCGTACCGCCGATGCCGCCCAGCGACGAGATCGTGAAGGTCGCGCCCTGCATGTCGGCCGGCTTCAGCTTGCCGTCGCGCGCCTGCGCGGACAGCTCGCCCATTTCCTTCGCGATCTGAGCGAGTCCTTTCTGGTCTGCGTTCTTCAACACGGGCACGACCAGACCATTCGGCGTGTCGGCAGCAAAACCGATGTTGTAATAGTGCTTGAGAATCAGGTTCTCACCGTTCGCATCCAGCGACGAATTAAATGCCGGGAATTTCTTCAGTGCCGAGACGCTGGCCTTGATCACAAACGCAAGCATGGTCAGCTTCACACCGGATTTCGCGAGCGACTCATTGGCGCTCTTGCGGAATGCTTCGAGCTCGGTGATATCGGCGTTGTCATACTGCGTGACATGCGGAATCATCACCCAGTTGCGATGCAGGTTCGGGCCGCTGATTTTCTTGATGCGCGACAGCGGCTCGAGCGAGGTTTCGCCGAACTTCGAGAAATCCAGTGACGGCCACGGCAGCAGGCCGAGCGCCGCGCCACCACCGGCTGCCGACGGCGCAGTCGCGCCACCGGCCATCACGCCTTTCACGAAGCCCTGCACATCCTCGATCAGGATGCGGCCTTTCGGGCCGCTGCCAGACACGCGGGTCAGATCGACACCGAGTTCACGCGCAAATTTGCGGATGGATGGCGATGCATGTGACTTGCCGTTCGAGGCCGGTGTTGTGGCGGCAGACGCAATAGCGGATGGTGATGGTGCGGATGGTGCGGCCGCGACGGTCGCTGCTGCAGGCGCAGCAGCGGGTGCTCGTGCTGGTGCCGCAGTAGCGGGTGCGGGGCTTGGCGCGGAGGCCGGCGCGGCGGCGCTCTCTGCGGCATCAAGCAACAGGATCAGCGAGCCCTCAGCGACCTTGTCGCCGATTTTGATCTTCAATTCCTTGACGATGCCAGACGCGCTGCTCGGGATTTCCATGCTCGCCTTGTCCGATTCCACCGTGATCAGCGACTGTTCGGCCTTGACCGAGTCACCCGGCTTGACCAGCAGCTCGATGACTTCGACTTCCTTGAAATCGCCGATATCGGGGACTTTGATTTCTATCTGGCTCATTGTTATTCGCTCCGTGTGCTCCGGGCCGCCGCAGAGATCGTGTTGTCAGCGACCGGATGTAACTGGTATTTTGTTTTTTCTTGGCAGGTGTCGCCTGCGGCATCACAAACGCTTCAAACCGTAATCGGATTCGGCTTGTTCGGATTAATGCCGTACTTCGCGACCGCTTTTGCCACCACCGATGCGTCGATCTTGCCGTCGTCGGCCAGCGCTTTCAGTGCGGCGACCGCAACGAAGTAGCGGTTCACCTCAAAGAACTCGCGCAGCTTCGCGCGGGTATCGGAGCGGCCGAAACCATCAGTGCCGAGCACCCGGTAGCTGCGGCCCTTCGGAATGAAGGGACGGATCTGGTCGGCATACGCATGCATGTAATCGGTCGCGGCAATCACCGGGCCTTCGCTGGCCTGCAACTGCTGCGTCACGTAGGGCACGCGGGCCTGCTTCGCAGTTGGATTCAGCATGTTCCAACGATCGGCATCCTGACCATCGCGCGCCAGCAGCGTGAACGATGGCGCGGACCAGATGTCAGCAGCCACGTCCCAGTCCGCTTCGAGCAGCTTCGCGCCCTCGATCACTTCGCGCAGGATGGTGCCGGAGCCCATCAGCTGCACGCGTTGCTTGGCTTTCTTCTGCGCCGACGGCTGCATCAGATACATGCCCTTCAGGATACCCTCTTCCTGTCCCGGCTTTAAGCCCGGATGCGCGTAGTTCTCGTTGAGCAGAGTGATGTAATAGAACACGTCTTCCTGCTTCTCGACCATGCGCTTGAGGCCATCATGCATGATCACAGCGAGTTCATGCGCGTAGGTCGGGTCATACGGCATGCAGTTTGGTATCGTCGACGCGAGCACATGGCTGTGGCCGTCCTCATGCTGCAGACCTTCGCCATTGAGCGTGGTACGGCCCGAGGTACCGCCGAGCAGGAAGCCGCGCGCGCGCATGTCACCCGCAGCCCAGGCCAGATCACCAATGCGCTGCAGCCCGAACATCGAGTAAAAGATGTAGAACGGAATCATCACGCGATTGTTCGTCGAGTACGAGGTCGCGGCGGCAATCCACGAGCTCATCGCACCCGCTTCATTGATGCCTTCCTGCAGGATCTGTCCGGCCTTGTCTTCACGGTAGTAGCTGACCTGATCCTTGTCGACCGGCTCATATAGCTGGCCCTGCTGGCTGAAGATACCGATTTGCCGGAAGAAGCCTTCCATGCCGAAGGTGCGCGCTTCATCAACCAGAATCGGCACGACACGCGGTGCAAGCGACTTGTCACGCAGCAGCGCGGTCAGCACACGGACATAGGCTTGCGTGGTCGAGATCTCACGGCCTTCGGCGGTCGGATCGAGCACGGCCTGGAACGCGGACAGTTCAGGTACCTGCAGCGCTTCCTCCGCCTTCTGGCGGCGCTGCGGCAAATAGCCGCCGAGTTGCTTGCGGCGCTCATGCAGGTATTTGATTTCCGGTGCGTCATCCGACGGCTTATAGAAAGGCACGTCATGCAGCTGATCGTCCGGAATCGGAATGCCGAAGCGGTCGCGCATTTCGCGAATCGCCTCGTCATCGAGCTTCTTGGTCTGGTGTGCGGTATTGCGCGCTTCGCCCGACTTGCCCATGCCATAGCCCTTGACGGTCTTGACCAGCAGCACAGTCGGCTGACCCTTGTGTTCCTGCGCGGTCTTGTACGCGGCATAGATCTTGTGCGGATCATGGCCGCCGCGCAGCAGGCGCCAGATGTCGTCGTCCGACATGTTGGCCACCATTTCCAGCGCGCGCGGATCCTTGCCGAAGAAATGCTTGCGCACGTAGGCACCGTCCTTGGCTTTGTAGTTCTGATATTCGCCGTCGACGGTTTCCATCATGATCTTCTGCAGCACGCCATCCTTGTCGCGCGCCAGCAGGTCATCCCAGTTCGAACCCCAGATGACCTTGATCACATTCCAGCCCGCGCCACGGAAATCGGCCTCCAGCTCCTGGATGATCTTGCCATTGCCACGTACCGGACCATCGAGTCGCTGCAGGTTGCAGTTGATGACGAACACGAGGTTGTCGAGCATCTCGCGGCCGGCCATACCGATCGCACCCATCGATTCCGGCTCATCCATCTCACCATCACCGCAGAAGGCCCAGACCTTGCGGTTCGCGGTGTCCGCGATTTCGCGCGCGTGCAGATATTTCAGGAAACGCGCCTGATAGATCGCCATCAGCGGTCCGAGGCCCATCGACACCGTCGGGAATTGCCAGAAGTCCGGCATCAGCTTCGGATGCGGATACGAGGACAGGCCCTTGCCGTCGACTTCGCGGCGGAAGTTCAGCATCTGCTCTTCGCTGATGCGGCCCTCAATGAAAGCGCGCGCATAAATGCCGGGCGCCGAATGACCCTGAATGTACAGCAGGTCGCCGCCATGATTTTCAGACGGCGCGTGCCAGAAATGGTTGAAGCCGATGCCGAGCATGTTGGCCAGCGACGCGAAGCTGGAGATGTGGCCACCGAGATCGCCGTCAGTGCGGTTGGCCTTGACCACCATCGCCATCGCATTCCAGCGCATCCACGAGCGCAACCGCTCTTCGTATTCGAGATTGCCCGGGCAATGCTCGCCGAGATGCGCAGGAATCGTGTTCACATACGCGGTATTGCTTGAAAAAGGGATATGGGCGCCACGACGACGCGCGAGATCGACCATCCGCTCCAGCAGGTAGTGCGCGCGCTCCGCGCCTTCATGCTCGATCACGGATTCGAGCGCGTCCATCCACTCGCGGGTTTCCATCACGTCCGGGTCATTCGCGGCTTGCGCCAGGATGGTGTCGATTTGGGCTGCCATGATGATGTCTCCTGATTCTTGTCGTGGCCGTTTCAACGGGCTTGCCGGCAGACTCACCATACAGCGAAATCTGGCGGACTTTCAATCGGGCGGAGTGTATCAGGACTTCTTTAATTTTTCAAAATACGGTAGATCATTTCATAATGCGATAAGTTAATAAAAAGGGAAGCTGCGCGGCTGCCTACTGTAGCGCTGAATATTTGCGGCTTTTCGGGGAACGCAGCGGGTTTGCCGAGAATCAAACGGCAGCGCCGGGGGGCGAAGCCTGGCAACGCCGGGTCCGGCCCGGGAACCCATAAGTTTTGACGACCTGATGCCTCGCTGTCCCCGCTCTTATAATGTCGCCTCCCCCAACCCACAGAAAATAAAAGGCCGCCATGACTGCCAAAATCATTGATGGAAATGAACTGTCCCGCCAATTGCGCGGCGAAGTCGCCAAGCGCGCCGCTGCGCTGACTGCGAAGGGCCACCAGCCCGGACTCGCGGTGATCCTGGTCGGAGACAGCCAGGCATCCCAGGTCTATGTCCGCAACAAGGTCAAGGCTTGCGAAGAAAACGGCATTCACTCGGTGCTGGAGAAGTACGACGGCAACCTGTCCGAAGCGGACCTGCTCGCCCGCGTCGATGCACTAAACAAGGATCCGAAGATCAACGGCATTCTGGTGCAATTGCCATTACCGGCGCATATCGATTCGAACAAGGTGATCGAGGCGATCGCGGCCGAAAAAGATGTCGACGGCTTCCACATCAGCAATGCCGGTCTGCTGATGACGGGTCAGCCGCTGTTTCGTCCTTGCACACCCTATGGCGTGATGAAAATGCTGGAGTCGATCGACTACCCGGTGCGCGGCGCGACAGCCGTCGTCGTTGGCGCATCGAACATCGTCGGAAAGCCACAGGCCATGCTGCTGCTGCAAGCCGGCGCGACCGTCACCATCTGCAACTCGAAAACGCGCGACCTCGGCCATCACACGCGCGACGCCGACATCGTTGTGGTTGCCACCGGCAAGCGCAATATCGTAACGGCCGACATGGTGAAACCCGGCGCGGTGGTCATCGATGTCGGCATGAACCGTGATGACGCCGGCAAGCTGTGCGGCGATGTCGATTACGCGCCGACCGCTGAAGTCGCCGGCTGGATCACCCCGGTACCCGGCGGTGTAGGACCGATGACGATCACCATGCTGCTGGTGAACACGATCGAAGCCGCCGAGCGCGCCGCCCATCTCTCCTGAAGCCAATACCCATGAGCCATAACGCCTTGCTGGATTTCACTGACCTGCCCCGCTTCGACCTGTTCAGTCCGGAGCAGGTGACACCGGCGATCACGCAGCTGCTGGACGATGCGCGCGCCACTGTCGCACAACTGGAGGCCAGCGAGGCGGTCGACTGGGACAGCTTTGTCACGCCGCTCGAGTTGGTCACGGAGCGACTGGGTCGCGCCTGGGGCGTGGTCGGTCACCTGAACGCGGTGGTCGACACGCCTGAGCTGCGCGCGGCCTATAACGAGAATTTGCCCAAGGTCACTGAGTTCTGGACCGAACTCGGCCAAAACCTGAAGCTGTTCGGCAAATACAAAACCCTGCAAACCAGTGCCGGGTATGCGTCGCTGTCGGCAACGCGGCAACGCATCATCGACAACGCGGTACGCGATTTCCGTCTTAGCGGCGCGGAACTGCCGGAAGACAAAAAGCCGCGCTTCGCAGAAATACAAGAGCAGCAGGCTGCGCTGGCGACGCGCTTTTCGGAAAATGTGCTCGACGCCACCAATGCGTATGAGCTGATCGTCGATGACGAAATACGTCTTGATGGTTTACCGGACGACGTGAAGCAGGCAGCACGCACGTCCGCTGAGCGCGAAGGCAAGGCGGGCTGGCGCTTCACGCTGCATTTCCCGTCCTATTTCCCGGTGCTGCAGTACGCTCATGACCGCAGCCTGCGAGAGACGCTCTACCGCGCGAATGCGACCAAAGCCTCAGAGCTCGGCGCAAAGCCGGAATGGGATAACACGCAGAACATCATCGATATCCTGAAGCTGCGTAACGAAGAAGCCAGACTTCTGGACTACGCGAACTTCGCCGAGGTGTCGCTGGTGCCAAAGATGGCCACCTCACCGGCGCAGGTCATCAAGTTCCTCGATGATCTCGCGCAGCGTGCACGTCCCTTCGCCGAGAATGATCTCGCCGAGCTGCGCGCTTTTGCAAAGACGGAGCTCGGTCTCGATCAGCTTGAGGCCTGGGATATCACCTACGCGTCCGAAAAACTGCGCGAGCAGCGCTATGCGTTCTCCGAGCAGGAAGTGAAGCTGTACTTCCCGGAACACAAGGTGGTTGGCGGTCTGTTCCGGCTGATTCAATCGATGTTCGGCGTCGAAATCCGGCCCGACGACAGCCCGCTGTGGCATCCGGACGTGAAGTTTTACCGTATCGAGAAAAAAGGCCAGCTGATCGGTCAGTTCTATATCGACCTGTATGCGCGTAACGGTAAGCGTGGCGGCGCGTGGATGGATGATGCGCGCGGCCGCAAGAACCTCGCCGGTGACGTGCAAACGCCGATCGCCTACCTGACCTGCAACTTTACCGAACCTGCTGTGATCGACGGCGTGACCAAGCCCGCGTATTTCACGCATGACGACGTGATCACATTGTTCCATGAGTTTGGTCATGGTCTGCACCATATGCTGACCGCGGTCGATGAACTCGGTGTATCGGGCATCTCCGGTGTCGAGTGGGATGCGGTAGAACTACCGTCGCAGTTCATGGAAAACTTCTGCTGGGAATGGGACGTGCTGCAGCACATGACTGCGCACGCGGAGACCGGCGAGCCCTTGCCGCGTGCACTGTATGACAAGATGATCGCCGCGAAGAACTTCCAGTCCGGCCTGCAGATGCTGCGTCAGGTGGAGTTCTCGTTGTTTGACATGCACCTGCACTATGACTACGACCCGAATGGTGCGACATCAGTGGCCGATCTGCTGGCCGACGTACGCCATCGTGTGGCCGTGATCATCCCGCCGGCATTCAATCGTTTCCAGCATTCGTTCTCGCATATCTTCGCCGGCGGCTACGCGGCCGGTTACTACAGCTACAAGTGGGCCGAGGTGCTGTCCGCTGATGCCTACGGCGCGTTCGAAGAAGCGCAAGGCGATCCGAACCGGCTGGCCGAAACGGGCCTCGCGTTCCATCGCGAGATCCTGTCGGTTGGTGGCTCCCGTCCGGCACTGGAATCTTTCGCTGCCTTCCGCGGCCGCGAACCGAGCATCGATGCGCTGCTACGGCATAATGGGATGGTGCAGGCAAACTCATGACCCAGGTCGATTTCCATAGCAAGGTACCGGACAAACTGAACTACGCATGCCGGCTGGTACGCAAGGCGCGCGCGGCCGGTATGAAGGTGGTACTGTTCGCCGAGAGCCGCGAACAACTGGCTGCCCTGGATGACTTGTTATGGACCTTTTCAGAGCAGGATTTTGTGCCGCATGTGCTGGCCGGCGACGAGCTGGATGCGCAGACGCCGGTGATCCTGACTGACGACGCCGGGCAGGCGCTGCCGCATCATCAGGTACTGGTGAACCTGTCGCGCGAGACACCCGAATATTTTGCGCGCTTCGAACGCCTGTTTGAAATCGTGTCCACCGACGACGACGACCTGCTCGCCGGCCGCGAGCGTTACAAGCAATACCAGCAGCGCGGCTATCCGCTCACCCATCACGTCGCTGATAAAACATGAACAACCATGACGCCGACATCCCGGTATTAACTGACATCATCGATGAGTCGACAGCGACAGCGCACGCGAATGCGATGCCGGTACTGACGACGCTGCCGATCGAGCAGATCCAGGAGACGCTGTCGCAGCGACTGATCGCTGAATTGTCGGTACAGATACCGGTGCTGATCGATGCCGCGCTGCGCGAGCATTTGCCGCAGGCGCTGGGCGCGAAGCTTCAGGTCGAGCTGCTGACCGTATTGACCAACGCACTTCCGGTCGCTGCACAAGCCACGGCTGCGGAACTTTCGGGTCTGGTTGCGTACGAAGTCGGCGGATTGCTTGAGCAGCGACTGCAGGAAGAAGTTCGAATCGCCGTCGCCCATGAAATCGCTGCATTGAACGCTCGACAATCCTGAATGATCTCGCCGCGACTGACATCCCGTCGTTCGCACACACAGGATTCACCATGAAAGTCATTGTTCTCGGTGCCGGCATCATCGGTACCGCATCGGCCTGGTTCCTGCAAAAGGCCGGCCATGAAGTTACTGTCATCGAGCGCCAGCCCGGCGCCGCGCTGGAGACCAGTTTTGCCAACGGCTGCCAGATCTCGGTATCGCACGCGGAACCCTGGGCCAATCCGTCCGCGCCACTGAAATTGATCAAATGGCTGGGTCGGGAAGATGCGCCGCTACTGTTCCGCTGGCGCGCCGACTGGTTGCAATGGCGCTGGGGCATGAGCTTCCTGCGCGAATGCCTGCCGTCCCGTGCCGCTCACAATATCCGTCAGATTGTCGCGATCGCCGAGTACAGCCGCCAGACGCTGCAGGCGGTGCGTGCGGAAACCGGCATCGACTACGACTGCGAGACACGCGGCATCCTGCATTTCTATACTGACGAAGAGGAATTCCGCGCGTCACTGCCGGCCGCGCAGCTGATGCGCGATCTGGGTTGTCCGCGCCAGTCGATTGACGCCGATGAAGTTATTCGTATCGAACCGGCCCTGTCCGCGATCCGGCACAAGATCGTCGGCGGTGATTTCACCGAGACGGATGAATCAGGCGACATCTATAAATTCACTACCGGTCTGGCAGAGCACTGTGCGCAAGCAGGCGTCGGCTTTCGTTTCGACACCACCGTGACCCGGCTACTGACTGAGGGTGCCGGCAGCAGCGCGCGTATCGCCGGCGTCGAGGTCATCGACGAACACGGGCATCATCAGACCCTGCAGGCAGATGCCTATGTGCTCGCGATGGGCAGCTTTTCGGAACCGGTTGCGAAACGCATCGGTGTCGATCTGATGATCTATCCGGGCAAGGGCTATTCGGCGACTTATCAGGTCAGAGATAGCGATCTTGCCCCGCACGTGTCACTGACCGACGACGGCCATAAGCTGGTGATTTCGCGTCTGGGCGATCGTCTACGGGTGGCCGGCACCGCCGAGGTGAACGGGTACACCCGCGATCTGAATGAAGTCCGCTGCGACGCGATCACACGTCGCACGCGCGAGCTGTTCCCTGAAGCCTGCGACTACGACCAGCCGGTGTACTGGACCGGCCTGCGTCCGATGACGCCATCGAATGTGCCGTATATCGGTAAGACGAAATTTGATAATCTCTTCCTCAATACCGGACACGGCACGCTGGGCTGGACCATGGGCTGCGGCTCGGGGCGCGCGATTGCCGATATCGTGTCAGGACGCCGACCCGATCTGGACTTCGCGTTCACCGGCATTCCGCAGCACGAGGCAGGTGTGCCGCTGGTATCGGTTCCGGCGCGTAGCTGATCGGAGGCATCTGACCGAGCGGAGCCGTCCGGCTCCGTTTTCTTTTCTGCATACGATTTGCCATCGGGCCGCTTCCTGGTTTACCTTCTGCGCTGGCAATACCTTCCCCATCACTTCCATCCTTGCGGAGGACTTTCATGCGTCTCGGAATTCACCATCTGCCCCTGCTCCCGCTGCTGCTCACAGCGACTGTCGCCGGCGCCCAGGAGCAGATCATCAAAATCGGTCATGTGGCGCCGTTATCCGGTGCGATCGCGCATCTGGGCAAGGATAACGAGAATGGCGCGCGAATGGCGATTGATGCACTGAATGCGAAAGGCCTCAGCATCGGTGGCAAGAAAGTGAAATTCCAGCTGCTGGCAGAGGATGACGGTGCGAATCCGCAGCAGGCCACGTCGGTCGCGCAGAAGCTGGCCGACGCGAAAGTCAACGGCGTGATTGGTCACCTGAACTCCGGCACTACGATCCCGGCGTCAAAGATTTATCACGACAATGGCATTCCGCAGATCTCACCCTCTGCTACTAACCCGAAATACACGCTGCAGGGTTACAAAGGCGCTTTCCGGGTTGTTGCGAATGATGGTCAGCTCGGTGGCGCGCTTGGCCGCTATGCCGCGAATACGCTGAAGGCAAAACAGGTCGCGATCATTGACGACCGCACGGCCTACGGCCAGGGGGTGGCGGATGAATTCGCGAAAGCCGCGAAGGCTGCCGGCATCAGCATCGTCGGTCGTCAGTATACGAACGACAAGGCGACCGACTTCAATGCGATCCTCACCGCGATCAAGGGCAAGAACCCGGATCTGGTGTTCTTCGGCGGCATGGATGCTGTGGGCGGTCCGATGCTGAGGCAGATGAAGCAGCTCGGCATCAACGCGAAATTCATGGGCGGCGACGGTATCTGTACCGAGCAACTGCCGGCACTGGCCGGCGCCGCCATGGCGGATGGTCAGGTGGTATGTGCCGAGGCCGGTGGCGTCGAGGACCATCAGAAAAAGGCGATGGACACTTTCCGCGCCGATTACAAGAAAAAATTCGGCACCGACGTGAAGCTCTACGCGCCGTATGTGTACGACGCCATGATGGTGATGGCCGATGCGATGCAGCGCGCGAATTCTGCCGAGCCGGCACGATATCTTCCCGAGCTGGCGAAGACCCGTTATCAGGGAGTGACCGGTCTGGTCGAGTTCGATGTACACGGTGACATGAAGCAAGGCACACTGACGCTCTACACTTACCAGGGCGGCAAACGCTCGCAAATCGCCGTCGTCAGATAAAACAGCGACGCCAATAAAAAAAGCGCTCCGAAAGGAGCGCTTTTTTCTTGAGGCCGGAAGAAATTACTTCAGCGACAGGATCCACTGAACCAGCTTCTTTGCTTCGGCATCGTTCACCTGCGGGTTTGCCGGCATCGGCATCGGACCCCAGACGCCGCCACCACCCTTCATGATCTTGGTGGCCAGCTTGCCCTCGGCCGACTTATCGCCCTTGTATTTCGCTGCGACGTCCTTGTACGACGGGCCGACCAGCTTGTTATCCACTGCGTGGCAAGCCAGGCAGTTCTTTTCTTTGGCCAGCTGCTCGTTGGCGAGTGCGGCGTTCGAAGCCAGCGCGGCGACAGCGGCGGCGGCGACCAGGATAGCTTTCATGTGTCTCTCCGATTATTGAAAAAATGCCGCAGGATTGTAACCCGATTTATGATCCTGCTCACATAGGCATCCTGAAACCGTGCATCCGGAATTCGAATTCAGGACCAACGTAAGATAGCACCAAGGCAAACGGATTGCCGGCACGGATTACAAACGCTCACAGTCGCGCCGGGCGCACGCGCACCGTGACTCAAGTGATGCCAATACGGCAACCTTGTCTGCCGGAGCATCTCGCTGTGCCACAATTCCGCACTCTACTGCCTTCCCGATTGCGAAAGAATGCCTGCATGCTGATCCACCCGATGCCCGATCCGATTGCGCTCGCGATCGGCCCGCTGGCCGTACGCTGGTACGGCCTGATGTATCTGGCTGCCTTCATCCAGTTCCTGTGGCTGGGGCGATTGCGCCTGAAGCAGCCACATATCGCCGCCGCCGGCTGGCGTGTCGATGATCTGGATGACATGCTGTTTTACGGCGTGCTCGGCGTGGTGATTGGCGGACGCCTCGGTGAGGTGCTGTTCTATCATCCTGACTACTACTTCACGCATCCGGCCGAGATCGCCGCGATATGGAAAGGCGGCATGTCCTTTCATGGTGGATTCGTTGGCGTGCTGTTAGCGATGGCGCTGTGGGCCCGCGCGCACGGACGACGCTGGATGGCCGTGATGGACCTGATCGCGCCGCTGGTACCGCTGGGTTATGCGTTCGGACGCCTCGGTAATTTCATCAATGCCGAGCTGCCGGGTCGCGTCGCCGATGCGGCGCTGCCATGGGCAATGATCTGGCCCAACGTGGATTCTCTGCCGCGTCATCCGTCGCCGCTGTATCAGGCGCTGGTCGATGGCGTGTTGCTGTTTATCGTGCTGTGGCTGTTCGCGCGCAAGCCGCGCCCCTTCCTTGCCGTCAGTGGCGTGTTTGCAGCCGGCTACGGCTGCGCGCGCGTATTCACTGAGTTTTTCCGGATGCCGGATTATGAAGTCGACCTGGCCGGCTGGACCATCTCGGCCGGCCAGATGCTGTCGCTGCCGATGATTCTGCTGGGTATCGCGCTGCTGGTTGTCGCCTACAAGAAAAATACGCCAGAGACCTTGCTGCAACCATGACCATGCATGCTTCCACCGACGCCAATCTGTACACACTGTTTCGTTCACGCTTTCCGTCTGATCTGGACGCCTGCTGGCTGGAGACGGCGGAAGGTCAGTACTACAGCTGGCGCGATCTGGAGCGCGGCAGCGCCAAGATCGCGAACCTGCTCGCGAGCCTGAAGCTGCCCGCGGGCTCGCGTATCGCCGCGCAGGTTGAGAAATCAGCGGAAGCACTGATGCTGTATCTGGCAACGCTGCGTGCCGGCTTCGTCTACCTGCCGCTGAACAATGCGTATCGCGCCGCGGAGATGAGCTACTTCATCGACAATGCGTCGCCGGCGGTCGTGGTCTGCTCGCCGCAGAATTTCGGCTGGCTCACGCAGATTGCGTTTAAAGCCGGGGTTTCGCAGGTTTACACGCTGGATGCGCCCGCACAGGGTCGTAACAGCGGCTCGTTGCTGTCGCGCGCGATGCATTTCGGCGATACCTTTGATACCGTACAGCGGGACGCTGATGATCTCGCGGCTATTCTGTACACGTCAGGCACTACCGGCCGCAGTAAGGGCGCAATGCTCACGCACGGCAATCTCGCATCGAACGTGAAGGTGCTACATCATGCGTGGCATTGGCGTGACGGTGATGTGCTGCTGCACGCGCTGCCGCTGTTCCACATTCATGGTCTGTTTGTTGCCGCGCATGGCGCGCTGTACAACGGCAGCAAGATGATTTTTCTGCCGAAGTTCGACAACGCGTCGGTCATCCGGCAGCTGTCGCGCAGCACCGTGTTCATGGGCGTGCCGACCTATTATGTTCGCTTGCTGTCTGACCCGGCTTTCACGCGTGAGGCTTGCGCGACCATCCGGCTATTCATCTCCGGTTCCGCGCCTTTATTGGCCGAGACCTTCAAGCAGTTCACGAAAACCACCGGTCATATCATTCTCGAGCGCTACGGGATGAGCGAAACCGCGATGCTGACCTCGAACCCGTATGACGGCCAGCGTAAGGCCGGCACGGTCGGTCCCGCGCTGCCGGGCGTGTCGGTGCGCGTGGTCAATGGCGGTGGTCAGCCCTGCGCGACCGGAGAGACCGGCGATATCCAGGTGAAGGGCCCGAACGTGTTCCAGGGCTATTGGCAGATGCCGGAGAAGACCGCCGAGGAGTTCACCGCTGATGGCTACTTCAAGACCGGCGATGTCGGCTATTTTGATGATGACGGCTATCTGTCCATCGTCGGACGCAGCAAAGACCTGATCATCACCGGCGGTTACAACGTCTATCCGAAAGAGATTGAGAGCGTGATCGACAAGATCGACGGCGTACTCGAATCAGCGGTAATCGGTGTGCCGCATGCAGATTTTGGTGAAGCCGTAACCGCCATTGTCGTAGCGCGCGACGGTGCGCAGCTGTCGGAGGCTGGGATCATTCAGGCACTGAAATCCAGCATCGCAAACTTCAAGGTACCCAAGCAGGTGGTCTTTACTGCAGAGCTCCCGCGCAATGCGATGGGGAAGGTGCAGAAGAATCTGCTTCGCGAAAATTTTTCAGGCTGATCCATCGCGACACTCCCCGGCAGTTTTCATTTTTCCGCAACATTCTTGGCGGTAGCAACCGCCAGACAAACCCACATGACGTGTTCTGGCGTCAACACGCCGCGCCCTGACTACCTGACTCCCCTACCGTCTTTTTTCTGAACGGATCCAGCCCGCGCTTCTCGGCTAGACACCGTCCAAAGGAAGGCCCCCTCGCCATGCGATTGGGCCTGTTGCCATTGTGTAGCCAACAGACTACAATTTATGTATACGATCGTTCAGCTTCCAGCGTTCGCCGATTGGTTAAACCATCTCAAGGACAGGCCATCGCGAGCCCGGTTGATTAAGCGACTGAGTCGGGCTTCTCTCGGCAATCTCGGCGACGTGAAGTATCTCGGTAATGATGTCTGGGAAATGCGCGAGCACTTTGGTCCGGGCTGGCGCATGTATTACACGGAACGCGCTGGCGAACTGGTTGTCCTGCTCTGTGGCGGAAACAAGTCAGGTCAGGAAGCGGACATCGTTCGTGCAAGCGAACTGGCGAAGGAGATCTGAATGGGCAAGCAGGAACTCATACCTTTTGATGCGGCAGACTATTTGCAGTCGGAGGAAGATATCGCGCTGTATCTCAGTGCGGTTCTGGAAGATGGTTCGATTCAGGAAATCGCCGCAGCACTGGGCGATATCGCCCGCGCACGCGGCATGGCGAGGGTCGCATCCGATGCAGGACTGTCGCGCGAAAGTTTGTACAAAGGTTTATCGGGAGAGCGGACGCCGACTGCCGATACCTTATTGCGCGTCATTCGCGCGCTAGGATTAAAGCTGTCAGTACGGCCTGCCTGAACACAGAGAATCTGCCGCTTCAGGCGCGCAGCCCCCGCATCAGCATGTATCCCGCCAGTCCGTACAACATCACCGCAAACACCCGCTTCAGACTTTGCACCGGCAAGGCATGCGCCGTCTTCGCACCGAGCGGTGCAGTGATTACTGACGCAGCCGCCACCGTTACCAGCGCCGGCAGGTAGAGATAGCCGAGCATACCGTCCGGCAGTTCCGGTTGATTCCATCCGAAATAAACATTCGACAGCGTGGCCGCGAGCGCTATCGGAAATCCGAGCGCTGCGCTGGTCGCCACCGCATTCTGCATACGCACATTGCACCAGACGAGGAAAGGTACGGTGATGAATCCGCCACCGGCACCGACCAGTCCGGAAATCACGCCGATGGCGATACCCGTACCCAGCATGCCCCAGGTCTTGGGTAGTTCACGCGTTGGCTTGGGCTTGCGATCGATCAGCATCTGCGTTGCCGAGAAGCCGACAAACACGGCGAAACACAAGGCCAGCGCGGACGACGGTATCGTTGAGCCTAGCCACGGACCCAGCCATGAACCAACGACGATGCCCGGTGCCATCAGCTTCACTACCGTCCACAGCACCGCTCCATGACGATGGTGTGATCGTACTGATGAGATCGACGTAAAAAGAATGATGCCGAGCGAGGTCGCAATCGCGACATGCACAATCATCGACTCCGGAAAATGCTGCGCTGAGAGCAGCATCGTAATGAAGGGTACGGTCATCATGCCGCCGCCGACACCGAGCAGGCCGGCGGTAAAACCGGTGAAGCAGCCGAGGGCAAGCAGACCCAGTATGAAAGACAATTCAATGAACATCAGGCGCCTTTCGCGATTTGCTGCACGATGAATGTCCACTCAGCGCTCGTTACCGGCGTGATCGAGAGCCGGTTCCCGCGCTTCAGAATGATCATGTCTTCCAGCGCCGGATACGAACGCAGCTCGGGCAGCGACATCAGGCGCGTCTTTTTCAGCGCGCGCACATCGACCAGTAACCAGCGCGGATGTTCGCGATCAGACTTCGGATCAAAGTAAGGGCTGGCCGGATCGAACTGGGTCGGATCCGGATAGGGCGTGCTCGCGATTTCGGCAAGTCCGGCAATACCCGGCTCTGCGCAGCTCGAGTGATAGAACAGCACGCCGTCGCCGATCTGCATTTGATCGCGCATGAAATTGCGCGCCTGGTAATTGCGTACGCCAGTCCACGGCAGTGTGCTGTTACTGGCCGCGAGCGCATCGTCGATGCCGGCCTCGTCCGGCTCGGATTTCATCAGCCAGTAGCGCATAGTCATTATTCTTAGCGTCAGACAAAATGCCGCTGGCATCGCGGCGGCAATAGTATTGCGTACCCTTCAGGTGGCACAGGCTACCCTCAGCGCTTTATCCGAGGTAGCAATGAAAAAGCGGCTGCAGCTTACGCATGCAACCGCCTGAATAAAACCCCGCCTGTGCCGTTAGCCGGCATCCCGAACCTATCGGTTCAAGGTGGCCACAGTAGTTCAATATTGGGATCGTCGAACGAGCGACGCTCACGCCTACTGAACGAATCCCGCAGCCGATGCGCGTGAATGGTTCAAGGAGTATATGGCAAACACGGTCACGGCAGGAGAGTTTAGTCTACCGAAAACGCCGTGTGTGTCAACTGATATCGCTGCAAGATGAAGCGTCGGATGACGAAAAAAATGCGAGCGAACGCTCGCACTCTGACCCGACGCCGATCTTGCCGTTCGATGAAATCAGAACAGGCGTTCCTGCGGCGCGAGTGCTGCGTCCAGCAGCGCATTCATCGCAGTAATCTTCTCGCGTACATCGGACACCGGCATCTCCGCGAATGGACCATCGGTCACGCGGGTGGACAGGAAATCGGCCGCGATACCGAGCGCCGCCATCACCGCAATCCGGTCCGTACCCTTGACCTTGCCTGCATCACGAATTGCGTTCATGCGCTCATCAAGATAAGCCACGGCCTGCTTCAGCGCGAGCTCTTCACCTTCCTTGCAGGCGAGCCGGTAAGGCTGGCCCATGATGGTGACATCAATGGTCGTCATGCGGCCTCCTGGTCAGCATCGGCGGAAGGCAAGGTGTCGATCAGGCTGGCCAAACGCTCATGAGCTTCCTGCATGCGCTTCTCGAGTCGCGCGCTCTGATCAGACAGCGACGCCAGCTCGCTGCGCAGCGCGGCGTTCTCGCTACGCAGCGCCTGCGACAGTTCGGCCAGCTGCCTGACCTTGTCGAGCAGGGAATTGAAATCAAAAATCATGCGGCACTATAGTCGCGCCGAAGAATTTCCGTCAATACATTCAGGGACTTGTCATCGAATGTTCATCCGGCACGTTCGGATGTGAAAGTTATCAGTTTCCTACCGTGGCACAGTGCAGATAAGCGCCCTCCGTGGTGGGTATGCGTGTCTTCAGTGCAGATTCCAGCAGTCGCTGCGCATGCCGCAGGTTTGCGGGCCGACCGGCATCGGCCGGATGCAGTGCCAGCCGAAGCAGCGCGGCACGGGACTGCGCGACCGAGGCCACGGACACTGCGCCGCGGGTCAGCCAATCGCCTGCCGGATGACGACTACTGTAAGTCAGCGCGACCGATGGTAAAAAATGCCGTTGCGGCAAGCTCAGTAATCCTCCGAACAGACCCAGATAGCGCAGGCCACTCTGCGTGAGCACATCCAGCGCCGCAGCACTCAGCATCCACGCCGGCGCGACAAAACCTTCGACGGTCCACGCGTGCGCGGCCAGACAGGCCATGCCAGCAGCCAGCGCGCGCCGGGCCGCGTCCGTATCGAGTGCAGAGAATTCGCCTTCGTGACGAGTCAGCTGACGTCGCAGAAAACGCTCCCAACGCTGGCGCGGCTCTGGACCGTCATCCCAGTGAGTGTAACCATGCAACACCAGTTCATGTCCGGCGCTGCGCATCGCATCGATCTCATCGATGAAGCGTCCGGACACAGGCCAGGGCTGGTGATGCCAGCAAGGGACCAGCAGCAGACCCAGAGGCAAGTCGGCGACTTGCCGCAACTCATGCATGATGCGGCGACAGTCCGGCCAGGTCTGCGGCGACACATCATGCAGACTGACGCAGAGATAACGTGGCTTCCTCACGAAAGCCCCACCGGCACGGTCGCTGTCGTATCGGACGCGCCGGCGAGCCGTTGATACTGCTGCAGCAGACGCGGAAATACGCAACGCCAGTCAAGCTCGCGTTCGACCCTGATACGCGCCTGCCGACCCAGCACCTTTAAATCTGTCGCGAACAGTGCTTCGATACCGGCGGCGATCGAGTCAGCATCGCCGCGCTCGACCAGTAGGCCACAACGGTCGTCCACCAGTTCGGCGACGCCGCCTTGCGCGATGCCAAGCACCGGAACACCGCAGGCCATGGCTTCCAGCACGACCAGTCCGAAGGTCTCATGCGCACCGGGATGGACGAAAAGGTCAGCAGCAGCGATGCACGCGGCCAGCCGGCGCGGATCTGACTGAAACGGCAGCTGCGACACCTGACGGGAATGGAACGACAGTTGGTCGCCGCCGATTAACAGCAGGTGATACGGCGCGCCGAGCCACTTCACCGCCGCCAGCAGCGCGGGAAGATTTTTTTCACGGGTGAAGCGTCCGGCATACACCATCAGGCGAGTCGACGGCATCAGACCGAGCCGCGCACGCAAGCGGTGGTCACGCGCATGCGGAGTGAATTGCGTGGTGTCGACGCCCAGCGGCTGCCAGCGCACGTTAGGCAAACCCAGTTCCTGTAAGGCTGATACGCCGGCCTGACTGGGAGCGAGTACCAGATCAAAGCGCCGGTACAGCTGTGTGATGTAACGCTGCGCCGCGTGGCGTGCGAGTCGTCCGAATCGCTGGCCGGCAAGTTGCGGAAGGTCGGAATGATGAAAAGCAATCGCTGGCACACGTAACTGCCGGCGCGCGTCCAGCGCGCTCCACGCGCACTGATAAGGATCGCCCGCCTCGATCAGATCGGGCAAGACACGACACAGACGCCGCGTCGTCAGTGCTGATGATAGCGGCCAGCGAAAGCCGCGGCTCCAGGGCACTGGCAGACTGGGCAATGGGAGCAGCTCAGGATCGGTCACGCCGCGGTGCGCTGGCGCAATGATGCTGTGCCTGATCGCCGTGTATTCGCGTAACCAGCGAGCCTTCGCGCGCAGGTAGGTGCGCGCGCCACCGGTCTGCGCCGGATAGAACATGGTGATGTCGACAAGATGCACGGGGGCCGGACCAGCGATGGCAAGATCGCGCTATCTCAAAAAAGCAAGGTATGCCGGGTCCGGCAGCGGTCGCTTGATGAGAATCAGTCGCTGGCTGAAACCCAGCTCGCTCCCTGCGCGCTGTCAGCGCCGTCCAGCCACAGCTGGCCATCGACAGTAATCAGCGCAGACCTGATCATCTTCCCGGGGAACAAAGCCATGCATGCACTGCGATAACGAGCCAGCTGTTGCTGGTAATCCGCGTGCTGCCATTCGAAAAGATTGCGCTTGTAGTCGAGTATCCACAACGTGTCACTGAACATGACCAGCCGGTCGATGCGCATTAACTCGCCCTCATGTACGAGTTCCATCTCGTTACGTGCGAACACATAAGCAGACGGATCAAAGAAAGCTTGCAGTGGCGGTGAGGCTAGTATGGTCATCGCCTGTTCACAGGCTACCGCTGCCTCGCCTTCGTCGCAGTGCAGCCAGCGCGCGACGACGCTTGCAGCCGGCACCACCAGCGGCCAGTCACTGCTATTGGTCAGTCTTTCCATCAGCGCATGCAGTCGCTTACCTTCCAGTGTGGCTTCGTTATCTTCACTTTGCGTGCGCGGCGCCGGCGGCAGCGGATCAGGCCGGAACAGGCTTAATGAAAATTCCTGCAAGTCAGCATCCTCGGCGCGCTCTGTGATGTTCGGCGTGAATAGTTCGACGCATGACAGCCGTTCATACCAGCTGTCTTTTTTAAGGCCGTCACTATCTTCCTTGCCGGCATGTACGCCGCTAACGATCAGTAACTGCTTCGCACGTGTCGCCGCGACATACAGTAGATTCCAGTTCTCCTGCATGCGGAACGCCTCCTCTTGCGCGAACAAGGTCTCGCGCGCCAGTCCGCGTTCAGCCATTTTTCCGAACACAGAAAAATGTGTGGGCACCGCTTCGTCCTGTGGCCATTCGCACAGCACGCCGGCCTTGTCCTTGCCGGCATCGCTGTGATTAGCGCCCAGGATCGCGACCACATCCGCCTCCAGCCCCTTCGCACCGTGAATCGTCATGATGCGTACTGCATCAAGTGCGGCATCGATATCGGCTTCACCCGGCGCATCCTGCTCACTGCCGCGCTGCTTACGCCGAACATGTTCAAGAAAACGCGCGATGCTCGGATACCTGCCGGCATCGAGCTCTAGCGAAAGCGCGACGAAGGCCTGCAGGTTACCGAGTACCTGCTCGCGTGTCTCCACCGGTGAGCTCACGGCGTAGCGCTGCAGTAGCTCACCTTCATGGATCACCCGATCGAGCAGGTCATGCACCGGCAAGTGATGCGAAGCCTGCAGCCATGTCCGCAATAGCCCTTGCAGACGAATCAGTGACACGGATGCGTTGCCGGCATCGATCAGAGACTGCAAGCATTGCCACCAGCTACCTTCGGCGGCATGCGACGCGAGCGCGATCAGGTCGCTGTCATCGCAGCCGCCGATCGGCGACTTCATCAGATGGGCCAGCGCCAGATCGTCGGCGGTCATGGTCATCCAGCGCAATAACGCGATGAGATCGCCCGCCTCCAGCGTATCAAGCAGACCACCGGCACGGCTGGATACAAATGGCACGCCAGCCGCACGCAAGCCGCGCTCATAGGATTGCAGGTGCGTGCGGCTTCGCACGAGAATCATCATATCGGACCAGCGCAGTGGCTGACCCGATATCCCAAATTCCGAGCGCGCCTGACGCAGCGCATGACCGACCAGCTCGGCTTCCTGCTGACGGCGCAGATCATCGGCCTCAACAGGCGACTCATTCAGCGGATCACGCAAGCTGAAGCCGGAGGCGACCGCCTCAGCGGCCGCATCGCCACGTACCAGCGGCAGCCGCCATACCGCGCCGGTATGCTCGGACAAGGTGCCCTGCGGGCTGTACAGATCATTGCCCTGCATCGCCTCGTTCAAGCTGCGGACGATCGCAGCCGCATTGCGACGCGTGACACTGGTGCGTAAATCCGCAGCCTGCTGCGCCTGCAGCAGGCTGCGCGCCGATGCAAAGACGCGCGGCTCCGCGCGCCGGAAGCGGTAAATCGATTGTTTGGGGTCGCCGACGATAAACACACTCGGACGCAGATCATCACCCTCATAGGCTTCCAGCCATGCGCGCACGATCTGCCATTGCAGCGGATTCGTATCCTGAAATTCATCAATCAGGATATGCCGGTAGCGCGCATCCATCCGCGCCTGCAGATACGCTGCGTGCTCGGGACTGGTCATCAGGCGCCACGCGTGCAGCTCGAGGTCGGCGAAGTCGAGCTTGCGCTGCTCGGACTTGATCGCGTTGTAATGCGCAATCACCGCTGCACCAATCGCGAACATGGATTCATTCAGGCGGCGCACCGTCATTTCGGCAGCACGCGCGCGCAGCCGGACCAACTCATCACACAGCGCCGGCCATTCATGCACGAAGTAATCAGCTTCATCAGCACCAAGCGCATCGAGCTGGGCCTTAGTCGGCTTCATCGAGCGCGGCTTACCATCCTTGGTCAGGAACGCCGCGCACAGCGCGTCAAAGCTGGTGATGCTCGCGCCGGCTGACAATGCAGTTTCAATGTCGACTGCGATTAATTGCTGCTTGTCGGTACCGACGCCGAGCGCGCACGCGACGCGTCCGATCCGCGTCGTCAGCGCCAAATCATCCCACAGCGACAGACGCGCATCACGCAAGCCATCCTCGCCGCACATCGCGCTTAGCTGCTGCATCGGATGCGCATGCGCACTGATGATCTCCCATTCAGCACGTTTGTCGAGAAACGCGTCGATCAGCTCCTTGCCGCTCCAGTCGCCGGCAATCTCATAGACGCTCATCAAGGCGTCGCGCAGCGCTGCATTGGCGGGATCATTCAGTGACTGCATGAAGCGCAACCATGCGGCGTCAGCGATCTCTGCCGTGCTTTCGTCGAGCATCATGCCGTGCGGCACGCCGGATGCGAGCGGCGCAATCTGCAGCAGCCGGATGAACCAGCTGTGAAAGGTATCCACCGACAGTCCGTGCGGGCTGGACAGCACCTCCGCATACAAGCCACGAGCCTTGTGAAGTTTTTGTGCGGCTTCTGCGGGTGTCAGTCCGCGCTCGGTCAGCTCGTCGATCAGCTTGTCGTCCTGCGGTTCCAGTGCCAGTTGCCGCAGCAGACGGATCAGCCGCTCACGCATCTCGTCGGCAGCCTTGCGCGTGAAGGTGATGGCCAGCAGTTCGGCGGGCTGCGCTCCGTCGAGCAGCAGGCGCAGCATGCGCGATACCAGCAGCCAGGTCTTGCCGCTGCCGGCGCAGGCTTCGACCATCACGGAGCGCGCGGGATCGCAGGCGATGCTGATGAAGCGACGAGCATCGACTGCCTGACCATCAGCGTACAGAGGTTCTGGCGCGGACATCACCAGGCTCCCTTGCGGCACAGGCCGCGCATGTCGCACCATTCGCAAGACTTGCCGACACCCGAGGCCGGCAACCTGGCGCCGTTGGCGATCGCGGACCAGTTGCCACGCAACTGAGCCGCCAGCGCGTCGCGCCATTCGGCCAGATCCTCAGCCGGTACGGCCTCGGTCTTGTCATCGTCGATGGCGACATACGCGGCCTTGGCCGGTGACGGATCGAGCAGCAGTGCGTAAAACGGCAGCTGATGATCTTCATGCCGATCAATACGCTTCTTCAGCTCCGTCTTTTTAGTGGTCTTGTAGTCGAGCACCAGCAATTCGCCATCGGCACCCAGATCCGCGCGATCCGGCTTGCCATGCAGCCGCACCGAACCGCCCTCCCACTCGATCCGGGTTTCGCGCCATGCCTCACCGAACGCGAACTGCCATCCCTGCTGTTCATGTTCGTTCGCCCAGGTCACATAGGCATCACGCTTCGCGATCCAGCGAGCCTGGTAGCTAATCGCCGCCGGATGCGTCGTGATGATGGCGTCGAATACCTCGTCGCTGATTGCGGCCATCAGCGCATGGCGCTCGTGAAACGGCGGACGCTGCTCGCGCACGCTGTGGTGATACCGGTTCAATATATCGTGCAGCCAGTTGCCGTAGTCGCGACGTTCCGGCAAGTCGACAATCTCGTCCGCTGCCGCCAGTGCCAGCATGCGCGACGCGAAGAACTGATAGGGGCACGCAAACAGACTGTTATAGCCACTGGCCGACAGGCTCGCCGGCAGCAAGCCGGGCGCTGACGGTTGCGGTGTCGTTGACGGCACCGGCGTAAACCGCTCGCTGCGAAGCGCCGGCTGCAGACGCGGCAGTGACCCAGCACCGGCGACCGCCAGCGTCAGTTCCAGTCTTTGTATCCATGGACTCGGCGCGACATCCTCGCCATCACGCCTGGCCTGCCAGCACAGCACCACTTCGGGACAGCTCATCAGCAGCGATGCGAATTCACGCAGCTGCTGTCGCTGCCGGCTTTCGCGGGTTTGCAGACCCAGTTCGCGACGCACTGCATTGGCGAAGAACAGCGCCTCGGCCGGCCGTGACGGCAAGTGCTCGCCATCAGCGCCGACCACGATCGCCGCATCGAAATCGCGCAGCGTGCTGCCATTCAGCGGCACCATCATCACGCGCAGGTCGTCGCGCGTCGCGCTGAATACGGTCTGCTCCATCTGCAAGTCCACCAGCGCGCGCCATTCGGGAAGCGTGAAGCGCTGATCAAGACGCTCGGCATCACGCGCCAGCCGGTTCAGCATCTCGGCCACCTGCGCGCCGGCCTTGTCCTCGGTAATGGCCTGCGTGCAGCCGAGCGCATCAAATACGCTGTGCGTCGCGTCCACCCACTCGGCCACAGTGCGGCCTGAACGGTAACGCTGCGCCTCGCGCGCAATGGCGGCGATCAGCTCCGTGGCCAGCGGCAAAGGGCCGACCGCGCACACCAGCGCCTCCCAACCGGTGCCCGGCGCCACCGTGACCAGCGCGGCCTGCATCGCGCTGCGTTGCGCGGCATCACTCAGCGCCGGATGCTGCAGGAAAGGCGACTTCAGAAAATCCAGCAGCCGCGCGACATCACCGCCGGAGCCGGCCAGCTCGATCCACGCATGCAGCACTGCCGCCGCGCGGGTGGTCGACAGCTTCCAGCCGGTTTCATCGGCAACCACCACCTGCGCGCGTTCCAGCAGTGCGCGCAGCCGTCGCGCGACCACGCGATCCTGCGGTATCACTGCAATCCGCTGCCGCCCCTGCGCGATCCAGTCGACGATGATTTGCGCGGCAGCCTGCGCCTGCTGCTCCATGCCGCCGGCTTCAAGCAGCGCCACACCAGAAGGAAGCGCAGGCGGCGGCGCGGCCGTTGGCAGGTCCGCAGCGTCGCCGGTCAGATCTGCCGTATCGGACTCCAGCAGCTCGGGCCAGCTGCGCGCGAACACCGCGGGTATGGCGGACGCCGTCCAGTCAATCCGAATTTGCTCGACCGGCTTTTGCTGCGACCATGACGCGAGGAATGCTTCTTCCAGCGCATCAGGCTCCCACGGCGAGCACCAGAACAACGGAAACGCCGCCGCCGACGCTGCGCGTTGCAGCGCCGCGTGCCGGGCGACACCGGGGTCGCGTGCGTCCCGCTCGACCTGCCACAGCTTCCACACCAGTTGCGCCTCGTCCGACAGCAATGCCGCGGCGCGCGGGGATAGCTGTGCGAGCGCCGCCTGCCAGCGATCCCCGACCACGTCAGGCTGCACCAATGCGGACGGCAGCAGTGCGGCCGTCAGCTCATCGGCGATCGCTATCAGGGTCTGCGCCAGCGGGATCAGGTCGGTATTACGACGCGCCGCGAACAGCTTCTTCAGCCACGGGGTCTCGCGCAGTGACGCATACAGCGCCATTAAGCGTTCGGTGGGATTGGCGGGCGGTTCGGCCGCAATGTCTGGCGACTGCTGCTCCAGCCAGGAGTCCAGGGTGCGGATCTGCGGCGGGATGAAACTGCCGCCCAACTCGGACGCCAGCCCGTTGCGCAGCAAGGCGATATGCGTGAAGGTGGGTACCAGCACCAAAGCAGAGGCCAGTCCGGACGGGCCGGTCCGATCAATCAGCAGCCGCGCCGCCTGCGGCCAAAAACCGGGACCGGGCGGGATGGTGTGTGCGGTATGGGGCATGCGAGGTTGGGTTGCGTAGCGCCGGGGTTATCGGCAGGCATTGTATGCGACTCCTCAAGCCCGGCCGCGGCCCGGCACACTTTCCCGAAAAATCGGTTATGATTCATTCAGAGTTCCCGCCGCGCCTCCTCCTGCAGCAAATCCCAAGACGATGATGAGCGCCACATCTCGATGTGCGCAGCAGGCGAAGCGCAAGCTGTTTTGCGACGCAATAACCAGCGGGCCGTTTTTCCCTCTTGCTGAGTACACCATGAGCGACCACATCAAACATATTTCCGATAATTCCTTCGAGGCCGACGTGCTGAAGTCCGACAAGCCCGTGCTGGTCGATTTCTGGGCAGAGTGGTGCGGTCCCTGCAAGATGATTGCGCCGATCCTCGAAGAAGTCGCGAAGGAATACGATGGCAAGATTCAGATCGCCAAGATGGATGTCGACGCGAATCAGGCCGTGCCGGCGAAGTTCGGCATCCGTGGCATCCCGACGCTGATCCTGTTCAAGAACGGCGTGCCGGCGGCACAGAAAGTCGGCGCACTGGCCAAGGGTCAGCTGACCTCCTTCATTGACAGCAATATCTGATGATGTTTACTGCGGCAGCACGCCCGTGCTGCCGCTTGTTTCCCTCCCAGCCAACGCAGTCCCCTCCCCCACCTTTTTTGCCCGTACTAACCACGGGATCTGACCATGCATCTTTCTGAACTCAAGGCACTTCATGTGTCTGCCCTGCTCGAGATGGCCATCAGCCTGGACATCGATAATGCTGCCCGCCTGCGCAAACAGGAACTGATGTTCGCGATTCTAAAAAAACGCGCGAAATCCGGCGAACAGATTTTCGGTGACGGCGTGCTAGAAGTGCTGCCGGACGGCTTCGGCTTCCTGCGCTCGCCGGATGCGAGCTACATGGCGTCGACCGACGATATTTATATTTCGCCGTCGCAGATTCGCCGCTTCAACCTGCACACCGGCGACTCGATCGAAGGCGAAGTGCGTACCCCGAAAGATGGCGAGCGCTATTTTGCGCTGGTCAAGGTGGACAAGGTCAACGGCGAGCCGCCGGAGGCGTCGAAGCACAAGATCCTGTTCGAGAACCTGACGCCGCTGCACCCGAACCAGCCACTGCTGCTGGAACGCGAGATGCGCGGCGAAGAAAATATTACCGGCCGCATCATCGACATGATCGCGCCGATCGGCAAGGGTCAACGTGGCCTGCTGGTCGCGTCGCCAAAGTCCGGCAAGTCGGTGATGCTGCAGCATCTCGCGCATGCGATTACGGCGAATCACCCGGACATCACGCTGATCGTGCTGCTGATTGATGAGCGTCCTGAAGAAGTGACCGAAATGCAGCGCTCGGTGCGCGGCGAAGTCGTCGCATCGACCTTCGATGAACCGGCGACGCGCCACGTACAGGTCGCCGAGATGGTGCTTGAAAAAGCGAAGCGCCTGGTCGAGATGAAGAAAGACGTGGTGATCCTGCTGGACTCCATCACACGACTCGCACGCGCTTACAACACCGTGATACCGGCTTCAGGCAAGGTGCTGACCGGCGGTGTTGATGCGAATGCGCTGCAGCGCCCGAAGCGTTTCTTCGGCGCCGCGCGGAACATCGAAGAAGGCGGTTCGCTGACCATCATCGCGACCGCGCTGATCGAGACCGGCAGCCGCATGGACGATGTGATCTACGAGGAATTCAAAGGCACCGGCAATATGGAAGTGCACCTGGAGCGCCGTCTGGCCGAGAAGCGCGTGTACCCGGCGATCAACCTGAATAAGTCAGGCACCCGTCGCGAGGAACTGCTGATCAAGGCGGATGTGCTGCAGAAGATCTGGATCCTGCGCAAGCTGCTCTACGGCATGGACGAGATCGAGGCGATGGAATTCATTCTTGACAAGATGAAGGCGACGAAGACCAACGCGGAATTCTTCGACCTGATGCGGCGCGGCGGATCCTGATCGCCTGCGCCACATCTCAGGGACCCGGCGGCAGTCTTGCAAAGATTGCCCAAGTCCCTGATTCTATTTATAATCCGCGGTTCCCATAACCGGGCAAGTGACCGTCAACCGGGTCAAGAGGCAGTACGGACCGACGAAGTGACGATTGGCTACCCAACGATAGCGAGACTGAAATGAAAGAAGGCATCCACCCGGATTACCGCGAAGTTGTCGTGCACGATCTGTCGTGCGACTTCAAGTTTGTCACCCGTTCGACCATCCAGACGCGTGAGAGCATCAACTTCGAAGGCAAAGACTACCCGCTGGTGAAGATCGAAGTATCGTCCGAATCGCACCCGTTCTACACGGGCAAGCACAAGATCGTCGATACCGCTGGTCGCGTTGACAAATTCCGCCAGAAGTTCGGCAAGGTCGGTTCCAAGACCCAGGCTGCGGGCGACTGAGCACGTTCCCCGCTCCGCCAGAAATGCCGCCTCGCGCGGCATTTTTGTTATGTTTGCTGCAAAATACCCGCGTCCCTGAACTCACCCACCTGACCTTCCCCGGATGAAGCCCGTACGACTGCCCGCCTCCGCCACGCTCGCCCTGCCGCGCTGGTGGCTGGCTGCGCTGTGCGTGATGTACATCCTGCCGGGCATCATCCGCCGCGATCCGTGGAAAGCGGATGATGCGGCCGGGTTCGGCATCATGTGGACGATGGCGCACGGGTCGCTGGCGGACTGGCTGGCACCGAATATTGCCGGTATGCCGATGCCCGGCGAAGCGCCTCTGGCCTTCTGGATCGGCGCACTACTGATCCGTCTGTTTGGCTGGCTGACCGGCGACGCGCTGGCGGCGCGCCTGTCCATCCTCGTCTTCTTCGCGATCGGCGCCATTGCCGTCTGGCGTACCGCGTTCGTGCTCGGCCGTCGTACCGAAGCTCAGCCCCTGAAGCTCGCATTCGGCGGACAACCGGCCGCCATCGACTACGGCCGCACGCTGGCCGATGGCGCGCTGCTGATCTATCTTGCGTCACTCGGCCTGCTGCTGCGCAGTCATGAGACTGCCGCACCCGCGCTGCATGTGTCACTGGTCGCTGCGGTGCTGTATGGAGCGGCCTGCCTGTTCGACCGGCCGGCACGACGCACCGCAGCCGGGCTAGGTTTGTCGACCGCGTTGCTCGCATTGACCAGCGGTGTCGTCACGCCGCTACTGATGATGTTTGCAGTCGTTGCAACGGCAGCGCTGCGCTACCGTCAGGGACTCGGTAAGCTGCTGAGCGTCACGCTGCCGGTCGCGATCCTGTTACCGCTGGTGTTCGTGATCGTCCGACAGATGGTGATACCGGAAGCAACGACAAGCTGGATGTTTGATGATCTGGCGAATCTCCGTCTGCCGACCACTGTCAGTGCCAGCGGCACGCTGAAGACTCTGGTCTGGTTCCTGTGGCCTGCGTGGCCCATCGCCGTCTGGGCCGTCTACGCGTGGCGCTCGCAACTGACACTGCACGTCCTGCTGCCGGCGTCGGTCATCGTGCTGCTGGCATCACCGCTGGTGTTTGCCGCTGCACGAAACGACTATCAACTGCTGGCGCTGCTGCCACCGCTGGCTCTGCTGGCGACCTTCGGCTTGCCGACATTAAAGCGCGGCGCGATCAATGCGATTGACTGGTTCTCGGTGATGAGCCTGTCTGCGCTGGCCGGTTTCATCTGGCTGGGCTGGATCGCGAAGCAAACCGGCTGGCCGGCCGGACTCGCGAAAAGCGCGTTTCGCTACGCGCCCGGCTTTCAGCCCGAGTTCAACACCTTCGCCTTGCTGGTGGCCTTGCTGGCGACTGCCGGCTGGCTGCTGCTATTGCACTGGCGACTGGGCCGGCGTCCTCCGGTGTTGTGGCGCGCGGTGGTGTTATCGACCGGCGGCCTCGTGCTTTGCTGGGCACTGCTGATGACGCTGTGGCTGCCCTGGCTGAACTACAGCCAGACCTATGCGCCGGTTGCCAAACAACTGGGCGCCAGCCTGCCAGACCGCTATCGCTGCGTCGACACCGAGGGCGTTGGTCCGGCGCAGCGTGCATCGTTTGCATTCCTCGGCGACGTGAAATTTGCGCACCCGGGGGACGGCCCCTGCGACTACCTGCTGGTGCAGGATGGCGGCCTGAACAAGAAAGGCGCGCAAATCAAAAAAGTCGATGGCGGGCTCACCTTGCTGTGGCAGGGCCGCCGCGCCGCTGACCGGCACGAGTTGTTCCGCCTGTTCCGTCGTCATTCAAAATGAATCTGCGCGACGACGCACGCGCTGCCTCCTCGTTCACCTCGCGGGTCGCCACTCTGGCCTGGCCCATTCTGGTCGGGCAACTGGCGGTGATCATGCATGGCGTGGCAGACACGGTGATGACCGCGCGCTACTCTGCCACCGATCTGGCCTCACTCGGTCTCGGCGCATCCGTCTATGTGAGTATTTTCGTCGGCCTGTCCGGCGTGATGCAGGCGCTGTCACCCATCATCGGTCAGCTGTACGGCGCAAAAAAGTTCGCGGCCATCGGCGACGAAGTGCGGCAGGGCGTGTGGCTGGCGATCTTCCTGTCCGTCATTGGCAGCACCTTGCTGTTATATCCGGACTTCCTGCTCGACATTGCTGAGGCACCGCCCGAACTCGAGATCAGGGTGCGCGAATATCTCGCGCTGCTGGCGCCGGCGCTGCCGGCGACACTGGGTTTTCGCATCTATGCGTCACTGAACAACGCGACCTCGCGGCCGCGCATGGTGATGGCGATACAGGTGCTGTCCATACTGCTGCTGAAACTGCCGCTGAATGCACTATTCATCTTCGGTGGCTTTGGTCTGCCGGCACTCGGCGCACCGGGTGCGGCGATCGCGACCGGGATTACGGCCTGGCTGGTGCTGCTGGCAGGCTGGTTCATCGTGCGACGCGACACGTCCTATCGTGCGTTTGGCATCATGGGTCACGGCCTCGGTAAGCCTTCATGGCCGGCGCAGGCGGCATTGCTGAAGCTTGGCGTACCGATGGGATTGTCTTATCTGATCGAGGTGACCGCGTTTACCTTCATGGCCTTGTTCATTGCAAGATTAGGCAGTAATAGCCTGGCTGCGCATCAGGTCACCAGCAACTTCGGTACGGTGCTCTACATGCTGCCGCTGTCAATCGCGAATGCGACCGGCACGCTGGTCGCGCAGGAGATTGGCGCCGGACGTCTGGTCGCCGCTCGTCATGCCGGCAACGCCGGCGTCCGGCTCGGTGTCGCACTGGCGGTGGCCATGGGCGGCTTGGTATGGCTGACGCGCGAATGGATCATCGCGCTGTATACGCCCGACCCGCGCGTTGCGGCGGCCGCCATGCCACTGTTCTTTTTCATCGCCTTCTATCAGCTGTTCGATGCGATGCAGGTGGGCACCGCGTTCGTGCTTCGCGCCTACAAGGTCGCAGCGGTGCCGACGGTCATGTACGCGGTGGCGCTGTGGGGTATGGGTCTCGGTGGTGGCTATCTGCTTGGCTTCGATGTGCTGGGTGGTACACCGATATTCCTGCAAGGTGCGGCCGGGTTCTGGCTGGGTAATAGTGTCAGTCTCGGCCTGGTCGCCGCAGCGCTGATCTGGTATCTACGATACGTGCAGCGCATTCGCGAGAGCGAACAGCCCTAACGCCTGTTTCGGGATGGGGGTCGGGTACCGGATCTTCCTGCGGCACGGGTTGCGGCACCTCTTCTTCGAAGGGCTCATCATCCGGCAGCGGGACTGGTGCGCGATGCATCTGAGTTCCCGGATTCAGCTACGACGATACGGTTCGCCACGCCGGCTGATCCGGCGCTCGGTCGGATGCGAGAACGCGCGGAACTCCATGTTCACCACACCGATCGCACCCGGCGGGCCGGAGACAAAATCAAATCCGCTTTTCACCGGGAACATCATGTTGTCCAGCAAGACCACATCCGTACGACAAGTCGGATTCGGATTGCCGAGGTGATGACGCATCTCATGCCAGACGCTGTCGGTGATCCAGCCTTCAAGATACAGCTGATTCGGATAAGCTGTATGGTCCGCATCGAGATAGGCCTTCTGCCCGTGAGCAACGGTCAGATAGGACGGTGGCTGCTGAGCGACAAATAGGTTCACCCAGCCATCGCCGACCGCGTGCGTGATTGCTTCCGGATAACCGGGATAACTCAGCTCGAGCGCCCATTGACAGGCAAGATCAAGCCGCTTCTCCAGCGCCTCGTTACCGGATAACGGTGATCCGTCGATTACGGTGTACTGCAGGCTCGTGACCCGCGCCTGCAGCGTCGGCTCCATGGGGCGGATCTCGTCGAGGTTTTCATGCAGGTTCCAGAACAGCCATTTGCAGCGCTCTGCGTCTGACATCTCACTCAACTCGGCCACCGGTCTTCGTCCCGTGGCTTCGAGTAGTTGCAGCAGCTCACGCCGCTGCCGTTCGTGCAAACTGATTTCAGAAGAAAGTGGTGAGGACTGCGGGTATGCAGGCTGCATGGTCGCTCCGGAGTTTTTCATAGCGACCTTGCCTGTTACAGGCATGGCCACAGGCAATGACTCCGGATTGGACTGGCAGAGGCGCGGATAAATCCCGCAGGTCAGAACATAGGTGGTGAGTGGAGTGCAACGATATCTACCACTTACTCATCACCCGTGCGAGCGCTCGAATTCCTTCATATAAGCCACCAGCGCCTGCACACCCTCTATCGGCATCGCGTTATAGATCGATGCACGCATGCCGCCGACCACACGATGCCCCTTCAGCTGCAGCAGGCCGTTGTCCTGCGCACCCTTCAGGAAAGCCTCATTCAGACTTTCGTCATGCAGGAAGAAAGGCACGTTCATCCGCGAGCGACAGGCCTGATCAACCGGGCTTGAATAAAATTCTGTGCTATCAAGGCAGTCATACAGCAGCGTCGCCTTCGCGATATTCTGCTGCTCGATCGCGGCCAGACCACCCTGCGCCAGCAACCACTCGAACACCAGACCCGCGATGTAGATGCCATAGGTCGGTGGCGTATTCAGCATGGAATCAGCGGCCGCCTGTTCTTTCCAGTGGAATACCGAGGGCGTGATCGCTAATGCGCGGTCCAGTAAATCATCGCGAACGATCGCGAAGGTGAGGCCGGCCGGACCGATGTTCTTTTGCGCGCCGCCATAGATCACGCCGTAGCGCGATACATCGATCGGCCGCGACAAAATATGCGAAGACATGTCGGCGACCAGCGGTATATCGTCCGTATCCGGCACCCAGAAATATTCGACACCGCCGATGGTCTCATTGGTGCAGATATGCAGATAAGCCGCGTCCGGATCCGGCGTCCAGTCGGCCTGCGGCGGCACATAGCTGAATTTCCTGTCTTCCGACGACGCGATCACGTTCGCCCGGCAGTACTTGCGCGCTTCCTGTATGGATTTTTTGGACCACTCACCGGTATTCACATAATCGGCCGAGGTCTTGGTGCCGAGCAGATTCATCGGTATCAGCGCATTCATCGCCAGCGCCCCACCCTGCAAAAATAGCAACCGGTAATTCGACGGGATATTCAGCAGCGTACGGAAATCCGCCTCGGCCTTGGTTGCGATGCTGATGAATTCTTTACCGCGATGACTCATCTCCATCACCGACATGCCACTGCCGCGCCAGTCAAGCATCTCGTCAGCAGCACGCTGCAATACCGGTTCGGGCAAGACCGCTGGGCCGGCGCTGAAATTGAAGACTCGCATGGGATTCTGGTTCTGGTGGATAGGGAAATCAGTCAGGCATGACAGAGCAGAATTATAGGGCAAAGCCCCTGCCCTATCCGGAGAGGAAATAGCCATCAGCTACAATCGCCACACCCTGAACAAGGGCCAAAACAATCAACCGAGGAACATTCATGGAAACCGTCGTCAGCGCGACCCTGCCGTCACACTCCGACGACGCGATCTACCGCCGGGTCACCTGGCGGCTGATGCCGATACTGCTGCTCTGTTACATCGTCGCTTACCTGGACCGCGTGAATGTGGGTTTCGCGAAGCTGCAAATGATGGAGCAGCTCGGCTTCTCCGACACCGTCTATGGCCTCGGGGCCGGCATGTTCTTCATCGGCTATTTCATTTTTGAAGTACCGAGCAATCTCATTCTTCACAAGATGGGCGCACGGGTCTGGATCGGCCGCATCATGATCACCTGGGGCCTGCTGTCGTCGGCAATGATGTTCGTCAGTTCGCCAACGATGTTTTATGTGATGCGCTTTTTCCTCGGCGCCGCCGAGGCCGGCTTCTTCCCCGGCATCATTCTTTACCTCACCTATTGGTATCCATCCCACCGGCGCGGGCGCATCACCTCACTGTTCATGACTGGCGTCGCCGGTGCCGGCGTGATCGGTGGCCCCTTGTCGGGTGCGATCATGAAATACGCGGATGGTGCGATGGGCTGGCAAGGCTGGCAGTGGATGTTTCTGCTCGAAGGCTTGCCTTCAGTTGCCTTAGGAATCGTCGTGATCCTGATGCTGGACGACCGGATCAGCGATGCCAAGTGGCTATCCGAAGAAGAACGTCAGCGACTGGCTGCGAACATCGCCGCCGATGCGCAACACAAGGAAGAGGAATCGATCGTGCGCGTGATGCGATCAGGCCGCGTGTGGCTATGCGCTGCGATCTATTTTAGCTATGTGATGGGCCTGTACGGCATGTCCTTTTATCTGCCGACCATCATCAAAGCGATGGGCTACACCGATACCTTCGAGATCGGCCTGATCTCGATGATTCCGTATGGCGTCGCCGTCATCGTGATGCTGCTGGTGGCGAAGAGCGCAGACCGATTACGCGAGCGTCGCTGGCATGTGGCGATCCCTGGTCTGCTCGGTGGTCTGGGGCTGGCGCTGGCCGTCATCCTGTCGAATAATGCGCCGCTCGCGATCGCGGCACTAACACTCGGCCTTTCCGGCATCCTGACCACCTTGCCGCTGTTCTGGAGTCTGCCAACGGCCTTCCTCGCCGGCACCGGCGCGGCCGCTGGCATTGCGCTGATCAATTCGCTGGGCAACCTCGCCGGCTTCGCCAGTCCCTATGCCGTGGGCTGGCTGAAGGATGCGACGGGTTCAACGGATTCCGGTGTCTATCTATTGGCGGCTGCGATGGTGATAGGGGCTTTGCTAACGCTATCGGTGCCAAAGCGTCTGGTGAACAGGTAGTTCAAGCCTGCCTCGGGCCAAAGTGTTCGGTAGTGCAGCAGGTCAGGGATGCTCCGAACACCGAGTCAGAGCTCCAATTTGGCAGAGACAAACAAGCTTGCCGACGGTTCTGCTTTGAGGATCAACTTCGGTAGCATGAATACGCAGCGGCGATTCTTAAGTTGTTCGCGGATGTTCTTCAAATGGTCCGATCCTACGATCAAATAATTGATACCCGTTTCGGTCAATTGATCGAGCAAGACTCTGACGATATGCGCATCGCGCTCAGGACGAAGTCGCTCGCCTTCCTTAGTCAAGTGCACATCGGCTTCACGAGCGACAGCATCTAACGCTTGGTAGCCGGAAATCGCGTGTAAAGGCAGTTTTTGAGAGTGCCGCTTCATGAATTCGGTATAGGCGAAAGCATTTTGCGCCGTCAAGGGCTCCTGCGCAGAAGGAACGTGCTTCCTGAGATAAGCAACGCAATCAAGTAGCTTTTGATTTGCTGTATCCGCCAACTCCCTCAATTTCCAGAAAGCAGCACAATGCTTTTCCAGTAATCGGCAGTCGCCAGACTCCATCATGTATTTCTCGATCCGTTCTTTACAGACCAGGTCAATTCCACCCTCCATGAAAAATCGATCCCCGCGAGTGCGGCGAAATCCGTACATCAATTTTTTTACGAGCGCCGCTATTGTCGGGTCATAGTGATGCTCCCCAATGACAATGATCATGCCCTTCATAGTCAGGTCATTTTCAGCGGAAGGACTCAGCCAGATTTCAAAATCTTTTGCGTGTTTTTTCAGGAATTCTTCGACAGACAATCTTTCTTTTGCCGACGATTTTTCACTGCCTAACACCGTAGCGCCGGCGCCCGGCGGACCGAATAGCAGCCAATTTTTATCGCCTGTCAGGCTTGGAAAATTATTTCCCTGAGTCGAACTCTTCTTATTACGCGTTATTAACTTCGGGGTTTCGTACGCTTCGGCCGACTCCAGTTGGGGATGCTCGGGCCACTCAATGGCTAGCCTGCGCTTAAGTTCTGATAATGAGAGCTTCCGCTGCTCGCGACGCTCTCGCATTGCCGCCAGATTCGGTTGATCTGGCAAAGATGACCTTTCAATGCTGCGCATGACGGGCAGCTGGGTCAATAAGTGCAAAAGGTAAAGCAGTGAAACGGCCGATGGATCACCAATCGGCGTAGGTGCTCTGGACTGGACAGATGAGATTGTTGAATTCATGTGCATGACAGGCTCCGGAAGAATTACTCAGCCTGCGTCACACACAACCAACGGCAGTTCCTCACTACGTGCAAGCTCAGTACCCGAATCCGGATACCACCCGATTTTTTTATGCCTGATCGATGGCCCTCGCCGACCCCGCCTCTTCACGTAAGATGAATTTCTGAATCTTGCCGGTCGAGGTCTTCGGCAACTCCTTAAATACGACGATCTTCGGCACCTTGAAGCCGGCCAGCAGTTTCTTACAGTGCGCGATGACTTCGTCCTTCGTTAGCTCCACGCCCTTGCGCGTTTCAATGAATGCACAAGGTACCTCGCCCCACTTCGGGTCCGGTGCGGCGACCACCGCGACCGCGACCACGGCCGGATGCTGGTACAGCGCATCCTCGATCTCGATACTGGAGATATTCTCGCCGCCGGAAATAATGATGTCCTTGCTGCGATCCTTGATGCGCACATAGCCATCGGGATTCATCACCGCGAGGTCGCCGGTGTGGAACCAGCCACTCCGAAATGATTCTTCGGTCGCTTGCGGATTCTTCAGATAACCCTTCATGCAGATGTTCCCGCGGAACATGATCTCGCCGAGCGTCGAGCCATCGGCCGGTACTGGCTGCATGGTCTCGGGATCCATCACCGCTACTGCCTTCTGCAAGTGATAACGCACGCCCTGCCGCGCATTCAGTTGCGCCTGCTCACCGAGCGACAGAGCTGCCCAGTCTTCCTGCTTTGCACACACGGTCGCGGGGCCATATACCTCGGTCAGTCCGTATACATGGGTGATGTCGAAACTCATCTCAGCCATCTGCGCCAGCATCGCCGATGAGGGTGGGGCAGCGGCGACCATCGTCGACACCTGATGATGGATATCCTTACGCCACTCAGCCGGCGCATTTGCCAACGCGCTCTGCACGATGGGCGCGCCGCAGTAATGCGTGACTTTCTCTTTCGCGATCAGCGCTAGTACCTGCTGCGGATCGAACTTGCGCAAACAAACATTCACGCCAGCACGCGCGGCGATCGTCCATGGGAAGCACCAGCCATTGCAGTGAAACATCGGTAGCGTCCACAAATAGACCGCGTGCTTGGGCATATCCCATTCGAGGATGTTCGATATCGCATTCAGGCTCGCGCCGCGATGATGGTAGACCACGCCCTTCGGATCTCCGGTGGTACCCGACGTATAGTTCAGCGAGATGGCATCCCATTCATCGGCCGGCGGCTGCCACGCGAATTCAGGATCACCCTCGCTCATTAACACTTCATAGTCTGTCCATCCGGCCGGCACTGCAGGCAGATCGGCTTGCGCGTCATGCACACCAATCACGATCAGATCAGGAAACGAAGCGCGCATGCCTTCGACCAGTGACAGATACTCAGTGTCGGCAATCAGCGCTTTCGCCTCGCCATGACGCAGCATGTAGGACAGGGATGCCAAATCGAGTCGCGTGTTGAGCGTATTCAGTACCGCGCCGGCCATCGGGATGCCGAAATGGCACTCGACCATCTCCGGCGTATTCGGTAGCAGCACGGCAACCGTATCGTTCTTGCCGATACCGCGCTTCGCAAGCGCGCTGGCCAGCCGGCGTGTGCGCGCATAGGTATCGCGCCAGTTTCGTCGCGTGCTGCCGTAGACAATCGCCAACCGCTCGCCATAGACCTCGGCGGTGCGCGCAATGAAATCCAGCGGCGTCAGCGGCGCGTAGTTCACGTCGCGGCGCTCGAGTCCGGTGCTGAAATCGGTCATGAATGTCTCCGTTGCAGGATGCGCATTCGGGCGGATTCCCGGTGATGAGGCTGTCCCTGCTTTCAATCAAGCGCTGATTTTATGCGGCTGGCCGGCGGTTGGGCTGAGTTTTGTGCCGGCTTAATGCAGCTCAATGCGGATGACTATTCCGCGCGCAAACCATCGCTCAAGTACCCTGCCCCCCTGACGGTTCGCCGATCCCATAGTCAAAAAACGTATTTGGAAGTACAAACATATTCGTTCCCTCGCAGATTCTGAGCCCATAAGCTTGGCCCACTTGAATTGATAAGGAGTGGGAATCATGGTGTCAAAGACAATCCGCACACTGCTGCCGCTGTTGGCGGCGCTAACCTTGACGCTGCCGCTACAGGCAGCAGAGTTGAGCATACTGAATGTGTCCTACGATCCGACCCGCGAGTTGTATCAGGACTTCAATAAGGCCTTTACCGAGCACTGGAAAACTACCGGCGGCGACAGTCTGAAAATCAAGCAGTCGCATGGCGGCTCCGGCAAGCAGGCGCGCGCCGTGATCGATGGTCTGGCAGCGGATGTCGTCACGCTGGCGCTGGCGTATGACATCGATGAGATCGCGCAGCGTGGCCTGATTGCGAAAGACTGGCAGAAGCGCCTGCCGAACAACAGTGCGCCCTATAGCTCGACCATTGTGCTGCTGGTCCGTAAGGGTAATCCGAAAGGTATCAAGGACTGGAACGATCTGGCAAAACCGGGCATATCCGTCATTACGCCTAACCCGAAGACCTCGGGTGGCGCGCGCTGGAATCATCTGGCGGCGTGGGGCTACGCGCTGAAGCAGCCGGGCGGCAACGACAAAACCGCGCAGGAATTCCTCGCGAAGATCTACAAGAACGTGCCGGTGCTGGACTCCGGTGCGCGCGGGGCAACCACGACCTTTGTCGAGCGCGGCATCGGCGATGTACTGATCACCTGGGAAAACGAGGCACTGCTGGCGATCAAGGAACTCGGTCCGGACAAGGTGGAGATCGTCATCCCCTCACTCAGCATTCTGGCGGAACCGCCGGTGGCACTGGTCGATAAGGTCGCGGACAGACGCGGCACCCGCAAGATCGCCGAGGCTTATCTGAACTATCTATACAGCGACGAGGGCCAGCAGATCGCCGCGCAGAACTACTATCGTCCGACGAGCGAAAAAATCGCGAAAAAGTACGCGTCGCAGTTCCCGAAGCTGAAGCTGCTGACCATCGATGACGTCGGTGGCGGCTGGACGAAGGCGCAGAAGACGCACTTCGCCGATGGCGGCATCTTCGACCAGATCTATCAGGCCAAATAAGACGCTTTGCGTCGGCCCGCAGGTCGACGCTTCCTGCCTACCCAAAACGAAAGGAATACCCCATGAACCCGGGACTGAAAACCCCGGGCAGGCCCCACTCACGCCTGCTCATTGCCAGCATCATCACCAGCACCATCACTCTTGGCTTCCCCGCGCGGGCAGACGACAAGGCCGACATCGACAAGCTGAAGGCGCAAATCCAGGAACTGGATCAGAAACTACGCATACTGGATCGCAAGCAGGAAATCGCGACTGAAGACGCGGCCGCAAAACAGAAAAGTGCGCCGGTACTCAATGCCGGCAACAAGGGTTTCGGCTTCAAGTCAGCAGACGGACAGTTTGAGTACAAATTGCGCGGACTCGTGCATCTGGATTATCGCCACTTTGACGGAACGGCCTTCCCTAGCGCGGTCGACGGCTTTACCGCACGCCGTATCCGGCCGACCTTTGAAGGCACGGTATTCGGAAAATATGGTTTCCGCTTCACACCGGAATTCGGCGAAAACAAATCTGCGGTCGTGGATGCGTATCTGGATATGAAACTGGATCCGGCTTATCAAATCCGAATCGGAAAATTCAAGCCGTTCGTCGGTCTTGAACGTTTGCAGTCAGGCTCAGACATCAAGTTTATTGAGCGCGGCTATGTCAGCAATAACCTGCTTCCGAACCGCGACCTGGGTGTGTCCTTGTTTGGCGATGTGCTCGACAAGCGACTGAGCTATGCAGTAGGTGTATTCAACGGTGTCATTGATGGCGGCGAGACGACGACAACGCAGGATGTCAGCAATGGCAAGGAGTTCACCGGCCGTGTATTCGGAACCCCCTTCATCAATGATGACGGTCCGCTGCGCGGTCTGGGCTTCGGTATCGCCGGCACCACCGGCGATTGGAAAGGCGGCAGCGCTGCGTCGGGCCTGCCGGACTACAAGACCGCTGGTCAGGCGAATAAATTTTTCAGCTATAAGGCCAACACCTACGCGAACGGAAGCCACACGCGCTGGTCGCCGCAAGCGAGCTACTCCAACGGCCCGCTTGGCGTGATCTATGAGTACGCACAGGTCTCGCAGCCCCTGATCAACGTCGCCGACACCGCCAGCGTCACTAACAGCGCTTGGCAGATCGCTGCTTCCTGGCTGCTGACCGGAGAGGAGGCTTCGTTCAAAGGCGTCAAACCCTATAGTCCGTTCAGCCCGGGCACCGATGGTGGCTGGGGGGCTTTCGAATTGCTCGCGCGGTATCAGGAGAACGCTATCGATTCGACGCTGCCGAACGCCTTCCGTCCGACCAGCTATGCACTCAAGGCGAAGTCAAGCGCTGTCGGTCTGAACTGGTATCTGAACGAAGCATCGCGACTGGCGCTGAACTATGAACTCACCCGGCTCGAGGGCGGCACGCTGGACGGCAACACCGAGCATTTCCTCGTAGCGCGCTATCAGCTCGCCTTCTGATCCGGTCTGCCGCCGTCCTCTTCCGCTCTCCGCTTCGCCATCCGTCGGCCCATGGCCCGCCGGATGGCTTCTTTATTTGGAATTCTTCTAAAGAAATGCCGAAAAATTCGTTCGCTTCATAAGTGCCCCCATCAATAATCCGTCCTCCTTCGCTGAACTAGTCACCAACGCCGATGAGTGCCGCCGCTTTTCCTTTCTCCGCCAGACACAGCAGCCAGCGGGTGTTGCCAGGTTTCAGACTGTCGCTCGGCTTCACGGTGCTCTACCTGTCGCTGGTGGTGCTAATTCCGCTGTCCGCGCTGGTGATCAACACCTTCAGTATGGGGTGGGACACATTCTGGACGACGGTCAGTTCGCCGCGCGTGCTCGCTTCCTACCGACTCAGCTTCGGTGCTGCGCTCGCAGCAGCAGCGGTCAATGCAGTGTTCGGCACCATCCTCGCGTGGGTGCTGGTCCGCTATGAATTCCCGTTCAAAAAACTGCTCGACGCGCTGGTCGATCTGCCGTTCGCGCTACCGACCGCTGTCGCGGGCATCGCACTGACCGCGCTTTACTCGGGCAAGGGTTGGATCGGTCAGTTTGTCGAACCCTACGGTATGAAGATCGCGTTCACGCCGATCGGTGTCGCGATCGCGCTGGTGTTCATCGGTCTACCGTTTGTGGTGCGCACCGTGCAGCCAGTGCTGGAAGAGGCCGAGCGTGAACTCGAAGAAGCGGCGGCCAGCCTCGGCGCATCGCGACTGCAGACTTTCGGTCGGGTGATTTTTCCGGCCATCCTGCCAGCGACCCTGACCGGCTTTGCGCTGGCCTTCGCGCGCGCGCTGGGGGAGTACGGCTCGGTGATTTTTATCGCCGGGAACATGCCGATGGTGTCCGAAATCACGCCGCTACTAATCATCACCAAGCTTGAGCAGTATGACTATGCGGGTGCCACTGCGATTGCAGTGGTGATGCTGTCAGCTTCCTTCATGATGCTGCTCGCAATTAATCTGCTGCAGGCATGGATGCGCAAGCGCAGTAGCAAGGAGGCGCGATGAATACCCCACCTCCTTCTCTAGCGCAGCCATTGGCAGCCCGTATCGAGCCACCCTATGTGCCGGCCGCGACCTCCGAGCCGGTCTGGGTACGCGCGCTACTGATCGGTACGGCACTCGCATTCGCTTTCCTGTTTCTGCTGGTGCCGCTGGCTGTCGCATTCAGCGAGGCGCTGAAGAAAGGCTGGGAAGTCTATTTGTCAGCGGTGGTCGAGGAGGATGCCTTGCATGCGATCCGACTGACGCTGACCATCGCCGCGATTGCCGTACCGGCGAATCTGGTGTTTGGTTTGGCCGCGTCATGGGCAATTGCGAAATTCGAGTTTCGCGGCAAGAGCTTGTTGCTAACTCTGATCGATCTGCCCTTCTCAGTATCGCCGGTGATCTCCGGTCTGATCTATGTGCTGCTGTTCGGTGCTCATGGCTGGTTTGGTGCGTGGCTGATGGAGCACGATATCCAGATACTGTTCGCGGTGCCGGGCATGGTGCTGGCGACTATTTTTGTGACCTTTCCTTTTGTTGCGCGCGAGCTGATTCCGCTGATGCAATCGCAGGGTACCGAGGAAGAAGAAGCGGCGCTGGTGCTGGGCGCTTCTGGCTGGCGCACTTTCTGGCACGTGACCTTGCCGAATATTCGCTGGGGCCTGCTGTATGGCGTGATCCTTTGTAACGCGCGCGCTATGGGCGAGTTCGGCGCAGTGTCGGTCGTCTCCGGCCACATTCGCGGTGAAACCAACACGATGCCGTTGCAGGTTGAAATTCTTTACAACGAGTACAACTTCGCGGCCGCATTTGCGGTGGCCTCGCTGCTGGCGCTGCTGGCACTGGTCACGCTGGCGCTGAAGTCTTTCATTGAATGGCGCGTGCGGCATGAAACCGACAGCGCCCGCGAGGAGATGCATCATGAGCATTGAAGTCAACAACATCGGCAAGCGCTTTGGCGACTTTGTCGCACTGGATAATGTTTCACTGAACTTTCCAACCGGTGAACTGACCGCGCTACTCGGTCCTTCCGGCTGCGGCAAGACCACGCTGCTGCGCGTGATTGCTGGTCTGGAGCAGCCGGATCAGGGTCAGGTGATCCTCGATGGTGAAGATGCCTCAGTACGACATGTACGCGAACGTCAGGTCGGCTTTGTGTTTCAGCACTATGCGCTGTTCAAGCATATGAGCGTGTTCGAGAACATCGCGTTTGGTCTGCGCGTGAAACCGCGTCATTTGCGTCCGTCAGAAAAACAGATACACGAAAAAGTGATGCAGCTGTTGTCGCTGGTTCAGCTCGACTGGCTGGCCGACCGCTATCCGTCGCAGCTCTCCGGCGGCCAGCGTCAGCGTATTGCGCTGGCGCGCGCGCTGGCCGTGGAGCCTCGGGTGCTGCTGCTTGATGAGCCTTTCGGTGCGCTGGATGCGAAGGTGCGCAAAGAGTTGCGGCGCTGGCTACGCCGGCTGCATGACGAACTTCATGTAACCAGTATCTTTGTTACGCATGACCAGGAAGAAGCGCTCGAAGTCGCTGATCGCGTCGTACTGATGAATCGCGGCAAAGTCGAGCAGATCGGCGCACCTGATGATGTCTACAATCATCCGGCATCGCCGTTTGTGTACGGATTTCTCGGCAATGTGAATCTGTTTCATGGCCGCGTACACGAGGGCGTGCTGGCCGCAGGCGATGCAACGCTGGCAGTGCCGGACCACAGCCATGCGCGTGATACCAGTGCCGTCGGCTATGTCCGTCCGCATGAACTGGATGTCGAACCATTCACTGAAGACGGCGAAGGCATCGTCGCCCTGCTGAAGCGTGTACATGCGATCGGACCGCTTGCCCAGTTAGAACTCGAGCGCGCGGATGGCGGTGGTCTGATTGAAGCGGTGCTACCTTCGGAGCGTTACGCGCAGCTGCAGCTGCATGTCGGAGCCAACGTGCGCGTGAAGCCGAAGCGGGTGCGGGTATTCCTCGATGAAGTGGTCTGACCGGGAGCGGCCATGAATTTCCAGCAGCTGAGATCGGTACGCGAAGCCGCGCGACGCAACTTCAACCTGACCGAAGTCGCGAATGCGCTGTTCACCTCGCAGCCCGGTGTCAGCCGCCAGATCCGTGAGCTCGAGGAAGAGCTGGGCATCGATATCTTCGAACGCAATGGCAAGCGACTCACTGGCCTGACAGAACCGGGCAAGGAAGTTCTGAATATCGTCGAGCGGCTACTGCTCGAGGCGGAAAACCTGCAACGGGCCGGTGAGACCTATTCCGGCATGACGACTGGCACACTATCGATCGCCGCCACGCATACGCAGACACGCTATGTTCTACCCAACGCCGTACAGCATTTTCGTACTGCGTTTCCGCATGTACGGATAGCGCTACAGCAGAGCGCACCGGAGCATATCGCTGAATGGGTATTGTCGGGCAAGGCGGATATTGGTATTGCGACTGAGGGCCTGTCGCGCTTTGACGGGCTGGTCTCGTTCCCCTGCTATGAATGGCATCACGTGATCGTGGTACCCGATGAACATCCGCTGTTGTCGCTGAAAAAACTGACGCTCGAGGATCTTGCGGAGCATGCGCTGATTACTTATGACGTCGGCTTTACCGGCCGCAGCCATATTGACGAGGCGTTCTCGGCGAAGCACATCGCTCCCGACATCATACTGACAGCGATGGACTCGGATGTGATTCAGCAGTATGTATCGATGGGTCTCGGTGTCGGCATCATTGCATCGATGGCGGCCGAGCATCTGCCGAAAGGCTTGCGCCCGATACCCGCCGGACATCTGTTCGCAACCAACGTGACGCGCGTTGCTGTCCGGCGCGGCGCCTTCCTGCGCGAGTATGCGATTGATTTCATCCGGCAGCTGGCACCGAAGCTGACGCTGGATGAACTGGCGGCGGCAGTGAGCTGGCGGCGGTGACTACTCAGTCCATGGCTGTCGGTGTTTTTTAAACACTGCTGTCTGCGGTGACAAAAGATATCGGCTCGCAGAGCTTACTTTCGAACCAGAGATTCAGTCGCTTTGTAGAATGCGATTGCTTCAATATTTTTCAGGGTGATCACGGCACCCGAACTGGACGTCGCTGTTGTTTTCCCCGCATCAACCGTCCAATCCTTGGCTGTCCCTTGCAGATAAACAGTGTCCGTACCGCTGCCGCCATCCACCGTAGCACTATAAGTCCCCGCATAAAATTTATCAGCGTTGGAGCCGCCGGTGACTGTGGAGAACTTACTGCCATAGCTCAGTGCCAAATTGTTCTTACCGTTATACAGCGCAGTGTGTCCGGGTACTTTTTTCGAATTTTTGACAGATTTCAGGCTTTTATAGAGATCGTTTGCCGCCGCAGTCGCATTAGCGTCGCTGAAATTTAAATCAGTAAATTTTTCTTTGATTTCCTGAATTTTATCTGCGTCAGTCAGCCGCATCGAGATTGAGCTGTAGCCGCCTTGTCGCAAGTCAAAAATATTTGCACGGGTGGTGGTGGATGCATCCAGGGCAATACCGCCCGACTGGGGTGCCCAGATTGTGCTGAATTTCGAGTAATCATCATCAACTGAAAAATCAGCTGCCGTCGTCGACTTATTGGCTCCATAAAGATACTGCAGGGCGGCGATGTCGTAGGTCTGATAAGTGCCCGGGTTCGAGACTGCCATCGAGTAGCTGTATGAGTAGCCGGAATTTGACTGCGATCCGCTCACTGTCAGTAAGGTCGATGAGATGGGATCGTTATATGACATGATGGACATCGCACGATTGTCCAAGTTTGCCGGTAGGTAGGGTGCCGGCGTCTTGCCACCGCCAGCGTTATAAGAGCCGGGGTGCTTCAAGCCCATGGCGTGCCCCAGTTCGTGAACCAAAGTCTCCCAACCGTACCCACCGACCGTTCCAATATTGGCGCTGCTGTTACCGGTGTTATTGCTGTTGTCCAGCATGAGGAGTGATGGGTTACTGCCATTACCTAAAGGATAATTTGCATAGCCCGCACTATCGGTTTGGTCGTTCATCCCGAATTCAATGTTGGCCTTCGACTCATCATGGACAAAGGAAACATTGATCAAGGTTGACAAATATTCGAAGGCTGTACTGATCGCAGTTTTATGGCCGGCTTCAACGGCAGCGAAGCCGCTTTTATCTTTGGTACTGAGATAGCTTTCCGTGCCATCGAGGTAGCCATAGTAAATCGTGGCGCTCGCGCCGCTTAACTGCTTTACAGTGCTGGAAATAGCGGTTGTGGTGGTTGCGGCAGTATTACCCTCCGGATGCCACCAATAGCTGCCGCCAGCCATGACGGCGTCGATATTCTTGTCACCACTGCTTGTGGGTATTTTTGATAGTGTCTGAGTCGCCTCAATTGTGTAATTACTGAACGCTGCGGTTCCCCCCTTTCCCGCAGTAATACCAATTGTCACGGTGTAATCACCATCCGCCGTCGCATTCCATGTCAACGCGTTTTTCTTGCTACTTGCAACGACGTTGCCATTGGCATCAGTGATCTGCATGTAAATCGAGGGCTTAGCACCGCTAAAGGTATAGCTATATCCCGTGCCAAAGTTGTAGCTTCCACCTTTTTTCAATGACAGCTTGATGGCACCAGACGATGTTGATCCTGTCACCGTTCCTGTGGTCGCGGTGTATTCCGCATTAGGTCGACCCGAACTCCATGCGGTCAGATCAGGTGATGACGCGGCACCCGCCGCTTGCGATGCGGCGGCGATGGTTGATATTTTTTGTGCATTCGGATTTTGCTTCAGCTTGTTTGCCAGATGACTCTTGGCGGACACCACTTGCGTTTTTGCCATCGGCAGAATTTGCGCATTTAACGCAGAGGGTCTTATGGTTGTCATATTCGATCTTCCAGCAAATCCGATAAGTTCAATGATCCGGTATCTGATTCGTCGAAGATCTTCAATACTTTATCCATAAGCATCGTAATGCTGCGTAACGTCATCTGGGTTTATCGATGGCGTGTTCCGGGATTTGTATCTACTTTTTTCGGCTGATGCTCTGTCCTGAAACGTGGGTCGTTCACGGCTTGATTTTTCCGACCCGCTTTCCAAGATCGCCAGAGCCGTAGTGACTTAATTGCCAGGTTAATAAACTCTTCCTTCTGATGACCGGATAAGGCTTCATACAAAAACAAAGCAAAAGGCCTGGTCTGTAGACCAGGCCTTTTCAAGATTGCAATTGACAGACTCGACTACGTCATCGGGTCGGGCCGCCCCATTGAAAGCGGACTTGCTGGGTAACCCGTGTCCACGCATTCGTCCAAGAGTTGCAAAGGAATTACGCTTATTTAAAACAAGTTCGCCTTAACAATGACCCCACGATGAGGTAGACTATTAATCAACATCACTGATTGCTGAAGGCGTCAACAATGAGCAGCAATGAAAACAAAGGCTATCGATTTACTATCGACGCAGGTAATGTCGTCACCGCTGTGTACAAGATAGAGAACGGCCGGACGAAGCTTGAGAAAATCGACTGGGATGAAACCTGGTCATTTGATGGCACGCTGGTAACCAAGACAGAAATTGATGACGACGAAACAGAAATCACGACCTACAGTGATTCTGACGGCGACGGCATTTACACCAAAGTCAGTGAGGTCAAAACCACCGCTGGCGCCACAGCCACCACCGAACGCTACAAATTCGACGTGACCAGCGACGGAACGGTGACCGCGGCCTATGAACTTTATGGCAGCGTATGGAAGACAGATCGTATTTCTACGAACGAGTCTTACGCACTGCAAGGCGCCGACATCGTCAAGACAGAAACTGAACACGGTTTCATCGAGACCACGACTTACACTGATGCGGATGGCGATGGGCTGTTTATCAAAGCTTCAAAAGCTTATGCGCGGACCGACGGCACTGTCATTACAGAACTTGCAGACGATGATCACGGCGAAGACAGCGATGATGACTGGTCGGGCACCGATGACGACGATATTTATTACGGCGCTGATGGCGATGATGTGCTCTCCGGCGGCAGCGGCGATGATGATCTGTCAGGCGGGCTAGGAAATGACACCCTGTCCGGCGGTAGCGGCGATGACACGCTTTATGCAGCCTCAGGTAACGACACGGTTGACGGTGGTACTGGTGACGATTTAATCATCGGCGGCGATGGTGCCGGCGACGATCTGTATAAGGGTGGTGAAGGCAGCGATACGGTCAAGTACACCAGTGCCTCTGCCGGCATTGCGGTCAATTTATCGTCGAAGGTTGGTACTGCCGGATCAGCCAACACCAAAATGAAAGATGCTGCAGGTATCGGTACCGATAAGCTTTACGATATTGAAAATATTATTGCAGGCAACTTTGCTGACATTCTGACTGGCAGCAATGCCATCAACAGTCTCGACGGTGAGGCTGGCAATGACACCCTCAGTGGCGGCCTTGGCAATGATGTACTCACCGGCGGTGCTGGCAATGACCGCTTCATGTTTAACACCAAGCTGGGTATAACGAATATCGATACCATCACTGATTTTGGTGATGGTAGCGACAAGATCGTCCTCAGCAAGTCGATTTTTAGCGCGCTGAAGAAGGGAGTTACTGCTGGCAACCTTATAACCGGTACAACTGCAGAACTAGCAGCTCACACTTTTGATAAAAACGATTTCTTAAAATACAACACTGAAACTCGCGTCTTAAGTTATGACGCCGATGGTTCGGGTAAGACTGCAGCAATTGCTGTAGCCAGCGTCGAACTTGTCGGACTCAGCGATCTGTCCCACACTGATTTTCTGATCGTGTGACCTGCGATCTCGTCTGGCTTGGCAGGTAGAGTAACTGGTGACTTTAAGTCATGAATCCAAGCCACAAAAAAAAGCCCAGTCCGAAAACTGGGCTTTTTACATGACGCTTGGCGCTGATGATAGTGACCTGCTCCCCTGGACTAGTCCCTTGCTAACATGGAGTCTGCCTCAAGGCGAGGCAGGCATGAAGACGCGATTCACGGAAGCGCAAATCATTGGGGTCCTGAAAGAAGCTGAGGCTGGCGGTAAGATTGCCGACCTGTGCCGCAAACACGGCATCAGCGACGCGACGTACTACAACTGGAAGGCGAAGTTTGGCGGGATGACGGTGTCGGATGCTTAGCGCCTCAAGGCGCTAGCGGCTGAGAACGGCTAGCTCAAGCGCTTGCTAGCTGATTCGCTGCTGGATAGCGCGGCCTTGAAGGATGTCGTTGGCCGAAGGTGGTAAGCCCACAGGCCAAGCGTGCGGCGGTGACGCATCTGATGACGACCCGGCAGATGGGTGTTACGCGGGCATGTGGGCTTGTGGGCTTGTGGGCCTGTGGGCTGATGGGTATTTCGAGGTCGCTATATCGGTACGAATCGAAGCGGCCAGAAGACACGCCATTGAAGGATCGGTTAACGGCGCTGGCCGCGCAAAAGCGCTGTTATGGTTATCGATGCCTGCACGTGCTGTTGCTGTGCGAAGGCTGGCTGCTGAGCTGGAAGCGGACGTACCGGGTTTATCGTGAGGCTGGCTTGACTGTGCGGCGCCGTAAGCGCAAGCGGATTGCTGGCATCGAGCGACAGGAAAAGGTCATGGCGACCAAGCCGAACCAAAGCTGGTCGATGGATTTTGTGTCGGATGGATTTGTCGATGGTCGGCGGCTACGCTGCTTGAATATCGTGGATGACTTCACGAAAGAATGTCTGGCCATCGAAGTCGATACGTCGCTGCCAGGAAGGCGGGTCGTCAGTGTGCTGGAGCGACTGGCTGAGATGCGAGGTCTTCCAAGAAGCATCACGGTCGATAACGGGCCTGAGTTCATCAGCAAAGCGCTGGATGCCTGGGCCTACGAACAAGGATTGACGCTGCGATTTATCGAGCCGGGTAAACCACAACAGAATGCGTATATCGAAAGCTTCAATGGCAAGTTCAGGGATGAATGCTTGAACGAGCATTGGTTCTTATCGATGCATCATGCGCAGGCCATCATTGCTGATTGGCGACTGGAATATAACGAAGCGCGGCCGCACAGCGCGCTCGGTTACCAGACGCCGAAGGAAATTGTAGAGCGATTTTTAACCGCAGACTCCAAGGTGGTTTCGGACTAAATTGGGGAGCAGGGCATACTCAATCGAATGAGAAACTCAAATTTATTTTTTCATAATTTTATGAATCTAGTATTTAACAACAGATGCCCTGAAAGTATATTGACAAAGAAGCATGCATATTAGCGTTTTGATATTAATTTTTACTCAGCCAAAAAGGTGAATCACATGTTTGAAAAATGGTACCCAAACAAAGTCCGTGTTGGCCCTCAGGGAACGCCAGGAACCTATGAGTTTATGAAAAAAGTTTTTGGTAAAGAACAACATTTTACTTATGGAGAATTTGGTTTTTATCAAGCTGATACCGCGAGAAATATTTGTGAAATATTCCCTAATGCCACACTTCATTTATTTGATTTTTTTGAAAATATTCCTCCAGCAAAGGAAAAACTTGGAAAATTTTCTAATCGAGTGCATTTTTATGGAAACAGCCAAAAATACAATGACTCCTATAATTGGTCGCTTATACAATTAATCATTCAGCAGCAAAACCAACCGCTATTTGATTACTGCTTTCTTGACGGCGCTCACACATTCGCCATAGATGCCTTGAATTTTTTCCTCTGCGATAAACTAACTCGCGTCGGTGGATTTATAGATTTCGACGATTATGGCTGGACTTTGAGAGGATCAAGTTTGGATCCATCCAAGATCCCACAAATACTAGATCAGTATACCGATGAACAAATTGACTCGAGGCAAGTTGCACTAATCATTGACGCTCTAGTTAAGACGGACAATAGGTACAAGGAGGTTGTGAAAAATAAGGTTTTTCAAAAAGTCGGCTGACTCCCGCTTGCGACTTAATTTTAATTCGGCTGCCAACCTGCCACACCTGACAGATCAAGTATTGGTCGAGTCAAGCACGGATCCGTACAGCAGAAAAGCAAAAACCCCTGCCATGGCTGACAGGGGTTTTCGTTGAAACTCTGGTGCTGATGAGAGGAATCGAACCACCGACCTACTGATTACGAATCAGTTGCTCTACCAACTGAGCTACATCAGCGAACTCCCGGATTATAACAATTCCCGCTCTTGATCGGCAATCCCGTCCTCAGGCGAGCAACTAAGCGCCAAGATGGTAGCTGGTGACGCGATCAACCTCGCTCTTCGATCCCAGGAATACCGCAACCCGCTGATGCAGCTTGCCAGGCTGGATATCAAGGATACGGGTATGCCCATCCGTCGCTGCGCCACCAGCCTGCTCGATGATCATCGACATCGGATTCGCTTCATACATCAGACGCAGCTTGCCCGGCTTATCCGGCTCGCGAGCGTCGGCCGGGTACATGAAGATGCCGCCGCGGTTCAGGATGCGGTGCACATCGGCCACCATCGATGCGATCCAGCGCATGTTGAAGTTCTTGCCGCGCGGGCCTCCCTTGCCGGCCTCGAGTTCGCTGATGTAGCGCTGCACCGGCGGGAACCAGTGACGCGAATTCGACGCATTGATTGCGTACTCGGCAGTCTCGTCAGGGATGCGAATATCACGCTGCGTCATCACCCACGATCCCATCTCGCGATCGAGCGTGAAGCAGTTCACGCCATTGCCAGTCGTGAGCACCAGCATCGTCTGCGGACCATAGACCGCATAGCCGGCCGCCACCTGCTTCGTACCCGGCTGCAGAAAATCCTGCTCGGTTGGCTCCTTCATCTCTTCCGGCGCCTTCAGCACCGAGAAAATCGTACCGATGGTGACGTTGACATCGATATTGGACGATCCATCGAGCGGATCGAACAACAGCAGGTACTCGCCCTTTGGATAGCGGTTCGGAATCGGATGGAAGGACTCCATCTCTTCCGACGCCATCGCCGCCAGATGACCGCCCCACTCGTTCGCCTGCAGCAGAATCTCGTTGGAGATGATATCGAGCTTTTTCTGAATCTCGCCCTGCACGTTTTCACTGCCGGCAGCGCCCAACACATCACCTAGCGCGCCCTTGCCGACGGAGTGACTGATGGTCTTACAAGCACGCGACACAACCTCGATCAGCAGCCGCAACTCAGAGGGTATGGTGTTGTGCAGTCGCTGCTCTTCGATCAGGTGCTGCGTGAGGCTGATGCGTTTCATTCTTGTTCCTGGTAGATGAATCAATTCAGTTCGCGAGCGCCTTGCCGATCACCTCGGACACGTCGTTCGACAGCTTCTTCGTCGCCGCAACTTTCTGCAGCGCGGCCTTCATACTCGTCTGCAGCGCTGGCGTGTACTTGCGCCAGCGGTCCAGAGAACGCGCGAGCCGCGCCGCGACCTGCGGGTTGATCGCATTCAACGCAATCACCTGCTCAGCCCAAAAAGCGTGGCCCGAGCCATCGGCAGCATGAAACTGCGCCGGATTGCCATTGCAAAACGAGAACAACAGGCTACGCGCACGGTTCGGATTCTTTAACGTGAATGCCGGATGCTGCATCAGCTGGCGCACACGCGCGACGGTCGTCGCCGGTGCCGCTGCCTGCAAGCTAAACCATTTATCGATGACAAGCGCGTCGTCCTCGAAATCTGCAAAGAACTGCCGGAGAGCCGCATCAGCGGACGGCGCGTCATGATGGACCATCGCTGCCAGCGCCGCGATGCGATCGGTCATGTTGGCAGCGGTATCGATCTGATCCTGAACCAGTAAACGCCCGGCGTCGTCACCGAGCTCCGCCAGATACGCGAGCGCATTGTTACGCAGCGCCCGGCGTCCCGCATGTGCCGCCTCCGGACTGTAAGGTCCCGTCACCTGATTCGCGCGATACGTCTGCAACAGATCCTCACGCAGCGCATGTGCGAGATGGCGGCGCAGTGCGCGGCGCGCGCGATGAATGGCCTGCGGGTCAATCATGTCCATCTGTTCGGCCAGCATGCCCTCCGATGGCAGGGTCAGCACCAGATCCCGGAATGCCGGATCCAGCGAGTTATCGCGCAGCAGTTTACGCAAGGCATTCGCGATCAGTTGATCGAGCGCGGTGGCGGAATAGACCAGATCGGCCTGAAGGCCGGTTTCGGCCAGTGCCAGTAGCCGGCGCGTCGCGAGTCGCTGACCCGCTTCCCAGCGATTGAACGGATCGCTGTCATGCGCGAGCAGGAAGGCAAGCTCTTCGTCGGTGTAGTCATAGTCCAGAGTCACCGGAGCAGAAAAATCACGCAGCAGCGACGGTACCGGCTTTTGTGCGATGCCAGTGAAACTAAAACTCTGCGTCGTCTCGGTCAGCTCCAGCACCAGTGTCGTTGGTGCCGCATGTACCGGCACTTCATCCGGCGCATTCGCATCGGAGAGCATCAGCGGCAGATCATGGCCATGCGCATCGAGCAGCCCGACGGCTACCGGAATATGCATCGGCAGCTTGTCCGGCTGACCGGGTGTTGGCGGGCAAGACTGAGCAATATGCAATGTATAGGTGGCGGTCGCTTCGCTATAGTCGGATCGGACCTTCACGCGCGGCGTACCAGCCTGGCTGTACCAGCGCTCGAACTGCGACAAGTCACGGCCACCGGCATCGGCCATCGCTGCGCGGAAGTCATCGCAGGTCACCGCTTGTCCGTCGTGGCGCGCGAAGTACAGATCCATGCCCTTGCGGAATGCATCCCGACCGAGCAGCGTCTGGATCATACGCACGACCTCGGCGCCTTTTTCGTAAATGGTCAGCGTATAAAAGTTATTGATCTCGACGTAAGAGTCTGGTCGCACCGGATGCGACATCGGGCCGCCATCCTCCGGAAACTGCGCAGCACGCAGCACGCGCACGTCCTCGATACGTTTCACAGCACGACCGCTGGCGCTACCCATCATGTCGGCCGAAAATTCCTGATCGCGGAATACCGTGAGGCCTTCCTTCAGTGACAGCTGGAACCAGTCGCGGCAGGTGACGCGGTTACCGGTCCAGTTATGGAAGTACTCGTGCGCGACCACCGATTCAATACCGGCGTAGTCAGCATCCGTCGCAATACGCGGATTGGCCAGAACATACTTCGTGTTGAAGATATTCAGACCTTTGTTTTCCATCGCGCCCATGTTGAAATCGCCGACGGCGACAATCATGAATCGATCAAGATCGAGCTCGAGGCCGAAGCGCTCCTCGTCCCAGCGTATGCTCTTGATCAGCGACTCCATCGCATGCAAGGTCTTGTCGAGATTGCCGTCCTCGACCCAGACCTGCAGCAGCACTTCGCGACCTGACTTGAGCTTGAGTGTCTGTTCTTCACAGACCAGCTTGCCAGCCACCAGCGCAAACAGATAGGAAGGCTTGTTGAACGGGTCTTCCCACAGCGCGTAGTGCCGACCGTCGCCGAGATCACCCTGCTCAATCAGGTTACCGTTTGACAGCAGCACCGGATACTGCTGCTTGTCCGCGCGCAGCATCACCCGATATTTCGCCATCACATCAGGGCGATCCGGAAAATAAGTCATCTTGCGAAAACCTTCGGCCTCGCACTGCGTGAAGAAATTCCCGTTCGATACGTACAGCCCCATCAGTGAGGTGTTCTTGTCCGGACGGATCAGGGTTTCAATCTCCAGCGTGACCTCGTCGGGCGCATACGGAATAACCAGCTTACCGGGCTGCAGCAAGTACTGGCGCTTGGTCAGCGTCTTGCCATTCATCCGGATCGCCACCAGCTCCAGCTCGTCGCCATGCAGGACCAGCTCTTGCTGCCGGCTGCCCGGATTACGGCGCAGCTGGCTGCGGGCGGCGACGCGGGTGGCCTGCGGGTCGAGATCGAAGCCGATGTCAATGCGGTCTACCCAGTAGGCAGGCGGCGCGTAATCATGGCGGTGGATGGTGGCAGCAGTATCGGAGCGCATAAAATCGGTATGGAAATCGTGATAGAGATCGTGATGGCAAACAGGAGGAATCTGATCCCGCATTCTACCAAGGCGCCGCGGCGCGGTAAGATGTTCCCATGAATGAAACGGAGGATGTCATGCGATGCCGCGGCGGATTTTTTCTGACCTTGCTGATGGCGCTGCCGCTGCTGATTTCGGGCTGTGCTTCAACCCTCAGCTCCGAGGTGACTGCGTTCAACCAGTGGCCCGCAGATGCGGCCGGCCGCAGCTTTGCTTTTGTGCACCGTGAGGGCGAAGCGCCCGATCTTGAGCGGCAAACTTACGAGAATCTGGTTCGTGCTCAGCTACTGAAGCTGGGCCTGCGCGACCCGACGTCCGCCGAAGCGGCAGCGCTGTCGGTGCGAATGGATTACAGCATCAGCGCACGGGATGTGCGGGTGGTCGAGACCGTGCTGGTCGACGCCTGGACCGGCACGCCGTGGTACGGGCCCGGTTTTTATAATCCTTACTGGGGCCGGCCGGGCTACCACCCATACTTTATTGGCCCGATGTGGCCGAGCATGCCGGTCGCGCGCGAGCAGGAGCGCCGGTTCACCGTGTTCCATCGCGAGCTGAAGATCAAGATCAGCGAAGCGGCCAGCGAGCAGCCCTGGTACGACGTGACGGTCAAAAGCGCTGGCGAGCAAGGCAACCTCGCAGCATTGATGCCGTATTTGGCGGAGGCGGCGTTTAAGGATTTCCCCGGCGCGAACGGTGTGCCGCGCGTGATCGAGATGAAGATTCAGAAGTAACGCGCTTCATCCCGATCACAGCACTGAAACTCCGCTTAGGGCAGCAGAATGGTCGAGCCCGTGGTCTTGCGCGACTCGAGATCGATATGCGCCTGCTGCACATCTTTCAACGCATAGCGCTGATTGATATCGATCTTCACCTTGCCGCTGACCACCATATCAAACAGTTCATTCGCAGTCGTCACCAAATCGCTGCGCGACGCGGTGTAGGCAAACAAGGTCGGACGCGTGATAAATAGCGAACCGCGCGAAGCCAGTTCCTGCAGCGAGAAAGGTGGCACCGGTCCGGACGCGGAACCGTAGCTGACCATCATGCCCAGCGGCGACAGGCAGTCGAGCGACTTGATGAAAGTATCTGCGCCAATCGAGTCATACACCACCGGCACGCCCTTGCCGCCGGTGATTTCTTTCACGCGCGCTTGGAAGTCCTCGGTGTTGTAGTTGATCGTGTGCGTGCAGCCGTGCGCCTTGGCCAGCGCCGCTTTTTCATCGGAACCAACAGTGCCAATCATGGTCACGCCCAGTGCCTTCGCCCATTGGCAGGCGATCAGGCCGACACCGCCGGCAGCTGCGTGGAACAGGATGGTCTCGCCACCCTTGAGCGGGAAAGTACGACGGAACAGGTATTGCACCGTCATCCCCTGCAGCATCATCGCCGCCGCGGTCTCGAAGTCGATCGCATCCGGCAGCGTCACCAGATCGGCGGCGCGCATCACGCGCGCTTCGGCATATGCACCCGGCGGGCGGCATGCATAGGCGACACGGTCGCCGACTTTCACCTCCGTCACGCCCGGGCCGATTGCCTCGACCACGCCGGCACCCTCCATGCCGATGCCCGACGGTAGCGGCTGCGGATAGAGGCCGGTACGGAAGTAAACGTCGATATAGTTCAGGCCGATCGCATGATGCCTCACCCGCGCCTCACCCGCGCCGGGCTCGCCGACCTCAATATCCACATATTCCATTACTTCGGGGCCGCCGTTCTTGAAGCACCGGATTGCCTTGGTCATCGTTACCTCTGCGTTGTAGTCTGGGGAAGTCCGCAATGATAGCGTGATCGCGCCAAACCCGGTTCGTTTCAGACAACTACCCGCAATTAGCACTGAATGATTTTTCAGGTGTCAGTCGGCACCAAACAGATCACGGGAAAAAATCTTGTCGCGCACATCTTCCAATTCTTCCGTGACACGGTTCGCAACGATCACATCAGCCTCGCGTTTGAACGCTACGAGGTCGTTCAGGACCCGGGAGGAGAAAAAATCTTTTTCCCTCATCGTCGGCTCGTAAACGATCACTTCAACGCCCTTAGCCTTGATGCGCTTCATCACGCCCTGCGCGCTCGAGGAACGGAAGTTATCCGAGCCGGCCTTCATCGTGAGCCGATACATGCCAACCACCTTAGGCTTGCGACTCAGGATGCTGCTTGCGATGAAATCCTTGCGCGTGCTGTTGGATTCGACGATTGCATGGATCAGGTTCTGAGGCACGTCTTTGTAGTTGGCCAGAAGCTGCTTGGTGTCTTTGGGCAAGCAGTAGCCACCATAACCAAAAGATGGGTTGTTATAGTAGTTGCCGATGCGTGGATCCAGCGAGACACCGTCGATAATGGGGCGCGTATCCAGCCCGTGGGTGGCGGCGTAACTGTCGAGTTCGTTGAAGAATGCGACACGCATCGCCAGATACGTGTTCGCGAACAGCTTGATCGCTTCCGCTTCCGTGGAGCCTGTGAAAAGTACCGATACATCTTTCTTCAGTGCTGCATCGGTCAGCAATTGTGCAAAGCGCTTTGCCTCCGGGCGTTCAGAGCCAACCACAATTCTTGACGGGTACAGGTTATCGTACAGCGCCTTGCCTTCGCGCAGGAATTCCGGTGAGAAGATCAGATTGTCGACACCATGCTGTTCACGGGCACGTTCCGTAAATCCGACCGGTACAGTCGATTTAATGACCGACAGCGCGTGCGGGTTGATCGCCTTCACGTCGCGGATTACTGCCTCGACGGAGGAAGTGTCAAAGTAATTGGTTTCAGGGTCGTAATCGGTAGGTGTGGCAATAATCACGTAGCTCGCGCCCGACAGTGCGTCTTGTTTGTCTGTCGTCGCGCGAAAATTCAACTGTCCCGATTGCATCAGACGCTCGATGTCTGAATCGACGATGGGTGACAGCCCACGATTGAGTCTGCCGACCTTGTCCTCGCTAATGTCAAGTGCTACGACCTCATTTCGCTGTGCGAGCAGCACCGCGAGCGACAGGCCGACGTATCCGCAGCCTGCAATTGCAATTTTCAAAACTCATCCTTTCGGGGTCGCGCCAACGGCGTCAGGATTGCCGTCAAAAATTTGTTCTGGCCGAATTATAGCGACCACTCACCTGCGATTGGTGCCCGATAACGCGAGAATTGTGAAGGGGTCGGTGTGATAAAATCATGAACTTGTCAAGGTGCCTGCGGCATGCCGACTCCCCCCAAAAATGACTGACTTTCAATTGATTTTCCAGCCACGATCCGCAGCGCCGGCAAAACCAACCAGGACCGAGCACAAACATGGCAGGACATAGCAAATGGGCCAATATCAAGCACAAGAAGGCGGCCACTGACGCGAAGCGGGGCAAGATCTGGACCCGCCTGATCAAGGAAATTACCGTCGCGGCCCGCATGGCAGGCGGCGATATCGCCACCAACCCGCGCCTGCGTCTCGCGGTTGACAAGGCGGCTGACGCGAATATGCCGAAAGACAACGTGACCCGCGCGATTCAGCGCGGCACCGGCGGTCTCGAGGGCGTGAACTATGAAGAAATCCGCTACGAAGGCTATGGCATCGGCGGCGCGGCAATCATCGTCGACTGCATGACCGACAACCGCGTTCGTACCGTCGCCGAAGTCCGGCACGCCTTCAGCAAATACGGCGGCAATATGGGTACCGAGGGGTCAGTTGCCTTTCTGTTCAAGCATTGCGGACAGCTACTGTTCGCGCCGGGCACGAATGAAGACGCGCTGATGGAAGCCGCGCTTGAGGCCGGCGCGGACGATGTGATTGCTGATGACGAGGGCGGCTTCGAGGTCGTGACTGATCCTTACGAGTTTTCGCGCATTCGCGAAATACTGGAAAAAGCCGGCTTTAAGCCAGAGCTGGCTGAGGTGACGATGAAACCGTCAACCACCGCCGAATTTGCCGGTGACGATGCGGCGAAGATGCAGAAACTGATCGACGCGCTGGAAAACCTCGATGACGTACAAGAGGTTTACACCAACGCTTTGATGAACGAATGATGTTCCCGCGCCTGCTGCTGGCGAGCGCCTAACTCTTATCCTCAAACTGTAGATGAAGATTCTCGTCGTAGGCTCCGGTGGTCGTGAACATGCGCTGGCGTGGAAACTCGCGCAATCCAAGCGCATTCAGATGGTGATAGTCGCGCCCGGCAATGGCGGGACCGCACTGGATCCGCGCCTGCAAAACGTCGCGATCAGCGATCCCGCCGAGCTCGCAGACTTCGCGGAGAAGGAACATATCGCGTTGACAGTGGTGGGTCCCGAAGCGCCGCTGGCCGCTGGCATCGTTGACCTGTTTCGCGAGCGTGGCCTGAAGATCTTCGGCCCTACTCAGGAGGCGGCACAACTTGAAAGCTCGAAGGACTTCGCGAAGTCTTTCATGCACCGTCACGGTATCCCGACTGCGAAATACCAGACCTTCACCGATGCGACAGCAGCGCATCAGTACATCGAACAGCAGGGCGCGCCTATCGTGATCAAGGCCGATGGACTCGCCGCCGGCAAGGGTGTCGTCGTGGCGATGACGCTGGACGAAGCGCATGCAGCGATCGACATGATGTTGTCGGATAACCGTTTCGGCGATGCCGGCGCGCGTGTCGTGGTCGAGGAATTTCTCGAAGGTGAAGAGGCCAGCTTCATCGTGATGGTCGATGGCAAACACATCCTGCCGCTGGCAACCAGCCAGGATCACAAGCGCCTGCTGGACAAGGACGAAGGTCCGAACACCGGGGGCATGGGTGCCTATTCCCCGGCCCCGATCGTTACGCCCGAACTGCATGCGCGCGTGATCCGCGAGATCATTCAGCCGACGGTCAAAGGCATGGAGAAGGACGGCATTCCGTATACCGGCTTCCTGTACGCAGGCCTAATGATTGATGCGCAAGGCAATCCGAGAACGCTGGAATTCAACTGCCGCATGGGCGACCCGGAAACGCAGCCGATCATGGCGCGCCTGAAGACCGATCTTGTGACCGTGATGGAGCATGCAATCAGCGGCACGCTGGACGAAATCGAACTCGACTGGGACCGTCGCACTGCGCTGGGCGTGGTTCTGGCTGCGGCCGGCTATCCGGATTCACCGAAAAAAGGCGATGTGATCAGCGGTATTCCGGCTGAAACCGCCGATAGCATGACTTTCCACGCTGGTACGGTGCTCGAGCATGGCAAACTGCAAACGTCCGGCGGCCGCGTGTTGTGTGTGGTCGGGCTCGGCGACAGCGTACGCGTGGCGCAGAAGCATGCATACGAGGCTGCCGATCAGATCCGCTTTGATGGCCTGCAGTACCGCCGTGACATTGGTTGGCGAGCGCTGAAGCGTCCTGTTTGAGTTTTTTAGAGTACATGTCATGAATACCTCTGATCCGAATGCCGTCAAGAGCTGGCTCCTTTCCCTGCAGGAGCGCATCGTTTCCGCTGTCGAGGAAGTCGACGGCCAATCCTTCTTGCGCGATGCGTGGGAGCGCCCCGAGGGCGGCGGCGGGATTTCGCGGCTGATCGAAGAAGGCAATGTCCTCGAGCGAGGCGGTGTCGGTTTCTCGCATGTGCGTGGTAACAAGCTGCCGCCGTCAGCGATGGCGAACCGTCCTGAACTGGCCGGTCGCCCGTGGGAAGCCATGGGTGTGTCACTGGTTTTCCATCCTCGTAATCCGTATGCGCCGACCGCGCACATGAACGTGCGCTTTTTCACGACCACCGGCGAAGGTCAGGAGCCGGTGTGGTGGTTCGGTGGCGGGATGGACCTGACACCGTATTACGGCTACGAAGAAGACGCGAAGCATTTTCACCAGACTTGCCATGACGCGCTTGCGCCGTTCGGTGCTGAGCTTTATCCGCGCTTCAAGCAATGGTGCGACGAATACTTTTTCCTCAAACATCGTAACGAAGCGCGCGGTGTCGGCGGCGTGTTCTTTGATGATTTCAACTCGTCGGACTTTGCGCAGAGCTTTGCCATGACGCAGAGTGTCGGCGATCACTTCATCGATGCCTACGTGCCGCTGCTGAAAGCCCGTAAAGACACGCCTTACGGCGAGCGCGAGCGTGACTTCCAGGCCTATCGTCGCGGACGCTATGTCGAGTTCAATCTCGTGTTCGACCGTGGCACGCTGTTCGGGCTGCAATCCGGCGGCCGTACCGAATCGATCCTGATGTCGATGCCGCCGATCGTGAAATGGCGCTATGACTGGAAGCCAGAGCCCGGCACACCGGAAAGCAAGCTCTACACGGATTTCCTGCCGCATCGCGACTGGCTGTCTGCGTGAGCGAACGCTGTGTCCTGATACTCGGCGGAAGTTTTGATCCCGTACATCAGGGACATATCGCACTGGCGCATTACTTCTGCACACTGCTCCATCCGGATGAACTCCGGCTGATCCCCGCCGGACAGCCCTGGCAAAAGCCGGGCATGAGCACGGCAGCCACACACCGTGTCGCGATGCTGCGCGATGCGTTTGCTGACTGGGTAGTCCCGGTGGTGATTGATGAGCAGGAAATCCTTCGCGAAGGGGCCAGCTATGCGGTGGATACGCTGCGCGCACTGCGCGCCGAGCTGGGACCGGATGTTTCTATTGTGATGGCACTGGGCGCCGACCAGCTGCTGAACCTGCACACCTGGCGTGACTGGCAGACCCTGTTTGAGCTCGCCCATCTGAGTTTCGCGGCTCGACCCGGCTTTGTGGTCAATGGTGATCACCTCGACCCCGATGTATCAAGCGAGCTGGCACGCCGGCTCGCCAGTCCCAATCAGCTCAGAAGCACGCCGCATGGTCTTGCCTTCGTGGCAAGCAATCTGGCTATCCGTGCGTCATCGACGGCGATTCGGGACGCACTGGCGCAGCATGACGAACACGCACTGACCGGGCTACTGCCGGCTCGGGTGCTAGACTATATTCAACGACATCACCTCTATCAGAACCATTAATGGACATTAAACAATTGCAGGCACTCGTGGTCGATGCACTCGAGGACGTAAAAGCGCAGGACATCCGCATGTACGACACGATGCACCTGACGAGCATGTTCGACCGCGTCGCGATAGCCTCCGGCACATCGAACCGCCAGACCAAGGCGCTGGCCGCGTCGGTACGCGACAAGGTCAAGAGCGCCGGCGGCGACATCATCAGCATGGAAGGCGAAGGTACCGGTGAATGGGTGCTGGTGGATCTGGGCGACATCGTGGTGCACATCATGCAGCCGGCGATTCGCGCCTACTACCGCCTCGAAGAGATCTGGGGCGACAAAGAAGTGAATGTGGTGGCAGCAAAGCGCGCCCCGGCCGCGCGCAAGACCGCGGCGAAAGCACCAGCCAGGAAGGCTGCTGCGGAAAAAGCGCCGGCAAAAAAAGTCCCCGCAAAAAAGGCGCCGGTAAAAAAGGTGGCAGCGAAATCCGGTACGACCACAGCACCCAAGACGCCTGCCAAAACGGCCACCAAGACCGCTGCGAAGAAAGTGGCGACCAAGGTGCCGTCAAAAACTACGGCAAAGACGGCATCAAAGACCGGGGTCAAGTCCGCAGCCAAGAAGGCTGCGCCACGCCGCACCGCCGCCAAAGGCGGCTGACGGCCTCCGGTCATGCAACTGATCGTCGCAGCCGTCGGCCACAAAATGCCCGGCTGGATAGAAACCGGTTTTCAGGAGTATGCGAAGCGCATGCCCCCCGAATGCCGGCTGGTGCTGAAAGAGATCAAACCAGTCGAGCGTTCGTCCGGGCGTAGCGCCGAAACCGTGATGGCGCAGGAGCGCACGCGCATCGAGGCCGTCCTGCCCAAGGGCGGACACGTCGTGGCGCTCGATGAGCACGGACTTGACCTGACGACGCTGAAGCTGTCTGAACGTTTAACACTCTGGCAACAACAAGGCGGCGATGTCAGCTTCGTGATTGGCGGCGCCGACGGTCTGGACGCCGGCTTCAAGAAAAACGCGGACCTGCTGCTGCGTATCTCCAGCATGACGCTGCCACACGGGCTGGTGCGGGTCCTGTTGGCCGAGCAGCTCTACCGCGCGTGGTCGATCACCCGCAATCATCCTTATCATCGGGCGACGATCTAGCAGGGATTCCATGATCTACGCCGACCAGAAAATTTACCTTGCCTCGAAGAGCCCGCGCCGGCGCGAGCTGCTGCGCCAGATCGGCGTCGAATTCGAATTACTGATGCTGCGCGACGAGCCCGGCCGCCCCGGTGCGGTGACGGAGATTCCGCATCCGGGCGAGGATCCCGAAGTCTATGTAAAGCGCATCGCACGCGAGAAGGCCGAGTCCGGCTGGCAGGCCGTCATGGGCCGCAGGCTGCCGCTGCGACCGGTACTGGCCGCCGACACCACCGTTACCATCGACGGAAAAATCCTCGGCAAGCCCGCCGATCCGGCCGAGGCGACAGACATGCTGCGCTCACTGTCGGGCCGCAGCCATCATGTGCTGACTGCGATCGTGGTGATCGCCAACGATGCCATGACCGAGGCGCTCAGCCGTTCCGAGGTCCGCTTCGCTGCACTCAGCGAAGCCAGCCTGCGCGCCTACTGCGCGACCAATGAACCCTATGACAAGGCCGGCGCCTATGGCGTGCAGGGCTACGCAGCGCAGTTCATCGAACACATCAGCGGCAGCTATTCGGGCATCATGGGTCTCCCTCTGTTCGAGACCGCTAAACTACTGCAGCTGGCCGGAATAAAAACCCTATGACTGAAGACCTACTTGTCAATATTACGCCGCAGGAGACGCGGGTCGCGCTGATTCAGCAAGGCGCGGTGCAGGAGCTACATATCGAGCGCACCGCATCGCGCGGCCGTACCGGCAATGTCTATCTTGGTAAAGTCGTACGCGTGCTGCCGGGCATGCAGTCCGCCTTCATCGATATCGGTCTCGAGCGCGCGGCCTTCCTGCACGTGGCCGACATCTGGGAAGCCAAGGCTGGGACCAGCAATGGCGCGCCGCCGACACCCATTGAGAAGCTGCTGTTTGACGGCCAGGCCATCATGGTGCAAGTGATCAAGGACCCGATAGGTACCAAGGGTGCGCGTCTGTCGACGCAAATCTCGATCGCTGGTCGCATGCTGGTCTATCTGCCGCAGGATCCGCATATCGGCGTGTCACAGCGCATCGAAAATGAAGCCGAGCGCGAACAACTACGTGCCCGGGTTCAGCAACTGCTGCCAGCGGATGAAAAAGGTGGCTTCATCGTGCGCACGATGGCCGAGGACGCCAGCGAAGCCGACATCGCGATGGATCTCGACTACCTGCGTAAAACCTGGCAACACATCGCGCAACAATCCAAAGCCGCCCCGCCGCCATCGCTGCTGCATCAGGACCTGTCACTTGCTCAGCGCGTGCTGCGCGATTTTGTTGGCGAGCATACGGCGACGATACAGATCGACTCCCGCGAGAATTTTCAGATGCTGTCCGAGTTTGGCGCAAGCTACACGCCCTCGGTGCTGACCCGCCTGACGCATTACACCGGCGAACGTCCGCTATTCGACTTGTATGGCGTCGAGGGTGAGATCGAGAAGGCACTGGGACGTCGTGTCGATCTGAAGTCGGGTGGTTACCTGATCATTGAGCAGACCGAAGCGATGACCACCATCGATGTGAACACTGGCAGCTATGTCAACGGTCGCAATTTCGATGACACGATCTTCAAGACCAATCTGGAAGCTGCACACGCCATCGCGCGGCAACTACGTCTGCGAAATCTTGGCGGGATCATCATCCTCGATTTCATCGATATGGAAAATGTCGAGCATCGGCAGGCGGTACTGGCAGAGCTGTATAAGGCACTATCGCGGGATCGTACCAAGGTGACGGTGTCGGATTTTTCTGCGCTCGGGCTGGTCGAGATGACGCGCAAGCGTACGCGTGAATCATTAGCGCATGTGCTGTGCGAGCCTTGCCCGGCGTGTTCGGGCAAAGGGCAGGTCAAGACACCCCGCACGATTGCCTATGAGATTCTGCGCGAGCTGCTACGCGAGGCCAAGCAGTTCAACCCGCGCGAGTTCCGGATTATGGCTTCACAGGTGGTGATCGATATGTTCCTGGAAGAGGAATCCCAGCATCTAGCGATGCTGGGAGATTTTGTCGGGAAGCCGATCTCGCTGCAGGTGGAAAGTACGTTTCATCAGGAGCAGTACGACATTATTCTGATGTGATGATGAGGATGATCGTCAAATCGATGAATCCCGAAGTCATCATCACCAACCTGAAGAAGCGCTACACCGGCGTCTCCGGCACCATCAGTGCGCTGCTACCGGTACAGGCAAAGACCCTGAAAGTGGGCTTGGTCGGAGTGGATTTGCCGGGCGCCCGATTGGCTCAGGAGCAGTCCCCGGAAAATTTTTATCACCTGAGTCTCTGGCAGGCAATCGGGATCTCCCGCAAACGCCTGCCTGATGGACGCAAGCGGATCTGGCATGTGCGGCGTGATCCGGAAATGCTGCTCGCGATACTGCTGCGAGATGTGCTGCGTCTACCGATCAGGATCGTCTTCACTTCGGCTGCACAGCGAAGGCATTCGACGTTTCCGCGCTGGTTGATTTCGCGAATGGATGCTGTAATTGCGACCACCCCGGAAGCGGCGAGCTTCGTACGCAGCGATGCGATCATCCCGCATGGCATCGACACCGCAAGGTTCGTGGCGCCGGCCGATAAGCTCGGTGCATGGCGTAACACAGGTCTACCCGGCAAATACGGGATCGGCATCTTCGGCCGTGTACGGCCGGAGAAAGGGACAGACATATTCGTCGAAGCAATGCTACAAGTTCTGCCGGATTTTCCTGATTTCACTGCAGTGATTGCGGGACTGTGTCAGCCGCAGTTCACTGCATTCAAGCAGGAACTCGAGCAGCGCATCGCCGACAGTCAACTCGAAGACCGCATCCGGTTTTTAGGTGAGATACCGTCGGAACAAATGCCGGACTGGTATGCGAATGTGCTGATCACAGTTGCCAGTCCGCGCTATGAAGGCTACGGGCTGACGATACTCGAAGGCATGGCGTGTGGCTGTGCAGTGGTCGGATCGGACACGGGCGTATTCAAACAGGTGATTGAACAAAGCGGAGCTGGGAAAATAGTTCCTGTTGAAGACGTCACGGCACTTGCTTCTGCATTGCGCAAACTAATGCTAGATCCTAAGACCACTGCGCAGCTAGGTGAGATTGGTTGTCGGTTTGTAGAAGAACACATTTCTTCTGAAATTGAGGCGGATAGTGTCAAAAACATTTACCAGCAATTATGGAGTTTGTAAATTTTTATTCAATTGATGAGATGGAATGGCAATCGACTGAAGCCAATATCAGATACCCATGATTGAAAATTTCGTCCCATATCACCCCACACACGCCACAACTTTCACCACTTATTTTCGGTCCCGCAAAGAAAGATCAGACTAATCGGTGTAATTATTCTTAGGTAATGCCAAAAGTTCCCGTGTAAAACTTTTTAAAAATGCTTAGTGTCATCAAAAATTCGGCCACCGGCTAGATTGACTGTCAAACGTATCAAACCGCCCTGATATTGAAACCACGCAAATTTTGCGATTGGATGCCTTCTTTAGTTTATTAAACTTATCCCAGAATAAATATATTTCATGACTTCTTCATCACTCCGTGACGTCACTGTAATCGTAGTTACATTTAATAGTGCTCATTGTGTTCCTCTTCTATCCAATTTCCTCATTTCTCCGAAAAACGTAATTTTTATTGATAATGGGAGTACGGACCAGACCATACAAATAATCGACGAATTTCTTCCTGGCGCGATTGTTGTTCGTAATGAAAATAACGAGGGATTTGGAGCTGCAGCCAACCGCGCACTGGCACTCGTTGAAACCAGATTTGCGTTTTTGGTTAATCCCGACTGCGTGGCTGAAGAATCCATGATTGAGAGAATGATCGAGTCAGCAAATAAATTTCCAGACGCTGCGATACTCGCGCCGCAAATTGTAGATCGGACAGGCAACCCTGAACTCAATTATCGATGGTCAAGAACTAAATGGAAATCTACCGGACCAAAAGCTGATGGCCCTTGCTGCGCTGGCTTTCTCTCTGGTGCAGCGATGCTGTTCAATATGGAAAATATGAAAGATACTGGCTTTTTTGATGAGCGATTTTTTCTGTACTACGAAGATGAAGACCTATGTGAGCGTGTGTTTGCTGTTCGGAAATCGATGATCCTGATTCCTACAGTCTGCATAACTCATCTTTCAAGAAGCTCAGTAAGGGGCCGCTTCCCCTTGCGTTTCGAGTACCTTCGAGGATTTCATCATTCACAGTCAAAGTTCATTTTTACGTCAAAACATCTAGGGCATGCACAGATGCGAAAAATTCGACTTCGTATCCTTGTATTGGCCATATTAGAATTTACTGCTCGGCTTCTTGTTCCTCAGCCTCGATACTTGGCGAGATTGGCTGGAAGAATAAATGGAACGATTATGTTTAAAACTTAAAATATTCACCCTAACCAACATCCATATATCAAATAATTTTGATTATGACCCTCTACATCTCAGACAAAAATAATTTTAAATTATATTTATTATTTCATTCATACATACGAACGGAAGATAACAGAAACTCCGATGAAAATTTATAAAATGAATCAGAGCCTCACATATATTCTTCGAGCTCTACTCAAACTCTCGGGTTCAAATAACACACCTCGGCTGATTTCCAAGTTAATTGGATCGATTGTTAAGAAAATCGTAAAGCACGGACCACTCCGAAAGTCAGGATTTACATTCAGTTTGTATGAAGTTTGGTTGGCAGACCAGTGGGACGATGCTACGTTCAGATTTTGCGCAAGCGCATCCTATGGATTTTTTTATTCAGACTGGATCAGGGGTCTCGGGGACGTAGCATTTATTGATGTCGGGGCGAATCAAGGAATATTTTCTCTAATCGCATCCAAAAATTCAAAAATAAAACATATTTACTCATTTGAACCGCAACCAAAAATTTTTGACAATTTAACTAGAAATATTCAAATAAACGGAGCTAATAATGTTCGTGCGTTTCCTTACGCGATATCGAATAAAGAAGAAGAAATTGAATTACAAGTCATACAGGGCCACTCGGGCGCCGCAACACTTCGGAAAGACTCAGTTTCACCTCAAAAATTTCTTCAATCTGTCACTATAAGAACAGTAGACAGAAATTTCCTTGAAAGAAATATTACTCCACCGCCACATAAAAAAATCGCAATTAAAATCGACACAGAAGGTCATGAACGTGAAGTGATTGACGAGCTGATGAAATGCAGTTTTTGGACTCAAGTTTTTAACATATTCTACGAAGTTGATGAGAGGTACATCAAAAATAATGACATTCTCGAAATTCTCGCTAGGCACGGCTTTACCGTGACTCATCAGAACGGCACAAGTCCACATTACGATCTGATGCTGGAAAGGGCTTAGGCGAATTGAAATATTATTATTTATTTTTTGATTCGCGAGATTTTCAGTTAAAGACACCACATCCGAACGTACATTAATTTATAAATTTTATCTTCTGATCCATGCGTTTCAACATAGGCTCATTGGTTAGAGTAAGCAATTACGGGCTGCAAATCAGTAAAAGGGAATTTTAGTTTGAGAGCGCTAAGCGCATTCACCAAAGCGCTTGTACGTATTCCGCGTTTTTGCTGAAATGATTCGAGATATGTGTCCTCGCTCATAAAAAGGTAAGGGATTAGATGTTTACCCCGCCCCTTGTAGTTGCGTATGGCATCCTGCTCAAATGATTTCACTCTGCTCTCAAGCTTGCGCTTGGCATGCTCCTTCAGCAAATCCAATGGTTTGTGATGGATTTCGAAAATTCCTATTCGGCTGTCGATTATAATTCTCGGCATCTTGGTACTATGAAATCCCGTGCACAGACCTTTAACTTTCCCTTTACCAAAGTATAGCTTTGGATTTTTACTTTCGTGAAAATAAAATATCTCGGGATCCCACGGACAATTCTGAAACCTTCTACTGACGGAAAATCCTATGCCTTCAATTGTGCCAGCCAGCTCTAATTTGATTGCCTCCGCATCGCATGTCCAACCGCTCTTAGTTTCAACAGCTATAAACTCATCACAATCAACCGGGATGAAGCAATCGAACTTGTCCTGATGAAGAAGAAAATCATTAGCGAGAACTTTACCCTTCTTTTCAAAGTCAATTTTCAGGGAATATTTATATATGACACGTACACCATTCGCCTCTGCATCACGGAGTACTTGCCTCACAAAATATGATCTCGAACCATTATCAAAAATATTTATGTTTTCTGGGCCAAACAGCGCACTATAGTATTTGATCCAAATTGGCAGAAGATCGTCCTCGTCCTTTTGCATCATGAATATTCCAACGCGCTTCATGAAAACTGCCTTTCAAATCGATTGAAGAAATTAAAATTTTAATAAAAATTTTGAATTTCACCGCCAAAATCTTCTTGGATTAATCAGCAAGAGCATTATCTTTAAAATTAATATTCCAATTTTATTTATTATTTTATTTTTATAAACAAAAGGCTTATTGGATACGATTGTCAATTTATATTCAAACTTCTTCGCAAGCGGCGTTTTCCAATTAATTCCATAAAGAAAGCTGCAGCATCCTTCGGGGTCGTAAGGGAGTTGTACCTGAGAGCCAAGAAAGTTCACAGTTTGAAGTGGATAAATCAAAGGAACAGGGACATGTATAGCGTTAAACTTACGACGCCATCTACCCGAAAAATTCCAACGTTCTACCAAATAATTTTTCCCCGGAGGACTTTGGAAAAAATAAAAATCAACGTACGATTTTTCGCCGTTTTCGGTTCTTACGCCTTGAAGAAAGCAGGGACTCTGATTAATGGGCGCATCTAGGTCGATGACAATTTCAGTGCCAATTAGGCGATCAATGACCCGCTGTCTGTCTGACTCGCCTACATAAAAGTCAACATCATCATCGCCTTTGATTAGCTCTTTTCTTCGAACTAGGCCCAGTAGCGTCCCAAAAAACGGAAAGAACTCTAAACCGTGTAATAGCCTACAGACTTCTTGAAAATTCTTAGCATTGAGCTCGTCCAGTTTATCGCTCATTCACTTACTTTCTTGAATATCATTCTTGCGACTTCTGCATCATCACCTCGGTACTTAGCATATCCGCACCCTTCAACTGAATATGTCAGCTTGAGTCCGTACTGCATCGCTACATTCATTACGTGCTCAAGGCCAATGAACCGTCGATAATGAGCGGCGGTCTCTTTGTGGCGCGAGGCGTCTTTTTCGGTTCTGAACTCAACACAAAGCACGCTCGTCTCATCCATCAACTTAGTGCAAAAATCGAAAAAATTTGCCTCAATGATTTCATTGATAGCGTGAAGGAAAAATCTTGCATACAAGACAGCGTTCGGAATTGAACATCCTTGCCTTTCAGTGAATTCATGGAGACTTACTGGATCCGAAAAATCAAGAGTAAGAAATTTAAGATTTTCCATCCCTAAACTTGCAGCGTCGGCTTGATTTTTCTTTATTGCGACTGGTGACGCATCAACACCGATCGTATTCTTTTGATGTGCCGCAAAGAAAAAGGAATCACGGCCATTCCCACAACCACAATCAATGAAGGTCGTTTTGTCGCTAAATTCGTTCAGCACAAACGCAGCAAATTGGGAAGGAATTCGTCGCATTCCTTCCATCGCATAAAACGCATCCCAATAAGAAGCCAGCGAATTTAGCGTCATCAAAAATATCCTCGAAAGTTAGACCAAGTTGGCCACGATAATGATTAATCTTTGTTAGCCCGACGATACATTTCACTTACCTTCCCAAACTTTGGTATCGCTGCTTGAGGTAGCTCTCAGATGACGCAAGAACTCGGCTATAAAGTATGTCGATACTGAGACTGTAACGTCTAAAAGGTTTCGTAGAAAACCAATACGCCCATTTGGAATTGCGAAACCTAATGACGAAAATACCATCATAAATACGTCGAGATGATTCGCAATATATGTATAAATCTACATTGCACAAGGTGACCACAACCACCAATACAAACGGGTTTAAAGGAGCTGTCAGATACCTATATGGGTCTTTAAAAAGTTTTGCACTTAGTAATTTAACCGCATCATTGTTTAAGAGTCGCGCTCAGTCAGTAATTTTTAAAACGCACCTTCTTATATTTTTTCCGAATTCGTTAAGTTTTCATTTATCTGATCTTAATGATTGCAAACCATTTGTGCCAGTACTAAAAATCTATCGAGTGATCAGACCGGACGTCTTCGAAATTTCGACGGTGAGTAGTGGTGCTGCTCGACTCTTGAGTCGTGAAAATCGTTTGTCGTGTTTACCTGCGCGAAAAACTGACGATAAGCCGCTGATTGTCCGGAAGTCGGGCGCTGCCGGTGACCACGGCTTTCTCGCCCAAATAGCGCAGGAAATGCTGCTCGTCGTAATCAATGAACACATCTTCACGCTCGAACAGCATTTCGACGATCATCGGGTCTGACTTCGGCACGAATTCGATGATGCCCTCCGGCGCCGCATCGACCAGCCAGTGCACGACCTCCTGCAACGGCAGGTTGCGTCCAATCGCCAGATGGTGGATCACGGCCAGCGCAATGAGCCCGTCGGGGCGGCTGCGTTCGTTCAGGCCGGCGCGCTCGCGCTGCTTCCAGCCTTGCTGCGGACTGGGATTGGCAATGTCCACCAGCAGCGGCAGAATGGGTACGCCGTTCTTGGCGTCGCCATAGGCCTTTTCCAGCGAATCGAGATCGCTGTCGAAGATGATCGACAGCGCGGCCCCGCCCTCCAGTGCAGCCTTCGAGAAGTCGCCGGTATTGCCGCCGATATCCCAGATCATCCCGCCTTGCACCTTGTGCGCCCACGCGCGGATGAAATCCAGCTTCGTGCGACGAGTATCAGAGGTGTAGGTATTCTCGGAAGCATAGTCGCTCCAGTACGAGCGACGCTTGCGACCCGACTGCATCCCGGAGATCCATGCGTGCAGGTCGAGCAGCAAGGCGCGGAAGCGCGATTTCGGCAGCGATATCTTCGCCGGTTTTGCGCCTATCGATTTGGTCGAGTCGGCGCGCGCCATTACCCGCGACTGAAAGCTGATATGCAGCAGCGCATTGATGCTGGTCCAGAGCTTGGCCTTCGGAAGGATACGGCCGACCTCATGCAGGTCGAGGCCGTCGATCTGCCCGCGCAACAAAGGCTGGAAGGAAATACCGGCCCAGGCCTCGACCAGAAGCGGGGCAAGGAACATTCGGCAGAACTGGTTATAGCCGCGCCATGGCTCGCCCTCGACGTAAGGCTTCAGCGACAGCAGGTCGATGTGTCGGAACCTGCCCTCGAAAAACTGCATGTTGAACGGGCTGGCATCCGACAGCGCGATGCCGAATTCCAGGCAGCGGATCTGCAGGTCGAGGTGAGCCAGTGCGGCGTCCTTGAGCTGCTCAAAAGTCCATTCGTAGGGGTAGCTGATGAAGGGCACTTTCGGATGCCGGATCACGAGTTCCGGCAGCTCGCCGCGGGCGCCGACCAGCGTGCTGCGGTCCAGCGCCTGCACATCGACAAATTCGGAAGGAAGCAGCAGGCCGAGCCCGACCATTTCCTCGATCGCGCCACTGTCACGCACGCGGCTGACGTCGTCGAGCGCGATCGCGTTGACGGTCCGGAAGATATCGCGACCATTCGAGAACACATAACCGGCCGGATCGCGGAATGATCCGGCGTCGCGCGCGGGCGGCGTGCTGCCGTCCGGGGGCGTGCGATGCATATCGGCGGCGTGGGCAGTGAGCGATGTCGTCATGCGAGCTTTCTGGAATATTCGAATTAGGTCAAACAGGCCGATACGTGCTCCGATTCATGATCCTGCAAATGAGCTGCGCAATCGTAATCAGGAATCAGGAATCAAGGAACAGCTTGTTGCCAAGATAAGTTTTGTATACCGGCTTGTCGGCGAACCAATCAGCGATATCAGTATGAGTTTTTATTTCGCCGTGCAGGAAATCAATGGCAAGTGTCGTCAGGTGATGCGTGCTGACTGTCTTGTCAAATTGGATGCCGCGATCGTCGGACAGAAGCTTCACCGCTAGCAGCGCTGGCAGGCCGTTCGAGTCGTCCCGGCCGGGGGAAAAGCTACGGAACCAGTGGTCTGAGCAAACAATTAGCAAGACTTCCTGATCCTTCACGCTGGCTTTTTTCAGTGCACCCACGATAGACCCGAGCACCTGGTCGCTCAGAGCAAGGTTCATCGAATAGCGTTCATTGCGGCTGGCGGGTTCCGGACGCCCAGATACCTTGGCCGCGAAGCTCGCGCCCAGATGCGGGATGTTGAGGTGCAGATAGATCATCTGTCTTGTCTGAAGGCCAGAGAAAGAAGGCAATAACTGCAGTTGCTTCTCCGTGATGTATTCACCCTCAGGTGTGAGGTCCCAGAAGCGCCACGAATGAGGAACGGAAAATTTCGAGAGCGGAAACGAAACGCAGTCTGCTGTCTGGTAAATCTTGCAGTAAGGATGATAAAAGCCGAGGATGGAAAGCGACTCCGGGCCGCCGGGCAATTTTCCAAACAGTGAATTTTGTTGGTTGAATTCGATCTTTTCGCGTGACGCTGTATTCAAAAGAAGGTGGTGTTGCTGGTCATAAGAATTCCCCTGCGTATCCCTGCCAAGCATCATCGCTGGAATCGATTCGATCGTAGCTTTTGCAGGAGGAAGTGCGTGCGGCGCGTAAAAGCCGCCATTGATGAGCTGACGGAAATTCTTCAGGTCGATGCTGTCATCCTGCTTTGAAAATGCCACTACGGGATCGAATTCGTCGAAGACGACAAAGACGACCTTGCGTTTGTATAGTACGCCTTGTGTATCCTGAAATTTCAGCGCGCTGGCCGTCTGCTCTGCATAAGGTGCGACTAGTGGAATCTCTAGGGAGTAAATCCTGAAAGCAAACAACACAAAAAACACGCTCACCACCGCCCTTGAGGAATTGACGATGCGTGAACTGATTTTTTCTGCCTGCCTAACGAAAAACAGTACGACCAACAGGGCGGTGAAAGCAAGCAAATAAATTTTTCCTTCCTTCATCCCTTTGAAAAATGTTTCAAGGCGGAGGTCGGCAATGTGCAACAAGCCGAATGCAAAGCACACCAGCACGAAGCTTCCGGCCGAGCTGTGGCACAGCCGACGGATAAAGTCCCGCCTCGCATGCAATCCGAAATGAAGGAGGCAGAAGACGATTCCTGCCATCAGCAGGTACCTGAACGATGACCAGACTAGTATCTGGTTGATCCCTACCGGGGAGCGGTAATACTGGATCGGCGAAATGGCCTTGAAAGCTTCCCCGAAAAAGTACAGGGCTGCGATACAAAGCGCGAGAACGCCTGACTCAATCAGGCTTTTTTGATTCATCGCTGTTTTTCTTTCGGAATTTTTCGCGAATCAGGCGGATTAGCTGGGACGGGTTCCGCAAGTAGAACAGCACGGATACCACCAGCGCAATGATGGACTGGGCAACGAAAACTCCAGTACCGGGATCGACATAGGCATAGCAATTTCCGGCAAACGTGGTGAGGATCGCCAAGACTAAAGTATTCATGAGCATTTTCCTTCAGATAATTATATATCGAGCGTATTATTCAATATCTTTGCGAGGCTGATAGCCCGTTAGCCGCCTCCTTAAATCAAAAGTCGACTTGGCAATGCGCAAAACTTTGTAGTTTTTCAAATTCAGCAGCCACTCTAAGCCCCGGAACATCAATCCACACGCCTAAGTTAGATGCCTAATCTGTAGCACTTTCCACCACTACACCCTGCTAGTCAACCTTTGCTGCCAGATTCCACTCGAACCCTAGCTCCCATCATTTGCCGCATTCCCGGGCTTCAGTATGCGGCGAGGAGAAATAAACGAACCGCTTCAACGTCCTCGATCCGGTCTTACAAAAAAATCTAACTCAGCTGCGCCTTGTGCTGCGCAGTTTGATCCTTACATCTTTTCTATACTTCGCAAATCCGTTGGCCATTTGGTAGCGTCGATCGAATGAAAACCACAACAGCTTGTTACGGCAATACATTCTCAAGAAGACGTACCTATCTACCTATACTGGGACAGAGCTTGAGATGATTGAAGACCTGTTGAATCACCGCCGAAGAATACGATGTGAATTTAAAACCTCGCATAAGGTGTTTGATGAATTTCAAAATCGTTTTGCACTTCGTATTTGAAATCAAGTATTGATATTATTTTGTGAACTGCAGGTAATGCAGGTGAGCATAAACACCTGCAGATTCAAGTAACTCGGGATGGCTACCAATTTCGATGAGGCACCCATGCTCCAACACGGCGATTCGATCCGCATGCTCAACCGTCGATAAGCGGTGCGCAATCACCAGCGTTGTCCGTCCATGAATCAGCGCATCCAGCGCCTGCTGCACCGCCCGCTCAGATTCACTATCCAGCGCCGAGGTCGCTTCATCGAGAATCAAGATAGGTGCATCCTTGTAAATCGCGCGCGCAATCGCCAGTCGCTGCCGCTGTCCACCGGATAGCCGCATGCCGTTATCCCCAATTTCTGTTTCAAACCCATTGGGTAGCTCGGCAATTACATCCGACAAGTGGGCGGCTTTAGCGGCCGCTTCAATTCGCGCACGGTCCGGCTTCGGGTCACCATAGGCAATATTGGCTGCGACCGTATCGTCAAATAACACGACGTTCTGACTAACCATCGCTATCTGCGCGCGCAGCGATTTCAGCTCTATCTGCGAAATCGGAATGCCATCGAGCAGGATCTCACCGCCGGCCAATGGATAGAACTCCGGCACCAAGTTGACCAGCGTGGTCTTGCCGCCGCCCGACATACCGACCAGGGCCACGGTCTCACCCGGGGCGATGTCGAGGTTCAGGTCCTTCAGCGCTGGTCCGTTCGCACCGCTATAGCTGAAGCGGACATTTCGAAATTCCAGCCGCCCTTGCGCACGCTTCGTCAGCGGCTTTCCCCCCGTACGCTCGGCCGGCTCATCGGTCATCGCAAATACCCGCTGGGCCGCTGCGATGCCACGCTGTAATGGTCCGGTGATGTTTGCCAGATGCTTCAATGGCGTCAGTATCAGCAGCATGGCGATGATGAACGACGCAAATCCACCGACCGTCATCTGTCCGTCACTGGCCTGCAGCAGCGCGATCGTGATGATTACGGCGACTGAGATGGAATTCAGAAACTGTGTGATCGGCTCGGTGGTGGCTGCAGTGGCCGCCTGCTTCAGCAAGAAATTACGCAGCCGGTCCGAGCGCTTTTCAAAGCGGGTCGCCTCGTAGGTCTGACCACCGAAAAGCTTGATCACATGCCGCGCACGGGCTGCCTCGTCGATCGCTTGCATTAGTTCACCGTTCAGCTGCTGGCTTTCGCGGATCAATCGCTTGAGTCGATTCGCCGTCAGCTTCACCGCAATACCGACCAGCGGCACCAGCACCAGCGCTATCAGCGTGAGCTTCCAGTTCAACCAGAACAGATAGGCAATCAGGCCCAGTACCGTCAGACTGTCGCGGATCAGGGTCACCATCACGCTGCGCAGCATCTCGAGCACCTGCGGTACTTCGACCATCATCGTATTCAGTACCTGTCCCGTGGACTGGCGGTCGTAATAGCCCAGCGGTACGTCGAGCAAGCGGGCGAACATTTGTTGTCTCAGCTGCGCTACCAAACGCCCGGATACCCACGCCATCAGAAAGGAGGCCGAAAAAGTTGCCATGCCGCGCAGAACGAAGATGCCCACGACAATCAGCGGCGCAATCCAGACCGGAAAGCCCGTCTTCACAAAACCGTTGTCGAGCAATTGCTTCATCAACGCGGCCACCGCCGGCTCGGTCGCTGAGGTGATTGCTGTTGCAGTGAGGGCGACAGCGATGCGCGCCTTGTAAGGTGCGAGCAAGCCAAACAAGCGCTTCAGGGTTTGCGAGAAATTCATCAGTATTCGAACCTGACGTTATCCGGGCTCAGCCAGTCCGACAACTTCGCGCGCAAGGCATCATCCGCCCGCACTCGCCATGCATCCGATAGCCGCAATTCTCCCAGTGCGCCATTCTTCGTGTACTCAACCACGATCGGACACGAAGCTTCACTTTGCTGGAAAGGCTGGATCATCTCGCGCAGCCTGTTCGCATCCGCCTGCCCGTTCATGGATAACCGCAGCGCCTTCACAAAACTCGCTCGCACTGCCGCGATATCCATCACCTTATCCGCTGTCACACGCAAGCCGCCGGAGAAACGGTCTTCCGATACCTTGCCCTGCACCGCGAGGAACTCATCCTCTTTGAATAAGGCGCGGTTCGCGTCATAGACTTCGTTATAGACGGTAACTTCAAGCTGCGCACTGCCATCATCCAGCGTCACAATCATCATGCGGCCGCGCTGTGTCATCTGTACACGCAGGCCAGAGATGATACCGGCTAGTAGTTTCGGTTCGCGCGCCGGCGCAATATCGGCGAGCTTTACGCGAATGAACTTGCGCACTTCGGCTGCGTAGGATTCGAACAAATGTCCAGACAGGTAAAAACCGAGTGCGGTCTTCTCTTCAGTCAGTCGCTGCTTGTCAGTCCATGGCGGTACGTTCACGTACTCCGGGCTGTCGTCGAAACCGCTGTCGGCCATCTCAAATAAACTCACCTGATTCGCTGCGGCTTCTGCCTGCTCCGCACTATCGATCGCAAGTCCAACCGACGCCATCAACACGCCGCGGTCGATACCGAAGCCATCCATCGCACCGGCCTTGACTAGCGATTCGATCGTGCGGCGGTTCACCTGTCGCTTGTCGACGCGCTTCACGAAATCGAACAAGTCCCTGAACAGTGCCGATTGCCGGGCTTCGATGATGGCCTCAATCGCCGCCTGTCCCGTGCCCTTGACTGCACCGAGCCCATAGCGAATGCGATCTGCTGGCTTACCCGGATCGGCGACCGCAGTGAAGCGGTACACCGACAGGTTGATGTCGGGTGGCAGCAGCGTCAGCTTGCAGGTGTCAAGCGCATCTTCAACGAGGATCTTCACCTTGTCGGTATCATCCATCGCGAGCGACAAGTTGGCCGCCATGAATTCTGCCGGGAAGTGCGCTTTTAAATACGCGGTGTGATACGACAGCAACGCGTATGCCGCAGCGTGTGACTTGTTGAAGCCATAGCCAGCGAACTTCTCCATCAGGTCGAAGATCTCGTCGGCCTTCTCCTGCGACAGCCCGTTCTTTGAAGCGCCCTCACGGAAAATCTGGCGATGCTCCGCCATCTCTTCGGGCTTCTTCTTGCCCATCGCGCGACGCAGCAAATCCGCGCCACCGAGCGAGTAGCCGCCGATCACCTGCGCCATCTGCATCACCTGCTCCTGATAGACCATGATGCCGTAGGTCTCGGACAGGATGCCCTCGGTGCGAGGATCGGGGTAATCGAATTTTTCGCCATGCTTACGGCGACAGAAATCCGGAATCAGGTCCATCGGGCCCGGCCGGTACAGCGCCACCAGCGCGATGATGTCCTCGAAGCGATCAGGTCGCGCGTCCTTCAGCATGCCCTGCATGCCGCGGCTTTCCAGCTGGAAGACGGCGACGGTTTTCGCGTCGGTCAGCAGCTTGTACGCTGCACGATCATCCAGGGGCAGCTTGTCCAGACTGAAGTCAGCCAGTTCCGGATGCAGGTGACGGATGTAATTGACTGCGCGGTCCAGAATCGTCAGCGTGGTGAGGCCAAGGAAGTCGAACTTCACGAGGCCGATCGCCTCCACATCGTCCTTGTCGTATTGCGATACGACGCCGCCATCGCTGCCCTGTGTGTACAAGGGACAGAAATCCGTCAGCTTGCCCGGCGCAATCAGCACGCCACCCGCATGCATGCCGACGTTGCGCGCGATGCCTTCGACCTGCTGCGCCAGCTCGAGCAGCTGCCTCACCTCTTCTTCTTTGTCCTGCCGCTCTTTCAGCAGCGGCTCTTCAACGAGCGCGTCGGCGATGGTCACCAGCTTGCCGGGCTTGAACGGAATCAGCTTCGAAATGCCGTCGCAGAAGTTGTATCCGAAGTCGAGCACACGACCGACGTCGCGCACCGCACCTTTGGCTGCCATCGTGCCGAAGGTGGCAATCTGCGACACTGCATCTTTACCGTAGCGATCTTTCACGTACTGGATCACGCGGTCGCGACCTTCCTGGCAGAAGTCGATATCGAAGTCAGGCATCGATACCCTTTCCGGATTCAGGAAGCGCTCGAACAGCAGGTTGTACTCGAGCGGGTCGAGGTCGGTGATCTTCAGTGCGTACGCAACCAGCGAGCCTGCACCCGAGCCACGACCCGGTCCGACTGGCACGCCATGGTTCTTTGCCCACTGAATGAAGTCGGCCACGATCAGGAAGTAACCCGGGAAGCCCATCTTGATGATGGTGTCCGTCTCGAAGCTCAGTCGCGATTCATAGCGCTCGCGCTCTGCGTCGCGCCGTGCTTCGTCCGGGTACAGCGCAATCAAACGTTCTTCCAGACCGTTCTTCGCCTGTGCGACCAAGAAGTCATTAATGGTCATCCCGTCCGGCGTCGGGAAGTCTGGCAGCTGAGCTTTGCCGAGGGTGAGCGACAGATTACAACGCTGTGCGATCGCGACGCTGTTCTGTAGCGCAGCCGGAATATCCGCGAACAGCTCGGCCATCTCGGCCTGCGTCTTGAAGTACTGCTCTGGCGTAAAGCGCTTCACACGGCGCGTGTTCGCGAGCATTTCGCCTTCGGCGATGCAGACGCGCGCCTCGTGGGCGGTAAATTCCTCTTTGCGCTGGAACTGCACCGGATGCGTCGCAACCACCGGCAAGCTAAGCTTCGCTGCCAGCTGTGTCGATTTGCGTAACAGAGTCTCGAGTTGCGGATTGCCGTTGCGCTGTACTTCAATATAAAAGTGACCGGGAAAGGTCTGCATCCAGCGCCGCGCGCAGCGCTCGGCCAGCGCATCGTTACCGTTCTCAAGCGCCTGACCGATGTCGCCGCTTTGAAATCCCGACAACGCGATCAGCCCACCCTGAGTCGGCAATGCCTCCAGCCATTCGATACGTATCTCTGCGCGGCCACGATGCTGATTCGTCAGCGAAGCGCTGGCCAGCAGTTCGCACAATTGCAGATAACCGGTGTGATTCTTCACCAGCAACAGCAGGCGGAACGGCTTGTCACGGTCCTCATCGTTGCTGATCCAGACGTCAGCGCCGATCAGGGGTTTGACGCCCTTGCCGCGCGCGGCCTTGTAGAACTTGACCATGCCAAACAGGTTGGCCAGATCCGTGATCGCAAGCGCCGGCTGCTGGTCCGCTGCTGCAGCCTTGACGACATCATCGATGCGCACCAGACCATCAGCGATCGAGTACTCGGAATGCAAGCGGAGGTGGACGAATTGCGGCGAGGTCATGGGGCGTATTTTACCCGCTGGGAACCCCCGGACGAAGGCCGGAAAGGGTTCTTGTGCAATGCGGCGACGCTTATAATGCGGACTGCTTACGGAATTATCAGGGTTCTAGTCATGCAGTTCACCCAGCCCATCGTCAACATCTCCACTTATAAATTTATTACGCTCGACGACACGGCCGAGTTACGCCCGCGTTTCCTGCAGAAATGCGTGGATCTGGGGCTGAAGGGCACGATTCTGCTGGCGCCGGAGGGCATCAATATGTTCCTCGCCGGTAGCCGCGAAGCGATCGACGCTTTCTTTGCCTGGTTTCGCGCCGACCCGCGTTTCGCCGATATCGTGCCTAAAGAAAGTTTCTCCGAGCATCAGCCCTTCCGACGCATGCTGGTCAGGCTGAAGAAGGAGATCATCACAATGAAGCATCCGCTGATCAAGCCGGAAGAGGGGCGCGCGCCCTTCGTCAAGCCATCTGACCTGAAGCGCTGGCTGGACCAGGGCCATGACGATGACGGCAAACCGGTTGTCATGATGGATACCCGCAATGACTACGAAGTCGATGTCGGCACCTTCGCGAAGGTCATCGACTACCGGATCAGCAAATTCAGCGAATTTCCCGACATCGTCGCTCAGCAGAAGGACGCGCTGAGCGACAAGACCGTCGTCACCTTCTGCACCGGCGGCATACGCTGCGAGAAGGCTGCGATCTACATGCAGGAAGTCGGCTACCCAAGCGTGTATCAGCTCGAAGGCGGCATCCTGAAGTATTTCGAGGAAGTTGGCGGCGCACATTATCAGGGTGACTGCTTCGTCTTCGACCACCGTACCGCACTGAATCCGGCGCTCGAGGAAACAGCAACCGTGCAATGCTTCGCCTGCCGCGCGGTAGTGACACCCCGCGAGCAGCTGTCGCCGCTTTACGTTGCCGGCAAATCCTGCCCGCACTGCGCGAAAGTGGCGCAGGCGGCGTGATCACTGCGATGCGCCGTATCGCGCATCTCGACATGGATGCGTTCTTCGCATCCGTGGAATTACTCCGCTATCCCGAACTACGCGGCCAGCCGGTCGTCGTTGGCGGCCGCTTGCCGCAGCAACCGCTTCGGCGTGATGACGGCACACATGAGTTCTCGACCTTGCGCGACTATGTTGGCCGTGGCGTTGTCACCACCTCGACCTATGAGGCGCGCGCACTAGGCGTGTTCTCCGCGATGGGCATGATGAAAGCAGCGAAACTCGCGCCCGATGCATGGCTGCTACCGGCGAACTTCGATGCATACCGCCATTACTCGCGGCTGTTCAAGCAGGCCGTGCGCAATATCGCGCCTCAGGTGGAAGATCGCGGTATCGACGAGATCTATATTGATCTCACCGATCTTCCGGAGGATACGCTGCCGCTCGCGCAGCGCATCAAGCAGGCGGTGCATGAGGCGACCGGACTATCGTGCTCTATCGGTATCGCACCCAACAAATTGTTGGCGAAAATCTGCTCGGAACTCGACAAGCCGGATGGCGTCACGATACTGTCGATGGACGATGTGCCGACTCGCATCTGGCCGATGGCGGTTCGCAAGGTCAATGGCATCGGACCGAAGGCCAGTGAGAAGCTGGCTGCGTTCGGCATACAGACCATCGGCGAGCTGGCGCAGCAGCCGCAGGACCTACTGCTGCAGCATTTTGGCCGTAACTATGGCGAATGGCTATACCGCGTATCGCGGGGACTTGATGAGCGACCGGTCGTCACCAGCTCGGAGCCCAAGTCACTCAGTCGTGAAACCACCTTCGAGCGTGATCTGCATGCGAAGGCTGATCGCGCCACGCTGTCTGAGATCTTTACCTCACTGTGCCAGCGGGTTGCGGACGATCTGCAGCGAAAAGGCTATGTCGGAAAAACCATCGGTATCAAGCTGCGCTATGACGACTTCCGTACTCTCACGCGCGACCTCAGCGTACCAATCGCGACCGATGATCCCGCCGAAATCCGGCGTGCAGCAGGCGAATGCTTGAAGCGCGTGCCGCTCGAGAAGCGGCTGCGCTTGCTGGGCGTGCGCGTGTCGGCGCTGGTAAAAAAAGCAGAGGCTGCGCGCGATCTGCCGCCGCAGGCAGAACTGCTGCTCGACTGATCCTCCGGTCAGGCGATAATCTCAAGTCTGTTGTCGAATCGCCGCCTACCCAATGCACTACACCGGTCGCTTTGCCCCCTCTCCCACGGGTCCGCTGCATGCGGGATCGCTGGTCGCTGCGCTCGCGAGTTTTCTCGATGCGCGCGCGAATCGTGGTCGCTGGCTGATCCGGATCGAAGACATCGACGAGGCGCGTACGGTGCCTGGCGCGGCCGAGGACATCATCGCGACTCTGTCCGCTTTCGGCATGCATTCCGACGGCGAAGTGATCTGGCAGAGCAGGCGCAAGGACCGTTATGCAGTAGCTTTCACCGAGCTGGGGCCACAAGCTTATCCCTGTGCATGCAGCCGCAAGGAAATCGCGGACTCTCGTGTAGCGCTCGCGCCGGACGGCGCAGCGATCTATCCGGGAACTTGTCGACAGGGACTCTTGCCGGAACGGTCGCCGCGCGCATGGCGCTTGCGTGTGCCCGCGCGTGACGATGCTGCGGCGATAGTCCGTTTCGATGATCGCTGGCAGGGACCGACCGAAGAAAATCTCGCTGACAGCGTCGGAGACTTCGTGCTGAAACGCGCCGATGGATTCTGGGCGTATCAGATCGCGGTCGTGGTGGATGATGCGGACCAGCAGGTCACTGACATCGTGCGCGGCGCTGATCTGCTGGAGTCAACTGCCCGTCAGATCTATCTGCAAAGATTGCTCAGGATAAGCACGCCACGCCATCTGCACGTGCCGGTTGTGGTCAATGAACTCGGTGAGAAATTATCAAAACAGACTGGCGCGACAGCGCTCGACAGGAATAATCCGGTTAAAGAGTTGATGCTGGCGGCAGGCCACCTTGGACTCACACTCAGACCGGCATCGGCGTCGTTGCAGGATTTCTGGGAGGCAGCAGTTGCGGCTTGGGCGCAGAGATTCGGGATTCGCTGAACCAGCAGTGGTGGGTTTTGGCTGTGGCTCGACCCACCCTATAGATCTGTCAACCGGCAAAGAAAATCAAAATATAGGATGGGTCAAGCCGCAGCCAAAACCCACCAGATAAATTTCATCAGTTTTTAGGACGACCACCCAGCAAAGCGGCACGTTTCGGCGCGGCTTTCGCGTTACGCGGCTCAGACGCTTGCTCAGTTTCCGGCTCAGGCGTGACCGTGGGTTCATACGGCTTCAAGAACCAGGGATCGACTTTTTCCTTGCGCGGCAGCGGCGCGCTGCTGCGAGGCGTACGCTCAGGGCGACGCTCGGTACGCTCACCAGTTCGCTCGCTGCGATCTCCACGATCTCCACGATCTCCACGATCACTGCGCTCACCACGCGCGCTACGCGGCTGAAAATCTTCCAGCGCGACCGGCGTCAGCTTTTGCTTGATCAGCTTTTCGATATCGGCCAGCAGCCGCGCATCCTTATCCGAGTACAGCGACAGTGCATCGCCCGATGCGCCGGCACGACCGGTACGGCCGATGCGGTGCACATAGTCTTCCGCGCTGTACGGCAGGTCGTAGTTAATTACACACGGCAGCTCGGCGATATCGAGGCCACGCGCGGCGACATCGGTCGCGACCAACACGTCAATACCACCGCTCTTGAACGAATCCAGCGCCGCCATCCGCTCCGATTGCGATTTGTCTCCATGGATCGCAGACGCCTTCACGCCTGCACGCTCAAGCTCACGCGCGATGCGAGATGCACCGATCTTGGTGTTGGAAAATACGATCACTTGCTTGATCTCGCGCTGACGCAGCAGATGCACCACTGCGTCACGCTTGGCTTCCTCTTCCACCTTGTACACGATCTGCGTGACGCGCTCGGCGGTCGCATTACTGCGCGCGACTTCGATCAATACCGGGTCCTTCAGGAAACTCGACGCGAGTTTCTTGATCTCCGGCGAGAAGGTCGCCGAGAACATCAGGTTCTGCCGCTGCTTTGGCAGCAGGTTGATGATGCGCTGCAGGTCAGGCAGGAAGCCCATGTCCAGCATGCGGTCGGCTTCATCCATCACGAAGATCTGCGTCTGCGACAGGTTCAGCGTCTTTTGCTGCACATGATCAAGCAGGCGACCCGGTGTCGCGATCAGGATCTCAACGCCGGCACGCAGTATCGCTGTTTGCGGTGCCATGTCCATGCCGCCGAAAACCACCGTCGCACGCAGCGGTGTGTGTCGTGAGTAGGCTTTCACATTGTCGGCCACCTGATCGGCCAGTTCGCGGGTCGGCGTGAGTATCAGCGCGCGGACCGGATGACGTGCCGGCGACGCGCTGCTGTTGGCATGCGCGAGCAGCTGCTGGATGATGGGCAACGAGAAGCCGGCGGTCTTACCGGTACCGGTTTGCGCTGCGCCCATCACGTCACGGCCCTGCAAAACAATCGGGATCGCCTGCGCCTGAATCGGCGTCGGATGCTGGTAGCCCTGATCGGCAAGGGCCTGCAGGATGGGAGGCGCGAGGCCGAAATCTGCGAAACGGGGAAGCGGTGCTGGGGCGTTGCCTGCGGCTTCGGGTAGGGCGTTGGAGGTATTGAGGTCTGACATGCGTTCCACTTGGTTTAGCGCAGGAGTATAGCACTCGCGCCCCGCCGGCTCACACCCAAGTATCTGATTGCAAAAGGAAACGGTGATAGGGGAGGATACGGACGCACTTCTGTGAATTGCAAGTTACGCTGACGGCAGGACTCACTGTAAAGACACCTTATGTGCTTCAATCAGGCGCCGGAACGCATCACTAACTGACATCCAATCGACGACATCGACTTTCCACGGAAGGTTAGATTCGGAGAATGCTTCATTTACTGCAGCCAGTAGCGATAACTCCATCGGTTGTTCGCTGATCACTGCGATATCAAGATCAGAAAATGGCTTATGGGCACCTTGCACCCTCGAGCCAAACGCCCAGACCTGATGCCGTGGCAAGTATCGTTTCAAAATATCTTTCACGATCAACCACTCAGAATCTGTGATCGCGATGTTCGGCTTTTCATTCATAGAATGCGTTTTTGCAGCTGCGCTAACAGAAACTTGGCTTCCCTAAGAAAATCCGGAATACCGCCGACCACCTTCATTGCAATCGTCTCATCATAGGCATGACTGGTCGAGCCTCGCATTTCCCTGAAATTTTTCCAGACTGACCATTCCCGGGAAAGCAAGCCTTGCTCATTGGCTGAACGCACAAGATCAGCAAATGCCATTTGATCGAATGCAGCCGGGTTCGCTGACGTCAACTCAAGATATCGCTTCAACATCTTGTAGGACAGCTCATAGGTGAATTCAAACCTTTGTACCAGTCCATCGCGGATCTGAATATCGCTGACATCCTGCAGATATCGATGCAGACCTTCCTCCAGCCGCTGGACAGCTTTGGAAAGCGGGTCAATGTTTATTGGTATCGACATGCTAGACCTCGCGAATACTCTGGACGGATCGCGTTAGAAAGTCAGTAATATCTAGGCAGCCTTGATAATGGCCTTAAATTGATTATTGCATTTGTGGCACATCTTATAAGATTCAAAGGCTGCACCTTGCCTCGGTGCTTGGGTGTAGTGCTCGTCACCATCAAGTGCACCGCAAGATTCGCATTTGAATCTGTACTTCATCATCCCATCCTGATAGCTTGTTACCACCGCACCGGAAAGTGCAACAACATTGTTTGCTTCAAACAGCGGCTTGGTAGTTTCTTGCTTGGGTGAACTCGTCGAAGACTCTACCGAGGCAGGCTTGTGACCAGGCTTTACCGGGGTGGACACCTGAGCGCTACTGACGCCATTACCACTAAACAGTGCTAAGCCCTTCAGGGTTAACTTTCCTGTACCGACTATGGTCTTTCCGACCAACGCGAGATCCTTACGAGACAGCTCGACACATACTGCCGTCAGTTCTTCTTCACTGAGCCTTGGGGCATCGAGGTCGCGACGACGAGCATTTAAGCGAATAATATTTCGAAGCCTGTCGCCGGAAAATGAGCTGAAATCAATATCTGGGTGCGATCTGGAAAAGAAAGCTTTGCAACAGAAAAGATAATAAGCTCGCCTAAATTTCATCCCGCCAAAAATCAGGCCTTTTACAGGGTAGTAAAGCAAGGCAACTATCACTACAAGCGCCAAAAAATTACTAGTTTTCACTTTAAACAGAATATCGATCATTGTGGAAAAGACAATGGCAAATAGAACCAACCCCGCAACCAATAGAATCTTTTTCGCCGTGTTTTTCATGAATGTCTATCCTCTAAAATAATCAGTGAGAAATTCTTCTGTATATCGGTCTAGTTCCGTCAAACGTCATTTACCCTGGGCACGATGAATTTTCCTGTTAACTAGACAGATCAAAAGTCAGGATTTCGGCATCACCCAATCTGGGTATACAGTCATGGGTCTTTTTTACGCCAGATTACTGGAAGCGCAACGAGGGATACGCGATGCGCCAAGCTTGCAGAAGCTACTTTGCAAAGAAAAAGGGGTCACGATTTACGTAACCCCTCATTTTACTGCTTTATCTTGGTGGGCCTCCTTGGAGTCGAACCAAGCACCAACGGATTATGAGTCCGCTGCTCTAACCAAGCATGAGCTAGAGGCCCGAAACTGTTGCGTTCAACACTGCCGGCATTCTAACCAGCCGGCGAGCCAACGGTGCGGCCGGATGGCCAGACCGTTGGATTCGTGTTGCATCAGCTGCCTTCGAGGAAGCTCTTCAGCTTGTCGGAGCGGGACGGATGACGCAGCTTGCGCAGCGCCTTGGCCTCGATCTGGCGGATACGCTCACGCGTGACGTCGAACTGCTTGCCGACTTCTTCCAGCGTGTGGTCGGTCGACATCTCGACGCCGAAGCGCATGCGCAGTACCTTCGCTTCGCGCGGCGTCAGCGAGTCCAGCACATCCTTGACCACGTTGCGCATCGATGCGTGCAACGCAGCGTCGGACGGCGCCAGCGTGTTGTAATCCTCGATGAAGTCGCCCAGATGCGAATCGTCGTCGTCACCGATCGGCGTTTCCATCGAGATCGGCTCCTTCGCGATCTTCATGATCTTGCGGATCTTGTCCTCGGGCATTTCCATCTTCAGCGCCAGCGTCGCCGGGTCCGGCTCGGCGCCGGTCTCCTGCAGAATCTGGCGCGAGATGCGGTTCATCTTGTTGATCGTCTCGATCATGTGCACCGGAATACGGATGGTGCGCGCCTGATCCGCGATGGAGCGCGTGATCGCCTGACGAATCCACCAGGTCGCATAGGTCGAGAACTTGTAGCCGCGGCGATATTCGAATTTATCCACCGCCTTCATCAGACCGATATTGCCTTCCTGGATCAGGTCAAGGAACTGCAAACCGCGGTTGGTGTATTTCTTTGCAATCGAGATCACCAGACGTAGGTTGGCCTCGGTCATCTCCCGCTTGGCCTTGCGCGCCCGGGTTTCGCCGGCCGCCATTTTCTTGTTGATCTCGCGCAGATCAGGCAAGGGCAGCACCACGCGGGACTGCAGGTCGATCAGTTTCTGCTGCAGTTCTTTCACGGTCGGCACATTACGCGCCAATATCGTGCTGTACGCATGACCGCCACTGACTTCGCCATCAACCCACTTCAGATTGGTTTCATTGCCCGGGAAGACCTTGATGAAATGCGTGCGCGGCATGCCGCACTTGTTAACTGCCACATCGAGAATCTGACGCTCGATCTGACGCACTTCATCAACCTGCGCGCGCAGCGTATCGCACAGCTTTTCAACGATCTTGGCAGTGAAGCGTATGCCCATCAGCTCATTGGTGATGGCCTCCTGCGCCTTCACATAGGCCTTGGAGTTATAGCCTTCTTTTTCATACGACTTACGCATCTTGTCGAATTGCGACGCAATGGTCGCGAACTTCGCCAGCGCGTCACGCTTCAGCTGCTCGAGCTGCTCAGCCGAGAAGCCGGCGGCTGCACCGCCATTCGTTGAGGTCTCTTCTTCCTCATCGCCTTCATCGTCAGCGTCTTCGTCATCGTCGACTTCTTCCGCTACTGCACCTTTCACCGGTCCGGGTTGCACAGGTGCATCGTCAGGCGCATTCGGGTCGACGAGGCCATCAACGACCTCATCAATCTTGGACTCGTCCTTCTTGATACGCTCGGCCAGCTCGAGAATTTCGGAGATCGTCATCGGGCACGCCGAAATCGCCTGAATCATGTCCTTCAGTCCGGCTTCGATACGCTTCGCGATCTCGATCTCACCTTCGCGAGTCAGCAGTTCGACTGAACCCATTTCGCGCATGTACATGCGCACCGGATCCGTCGTGCGGCCAAAATCGGAATCAACCGTCTGCAGCGCCGCTTCGGCTGCCGCTTCAGCGTCGTCATCATTGGCAACGGTCGCGACGTTATCCGACAGCAGCAAGGCTTCCGCATCCGGCGCGTGCTCGTACACCGCAATGCCCATGTCATTGAAGGTGCCGATAATGCCCTCGATCGCTTCCGGATCGATGATGTTCTCAGGCAGATGGTCGTTGATCTCGGAGTGCGTGAGGAAACCGCGATCCTTGCCGAGCTTGATCAGCGTCTTCAGCTTCTGGCGGCGACGCTCGAGTTCTTCCTCGCTCGCTTCGGAGTCTGCGGCGAACGCATCCTTCAGAAACTGCTTCTCCCGGTTCTTGCGGTCACGCGCTTTGGCCTTGTCGACCTTCATCTGCTCGGCGCGCTCGACCGCGTTCAGCTGCGCGATCTCGTCACTCTCGGGCTGGAAGTCGCGCGGCTTGCGGCCGCGACGTCCCGGCACCTTGACGGCGGGCAGCACATAGCCCGAGGTGTCGATCGCTGCTAATGCCGCAGCATCGGTGGTCTGTTTGACCGACAGGATCTGGTGTTCGTCTTTGACGGCGCTTTTTACAGCAACCTTGACGGGCGCCGCTTTGGCTGGCGCGACCTTGGCGGGCGCCGCTTTCGCGGGCACGGCCTTGGACGTCGTCTTCGTCGCTGTTTTTGCGGGACTTGCTGCTTTTGTTTCGGATTTTCTGGATGTCACAGCAACTTTCTTGGCTGGTGCTTTTGGCGCGACGGCAGGCTTGGTTGGAGTCTTGCCTTTCGTCTTCGCCGCATTGTTACTTGGAGCGGCAGCGGCCTTGACCGGCTTCTTCAGCGCCTGCTTGGCAGGGGTACCGGCCTTTGAGACAGCTTTGCCGGTCGCTTTGTTCGCTGCCTTCTTGACCGCCGGCGCTTTCGGCTTCGCAGCCGTTGCCTTTGTGGTCTTTGTCGCCGCGACTTTCTTTGCGCCTGACTTCACTGACGCGGCTGGCTTCTTCGCGCTCGCAGCGGACGAGCGCGCAGGCGCAGGTTTAGCAGCCTTGACAGGCTTGGCCTTGGTTGCGGAATTCTTAACGGTTTTTTTGGTTGTCGCCATGGATCGATCCACCATAGGGAGTTAGCCGATGCTACTTAGGAAACCAGAGGGGTGGCCGCGCTGATGTTCAGCTCTCGGGCAGTGGGCTGCGTTTTCGCGCCTTGAGTTCTGCCGCTTTGGGTGGCCGCCTGTCCGGCAAGGTCAACACGATGAAACTGTCGTTTTGGCTCTGTAGCGCAGAGCGTAGAAAGCTTTATATTGTAACACACCGGAAACCCTCGCTCCCTCGGGGAAACGACCGTAACGTGATGCAAGACTTCGTGCTACGGCGGCAATTTTCATCCAGCGAACCAGTAAATGGGGGCGAATGCCGGGATTTCCAGATTTAGCTCAATCCCGTGCTGTGTCAATCCGTCTGGTCACGCTCGGCATCGGCGCGCAATCTGTCCAGCATCATGGCAATTTCGCGGTAACGCTGCCGCGCGGCGTCATCGGACAGACCCGAAGCCGCCAGCTGATCCTGCTCAGCGCGCAGGATTTTCATCGTTGTCTGCCGTACCGCACCGGCCAGTTCGCGGCGCGCCAGCTCGGGCTCAGATGCGGGTTCGGCGGCGATCTCGGCAATGAGTGGTCCGAGCTCGCCGCCGATATCGCGCAACTGCTCCGTTAGCGCCGCAAATCCACCTGTGCCAGACATGCGCTGCGCCGCCTGCACGACCGCGCGCAATACCTGTCCGTGATCCGGCGAACTGTGCGCGAGCATCTGCAAGGCCTGCTCATCGAGGTCGCCGGCGAACTGCGGATGTGCGATCACGATACGCAGCACCTTGCGTTCGAGTTCGACCGGCGGTTTGCGACGCACCGCCGGCGGCGCGGATTTCAGGTATTTGTTCGACGCCGGCTTGGCCAGCTCAAACAGTGATTCCAGCTCCTGCACTGTGCTGTCGGTGACCTGCGCCAGTTGCCGCAGTAGTTGCAGACGCAGCGCCGAGGCCGGCATCGCCTGAATCATCGGCTTCGCATCGAATTGCGCTCGGGCGCGCCCCTCGGCGGTGGACAGTTCCTTGTCTTCAGTGACGGTCGCAATCAGGAACTGCGACAGCGGCGTCGCATCATGCACCCGCTTCTCGAAGCCATCGTTGCCGTGTTCGCGGATATAGCTGTCCGGGTCGTGCTCGGTCGGTAGAAAGAGAAATTTCAGTGTGCGGTTATCCGTCGCATGCGGCAGACAGGCTTCCAGCGCGCGACGCGCGGCGCGCCGCCCGGCGGCGTCACCGTCGAAGCTGAAAATCACCTGATCCGTCTGTCGCAGCAGCTTCTGTACATGCACTGGCGTGCACGCAGTGCCGAGCGTCGCGACCGCCTGTTCGAAACCGAACTGCGCTAATGCGACCACATCCATGTAGCCCTCAGTGACCAGCACATAGCCCTTGTCACGAATGGCCTGACGCGCCTCGAACAAGCCATACAGCTCGCTGCCCTTCTGGAACAGCGGCGTTTCCGGCGAGTTCAGGTATTTGGGCTCTCCCTTGTCGAGCACACGCCCGCCAAAACCAATCACCTGCCCCTTGGTATTCCGGATCGGGAACATGATGCGATCACGGAAGCGGTCATAGCGTTTTCGTGTACTGCCTTCCTCGTCGCTCTTATCGATGACGAGGCCGGCCTCGACCAGCGCTGCATTGTCGTAATCGGGAAATACGCCACACAGGCTGTCCCACGCATCCGGCGCGTAACCCACCCAGAACTTGGCCGCAATTTCACCGGTCAGTCCGCGTCCCTTCAGATAATCGATCGCATGGCGCGCGCCACGCAATTGCTGACGGTAGTAGTTGCAGGCAGCCGTCATCGCATCGGACAGCGCGAGACTCTTTGCCTGGATCTCGGCACGCTGCGCCGGCGGCAGCCGGTCTTCCTGCTCGGGCACGGTCATACCGACGTTCTGCGCGAGATCCTTGACCGCCTCGACGAAGCCCATGCCGGAGAACTCCATCAGGAAACCGATTGCGGTACCGTGCGCACCGCAGCCGAAGCAGTGATAAAACTGCTTGGTCGGACTGACCGTGAACGACGGCGACTTCTCGTTATGGAAGGGGCACAGGCCCATGAAGTTTGCGCCGCCTTTTTTCAGCTGCACATAGCGACCCACCACATCGACGATGTCGATGCGGTTGAGCAGGTCCTGAATGAAACTTTGCGGGATCATGGGCGAGCGTCGAGGCGGCGAGACGCACCGCGCCGACTTACTTAGACAGCGCGGCCTTCACCTGCGCGGATACAGCAGTCATGTCGGCGCGGCCGGCCAGTTTGCCTTTGAGCACGCCCATCACCTTGCCCATGTCCTGCGGACCGGCGGCACCGACCTGCGCAACGGCTGCCGCGACTTCGGCCTGCATCTCGGCGTCCGACATTTGCGCCGGCATATAAGCCGACAGCACGACGATTTCAGCTTTTTCGATATCGGCGAGGTCCTGACGACCGCCGGCTTCAAACTGGGTGATCGAATCCTTGCGCTGCTTGAGCATCTTCTCGATCACGGACAGCACCTGCTCATCAGTCAGCTCGATGCGCTCGTCGACTTCTTTCTGCTTGATGGCCGCGTTGATCAGGCGGATGGTCGCCAGCTTCTCGCTCTCTTTCGCGCGCATCGCGGCCTTCATGTCGTCCGAAATCTTTTCTTTGAGGCTCATCGTATCTCCAGAGACGGGTCAGGACGGGTCGGGATGAACTTCATCAAAACCCGCATTAAAAATACTAAAACCCGCTGCGGCAACACCGGAGCGGGTTCGGAGTCTGCATCGCCTCACCTGACGGCGAGGCCGGCAATCAGTACAGCTTCTTCGGCAGCAGCTGGCTGCGGATGCGCTTGTAATGGCGCTTCACGGCAGCAGCTTTCTTGCGCTTGCGCTCGGAAGTCGGCTTCTCATAGAACTCACGCGCACGCAGTTCGGTCAGCAGACCGGTCTTTTCAATGGTGCGCTTGAAGCGGCGCAGTGCGACTTCGAAGGGCTCGTTTTCTTTAAGACGGATAGTGGTCATGTAGTAATCTGTGTATTCGTTGGATGACGCAGAGCGCGCGATTATAGCAGCGAAGGCGGGCAAAAGGAAGCCGAAAGGCAAACCGGCGCGTCTCTGCGGGAAATCCGGCCAAAAACATCACCAATCCGCCGGAATACGGCCAAGTTCGCCCGAATCCGGCCACCTTCGGCCGATTTCAGCCAGATCCAATCCGCCAGCGCGGGCCAAAATGCCAGATTGGCATCAGACCGCCTGTCCGGCCGCCACACCGGACGCCCAGGCCCACTGGAAGTTATAGCCGCCAAGCCAGCCCGTCACATCCACCGCCTCACCGACAAAATACAGCCCCGGCACCGTGTTGGCCATCATGGTCTGCTGCGACAGCGCGCGCGTATCCACGCCGCCGAGCGTTACTTCGGCCTTGCGATAGCCCTCGGAGCCATCGGGCGCGATGGACCAGCGGTTCAGCGCATTGCCCAAACGCCGAAGTTGCTTGTCCGGCAAGTCTGGCACGCGCGCATCGGGCGAAAAATCATTCGCAGTCAGCAAGCCATTCGCCAGCCGGGTGGGCAAATACTGAGCGAGCCAGTTACCCAGTGTCTTCTTGATCCGGGTCTTCTCATCGGTCAGCGCCTGCGCGACATCCAGCGCCGGCAACAAGTCCAGCGTCAGCGCCATGCCTTCACGCCAGTAACTGGAAATCTGCAGCACCGCCGGACCGGACAGTCCACGGTGCGTGAACAACAAATCTTCACGGAAATGGCCGCGCGACTTTTTCTCGCCGGCCTCGATGTCGACCTCCAGCGAAATACCCGCCATCGGCACGAACGCCTGCCAGCCGCCGGTATCGAAGGTCAGCGGCACCAGTCCGGGGCGCGGCTCGACGAGCGGCAGATCGAATTGTTTTGCGAGCCGGAAGGCAAAATCGGTGGCGCCAATCTTCGGTATCGATAAACCACCGGTGGCGATCACGACGCTGTCAACGAGCAATTCACCGGTGGACGTCGCAATACGAAAACGCTCCCCCTCCTTCACTACCGACTTCACGCTCTCGGGCATGCGCCACTGCACGCCGCCGGCATCGCACTCCGCCTTCAGCATCGCAATGATGTCTTCGGCCGAGCGGTCGCAGAACAGTTGTCCCTTGTGCTTCTCATGAAAAGGGATCCGGTGCTTCTTCACCAGCGCGATGAAATCCTGTGCCGTGTAGCGCGACAGCGCGCTTCGGCAGAAATGCGGATTCTGCGATAAAAAATTCTGCCAGCTCGCATCAACATTCGTGAAATTGCAGCGTCCGCCACCACTGATACGAATCTTTTCAGCCAGCTTCTCTGCATGATCGATCAGCACGACACTGCGGCCGCGCTGACCGGCGACGGACGCGCACATCATGCCGGCGGCACCGGCACCGATTACCGCGACATCAAAGGATTGCGTCATCGTTTCAGCTGCCTTGCCACACGAAGGCAGTGTTCGACCTGCTCCGCAATCGGCGCTGGTACCGGCTGCCTGCCTTGCAAGGCTTCGCGACTCCAGTCAGCCGTGGTCTGCGTATCGCTGGCCTGCGGCAGCGGCGGCATCTCATCCACCGGTTCCTGCCGCTCGACCAGTTGTGTCGGCGTGCGTCCGTGAAACCAGAGAATGGCATTCGCGCGCTTCGCATTGGCCACGGTTTCACCTTCGGTACCACGCATCAGGAAGACATCGCCTCGGGCCGGATCGGCGGCGCCCGCAAAAAAATCAGTGAGGGTCGTCAGATACTCGGGGTGGGTATAAGACACGAGTCGTAAGGCTGGATCAGCGAATGGCTGCATGATCTTCACCAGCGTATGCGTGGAATTGCGCAAACCAAGCACGCGACGCATCTGGAGCAGCCGGTCCAGCTTCGGTGCCAGCGAGGCAATGGTCATGAATGCCGGTTCACGGTTCGCGGCTGCGGCGAGTACGCCGGCAGCATCAACGACAGGGCGAACACCCATTACATTCAGGATCTCTGCCGTGGTCACCCGGCCCGGGTCGTTCGCCACGCCATGCACCAGCACCGGCACACCTTCGCGCGCGAGCAGCATCGCCAGCAGTGGCGTCAGATTCGGCATTTGCCGCGAACCGTTATAGCTTGGGATCACCACCGGCGCGAACTCGCCGGCTGGTGACGGTAGCGGCTCGAACGAAGCCTCGGCTGCGTCGAGGAACCCGGCGATCTCGGCGACCGACTCGCCCTTGATACGCATACCGATCAGTAATGCACCCAACTCAAGGTCCGAAATCTGCCCGTCCAGCATCGCGGCGTACACAGCGCGAGCGTCTTCGCGCGACATATCACGCGCACCCTTCTTACCGCGACCAATCTCGCGGATGAAGGATGCGGCGGGGAATGAAGAAGAATGAAGCGTCATGCCGCAAGCTTACACGGATGCTGCTGATGCTGTGGATACTGCGGATCACGGTTCGCCATTGGCTGCACCGACCGGCGACCTCATTTAGTTCTGGCGACGAGCAGCCGAGAGACTGACTCAATCGTCGAATTTGTCGCTCTCGTCCGGATCAATGCGAATAATGCGTAAACTGCCTTCTACCAGACTCCCCTGCCTGGCAAGATCCAGTAAATAGCGCTGCTGACGATCAGCAGGCAGCGCGCAAAACCTGGCGAAACGTTTAAATGCACCATCACCCCAGACTGGCATGGTCACCATAAACACCAGCGCCTCACCGGCGCGCGGCAGCCTGTCCAGCTTCGACCATCCGGACAGTGCCTGTACCAAGGGCTGATCACTACCCAGTACCAATGATTTGTACTCAATCGGCTGCATCTCGAACTCGCCCAATGTCAGCCGGAGTTCGGGCTGCAGGCTTTCGAGGGCAAGCAGTTTGTCCATCAGCAGATGCTCATGCAATACCGGGACCCCGTTCAACAGATCCTGCAGCCCCCGGACGCCGGGCATTGGGATCTGCAAGGTTTTTAATGTGGGATGACTGATGATCGTGTCCAACAGTGACAGAAAGCTGTCGCAGGGATCGTTCTCGTCGATGAAGCTCATCCACGCATCGCCCTTCAGCTTTAGCGCCGACAATGACGCATTCGTCGCTATCGACTGCAACAAGCGGTTCCTGACCTGGGCTTCATCTGAATTTGCATTCAAAATCACTGATTCATCCAGCTCGATCTCCAGACTATCCAGATGGCGATTGTCTCTGATCCATGTCGCGAGCCGGCTGTCCGGATCTGCAAGATGAAAGTCCGTCAGAATGAATTCACTCAATCGTAAAGGCTGGAAATCCAGTGGAGCTTCAGATTGGTCTAGCTGAAGATGATTGATATCCAGCACCTCGAGCTTCGGATGATGGATCACGAATTCGTGCCAGGTATGTGGGGAAATTCCGAACGGCTGATAACTGACGAGCCTGAAATAGCGCAAATCGGGGAAGAACGCTCCGATCACCTCAATCACCTGTGCAGCATCCTCCACAGATGATTCAACGAGAATCTCCAGACTTTGAAGGGTTCGCTCATTTCGGAAGGCCGGCAGCAGATCGGCCGGATCAATCACCTGATCAAGATAAAGCTCCACAAGATCCAGGCCCTTCGAACGTAAGTCGTCGGGAAATCTGAAGGCCACTGCTTCCTCGCACCCAAATATCCGCAGACTGAGCTCGCGCCGCATTCCGCCATCGCCGGGCACCAGCACACCGGCCAGTTCGGTCAAACCCTGCCGTGCATTCATGCGCAGATAACAGAGACTCAACGATTGCCAGCCTGGCACCTTCGCGATTCCGTTGATCACCGGCTGATAACACCGCAGGCCGTTGACATGCATGAAGCGGCTACCTGCCTCCCTGCCCACCGCTTCCAGTGCCTCGCGCTCGCACGCGTCGAATGTCCGGAACGCAGCCGGAGCAGGCTGCCATCCTTGTTCCGGCGCGAGTTTGGCGACGAGCTGATACAACCAGCGATCACTCGCCTGCCAACCCGCCGATGCCTGCTCAGATAGTTTGCCAGCATGAAGCAGACTCCCCGCTTGCATGCGACGGAACTGCCGCATGGTGCTGGCCAGATGCACAGAGGAGGATGCGAGCGCGACGCGTGATGACACGTCCAGCCATTGGAATATCTGCGCGTAAATCTCCGGGGTCAGTTGAGTAAGCACCGATTCAGGAACATCCGCGCTCCCCGATCGCAGTACCGGCAACGTTGAGGTTCGCCGTGTCTGCTCCGTTACTTCCGGCATCATCTGAACCTGAGCAAATCCTGATTCCGGCTCGGTGCGCTTACCCCATTGTCCCGCTCTGCTCAATGCGTCACCCATCGCCATCTCCGTTAAAAAGTCGATGAGTCCACCGGAGGCAGTCCGGGTTTCATGCATGCGCAAAAAGTATCATCCGCGCCACTCATGTCTGTGCTGATAAGGAACGCGATTTCTGTCATAGCGTTCAGCTGCGCTAAGATCTGTACTTCAGATTCGGATGACAACGCATGTCACTGCTGCTGGCTGCTGCCCATTATTCCGCGACCGGTGCTCGCGATGACAACGAAGACTACGCTGGCCTACGGATGCCCGCTGAGCCGGCGATCTCGAGCCGGGGAGTGATCGTCGCCGTTGCCGATGGCGTATCCGGCAGTTACCGGGGTCGCGAAGCGGCTGAGTGCAGTGTGCGAGATCTACTGAACGATTACTACATCGCTCCTCAAAATCGTCCGGTCACGCAAGCGCTCAATGAGCTGATTCAGGCCATCAATCAACGCGTGCATCAACAAGGCAGTCAGCATGTCGAGCGTGGTGGCATGGCGACCACACTGACCTGCTTAGTTCTGCATGAGCATACCTATCACTTCGCGCATGTGGGTGATAGCCGGCTTTATCTTCTGCGTCACGGCCGTCTTCAACAGCTCACGACCGATCATGTCGCCGATCAGACCGGGATGCGTCATGTGCTGACGCGTGCGATCGGGCTCGACGCACAGGTCACGGTTGAACTTGGCGCGGCTGAACTGCAGCAGGACGATGTATTTCTACTCGCTTCCGACGGCGTCTGGGCCGCGTTGATCGACAGTGATATTGAGTGGCATCTGTCGACACTATCCGATCGTGCGCCTGATCCCGATTACACCGCAAAATTGCTGGTTAATGCCGCACTGGCCAATGGATCACAGGACAACCTGACCGCTGCTGTCGTACGTGTACTGCGGCTGCCCGATGCGAGTTCAACAGTTACGTCGTCAGCGACGACACCGACAACGCTGGCGAGCGTGCAGCGCGATTCTCTGCTGAAGTGGAAAATTATCGGTGCGGCATCGCTGGCGGTGAACCTGCTGTTTTTCTATTGGCTGCTGACGCAGTAAAGTGGCCGGCGTCGTTTCCACTACAATAGGCGCCCGCAAGTAGCTTGCCATTCTATTCCCTGCAAATGATCATCCTTGGCGTCGAATCCTCATGCGACGAAACCGGCCTCGCGCTGTACGACACCGAGCGCGGCCTGCTCGCACACGCGCTACACTCGCAGGTCGCCATGCATGAAGAATACGGTGGCGTGGTCCCTGAACTGGCGTCACGCGACCATGTGCGGCGCGCGATCCCGCTGCTGGATGAGGTGCTGAAGGAAAGTGAGGTGCCGCTGTCGGCTATTGATGCCATCGCGTTCACGCAAGGCCCGGGACTGGCGGGCGCGCTGCTGGTCGGCGCTTCAGTCGCGAACGGTCTGGCGCTGGCACTGAACAAGCCGGTACTAGGTGTGCATCATCTGGAAGGACACCTGCTGTCACCGCTGCTGTCGAAGCAGCCACCGTCTTTCCCGTTCGTCGCATTGCTGGTATCCGGCGGCCACACGCAGCTGATGCGGGTCGATGGTGTCGGTGAATATCAAATGCTCGGTGAGACGCTGGATGATGCGGCCGGTGAGGCCTTTGACAAATCTGCGAAGCTGCTCGGCCTCGGCTATCCGGGGGGGCCGGCGATTTCGCGGCTGGCCGAGTTCGGAAATCCGGGTGTGTTCGAGCTTCCGCGTCCGATGCTGCACTCGAAAAATCTGGATTTCAGTTTTTCCGGCTTGAAGACCGCAGTGCTGACACTGGTGAAGAAACAGCAGACGAATCTGTGTGAACAGGACAAGGCCAATATCGCCCGCGCATTTGTTGATGCGATCGTCGAGGTGCTGGTGGCGAAATGCGTCGCTGCGCTGAAACAGACAGGCATGAAACGATTGGTGATCGCCGGTGGCGTCGGCGCGAACCAGCAACTGCGAGACGCTCTGAACGCAGCGGCTGCGCGCAAACGATTCGAGGTGTTCTATCCGGAGCTGGCGCTCTGCACCGACAATGGCGCGATGATCGCGTTTGCCGGCGCGATGCGATTACAAAAGCATCCCGATGCGGCCCGCCATGATTACAGCTTCAATGTAAAGCCGCGCTGGCCGCTGGATGCGATCGAAGCCTGAGACTTACTCGCTCTTTTTCCCGATACGGCTCTCCTTGCCTGCAAGGAGCTTGCCAATATTCTGACGATGACGCCAGATCAGCAGCGCGCTCATCACCAGCACCGCGAAGCCCTTCGCATCCGGACCAAACAGCAAGGTGTAATAGAACGGCGCGAATACTGCCGAGATCAACGCGGCCAAAGATGAGTACTTGAACGCATAAGCGATCACTATCCAGGTAATCAGCGTTGCCGCACCCAGAACAGGATTCAGACCGAGCAGCACACCAAGCGCGGTGGCCACTCCCTTGCCGCCCTTGAAGCGGAAGAATAGGGGCCACAAATGTCCCGCAAACACAGCAAACGACACCAGCCCAACGCCCGCATCGCCGAGGCCGAGTGACTCGTCGTAATAAACCGCCAGAGCAACCGGGATCACACCCTTCACGCAGTCACCCAGCAGCGTCAATGCTGCGGCCGCCTTGTTGCCGGTCCGGAGCACATTCGTTGCACCCGGGTTACCGGAGCCGAAGGTGCGCGGATCAGCCAGCCTGAACAGCTTGCTCACAACAATAGCGAACGAGACTGAGCCGAGAAGGTAGGCGGCAATGGCGAACAGCAGCGAAGTCATTGGTTCCCTTTCTTTTAATTTTGATCATTATGCAACAGATGCCAGACCTATTTCGAGAATCCACAAACATCTCGGTGTCAGAAAATTAAAAAATTCAGCCAGCTTGATCCCCGATGAGAAGTTCGACAGATGAGATGCACAACGAATGTTGCATGCCTCAACTGATCGAATACTTCAAATCCGGAACCAGCACTTGCGCTACACTTTTGATCCGTTGAAGTTAGCTATCAATGTACGTAAGCACACGGTATGGTTTGAGGAAGCCCGTCATTTCGATTGGTCATTAGCCTGGGTGGTTGCCGACCACCGGCATCGTTACCAGGAAACCCGATTTCGTGCGACCAGTTATATCGGTAATCGAATCTATGTCATGGTTTTTTGTTTACGCGAAACATCTGTGCGACTGATTAGTTTACGCAAAGCTAACTTAAGGGAGATCAAGCGCTATGCCCAAGCTAAAGCCTGACACCATTTTTCCAACACCCGAAGAAGATAAGAAAATCACCGCAGGAATTGCTTCTGATCCTGATGATTTTGAATTGGATGAAACTTGGTTCGAAAGAGCAAAACCGGCATCTGAAGTATTTAGTAAAGACTTACTGGCGGCGCTACTGTCTCTGAGAGATGCACGAGCCCAGATCGATACGGCAGCGGAAGTCCTGATGGATCCTCAACCCCGCGGATGATGCTGCGCATGAATCTTCTTCAGCCTCTCGCGCGCAACATGTGTGTAAATTTGTGTCGTTGATATATCGGCATGCCCAAGCAGCAGCTGCACCACGCGCAGGTCCGCGCCATGATTCAGCAAGTGTGTCGCAAAGGCATGCCGTAAGGTATGCGGTGACAAGGGTGCGTTGATACCGGCCCGCAGCGCGTATTTTTTGATCAGCATCCAGAACATCTGACGCGTCATCGGCCCGCCGAGTGAGGTGACAAACAAGGCATCGGCGATTTTCCCGCCGAGGATCGCGCCGCGAGCTTCGGCGAGATAACGATCTATCCACACCCGCGCCTCTTCGCCGAAAGGAACGAGCCGCGTCTTGTTGCCCTTGCCGGTAACCCGCAGTACACCTTCGTTCATGCCCAGCTCAATAGTCTTCAACAGCACTAATTCAGATACGCGCAGCCCGCTGGCGTACATCAGCTCCAGCATCGTACGGTCGCGCAGGCCGAGCGAAGTGCTCACATCGGGCGCGCCAAGCAGTGCTTCGACGTTCTGTTCGGACAGGGTCTTCGGAAAGCGTGGTGCCTGCTTCGCGGATTTCAGCTTCAGGCAGGGATCGGCACTGACCCGGTGGTTGCGCAGCGCATATTGGTAAAAACGCTTGAGCACGGTTAGCCGGCGGTTCGATGAACTCGCCTTGCTGTCCGCATGCCGGTGCGCGAAATAGGCGTTCAGGTCAGCCTCGGCCGCCTCATACATCGACTTCGAACGTTCGCCGTACAGCCAGTCGGCGAATAGCAGCAGATCGCGCCGGTATGCATCGAGCGTGTTTTTCGACAGGCCATCCTCGAGCCATAGCGCGTCACAGAACTCATCGATGAGTACCTGACCCGGTCGTTCACGCCTGGCTTCAGCGAGCGCCATCAGCAGTAACCCGGTACCTGTTCGTGCTGCAACAGCCAGCGCTTCACCTGCTGATGAAAGCCACCATCATGGCGGGCAAAACCGCCGATGCCGCCGGTCGCCGTCACCCGATGGCAGGGAATCACCAGCGGATACCAGTTTGAACCGCATGCTTGTCCGACCGCGCGCGGCGCGGAACCGATACGGCGCGCGACCTGCGCATAAGTCAGCACCTCGCCACGCGGAATCGCATCGATCACGCTCCACACCTTGCGCTGATGCGCGGTGCCGACCTCGGGCAAAGACAGCGAGAACCGAAAATCTGGGTCCTTCAGATAGGCTTGCACCTGCGCGACCGCCTCTTTCGACAGCGAATCGCGCGCAGCCTTCGGCGGATAGCCGGGTGGCAGATAGACCAGTTCGCGCAGCGCGTCGTCGTCGATGCGAACACCGATGCCGCCGAACGGCGCCGGTATCACGGCCGCAAACAGGTCAGGCGAAAAGACTTCAGACATGACTGCCATGCTGGACTCCTGCAGGTTGCCGTCGGCAGACCAGACGGGACGGGGAATTCGAGATCACGCATCATCGGCAGGAATCGAATGATCGTCAAGCTGCGACGCCGTGGCGCGCCAGTGCCCACTGCACATGCTCGCGAACCATGGATGACGGGTGATCCGCGCGCGTACGAAGTGACGAGACAATTCCCGCATCACCACGCAAGCCATCGGCCGCATTACCGAGCCCGACCGCAAGATTTCGCAGCCAGCGCTCATGCCCAATGCGGCGTATCGGGCTGCCCTCCAGTCGCGTGTTGAATTCATCCTCGCTCCACGCAAACAGTTCGGTCAGACTCGCATGGCTCAGTCCGTTACGGACCTCGAAATCGGACAAAACACTTTTCTGTGCGAACTTGTTCCATGGGCAATGCAGCTGGCAGTCATCACAGCCATAGACACGGTTGCCGATCAGGGAGCGCAACTCGACCGGTATGCTGTCCTTCAATTCGATGGTGAGGTAGGAAATACAGCGGCGTGCATCAAGCCGGTAGGGTCCGACAATGGCCTGCGTCGGACAGACGTCAATACAGGCGCGGCATTCACCGCAATGCGAAGTCGATGCCTGATCGACAGGCAACGGCAAATCCGTGTAGATCTCGCCAAGAAAAAACATCGAGCCGGCATCGCGGTTGAGCAGCAGCGTGTGCTTGCCCCGCCAGCCCAGTCCGGCTTTCTGTGCGATTTCTACTTCCATCACCGGCGCGGAATCCGTGAAGACCCGGTAGCCGAAAGGACCGATGTCAGCCGCGATTTTTTCCGCCAGTTGCTGTAGCCGGGAACGCAAGACCTTATGGTAATCACGACCGCGCGCATAGACCGATACCACCGCCGCTGAAGGATCAGCCTGCCGTCGCTGCTCATGCTCGCGCCAGTCGTCGTCGATGTCGCCGGTGTCGCGCGGCAGATAGTCCATCCGCACACTGATCACCCGCACCGTGCCCGGCACCAGTTCGTCCGGCCGCGCGCGCTTGCTGCCATGCGCTGCCATATAATCCATCTGCCCGTGAAAGCCTGCGGAAATCCATTGCCGCAGTCCTTCATCTGCATTGCCCAGATCAGCGTCGGCAATGCGCACGTCGGCAAAACCGAGCTGCTGCCCCCATGCCCTGATCGAGCGGGCAAGCGTGGCGAGTTGTTCGGCGGATTGGGCCATGGAATCAGATCGGAAGACAATGCGCATGAAGCGCAGGCGGACATTGTAGGCTATGCGCCATTGGAAAGATTTCCTGAAAGATGAAGCGGGTATGCAGGCGCTGGGTAAAGCGCTCGCACGCGTGCTTGCGCCGGGACTGTCGCTGCACCTGCACGGCGATCTGGGCGCCGGCAAGACCTTCCTGACCCGCGCTTTGCTGCACGCTGCCGGTCACGAGGGTCGCGTCAAAAGTCCAACCTACACACTGGTCGAGCCGTATACCATCACGCTGGAGGGCCGCAGCATCGAGTTGATGCACTTCGATCTGTACCGGATGGGCAGTCCTGAGGAATTCATTGAAGCCGGATTCCGCGAGCATTTCGGCGCCGGCAAGGTCTGTGTCGTGGAGTGGCCGGAGCAGGCAGCCGGACTGATTCCGGCCGCGGATATCGATGTTTTTCTGTCGGCAGAAGGCGAAGGGCGTGCGGTAGAATTGCGCGCAAATTCCGATCTGGGCGAGTCATGTCTGGAAAAACTGCACCTCAGTCCGAATCTCTGAAAGCCATCACCCCTCCGGCATCGCGCCGCGTCGCACTGAAAGCCGGCGCCACCCTGCTGCTATCCCTGATCATTCCGCGACTTTCGCTGGCAGCGCAGATTGCTGCCGTGCGGGTGTGGCCGGCAGCCGACTACACCCGCGTTACGCTCGAGACCGACAGCAAGCTGAAAACCTCGCACTTCGTGGTGAAAGAACCGAACCGGCTGGTAGTCGATATTGACGGTGTCGATCTTGATGCGAAGCTGAAAAGTCTGATCGCCAAGATTCAGCCTAACGATCCCTATATCGCGCAGGTGCGCATTGGTCAGAACCGCCCCGGCGTGGTGCGCATGGTGTTTGATCTGAAAGCCGACATCCAGCCGCAGGTCTTCACGCTGGAGCCGGTCGGCGAGTACCGGCACCGGCTGGTGTTTGACCTGTATCCGGCAACGCCGATCGATCCGATTGCGGAATTACTGAAGAAAGAACGGCCTGCCGCACCCGGCTCACCATCGCTGCCAGCGCCATCGGCGCCGCCCTCGGCAGTCGCGAAAACAGACGGCCCGCAGGAAGAAGCACTGTCCGTCACCCGCATGGTCACGATTGCGCTGGACCCGGGCCACGGCGGCGAGGATCCGGGTGCCGTCGGACGCAGTGGCAATTTCGAGAAGAATGTGGTGCTCGCAATTGCGCAGCGGCTGAAAGCGAAAATTGAACAGCAGCCGAACATGCGCGTGATGCTGACGCGCGATGGAGATTACTTCGTGCCGCTGCAGGTGCGCGTGCAAAAAGCGCGCAAGGTACAGGCGGATCTGTTTGTATCCATACACGCTGACGCCTTCATTGAGCCGACGGCGCGCGGCTCATCGGTATTTGCGCTGTCGGAGAAAGGCGCCAGCTCAACCGCTGCGCGCTGGCTGGCGAATAAAGAGAATGCGGCCGACCTGATCGGCGGCATCAACATCCGCAGCAAGAACCAGCAGCTGGCCAGCGTGCTGCTCGACCTGTCCACGACCGCGCAGATCAATGACAGCCTGAAACTCGCGAAGCATGTGCTGGGCGAGATCGGCTCGATCAATAAGCTGCATAAAGGTCAGGTGGAGCAGGCAGGCTTCGCAGTGCTGAAGGCGCCGGACATGCCGAGCATTCTGGTTGAGACGGCATTCATCTCAAATCCGGATGAAGAGGCCAAGCTCACTGACGAGAAATATCAGGACCAGATGGCCGAGGCGCTGATGCGCGGCATTCGCAAATACCTGCACAAGCATCCGACGCTTAATCGCGGGAAGATGACTTGACGCGCAAGCGCTTCACAAATTTCATCAGCGCCGCGAGCGCCACCGGCCCCGCTGCTGCCGCGACACCGATCAGCACAATCGTGTTCAGGTGATCGCGAATCACCGGAATATTCCCGAAGAAGTAACCCGCCAGCACCAGCACGATCACCCAGATCAGCGCACCGGCCACATTGAACAGCTGGAAGCGCGTCATGCCCATATCCGACACGCCGGCAACGAAAGGCGCGAAGGTACGAATCACTGGGAGCCAGCGCGCAAGTACGATGGTCTTGCCGCCATGCGCTTCGAAGAACGCGTGGGTTTTCTCCAGCGCCCGCCGGTCGATCCAACGGTAATCCTGCGTGTATACCTTACGCCCGAGCGCGCGCCCGATCAGATAATTCACGGTATTGCCCGTCACCGCCGCGATGATGAGCAACGCAATCAGCAGCGGCGCGCTCATCAGGCCATTAGCGCAGAAAGCACCGCCGATGAACAGCAGCGTGTCACCGGGCAGGAAAGGAAAGATCACCAGCCCGGTCTCAGCAAACACGATCGCAAACAACAAGGCATAGACAGCAGGACCATAGACCTGTAGCAGGTCACCGAGCGTCTTGTCGACATGAAGAATGAGATCGAGCAGTTGCGAGAGTTCCATGATGTCAGCGCGACGGACAGAGAAAAGCGCCGATGATACACGCGAGCCGCATCCGGGCTTCTGCGAAATTGCGTGGCCGACGCTCGGTATAATCATGCAATGAACCCTCCTGCCAACGCGCTGCGTGTCATCCGCCAGCTTCCCGACCAGCTGATTTCGCAGATCGCCGCCGGCGAAGTAATCGAACGTCCGTCCGCCGTGGTCAAGGAATTGCTGGAAAACGCGCTGGACGCGGGCGCCAGTCAGTTGACGATACGGCTCGAGGCCGGTGGCGTGAAGCGGATCGCGGTGGCTGATAACGGCTGCGGCATACCACCAGAACAAATGCCGCTGGCACTGGCGCGGCACGCCACCTCGAAAATTACTAACCTGCACGACCTCGAACACGTGACCACGCTCGGCTTTCGCGGCGAGGCGCTGGCATCCATCGCCTCGGTCGCGCAGCTGACGCTGACCTCGCGCACCGCGGATGCCGAGCACGCCTGGCAAGTCAGCGGTCATGATCCGCACACTCCCAGCCCCGCGTCCGGCGTGCAAGGTACCGTGATCGACGTGCAGGATCTGTACTTCAACACGCCAGCGCGGCGCAAATTCCTGAAGACCGAGCAGACCGAATACGGTCATTGCGTGGAGGTCGTGCGTCGTATTGCGCTGGCACGACCCGATGTGCGGTTCACTGTCACGCACAATGGCAAGACCACCGAGCACTGGCAGGAGAGCGAGTCCGGCCAGCGCAGCGCGCAAATCCTCGGCGACGAGTTCGCACAAGCACGGCTGCCGCTTGAAGAAGCGGCGGGTCCGCTAATACTACGTGGTTTCATCGGCCTGCCGACTGCGGCGCGCATGCGCGCGGACTCGCAATATTTCTACGTAAACGGACGCTTTGTGCGCGACAAGCTGCTGACGCATGCGGTGCGCGCCGCTTATCAGGACGTGCTGCATGGCGACCGTTTTCCGTCGTATGTGCTGCAGCTCGATCTGGATCCGGCGCTGGTGGACGTGAACGTGCATCCGTCCAAGATCGAAGTCCGGTTTCGTGACAGCCGCGCGGTGCACCAGTTTGTATTCCACGCGGTCAGCCGCGCGCTGGCGAAAACATCCGCGACCGCGCACGGCGAGGTGCCGGCACCATCGCCGGCCGCCGGCTTCGCAGCAACACCTTCGGGCGCACTACCCTGGGTAAACACCGCGATGCGACAGGCGTCTTTCGGCATGGCGCAAAATCCGGTCGCGTATGGCTCGATGTTTGCGGACACTATGCGCAGCGACCCCGCATCCGGCCTGCCGGCGAGTGCTGCACAGGCGATGGCTGGCCACAGTGCTGAGGAAGATTTCCCGCTCGGCTTCGCGATCGCGCAATTGCATGGCATTTATGTACTCGCGCAAAACCGCGAGGGGCTCATTCTGGTCGACATGCATGCAGCGCACGAGCGTATCCTGTACGAGCAGTTCAAGCAGGCACTCGACACCGACAGTGTCACACTACAGACGCTGCTGATTCCGGTCACCTTTCATGCGGATGCAGTCGAGGTCGGCACTGCCGAAGCCCATGCCGATACGCTGTTCGCGCTCGGCTTTGATATTGCCGTGATGTCGCCGACCACGCTGGCAGTACGCGCCATTCCGGCGCTGCTGAAAAACGCGGATGCGCAGGCGCTCGCGCGCGATGTGCTGCGCGATGTGCGTGAATACGGCGGCTCGCGCGTGCTGATCGAGCGGCGTAATGAATTACTTGGCACCCTCGCCTGTCATACCGCCGTTCGCGCGAACCGGTTGCTCACGCTACCGGAGATGAACGCGCTGCTGCGTCAGATGGAAGCAACCGAGCGCTCCGACCAGTGCAACCACGGCCGACCAACTTGGGTGCAGCTCGCGCTGTCCGATCTGGATAAACTTTTTCTGCGGGGTCAGTGAGCATGAAGATCTCGCCGCTACCGCAGTTCGCGCATGCGCCGCTGCTGCTGCTGATCACCGCGATGATGATGATGCAGCCGCTGTCGACCGATTTATATCTGTCATCGCTGCCGAGTCTGGTTAGCGGCTTTGATGTACCGGTCTCAACGGTGCAGTTGACGCTGAGTCTGTTTGTGGTCGGCTTCGGTGGCGCGCAACTGATCGTGGGCCCTCTGTCCGATCGCTTCGGGCGCCGGCCGGTGCTGCTGTGGGGTCTGGGCTTATATGTAGCGGCCAGCGTCTTATGCGGGCTGGCGCAATCGATCGAACTGCTGATCGCCGCGCGCTTCATTCAGGCGCTAGGCTGCTGCGCCGGCGTGATGATTGCCCGTGCGGTGGTACGCGATGCCTACCCGCCGCAAGACAGCGCAAAGCTGCTGGCGCGCGCCAGCACCTGGATCTCGCTGGCCCCGATCATCGGGCCCATTATCGGCTCCTACCTGCAGGTTGCGTTCGGCTGGCGCGCAGCATTCGGCGCACTCGGCGTTTTCTCTGCGTGCGTGATGGCGGCCTGCATCCTGCACTTGCCGGAAACGAACCAGCACAAAAATCCGCAAGCGACGAATATCGCCGGCCTGCTCGACAATTACCGGCTGGTGCTGGGCTCACGCGAGTTCTGGCTGAATGTAACACCGGGCGCGTTGTCCTATGGCGGCATTTTTATGTTCATCTCCGGCTCCAGCTTCGTGCTGATCGAGGTGCTCGGTGTGCCCACGCAATGGTTCGGTTACTGCTTCGCACTCGGCGTGTCCGGTTACATGACTGGCACACTGATTTGCCGCCGGCTGCTGAAAACCATCTCCGGGGAACAGGCGCTCCGGATTGGCACCGCCTGTTCACTCACGGCCGGTATCTACTTCCTTGCGGCGACCCTGCTGGGGTTCTGGCACTGGGCTGTGGTCGTGCTGGCGATGTTTCTGGCGATGGCTTCCCATGGAATTAACTTTCCGGTATCGCAGGCAGGCTCGGTATCGCCGTTCCCGAAGCAGGCAGGTACCGCCGCCGGGCTGATGGGCGCGGTGATGATGGGCTTTGCATTCATCATCGGCAGCATCGTCGGAGCGACGCATAACGGCACGCTGTATCCGCTGGCAATTATTGCAGCCGTGCTGGGACTATTGAATTTCGCGTCGGTACGCCTGATCGCGAAGCGCGTCGTATCCGCATGAGCAAGCCGCTGGCTGTCGCGATCATGGGTCCGACCGCGTCGGGCAAAACCGCCGCCGCGCTGGAGGTCGCGCGGCACATTCCGTCAGAAATTATCTCGGTCGATTCTGCGCTGATCTATCGCGGCATGAATATCGGCACCGCCAAGCCGAGTCCCGACGAGCTGGCGGCGGTACCGCATCACCTGATTGACATCCTCGACCCGACCGACGCGTACTCGGTGCGCCAGTTCTGTGATGACGCACTGCGGCTGGTGGCCGAAATACAGTCGCGCGGCAGATTGCCGCTGCTGGTCGGCGGCACCATGCTGTACTTCAAGGGACTGCGTGACGGGCTGGACGATCTGCCGCAGGCTGATCCGGTATTGCGCGCGCAGATCGATAGCGAGATCGCGCGGCATGGCATCACTGCGCTGCACGCGCGGCTGAAGCAACTCGATCCGTTAACCGCAGAGCGGCTGAAGCCGACCGACACGCAGCGTCTGCAGCGCGCGATGGAGATCATCCTGCTGACCGGGCAGCCGATGTCGTCGCTGCTCGCCAAAGCGGAGCCACCGGCGCTGCCATTTGACTTGCTACCGATTGCGCTGGAGCCGTCGGATCGCAGTGCGCTGCATGCGCGGATCGCAATGCGCTTCGATCAGATGCTCGCCGTCAAGCCCGGTCTGCTCGACGAAGTGGACAGCTTGCGGGCGCGCGGCGATCTGCACCTCGGCTTGCCCTCAATGCGCTGCGTTGGCTACCGCCAGGCGTGGGAATATCGGGACGGCCAGATCACGGCCGACGAACTGCGCGACAAGGGCATCGCGGCAACGCGGCAGCTGGCGAAACGTCAGCTGACCTGGCTGCGCGGCATGGCCGACCGCATCGTGATTGACTGTCTGGCACCAGACGCGGCAGCACAGGCGCTGGCCGCCATACGAGGCCGGCTCGGTTGACAGCCCGGGGCTTTCCCACGATAATGCCCGGCTTCGTGGTGATATAGCTCAGTTGGTTAGAGCACAGCACTCATAATGCTGGGGTCGGTGGTTCAAATCCACCTATCACCACCAAAATTCATTTTTAAAAAAGCACTCAGGTATCCCGAAGTGCTTTTTTTTATGCCCAAAAACAGCGTCGATTTCACCAATACAGGAACCCAGCCCATGTCAGTCCTAAAAGAAGTCATCAGTGCCAATGCAGATTACGCCGCTAATTTTGGCGACAAAGCCAATCTTCCCCTCCCGCCAGGCCGACACTTTGCGATCCTGACCTGCATGGATGCCCGCCTGGATCCCGCGAAATATGCCGGGCTGTCGGAGGGAGACGCGCACGTTATTCGCAATGCCGGCGGCCGGGCGAGCGATGATGCCATTCGATCGCTGGTGATTTCGTACAAATTACTGGGGACCAAAGAGTGGTTTGTGATTCACCACACCGACTGTGGGATGGAATTATTCACTGACGACATCATGGCAGGCCTGTTGGAGAACAGCCTGGAAACCGCAACCGTCGACGCATCGGGTTGGCGCGATGTGGGCACAGGCCCGGGATCCACGGCAGGCAAATACATGAAGTGGCTCACGATTGCGCACAAAGAGAAAAGCGTTGTGGAAGATGTTCAGCGCATCCGTTCGCACCCGCTGGTGCCGAAGAATATTCCTATCTATGGCTATATCTACGATGTCAAAACCGGCAAACTCATCGAAATACCAGACGCCACCAACGCCGGTAAGGCAAGCTGAGATAGATCGCTATTCTCACCATGCTGGAGTCGGTGGTTAAAATCTACCGATCACCAGCTAAAGAATGAACAAGCCGCCGTTCTCGATGAGACCGGCGGCTTTTGTTTTTTTCTCAGGCGGATTATCTGCAGCACGCAGCTCGTCACTCACACCAGATCAACTTGCCCTGCCCCGCCTCATTCAAGCGAGCGATTAATTGCGCAGAATCGGACTCGGGGATCATGCACTCGAATTCCACAAGTTCATCGTGCCGGATCTCAAGCAGTTTGCCACCGGCGTCTTCAGTGACTCGCCGGGCCATACCTTCGAGCGCATAGGGAACGCGGTAACTCAGCTGGCGTTGGCGGACGACGGGAATCTTTTCTGCCGCTTTCAAAGCCTGCGCAATGCAATCCGTGTACGCGCGCACCAGTCCACCGGCACCGAGTTTCACGCCACCGAAATAACGGACCACGGTCGCCAGTACGCCATCGAGATCCTGATGCCTGAGCACATCGAGCATCGGGCGACCGGCGGTTCCCGACGGCTCACCATCATCCACGGCCGCCGAGTGGCCGCCGGCCAGCAAGGCCCAGCAGACATGCGCAGCGCCCGGATGCTGCGCCCTCAGTTCGGCGACGATGCGTTGCGCGGTCGCGCGGTCGGGCACGGCTTCAACACGGCCGATGAAACGGCTCTTTTTGATCAGCAGCTCGCTCTGCACGGGCGCGGTAATCGTCGAAGGCACAGCCTTAGAACGTCAGTCCGGATTTAACGGCAAAGCCACCACGACGGCGCCGCGCAACTGCCCGACGCTGTAACCAGTGGCCTGATCTTTCGGATACTCGGCACGAATTTTTTCAAGTAACGGCGAAGGAATGTCCTCCGCCTTGCCATGACAGGTCACGCACAGCTGCTGGGTCACGATGGCTTTTGCGTAGCGCAACTCCTGATTGCCGTTGCCGATATCGACGACTTTCCAATACTCCAGATCGGCTGGCTTCTCGCCTTTGGCCAGCCGCGCATCGAAATCGGCCAGCGCTTCTTTCTGCCAGCCGCTCGGCACACCCATGCTCGCATTGCGGGCGCGGGTACCAACGCGGCTGACCTGCGCACCATGCCGTGCGGACAGATTTTTCGCGATCGCAGGCGCGACCTCCTTGCACACACTGACGGCAGCGACCGGCCCGTCGCTGGCCATCGCGCCCTTCAGCTTCTGCCCGAGCTGGCTCAGCAGATCATTGGCGATACCGCGTGTGGAATCAACAGCCGCTGGCGGCAGGTCGGCCGGAAAGGCATCGGCCATCGCCGTGGCTGGGGCGATCGCTACGGCGACCATCAGCGCGCCGAGCCTGGCCGACAATTGGAGCCATGCTGTCCAACGTTTCGCGTTCTTCATGCGTTTTCTCCTTGTTGCCGGTCGGCTGCGGTGCCGGCGCTGGTTCAGTGTCAGGTCGCGCCCATTTTACCGAAGCTGCCAACAGACAAGACAGCTGTCGCTGAACGACTTACGATGCGCCTGCTATAATTTTTGGCAATCACGCTGTCACCAAGGCGTCGCGCCTCCGCGTCGCCTCCCGGCGTCGCCCCAGCCGCCGCAGAAACCGAATCCCCGATGCAAAAGAAGCTATTCATCAAAACCTTTGGCTGTCAGATGAACGAGTACGACTCGGACAAGATGGCTGATGTACTCGGCGTCGCCGACGAGATCGTACGTACTGACACGCCCGACGATGCGGACATTATTTTGTTCAATACCTGCTCGGTGCGCGAGAAGGCGCAGGAAAAAGTGTTCTCCGACCTCGGCCGGGTACGTGAACTGAAGCAGAAGAACCCGAATCTGGTGATTGGTGTCGGTGGTTGCGTTGCGTCGCAGGAAGGCAAGGCCATCGTGCAGCGCGCGCCGTATGTTGATGTGGTGTTCGGCCCCCAGACGCTGCACCGGCTCCCCGAGTTGCTGCAGGCGCGGCGTGACAGCGGCAAGCCGCAGGTCGATATCAGCTTTCCTGAAATTGAAAAGTTTGATCATCTGCCACCGGCGCGTGTTGATGGTGTGACCGCCTTTGTGTCGATCATGGAAGGCTGCAGCAAGTACTGCAGCTATTGTGTGGTGCCGTATACGCGGGGCGAGGAAGTCTCACGCCGCTTTGATGATGTGCTGACTGAAATTGCACATCTCGCATCGCAGGGTGTGCGAGAAATTACGCTGCTCGGACAAAACGTGAATGCCTATCGCGGTGTGATGGCCGATGGCGAGATCGCTGATTTCGCTCTGCTGATCGAGTACATCGCCGAGTTCGACCGCATCGAACGCATTCGCTACGTGACCAGTCATCCGAAGGAATTCACGCAGCGGCTGATCGACACGTATGCGAAAGTACCGAAGCTGGTCAATCATCTGTATCTGCCGGCGCAACATGGCTCGGACAAGATTCTGGCGGCGATGAAGCGTGGCTACACAGCGATGGAGTACAAGTCCATCATCCGCCGTCTGCGCGCGGTACGGCCGGATATCACGATCTCGTCCGACTTCATCGTCGGTTTTCCCGGCGAAGACGAGCGCGACTTCGATGCGCTGATGAAACTCATCGACGATATCGGCTTCGACAATAGCTACTCGTTCATTTTCAGTCCGCGTCCGGGCACGCCGGCAGCGACTCTGGAAGATCCTACTGCGGCCGACGTGAAACTGGCGCGGCTGCAGACACTGCAAAAAGTCATCGCCAATAACACGCGCCGCCATTCCGATGCGATGGTTGGCTCCGTACAGCGCGTACTGGTCGAAGGCCCGTCCAAGCGTGACCCGCAAGAATTACAAGGTCGCAGCGAGAATAATCGCGTCGTCAATTTTGACGGCGGTCCGAATGCGAGCCGGCTGATTGGCCAGTTCGCAGACGTCACTATCACCGAAAGCCATCCTTTCTCGCTACGCGGCGAGATCATGATCCGGCAATGAGCAGAGACATTTGAAAAACACAGCAACCCAGTATTTCTCGCCTGATCCGGTCGACAATGCGCGACTCGCGAATCTGTGCGGCCCCCTTGACGAGAATCTGCGCCAGATTTCTGCGGCGCTGGATATCACGGTCTTTCGTCGCGGCGAGAAATTCATCGCCGATGGCGAGCATGCAGAGCGTGCCGTCCGACTGCTCGAGCGCTTTTATGCGGAAGCGGACAAGCCGATCTCGGTCGAAGACATACAGCTGGCACTGGTCGAGACCCGCACCAGTGGAGACAAGCCCGCGCTCCTCGCGAAGCATCAGGAGGACACGCCGGAAAGCCCGATACTGAAGACGCGCCGCACTGATCTGCGCGGACGCACACCGCATCAGACGCAGTATCTGAAGCATATTCTTGAGCATGACGTGACCTTCGGCATCGGTCCGGCCGGCACCGGCAAGACCTATCTTGCCGTCGCCTGTGCGGTCGATGCGCTGGAGCGTGACGCGGTACGCCGCATCGTGCTGACGCGACCGGCAGTGGAAGCTGGCGAGCGGCTCGGCTTCCTGCCGGGTGATCTTGCGCAGAAGGTCGATCCTTACCTGCGCCCGCTATATGACGCGTTATATGACCTGCTCGGTTTCGATCGCACGCAAAAAATGTTCGAGAAACAGGCCATCGAGATCGCGCCGCTCGCCTACATGCGCGGCCGTACGCTGAATCATGCGTTCATCATTCTCGACGAAGCGCAGAACACCACGCCGGAACAGATGAAAATGTTCCTGACGCGTATCGGCTTCGGCAGCAAGGCCGTGGTTACCGGCGATGTCACACAAATCGACTTGCAGCGCGGCCAGAAGAGCGGTCTGGTTGATGCGATGAAAGTGCTCGATGCCGTGCGTGGCATTGCATTCACGCGCTTTACTAGCGCGGATGTGGTGCGCCATCCACTGGTGGGTCGGATTGTCGATGCGTATGACGCCGCTAATCTCTCGGGGCAACGCGATGGCGGCAAAGCCTAAGCTGGCGCTGTCCATCCAGCATGCCGACCCGCGGCTTGCGGATCTGCTGACGCGCGCCGACATCCGCCGCTGGACGCAGGCTGCGCAGTTCGCGCCGGCCGAGTTGACGTTTCGCTTCGTTGACGAGGCCGAAGGTCGCGCGCTGAACCGCGATTATCGTGGCAAGGATTACGCAACCAATGTGCTGACTTTTGCCTATGCTGATGGCGCAGAGCTTGCCGAGGACGATGTGGTGCAGGCCGATATCGTGCTCTGCGTCGATGTGCTGCTGAAAGAAGCCAGCGAGCGGTCGATTCCGGTGTCTCAGCATGCGGCGCACCTGATCGTGCATGGCGTGCTGCATGCGCAAGGTTATGACCACGAGGATGACGACGAGGCGACCGAAATGGAAGCGCTGGAGACCGAGATTCTTGCCGGATTGGGAATGCCGGACCCTTACCAGCCCTGAATGCGCACAAGATCGGAGCCGGGATTTCAATCCGACAACGCTGCGATCTTGGCAATTTCACAAAGTCCTAAACTTTTTGCGGTATCCTGTCTCTACCTGAACTACGGCTTTTCGCCACATGCAAGATCATCCTCCCGGCGGTCACCGCGCCGAACACAAGACTCATCGCACTCTGTTCGAGCGGCTGACCGCGCTGATCTCTCCCGAACCTGAAAACCGCGCCGAACTGCTCGAGCTTCTGCATGATGCGCACACGCGTAATCTGCTGGACGCTGATGCGCTGTCGATGATTGAAGGTGTTTTCCAGGTATCGGATCTGTCCGCTCGCGACATCATGATTCCGCGTTCTCAGATGGACGTGGTCGATCTCGCAAAACCGATCGAAGAGTGGATACCGATGGTGCTGGAAACTGCGCACTCGCGTTTCCCGGCGGTCGATGGTGATCGCGACAAGGTCGTCGGTATTCTGCTCGCAAAAGATTTGCTGCGCTATTACGCGGAAGATTCTTTTGACGTGCGCGACATGCTGCGTCCCGCCGTGTTCATTCCGGAATCGAAACGTCTGAATGTACTGCTGCGGGATTTCCGTGCAAACCGTAATCACATCGCGATGGTGGTCGATGAATATGGCGGCGTCGCCGGCCTGATCACGATCGAGGACGTGCTGGAGCAGATCGTCGGTGATATCGAAGACGAATACGACTTCGATGAAGAAGAAGACAATATTCTCGCGGTGAAAGATGGCGATTTCGGTCCGCGCTGGCGCGTCAAAGCGCTGACTGAGGTCGAGCAGTTCAATGAGGCGCTGGCCGTGAGCCTGCCTAACGGTGATGTCGATACCGTGGGTGGCGTAGTCGCGAACCATCTGGGCCGCATGCCACGCAAGGGCGAACAATTCAACATCGACCGTCTGCGCTTTGAAGTACTGCGCGCGGACGCGCGGCAGGTGCATGTGCTGCTGGTCGAAAAGCTGCCGGAGCGACTGTTCGGCGAGCCGAACTGATGACGCCTTGCCGCCGCTGCCAATGCAGCCTGCATCCCGGCGTGCGCGTATGAAATTTTTCTCGCTGACTTCTCTGCTCGCAGCACTGGCGGGCGCTTCCACTGTCTTTGCGTTTGCGCCTTACGGCTGGTGGCCGCTGCAGATCATCGCACTGGCACTGCTGTTCCTGCTCGCGCAGCAGGCAGAGTCCCCCTCCCGCACATTTATGATCGGCTGGTCGTTCAGTACGGCTTCCATCGCCGCAGGCACCCACTGGCTCTATGTGAGCATGCATCACTATGGTGGTATGCCCGCGCCAATGGCGGTGCTCGCCGTATTACTGCTGGCGGCCGGGCTCGGTCTGTTATACGGTTCCGCGCTCGCGCTGGCAAGGCGCATCGCGATCACACTACGCGCGCCGCTGGTGCTGATGCTGCTGCTACCCGCCTGCTGGATGCTGGCTGACTGGACGCGGAACTGGATCTTCACCGGTTTTCCGTGGATCGCTACCGGTTATGCGCATGAGGCGAGCCCGTTCGCCGGCTTTGCGCCGCTAGTTGGCGTGTTCGGCGTCGGTTTTTTCGCCAGCGTGATTGCAGGCTGTATCGCCACCCTGCTGCTGCAAAGACTGCATCGCACGGCGCTGGCCCTGCTGGTGGTGATACCTGTCGCCGGTGTTGCGCTGGCGCAGGTGCGTTGGACACAGCCACAGGGTCAGCCGATTTCCGTGCGCCTGTTGCAAGGCAATGTGCCGCAAGAGATGAAGTTCAATGCGGCGCGTCTGGAATCATCGCTGCAGCTGTATCTGTCGATGATGACTGAAAAACGCGCCGACCTGATCGCCACACCGGAAACTGCGCTACCGATACTCGCCAGTCGCCTGCCTCGCGGCTATCTCGACCAGCTGGAGTCTTTTGCAAAAGGCCAGGACAGCAAGCTGCTGATCGGCATTCCGTGGACGACAGCGCCGGGCATCTATCTGAACAGCGTGGTCGGCATCGGCGGCGATATGCCCTACCGCTACGACAAACATCATCTGGTGCCATTCGGCGAATTCATACCCACCGGTTTTCGCTGGTTCGTCGATATGATGAACATACCGCTCGGTGATTTTGGCCGCGGCGACCTGCAGCAGCCGGCTTTTCAGGTCAGGGATCAGTGGGTGCTACCAAATATCTGCTACGAGGATATTTTCGGTGAAGAGATCGCCGCGCAACTGTCGGCAGCCAGCGACCGTCATGCGCCGGTGCCGAGCCTGCTGCTGAACATTTCAAACATTGCGTGGTTCGGCGATACGATCGCGCTGCCACAACATCTGCAGGCATCCCAGATGCGCTCGCTGGAACTGGGGCGCCCGATGCTGCGCGCGACCAATACGGGCGCCACCGCGGTTGTCAATGAGCGGGGTCAGGTGATCGCGCAGCTGCCGCCGTTCACACGCGGCACACTGGAGGCGACGGTGCAGGGAACACAGGGTCTGACGCCGTATGCGCGGATCGGTAATGGCCTGCCGATCGGGGCGGCAGTCGTCGTCGTCGCGCTGCTGTGGCTGAGGTCGCGGCGGCATCGGAGCACGGCGCTTTCCTAGCGCAATGGCTAGCCCGCAAACCCCCTCCCCCCTCTGAAAACCCGATAAAATCGGGGGTTTTAGCAATCAGGTTCGAATTCCCATGCTGAGCTTTCAACAAGTCATCCTGAAATTGCAGGAATACTGGGACGCGCAAGGCTGCGCGCTGCTGCAACCCTATGACATGGAGGTCGGTGCCGGCACCTCGCACACCGCGACCTTCCTGCGCGCGATCGGGCCCGAGCCCTGGCGCGCAGCCTATGTGCAGCCATCGCGCCGCCCGAAGGATGGCCGCTATGGCGAAAACCCGAACCGCATGCAGCATTACTACCAGTATCAGGTGGTGCTGAAGCCGGCGCCGGAAAACATTCTTGATCTCTACCTCGGCTCGCTCGCCGCACTCGGTCTGAAGCTGACCGAGAACGACGTGCGCTTTGTCGAAGACGACTGGGAAAACCCGACGCTGGGCGCGTGGGGCCTTGGCTGGGAAGTGTGGCTGAACGGCATGGAGGTCACGCAGTTCACCTATTTCCAGCAAGTCGGCGGCATTGACTGCAAGCCGGTGCTCGGTGAGATCACCTACGGCATCGAGCGACTCGCGATGTACCTGCAAGGCGTCAAGAATGTGTTCGATCTGGTCTGGACCACGTGGGAAGAAAACGGCGTGAAGAAGTCGCTGACCTATGGCGATGTATTCCACCAGAACGAAGTTGAGCAATCGACCTATAACTTCGAATACTCCAACGCAGACTTCCTGTTCTCGCTGTTTTCGAACTATGAATCGGAAGCGCAGCGGCTGATGGAAGCGAAGCTCGCGCTGCCTGCCTATGAGATGGTGCTAAAGGCCGCGCATGCCTTCAACCTGCTGGACGCGCGCGGCGCGATCTCGGTGACCGAGCGCGCTGCGTATATCGGCCGTATCCGGAATCTGGCGCGCGCGGTCGCTGCCGCTTACTACGCATCGCGCGAGGCGCTGGGCTTCCCGATGCTGGGCGATACCCGTCACGCCGCCTGATCAGCCTGTCATCACCGAATACACAAGAACCTCTGATGAAACACACACTGCTGGTCGAACTACTGACCGAAGAACTTCCCCCGAAGGCACTGTCCAAACTCGGCGACGCGTTCGCCACGGCAATGGTGAATGGTTTATCCGCGCGCGCCTTCCTGGATGAAGCTGCGACTCATGTGACGTATGCCACCCCACGTCGCCTCGCGGTGCAGATCTCAGGCGTGCGAGCGCAATCGCCGGACAAGCAGATTCGGGAAAAAGTACTGCCCGTAACGGTCGCACTCGACAAGGATGGCAAACCAGCTGCGCCGCTGACCAAGAAGCTGGCTGCACTTGCCGTGCAGGCGGGCCGCGACAGCATCGCGCTCGAGGAACTGGAGCGCGCTAGCGATGGCAAAGCGGACAGCTTCTATTTCAGCTACACCGCGCCGGGCCAGTCACTGGCTGCGGGGCTGCAGGTCACGCTAGAAGAGAGCATCGCGAAGCTGCCCATTCCGAAGCTGATGAGCTACCAGCGTCCGGATGGCGAGACGGTGCAGTTCGTGCGCCCGGTGCATGGACTGATCGCGCTGCTCGACGATCAGGTGGTGCCGCTGTCGATACTCGGCCTGCCGTCGGGACGCACCACGCTCGGCCATCGCTTCCTGTCGAGCAAGCCGGAATTGACGATTGCATCCGCTACCACCTATGCGGACACGCTTCGGGAAACCGGCAAGGTGATCGCCAGCTTCGACCAGCGCAAAGAAAAGATACGCGCGGACCTGCTCGCGAAAGCCGGTGAGGATGCGATCCTGATGCCGGAATCGCTGCTGGATGAAGTGAATGCGCTGGTCGAATGGCCAGTAGTGTATGAGTGCAAGTTCGATGATGAATTCCTCGCCGTACCGCAGGAATGTCTGATTCTGACGATGCAGACAAATCAGAAATATTTCGCGCTGACGGACAAAGCCGGCAAGCTGCGTTCGCGCTTTTTGATCGTCTCCAACATCGAGACGGCAGAACCAAAGCACATCATCGGCGGCAATGAGCGTGTGGTGCGTCCGCGCCTGTCGGATGCGAAATTCTTCTTCGAGCAGGACAAGAAGAAAAAACTGTTCGACCGCCTCGGCAATCTGAGCTCGGTGGTGTATCACAACAAGCTGGGCTCACAGGCAGAGCGCAATGGCCGGGTCGTCGCGCTGGCAATTGCGATTGCTGAATCGCTGGGCGCCGATGCGGCACTGGCCGAGCGTGCTGCGCAGTTGTCGAAAGCGGATCTACTGACCGATATGGTCGGCGAGTTCCCCGAGCTGCAAGGCATCATGGGCACCTATTACGCACGTCATGATGGCGAGCCGGAAGAAGTCGCGGCCGCGATCAGCGAGCACTACCAGCCGCGCTTTGCCGGGGATGCGCTACCGGCCACACGCACCGGCGCCGTTGTCGCGCTGGCAGACAAACTGGAAACGCTGGTAGGCATCTGGGGCATCGGTCTAGCGCCAACCGGTGACAAGGATCCGTTCGCATTGCGCCGTCATGCGCTGGGCATACTGCGTATGTTGGTTGAGCAGCGTCTGCCCTTGTCGCTGTCGCATCTGCTCGCGCTGGCTGCGAAGCCCTTTGCCGGCAATGCGAATTTCGCTGATCCGGTAGCAGGCGTGCAGGCATTTATGTTCGATCGCTTGCGCGGCCTGCTGCGCGAGCGCGGTGATGCGCAGGATGCGGTCGAAGCGGTTGTATCGCAGGCACCGGATCGTCTCGACGATATTACCGAACGTCTGGACGCGGTGAAGGCTTTCGCCGCCCTGCCACAGGCTGAATCGCTGGCCGCTGCGAACAAGCGCATCACGAATATCCTGAAGAAGAATGAAGCTGTGCATGGTGAGGTCAAGACAGACTTGCTGCAGGAAGCTGCCGAGCAGCGTCTGTACGGCGCGATGACGGATACGCGCAAGGAAGTCGACCAGGCTTTCGCCGCCGGCGATTTCACCGGCACGCTGAAGGCGCTGGCTGCGCTGCGCGATGATGTTGATGCGTTCTTCAATGACGTGATGGTGATGGCGGAGGATGCCGCGCTGCGCGCGAACCGCCTCGCGCTACTGAATGCGCTGCACGGCATGATGAACCGCGTCGCTGATATCTCGAAACTGGCGGCCTGAGATGGCGCAATCACCGCAATCGACGAAAAAGCTGATCATCCTCGATCGTGATGGCGTGATCAACTTTGATTCCGCTGACTATGTGAAGTCGCCCGCCGAGTGGCGACCGATTCCGGGCGCGCTGGAAGGTATTGCGCGTCTGAATCAGCATGGCTATCAGGTGGCGATCGCGACGAATCAGGCGGCGCTGTCTCGCGGCCTGTTCGATATGAAGACGCTGAACGCCATCCACCAGAAACTGCATCTGTCCGCGCAGGCTGTCGGAGCGCATATCGATGCGATTTTCTTTTGCCCGCATGCGGCTGATGAATTCTGCGATTGCCGCAAGCCGCGTCCGGGACTATTGACCGCGATCGGCAAGCGTTTCGATACCAGTCTGAAGGGCGTGCCAATGGTTGGTGATGCGCTGCGCGACATGCAGGCAGCGTTCGAAGTCGGTTGCGCGCCGTATCTGGTCCTGACCGGCAAAGGGTCGCAAACGCTGGAGACTGGCGGCCTGCCTCCGGGCACTCAGGTCTATGACAATCTGGCGGCGGTGGTGGATCGTCTTCTGCATCGGCAGCCGCTTGCCTCAGAGACCACGGACAACGCAGCGTCCGCACCGGCCCCGAAAAAATAATGATCGCCGTCGGCGTGCCGATGGCATGACCCTGCAAGGAAGTCTGATGTCTCGTCCGCTGCTGTTCGTCCGCTCACTTATCTTTGCGCTGCTGATTGTGGTGGCGACCGTCGTCTGGGCGATTGCGTGCTTCGGTTTCATGCTGCTGCCTTACCGTCAGCGTTACTGGATGATCATCCGCTGGAATGTGTTCATCGTGTTCGCAGCGAAGTATGTCTGCGGTATCCACTGGCGCATGAAGGGTGTCGAGAACCTGCCGGATGCGCCGGTGATTCTTCTGTCGAAGCACCAGTCGGCGTGGGAGACGATTTTCTATTGCTGGGCGATGCCGCGCCCGATGATCTTCGTATTCAAGAAGTCGCTGCTGTACATACCATTTTTTGGCTGGGGTCTGGCAATGCTGCGCATGATCGCGATCGATCGCAACAAAGGCCGCGAAGCGATGTCTCAGGTGATTGATACCGGCAAGCGCCGGCTCGCTGATGGCCAGTGGGTGATCATGTTCCCCGAAGGTACCCGCACACCGGTCGGCAGTCAGGGTAAGTACAAGGCGGGTGGTGCGATCCTCGCGATCGGCACCAATACACCGGTGGTACCGATCGCGGTGAACTCCGGCGACTGCTGGCCACGTAACGCGTTCATCAAAACGCCGGGCACCATTACCGTTTCCATCGGCAAGCCGATTTCGCCGGAGGGCCTGACTGCCGCCGAACTGATCGCCAGAGTCGAGACTTGGATAGAATCTGAGATGCGTGTGATCACACCGAATGCATATCCGTCTGCCGAAACGACCCGGGAAGCCTGATGTCCCTGAAGCAGTTATTCAAGCGAAAACCTATCGATCCTGACCAGCTATCGCTGGAGGACTTGTTCGGTGAGACGCCGAACAAGGATGTGCCGCCGTCGACCGTGCCGGACACACCGATACCACCCGGCCATCGCCGGATCCGGCTCGATAATCTGGCCTTTGACTACCGCCTGTTGCGCTCCAAACGTAAGACGATCGGCTTTCTGATCGATGACGAGGGTCTGCGCGTGACAGCCCCGCGCTGGGTCACGGTTGCCGAAATCGAAGCCGCGATCGAGAGCAAGCAGCAATGGATTTTCAGGAAAATCAATGAGCAGCGCGATCGCTCGGTGCGTCGTCTGCAGCCGCCGATGGAGTGGCGCGATGGCGCAAAACTACCCTACCTCGGTGAAGACATCACGCTGCGCGTGTCTGATGCCAGCGCCACCGCCGGCGCGCGCTTCGACGAAGACGCGCGCGAGCTGCATGTCAGCCTGCCCGCATCGGCCAGCGAGCAACAGCTGAAAGATCGGGTACAGGGCTGGCTGCAAAGCGAAGCAAAACGCGTGTTCGCGGAACGCCTCGAAGTCTATGCAGAAAAGCTCGGCGTCACGTTCAAAAGCTTCACGCTGTCATCGGCAGCCACGCAATGGGGTTCCTGTACCGCTGATGGCCGCATCAAGCTGAACTGGCGGCTGATGCATTTTGCGCTACCGAATATTGACTATGTGGTCGCACACGAACTATCGCATCTGCGCGAGATGAACCACGGCCCACAATTCTGGGCCACTGTGCAATCGGCACTGCCGGAATTCGAGCAGGCACGCAAAACTCTGCGCAATCACGAACCGGATTCACTGCCTAAGTTCTGAGTCAGCGCTCTCGCGCAGCGTCCATCCACGCGCGCTGTATCGGTGACAACAGGTATTCGAGCACTGGGCGCTGTCCCTGATGGATATCTGCCACCACCTGCATGCCCGGCGTCAGGTTCAGTAGCTTTTTATCCAGCACCAGAGTTTGCCGCGACAATTTCACCCACACCGGATAACGCGCGAACGTCTGCGCAGGATCGAGTCCATCCCGGCCGCCGGTCTGCGGATCGCTGACATCGGGACCGATGTGATCGATCTCGCCATCGATCATGCCGTACTTCTGGAAAGGATAAGCGGCAAACTTCAGCTTCACACGCTGCCCCAGATGAACGAAACCGGCATCCTCATTTTTTAACATTACCTCCGCGCGTAGCGGCTCGTGCAGCGGCACCAGAGACATCAATACGGTGCCCGGCGCGACTACCGTGCCAACCGTATGAGTGGACAAGTCTTTCACGATGCCGGCCTGCGGCGCGCGCAGCTGCAACCAGTCGTTTTTGTGCTCGAGCTTGGTTTTTTCACCGGTCAGTCGTCTCAGCTGTGCATCGATACCGGCACGCTCGGCCAGCAGATCGCTGCGATACACCGAGCTCAGTTGCGCCAGCTTTCTCTGGCTGTTAGCCAGCATATCCCGCAGGCTGGCGACGGTTGCCTGCTGCGCGCGCAGGTCCTGAGACTTTTCGAGGAATTCGCGCTGCTTATCATCGGCAGCAATCCCGCTGATGAATCCCTCTCGCTGCAGCTTTGCATAGGCATCAGCGCTACGGCGCGCGATGGGTACGGTACTTTCCAGCTTCGTCAGCAACTCTGCGGCGGCCTGCAGGTCGTGCCTCACCTTATCGCTCATGGCACGCTCGGCAGCCACTGCATCGAGATAGGCCTGCCGATGCGCATTGCCTTGCCGACTGACTTGCAGAAACAATTCAGGCGGATCATCGGGTTCGCGAGGTATCGGGGCGCCGGCTAACTCGGCGTCAATGCGACGTAACTGCAGGCGTAGTTGCGCATGCTCGCTACCCACGGCATGGCGATCTGCGGCCAGTATCTGCGGATCGAGCCGCATCATGACCTGTCCCGCCTCGACCGACTCCCCTTCCCGCACGAGAATCTCGGTGACAATGCCGGCATCTGCCGGCTGCACGATCTTCAGCTTCGATTGCGGCACCAGCCTGCCCTCGGCTGTTGCCACCACATCGAGGCGGCCGAGAGCGGACCACAACAACAGGATTGTCACCAGCGCCAGTACCGACAGCAAAATCATCCGGGGCAGTTTCGGTGGCGGGCTGTCCGTGATCGACAGCAGCGTTGGCAGGAAATCGCGCTCCTGATCCGTTCTGTGCTGCATGGTCCCTGCAGGACTCACTTCAGGCACGATAGCTGTCAGCACCCGCGAGCTTATGGCCTGCAAGTGCAGGATCAAGACTCAGCATCGCGGCTGCCATCACCGATACCGGCTGATCGAATTTTCCATGCTGGGCGTACTCGACTGCAAGCTCATCGCCGATGGCGGTTGTCCCGGTACGCAGATGGTTGTCCAGCCTGGCCTTCATCACCTGCCAGGGTGAATTCGCACGGTTGCTGTTTGCTGCGTCGAACTGTGCGGCTAGACTATCGAAGTCCATCTGGATCACGGATGGCGTTGCTTTCCCATTGTCAGGAGCAATCAGCTGTAAGGTCTTCAGATTCTGGTTTGACGGACTCGCATACCAGTCCTTCAAGGTCACACCGTCCTTGTGGCCAATGTCGATCATCAGATCCTTGCCGGTGCGGCGCAGCATCAGGTCCGATAAGCTGATTCCCTGCCCGAGCGACAGCGTATTCACCGCGCCGGTACTGGTCTGCACGGTATCGCGTCCGTCATTCCGGTTGAACGCGATGACGTTATAGCCAGTACCGGTGTAAATCATGTCATCCTTTTTTCCACCGGCAAGGAAGTCATTACCGCCATCACCTAGCAGACTGTCCTCCTCACCACTGCCGAAGATTGCATCATTGCCCGGACCACCGCTGAGCAGATTGTTACGGTGATTGCCATAGAGGATGTCATCACTGCGATCGCCGCTCAGTTTTATCGCTTGCGGACCCGCTCTCTGTATCCGCGTGCGCGTCAATAAATCCCCGAAACTCAGTACGCGTCCATCCGCAAATTCGAACTCTGCGATAGCCGAGGTAGCGGGCTTACCGGATTCCGGGCGCAAATCCATATCAAACCCTGCCTGCTTATCCTCGTCGCCGTTTGCATCAAGCAAGCGTAGCTGCGCCTGAATGCCGTGCCCGGTATCGACGATGCGGAGACTGACCTGATCAGCATGGATACCTGTGCCGAAGCGAACGCGATTGCGACCGGATAAATCGACAATATGGTCGAGACCATCGCCGGTCTGGTAAAGATAGCTATCGTCACCATCACCGCCATCAAGCAGATCATTACCCTCTGCGCCGATCAGGAGGTCGTTACCGACGCCGGCAGACAATACATTGCTACCGCGATTGCCGTGCAACAGATTGTCGAGTTCATTACCGAAAGCTTTGAGATGATCGGAGCCATCGAGCATCAGATTTTCGATGTTCTGATCCAGAGCCCAGTCCAAGCTGGCAATGACGGTATCGATACCCTCGCCCTGATACTCGATCACGCGATCTTTCAGGTTGTCGACGCGGTAGATATCATCCCCGGCACCGCCGGACATCTTGTCTTCGCCGAAACCGCCATCCAGGCGATTCGAGGATGCATTGCCGATGATGTCATTATCGAGCCGGTTGCCGGTAGCGTTGATTGCCTTCATGCCGGTCAACTCGAGTATTTCGACAGCCTCCGGCAGCGTGTAGCTGACGCTGGCTTTCACCGCATCCGATCCTTCGCTATCGAGCTCAATCACCCGGTCTTCTTCATGATCGACGATATAGGTATCATTCCCCAGACCACCTGCCATCCGATCCGCATTGGCGCCGCCATCGATCAAGTCATTGCCACCGTCACCGTAGAGCCGGTTGCCTGTACGGTTACCGATGAGATGATTAGCCGCTTCATTGCCATAAGCGATCTGCGGCAAAGATGATTGCGGCAGATCGATCAACTCGAGATCTTCAAGCTTGTCGCCCAGCCGGTAGCCGTCGAGATCCGTAATGACTTTGTCATGGCCACCACTATCATTGCCCGCATCATCGACTTCGATCACGCTGTCGGCGACATCATCAAGCACATAGGTATCATCGCCGGCTCCGCCGGTCAGGCTGTCTGCACCTGATCCGCCATCGAGCAGATCGTTACCATCGCCGCCATCAAGCTGGTCATCGCCGGTCATGCCATAAAGCTGGTCCTCACTATCACGGCCGAACAATGCATCGTTACCGTCGCCGCCAAATAGCTGATCATCGCCGTCATCACCGGACAGCACATCATTACCGGCTTCACCGGCGACCAGATCATTGCCCTGACCTCCGAAAGCGATGTCATTACCCGGCTGCAGAAAGATCGCATCATCTCCGTCGCCACCAAACACTGCATCATTACCAGATCCTGAATTTACAAAGTCGTCGCCCGCACCGGCATCGACAACATCATTGTCAGCACCAGTGAATATCGTGTCTTTACCCGGTCCGGCAATCACCAGATCGTTACCGCTGTCGTCGATGATTACGTCATCGCCGTCCTTTGCCCGAATTACATCGCTTCCGCTGCGGCCCAGTATCAGGTCATCATCATCGGATCCTTCGATCGATGTACCGGAAGGCGAGAAAGGTGAATCGGGGACGACCACCGTTCCGTCTCCCCGTTGACGTTCGTGCGAGAACGACAGCGTCACATCGGCCATCGCCAGCGTCCGGCCATCCTTCATGAAAATCTTGCCGATACCATGGACGGTCTGTCCGTTCATGACTTCGAAGCGACCATCACTGGCTAGCTGAATCGTCTGCACCCCAAGCTGATCGAGCGTATTGAACTCGCCGGCATCGGTGATGCCATTCTGATTCTTGTCTTGCCAGATGCCAAAGCGCGACCATGCATCATCATTCGCATCGAATTGTCCGTCGTTGTTGGTATCGAAGGCGGCCAGTCCTTCAAGATCGGTCTGTGCACCATCCGCATTCGGCGCGAACGCGATTTCGCCCGGCTTGTCGATCTTGCCGTCACCATCAATGTCATAGCCAAGAATGCCGTCATCCTTGCCTATCCATGAGGTGCGGCGTTTCCAGCCGTCGCCGGTTACGTCAAAAAAGATGGTGGAGTCATCAACGTTCACGAACTCGAATCCATCACCCTCCAGGTCGATCGCAATCGGCTTTTTTCCGCCCCCACCGGGCGGCGTGGGCGGCAGATACGGACCGATGTGCGGCACCGTGACAGTGACGATCGAGCTGGCACCGTGTGGGTCGCTGACTTTTACCTGAAATGCATCAGTCGTCGGATAGACCGCGCGACCATAGATGTTCGATGCGTTGTACAGCGTGCCATCCTTCCAAGCAGCATACTGACCATCGAGCAGTACACGATCACTCGGTGTATCGGGCGCCTTCCAGCTGGTGTAGCTGAACGCTCCGCTGGCATCAAGGCTGACCTCGCCATACTGCGGCTGCGATACCAGTTCATAAGTGAGCGTGGATGCTGCGTCGTCGATGTCACTACCGATTACCTGACCACTTCCGGTCGGCTCCTGCGCGACTGGCTGTTCATGCAGAATGTTTTCACCGGAGTCCGTGGTTTCTGTCCACGGCTCATACATCGGCGTACTCCAGGACAGATCACTCCAGAAATCGCGTTCGAAATGTATGTCTCTGTAGCCGTAAACCGGCCGGGTGTGTTGGTCGACGCTGCCGAGACCCGGTGCATCGTTGATCGGTGCAAGACGGATATCGACGGTACCCTGGCCGGTCTGCCCGTTACTGGCGCGGACGAGATAAGAGAAGCCAGCGTCATCGCCCGCATAATTGGCCTCTGGTTGGAAATGGATAAGGCCATTCGGATCGATGAAACCCGTCCCATGGCGGAATTGAGCCAGTGATTCCATGGTCAGCGTGCGACCCGAAAATCCACCGAGCAGGTCATTGCTCAGCAGATCGGCACTCTGAATGAGAATCTCCACATCCTCAATGCCCGCCACGCCATCACGTCCCGGCTCAACCGCTGTTTTATCATCGATACGCGTGACGAGTAGCGACAGCTGTTGGTCATCGCTGGCCTGAATCAGCACGCCTTGCGGAACGATGTTGAACCGTATTCCCTGCGCGTCAGCATCAAGGTCGGGGCTAGACATTTCGAACTTCTGGCCGTCACGCGTGTAGGTGCCCATCGCGTAATTCAGTTCGGTGATACCGAGATCGGTCAGCGACAGTATCTCGCCGTCATCCTGTTGGCCATTGCCATTCGCATCACGCCATAGCCTCATTTCTTCCCACACCGGGTCATCGACGGTGATACGGCCATCGTAATTGGCGTCTGTCCAGGCAAGGCCGGCCAGACCACGGCGACCGAGGGCAACCAGTGCATTGCTGAACATTTCCCGACCTGAATCAATCAAGCCGTTGTAGTTGCGATCGATGACAAGAAAGGTATCGTCGCTACCAATCCACGCAGTTCTTTTACGGAAGCCGGACTCATCAACATCGAATAACACGCCGTCGGAACGGGCTATCCTGTCAATTCCATCGCCGTCAAGATCAAGTACGACCGGACGGAAGATCTGAGTGTCACCACTGACCGGCGCCGCCAGCTGCCCGTCGATGCCTGCCCGCTCTTCCTCGCGCAGCCCGGCTTTCGGATCACCCGCCAGCGTCTGTAATTCAGCGGTACGCACTTCCCACAGCGGTGCAATCGCCTCGCGCGCCAGTCCGGAACGGATCATCGCCTCCATCAGTCCCATGGCTGACTCCGGACTACCGACAGGCGCGTTATAAGGTCGGCCATTCGTATCGAAGCGCAGCGCCGGATTGCGCTCAGCGCCGGTCAAGGAATCGATATCAGTAAATTGATAACCATCCATCGTCATGATCAGACCCGGCATGCGATTCGGGATGATGCCGAGCTGACTGCCCGGATTCTGCTGACGTTCGCGCTCGATCATCGCGTTCATTGACGCCAGCAAGGTCTCCATCACATTGCTGACTGCCTGCTCACCACCGGTTTCCCCGGCGGAGGCTATGGCAAGAACCCCTTTGCGCCATACGAAACGCGCATTTCCCCATGGGTCGGGGACTTCGGTAAATAGTGCATCCACCAAGCTAAAGACAGCGTAGGCCCAGCCAATCACGGGAACGGTATAGGACGCGACCGTGTTCATCAGAGTGATATCGGCCATCGCCACCGCAACGCCCGTGGTGTCACCATGCGCCAGACTATTGACCAGACTGATATAGGGAAGGGCTGCGTTCAGGCTGCCAGCAGCTGACAAGGAGGCAGGAACCTTATCAATCAGGCCGGCTTTCTGCAACAGCACGGCAGCCTCTGCGATACCCGCCGTGGCATACGCCGCCGAACTGATCGCCGCAACGCCATCTCCGTGCTTCAATGCCTCGGCCAGGCCATATAGCGACAGGATCGCGCCGGCGATGCTGGCAGCGCCTCCCAAACCGGGCAGATCACGAGTGCCGTCGAGCATATCCATACCGGCCGCCAGACGGAGGCCTGATGCCACGATGGGTAAGGGTTCACCACGCTTCAATGCATTCAGCAGGGTAAGGCTATCGATCAGCGAGCCGACGCTGTAAGTGAGCGTCTGGAGTGAGGCTGCGGACTGGGTGAAATAGGTCGGATTACCCAGATGATCGCTGGCCAAAACTAGATTCGACGTTGCCTCCTCTATGGCCACATTCAATTGTTGCGTCAGCGGATCAACCGTTTCAGAGCTGAACTCCTGCTGCTGCATTCCCGAGAAAGACGTAGTCAACTCGTCAGCTGACAGTCCGCCTAACTGTTCTGTCAGCGCGTTGAGTGCACTCGGGCTTAGTATCGCTCCCTGAATTGTTGCGCTGTTAATCCGGACCAGCTTGCCATCGATATAGTCGGCTTTAAGCGTCAGTGAATCCGAGGAAAGCGCGACACTTGTCTGGATACTTTGCTCAGACAAGCGGGTGTATTCGATCTGTGTATAAGCATTGTTTCTGTAATTGAAGTGGTATTTGACGGGTAAAGTCGGTGATCCATTCCGTGCCGCTGGAATCGCAATCACCGAGCCGATGAATCCGTCAGTATCGATACTGACGATGCTCTGCCCACCGCCGCTTTCGGCAATCTGTCGCAGAACGGTACCGTCGCTGCGAACTTGCACCAACCGATTGCTGCTGATCAGCAGCATGTCATTGTCGAGATTGAATCGAATATCTAAGGAAGCACCCTCGTCGAATTGCAGCAATTCATTGAAGATTTTTGCTCGTAGCAGATTGGAAGGCGTCAGTGACGGATAGTCACCCAGGGATTCTGAATCGTTCTTAGCTAAAAAGTCCTGAAGCTGAGTATCGATAAATCGGTTTGCAAGCTCATTCGCGATGGCTGGCGCATTTTCAGGTCTTATCTCCAGCGTTTCGCTGAGGACGCCATTGAACCTGTTGAGATGCTGCAGATCGCGCTTCAAGCCTATGTTTGATGAAATACTTGCAATCAGATCGTCATTGACCGGCTGACTGATGAAACCAAGATCTTCTGTTTTTTCATTGACGATCAGCTCGTACACCGTCAGTTGGCGAGTGCCATCAGTGCGGAACAGGATTTCACTCGCCACTTGACCATTACTGTCGAGGTTTTCGACTTCCAGAGTCTGATTGCCGCTATCGTCGGACCAGGTCGTGCGGCGTTCCTCAATATGTCCGTCACCATTACGATCAAAGAGGTCAATGGTCGTCAGTCCATCTGCGGAATGACGGTGTTCGACCGAGGAAAGCACCGCATGCTCATCGCCAAGAAAAGAAATCTTTTCTGACACCATGCCATCATCGGTGCGGCCGGATTCAATGAGCTGCTCGTAATTTCCGTCGTTGTTGGCATCCACTTCGACTTTGGTCTCACCGATGGGACCAAAGCGTGCGCGACAAGTGACCACTGGCTCACCTTGGCGCTCGATCTTGCAATCAAAGACACCCTCTTCCGATTGGGTAAAGGTGACCTTTTCTGTCATGTCCGCGGTTCGAAGTACATATTCCTGCCCCTCTTTGCTCAGCGAGGCACGAAGGACATTCGTATGACGATCCCTGAATAAGCTCACTTCATCGTCAGGGCTACCGCCAAGGGCCATGAGCTCAGGAACCTCGGAACGACGGGTGTTGATCTGAACAAGACTTCCAGTCTCCAGCGAGAATTCATTCTCAAGCAGGAGCTTTGTCCAAAATACTCGCTCAATACCTTCAACTTTATGAGTCTGAACAGCAGAAACTCCAAGCACGGCCAATCCCGCGAATGAAACCGGGCCACCGATAAAAATGGAAAGAATCGATATGACATTGGTAATGCGCGCATTTCCGGAAAACGGATCAATGACGACTTCTTCACCGACATGGGTGCCAACACTGGAGATTGAACTTCCCTTCGCCGTGTAATTAACGAAGCTTTTCGGTTCGTCGGAAATTGATGGTTCCGCATATTTTTTCTGAGCGATACGAAAGCCCTCGGTTTCGGTAATGGCTTTGGCACCCGGAGCTTCAAAGCTGGCACCTTCAAGTTTGTACATCGCAGACATTAGCTGAGCGATGCCACCACCAAGGGAGTGGCCTGTCACAGTGATCGAATAGCCTCGATATTTATCTTGAACGACTGAAACTAATTTAGCCGCCTGCTCGAACTGATTCGTCCATGATCCGGATAAAAAACCAAGATCTGCGCCAACGTCTGAAATTGAATCGGTACCTCGGAAAGCAATGACGATTTCTTTATCTTTGATGAATGTTGAATAGGCAAGTCCACTGTCTAATGTTTTGCTATATTCAGTCGAAAATTCCCAACCATAGATGCTTCCGGAGAACCGGTCTGAATATGCCACCTTTGAAAGTGTGCTTAGTTCTGCGACTCTCGATATGGATAGTTCAGCCATTTCTTCTTCTTTCGAGTTATGAAATTATTTTTTAGAACTTTTCAATTCTTCAAATTTTTTCTTGAAAAATTCGCTCTGACGATCCTCGACCTCGGTCATAATCGTCTTTATCCGCTCACGCCAACTCTTCGGAAATTTGATCGATAGAAGGGATTGTTTTGACTGATCTACGCGCGGATTCGGTCGCAGCTGTAAACCAGCGTATTCATCGCGTTCGCAACCGATGTTTAGAATAATCAAACTGTAATTTTCAAAAGCGGATCGATCATAGGAAATAAGCCACGCCCCACCGCCCGATACTCTTGGATTTTCCCACTCGTACCACCAGAAAAGTTCATTGCCACTTACAGGATCAGAGAGCGGGGATTTTTGCGCGAAGTTGATAGACTTACTTCGATTCACTGCTCGCAGTGCTCCCAGAGTCCATAGCGAAGTTTGATTTAATTGCAGATCAGTCCACCGAAGTCGATCATTCCAGGGAAGTGGATTTGATGTCCGATTGAAATACATCTCAAGAATGCACGTCGGGTTGGCATGGCAGGCGTCTTTTTTTCCATTCCACCCGCACTGTGGAAATGCGATACCAGTCCGAAAGGCCAGTGCATCTGCCCCGGTCAAGCCCTTGTCTATCCACCGATCCGGCATACCGAAGTCTTTTGCAAAGGCGTCGGTATAAACCCAGGTATACGGATCCTGTACATGGACAGATTTTTGCTCAACGAACCACTCATCGTAAGTACGATTCAGTCCGAAGAGCCATGCACTCTCCTTCTTTGCGTCGGGCACGTATGCCGGCGGCGAATTTTCATCGGCATAGCTGATGGCATGGCCAATGACACTGAACAAGCAGATCAGCCACATCACAGCCTGTTTTGAAATTCCGTTCCGCACGAAAGCCACCTTTTGCTGCCGGCAGACACCGGCCACGTCTATAGGAAGGTGGATTTCATCGGATCACTACCGGACCTTCAATACCTAGTTGCTATTCTCATTGCCGTATTTACTACCGCGATGGAAGGTCCGCTGTTCAGCCGCGTGTTCTATTGACAGGTCTAAACATCAAAACAAAGCGGGAGGCTTTTCCTGGATGGGCCTCAGGCTGAGTGCGTAATTTGCTCCCATCTTGGAAAATCCCAGCTTCTTGATGAATCGGTCTGTTCGCTCCAGATCGATACCGCTGTTCACCCCCACATTCACCTCTACCGCGCCGCGACGTTTCGCCCATTCGATAAAAGCTTTCATCAGCCGAACTGCGGCGCCAGTCATGCGATGCCCGGGACGTACTCCGTAAGCGATCATCGTCGCAACCGGCTCGGAAGAAAAGAAATGGGATTCGATACAGCCGATCAGCCCGCCGATCAGTCGCCCCTGATCATCTTCGACCAGCAGAAAGCAGTGACTGCGGCGCCTCTTTTGGCCGATGAGGATCAGGTTACGCAGATTTTTTTCGACGATCGTGCGGTCATACGTAAAGCGGGAAAATCCTGTGCTTCTGTGGATCAGGAAGCCTATTTCAATGCAGGCAGGAATATCACTAAGATGAGCAAAACGGACATCCATATTTCCTCCGATAGGGAATCATCTGAAATTATTTTTCAATCACTAGTACAAATCCAATGACATAGTTATTTGACTTTTCTTTCTCGGAAGGCTCTTCTCTGGCATGGAACTCTGATGCGCGCTCCTTAGTAAGCTGGCGAAGGCGTTTGAATCGGCTGATCTGCACCCAAACGAAGCACGTTATCCACCCATAATCCGTCCGGCAACGCATGTGCAATGAACAGCACGCTGAGCTTGCCTTTCAATCCGTTGATGGTGTTTGCCAGCTGCCGGGCAGTGTCAGCATCCAGCGCACTGGTCGCTTCATCAAAAATCAGTACATGGGGCTGCCTCAGCAGTGCGCGAGCGATCGCAATACGTTGTCTCTGACCACCGGACAAGCCAACACCTCGCTCGCCGATGATGGTCTGATAACCATCGGGAAGTTGTTCCAGCGTGTGATGGATGCCGGCCATCGCACAGGCAGTGACAATGCGCTCGAAGCTTGCATGCGGATCGGCTACCTGCAGGTTCTGTAGTAAGGTGCCGGAAAACAGCACGGTCTCCTGCGGCACCACGCCAAAGTAGCGTCGTAACTCATTCACCGGGAGGTTGGTGATATCAATGCCATCGATCTGTATGCGGCCTGCCTGCGGAATGTGGAAACCCTGAAGCAGCCGGGCCAGCGTGCTCTTGCCGCTGCCGGACTGACCCATCAGCGCGATCGTTTGACCCGGGGTGATGGTCAAATCGAAGTCCTTGTACAGCCAGGGATGGCGCTCGCTGTAGCGGAAAGCGAGCTTTTCTATCGTGATCGCACCGCGCCGCTGCGTCTTTCTGGAGGGCAGTACGCTATGCGGCTCCGATGGCGCATCCATCACATCAGCCAGCCGCTCCACCGCCAGTCGTGCCTGCTGAAACTGCTGCCACAAGCCAACCAGGCGCATGGCCGGTGCACTTAGATTGCCCGCAAACATCTGAAACGCAACCAGCATTCCGATAGTGAATTCGGTGCTGTGCATAGCGATATAGGCACCGAACAATAGAATCAGCAGCCGCATCAGCTGCTCAAGTCCGGTAGCCAGTGTGTTGTACAGATTTCCTAACTGCCGTGTCCTGAAGGTGGCCTGCAGATATTCACCAAGATAGCCCGAATAGCGCTCGTTCAGCTGGGCTTCCATTTGCAGACTTTTCACGGTTTCTATACCGGCGACATGCTCGGTCAGAAAAGCCTGATTACGCGCACCGATCAGGAATTGCTCATTCATCTGTGCGCGGAACAGTGGCGCCAAAATGATGGACATCGTCAAAATCAATGTCAGCAAGACGAGCGTGATCAGTGTCAGCGGAATGCTGTACCAAAACATCAGCGCGACAAACAGGAGCAGAAAGGGAATATCTAGTAACAGCGATATGGCGGCACCAGCGATGAATTCCCGGATGGTTTCCACGCCCTGCAAGCGAGTTGTAATCACGCCGGTCGGTCGCCTTGCAAAATACTCGACCGGCACGCTGAACAGATGACGAAACACCGACATGCCCAATACGGCATCCACCCGGTTTCCAGTGTGATGCAGCAGGGTCTGCCGGGACCATCCGAGTAGCGCAGAAAAGAACATGAAGATGATCAGACCTATCGCCATCACGACGAGCGTACTGATGGCGCGATGAACAATCACCTTGTCGATAATGACTTGCGTGAACAGCGGTGTTGCCAGCGCGAGTAATTGCAAGGCCAGCGAAGCCAGCAGTACATCTCGCCATACGTGGCTGTATTTCAGTAATTCGGGAAGAAACCACCGAAATCCAAAGGCGGGGGATGCTGCCAGATCCGGATCGCTGATCGCTTCGGATTCGGCGCGCAGCAGAAAGACCACCGACGTATCGTCAGAACCAGGTTCATCGAGATCAGCGGCTTCCTCGGTGTTGCTACCAGTCTTCAGACAGACGAGCTGGTCCGCATCGTTTCTGATGACCAGCCGCAGTTCATATTCATCGGAATTGGTACGACGGCATACGATCAGGAAGGGGCTGGGTAGTCGGTTCAACTCGTCGCTTCGTCTCGACAGCCGTTGTATCTGCAGTCCCAGTGCGCGGCTCGCATGAACCAGCGTGTCGGTCGTATAGGGTGGCGGGAATTGCTGCATCAGCAGCTCAGCATCGAAAGGATGCCGGATCAGCTGGCAAAAGCTGCCAAGCGTCCAGAGCACGGAGTGCCGGCTCAGAGGCAAGCTTGCTTCAGCGGCGACTTGCTGAGGTTTGAGCATATGGCAGGCTTCGCGATCATTCGAAAGCCCGCACGCTAAGTGGCAACCCGCGAGGGGTCAATGGTGTTTGGTTGGATGCGTGAAGCTTATTGGTGAGCCGCAGCGGTATGACGATGATTGTTGTAATTCAGGATGTGATACCTGAATCAATCGATCATTCACCGAGCATTCGTGCCAGATTGACATACTGTTCCAATGGCACGGTTTCAGGACGCGATTGGGGATCGATGCCGGCATCCATCAATTGGGTTTCGGTGAACAGGCCAGCCACGCAATTGCGAATCACTTTTCTGCGTTGTGAAAACGCTTTCGTGACCACTTGCTCAAGCTTGGTCTGCTGACATTCGAGCGGTTGAGCAATCGGTATCATGCGCACGATCGCAGAATCGACTTTTGGCGGCGGATCGAAGGCGGTGGGCGGTACGATGAATAACAGCTCCATCCGATATCGCCATTGCAGCATCACCGACAAACGCCCGTAGTCGCGACCTCCCGGTTCGGCAACCATGCGCTCGACCACTTCTTTTTGCAGCATGAAGTGCTGGTCGATGACCTTCGGTGCAAACTGCGCGAGGTGGAATAGCAAGGGTGTGGAGATGTTGTACGGCAGATTACCGACGATATGCAGCCGGCGCTCATCGGTACACAAGGACGCGAAGTCGAACTGCAGCGCATCTCCCGAATGAATGAGCAGCTTGTCGGCGCTGAATTTCTTCTGCAGCAGAGTCACCAGATCGCGGTCGAGCTCGACGACTTGCAACTGATGTAGCGATGCCAGCAGCAGCTGAGTCATTGCGCCCTGTCCCGGACCGATCTCGACCATCAGGTCCTCTGGTGACGGCGCGATTGCACGAATGATCTCGTGCAATACATTGGCATCGGTCAGGAAGTTCTGGCCAAAGCGCTTCTTGGGGATATGTTTCATCGACGCGCGATCGCCATCTCGCAGGCAACCCGGATCGCTGCGCTCATGCTGGCGTAATCGGCATTGCCGAGGCCAGCGGCGGCGAGATCCAGCGCGGTGCCATGGTCGACGGAAGTACGGATGATGGGCAAGCCCAGTGTGATGTTCACACCGCGACCGAAGCTGGCATGCTTCAGCACCGGCAAGCCCTGATCGTGATACATCGCCAGTACACAATCGGCATGGTGCAAATGACGTGGCTGGAACAGCGTGTCAGCCGGATAGGGGCCGCTGACCTGCCAGCCGCGCGCGCGTGCAATATCGATGGCCGGCGTGATCACGTCGATTTCTTCACGCCCCAGATAACCGCCCTCGCCGGCGTGAGGGTTCAGTCCGGTAACGAGAATCCGTGGATCGGCGATGCCAAAGCGATGCACGAGGTCGCGATGAATGATGGACAGAGTGCGCGTCAACATCTCGAGCGTGATGGCGGCAGGTACAGCGGATAACGGAAGATGGGTGGTGGCCAGCGCGACCCTGAGCATGCCATCCTCAGTTTCGCCGGCCAGCATCATGACGACATGCCAGGTACCAGTTTTTTCGGCGAGATATTCGGTATGACCCGTAAATGCAAAACCTGCGTCGTTGATGGTGCTTTTCTGAACCGGCGCCGTCACGATCGCATCGACATGACCCGCAGTGGCCGCCTCAATGGCCGCATCCAGCGTCTGTAATACGTGTTGGCCATTACGCGCATCGAGTTTGCCCGGGATCGCCGGGGTGATCAGCGGGCAGTCGAGCACGCAGAGCTCATGCGGATAATTCGCATAGTCAGCGGCGTCGGCGATGGCGCGCGGCATTCTCGCCGGGGCCAGCAACATGGCCAGTGCCTTGATTTGCGCGGCATCGCCGATCAGCAGGCAGCCGGCATCTGCGACTTCGAGCGCAGCCCGTAGCGCAATTTCGGGACCTATCCCTGCCGGTTCTCCGCAGGTGATCGCTATGCGCGGTCGGCTCATCGCAGCTTCCGGTCAGCGTCTGATCGTTTCGTCGAGGCGGTACTCGACGTAAGCGCGGTCACGCAGTTGCCGCAACCAGTCTTCGTAAGCCTCTTCGAGCTTCTGCTCGCGCAATGCCTGACGCGCAGCCATGCGCTGACGCTCTTTCGATACTTCCTCCGTCTTACGCTCCAGGACTTCGATCAGGTGGTAGCCGAAAGCCGATTCGACCGGTTGACTGACTTCGCCCGGCTTCAGAGCATTCATCGCGCGCTCGAATTCCGGCACGGTATCGCCCGGATAAATCCAGCCGAGATCGCCACCTTTGCTGGCCGAACCATCATTGGAATACAGGCGCGCGAGATCTTCGAACTTGGCGGCCTTGTTGTCGAGACGCTCTTTCAGCTCAATCATCTTGCGGCGCGCATCGGCGGCGGACACGATCTGATTGACCTTGATCAGGATGTGACGAGCACGCGTCTGCTGCACGGTATTCACCGGCCCCGCCTTGACAATACTGGTGCTGCGACGGCCGACCAGCTTCAGTACATGGAAGCCATTCGCGCTGCGCGCCAGCGGCGCGATCTCGCCTTCATTCAGCTTCTCGGTGGCTTCAACGAACAGCTGAGGCAGGCGCGAAGGACTGCGCCAACCCAGATCGCCACCAGTCAGCGCATCACCGGCATCGGAGAATCCCGCCGCCACTTTGGCGAAATCCACACCCGACTTCAGTTGTTCGATCGCCTGCTCAGCACGCTTCTTGCGGTCGGCAATCAACTGAGCTGAGGCGTTTTCCGGCACCCGGATCAGGATCTGCGAGATATTGATTTCCTGCTGCGCGCCATCCGGCCTGCCATTGGCAGCCGCAACAAAATTATCAATCTCCGATTCCGTGATCTGCAGCTTGTTGTCGACCTCGCGCTCGCGCAAGCGCTGCAAGGTAATTTCTTCGCGAATCTCTTCGCGGAAACGCCCGAACGACACGCCATCGCGCTCAAGCTGATCACGCAGGCCTTGCACCGTAGCGCGGTTCTGTTCAGCGATACGGGCAATCGCGCGATCAAGCATGATGTCATCGATGCGAATACCGCTCTCTCGCGCGAGCTGCATCTGCGCGCGGTTCACGATCAGGCGTTCCAGCAACTGCTTCTGCAGCAGATCACGTGGTGGCGGTTGCATGTTCTGGCGCTTCATCCTTTGCTCCACCAGCTGCAGGCGCTCCCCCAGCTCTTTCATCGTGATCACATCGGAGTTCACCACGGCGACGATGGCATCCACCAGCACAGGTTGTGGGCGTGTCGGATTCGATTTTTCCTGAGCCTGAGCTCCCAGCATGGCAGTCAGGCAGACGACGATCAGACCGCAGCGCGCAACGGATTGGTGAGTCAGTGTTCGGATAAGGATATTCATCATGTCAGGTTCAGGTTGCAACAACACGCCGGATCTCGGCAGGGTAGCTGAATCGTGGTTACGGAGCCGGATTGGTCTGTGGACTTGGCGACTGGTAACCAGGCACATTAAAACGCAATGCATTCATCGGATTCATGCCGAGCGCAGACAAGCCGTTGAATTCTAACTGCAGGAAAATCGTTGTATGGACCACGCCCGCAGCCGTTGGCACGCGTTGTCCGACAACGCGGAAATTCCAGCAATCGGCCTGATGCTCAATGCCGGCCAGCGCCTGACCTACGCGCTTTTCGTCCAGCAGGTAGTTGATACGCCCGACACCATACCAGCGCGATGCTATCGGCCATTGGGCCGACAGGTCGACCAGTTCATAGTTTGTATTCGGAATGTCGGACAGGTTGCGGGAATCGCGACGGTACTGGGCGTTGAGAACCTTCATTGCCTCCGGCTGCCAGTACACACCAACATTCACCCGGTTGACTTCGTTCTTGGTCTGGTTGAACTGCAGGTTCGCATCGATACGTGTTTCGCGCGTAATACGACCGGTAGTCAGCAGCAGTACATCCGATTTTTCATCCGAGGAGCTGGCAGTCAATTCGGTTCCCAGCCCGACTCTGGCGTTCGAAAAATTAAAGCGCTGGGCCAGCGCAATGCGCAAGCGTTCAGCGCCATTGCTTTCCAGATAGCGCGAGGTCATCGCCATCGTGACCTGATTCGCGTCACCTATACGGTCATTGCCGATGAAGCGGTTTTCACGGAACATCATCGCGTAACTGAGGTCGGCGATCGTGGTGTCAAATATCGGATAACGCCCGTCGTTCTGCGCCATGTAAGGCGTATACGTATAAAAGAGACGGGGCTCCAGCGTCTGGATCGCGTCCCGACCGAGGAGACTGGTCGGGCGCTCGAAGACCAGCCCCGAATCCAGCGATACGCTCGGCAGCATGCGTGCCGGCGCGGTCATTCCTGCATCTGCGCGGTCGAGCCCGTATAAAGTGCCGTGAGCCGACACGCTGGGACGAATAAAGTAGCCGGGCCCACTTAGAAAATCGTAGCTGACACGTGGATTGACAAACAGCCGGCTACCCTGCGCCTGATCCGCATCAGGGTGCATGAAATACGTGTACTGCGATGCCATGGTCAACGCCATGCCATTATCAGTATCACTTGAATAGTTTAGGTTGACCTGCGGCAGTCGCGCATGAGGACGGGTAATCAGTGTTCCCCGTGCGTCCTGCAACACCTGATAATCAGAAAACTGCAAGCTACCAAACCACGCACCACCCGGGTTGTAGGAGACTGTCGCCGTTTCGGGTAACAGGCGTCGGTTGGTGCCAGGCCGATCGAAGATATGGCTGAACGGGAAATCCCGCGCATAGTCGTTATCAGAGGTTCGGTTGAAATCGATACCGAGTCCGATACCGGGCGCTAAGGTCTGCCGGTGCTGAGCGCTGATCGCGTAACGGAAAGAATCAGTATATTGAGAGTCGTTCATGAACTCGACCCGCGTCTCGCCGGAATAATCGCGTTCGAGATAGCGGGCGTCTGCCCCGAGCATCAGCCCACGATTGGACATGTAGCGCGGATACAGCGTGATATCGCGGTTAGGCGCGATATCCCAGTAGTACGGCAGGGTCATCTGCAGACCCGTTCTCGTGGAGGTGCTGATGGTCGGCGGCAGGAAGCCTGATTTCCGGGACTCCGAAAGCGCGAACGATACTTTTGGCGTGCCACCGATGGGCACCCCCTTGAACACCAGCACTGCGTTACGCGCCTCACCCACTCCGGCGCCCTCATCCAGAGTCAGCCGACCTGTCTTCAAATACCAGTCAGGGCTGGGTCCCTCGCAGGTCGTATAAACGCCATTGATGATGGTGGCGACATCCTCCGACTCAAAATCAACCCGCTTCGCATGACCCTGTGCGTTCTGACGCAGCAGCCGGTAAACCGGGCTGTCCATATAACCCACCCCGGTATCGAGCTTGAGTTTCAGCGCAGTGCCGGTAAAACGATCACCTGAACGCAGGATGCGCACATTACCTTCTGCGTCGACGCGATCATCGACGATGTCGTAGTAGACATCGTTGGCATGGACAACCGTTTCGCCGCGGGTGATCTCAACATTTTTTTGCAGGCGCAGATCGCGATCCGATCGGCCGGACATCTGCTCGCCCTCGATGATCGTTGGCGCCTGATCTTGCTGTAGTGTCCCTGCCACCCATGATTGCTGTGCGCGCGCAGTTCCGGCCAACGACATCGCACTCAGCAGCGCCAACAGGGCTCGGCTTGCGATATGCGGGATTTGCGGGGAAGGCGATCGCCGGGTCATGAAGGATGGTTTATCGGTGTTCAGCGCCGCGCGGCCGTGGCGAATCCCGTATTATAGGGGAACTCAATGGCCGAACTATGCCTGCAGTCCGCTCAAGATCCCTGATTTTCCTTCCCATGTCCGATTTCAGAACGAACGATCCCCGCCTGTCGCAATTAGCCGACTGGCTTATCAAGCTTGAATCACCGAAAACCCTGCCGGATAGTCTTCGTCCCGCATCAGCGGATGCCAGTTTCCGGCGCTATTTCCGCGTCGATGCGATGGATGGCAGCACCCTGATCGTGATGGATGCGCCGCCGCCGCAGGAAGACGTCCGGCCTTTCATCGAGGTCGCTGAGCTGTTCGGCGCGACCGGCGTGACGGTGCCGCAGATACTCGCGCGGGATGTGGAACGCGGCTTTCTGCTGCTGTCCGATCTCGGTTCGACGACTTACCTGAAGCAGCTGCACCCGGATACAGCGCACAAGCTGTACATCGATGCCATTGAGGCACTGGTGCTGCTGCAGGCGCAAAGCCAGCCGGGCAAGCTGCCCGAATACGACCGTGCACTGCTGCAGCGTGAGCTGATGCTGTTCCCGGAGTGGTATCTGGGCAAGCATCTGAAAGCAACGCTGACCGACCAGCAGACGGCCGATCTGAACAAGGTATTCGAGACACTGCTCGCGAATAATCTCGCGCAGCCGCAAGTCTATGTGCACCGTGACTACCACTCGCGCAACCTGATGGTGCTGGACAAGGGCAACCCCGGCATTCTGGATTTCCAGGATGCGGTGTATGGTCCGATCACCTATGACCTGGTGTCGCTGCTGCGTGATGCGTACATTCAGTGGGACGAAGAGATGGTGCTCGACTGGGCGATACGCTACTGGGAACGTGCGCGTCGTGCCGGTCTGCCGGTATCGCATGACATCGATGATTTTTACCGTGACTTCGAGTTCATGGGTCTGCAGCGTCATCTGAAGGTACTGGGCATCTTTGCGCGGCTTTATCATCGCGATGGCAAGGACGGCTATCTGAACGATATTCCTCTGGTGATGGAGTACACGCGCAAGGCCGCCTACCGTTACAAGGAATTTGCGCCACTGGTGAAGCTGCTGGATGCGCTGGACGAAAACCAGACCGGCATCGGCTTCACGTTCTGACGCGAGGCGACATGAAGGCAATGATCTTCGCCGCCGGCCGCGGCGAGCGGATGCGGCCCCTGACCGATACCTGCCCGAAGCCTCTGCTGAAGGTACGCGGCCGGCCCCTGATCGTCTGGCATATCCTGAACCTGGTGCGCGCCGGCATTACCGAAATCGTGATCAATCATGCGCATCTCGGGCACATGATCGAGGACGCGCTGCGCGATGGCAGCCAGTTCGGCGCAAGCATCGCTTACTCGCCGGAGGGCACGGCGCTCGAGACCGCCGGCGGGATCGCGAAGGCACGTCAACTACTGGGGGCGGCGCCATTTGTTGCGATCGCCGGAGATATCTACTGCCCGCATTTCGATTTCTCGGCGGTCAAGAGCGTGTTGGAAGAAAGCGACCCGTGGGGTGAGCCGCACCCGGCCGACCAGCGAGACCTAGGCTGGCTCTACCTCGTGAAAAACCCGGCGCATCACCCGCTAGGCGACTTCGCGCTGGCCAATTATGCGATCACCAATACCGGCGAGCCGCGCTTCACTTTCTCGGGTATCGGTGTCTACCGTCCCGAGCTGTTCGACAGCATTGTGCCCGGTGAGGCGGCCAAGCTGGCCCCGATCCTGCGCGAATTTGCAGACAAGGGCAAAATTGGTGGAGAAGTCTACCGTGGCGACTGGACCGATGTCGGTACCGTCGAGCGACTTGAGCAATTGAACGCACCGTTGAAGGCTGGATCATGAAGATGACGACTTTCGCGCATCGCCGGGCAGCAGTAATCGACCAGATGCGCGCACAGGGTGGTGGTATCGCGATCATGTCGACCGCACCCGAAGTGATGCGCAATGCTGATGCCGATTATCCGTACCGGCACGACAGCTATTTCTATTACCTGACCGGTTTTCCCGAGCCGGAAGCAACACTGGTGCTGATTGCCGGAGAAAAGGACCAGTCCATCCTGTTTTGCCGCGACAAGAACGAAGAGCGCGAGATCTGGGATGGCTATCGCTACGGTCCGGCCGGTGCGCAGGAAGAATTCGGCTTCGATGCGAGCTTCACGATTGACAGCATCGACACCGAGCTTCCAAAGCTGATGGCGAATGCACCTGCGCTGTTCTATGCGCTAGGCAGTAACGCGAAGCTGGATGCGCAAATTCAAACCTGGCTGAATGCGGTGCGCGCGCAGGTACGCGCCGGCGTCACTGCGCCGAATGCCGCCTTCGACATCCGCACCATCCTCAATGAAATGCGGCTGGTCAAGGATGGTGACGAAATCGCGATCATGCAGCGCGCCGCTGATATCACCTCGGAAGCGCATGCACGCGCGATGCGCACATCCAAACCGGGTTTGCGCGAATATCATCTCGAAGCCGAACTGCTTCATGAGTTCCGGCGCAACGGCTCGCAATTTCCCGCCTACGGATCCATCGTCGCTGCCGGAGCGAACGCCTGCGTGCTGCACTACCGCGCCGGTGACGCCGAACTACGCGACGGTGATCTGGTGCTGATTGACGCCGGTTGTGAGCTCGACAGCTACGCGTCCGACATCACGCGCACTTTCCCGGTCAACGGTAAGTTCAGCGCCCCGCAAAAGACCTTGTATGAAATCGTGCTCGCGTCACAGCAGGCAGCGATCGACGCCACCGGCCCCGGCAAACTGTTCACCGATGGCCATGATGCTGCGCTGAAGGTGCTCGCTCAGGGCATGCTCGATACCGGGCTGCTGGACAAGGACAAAGTCGGCTCGCTGGACGACGTTATTGCGAACGGTAACTACCGACAGTTCTACATGCACCGCACCGGCCACTGGCTGGGCATGGATGTGCATGATGTCGGTGACTACCGCGACCCGGCAGTCACCGCCACAGAAAAGCCCTGGCGCAAGCTGGTACCGGGCATGGTGCTGACCATCGAGCCGGGTCTGTATGTGCGTCCGGCAGCCGGCGTGCCTGAGCAGTTCTGGAATATCGGCATCCGCATTGAAGATGATGCGCTGGTCACAGAAAACGGCTGCGATATCCTGACGCGCAATGCGCCAAAGACGGTGGCCGAGATCGAAGCGGTGATGCGCGGCTGATGATGCAATCCCGGGTCGATATCGCGATTGTTGGCGGCGGGCCGGTCGGACTGGCGCTGGCGGCCATGCTGGTTGCACGGGATGTCGCTCCGAAAACGATCGCCGTGCTTGATGCAAAACCTGTCGATATCGCCGCCAAAGATCCTCGCTCGCTTGCGCTGTCATTCGGTAGCCGTCAATTGCTGTCGCAGATTCAATCCTGGCCGAAGCAGGCCACACCCATCACGCAGATCCATGTGTCACGCCGCGGTAGCTTCGGCCGCACGCTGATTGATTGCGACGACTACGAACTCCCTGCGCTAGGTTACGTCTGCCGTTATGGTGAGATGGTGAAGGCGCTCGACGCATCCACTCCGAAAGACTTGCAATTCTATCGACCCGTTGCCGTCACAGAAAAACAGGAGTTTGACGATCGCGTCGAGCTACGTCTGTCCGATGGCAGTCTGCTGACGAGCTCACTGCTGGTACAAGCCGAAGGCGGTCTGTTCGGCGAACAGGCCACCAGAAGTGTCCAGCGCGACTATGAACAGGTTGCGATCATCGCGACCGTGCAAGCCGATGCGATGCCTTCGGGCCGCGCATTTGAGCGCTTCACTGATGAAGGCCCGCTGGCGCTGCTCCCGCAGGACGATTCGTATGCGATGGTCTGGTGCGTCAAGCCGGCAAGCGCCGAGTCGCTGCTGGCTCTGGATGATCAGGCCTTGCTCGAAGCGTTACAGAAAGCCTTTGGTCAGCGCGTCGGACGATTCACGCTGGTCGGCGCACGGAATGCTTACGCACTGGGTCTGAATGCCGAGCCGGTATCCACCGCGAGAACCATGGCAATCGGCAATGCGGCGCAGACGCTGCATCCGGTCGCGGGTCAGGGGCTGAACCTCGGATTTCGGGATGCATCGGTACTGGCGTCCATGCTGTCGCGCGACGCATCACCGGCGACGCTGTCAGCCTTCGAACATCAGCGTCGCAAGGATCGCCATACGACGGTTCGCATTACCGACCTGATGGCGCGCGTTTTCGCCAGCACACCGGATCGCGCGCCGACTCAATCGCTGCTCGGACTATCACTCGGTATGGTGGATATGCTGCCACCGGCAAAACGACTGCTGGCCGAACAGATGATGTTCGGCTCACGCTGACATTTCATCAATCGTTAACACGCAGCTTCGCGTGCGCGTGGATGATATCGATGATTTTTTGTAGTCCATTCTGCTGTGCGAACGCGATGGTCTGGTTCAAACCGAGGCAGCGACTTTCTTCTGTCGTCAGTAAAAAATTATCGTGCGTTCGGCGCAGGATATTTTCCAGCGTCGGCTGCTTTTCCGGTTGAGCGCCCAGGAACCAGGCATAGGCATCTCTCTGCGTCGATGCTTTCGATGTGATCCGATCCAGCGGACTCTCGTCCCAGGCCTCGTTCGGATCAACCTGTTGCGACCTGAACTCGAACCGGAAAAAAGAAAGAAGCTCAGCGATCACCATCGGTCGGTTAGCTTTAGCTGCAACCCGAATCGCGTCAACCAGATAGTGCCGCTGCGAGTCCGAGACAAGTTTTGGCCAGCTATCTAGTAGACGCGACACCGTCGCCAGACTGCCTGTCGTACAAGCCTGTTCGAGCGCATTCAAGCCGAAGCGATTGCGCAGGGCGAGATCGGCGCCACGCTTCAGCAGTCGCTCCACCAGCCTGTCATGGCACTGGCTGATCGCCCAGGTCAATAAGCTATGCCCGGTGTGGTCATCGATTTTGTCCAACAGTTCCTCGAGCGCCTCGTCAGCTTCCGACTCGGTGAGGCACTGCGTCCCGCGGTCTTTACACACAGTCATGAAGTGCAGGACCATCGATCCCATCGAATCAGCACCGGCCACGGCAACAGGCATGCGTCCATTGCTATCAACTCGGGTCGGATCGGCTCCCAACATCAGTAAGTCGACAGCCAGCCCGAGATGACCCTGCTTCAGCGCCGCCGTCAGAGGCGTGTTGCCCGATACAGGATCGGCGTCATTCAGATGGATACCGCGTTTCATTTGTTTTGCACGGAGAGCCGGCAATTGCTGGATAAATTCACGATCGTTTTTGTGGATCCGTGAAAACAGCCGCTGCATTGGTGGCATCCATGCGTCTGCTACGACAAATACGGGCTCGCTGTGCGAATCGATTTGCGCGTTGATTTGAGAAGCAAGTTGTGAACTGCCGTTGAATACCTGAACCTCGAAAGCGCTTCCCGGCACCACAGCCGGTGACTTGCTCATCGGCGATAAGGGCTCCTTCGATTCGCTGGCAGGGAAACTGCCGGGATTGGACAAACCCTGAGTGGCCGAGGTCGGAGACCACGGATGCGGGTCCGACGGCAGGGGAAAAAGATCGCGAGAAGTTTCGGTCGAACGGGACAAGTCCACAGCACGCTCCTGAATGAGGAAAGAAATAGCGCGCTCTATGTATCGACCTTCAAACAAAGGTTCAAAAAAAACGGGCGCATCGCTGCGCCCGTTCGTTACGGAGTAAAGCTTTCTTAGTCGACGGCTTTCACCATATCTTCGATCACTTTCTTCGCATCGCCGAACACCATCATGGTTTTATCCATGTAGAACAATTCATTATCGAGGCCCGCATATCCCGCGGCCATTGAGCGCTTGTTCACGATGATGGTCTTGGCCTTATACGCCTCAAGAATCGGCATGCCAGCGATTGCCGACTTCGGATCTTTCGCCGCCGGGTTCACCACGTCGTTCGCGCCGAGCACCAGCACCACATCAGCTTGACCGAACTCGCTGTTGATGTCTTCCATCTCGAACACCTGATCGTAAGGCACTTCGGCCTCAGCCAGCAGCACGTTCATGTGGCCCGGCATGCGACCCGCGACCGGGTGAATTGCGTACTTCACGATCACGCCCTTCTCGGTCAGCTTCTCGGTCAGTTCCTTCAGCGCGTGTTGTGCGCGGGCGACCGCGAGGCCATAGCCCGGCACGATGATCACGGTCTCTGCATTCCCCATCAGGAAAGACGCGTCGTCGGCAGAGCCGGACTTCACATTACGCTGCTGTTGCGCACCGCCGGTAGCGGCGGCGGCATCGCCACCAAAACCACCGAGAATCACGTTGAAGAACGAGCGATTCATCGCCTTGCACATGATGTACGACAGGATCGCGCCGGACGAACCGACCAGCGAGCCCGCGATGATCAGCATCGAGTTATTCAGCGAGAAACCGATACCAGCCGCTGCCCAGCCTGAATAACTGTTCAGCATCGACACCACGACCGGCATGTCAGCGCCGCCGATCGGGATGATGATCAGCACACCGAGCACAAAGGCGATCGCGGTCATGACCAGGAATGGTGTCCAGGCCGGTTCAGCGCCTTCAGCGGCAACGAACATGATGCCGGCGCCGACCATCACGATGGCCATCACCAGATTCACCATGTGCTGGCCCGGGAACACCACTGGCGCACCCTGGAACAGGCGGAACTTGTAGCTGCCAGCCAGTTTGCCGAACGCGATGACGGAACCGGAGAAGGTGATCGCACCAACGAAGGTACCGATGAATAGTTCGATGCGGTTACCCATCGGGATCGCCTCACCGATACTGGCGACGATGTTGAAGGCTTTCGGCTCGGAGACCGCGGCGACGGCGATACAGACCGCTGCCAATCCGATCAGCGAGTGCATCGCGGCGACCAGTTCCGGCATCTTGGTCATTTCGACGCGCTTCGCGAGGACAGCACCAATACCGCCACCGACGACGAGGGCGGCCAGCAACAACGAGAAGCCGCCACCGGCAGTAACTGCTTCGGCCTGCAGCTTCGAGATCAGCGCGACGGTCGTCAACGCGGCAATGGCCATGCCGATCATGCCAAACGCATTGCCTTTACGTGCCGTTGCCGGATGCGACAAGCCTTTCAGCGCCTGGATAAAGCAAACCGACGCGATCAGGTACAGCAGGGTAACGAGATTCATGCTCATGGTGTTATGCCCCTTCCTTCTTCGCCTTCGGCTCTTTTTTCTTGAACATCTCCAGCATGCGCTGCGTCACAAGGAAACCGCCGAACACATTGACGGCGGCGAGCGCGACGGCCAGCGTGCCCATGAACTGTCCGACCGGACCGGTGGTCAGCGCGGCTGCCAGCATCGCGCCGACGATGATGATCGCCGACACGGCGTTAGTGACTGCCATCAGCGGCGTATGCAGCGCCGGCGTGACGGTCCATACGACGTGATAGCCGACATAGATCGCGAGCACGAAGATGATGAGGTTGGTAATGGTGTGGCTGACTTCCATGGTGTCCTCTGGTTGTTAGCGTTTTATTGGTTGTGATGGGTCTGTGACTTATTTCTTGAGGCCGACCATACGGTTCTTTTCGTCGACAAATACGATCTTCTGCCGGTAAGCCGCGATCTCGTCGTCCGTCATCGGCGCATAGGTGCAGATGATCAGCAAGTCGCCGAGATGCGCAAGGCGGGCCGCCGCGCCATTGAGCGAAATTTCGCCGCTGCCCCGCTTACCCTTGATGGCATAGGTCGAGAAACGCTCGCCGTTACTGACGTTGTACAGCTCGATCTTCTCGAATTCGCGGATGTCAGCCGCATCGAGCAGATCTTCGTCGATTCCGCACGATCCCTCGTAGTTGAGGTCGCACTGGGTTACCGTCGCGCGATGGATCTTCGCGCGCAGCATGATTCTTTGCATTACGGCTCCCGAGGCTTTTACTTGCGCAGCACTTCGCCGCCGTGGCAGACGAGCGTGGCTGCGACAATTTCATCGTCGCGATCAATCGCCAGCTTGGCTTCCTTGTCGACGATCAGCTTCATGAAATCGATCACGTTGCGCGCGTACAGCGCGGACGCGTCAGCGGCGCACAGTGCCGGCAGATTGGTCTCGCCGATGATGTTCACACCATACTTGACGACGGTCTTGCCGGCTTCGGTGAGTGCGCAATTACCGCCCTGCTCTGCTGCCATATCGAGAATGACCGAGCCTGGCTTCATCGATTTGACTGTCTCTTCACTAATCAGCAGCGGCGCCTTGCGGCCCGGGATTAGCGCGGTCGTGATGATGATGTCGGCCTGCTTCGCGCGCTCATGTACCAATGCTGCCTGTCGCTTCATCCAGGCTTCCGGCATCGGACGCGCATAACCACCCGTGCCTTGGGCAATCTCGCGTTCTTCGTCGGTTTCGTAAGGCACGTCGATGAACTTCGCGCCGAGCGACTCCACCTGTTCCTTCACCGGGGGACGAACATCAGAGGCCTCGATCACCGCGCCCAGACGCTTCGCGGTCGCGATCGCCTGAAGACCAGCGACGCCGACACCCATGATCAGCACACGTGCGGCTTTCACGGTGCCGGCAGCGGTCATCAGCATCGGCATGAAGCGCTGGTAAGCGTTCGCTGCCATCAACACCGCCTTGTAGCCGGCGATGTTGGCCTGCGACGACAGTACATCCATCGACTGCGCGCGCGTGATGCGCGGTGCGGCTTCCAGCGCGAACGCGGTCAGGCCCGCTGATGCCATCGCGGCAACACCCTCAGCATCAAACGGATTGAGCATGCCGATCAGCACGGTGCCCGACTTCATCATGCCGCGCTCTTCGGCGGACGGCGTGCGAACCTTCAGCACGGTCTCGCAGGCGAACGCGTCCGCGGCGGAACCGATCTGCGCGCCAACGGCGGCGAATGCCTCGTCCGGAATGCTGGCTGGTATGCCAGCGCCGGCTTGCACGATCACCTGATGCTGGGCAGCGACCAGTTTTTTCACGGTTTCAGGGGTCGCGGCGACGCGCGTCTCTCCCTGGCGGGTCTCGGCTGGAATGCCGATTCTCATGGCGTTCTCCAAATAAAAAAAATGCGCCCGAATCTTACACGTAATCGTGAATTTGCCTTGGAAGGCATCGGGCGTTTGATTTTTGGCAAGGAAGGGACTTTGCCAGCGAAATCGAATTAGCGATTTGCTTAACTGCAAGAGACGAGACGATACCCTTTCCTTCCCTGCTGCGCAACGCGCTGGTTTCTTGCGTGAGGCCATGACATGGCTGCCGGCTGCTCAGCCGCCACTGGCGTCACAGCGAGTAAAATGCCGGGGCTTCAAAGGAAACCATGTCTATTATCTGGAAACCCTCTGTCACGGTTGCAGCGATCATTGAGCGCGACCGCATGTTCCTGCTGGTCGAGGAAGAAACCAGCGACGGCATTCGACTCAATCAACCGGCCGGGCATCTCGATCCGCGAGAATCGCTGGTTGAGGCGGTCGCGCGCGAGACGCTGGAAGAAACCGCCCATGATTTCACGCCCGACGCGCTGGTCGGCGTCTATATGTCGCGCTACCTGTCCAGCCGCACCCATGAAGACGTCACTTACCTGCGTTTTGCGTTCGCCGGCGCAGTCGGCGCGGCTCATGACCGGCCGCTGGACCATGGCATTCTGCGTACGGTCTGGATGTCGCGCGAAGAACTGATTGCCACGCAAGCCAGGCATCGCAGTCCGCTGGTCTTGCAGTGTGTCGAGGATTATCTCGCCGGTTGCCGCCATCCGTTGTCCTCGATTCACACGCATCCCAGTATCTACAGCCACGACCATGCCTAAGGAAAAGGTCGTGCTCGGTATGTCCGGTGGCGTTGATTCGTCGGTCGCGGCCTGGTTGCTGAAACAGCAGGGCTATGACGTCATTGGCCTGTTCATGAAGAACTGGGAAGACGATGACGATGATGAGTACTGTTCGACGCGACAGGACTGGATCGATGCGGTCAGTGTCGCCGACGTGCTGGGCGTGGATATCGAAGCCGTCAATTTCGCCAGCGAGTACAAAGATCGCGTGTTCGCCGAATTTCTGCACGAATACGAAGCCGGACGCACGCCGAATCCGGACGTGCTCTGCAATGCCGAGATCAAGTTCAAGGCTTTCCTCGATCACGCGATGCTGCTCGGCGCCGATCGGATCGCCACCGGACATTACGCGCGCGTGCGCGAGCATGAGGGTCGCTTCGAGCTGCTGAAAGCGATCGACGCCAGCAAGGACCAGAGCTATTTTCTGCACCGGCTGAATCAGTCGCAGCTGTCGCGCACGCTCTTTCCGCTCGGGGAGATCCACAAAACCGAAATCCGGCGCATTGCCGACGAACTGAAGCTGCCGAATGCGCGCAAAAAGGACTCGACCGGCATCTGTTTCATCGGCGAGCGCCCGTTCCGAGATTTCCTGAACCGCTATCTGTCCTTCAAGCCGGGGCCGATGAAAACCGCCGACGGGGACGTGGTCGGCGAGCATGTCGGGCTGTCTTTCTACACACTGGGGCAGCGTAAAGGCATCGGTCTGGGCGGCAGCAGCAAGCACCGGGATGCGGACGGCAACCATGAGCCCTGGTATGTCGCGCGCAAGGACATCGGAAGCAACACCTTATATGTGGTTCAGGGCCACGATCATCCCTGGCTGCTGTCCCCTTCGCTGGAAGCCGGGCAGCTGAGCTGGGTCGCCGGCCATCCACCAAACGACGGCCGGCTGCACGCAAAGACACGCTACCGGCAGGCGGACGTGGCTTGCGATCTGCGCATGAGCGGCAAGGATAGGCTGCATCTGCAGTTTGATCAGCAACAGTGGGCAGTCACTCCGGGCCAATCCGCGGTGCTCTATGACGGCGAGGTCTGCCTCGGTGGCGGCATCATCGAGCTCGCCACAGCCGCCGACTGAGTTCGGTCTGGTCCGATCCGACGCCGCCTTCTGAGCGGCGTTTCTTTTTTACAATTTCCTCAGAATCTTCGGCCCATCAAAAAAATCGCTTGCATGAATTCGCCAATTCGCAAATAATCTAAATACGAATTGTTCTCATTTACTTGGATTCAAATGACGCATGCAGCACAACGGAGCCCTTCCCCTGCGGCCCGGTCACAGGAGCAACCGGCACGGCTCAGGTTGCGGGAACTGATGCAGCAAATGCGCGAAATCGAGATTGACCACGACGGCAAGATCTACCGACTTCGACTGACGCAGTCGAACAAACTGATCTTAACGACCTGAACCCTTAACCGAGCGAAGCACCATGATCGTATGCATCTGCCATAACGTGTCTGACAAGGCCATCCGCGAGGCACTCGACGCCGGCGCCGCTTCAATGCAGGACATCCGCGCGCAGCTGAACGTCGGTAATTGCTGCGGGAAATGCAGCGCGTTTGCCAAGACGCTGGTGCGGGCGCATCTTGAAGATAGCCGGATCACCGAAATTCGCCGCGCCGTCGCAGCCTGACACTTCCAAAACCCGGCCTCACCGAGCCACATCGAAGCAGCGATGATCCGATAAGTAACATTTAACCTCAGTAGCCAGCCACTCCGCCTCACTCCGGATAGCCCGCCAGTCATGCGATGAAGTCCTGCCCGAGCGCAGGACCCCGGAGAAGGCAGTCAATGAAACACGTAATGAAACTCAAGCCACTCGGCGCATTGGTCGCCGGGCTGGCTTTTTGCGACCCGGCGCTCGCAGCCGACAAAGAAGCGCAAAAAAAAGACGATGCCACCTTGCCGGCAGTCGAGGTCACCGCAACCAAGGACGCGCCCGCCTATGTCGCCGCGAAAACCCGCGTCGGCAAAGTCGAGCAGGCCCCGCACGACATTCCGCAGGCAGTCACCACGGTCACCAGCACGCTGCTGCAGGAACAGCAGGCTGGTTCGCTGCAGGAGGCGATGCGTAATGTGTCTGGCATCAGCTTCAACGCCGCCGAAGGCGGTCGCGCCGGCGACAACATGAATCTGCGCGGCTTCTATACCTTCGGCGATATGTATCTCGACGGTATCCGCGATACCGCGCAATACAATCGCGAGACATTCAATCTCGAGCAGATTGATGTACTGCGCGGCGCCGGTGCGATGCTGTTCGGTCGCGGGCAGGCCGGCGGCGTGATCAATCAGGTCACGAAAACTCCGTTGGAGTATGACCAGTACCGGCTGACCGGTAGCGCCGGTTCGCGTGGCTATCAGCAGTTCACTGCCGACCTGAACAAGGGGATCAGTGAGGACACCGGTCTGCGCGTGAACCTGATGGACAGGAACGAGGGAAGCTGGCGCAGCAATCCGGTCTCAGGCGCCGAACCGACGATCCATCGCACTGCGGCGGCGATCAGTCTGGCATTGAACCAGTCGGCAGCAAACCGGTTCTGGCTGAATCATTACAGCCTTCGTACCCGCGACAATCCGGACTATGGCGTGCCCTTTGACAGCACCACCCGTCGCGTCACCAGCCTGTATCCATCAAGCTATTTCTGGGGAACCGCGCGAACTTTCGACAATAGCGATACCTCAATGACGACCGCCATCCATGAAATGCGGATCTCATCCGACACGCTGTGGCGCAATCAGTTGCGCTATGCAAGCTATGAACGCAGTTATTGGGCGATCGCACCCAGCAACACCACCGGTCCCAGCCTCAACGGCACCACCGGCAGCAGTAACAAGACGCGCATGAATGATTACAAAACGACGACGCTGCAGTCGGACCTGTCAACAAAGTTTTCTCTGCTTGGCATGAAACATCAGGCATTGGCAGGCTTCGAATATCTGAAAGAAGATGGTAATCGGCGCAGTTTGCTTGACCAGGGCGGTGGCGCTTCACCACTGTACAGCCCCTATGTGGGCGGCACGACCGGCATTAACATTTTTCAGGGCGACTCCTATGCGCTCTATGCGCAAGACAGTATCGAATTCATACCTCAGTGGAAGCTGACCGCAGGTGTTCGACAGGATCAGATGAGCGCAAATTATCAGAACACCTCGAGCACCTGGTCATCGAAATTCAGCGAATGGAGCTACCGCAGCGCACTGTCCTTCCATCCGACGGACGCATCCCATTACTACCTCGGATGGAGCGACTCCTTCAGCCCGACCGCCGACCTGTATCAACTGGGCTCGACCTACTCGCCGGAACGCAGCGAAGTGGTCGAGATGGGTGCGAAATATATTTTATTCGACGGTGATCTGGCGCTGCGTGCTGCGCTGTATCGCGCCACCAAGGTCTGGGAGCGCAATGCCGACCTCGAAGCGACGAGCGCACCTATCCTGACTAAAAAACGTCGCACGGATGGTGTTGAATTCGAGGCTGCGGGTCGTATCACCCGCCAATGGGAAGTGTTTGCCGGTCTCGCGCTGATGGATGCGACGATACTTGAGGTGGCACCGGGAGCGAACGCAGGCTTTGCCGGCCAGCGCGCACGCAATACGCCAAAGTACACGCTCAATGTTTGGTCGACTTACAAGCTCGACGAGCACTGGAAGATCGGCGGTGGTGTGGAAGCGAAAGGTGATCGCTACGGATTCGTCCCGAGCAGCTCGACATTACCGACACTGGGCGGCGGTACGAGCTTCTCGCCAAATACGCTACCCGCTTATCACCGGGTCGATGCATTGCTCTCGTATGAGCAAGACCGCTGGGCGCTGAAGCTGAATGTGAAGAATGTGCTTAACAAGCTCTACTATGACGCGATCTATGACAATGGTAGCTTCACGGTTCCCGGTACCCGTCGCGCGGTGATCCTGACGGCAGAACTGAAGTACTGACACCATGCTGATCACGCTTGACCCGCTGCTCTCTGCCGATGAACTTGCGACGGCGAAGTCGCTACTGGCCGATGCGCGCTGGATCGATGGTCGGATCACCGCAGGCAGTCAGGCAGCGCAGGCAAAGAACAACCAGCAGCTGGCGGAGGATGAGCCACAGCTTCCGGACTTGCGGCGACTGGTCATGCAGGCGCTGTCGCGTAACGCGACCTTCTTCGCGGCCGCCTTGCCACTAAAAATACTGCCGCCGTTCTTCAACCGCTACGCGGGCAGCACCAATACGTATGGCGCGCATGTCGATGGCGCGATGCGTCAGGCGCCGGATGGCAGCTATCTGCGCGCTGACCTGTCTGCCACGCTGTTCCTGTCCGATCCGGATTCCTATGAAGGCGGCGAGCTGCAGATTGCCGATACTTTCGGCACGCACCGCATCAAACTACCCGCGGGCAGCCTCGTGTTGTATCCCTCATCATCGGTACATCTCGTCACGCCGGTAACACGCGGCGAGCGGCTTGCCAGCTTCCTGTTCATGCAGAGCATGGTGCGCGATGACAATCAGCGCCGGCTCCTGTACGACATGGACATGGCACTGCTACAGCTGCGTGAGACGGTCGGCGAAACCGATGCGGTGGTGACACTGACTGGCACCTATCACAACTTACTGCGCCAGTGGGCTGACAGCTGATGCAGCTCTCCTGCGCTTCATTGGCCGAGTATCAGGCGAAGGCCCGTCAAGTTCTGGCGCCGGAGATCTGGCACTACCTCGATTCGGGTAGCGAGGCCGGTCGCACCCGGCGTCAGAATGAAATTGCATTTGAGCGGATCACATTGTGTCCGCGCCCGCTGGCTGATGTCCGCGGAGGCCATACCCGCACAACCCTGTTCGGACAGACGCTGGCCCATCCCTTCCTGCTCGCACCTGTCGCTTACCAGCGGCTGTTCCACCCGGATGGCGAAGTAGGCAGCGCGATGGCCGCTGAAGCCCAACAAACCACGATGATCGTCAGCAGTCTCGCCAGCCAGCCGCTGTCCGAGATTGCGGCGACGCGCGCATCACTGTGGTTCCAGTTGTACTGGCAATCAGGCCGCGAAGCGACGCTGCGACTGCTGAGACGGGCCGAGGACGCTGGCGCGCGCGCAGTGGTATTCACTGTCGATGCGCCGGTCAAGCAGGCAAGCATCACGCTGCCGCCGGGAGTTAGCGCGGTCAATCTGGACTCCGCCACTCTGCTGCCAGCGATCACGGACGGACAGAGCGAGGTATTTGATCAGTGGATGAGGCTTGCGCCGCAATGGGACGATCTGGTGTGGCTGCGCTCGCAGACTCGCCTGCCGCTGTTGGTCAAAGGCTTGCTGCATCCGGATGACGCAGCCCGAGCAATCGATGCCGGTTGCGATGGTCTGATTGTGTCCAATCATGGCGGGCGCGTGCTGGACAGCACGCCGACATCACTGCAAACACTGCGTTGTTTCCGCCGACGATTCGGTCCATCACTGCCGCTGCTGTTCGACAGTGGCCTGCGCAGCGGCAGCGATGCGTTCAAGGCCATAGCGCTCGGCGCGGATGCCGTGCTTGCGGGACGACCGGCGATCTGGGGACTGGCAGTCAGCGGACCGCTGGGCGTGGCCCATGTGCTGAAACTGTTGCGCGATGCGCTGGAAATGACCATGGCATTGATGGGGTGTCCGGATATTGCATCAATCAGTGGAAGCTGCGAACCACTCTCAGATGAAGATGATTCGCAATAACGAAATACAGACTCCTGCTTCCGTATCGCCCATGCTGGGTTAAACTCGGTCCTTATCAAATAACGCTAAGAAGAGGCGACCATGAAAGGCGATCCGAACGTCATCAAGCTGCTGAACGATCAGCTCACGAACGAACTGACCGCGATCAATCAGTACTTCCTGCATGCGCGCATGTACAAGCACTGGGGCTTCGAGAAGCTCGGCAAGAAAGAATACGCCGAGTCGATTGGCGAGATGAAGCATGCTGACAAGCTGATTGACCGTATCCTGATGCTCGATGGTCTGCCCAATCTGCAAGCGCTGCACAAACTGATGATCGGCGAGAACGTCGCTGAAATACTCGATTGCGATCTGCAGCTCGAGCGGACTGCGCAGCAGACCGTGAAGGAAGGCATCGCTGCGTGCGAAGCGGTCCGGGATTATGTGTCGCGTGAATTGTTCGAGGCTATTCTCGACGATACCGAAGAGCACATCGACTGGCTCGAGACGCAGATCGATCTGATCGACAAGGTCGGGCTACCGAATTATCTGCAATCGCAGATGGGTGACGCCGACTGAGTATCGTTCGGGCCGGCGCCCGACGCTTGCAGCAAAAAAAAACGGAGCTTCGCGCTCCGTTTTTCATGACATCAGGCGATCGGTACCGTGTCCCGGAATGATGGCCGGTCAGACAGCCGATCGAACAACCGCGCCAGATTGTCATGTTCGCGACGCCAGTCCATCTCGGGAAAGCGGAAGCTGATCCAGCCCAGTGCGCTGCCGACGGCAATATCGGCAATCGTAAATTGCTTGCCCGCGCAAAATGGATGGTCGCCGAGTGCCTGCGACATCGACTTCATCCCATGATGTACCTTGCCGAGCTGGCGCGCGATCCACGCTTCACTCTGATGCTCGGTGGCACGCTGCGTGCGCTCCAGTCGAACCAGAATCGCGGCCTCCGTCATACCATCGGCCAGCGCTTCCCAGACTTTGACGCTGGCGCGCTCACGGCCGCCGGTCGGGATCAGCTTGCCAACGGGTGACATGGTGTCGAGGTATTCCACAATGACGCGCGAGTCGAACATGGCGCCGCCGTCTTCCATCACCAGGCAAGGTACTTTACCCAGCGGATTGGACTGGCTGATGGTCGTGGCAGGAGACCAGACATCCTCCGCCACGAATTCATAGTCGAGCTTCTTTTCCGCCATCACGACACGTACCTTACGGACAAAGGGACTCGCCAACGATCCAATGAGTTTCATGTTGTTCCGGAGGTCAATCGGGGGAGCGAGATTATATCATTGGCAAAACTTTCCCCACAGGCAGGGTGGTAAAATCCGAGGCTGTTCGATTCAAACCGGCGTCATCGCCTCTCCCCCTGTCCATGAGCCTCTCCGTACTGTCTGCCCTGTCGCCGCTCGACGGCCGCTATGCCTCCAAAACCGACGCCTTGCGTCCGCTGCTGTCCGAAGCCGGCTTCATGCACCACCGCGTGAAAGTCGAGATCGCGTGGCTGATCGCACTGTCGGAGGCCGGGTTCGCCGAGCTGAAACCTTTTTCCACGCCGGCAAAGACGCTGCTGGAAAATCTCGCGAATGACTTCAGTGAGGACGATGCGGCACGCATCAAGGCGATCGAGGCTGTCACCAATCACGATGTGAAAGCAGTCGAATACTGGCTGAAGGAAAAGGTGCAGCACCTGCCGGAATTGGTGACTGCCTCCGAATTTATTCATTTCGCGTGCACGTCCGAAGACATCAACAACACCTCGCACGGGATGATGCTGAAGGCGGCGCGCGACAGCGTCCTGCTGCCGTCACTCGCCCATGTGATTGCGAAGCTGACTGAGATCGCGCATGCCAACGCCAATGTGCCGATGATGTCGCGCACGCACGGTCAGCCGGCCAGCCCGACCACACTGGGTAAGGAAATCGCGAACGTCATCGCCCGTCTGCAGCGTGCGAAGCAGCGCATCGCGGATGTGCAGATCCTCGGCAAGATGAACGGCGCGGTTGGTAACTACAACGCACATCTGTCTGCCTATCCGGACTTTGACTGGCCTGCGTTCTCGCGGCAAGTGGTTGAACAGCGACTGGGCCTGAGCTTCAATCCGTACACGATACAGATCGAGCCGCATGACTATATCGCCGAGCTGTTCGATGCTGTCGCGCGCGCAAACACGATCCTGCTGGATCTGAACCGCGATGTCTGGGGTTATATCTCGCTCGGCTTCTTCAAGCAGAAAACCAAGGCCGGTGAGATCGGCTCGTCCACGATGCCGCACAAGGTCAATCCGATTGACTTCGAGAATTCCGAGGGCAACCTCGGCATGGCGAACGCTGTGCTCAAACATATGGCCGAGAAGCTGCCGATATCGCGCTGGCAGCGCGACCTGACCGACTCAACCGTACTGCGCAATATCGGTGTCGGTTTCGGCTACACGCTGCTCGCCTATGACAGCTGCCTGCGTGGCCTGAACAAGCTGGAAGTGAATCACGGCCGCATGGCGGATGACCTTGACCATAACTGGGAAGTTCTGGCCGAGCCGGTGCAGACCGTGATGCGACGCTATGGCATCGAGAATCCTTACGAGCAGCTGAAAGAACTGACACGCGGCAAGGGCATCTCGAAAGAAGCGCTGCGCGACTTCATCAACGGACTGGCGATTCCACAGGACGCGAAAGACCGGTTGCTGGCGATGTCACCGGCCAGCTATACCGGACTGGCGGAAAAACTGGCCCGGGATATCTGAACGACGCCATGCAATGCTCAGCAATAAAAAAGCCGGCGATGCCGGCTTTTTTATTGCTTGAGTTCAGGTCAGACGACCGCACCATCCGTGTCATCTTTCGGCTTCACCGGCTTGAGCAAGTCTTCACGCTGGACACCCAGCCACATCGCTACCGCTGCTGCGACGAATACTGACGAATAAATCCCGAACAGGATGCCAATGGTCAGCGCTACTGCAAAATAATGCAGCGTCGGCCCGCCGAACAGCAACATCGACAGCACCATCAGCTGGGTGCAGCCGTGGGTGATTACCGTACGCGAGATCGTACTGGTAATCGCGTGATTCAGCACGCCCGGCGTATCCAGCTTGCCGAAACGACGATCCCGGAAAGCCTCGCGTACCCGGTCGAACACGACCACGGACTCGTTCACCGAATAACCCAGCACTGCCAGCACCGCCGCCAGCACGGTCAGCGAGAATTCCCACTGGAAGAATGCAAAGAAACCGAGAATGATCACCACGTCATGCAGGTTGGCGATAATCGCAGCGACCGCGAATTTCCATTCGAAGCGAAATGCCAGATAGATCATGATGCCGACCACCACGAAGGCCAGCGCGGTCAGACCATCATGCGCAAGCTCTTCACCGACCTGCGGGCCGACAAACTCGACACGCTTGAGCGCCACGGTCGCATCAGCTGCTTTCAGTGCGTCGATGACCTGAGTGCTCACCTGTGCCGAATTGGCACCCTTCTGCACCGGCAGACGAATCAGCACGTCCTGCGCGGTACCGAAGCTCTGTACCTGACTGTCGGCAAAGCCAAGGTCGCCGACCGTCTTGCGAATGCCTTCGAGATCGGCCGGCTTGCTGTACGCGACTTCCATCACCGTGCCGCCGGTGAACTCGATCGACAGGTGCAGACCATTCGCGAAGAGGAAGAACACGGCAGCGGCGAAAGTCAGCGCGGAGATCGCGTTGAAGGCCAGCGCATGCCGCATGAACGGGATGTCTTTCTTGATCCGGAAAAATTCCATGTGTGTCTCCTAGTTCAGCCGCGCATTACGCATTCGGCTTCCAGACCTGTCCGATGGACACGCTGGTCAGTTTTTTCCGGCGGCCATACCAGAGGTTGGCCAGGGCGCGCGCAACGACCACTGCCGAGAACATCGAGGTCAGAATGCCCAGGCAGTGCACGACCGCGAAGCCACGAATCGGACCGGAGCCGAAGATCAGCAGCGCAAGACCAGCGATCAGTGTCGTCACGTTCGAGTCGAGAATGGTCGCCCAAGCGCGCTCGAAGCCGGCGGAGATCGACGCTTGCGGCGTATTGCCGTTGCGCAGTTCTTCACGAATGCGCTCATTGATCAGCACGTTCGCGTCGATCGCCATACCCAGTGTCAGCGCAATGGCGGCAATACCCGGCAGCGTCAGCGTGGCCTGCAGTATCGACAGCAAGGCAATCAACAGCATCACGTTGACAGCCAGCGCGAACATCGAGAACGCGCCGAACATCAGGTAATAAATCACCATGAATACCGCGATGGCTGCAAAACCATACAGGGTCGAGTTGAATCCCTTCGCAATATTTTCCGCACCGAGCTGCGGGCCAATAGTGCGTTCCTCAATGATTTCCATCGGTGCCGCCAGTGAGCCCGCACGCAGCAGCAGCGCAAGGTCGGATGCCGCCGCCGGCGATTCCATCCCAGTGATCTGGAAGCGCGAACCGAGTTCGTCGCGAATGGTGGCCACGGTCAGCACCTCGCCCTTGCCCTTTTCGAACAGAACGATGGCCATCAGCTTGCCGACTTTATCGCGCGTGGCTTCACGCATCTTGCGACCACCGTCACCATTCAGGTCAATGCTGACCGATGGCTGCTGGTTCTGGTCAAACGCAGCACCGGCGTTCGAAATATAGTCGCCGGTGATTACCGGGTCTTTGTAGAGGACAACAGGCACACCCTTGCCGACCTTGAACAGCTCGGAGTTTGCCGGCACCGCCGCGCTGTCTTCCGTGCCACGGCGGACCGACTCGTCGACCATGCGTACTTCCAGTGTCGCAGTGCGGCCGATGATGTCCTTCGCGCGCGACACGTCCTGCACACCGGGCAACTGCACGACAATACGGTCAGCCCCCTGACGCTGGATCACTGGCTCGGCAACCCCCAGTTCATTCACGCGCTTGGACAGCGTGGAGATGTTCTGTTGCACCGCCTCTTCCAGCGTGCTCTTGATTGCCACGGGATTCAGCTTCGCCTGCAGTATCGGTCCCTCGGCGTCCTGAGCCTCGGTCAGGCTCAGCTCGGGAAGCTGGGTAGAAAGCACGCTCTGCGCCGCATCAAAGGTTTCGCGATCACGGAAGCGGATCTCGACTACATCGCCATTGCGCGACAGACCAGCAAAGCGAATTTTCTTCTCCACCAGCTGCGCACGAACGGACAGTTGGGTCGACTGGATACGCTTGGCCATCACCGCTCTCGTATCCACCTGCATCAGGAAGTGGACGCCACCGCGCAGATCGAGGCCAAGATACATCGGCAGTGCATGCAGCGACTGCAGCCAGACTGGTGTGTTCGGCAGCAGATTGAACGCGACCAGATAGCTGGGATCGGACGGATCCTTGTTCAGCGCCTGCTCGATCACGGTCTTGGCCTTGAATTGCAGGTCGGTACTGGCAAAGCGCACGCGCACCGTGCCGTTGTTGCCCAGATCTTCGAAGAAGGCATTCTCAGAACGCACACCGGCGGACTGCAGCGCCTGCTGCACGCGGTCGACCGCGTCCGGGCCCAGCTTCAGTGTGGCCTTCGCACTGCTGACCTGCACCGCCGGCGATTCGCCGAAGAAGTTCGGCACCGTGTACAGCACGCCGAGCGCCAGCACCAGGACGATCAGCAGATATTTCCAGAGGGGGTAACGATTCATTACGACCTGCCTTGAATGAAAAAATCCGGCAACTTGTGCCGGACCGCGGGTGGTAGGTCCGATCAGAGGGTCTTGATCGTGCCTTTGGGCAGCAGCATCGTAATGGCTGCCTTCTGCATCACAACTTCGGTGCCGTCGGCAATTTCGAGGGTCACATACGCATCGCCAACCTTGGTGACTTTGCCGACCAGCCCGCCGGCGCTGACGATTTCATCGCCCTTGCCGATCGCCTCGATCATTGCCTTCTGCTCCTTCTGGCGCTTCATCTGCGGGCGAATCATCAGGAAATACAGCACCACAAACATCAGAATGATGGGCAGCAGGCCCATCAGGCCGCCACCAGCGCCGGCGGGCGCAGCAGCCTGGGCGTAGGCATTCGAAATCAACATGACGTGCTCCGGGTTAGTGTTTTTAATAACCCGTGATTCTAGCATTGGGGCGAGCGGGCGGCCGCGCCCTGGGCTGAAGCTTTATTTCCGGCCTCCATGCGCCGTGAAATCGAGTGCCGACAAGGCCCGATTGGGCGCTTCCTCGCTGCGAGCTCCGCGCGAGATCAGCCAGCGCACCAGCGGACCATTGCCCTGCGCACTAGCCAGCATCAGCGGCGTGTCGCCCTGCAAGTCGGTCGCGTTGACGTCGGCGCCCTGCCGGTAGAACTGCTCGGCCAGCCAGACCGGAAGGCGCGGATTGTGCAATACCGTCATGCCGAACGCGCCGCGCCGGTGGATGTCCGCATGAAACTCCAGCAGCACGGACGCTGCGCCCCAGTCAACGCTGCCGCAGCCAGCCAGCAGGGGCGTGGTCTCAAACGCGCCGCCGCCATCGACCTCAGCGCCTAGCCGTAACAGTCGCTCGACCAGCGATACCGTCAGATCCCTACGGTACAGCAGCTCAGCGCCTTCATAGGCCAGTGTGTCAAGTGAGGCACCGGCATCAAGCAATGCATCGATCACTTGCGCAGTACCCTCCATCGATCGGAAGGCGTGCGCGCAAGCCAGCACAGAATATCCCTGATGATCGACCTGGTTCAGAGAAATCTCCGCTCCCCGCTGCAGCAGCAGGCTGACCAGCGCCGGATGGGCCAGCATGACGGCCCAGTGCAGTACGCTGCGTCCGAAACAGGGATCGGTCGCATGAAGCGCTGCATCCGGCGCCGCCAGCGCCAGCACGGCTTGATTCAGCATGGCGTCGATGCTGAGCCCGGCGGTGCTTAACCGGTACATTTCGCTTGCCATGGGCGGCAGGCAGTCCAGCCATACGCTCAGACATTCGGGACGGTCGCTGCCGTGCGCGTCGAACAGTGAAACAAAATCCGCAGGTAGGTATTCCTGCGCTCCGTTGTGCGCGGGCAGATCATCCTCATCATCCGACAGGTCGGGCCAGATCCGATTGACCAGCGAAGTGTTGGTCGCTCTTGCCATCCTCAACTCCCGCGTTGTTGGGTGAGTAAAGACAGCCACGCGAAGGGGAAACGCGTGGCTGTCGACGCTTCACCACTCCCGTCAAATCGATTGAAAAATGAGGCGTCAGCGATAAGGGAAAAAGCGGGACGCGCAGTTCCGGCCGAAGTGCATTTTCAGAAAAGTCCTGACAACAGCAGCAGGGTGATATTTATTTCTGATCAAACGCCGCGTGCGCGGTCAGCCGCAAAGCGGGCTCTGAATTGAGTGAAGTTTCCGGCGTCAATGCTTGCCCGGATTTCACGCATCAGCTGCAGGTAGTAATGCAAATTGTGTATCGTGTTCAGCCGCGCGCCGAGGATTTCACCGACCCGATGCAGATGATGCAAGTAGGCACGAGAAAAATGCCGACATGCATGGCAGTCACAACTTTCGTCGATCGGCAAATCCTCATCCTTGTGTCGTGCGTTACGTATCTTCAGATCGCCATAACGCGTGAACAGCCAGCCATTGCGCGCATTCCGGGTGGGCATCACGCAGTCGAACATGTCGATGCCATTCGCAACGCCTTCGACCAGATCTTCCGGTGTACCGACACCCATCAGGTAATGCGGCTTGTGCGCCGGCAGCTTCGGACCGGTATGCGCAAGAATGCGCCGCATGTCTTCTTTCGGCTCACCCACCGACAGCCCGCCAATCGCGAGACCGTGAAAATCCATCGCTTCCAACCCGGCCAATGACTCGTCGCGCAGATTTTCGTACATGCCGCCCTGCACGATGCCGAACAGTGCATTCGGATTCTCTCCAGCGCGAAACTCGTCCAGTGAGCGCTTCGCCCAGCGCAGCGACATCCGCATCGACAGGCCGGCCTCTTCCGGCGTCGCCGGACGTCCATCGATTTCATAGGGCGTGCACTCGTCGAACTGCATCACGATATCGGAATTCAGCACACGCTGAATCTGCATCGAAATCTCCGGCGACAGAAACAGCTTGTCACCGTTGACGGGCGATGCGAACTTCACACCTTCTTCGGTGATCTTGCGCATCGCGCCGAGTGAGAACACCTGAAAACCACCGGAGTCAGTCAGGATAGGACGATCCCATCCAATGAAACGATGCAGTCCGCCGAATTTGCTGATCACCTCGAGTCCGGGGCGCAGCCACAGATGGAAGGTATTGCCCAGAATGATGTGCGCATCAATCTCACGCAACTCGTCGGGTGACATTGCCTTCACCGAGCCATAGGTGCCGACCGGCATGAAAATCGGCGTTTCTATCGTGCCGTGCGCTACGTCGAGACGACCGCGACGCGCATGGCCGTCGGTTTTCAACAGCGTGAATTTCATGTCCGGTTTTCCCTGTCGAGCAGCATCGCGTCACCATAGCTGAAGAAGCGGTAGCGCTGCGCAATCGCATGCGCATAGGACCGGCGAATCCTGTCGTATCCGGCAAAGGCTGACACCAGCATCATCAAGGTGGATTTGGGTAAGTGGAAATTGGTAATCAATCGGGTCACGGTGCGAAACTGGTAGCCTGGCGTGATGAAGATCTGCGTGTCCTCGCTGCCGGCGACGAGCCGGCCCGATGCGGACGCAGATTCCAGCGCGCGCAGGCTCGTGGTACCGACGGCGATCACATCGCGTCCTGCCTGCTGGGCGGCGGCAATCATGTCAACCGTCTCCTGCGACACGCTGTACCACTCGCTGTGCATGGTGTGCTCGGCAAGATTCTCGGTGCGTACCGGCTGAAAGGTACCGGCGCCGACATGCAGGGTCAGCCAGGCGAGCTTTACGCCCTTATCTCTCAGTTGCTGCAGCAGCGCGTCATCGAAATGCAGGCCGGCGGTCGGCGCGGCGACTGCGCCGGGATGCTTCGCAAATACAGTTTGGTAGCGTTGCGCATCGACCTCATCGGCAGCGTGCTCGATATAAGGCGGTAGCGGGAGTCGACCGTAGCGATCAATCAGCGTAATCGCATCCGTCGGAAAATGCAGCGTGAAAAACTCACCGACACGCTCGCCGACGCTTACATCAAACGCATCAGCCAGTCGCAGCGTCGTACTGGCTGGCGGCGACTTCGACGCGCGCACCTGCGCCAGCACAGTGCCGGCATCCAGAACCCGCTCGACCAGCACCTCGACCTTGCCGCCAGTGGCTTTCGCGCCGAAGAAACGCGCGTTCAGTACGCGGGTGTCATTGAAGACCAGCACATCCCCGGGCTGCAACAGGGTGACGAGTTCGCTGAACCCGCGATCAACCTGCGCGTCTGCCTTTACCTGTAGCAGCCTTGACGCACTGCGCTGAGGCAGTGGTGCCTGCGCAATCAGCTCAGTAGGCAGGTCAAAATCAAAATCAGAGAGCGCGTACATGGGAGCGGCAAATGATCCGTGGTCGCCGCAAACAGACGCACCCTCGGGAAAAGCCGGTATTCTACGCTGCCCTTGCGAATCCCGTAGCCATGCCAGCCCAGAAGAAAAAAGCCACTACGCCAAAAAGCCTGCGCACCGCCGACAAGCTCGCGCGGCTCGGGCTGTCGAATGATATGGCGCTGGTGCTGCACCTGCCGATGCGCTACGAAGATGAGACTCAGGTGCTGTCAATACGCGATGCCGGTATGCGCCATGGGCTGTCCGTGCAGGTGGAAGGCGTGGTCACCGACTGCGAGGTGCAGTATCGTCCGCGTCGGCAGCTGATCGTGAAAATCACCGACGACACGGGTCTGCTGACGCTGCGCTTCCTGAATTTCTATGGCAGTCAGGCCACGCAGATGGCTGTCGGCAAGCGCTTGCGCGTGCGCGGCGAGCTTCGGCACGGTTTTTTCGGCGATGAAATGGTGCATCCGACCGTGAAGACGGTTGATGAGGAAACACCGTTACCGGATGCGCTGACGCCGGTATATCCGGCCGGCGAGGGACTGTCGCAGGCCCTATTGCGCAAGGCGATCGCGAACGCGATGACGCGCATCGCCTGGACCGATACCCTGCCCGCCGAGCTGCGCGAGGCACAATCGCTGATGGCCTTCGAGCCTGCGATCCGGCTGCTGCATAACCCGCCACCGGATATCGATGAGCATGCGCTGGTCGAGCGCTCGCATCCCGCATGGATACGAATGAAATTCGATGAGCTGCTCGCGCAACAGCTGTCGATGAAGCGCGCGCAGGCAGCACGCAGGCAGCAAGGTGCGCCGGTGCTGGCCCGAGTCGGCGAATTGACGCAGGGCTTCCTGCAATCGCTGCCGTTCTTGCTGACCCGAGCGCAACAGCGCGTGCTGGACGAGATTCGCACTGACCTGAACGCGCCTTATCCGATGCAGCGCTTGTTACAAGGCGATGTCGGTAGCGGCAAGACCGTGGTCGCGGCACTCGCTGCCGCGCAGGCGATCGACAGCGGCTATCAGGCCGCGCTGATGGCGCCGACCGAAATCCTCGCCGAGCAGCATTTCCGCAAAATCGCCGGCTGGCTGGCACCGCTTGGCGTGGACGTGGCCTGGCTGACCGGCAGTCTGAAAAAAAAGGATAAGGAGGATGCGCGTGCGCGTATCGAATCCGGTCAGGCGCGGCTGGTGGTCGGTACCCATGCGCTGATACAACAAGAGGTGATATTCGCAAAGCTCGGTCTGGTCATCGTCGATGAGCAGCACCGTTTCGGTGTCGCACAGCGGCTCACGCTACGAAACAAAGGCGTCGGCAGTGTGCCGCATCAGCTGATGATGTCGGCCACGCCGATTCCGCGCACGCTGGCGATGACTTATTTTGCTGACCTCGAGGTTTCCGTGATTGACGAACTGCCGCCGGGACGCACGCCGGTCGTCACGCGCCTGATCGCGCAAGAGCGGCGTGATGAACTGATCGAGCGCGTGCACGCAGCGGCGCTCGAGGGCCGGCAGGTGTACTGGGTATGCCCGCTGATCGAGGAATCGGAGGCGCTGCAGCTGCAAACCGCGACCGAAACCCATGAGCTGCTGTCGGCTGCCCTGCCCGACCTGAAGGTCGGCCTGGTGCACGGTCGGCTGAAACCGGCTGACAAGCAAGCGGTGATGCATGCGTTCGCACAAGGCGATATCCACGTGCTGGTGGCAACGACCGTGATCGAGGTGGGCGTCGATGTACCTAACGCATCGCTGATGGTGATCGAGCACGCCGAACGCTTCGGTTTGTCGCAGCTGCATCAGCTGCGCGGACGCGTCGGGCGCGGCGCAGCCGCATCAGCTTGTCTGCTGATGTATCAGGGTCCGCTAGGTCCGGTGGCGAAGGAAAGACTGGCCATCATGCGCGAGACTGCGGACGGTTTCGAGATCGCACGGCGCGATCTTGAAATCCGCGGACCCGGCGAATTCCTCGGTGCGCGACAGTCGGGTCAGGCCATGCTGCGTTTTGCCGATCTGGAAACAGATCAGTGGCTGGTTGAACGTGCTCGCGACCTTGCGCAGCATTTACTGTTGCAGCGACCCGATATCGCCGACGCCCATCTGGCACGCTGGCTCGGCGCGAAAGAAGACTATCTGCGCGTCTGATGCATCCGCAGATTTAACGGGATCACGCCAGTTATGCGACACTCTTTCCCATGACACTGACTGAACTGAAATACATCGTCGCCGTCGCACGCGAGAAGCATTTTGGCCGCGCCGCCGAGGCCTGCTTTGTCGCCCAGCCCACGCTGTCCGTCGCGATCAAGAAGCTCGAAGACGAGCTCGGTGTGGCGATTTTTGAGCGTGGCGGATCGGAAGTGTCGGTCACACCGATTGGGGTACAGATCATCGCTCAGGCTGAACACGTGCTCGAGCAAACTGCGTACATCAAGAACATCGCGAACCAGAACAAGGATCCGCTGGTCGGGCCGCTGCGGGTTGGTGTGATCTATACCATCGCCCCCTACCTCCTGCCACAGCTCGTGCCACGGCTGATCAATCATGTGCCGCAGATGCCGCTGATCCTGCAAGAGAATTTCACCGTCAGGCTGCTTGAACTGCTACGTGCCGGCGAGCTGGATGCCGCGATTCTGGCGCTGCCTTTCAACGAGCAGGGAACGATCGTGCGTCCTATGTACGACGAGCCATTCATGGTGGCGCTACCACGCCAGCATCCCTGGGCCGACCGCAAGTCGGTCAGCGGTGTGGAACTGAAAAACGAAACCATGCTGCTGCTGGGCGCCGGTCACTGCTTCCGCGACCAGGTGCTTGAAGTCTGCCCTGAGATGTCACGCTTCTCCACCGCCGGCGGCGGCATCGCTCGCACCTTTGAGGGCTCGTCGCTGGAAACGATACGCCATATGGTCGCTTCAGGTATCGGCATTACCGTGCTGCCGAAGGCGTCCGTGCCCGAGACAATGAGCGAGAACGATATGTTGCGCTACAAGTCTTTCGACGAACCCGCGCCATCGCGCCGTGTGGTGATCGCCTGGCGCAAGAGCTTCACGCGACAAGGTGCGATCGAGGCGGTACGGCAGGCGGTACTGTCCTGCAAGCTGCATGGCGTCACGATGCTGCCCGACGCGGAACCCGCCGAGAACTAAGCACGACGGCTGGCCTCGCGTCAGCCTGCGCGCTACACTGCGCCCCATGGAAATCACTGCCTCACCGCTGCGCCAGCGACTCGTGCTCTACGCACGTCTGGTCCGCCTCGACAAACCGATCGGCAGCCTGCTGCTGCTGTGGCCCACGCTGTCAGCGCTCTGGCTCGCATCCGGCGGACAGCCGGACTGGACGCAAGTGCTGATCTTTAGTGTCGGCACCGTGCTGATGCGCTCGGCAGGTTGCGCCATCAATGATTTTGCCGATCGCGACTTCGACCGTCATGTGAAGCGTACTGCCGACCGACCGCTGACCTCGGGACGCATCGCCGCATGGGAAGCGGTTGCTATTGCCTTAGTGCTGGCTCTGATTGCTTTCCTGCTGGTCCTGCCGCTGAATCTGCTGACCCGCGAACTGTCGGTGCTGGCCGTACTGGTGGCCGGCACCTACCCGTATTTCAAGCGTTTCTTCGCTTTGCCGCAAGCGTATCTCGGCATCGCATTTGGCTTCGGCATCCCGATGGCCTATGCCGCCGTGCTGAACACAGTACCCGCAGAAGCCTGGGTGCTGCTGGCGGCGAATGTCTGCTGGGCGCTGGCGTATGACACCGAATACGCGATGGTCGATCGTGATGATGACCTGCGGATCGGCATACGCACATCGGCAATCACCTTCGGCCGCTTCGATGTCCTCGCCGTGATGATTTTCTATGCACTGCATCTGTCGCTGATCGGCGCAGTCGGTGCTGCTTATGGTCTGGGTCCGGCTTTTTACGGGGGACTGATCATTGCTGCCGGTATCGCGGGCTATCACTATCTGCTGATCCGTGACCGCGATCGCCTGCGCTGCTTCGCTGCCTTCCGGCACAACAATTGGCTGGGCGCTGCCGTATTCGCCGGGATCCTCTTGGGAGGATGACTTTTTCCGTCTGATTTGCCGTATCGATACAACAGCGACGGAATATCGTCGCTGTTCTGCTTGAGATCCGCAAAGTCAGGAACAGATAATCGCGCGACAACACCGCCCCGGTGCTCTCCACTGTCTGCGCGATCTCATGGATATTTCCGAATTACTGGCCTTCTCGGTCAAGAACCAGGCTTCCGATCTTCATTTATCTGCCGGTCTGCCGCCAATGATCCGCGTGCATGGCGACGTACGCCGTATCAATCTGCCGGCGATGTCGCATAAAGAAGTGCACGCGATGATCTATGAAGTCATGAATGACGGCCTGCGCAAGCGCTACGAAGAAACGCTGGAAGTTGATTTTTCATTTGAACTACCGGGTGTCGCACGCTTTCGGGTCAATGCCTTCAATCAGGATCGCGGTGCTGCGGCGGTGATGCGCACGATACCGTCGAAGATTCTGTCGCTGGAAGCACTGGGAGCGCCAAAAATCTTCGGCGATCTGGCACTCAAGCCGCGCGGACTGGTATTGGTCACCGGCCCGACCGGGTCCGGCAAATCCACCACACTGGCTGCTATGGTCGATCACGTCAATGAGAATGAATATGCGCATATCCTGACCATCGAAGATCCGATTGAATTCGTGCATGTATCGAAGAAAGGACTGATCAACCAGCGCGAAGTCGGCCCACACACGCAATCCTTCGCCGCCGCATTGCGCTCAGCGCTGCGCGAAGATCCGGACGTGGTGCTGGTCGGTGAATTACGCGATCTGGAAACGATACGCCTTGCGCTGACCGCCGCTGAAACCGGGCACCTGGTCTTCGGCACCCTGCACACCGTGTCCGCACCGAAAACAGTCGACCGCATCATTGATGTTTTTCCTGGTGATGAGAAAGAAATGGTGCGCGCGATGCTGTCGGAATCGCTGCAGGCGGTGATCTCACAGACGCTGGTGAAAACCAAGGATGACAACGGCCGTGTGGCCGCGCACGAGATCATGCTCGGCACGCCCGCGATACGCAATCTGATCCGCGAGGCCAAGGTAGCGCAAATGTATTCGGCGATTCAGACCGGATCCAGTCAGGGTATGCAGACACTGGATGCCAGCCTGATGGAGCTGGTGAAACGAAACCGCATCACGATGAGTGCCGCGCGCTCCGCGGCAAAGATGCCTGAAAATTTCATCGGGTGACTATGGATTCCGCACAGGCATTGCATCAGGTGTATCAGCTATTGGCGCTGATGAAAGATCGCGGTGCATCCGATCTGTTTATCACCGCCGGCTACGCACCTGCCATCAAGCTCGATGGAAGAATCATACCGGTATCGCAGCAAGTACTTTCAGCGAATGACAGTCGCACCCTGATTCGCTCTGTGATGAATGACCGGCAACGCACCGAATTCGGCGATACGCTTGAATGCAATTTTGCGATCAGCGTGGACAGTATCGGTCGCTTCCGTATTTCCGCATTTGTTCAGCAGGGCAAAGCCGGCATGGTCGTTCGCACGATTACGACCGACATACCGGACCTTGATGCGATCGGCGTTCCGGCCACGTTGAAAGATATTGTAATGAGCAAGCGCGGTCTGGTACTGATGGTGGGCGCCACCAGTTCCGGTAAATCGACGACGCTGGCCGCGATGATAGGACACCGCAACGAAACCAGTCAGGGTCACATCATTACCATTGAAGATCCGGTCGAATTCGTGCACCCGCACCGTCAGTGCATCATCACCCAGCGCGAAATCGGTACCGATACCGCTGACTGGCACACCGCATTGAAAAATACGCTACGCCAGGCACCGGACGTGATCCTGATTGGAGAAATTCGCGATCGGGAGACCATGGATCATGCAATTGCCTTCGCTGAGACCGGTCACTTGTGCCTTGCGACGCTACATGCGAACAACAGCAATCAGGCGCTTGACCGGATTGTGAATTTCTTTCCTGAAGAGCGACGACAGCAATTACTGATGGACTTGTCGCTGAACTTGCGAGCCATGATTTCTCAACGACTGATTCCGCTGAAATCCGGTCATGGCCGCTGCGCAGCAGTGGAAATCCTGCTGAACTCGCCGCTGATCTCGGATCTGATCTTCAAGGGCCAGGTTCATGAAATCAAGGAGATCATGAAGAAGTCGCGCGAACTCGGCATGCAGACCTTCGATCAGGCACTGTTTGATCTGGTCGAGTCGGACAAGATCAGCGTTGAGGATGCGTTGCGCAATGCTGATTCTGTCAATGATCTGCGGCTGGCCATCAAGTTACATGGCAAAGAAGCACGCAACCGTGATCTGTCCTCCAGCAGTAGCGACTTGAATATTTTGTAAGTCCTGACACCGCCATCAGGCAAGCCTTTTGCGATCTGACGGCGGATCTGAAAGGCTTTTACCTGTCAGTTCGACAGATGAGCAGACCGGGTATTGCCCTAGAGTGAGGTACGGGAAAGTACTTTGTGAACCCTCCCGCGATTAGCCACTTCAGGAGATTGCCATGCGACCCCAACTCCGCCTTCCCGGACGCCAGCAGGGCTTCACGCTGATCGAACTGGTGATCGTCATTGTCATTATTGGCATCCTCGCTGCGATCGCGCTGCCCAAGATGACTGATCTCGCAGGCAATGCGCGCGCCGCCACGATCAAGGGGGTCAGTGGCAGTCTCGCTTCAGCCAATACCGCGATCTACTCAGCCGCTCAAATCAATAATCAGGGCGGTGCGACCGGTACAGTCAATGCCTGCAGCACGACCGGCATCGGCACCGTCTATGGCTATGCTGCCGACAGCACTGAGCTGCTGAAATGCGTAACGCTATCGCCGGCTTCGGACTTCGATACGACGACTGCCAATACAATCTCCCATGCTGGTGCGACGACACCAGCCTCCTGCAACATCGTTTACACGGCTGCCACTGCGACGTCCGCACCGGCTTACACCATCACGGTGACAGGCTGCTGATCAGGCAGCGCGATGCCTGGCCATCGTGAACGCTGACGTCCGCGCAAAACAATCACCGCGAAGCGGGTTTGCGCGCGGCGTCACCCAACTTGAACTGCTTATCGCTGTGGTACTGGTCGGTATCTTGTCGGCGTCGGTCATACCAAAGATGACCCCGCAGGCCGGCAAAAGTACTGCAGCGTATCAGGCACTGAAACTGGCTGATGATCTGCGTCATACCCGGCTGCTTGCAATGGCTTGGGGCCAGACATTGATTTTCAGTAGTGATACATCCAGCTGGCGCGTGACTTGCGCTAATGCTAGCAACTGTAACAGCGGCATACCCGGTGCCGGTACCTGTCCGAATCCGACGATTAGTGTGATCGATCCCGGACACCACGGTCCTTTTTGTGTAGCGCTTGAATACGGGGTAACACTGTCCGGCCCGGCTTCCATTCAGTTCGACCTGCTCGGTCGCCCGCAAGCTGCAGCAGCGATCAGCTATTCGATCTTAGCAAATGACTTAACGATCGCCGTGGTATCCGTCACTGCGGATACCGGTTTTGTATCGACCGTCGTAACGCAATGACTCTCCAACCGCCACGACCTGCACAGGGCTTCACGCTGATCGAGATGCTGGTGCTCATCGTCGTATTTTCCGGATCACTGGTTGCGCTGCTATCAGTTTCGCGCGAAGCAGCACGCCGCATCGCCGAAGTCGATGCCAGCGCCAGGGCCATGCAGTATGCGCAGGAAGGCATAGAAACGGTACTGGCAGATCGTCGCAATCCGAATCGCGCCTTTTCGTATGTTCCGATTCAGTCCGGATCTTGCACAACGCTGTCAGCTAGTTGCGCATACCCGATCAATAATCCCATCCCAGGCACCACACTGGTTCGCAGCGTGCAGATCAGTGATGAGTCAACCAGCAGCAGCTGCCCGAACGCTTCTGCGGGATGCAAGCAAGTACTGGTAGTCGTCACACAGAATGGCCGCAAGCTCGCATCGATCGCAGCTTTACTTGCCAATGAATGACACGCCGGTCAGCATCCGTCTTCAGCACGCCGGCTTCAGCCTGCTGGAGCTGGTGATCACAATGGTGCTGATTGCCCTGCTGGCGGCGGTGGCAATGCAACCCATCTTGCAGGCTATTCAGGCTCGCGCAGCTGTCGCTCATAACCTGAGCGCCATCGATACCTTGCGCTATGCAACTGAGCGGATCGTTCGTGAATTGCGGCAAGTGCGCTTTGACGCGCAGGGCAGCGGCTTCCAGCTCACAGCGATGCATCCGATTCCCGGCGCCGGCAATGCAAGCAGCGGTCTTTGCTTTACTCGGGCTGGTGGTAGCAATGGGAATGGCTATTCGACGCTCGCGATTCTCCAAAGCAGCACAAGTGTGACGCTCGATCAGGTGTCTTACCCCGGATGCGCCGCAATCGCACCGCATACGCTTGCTGACAGAGCCAGCGCGCTTCGCTTCGATTACTGGTCTTATGGCAGTAGCAGCATGCCGGCGCTACTGGCCACGAATGATGTGGACTTCGGTACGAAGCTCGCTTTTATCGATGTCACGCTGTCAGTGACGCCAGCTGGCGGAACAGCTATCAGTTATCGGTCGCGGGTCGTCTTGCGTAATGGTGCATGGGGAGCGGCTAAATGAAACGCAGACCACTCCGCGACACCCGACGTCAGACCGGCGCCTTCGCGATAGCCGCGGTGCTGATGCTGCTGATTGTGGTGGCCGCCGCATTGCGCTTCATGCTGGTAGTGGCCGAATCCAACAGCAGCGCCACACTGGCACAGCAACAGGGAGCAAAAGCACTGATTGCAGCCGATAGCGGCATCGAGGTGATGCTCGCGAAACTGCGCAGGAACGGACCGAGCGCCTGCAACGTCGCCAGCATTCCCGCCGGCACACTCGACGGCGCGAGTTACAGTCTTGTCTCGGCATCGACGCTGACCAATATCGCGGTCTCGCAAAGCTGTAACAGATTGCTGGTATCACGTGGCTGTCGTGGACAGGCCCAGGGCAGCATCGGCAGCAGCAGCCGCGTCGTCAACGTCGACATCGCCTATTGTTCACCAACCTCCGCCGGCGTCACTGGCTTCGGCGGCAACACAACTAATATCGCGCAGACCATTACGCCTTATCAGGCGAACGCTGTCATCGTCAGTAATCTCGCGTTCCGACGCAAATCTGACTCCGGCGGTCCGAATACCTCCGCCACCGGCTGCCAGCAAACCGGTACCTATAGCGGCAGCTGTACACAAGGCTGGAGCATACAATCGAGCTCGGGACTGCCCGCCATCGGTGGACGTGGCGTGATCGCGACCACGACGACGGTCGGGGATTACAGCGTGATTCAGAACCTGGGAGCTGACCGCAATTACGTCGTGACGGGTGCGATTTTTGAAGGTTCGGCGGTGACCTATCTCGGTGCCTATGCCGACGACCAGAGTGCCCAAAACAAAGGTACGGCAGGCACCTCCAATACCGTTGCCGGGCAGGTGACAGACGGTCGCACGCAGGGAAGCAGCGCGACCGGTACGGTCGGCTGGTGCAAGGGAGCCGATACGCTGGTATTCGGCTTCTCCGCCAAAGCCCAATCTACGAATGACGCACTAAGCTCGGTCAGTTTCGGTGCCGGACAAACACCCATGACGCTGCTCGAGCGCTACACATCATTCACACATGACATGTACTCCGAAGTCTGGTATCTGAACAAGGCGATCGCTTCTGGTGGCATTGACAGTCTGTTCGCCAGCGGCATCCCGACTGATTTCAGTTTCACGGTGAACGGCACTACGACTGACGAATGGGCTGCCGGATTTGCCTGCCTGAAGGATGTGGATCCCACCACGCCGCGCGGACTGGTGAGTTTCATGCAGCCTTATAACTGGTGGGAGCCGTTCTGATGCCTATCGACTTTTCATCAGTACGCCGGCAACTGCAGGAATTCTCCGCACAACGCCGGAGCCGCCAACCCTGGACCGTCGCCACGCTGCTTCCAAAACAACTGCTGGCGATCAGTGTGCTGCCTGCTCGTCACGGCGAGCGTCCTGTCGTGATGGACACGGCAGCCATCGCTTTCGACAAGCAGTTGCCTGACGCAGACGCAATGATCAGGTTTGCGGATCAACTCCATGCCAGCCGGCAGCGCTGGGCCTGGCTACTACCGCGCGATGACTACCGCTTGTCCGTGATGCCCGAGCCAGAGGTGCCGGCGGCAGAACTCGCCCAGAGCCTTCGCTGGCAACTGTCGGCGACGCTGGACTTTCCTGCCGAAGAAGCCGTCATCGACTATATGCACATACCCACCGCGGCATGGCAGCCTGAGCGCGTACCTGAACTCTATGTGATGGCCGCCTTTGGCGAGACAGTCGATGCAGTAGCCACGCTGTTTCGTGCCAGCCATCTTGAATTAGATGCAATCGATATCCGCGAGACGGCACAGCGAAATATTGCAGCGCTTCTGGAGAGGGACAACGAATTACTGCTTCTGGTCGCTTTCTGTGATGACGATATCCGAATCAGCTGCAACTGGCACCATGAGCTCTATATGGATAGGCTAATTGCGGAGCCAGCGACCCATGACGAGACGCCTGAAAAGCTGGCTGCTGCCTGTGAGCGCATACAAATGCAGATACAGCGCTCGCTGGATGCGGTACGCCAGAGCTATCCGTTCATGCAGTCTGCACGTATCGTATTGGCCGGTGCACCTGATGGATTTGCAGAGTATCTGACAACGATCGTTGTCGATCCGGTAGAAATACTGCTCCCCGATACTTTGTTTGATCTGGCACGTACGCCACATCTTCGTGAAACGCGCGCTTTCATGCAGCAATTTCACGCGCTTGGTGTTGCGCTGCGGGACCATCAGGACATCGCATGAGTCAGCAGATCAATCTGCTGCGAAAGCCGGAAAAACAGCCGCTACTTTCGGCGATCACCGCCATGCTGATCCTGCTACTCTGGTGTACCGCACTCGGTAGCTTCGCCTGGTCAGGTAGTCGCGATCTCGATGACGCACAAGCTGCTACTGAGCGTAGCGCTCAAACGCTGGCGTCACAGCGGCAGTTAGTACAAGCTCTGCAGAAAAAGCTGAATGATCACGATACGCAGCACAGCATCAGCGCTCAGATTGCCGTGCTGGAGCCACAGACGCTCGTATCGCGAGACCTGCTGGACCGCCTTCGAGCCGGTGAATTCGGCAGCCTCAATGGCTATGGAGATCAGCTGACCGAGTTTGCGCGCGTGCCGCAAAAGGGTGTATGGGTGACGCGGGTCACGGTATCTGACGCCGGTCGATCTTTACGCGTCGAGGGACGCGCGCTAAAGAAAGAGCAGATTCTTCCTTATGCTGCCGGCTTGAATTCAGCGATGAAAAAGTATGGCATTGCATTGACGGGAGTCGAGGTCATACCTGCCCCGCCGACATCCGATACCCCGACATCTGACGCATCGATCTGGAATTTCAAGTTGTACTGATGATACCTCTGCTACCAGCGCTTTTATCCGGATCAATGCTGCAGGCTGCTGCCACCGGATTCGATGCAAAGTCGCTGCGTGAGCGAATTCTGTTACTGATCGCCCTTACTGCCCTGCTGTACTTCATTGTTGATACAACATGGCTGACGCCGCAAAAAAAATATCTTCGCCAGATGAATACGCAGCTGGAGGCTGCGCAGACAGAGACGCAACGCGTCAGTCAACAAATCGAGATGCTGTCAATCCGTCTAGCCAAGGCGAACGGCCGTGAGCGTCAGGCTGAACTGGACGAACTGAAGCGCATCATTGCCGACGCCGATGCGCTGCTGTCGGAAGACGATGGCAGCTCGCTGAAACTGTCTGCCTTGCTTGAAACAATGCTGCACACCACACCCGGAATCAGGCTGATGTCGCTGAAGACACTGCCAGTGGTCGCGCTAATACCGAGAGCCGGGCAGGCTACGAGTGATGGCAATGCCGCCAGGCACTCAGTGTCCATTTCGCCAGTCAGTAAAAATTCAGACGAACTGCCGCCGGCTGTGATTCAGCAGCATACCGTCGAGGTCGTGATCCGGGGTCAGTACCTTGCGCTACTGCCCTATATGGAAGCCGTTCGGCACTACCCGAAGCGACTGTTCTGGATCAGCGCTTCGCTGGAAGTCGACGCCTTTCCGGATTCGAACCTGCATCTACGAATCAGCACCCTGTCGGAAAAAAAGAACTTGCCACTCGAATGAGGTTCTTGCCGCTCATGATTGGCTTGATGCTGTGCGATGTGGCACAGGCTGCGAGCGCTGCTTTGCGTGATCCGACCCGACCGCTGGCAGTCAGTCGTCGAATGCCATCGACAAATGTAACTGCGCGCGATTCAGCTCCACTCGCGGAGCCGCAATTGCAGCTTGTCTTGATAGGTGCGGATCGTCGGTATGTGGTGATTGACGGTGAATTGTTGACTGTCGGTGACTCGGTTCGAGGTCTTCCATTGATGAATATCTCAGAAGATGCCGCTGTGCTGAAAACACCCAATGGACCAAGGACATTGTCGCTGTACCGAAGAGCTGAACCATGAAAGAAATCATATGACACCCCGTTCGCTCAAAAGAGGTCTGGCCGTCACGACGGTCCTGTCGCTGGCCGCTTGCGCTGTCTCGCCTCCACTCAAGCTGCCAGTCAGCGAGGCCATCAGTCATGCGCTGGAAACTCCCGTCACAGTGAATGTGGAACCGCCCGAGCCTGCAGCATTGTCTGCACCGTCGCTGTCGGCTGCAATCATTGAATCCGATCCGAAGGAGCCACGGATCAGCATTGCCATGCATAACGTACCTGCTCGTCAGTTCTTTATGGCGCTTGCTGCGGGCACGCGCTATACGATGTTGGTCCATACCAATGTCAGCGGTAATCTGTCCGCAAAGCTGCACAATATGACGGTACTGGAAGCGCTGGATGCGATGCGCGATCTGTATGACTTCGATATCACGCTGCAAGGGCAAAGAATCACTGTCAGACAACCGGTGATGGAAACACGGCTATTTCAGGTGAATTATCCGACCGGCAGCCGCAAAGGTCATTCAGAGACACGGGTTTCGGCCGGCTCGCTGGCAGATACGCCATTGAACCCGAGCATGTCCGCCCAACCGGTAACCGTCGGCGGACGTAGTCCGGACAGTAGTCGCGTCTCGACGTTTTCTGAAGCAGATTTCTGGACCGAGTTGAAAAGTGCATTGGAAATTATCGCCGGCATCGCCCCAGGCAGCAGCAAAAGTATCGTGGTCAGCCCGCAATCGGGCGTGATTGTCGTACGCGCGATGCCCAGAGAATTAAGGGATATTGCATCTTATCTCCGAGCCACGCAGTTATCGGTCGAACGGCAGGTCGTGCTCGAAGCAAAGATTATTGAAGTCCAGCTTTCCTCAGGCTTTCAGAGTGGTGTGAACTGGTCTGCATTCCGCGCTGGCAGCACACGCGCCGCTGGCGGTGTGCTGCAGCCCGGTACATCTTTGTCGAATACGCCGGGGTCGGCACTGAGCAGCAATCCATTGTCTGCAATTTCGGGCGCTACAGGATCTGCCATCTCTACAGCAGCCAGCAACAGCGGCACCATGTTCGGTCTCGCGCTGCAGGGCACCAGCTTTGCCGCCTTGGTATCTTTTCTCGAAACGCAGGGCACGGTGCAGGTCCTGTCGAGTCCGCGGGTATCGACCTTGAATAATCAGCAGGCCGTACTGAAAGTCGGTACTGATGAATTTTTTGTTACAGGCGTGACTGGTGGCAGTACAACGCCCTCTTCCGGCGGCGCGATAACGACACCACCCAATGTCACACTGCGTCCGTTTTTCTCTGGCGTGGTTCTTGATGTCCTGCCCCAGATTGATGCCGATGGCAACATCATGCTGCACATACGACCTTTGGTTTCTCAGGTATCGACAGTCAACAAGAATATCAATCTCGGTACGGGCGGGCAGCTGCAACTCCCGCTGGCATCGAGTAGTGCCTCCGAAGCTGACAGCGTGGTTCGTGCAAAAAACGGTCAGGTCGTCGTGATCGGTGGCCTGATGCGAGAAAGCGGCATAAATGATCGGTCGTATGTACCGGGCATAGGCGAAACGCCTGTCGTCGGCAAGCTTTTTGGCAATAGCAGCCGCTCGGTACAGAAGCGCGAATTGGTCATCCTACTCAAGCCCACCATTATCAGCGATGAAACCTCGTGGAGCAAAGATCTGCAGAGCACGCAGCAACGTCTTCAGACACTTGGGAAAAGTGGCGCGCAATGATCACCCGCGACACCGGAATGAAAATTCAGGGTAGCCCCGCTGTCATTGATCTGCATCGCTTTGATGTGGATATAGCGTTGGCGCGTCAGCTTCCCGAAGCGCAAGCGCGGCGACATTTCGCGCTGCTGCTCCGTGATCAGGGCGACAGCCTGCTGCTTGGACTGGCCGATGCGAACAATCTGCGCGCGCAGGACGCAATCTCCCAGCTGCTCAGGCGACCGGTTGAGGTCGTGCAGGTTGAGCGCGATGCGCTGCTGTCGATTCTGGATCGTGTCTATGGCAAGACCGACCAGCTGGGTGAATTTGCGCGTGAAGTCGAGCGGAACATCGATCGGGAATCCGGTATTGTCGATCTTGATCAGATGGGTACGGTACTCGATGATGTTGACGCACCGGTGGTCCGGCTATTGCAAACTATTTTCGACCATGCCGCGCAAGTAAGGGCGTCGGATGTCCACATCGAGCCCCAGGAAAAGCAGCTGGTTGTTCGCTATCGCATCGACGGCGCACTGCACGTGCAGGCAGAAGCAGATCTGAAGATCGCCTCGCCGCTGATGGTCAGATTGAAACTGATGGCCGGGCTCGATATCGCGGAAAAGCGGCTGCCTCAGGATGGTCGTATTGCTGTGCGCTCCGGCCTGCATAAACTTGATGTACGCATGTCGACCCTGCCAACGCTGTACGGCGAATCCGTCGTGCTCCGGATTTTGATGCAGCAGCAGGGATTAGTCGCACTGACAGATACCGGCATGGACCCGCAGGTTTTTGCTAGTTTTGAGCATGCGATCAATTCTCCGCACGGCATTGTACTCGTGACCGGCCCCACCGGTAGCGGCAAGACAACGACGCTGTATGGCGCACTGCAAATGCTGAATCATCCGGATGTCAAGATTCTGACTTGTGAAGATCCGGTGGAATATCGGCTGGCCGGGATTGTTCAGGTACAGATCAATGACAAGATCGGTCTGAATTTCGCGCGTGTACTTCGCTCTTTTCTCAGACAAGACCCTGACATCATCTTTATTGGCGAGATCCGCGATCACGAAACAGCAGAAATCGCGAGCCGGGCAGCGATGACGGGCCACCTTGTACTGTCAACACTGCACACCAATGACGCGATCAGTACGCCGGGACGCCTGATTGATATGGGTATACCCGCCTATCTGATCGCTTCCACGGTACTGGCGGTGGTATCACAACGTCTGGTACGACTGACCTGCGAACATTGTGCCGCGCCTTATTCACCGGAAGCCAATGAATTGCAGTGGCTTCAGCAGGTACTGGATAAGGACCTGCCGGCAGGTGATAGCCGGTTCAAACGTGGTGCAGGCTGCCAGCGCTGTAACGGCATTGGCTACCGGGGCCGCACCGGCGTACATGAGATCCTGATGCTGACACCGCCACTGGCACGTGCGCTACGTAGCGGCTCGCTGTATGAATTTGAAACAGCCGCGCAAATTGCAATGAGCGGCGCGACGATTTCTCAGCGAGTACTGCAGCTGGTACTGAATGGACGCACCACGATCGTCGAAGCGATGAAGGTCGTGAATCTGGACGACAACTGATGCAGCACTTTGTCTATGAAGGTCGCAACCGGCATGGCGAACTGGTGAAGGGACGGATTGAGTCGCCGAACTCGCAAGCAGTGGTTCAATGGATGTGCAGTGCCGGCCTCGTTCCAGTGAAGATCAGCATTCAAGCAGCGCAGGGCGAGAAAGCGGCTTTGCTGGACAGGCTGAGCGGACAGGATGCGCTGAAAGTCACCGATCTGCTGGTTTTTACGCGACAGCTGGGCACGATGGTTCGCGCGGGCCTACCGATGATGCAGGCATTGAACGGTATGCAAAGCGCTTCCGGCAATCGGCAACTATCCGCACTGCTCGGAAAGCTGCGGGAGGATCTGGACAAGGGCTTGGAGTTATCGACTGCCATGTCGCATCACCCCCAATTCTTCGATCATTATTATGTCAGCATGATTCGCGTCGGCGAGGACGCCGGAAGGCTGGAGGAGATTCTTGGCCGGCTTTTTTCGCAACTTGAATTCGAGCGCGACATGCGTCAGAAAATCAAAGGCGCGCTGCGTTATCCCAGCTTCGTGGTGATCGCGATCACGATCGCAATCGCCATTCTGACCATATTTGTGATTCCGGTATTTGCGAAAGTCTATGCGGGCATGAAGGTCGAGCTACCGCTGCTGACAAGGATGCTCCTCGCCGTGTCATCTTTTGCAGTGAACTGGTGGTGGGCTATCAGCGCTTTGCTTGGTGGCTGCTTTTATGGCGCGCATCTGGCACTCAGTCATCCTCAGGGTCGCTATCGCTGGGATAAGTTCAAGCTCGGACTGCCTCTGGTTGGCAGCATCTTCACCAAGGCCGGCATCGCAAGATTCTGTCTTTCATTTTCAATCGCCTGTAAGAGCGGCGTACCGATCGACCAGGCATTCATGCTGGTCGCTAAGGTAGTCGACAACGCATTTTTCGAAGAGCGCATCCTCGGCATGCGGGACGGCATCACACGCGGCGAAACCATGCTGCAAATCGCTCAGAATTCCGGCATCTTCAAATCGATGGAAATGCAAATGATTGCTGTGGGTGACGCGACCGGTGAAATGGAAAAAATGATGGAGCAGGTCGCAACGATGTATCAGGAAGAATTGCAGTACGACGTCGGTCGTCTTGGTGACGCTATTGAGCCAATTTTGCTGGCGGTTATGGGTGGTCTGGTGCTGATGCTGATGCTGGGAATATTTCTGCCGTTATGGGATCTGGGGCAGCTGGCGCAGCAGGGTTGAGATCGATTTGGTGATGTACTGTTTTTTGGAAAATCAATGGCGGGCATACCGGTGGCCCGTCATGCTGACCGAGCCTTGTCTGTCACTGATCAGTCTTTGCCAAACTCGTCACCCAACTCCTTGCCACGGATCGCGGCCGCATGCAGCGCTGATACCAGCGCCGCTTTGACGCCGCTGGCTTCCATCGACATCAGCGCCGCATAGGTGGTACCACCTTTTGACGTGACCCGCTCGCGTAACAATGTGACCGGTTCATCGGAACGGATCGCCAGTTCGGCCGCTCCGGCAAAGGTTGATTGTGCGAGCTGCCGGCCCTGCTCAGCTGTCAGACCCAGCTCGACCGCGGCCTGCTGCATTGCTTCGATAAAATAAAACACATAGGCCGGCCCGCTGCCAGAGATCGCAGTCACTGCGTCAATCTGGGCTTCATCGGTAATCCATACCGTCTCGCCGACCGCGCGCAAAATCGCATCGGCAGCCTGTCTTTGCTCTGCCGACACACCGGCGGTCGCGAACGCGCCGGTCATCCCCTTGCCGACCAGTGCCGGTGTGTTCGGCATCGTGCGGACGATCGCCTGATGTCCGCCCAGCCAGCGCGATAAATCAACGGCACGAATACCCGCCGCAATGGACAAGATCAGCTGCGATTTCACGTAAGGTTTCACACTCGCGACCACCTCGCGCATCTGCTGCGGCTTGACTGCAAGTACGATCACATCAGCTGCGGCCAGGCTTTCGGAGGGTGCCGCCGCCGTCGTCACGCCGAATCGCTGGCTCAGGTTCGCCAGCGTCTCTGTCACCACATCAACGACGTGGATATTCGCTGCTGCGGTCAGCTTACCGGCCAGCCCGCCAATCAGTGCCTGCGCCATATTGCCACCGCCGATGAAGGCGATTTTCAATTCAGTTCGCATAATTTCTCTTCCCAAATATTGCCGTACCAATCCGCACGATCGTTGCCCCCTCGGCAATCGCCGCCTGCATGTCGGCCGTCATTCCCATTGACAGCGTGTCGGTCACAATGCCCATCGCGGCAAGGTCTTGCTGCAGCTGTCTCAACAATGCGAAGGGCTTTCGCTGGATCGCTTCGTCATCGGCGGGCTCAGGGATCGCCATCAGGCCACGCAGTCTGAGGTTGGGCAGCGCAAGCACTGCGTGAGCCAGCGCTGGCAATTCGAGAGGCGTTACCCCGCTCTTGCTGGCCTCGCCGCTCACATTCACCTGAAGGCAAATATTCAGCGGCGGCAGTTCAGCGGGCCGCTGCTCTGACAGCCGGTGCGCAATCTTTTCGCGATCGACTGCGTGGGCCCACGCGAAATGCTCGGCAATGGCCCGCGTCTTGTTACTCTGGATCGGGCCAATGAAATGCCATTCGGGTGCAAGGTCGGGGCGCAGCGACTGCACCGCCCTCTGCTTGTCCAACGCCTCCTGCAGGTAGTTTTCCCCAAACGCCTGCTGGCCGGCGTCAGCCGCCTCGATCACGGCATCGGGACCGAAGGTCTTCGAGACTGCCAGCAAGGTCACGGACGAAGGATCCCGACCAGCCTCCACCGCCGCGCCGGCGATGGAGGCCCTGACTTTTTCTATATTTTTGGCAATTGACATGATCCAGGATTATCGCTCATCGATCGATTCCAGCGGGAAAGCCTAGCGACTGTTAGGATTTGGCCGTAAATCGACATTCGGAGTGGCTAATGGACAACATCTACGATATCCCGTTGACCCGCATCGATGGAAGTCAGACATCGCTTGCAGAGTATCGGAACAAAGTACTTTTGATTGTGAACACAGCTAGTCATTGTGGCTTCACGTCGCAATACGCCGGGCTGGAATCGCTCTTTCGCAAGTACCAGGATCAGGGATTGGTCGTGCTGGGCTTTCCCTGCAACCAGTTTGGCGCACAGGAACCGGGCGACGAATCTCAGATCGCCAGCTTCTGTGAAACGAAGTTTGACATCAGCTTCCCGATGTTTTCCAAGGCCGATGTGAATGGCCCGCATGCCCATCCTTTGTTCGTCGCACTGAAGAGCAAGGCAAAGGGCGTTCTCGGCAGCGAGGCAATCAAGTGGAATTTCACGAAATTCCTTGTCAATCGCGATGGCGAAGTCGTCCAACGATATGCGCCGTTGACAAAACCTGAAGATATTCAGGCTGAGGTTGCGAAGCTAATACGCACCTGACGAAATTCAAAAAGATTATTTTCCCCCTCCCATAGGCCGGTTTTTCTTTTCAAATTTCGGCTCTCAATTACTAAAATAACAGCGTACTTTACTGAACCACCGTCATCCATCGGGTTACTTAGTCGCCTCTCGCTCCCTAAGGAGTGAGTTACAAGCGACAACAATATGGAGGACGCGATGGATGACGAATCATTCGTGCAGCTCTGTCGGGAGACATGCGCTGCACTGAACCAATCCGATATCGATGCGCTGTCGTCAACGAATCAAATCACGGTTGACGGCATTAATATTGGCGTGTTTTTCAACGCCGCGGATATCGAAGATAGAGTCATTTGCTATATCGATATCGGCAAAGTACCTGACCTTGACCGCGAAGAAATTCTCGAGCGAATTCTCGCAATCAACCTGATGTCCGGCTCGAAGACTTCGGGGGTCTACGGATTAGACCGCCAGAATGACCGGATCATCTTCGTACAGCATTTTCTGTACCCAGAGCTATTGAACGGCGAAATATTCGCTGAAATTCTCCGAGGCTATGCGGGCCATGCAAGAAGCGCCCGAAAAACCCTGCTTGATGCGCTCAATACAGCACCTCTGCACGATTTGCTGGAGCAATCGCTTCAGCCGAGCGGATTCAGCTTCGCCTAGGAGAAACCCATGTCGCAATCAATTGTTGGCACATCTGCTTCAACTCGCCCGGCGGCTCCTTCCAACCTGACACAGCGGGTTCTTGGAGAGGATTCATCTGAAGTTTCCCCCGCTTCAGAAATTGAAGGCTCGGATTCCAGCGAGCAAAGTAATCAATTCGTCCGGCATCACAATGCTTCTCCTGCTCCGGCGTACCCGAACGCGGCCATTGCCGCCAAAGAGACAGTGAAAAGCACGGATAAAGCTTCAATTCTGGGGCGGCTTAACGATTTGGACCAATCGATCAAGGATTGGCGGAAAAAGGAAAGAGCGGCAAAGAAATCCGGTAACGAAACAGCCAAAGCGCGATGCAGAAAAACCTTGAAGCATTTACGCGCAGAAAGAGCCAGCCTGGCAGCCAAAGTGAACGATCAATCCGGCTCGAAAGATCGAAGCGGAAATTCGGACGATGAAGTTGTCGAAGCATCTTTATCACGACCCTCCATAGACTCGGCAACAGCGGATAACGAAGGGATAAAAAAACTTGCCAGCTTACAGCGCTCGCTTGAAAGAGCGATCGGGCGAGACGATGAAGAGGTCGCAGAAAGTCTGGAAAAAGAGATCAAAGCTCTCAAGCGAAAGTTGAGGATTTCAGTTTCGGAATCCAGCTCTTCCGACAGCACAATCCCTGCAAATTCCATTCCGGCCCTGGCAATCCAGCCACCTGGCGAGAAATCTGCCATGGATCGTGTCAAGGATCTGTATCGCGATGTTTGCGATGAGCGGGAGCAAGCCAGGGGAAGTCTGGCGAACCTGAAACGTAACGATCAGATCACTGACCAGATCAAAGATCTGGAAAGCCGTATCGAGGAACTTGACTCAGAAGCAGCGGCACTTGAAACCTATATTTCTCGGGATGCCCATGCGAAGGAGGATGAGGGCGCTACGGGCACGGGTTTGCTGGGGGCCGATAAAAATGAAAATTCAGACACCGGCCACGCGACCACAACCGACACGCGAGAAGCTATCGACAATCCGCTTTCGAAGCGAAAAGATCCGAAGCGGAACAGTGCCCTTTATCCAAAGGATGAGATTCGGGACCTCCTCAATACGATGGCCAGAGAAAAGGTCGACGATATTAAATTTCAGACCGATGCCTACGTTGATGAGATTGACCGGCTTACCGAGCTCCGAGAAGAACTGCAACAGAAAATCGGCAAAGAACGTAACCGTAAAAGCCAGAAGAACCTTGTGAAAGAGCTGGCAGCACTCGATAAAAAAATTTTTTCCATGGTCCATAAGGCCAACCGGCAAGTCAAGCGGACCGGAAAAATCGAGGAAAGGGTACAGACGCAGGAACAAGCACTGTCGGCCAAGGAAAAGCAGGAGCGATATGACACGCTTCTGGAAGCCTATAAATCTGATGAGACGCGGGCTCTCGAAAAGACCTACCGGGACGCGCTGAAAGCCTATATCGACCAAACTGCCGAGGACAAGGGAGGCACGACCGCCAGGATCATGGCGGGCGGTGGGGTGGCCAATTTCTTCTCGTTTTCGGTAGGTAATGGCGCGACGAGAGCACTTGCAGAAGTATTTTCCAAGTCCGCGGCGCCCTTCCTTTCCTATGCGCTCGGTTCTGTGGTTGCAGGCGGTCTGCATGCCGTGCTGACCACGCCAATACTGAAGCAGATCATGCGAGAGAGCTGGACCTCTCCTGCACTGGCCGAGTACAACAACTGGTGGAAGCTGGTCGGCGCGTCATGGGCCGACTATCGCCGTGGCGAAGAAAAAATAGCCAAGTATCCGAGCAAGGATCCCAGCAAGCGCGGCTTACTGACCATCGACGAACGATTGGCAGAGGAAAAATCTTTTGGGAACCTTTTCGCCGCCCGCTACATAGTTGAGGAATTGCCGTATTTTTCCTTTATGGGAAACTACCTTCTGAAGGCCACGGGAGCAGCCTTCATCCCCCATATGGGACTCGATCGCGGATCGTCCGTTGGCGTTGAATCTGCGATGCAAATTCCGGATGGATGGGTCTCCGGTGCAGAAACTAGCTTGTTAATCCACAACTTTCGCAGCGAAATCCCGGGAGCCAAGCTGCTTCCCTCACCTCCCATGGCAGTGTGCGCTGCCGAAGCGGCTTACCTTGATTCCCTGGTTGAAGATTTGATGAGAGCCCGCAAACGGCTTCGCGATAACGTGAAACGTGACCCGGCCGATCCGACCGATCGCGAGCTTCTGAAAGCCATTCACAAAACGAAGAAGGCAGCGGACATCGCGAGGAGAAAATCGGGGATTCTCGGCACACTCTGGCACGAGTTCAGGTCCCAATTCTCGTCAAAGGATGCCGTTGCTGACACCATCGCAGAGGCGGTGGCTCGAATCGTCGTACTCCTGGAATCAGCAGGCGCCTCTTACGCATTGGAAGCATGGCGCAAAAGCCCGGATCCGATGACAGCGTTCCTTGGGCACGCGATACCCGCAATTTTACTGATACAGCCTTTCGGCGGTTGGACCAGCCGGGGTCTGGTGTCAGGTCTCGTGCGCGCGATTATTCAATCTTTCATCAACGAACGAGCGAAGGACGTTACCTCTGGCAACAAGGAATCAGCAATCAAGACTGTCCAGGTACCCGATACCGTCAAGACTGAATCGCCCGATGGCACTGGTGAAGGTCACGAAGTCATCGACGTTGGCGCCGAAGAAAGCAGCGAAATCGTCAGTGCCCCTGCGGATGGCGAGGTGTCGGATAGCGATGATGAATGGGCGGGCAACGAAAGGAAAGACTACGTGGCCTACTAAAAATCTTTCCAGCCGAGTCAATCAGGCGTCGTACTTGCTTACAACGCCTGATCGATCAACTCAATCCAGTGCCTGACCGGCGTATCGGTACCCGACTGCAGATGCGTCAGGCAACCGATGTTGGCCGACACAATGACCTCGGGGTTAGTCGCCTCGAGGTTTTTTATTTTATTGTCACGCAGCTTGTACGACAGCTCCGGCTGCGTGACGGAATAGGTGCCAGCCGAGCCGCAGCACAGATGGCTGTCCGCGCACAGCTTCACATCGACACCGCATGCTCGCAATACTCCCTCGACCTTGCCACGAATCTGCTGACCATGTTGTAGTGTGCAGGGCGGATGGTAGCTGACCCGCTGGCTGATCTTTCCCGCTAGTTTCTGCTCTAGTGCTTTCTCGAACGCAGGCATGATTTCTGACAGATCCTTCGTCAGTTCGGAAATCCGCAGAGCTTTGTTGGCATAGGCCGGGTCATTTGCCAGTAGGTGGCCGTACTCCTTAACCGTCACACCACAGCCTGACGCGGTCATTACAATCGCCTCGACACCCGCCTCAACATACGGCCACCACGCATCCACGTTGCGGCGCATGTCATCCAGCCCGCCTTCGTGATCATTCATGTGATAACGGATCGCGCCGCAGCAACCTGCCTTCGGCGCGATGACCAATTCGATATCCAGCTGGTCCAGCACACGCGCGGTCGCAGCGTTGATGTTCGGTGACATCGCCGGCTGCACGCAGCCATCAAGCAGCAGCATCTTGCGCGCATGCGTGCGCGACGGCCATTTGCCGGCGTCGCGTGCTGCCGGTACCTTGTTCTGCAAGGCTTTGGGCAATAGCGGACGTACTGTCTGACCGATTTTCATCGCCGGGCCAAACAACGCCTTGCGCGGCAGACCTTCTTTCAGTGCAGTGCGCACCAGCTGCTGCGCGAACGGACGCTTCACCTGTTTCTCGACGATACCCCGACCGATATCGACCAGACGACCATAGCTGACGCCCGACGGACAGGTACTCTCGCAATTGCGGCAGGTCAGACAGCGGTCGAGGTGCAGCTGCGTCTTTTCTGTGGCCGGCTTACCTTCGAGCACTTGCTTGATCAGGTAGATGCGACCGCGCGGGCCGTCGAGCTCGTCACCAAGCAGCTGATAGGTCGGGCAGGTCGCGGTGCAGAAGCCACAATGCACGCACTTACGCAGGATGGCATCCGCCTCCTGCCCCTCCGGCGTGTCCTTGATGAAGTCGGCGAGATTGGTTTGCATCGTCAGAAGTCGGTATACATGCGGCGCGGGTTGAAGATACCGGCCGGATCAAAAGCGTTTTTCAGATTGCGGTGAATACGCGCCACCGCCGGTGAGAGCGGCTGGAACACGCCGACTGATTTATCGCCGCCTTTGTACAGCGTTGCATGACCACCAGCTGCGGCTGCCGCTGCTCGTATAGTCGCAGCGTCTGCCGTGGTCTTCAGCCAGCGCAGCGCACCGCCCCATTCGATCATCTGCTCGCCAGGCAAATGCAGCGGCGCAGCGACGGATGGGACCGACACGCGCCACAGGCCCTTCGCATCGTGCTGCACATCAGCGAAGAAAGCATGGTGCTGCTCACGCAAGCGGTCCCAGAACTTATCTGCCTCCGGCAGCTCAGCGCCACCCATCTTCACGATCGCTGCATCAACAGCCGCCTGTGCGCCGGACAAGCGAACAAGCAGTTTGCCATCCACCCAGCACGACGCCGAGATGGGCAAGGGCTGTCCACCCCACACATTGAGCTGACGCAGCGCCTCTTCTTCACTGATATCGAATTGCAACGAGTGCTGTACGAACGGCCGCGGCAACACCTTGATCGATATTTCCAGAATCAGACCCAGCGTGCCGAGCGAACCCGTCAGCAGCCGCGAAACGTCATAGCCGGCAACGTTCTTCATCACCTGACCGCCAAAGTGCAGCACCTCACCCTTACCGTCCATCAGCACGCTGCCAAGCACGAAGTCGCGCACGGAACCGACAGCCTGACGACGCGGGCCCGACAGACCGCTGGCGACGATGCCGCCGAGAGTCGCCATGCCGTCAAAGCGCGGCGGCTCGAACGCGAGCATCTGCTTCTTGTCGGACAAGGCAGCGCCGATTTCGCGCAGCGTCGTGCCGGCGCGCGCGGTGATCACCAGTTCGGTCGGGTCATACGAAACGATGCCGCTGTAGGCAGTGGTGTCGAGCACCTCACCATTCAGTTCCTGGCCGTACCAGTCCTTGGTGCCACTGCCGCGAATGCGCAGCGCCGTGCCGCTCGACGTGGCGGCAGCGATGCGATCCCGGAATTGCTGCAATTGCTGATCCATGATTTTTTCTTTGTCAGAAGCGCGGCAGGTCGGGGAATTTCATTTCGCCACGCTTCACATGCATCTTTCCGTATTCGGCGCAGCGGCGTAGCGTTGGTATCGCCTTATCGGGGTTCAGCAGGAAAGCAGTATCGAATGCGCGCTTGACCGCGAAGAAGGCCTCGCGCTCTTCCGGTGTGAACTGCACACACATGGAATTGATTTTCTCGATACCGACACCATGCTCGCCGGTGATGGTGCCGCCAACTTCGACGCACAGCTCAAGAATGGCTGCGCCGAATTTTTCGGCACGGTCAAATTCTCCCGGGGTGTTTGCATCGAACAGAATCAGCGGATGCAGGTTGCCGTCGCCGGCATGGAACACGTTCGCGCAGCGCAGTCCGAAGGTTTTCTCCATCTCGGCGATGCCGAGCAAAACCTGAGCGAGATGCTTGCGCGGTATGGTGCCATCCATGCAGTAGTAGTCCGGCGAGATGCGCCCCGCTGCCGGGAACGCATTCTTGCGTCCCGACCAGAACTTCAGCCGCTCGGCCTCGCTGGTCGACACCGCAATCGCAGTGGCACCAGAGGCTTTCAGCACCTCCGTCATACGCGCGATCTCTTCCTCGACTTCTTCGGTCGTGCCATCCGATTCGCACAGCAGGATAGCCTCGGCATCGGTATCGTAGCCAGCCTTCACAAACGGCTCGACCATGCGCGAACTGGTCTTGTCCATCATTTCGAGGCCCGCCGGAATGATGCCGGCGGCGATCACGTTCGCGACCGCATTGCCGCCTTTGACCACATCATCAAACGAAGCCATGATCACGCGCGCCTGCTGCGGCTTTGGCACCAGCTTCACAGTCACTTCAGTGACCACGCCGAGCATGCCTTCGGAACCGATGAAGACGGCAAGCAAATCCAGACCCGGTGCATCCAGTCCTTCATTGCCCAGTTCGACTACATCGCCGTCGATCGTCACCATCCGCACGCGCAATACGTTGTGTACGGTCAGACCATATTTCAGGCAGTGCACGCCACCAGAATTTTCGGCGACGTTACCGCCGATCGAGCACGCGATCTGCGATGACGGATCCGGCGCGTAGTACAGACCATGTGGATTCGCAGCTTCGGAAATCGCCAGGTTGCGTACACCGGGCTGTACAACAGCCGTGCGTGCATAGGCATCAAGTTTCAGGATACGGTTCAGGCGGGCCGTCGACAGCACCACACCATCGGCGATCGGTGTCGCACCACCGGACAGGCCGGTACCTGCACCACGAGGCACGATCTGCACGTTCAGACGATGGCAGGCCTTCAGCACCGCGACGACCTGCGCCTCATTCTCGGGCAGCACCACCACCATCGGTAGCTGACGATAGGCCGACAGCCCATCGCATTCATACGGTCGGGTGTCTTCTTCGTTGTTCAGCACGGCCTGCGCGGGAAGCACCGCGCGCAGCGCAGCGACCACTTCCTGCTGGCGCGCAAGCGCGAAGACCGGTTCGTTCGGGGCGTTCATTGGCTGAGTCCTGGGACTGCGACCAGGGAATGGTCGCCAAATGGCAAAGAACACTAGTTTAACGAAAGGGCCCGGACCGGATTGATGAATTCCGGCGATTTGCGCTGAAAAGCTTTCGTGTGAACGATGAAAGTTTTTGGCCGGGACAGGCTTGGCGATACGGGCGTGTGGTTAATGCCTTGCCAAACGCTATGCGTTACCGAAGGTATCTTTCATCCACTGCAGGAAGAGTGCAACCTCCGGCCGCTCCAGCACCGGCTTTTCGTACACCGCATAGTAAGCATGCGGCGGCGGGCCGGTCTGCACGTCGAACAGACGCACGAGCTCGCCGGCCTCGATCAGTTCACGTGCAAAATGTGCACGCGCCAGACCGACGCCGTGGCCATGCCGAACCATTTCCTGCAGCAGGCCGAGGTCATCGACACGGATGCCGGTCGTCGGCTCCGGCCAGTCCAGTCCGGCGGCTTCGAACCAGGGCTGCCAGGGCTCGAGCGCGGAACGAATCAGCGTCGCCTTCTTTAGATCAGCCGGTTCGTTCAGACCTTCGACCTGAGCGAGATACGTCGGACTCGCCACCACGAAAGTCGGCTCGGAAAACAGCAGTTCGCTTTGCAGGTTCGGATATCTTCCGGGACCAAAGCGGACTTCGAGATCGCTCTCGGACAGCGCCAGATCGTACAGCGGTACCGACAGATAGATCTCGACCGCAATATCCGGATGCTTCTGGGTGAATGACGACAGATGCGGCACCAGCATGTAGCGCGCGAAGGTCGGCGGCGCGGTAATTTTCAGCCGCGGCTGCACGGATGCCGCGCGTCGCGGGATAGGGAAATCGGTCAACGTGCGCAAGGCCTGGCGTACGACATCCAGATAGCGACGACCGAATTCGGACAAACCGACATTACGGCCATCACGAACGAACAGTCGCTCGCCGACGAATTCTTCCAGCAAACGTATGCGATGTGACAACGCCGAGGGCGTAATGCATAACTCTTCCGCCGCGAGTGCAAAGGAACCATGCCGCGCCGCTGCCTCGAAGGCGGACAGCGCGTGGACGGGAGGAATTCTTGTGGCCATCGAAGTATTGTCTTTATAAAGCGGGGGTTACCAGCGGAATATCTTGCCCGGATTGAAAATATTGTTCGGGTCGAGCGCGTGCTTGATCGTACGCATCACCTCCACGGCGCCTTCACCGCTCTCCTGCACGAGGAAATCAATCTTGTGCAGCCCGATGCCATGCTCGCCGGTGCAGGTGCCCTGCATAGCGATCGCACGCGACACCATACGCTCGTTCACGCCTTCAGCACGCGCGACCTCAGCCGGATTGTTAGGATCGATGATCATCTGCACGTGGAAATTGCCATCACCAACATGACCGATGATGCCGTGCACGACGCCCTCGCGCTCTAGGTCGGCCTTGGTCTCGAGCAGACACTCCGCCAGTCGCGATATAGGCACACAGCAATCGGTTGAGATAGCGCGGCAGTCACTACGCAAGTGCAGCAGCGCGAAGTAGGCATTATGTCTCGCCTGCCACAGCCGTGAACGGTCTTCGGGACGGGTCGCCCATTCAAAACCTTCCGCACCATGCTCATCGGCGATCTGCTGCACGATTTCTGCCTGCTCTTGTACGCCCTGCTGGCTGCCATGGAACTCAAACAGCAGCAGCGGCTTTTCCGGCAGCGTCAGCTTGTCATGCTTGTTCAGCGCGCGCACGCTTTGCTCATCAACGAATTCAACGCGCGCTACCGGCACACCCATTTGTATCGTCTGAATCACCGTATTCACCGCGCTGCCGATATCGGCGAAGGAGCACACCGCAGCGGAGATCGCTTCCGGCTGCGGATACAGCTTCAGCGTGATCTCGACAATAATGCCCAGCGTTCCCTCGCTGCCGATGAACAGCCGTGTCAGGTCATAGCCGGCAGACGACTTCTTCGCGCGCGTGCCAGTCTTGATGATCTTGCCTTCGGCCGTGACGACCGTCAGCGCGAGTACGTTCTCGCGCATCGTGCCGTAACGGACGGCGTTGGTACCCGATGCGCGGGTCGCGCTCATGCCGCCGAGGGATGCGTCCGCACCCGGATCGATAGGGAAGAACAGGCCGGTATCCTTGATCTCGGCATTCAGTTGCTTGCGCGTGACGCCGGGCTGCACGGTGACGGTCAGGTCTTCCGCATTCACCGCCACTACCTGGTTCATCTGCGACAGGTCGATCGATAGCCCGCCCTGAATGGCGAGGATATGACCTTCGAGTGAGGTACCGGTGCCGTAGGCAATGACCGGAAAGCGATGCTGATTGCACAAGGCGACCGCTGCTGCAACCTCGTCGGCTGACTGCGCGAACACTACCGCATCCGGCAGCATCGGGTCGTACGATGATTCATCCCGTCCGTGATGCTCGCGCATTACCTGGCTCGTTGACAGACGCTCGCCGAAGCGTGCCTGCAGCGCTGCCAGTAATGTCGGGGGCATGGCGCGCCTGAGCGCGGGAGGGGCTGGGTGGTTCATCGGGGAAGTTCTCCTGAAGCGCTATTGTACTCTGAGCGGATCATTTGGCCGTTTGAAGAACATCGTGATCCCAGGGCCGGAAGGCGGGGAAAAATTCCCGTATCCTTGTAATCATCACTACTGAAATGAACATCATGGGCAACCGACTTTCGAAAATAGCTACCCGCACCGGCGACGATGGCACAACCGGCCTCGGCGACGGCAGCCGCACTGACAAGCACGCTTTACGGGTGCAGGCGATGGGAGACGTCGATGAATTGAACTCTCAACTCGGCGTGCTGCTCTGCGAAGACCTGCCGTCAACGCTGCGCGATGAGCTGATGACCATTCAGCACGACCTGTTTGATCTCGGCGGTGAGCTATCGATTCCCGGCTTCGTGATGATGACCGATGCGCAGGTCGCACGGCTTGATGCGCTACTCGAGAAGTACAACGCGACGCTGCCTCCGCTGAAGGAGTTCATCCTGCCCGGCGGTTCACGCGCGGCAGCGCAGTCGCATATCTGTCGCACCGTGTGCCGTCGTGCGGAACGCAGCATTGTCGCACTGGGTCGGGTCGAGACAGCTCATGCGCGACTTGGTCAGTATGTGAACCGCCTGTCTGATCTGTTGTTCATTCTGGCGCGAGTGCTGAACCGGCATGCCGGCGGCAGTGACGTGCTGTGGGAAAAAGGACGAAGCCGCGAATAAGTACCTGAGCAAAAACGGCGCCCGAAGGCGCCGTTTTTTATTGCGAAGACATCATCAGCATCAGTTATTCACCACCAGCCGCGGCTCCGCACCACCAAGCCGCTGCCGGACGGACGCGGCAATACCCGCAGCATCCAGACCGCATTCGGCCAGCAATTGCGGTGCATCGCCATGATCGATGAACTTGTCAGGCAGGCCGAGTTGCAGCAGCGGCTTGACGATGCCCGCAGCCGCCAGCGCTTCGGCCACTGCCGAACCGGCGCCGCCCATCACTGAACCCTCTTCGATGGTCACGATCAGGTCATGCGAGTTAGCGAGCTGCGCGACCAGCGCCGCGTCCAGAGGCTTGACGAAACGCATGTCGGCCACGGTGGCATTCAGTTCTTCGCCCGCCTTCAGCGCCGGCGCCACCATCGTGCCGAATGCCAGTATCGCCACCTGCCGGCCCTGACGTCGCACGACACCTTTACCGAGTTCGACGCCATCCAGCGATGCGTCGAGCTGGGCGCCCACACCTGCGCCTCGCGGATAGCGGACTGAGGCCGGTCCCGGGTAGCGGTACGCGGCCGACAGCATCTTGCGACATTCGCTCTCGTCGCTTGGCGTCATTACCACCATGTTCGGAATGCAGCGCAGGAACGCGATATCGTAATTTCCGGCATGCGTCGCGCCATCAGCGCCGACCAGCCCCGCGCGATCGAGTGCGAACGTCACATCAAGGTTCTGCAGCGCGACATCGTGGATCAACTGGTCATACGCGCGTTGCAGGAAGGTCGAATAGATCGCGACCACCGGCTTCATGCCTTCGCAGGCGAGGCCAGCGGCGAAAGTCACCGCATGCTGCTCGGCGATGCCGACATCGAAATAACGTTCAGGAAATTGCTGCTCGAAAGCGACCATGCCGGAGCCTTCACGCATCGCCGGCGTGATCGCAACGAGCTTGTTGTCAGCCGCCGCCATATCGCACAGCCAGTCGCCGAAGACTTGCGTATAAGTCTTTTTCGCCGGCGTTGTGGCCGGCTGTATGCCCTCAGCCGGATTGAACTTGCCCGGACCGTGATACAGGATGGGATCGGCCTCGGCCAGCTTGTAGCCCTGACCTTTTTTCGTGACGACGTGCAGGAACTGCGGACCTTTGAGGTTCTTCAGATTCTGCAGTGTCGGAATCAGCGCGTCGAGGTCGTGACCGTCGATCGGGCCAATGTAGTTCAGGCCGAATTCCTCGAACATGGTCGCGGGCGTCAGCATGCCTTTCGCATGTTCCTCGAAACGCTTGGCAAACTCACGCATCGGCGGCGGCAGCATCGACTTGCCGACATTCTTCGCCGCTGCATAGAATTTGCCCGACAGCAGTCGCGCGAGATAACGGTTCAGCGCGCCGACCGGCGGCGAGATCGACATGTCATTGTCGTTCAGCACCACCAGCATCTTGATGTTCTCGTACACACCGGCATTGTTCATCGCCTCAAAGGCCATGCCGGCCGTCATCGCGCCGTCACCGATCACGGCTACCGAGTGCCGGTCTTCATCCTTGGCGCGCGCGGCCAGCGCCATGCCCAGCGCAGCCGATATCGAGGTAGACGAATGCGCAGTGCCAAAGGTGTCATACGGGCTCTCATCGCGCCGCGGAAAACCGGACAGACCGCCCTTTTGACGCAGCGTCGGCATGCGCTCACGCCGGCCGGTGAGAATCTTGTGCGGATAAGTCTGGTGGCCGACATCCCAGACAATGCGATCCTCCGGCGTGTTGAACACGTAGTGCAATGCGATCGTCAGCTCGACCGTGCCAAGGTTGGACGACAGATGGCCGCCGGTCTTCGACACCGACTCTAGCAAATAGGTACGCAATTCGTCAGCGACTTTGTGCAGCTCCGCACGAGATAACGAACGCAGGCTCGCCGGATCATTGATTTTTTTTAGCAGTTCCATGTCTCACGCCTTCCTCTGCACGACCAGATCGGCAAGTTCCCGAAGTCGAAGCGCAGCTTCCCCGAACGGCCGCAGGGCCTGATGGGCATCCTGCCGCAACTTCTCCGCAAGGGCAAGCGAAGCGTCCAGTCCGAGGTTCGACACATAGGTCGGTTTATTATTCGCCGCATCCTTGCCGGCGGTCTTGCCCAGCGTTGCTGAGTCGGCCGTGGCATCCAGAATGTCATCCACCACCTGGAAGGCCAGCCCGATCGCCTCCGCATACGCATCCAGCGCCGCTGCTTCGGCGGGCTGCAGTTGCTTGCCAGCCGTCGCGCCGAGCATCACGGATGCCCGCAGCAACGCACCGGTTTTCAGGCGATGCATCTGTTCCAGCGCCGGCAGCGACAGCGCAATGCCGACCGAGTCCAGATCAATCGCCTGCCCGCCACACATGCCGCGCGAGCCGGAAGCCCGCGCCAGCAAAGCCAGCATGGTCACCTTGCGGCCGGCATCCAGCTCACCGCCAGCCAGTACCTCAAACGCCTGCGCCTGCAGCGCGTCGCCGACCAGCAGCGCAGTCGCTTCATCGTAGTGCTTGTGCACGGTCGGCTTGCCGCGACGCAGGTCATCGTCGTCCATGCAGGGCATGTCGTCATGCACCAGTGAATACGCATGAATCATCTCAACGGCGACCGCCGCGCGCTCGGTCGCATCGCGCGGCGCATCGAACAGCTCTCCCGCTGCGAACACCAACAGCGGCCGCACACGCTTGCCACCATCCAGCGTGGTGTAACGCATTGCCTCGTGCAGCTTGTGCGGCTGTTCCGAGGCTTGCGGCAGATGCCGCTCCAGCGCACGCTCGGTAGCGGCCTGCATCTGCTCGCGCCATGCGGAGAACCCGGCACTCATTCCTCGTCTTCCTCGCCTTCGAAAGGCTTGAGCATCTCGCCCTCCAGTACTTTCACCTGCTTGTCGACGCGCTCAAGCTGCGCGGCACAGAATTTCACCAGCTCGGAGCCACGCTTGTACGCATCCAGCGATGCCTCCAGCGGCAACTCACCGGACTCCATCTTGTCGACGAGCTGCTCAAGCTCTTCCATTGCCTGTTCAAAATTGGCGGGCTGCTCGGCGGGATTCTTTTTTGGCATGACGATTCACAATCAGCAGAGCCCCATATTCTAGACGATGCACCGTCGCTTCCGGCTGAAAGTCGGCGATGCCCGCCGCATGAGATTGATAGCGATTCGACAATGCTTTCGCTAAATGCAGTGCCGCGATGCTCAAGGAAAATTCAGGTAGTGCCACTCTGCCCCCGAGGGTATAATCCGCCGCTCGTCCAAAAATACAACCTTTTCATTTCATTTTGAACCAGGTTTTTGGCGGATTCTTTCTCTCTTAGGTTGGTGCAAATTAATTTGGGGGTGGGGATGTCCGATCTGGCCAGTCTCTCTAAGCTCGCGCGCTCAAATGCGCAACTTCCGGTAAGCGTTTATTTCGATGACGCGCTGCTCAGGCAGGAAACCGAACTGCTGTTCAAGCAAGGCCCGCGTTATGTCGGCCATGAACTCATGGTGCCGAACGTCGGCGACTATGCGACGCTGCCATGGGAAAACGATGGCCGTGTGCTGGTGCGCAATCCGCAGGGTATTGAGCTGATTTCCAATGTCTGCCGTCATCGGCAGGCAAAAATGCTGTCCGGGCGCGGCAATTCAAACAATATCGTGTGCCCGTTGCACCGCTGGACGTATGACCTCAAGGGCGAGCTGATCGGCGCGCCGCATTTCGCGGACACGCCTTGCATGAACCTCACGCGCTTCGGGCTGCAGAACTGGAATGGCCTGCTGTTCGACACTAATCGCGTCGACCTGCCCGGACTATTGAACTCCATGTCCTGCACCAGGGATCTGAATTTCGACGGCTATATGCTTGATCATGTCGAAGTTCACGAGTGCAATTACAACTGGAAAACCTTCATCGAGGTGTATCTCGAGGATTATCACGTCGAGGCTTTCCATCCGGGCCTAGGTAATTTCGTTGCCTGCGATGACCTGCGCTGGGAAATGGGCGCGGGTTACAGCGTGCAAACCGTCGGCGTGAACTCCGCGCTGAAAAAATCCGGCTCACCGGTTTATCAGAAGTGGCATGACGAAGTGCTGCGTTTCAACGGCGGCCAGACACCGAAGCACGGCGCGATCTGGCTGACGATCTATCCGAACATCATGGTCGAGTGGTATCCGAACGTGCTGGTGGTGTCGACACTGTGGCCGAACGGTCCGCAGAAAACCACCAACGTGGTCGAGTTCTACTACCCGGAAGAGATCGTGCTGTTCGAGCGCAGCTTCATCGACGCCGAACGCGCCGCCTATATGGAAACCTGCGTCGAGGATGACGAGATCGCGCTGCGCATGGATGCCGGTCGCAAGATCCTGGTGGACCGCGGCGTGAATGAAGTCGGCCCTTATCAGTCGCCGATGGAAGACGGCATGCAGCATTTCCACGAGTGGTACCGCAGCCAGATCGCGCTTTGATGCGACGCTGCTGATCCGGAGGCCGCATGCAAAGCCTCTGGATGCTGTTTGCCAGCTTCACCTTCGCCATCATGGGCGTCTGCGTGAAGCTGGCGTCGGATACCTCATCGACTTCCGAGATCGTCTTTGCGCGCGGCGCGGTCGGCATGATTGTGTTGTTCGTACTCGCCCGCCTGCGCGGGCTATCTCTCAAAACGCGCTATCCCTTGCATCACGCATGGCGTGGCTTTGTCGGCGTCACCGCGCTGTGGCTATGGTTCTTTGCGATCGCGCGACTACCGCTGGCCACCGCGATGACGCTGAATTACATGGCGCCGATCTGGATCGCTGCCATCGTGTTCACGCTCGGCTGGTGGCATAACACGCGTCGCTTCGAATGGGGACTGGCGATCGCGATCTTGACCAGCTTCATCGGCGTCGCGCTGCTGCTGAAGCCGACGCTGCACGCGGAGCAATGGGTCGGCGGACTGACGGCGCTGATTTCCGGCTTCCTGTCCGCGCTCGCTTATATTCAGGTCAAGAAGCTCGGACAGCTGGGCGAGCCAGAATACCGCGTCGTGTTTTATTTCTCGGCCAGCGGCGTGATCGCCGGCCTGATCAGCGGCCTCGTCGATAGCTGGCTGCGCAGCGGCGAATGGCGCCTTTTCCATCAGCTGTCAGCCAGGGACGTGTTGCTGCTGGTGTCGATCGGCGTGACCGCGACGATGGCACAGGTCGCGATGACTCGCGCGTATCGCCTCGGCGCGATGCTGGTCACGGCGAACCTGCAATACACCGGCATCGTGTTCTCCAGTCTCTGGGGCATACTGATCTGGGGTGACCGGCTGGATGTATTCGGCTGGCTGGGCATAGGGATCATCCTTGCCAGCGGGGTCGCAGCAAGCTTTTATAATATGCGTAGCAGTAGCAGCAAAGCTTCATCCCCATAATTAAAGGAGACCTGCTGATGCCGTTCACCACGCTGATCACCGCCGATGCGCTGAAGCAGCACATCGATAATCCGGTGTATGTGATCCTCGACTGCCGCTCCGAACTGACCGATCCGAACGCTGGCCCGGCCGCATTCGCTCAGGGCCATCTCCCTGGCGCGCATTACGCGAATCCGGATACAGATCTGTCCGACAAATCACCGGGACCGGCGGGCGAGTTCCGCGGACGACATCCACTGCCGTCGCCGCAAGCCTTTATTGAGACTCTGCGCGGCTGGGGCGTGTATCCGAACTCGCAGGTGATCGCGTATGACGCACACGGCGGCATGTTTGCATCGCGCTTGTGGTGGATGCTGCGCTGGGTCGGCCATCACGGCGTCGCGGTACTCGACGGTGGCGTGGCTGCCTGGCGGGCGGCTGGCGGAGCGCTGACGACGGAAGTCATCAACCGCGCGCGCGGCTCGATCACGCTGCAGCCGTCACTGGTCGGCACGGTCACGGCAGATGATGTACTGGCGAATCTGTCAGCGCGCGCCAAAGTCGTGCTCGACGCGCGCGCGCCTGACCGCTTTCGGGGCGAGAATGAAACTATTGATCCGGTGGCAGGCCGTATTCCCGGCGCGAAGAACCGCTGCTTCAAGGACAACCTGCAGGCCGACGGACGTTTCAAAAGTGCCGATGCGCTGCGCGGTGAGCTGTCAGCGCTGATCAAGAGTCCGGAGACCACAATCATGCAATGCGGCTCGGGCATCTCAGCCTGTCATAACCTGCTGGCGATGGAAGTTGCGGGACTGCCGGGCGCGCTGCTGTATCCGGGTTCGTGGAGCGAGTGGAGTGCGGACCCGGCGCGGCCGGTAGCGACGGGAGCGCCGTAACTGTTTTCTGGTGGATTTATCGAAACCTTCGGTGTTCGCTTCGCTCTATCCACCAATTTTCAACGTACGTGAAACTGCTGCGTCAGCAGCAGCACGATGCCGACGCCGACGCCGATCAGCAGCACTTGAGGCACGGTCTCGCGCCAAGTCGCGCGACGCTGCATTTGCGGCATCAGATCACTGACCGCGATATAAATAAAACCAGACGACGCCAGCACCAGCACATACGGAATCAGGTCCATGCCGTTGCCAAGCGCGTAGTAGCCGACCAGTCCGCCCACCACGGCCATCAGGCTGCAGATCAGGTTGTAGGCATAGGCGCGCTTCTTGGTGAGGCCGGCATTCAGCAGCACGATGAAATCGCCAATCTCCTGCGGTATCTCGTGCGCGGTAATGGCCAGCGCGGTAATGACACCCAGCTTCGGATCGGCAAGGAAAGCTGCTGCGATCAGGATGCCGTCGGTGAAGTTGTGCAGGCTGTCACCGATCAGAATCATCCAGCCTGACTTGCCGGCCTCATACGCGTCATGACCGTGCTCATGATCATGACCGTCTCCCTCGTAGTGATGCGAATGGCGCAGGATGGCCATTTTCTCGAGCAGGAAGAAAGCCAGCAGTCCGGCCAGCAGCGTCGCGAACAACACCTTAGGATTCGCAGTCGACTCGAATGCCTCCGGTAACGCGTGCAGCAGTGAGGTTGACAGCAGCACGCCGACCGACAGGCTGACGAGCCGCTCCACCATCTTCGACAGCAAGCCAAAAGACAGGAAAGCGGCAGCAGAGATGCTGATCACCCCGGCAAGGGTCGTGGCCAGCAAGATGGATGACAGCGTGTTGTTAATTTCGTTTTCCCGGGATGGCTGCGCGGGCGACAACAATGGCCCGGCATAGCAAAGGCCGCTATTTTACGTGCTCCCGGTCAATTCACACGGCCAAATCCGGGGCTTTGTGTCAAATCATGCGGCTGAGGCTGTCAGACGCCGTGCTTCCTGAACCAGTCGGTACAACGCTTCCAGCCGTCGCGCGCGGCCGCCTCGACATAGCTGGGCCGGTAATCCGCGTGGAACGCGTGGCCCGCGTCCGGGTAGACCATGATGTCGGAACCGCTGCTGCCCCGCGCCAGCTCGGCACGCATCCTGTCGACCGAGGCCAGCGGAATACCGTCGTCCTTGCCGCCGTACAGGCCGAGCACCGGCGCCTTCAGCGTCGCGGCAATGTCGACCGGATAGGTCGGCTGCAGCGCATGCTTGTCACCGTCCAGCCTGCCGTACCAGGCGACGCCGGCCTTCACCTTCGGGTTATGAGCGGCGTACAGCCAGGTGATGCGGCCGCCCCAGCAGAAACCGGTGATACCGATGCGGCTGGTATCGCCGGTATTCCGATAGGCCCACGCTTCACAGGCATCGAGATCCTGCATCACCTGTTCATCGGGCACCTTCGCGATCAGGTTTTTCAGCAGATCCGGAATCGATGTGAATTTTGTCGGATCGCCCTGCCGCCCGAACAGGTCGGGCGCCAGCGCGAGGTAACCGAGCTTCGCGAAGCGGCGCGCGATGTCAGCGATATGCTGATGCACACCGAAGATCTCGGACACCACCAGTACGACCGGCAGATTTCGCTTGCCCTTGGGCTGCGCGCGATACACCGGCATCGGGTGATCGCCAACCATCACGGTCACAGTACCGGCGTCGAGACCATCGGTATCGGTCACGATGGCAGCACTTGACAGCGTCGGCAGCACGGCGGCGGCAAATCCGGTGCCTAGGGTGGTTTTCATGAAATCGCGGCGTGTGCCAAGAGCCTGCGCGTGCGGATTCGACAGCAGCGAATCCATCTCATCGGTAAGGCTAGTCATCATTTCTCCCTTCAATGGGCTTCTTCCCAGTTCGATCCGGTACCGACCTCAGCCACCAGCGGCACCTTCAATTCGGCGACACTGGCCATCAGCTGCGGCAGCTTCTCCTTCACCAGTGCCAACTCGGCCTGCGGCACATCGAGCACGAGCTCATCATGTACCTGCATCACCATCAGCGCGCCGAGCTGCTCGCGGTCCAGCCAGTCCTGTACCGCAACCATCGCCAGCTTGATCAGATCAGCCGCCGTGCCCTGCATCGGCGCGTTGATCGCTGCGCGTTCTGCAGCCTGCCGACGCGGGCCGTTCGGTGAGTTGATCTCGGGCAGCCACAGGCGGCGACCAAACACCGTCTCGACAAAACCGTGCGACTTCGCCTGCAGACGGATATCGTCCATGAAACGCTTCACGCCGGCGAAACGAGTGAAATACTTGTCCATGTACATCTGCGCGGCGGAACGCTCGACACCGAGGTTACCGGCGAGACCAAACACACTCATCCCGTAAATCAGTCCGAAGTTGATCACCTTCGCCGCGCGCCGCTGCTCGGACTCCACTTCATCCAACGGGATACCGAAAATTTCTGCAGCGGTCGCACGGTGGATATCCTCACCGGAGGCAAACGCGCGCAGCATCGCGGGATCTTCCGACAGATGCGCCATGATGCGCAGCTCGATCTGCGAGTAGTCGGCCGACACAATCACATTGCCCGGCGATGGCACGAAGGCTTCACGGATACGGCGGCCCTCGGTCGTGCGTACCGGTATGTTCTGCAGATTCGGATCATTCGACGACAGTCGCCCGGTCACGGCGATCGCCTGACCATAATTCGTATGCACGCGGCCGGTATCAGGATTGACCATCTTCGGCAGCTTGTCGGTATAGGTCGACTTCAGTTTGGACAGCCCGCGATACTCGAGCAAGATCTTGGGCAAGGGATAATCCTCGGCCAGTTTCTGCAAGACCTCTTCATCCGTTGACGGCGCGCCGCTGGCGGTCTTTTTCACGACCGGCAGCTTCAACTTGTCGAAAAAAATCTCGCCGATCTGCTTCGGCGAATTCAGGTTGAACGGCTGGCCGGCCAGCGAATGCGCTTGTGTCTCGATCTCCAGCAGCTTGGTACCGAGTTCATGCGACTGCGCATTCAGCTTGTCGACATCAATCAGCACGCCATTGCGCTCGACCCGCTGCAGTACACGGGAGGTCGGCAGCTCGATCTTTTCATAGATGTAGCGCAGCCCGTCATTCTTTTCCACGCGCGGCCAGATTGCCTGATGCAGCTGCAGCGTGATATCCGCATCCTCGGCCGCGTACTCGGCCGCGCGCTCGATGCCGACTTCATCGAAGCCGATTTGCGATGCGCCCTTGCCGCAGACCTCCTGATAGCTGATGGTCTTGCGGTCCAGCCAGCGCAGTGCGAGGCTGTCCATATCGTGACTCTTGTGCGACTCGAACACATAGGATTCAAGCAGCGTGTCATGCGCGATGCCCTGCACCCGGATGCCATAGTTCTCCAGCACATGGCAGTCGTACTTCAGGTGCTGCCCGACCTTCGGCTTCGATGCATCCTCCAGCCAGGGCTTGAGTTTTGTTACCAAATGGTCGCGACCGAGCTGATCCGGGGCACCAGGGTAGCGGTGCGCTACCGGAATATAAGCCGCTTTTCCCGGCTCACAGCACAGCGAGATGCCGACCAGTTGCGCGCGCATGGCATCGAGCGACGTTGTTTCGGTGTCGACGGCGGTCAGCGTGGCTGCGTTGATGATGGCGATCCATGCATCAAGCTGCGCGTCAGTCAAGATGGTCTCGTAATGGGTTTCCACTGGTGCCGGAGCCGCGAACAGCGCGCCCTGCGCATCGCGGTCGTCGTCGGTCGCGGCTTTCGCCTCCGCACCGGAAGCCTGCGGCGCATTCAACTCAGCATTCAGCTCGCGCAGCCAGGACCGGAAGCCCATTTTTTCAAAAAAGGCCTTTAGCGCCAGCTTGTCTTCCGCTTGCTGCTGCAGCGATTCGAGGATAGATACATGCTGCCCGGATAAATCGCAGTCACACTTCACGGTGACCAGCTCGCGCGACAGCGGCAGCCATTCCAGTGCTCGGCGCAGGTTCTCGCCGACCACGCCGCCGATCTCCTTTGCGCTGCCGATCACGCCATCCAGCGTGCCGTACTGCGTGAGCCATTTGACAGCAGTCTTCGGTCCGACTTTCTCGACACCGGGCACATTGTCGACGGTGTCGCCGACCAGTGTCAGGTAATCAATAATGCGATCCGGTGGCACACCGAATTTCGCGATCACGCCATCACGGTCGAGCGTTTCATTACTCATCGTGTTGACCAGCGTGACGTGTTCATTCACCAGCTGCGCGAGATCCTTGTCGCCGGTCGACACGATGGTCTTCAGTCCGCGTCCGGTGGCCTCGCAGGCCAGCGTGCCAATCACATCATCAGCCTCGATGCCCTCGACCATCAGGATCGGCCAGCCCAGCGCACGCACGACTTCGTGAATCGGCTCGATCTGCTTCGCGAGATCTTCCGGCATCGATGGCCGGTGCGCCTTGTACTCCGCGTACAGATCGTCGCGGAAGGTCTTGCCTTTCGCGTCGAAGACGCAGGCAATGTAGGCAGCGTCATAGTCCTGCCGCAGGCGGCGCAGCATGTTGATCATGCCGTAGATGGCACCGGTGGGCGCTCCGTCTGCATTACGCAGGTCGGGCATCGCATGAAAGGCGCGGTACAGATAGCTCGAACCATCGACCAGCAACAGGGTATTGTTCATGGGGAAAACGACCGGAAATGGGCGCCGCATCAGCGGCTGCAGAAGGTCCCGGCCAGCGTGCGGCGTACTCCGCCACCGGGTCCTGACGATGCCCGCGATTATCGCAGAGTTTATTGCCCGAACCGCCGCGCCGCCGGCGCCGGCTGCGCCCGGGGCGAGCAGGCGCGGTTTGCTAGAATGTCGTCTATCGCGCCCGTGTCGAGGCGCCCATTGCCCGGACCATGATGAAGCCCTCCACCGACTGCCTGCGTCAAATCCGCGTCATCAGCGCCAGCGCCTTGCTGACCGTCTCCTGCCAGCTTGCCGCCGCCGACAATCTGCTCGATGACCCGGTCGCGGGTGCCCGGGTGGGGGACGGCATCACCAAGTTCACGCAGACGCGCGAGCAGAACGCCGTCACCTCGGTCCGCGTACAGCGCGGCGACAATGTTTACCACGTGACGCCGACCGAGCAGATTCCCTACTATCAGGAGGGCGGACGCGCGGCCACCTGGGAGATCCTCCAGTTCCGCTCGACGCCTGCGCCCAGCCGCAACGACCTGCCGCCGCCGAACCGATAAATCCACCTGCCCGGCCAGTCCGGGCACCGACACCCACAGCCATGGCAGTTTTCACACCGGTCAGCCTGGAAGAAATTATTCCGTGGGCGGCCAAGTTTCCGATCGGCGCTGTCAAAGCGATCAAGGGTATTTCCTCCGGTATCGAGAACAGCAATTTCTTCGTCAGCGCCGAGCGGGGCGAGTATGTGCTGACCGTCTTCGAAAAGCTCAGTTTTGAACAGTTGCCGTTCTATCTGAACCTGATGCGCCACCTTGCTGAACGCGGCGTGCTGGTACCGGCGCCAATTGCTGATGAAGACGGCGACATCCTGCATTCGCTGCACGGCAAGCCGGCTGCCATCGTGATCCGACTGAACGGCGACTGGGTGCCTGCGCCGAAACCCGTACATTGCGCCGAAGTTGGCGCCATGCTCGCGAAGATGCATCTCGCCGCGCAAGACTATCCGCTGTACCAGCCCAATCTGCGCGGGCTCGACTGGTGGCGTGAGACGACGCCGGTCGTGCTGCCCTATCTGTCCGACGACAAGCAGCGGCTGCTGCGCGCCGAAATGCATTTCCAGGAAGCGTTTGCTGCATCGGCGACGTATCACGCACTGCCGAATGGTCCGGTGCATGCCGACCTGTTCCGCAACAACGTGATGTTCGATGGTGACAAGCTGTCGGGCTTTTTCGATTTCTATTTCGCTGGCTGCGACACCTGGCTGTTCGACATCGCCGTCACCGTGAACGACTGGTGCATCGACCTCGACACAGGCGCGAGCGATCCGGCGCGCGTGCGCGCACTGCTTGATGCCTATCGTTCCGTGCGAGCGTTCACGCCGGAAGAGCATGAGGCCTGGCCAGCGATGCTGCGCGCCGGCGCCTTGCGCTTCTGGCTGTCGCGGCTGTATGACTTCTACCTGCCGCGCGAGGCCGAGATGCTGACGCCCCATGATCCGGTACATTTCGAACGTATCCTGCGGCATCGCGCCGCGCACGCAGTTGAGGCCCTGGCTTGATGGAGAACATCACGACCAGTACCGGCATCGGCTGGATACGTCAGGGCTTCGCGCTGTTTCGACAGCAGCCAGCCGAGTTATCCATGCTGTTCCTGCTGTACATGCTGCTGATGTTCTCGCTATCGCTGATACCAGCGGTCGGCCAGCTGCTGCCATTGCTACTCGTGCCGGCATTCACGATGGCCTTCATGCAGGCCTGCGTCGATATCGAAGCGGGACGCAAAGTCAAACCTGCGCTGCTGCTGACCGCATTCCGTTCGCCGGCGCTGGTCAGTTTGCTGCAGCTTGGCGCGTTCTACCTGATCGCGGCCGTGATCGCGGTTGCCGCATCCTCGCTGATCGACGGCGGCACGTTCTGGAAGCTGATGTCAGGGCAGATCCGGCCGGATGAAGACAACGCTGCACTGAACAACCTGCCACTGGCGATGACAATGTCGGCGCTGATCTATTTACCGTTCGCAATGGGTTTCTGGCATGCGGCGCCGTTGGTGATGTGGCAGCGCATGGGCCTGTTCAAGGCCATTTTCTACAGCTTCTTCGCGGTACGCCGCTGCGGCAAGGCCTTCCTTGCCTATTCCCTCGGCTGGATTGTGGCCGGCATCGCCGTGCCCGCGATCATCAGCGCCTTACTCAGCTTGCTGCTCGGCAAGAACCTTGTCACCGTGATGCTGCTGATGCCGCTGTCCGTCATCCTCACGCTCGTGATGTACTGCTCTTTTTATCCCACCTATACGGCAGTGTTCGAACGGCCGGAACCAATTTAGCTGCCCTTCCACCCATTATCACGCTTTGGATTTTGCGTCTCTTTCAAGACGAAGCGTAGTAATAATCCAACGAATTCCTTGCAGGAAATCAATGACGGAGGCAGCTGTGACTTTCGGAAGAATTCAAACATCGAGTCAACCCACCAAATTCGGCATTGAAATTGACCGGACGGCCGGACCTGACAGGACAAATAAGTTACAAGCATCGATTAAAAACAATAAAGTCGTTTTCAGCCGCACAAAAGAATCCTCGGCACCTGGATTTTTAAAAAAAATTGCCGACTTTTTTACCAAACAAAAAACCGATGCGGCTAAGGAATTTGTGAAAAGCCAAGTCGCTCCAATGCTAGAGAAGCTTGGAGTAAGCCACAATGCTGCATCGACGTTAATGGAGCAAGCATTTAGCAAAAAGGGGGCAATCAACGCAGATCTTTTCATGAACATCATGGATGCCAATACTGAAGGCATCTATTTCATTCCATACGGAAAAAATCAGGCTGTAGTGACCATCACCGTCAAAGAATAGTAATTTTGATTGCCTTCTCCAGATACTCTAGAAAGGTCGCTCGGTGATCCGCCTATGCGCGACGGTCTGCTGTATCGGAATCTATCCGGCTTTGCAGCCCGTATTCAAGCCAATCGCTCCAGCTTCGCAATCCCCAGATCAAGTAGCTTCATGCCGTTGCGTCCGAAGTTGATATGCGCCCGCGCCTGCGTGCCACCACCTTCGATGTTCACGATCACGCCATCGCCAAACTTTGCGTGATGCACATTCTCGCCGATGCGCCAGCCGACATCACGATTCATCTTGCTCGCGATCTGGTTACTGCCGGCCTCCGGTGAATCGACCCAGGCCGCCTTGGGCTGCGAATGACCGAACCAATGCGTCTGCACCTTCGGGGACAACCACTTCAGGCTATCTTCCGGCAGTTCATCAAAAAATCGTGACTTCATGTTGTAACGGGTCTGCCCGTGCAGCATCCGGGTCTGCGCGAAGCTCATGTACAGACGCTTCCTCGCACGCGTGATCGCCACATACATCAGCCGCCGCTCTTCCTCGACACCGTCATCCGCTTCTTCGCTGTTCTCATGCGGGAACAAGCCTTCTTCGAGGCCGGTGATGAACACCGCATCAAACTCGAGACCTTTTGCCGAATGCACCGTCATCAGCTGTATCGCATCCTGACCGGCCTGCGCCTGATTGTCGCCGGCCTCCAGCGACGCATGGGACAGGAAGGCCGACAGCGGCGACATCACGGTCACCAGTGGCGCGTCCGCATCGATGATTTCAGTACCGTCGCCGGTCGTCAGCAATGCATTGCCAGCGGGCTGCGCCTGCGGACCCAGCAGCGCGGGCGAATCCAGACCGAAACCTTCTTCAGACACGAAGACAGTCGCTGCTGCGACCAGCTGTTCGAGGTTCTCGATACGGTCTGCGCCTTCCTTCTCCGACTGGTAATGCAGGATCAGACCGCTCTTGTCGATCATCACCTGCACCATTTCCGGCAGCGGCAGCTGCTGGGTTTCGAAGCGAATCGCCTCGATCATTTTCACAAAACTACCGAGCGAGGTACCAGCCTTCCCGGCGACATACGGTACTGCCGCGTACAACGACACGCCGTACTGTCTGGCCGCATCCTGTAACTGTTCGATTGACCGCGCACCGATGCCGCGCGTCGGAAAATTCACCACTCGCAGGAACGCAGAATCATTGTGCGGATTATCGATCAGCTGCAAATAAGCGATCGCACTCTTGATTTCAGCTCGCTCAAAGAATCGAAGACCACCATACACGCGATACGGCAGACCAGCTGAAAACAGCGCATGCTCAATCACACGTGACTGTGCGTTCGAGCGATACAGCATCGCGATCTCGCTGCGCAGCCAGCCTTCATTGATCAGGCCTTTTACCTCGTCGATCATCCACTGTGCTTCCTGCAGATCGCTGGACGCCTCATACACGCGAACCTGTTCGCCATGACCTGCATCAGTACGCAGGTTCTTGCCGAGACGGTTCGTGTTGTGTGAAATCAGCTGGTTCGCAGAATCGAGAATATGACCGTGCGAGCGATAGTTCTGCTCGAGTTTGATCAGATTCTGAACATTGAACTCGCGCTCGAATGCGGACATATTGCCGACGTTCGCGCCACGAAACGCATAGATACTTTGATCATCATCGCCGACGGCGAATACCGCGTTATGCTGCCCTGCGAGCAGTTTCAGCCATTGGTATTGAAGGTCGTTCGTATCCTGGAATTCATCGACCAGCATATGTTTAAACCTGGCCTGATAGTGCTCGCGCAGTGGCTGGTTACGCGATAGCAGCTCATAGCTGCGCAGTAGCAGCTCAGCAAAGTCCACTACACCTTCGCGCTGGCACTGCTCGTCGTAAGCGGCGTATAGCTCGACGAACTTGCGGGTAAAGTCATCACTAGCTTCAACTGCCCCTGCACGCAGCCCCTGATCCTTGGCGCTGTTGATGAAGTACATCAGCTGCTTCGGCGGATACTTCTCGTCATCGATATTCAGCCGCTTCAACAACCGCTTGATTGCGGATAACTGATCAGCGGAGTCCAGAATCTGGAAAGTCTGCGGTAAGGCGGCGTCGCGGTGATGCGCGCGCAGCAGCCGGTTGCACAGCCCATGGAAAGTGCCGACCCACATGCCGCGCGTATTAATCGGCAACATCGCCGACAGGCGCGCCAGCATTTCCTTCGCGGCCTTGTTCGTAAACGTGACCGCCAGAATACCGGCCGGCGAGACCTGAGCGGTCTGGATCAGCCAGGCGATACGCGTGGTCAGCACGCGCGTCTTGCCGGAACCGGCGCCGGCGAGAACCAGTGCGGGCTGCGGAGGAAGGGTGACGGCGGCGAGTTGCTCGGGATTGAGGTTGTGCAGGAGGTTTTGCATCCTGCGATTATATGCCGGCGCGTTGCAGCGACGCGCCGGCATCGGACATCAGCGAAACAAGTCGATTAATGCGTGTCCTGAGTTGATGTATCGCCAGCAATGCCCGGGGCCGGCCCATCGGTCGCCGACGAGAAATCGATTCTTTTGAAGATCACGCTATCTGTCCTGCTGATACTCGATCGCCTGCCCGGCGAGGACTGAACCTGTACCGAACGCAATTGCGGAATGCTCGACTGCCTGACTAGCACAGACGGCGCCAGTAGCGGGCTGTCTGCGCGGGTGCCAGACTGGGAACCGGAGGGATGTCGGAATCTGCGTTTGAGTACGTGATATCTTCGAATCGTATCCGGACTGTCGGCCAGCGCATTGGCGGCCAAATTGGTGACCGGATTAACAGGTACATTGGCAGGCACATCTGTCGGTGCTGCCAGCGGACGATCGGCAAGAGTTGTCGCCTGGCCGCGCTGACTGCCAGACTCAGCGCGCTCAACCTGCTTTTGCGCTCGATAGTGCTTGATGATGAGCGGACAAATTTTATCCATCTCCAATGACCACGACTCTGTGCAGAATTGCGGACGTCCATACCGGTCAGGTCCACTCAGCGCCAGCCAGAGTTTCGCAAACATATGAACATCCTGCGAGATGGAATGCTTCTGAAGAAAGTCGACCAGCGAACAATTTTCCTTGTCGCGCAAAATACGATACGAAAAAACTAACTGCTTCATCGCATGAACAGCAAGCAGCGCTCTGTTGCGCGCATCATCACCCTTGAGCCCAACGCTCAACGCATCACACAGCTGCGCGACCAGCGTTCCCTTGATCTCGCAGAATTGTTTCAAGCGCTTCGCTTGCAGCGGCGATTCCTTCCCTGGTTGGGTGCGATGCGGCGATGTGACGTATTTGAGGTTCTGCCGATTCCATGATGTGGCAATGGACCGCAATGACTCCCGTATGTCGCCCACATTGAAATCACGCTGTTGTTTCGTGACCGTCAGGGTCGCAGACCGGAGATTAAAGGCGGCCTTCATCTGCGGAGATTGCGCAGGCGCTGTCTTGAAGGTGGCCTCAACAATCGACCGCATGAAGCTGGCAAATTCAGCGCGATCATAGCGCGCGTTTTGGTTTGCGATCGGCGTCATCTGTCCGATCTTCTTTGGCGGACGTTCCGGAAAATAGATCAGCGGCTGCGCATGCTTGTCGAAATCCCCGCGTATCAGCGTCTTGTCTGGCAAATCCCTGATGGCTTGATAAATGATCGCGGCATTCCTGACCCCCTTATGGGGGCTCAGCGGCACGAAGGGCGCGCCGTCATTGCGGATATTTCCCGCAACCGGCTTCAACAGCCTCGGCGGTGACGCATTCGATACGGACGTGCTCATAGGCTTACTCCTTCAATAGATCTTCAATAGATTGACATTCAGGCAGGTGCGTGATGCATCCCTGTGACTGCTGAACCCTGCGCCACGGACTCCGACGTCAACATGCCAGCGATCCAGAGCGAAAACTTGCCCGCAACATCAAGGAATTCAGCAAGCTGCTTTCGAAGTGCCGTCAGTGAGGTATCGCCGATGTCGTACTCGCCGATCAGCATCACCTCCTGATCGTTGTCACTCAGCGCAAGCTTGACATCGGTGATACCTGTCAGCTGCAGGTTCGCGTTGAGCAGCGATGCATAGATTGCTTCACGCGCTGTTTCATCCGGCTGACCGATAGCGCACTTCATTCGTACCCGATGAGAACGCTCATCCCATGCGAGCTGTAGCGAGACGCCTTCATCGAATTCCACCATCCAGCAGTCGATGGATTCCTGAACGATGGTCGTGATCTCGGGTGTCGCCGGACCGAGCTGGTGCATCAGGTACTGCAAATCGGATAAATTCAATGTCACTCTCCGCGTCGTCGGCAATCGCAGGTATGCGAGGCGGCTGCTGAGTAGCGTGAGATAAGGACGAGTTCCTTACGTGTTTGAATGCAGGTTTTGTGTTCAAAAGCAGGCTGCGCCTAAGGCAGCAAGTGATAGCAGTAAATGCTATCGGTTGACGCGGAGTGATCGTTGATGATCACTCCGGTGATTCGCTTATCGGAAAAGAGAAGCGAATGAGGATGCAGCTGAACGGTGATCGTCCACCGAATAAACGCTACTGATGGCAGCGACCAACTGCGCGCCCAGGGCGACCAGCGGGCGACTGTTCTCGACCGTCATACCACCGATCACGCACAGCGGCAGATCAAGTTCAGCTAGCGCGCGCGTGATGATGTCCGGCGACGTTGTCACGGCATACTGCTTGACCCGTGAAGGGTAAAAGCCGCCGAACGCGACATAGCTTGCCCCCGCCGCCGCCGCGTCGCGTGCGAGCTGCAGGTCGCCATAGCAGGAGGCGCCAACGATCTTATCCCGGCCAAGCAGTGCACGTACCGCCGCTACTGATGCGTCGGTACCGCCCACATGAATGCCATCTGCATCAAGCTGCTCGCACAAGGCGATATGGTCATTGATGATCAGCGGCACATTCATTCGGCGACAAAGCTTCAGCAATGCCGCCGCCTGCTCGGCGCGCAGCGCATCGTCAGCGGTCTTGTGCCGGTACTGCAGCAGCGTCGCACCGCCTGCGATCGCCTGCTCGCTGGCAGCGATCAGTTTGTCGGTGTCATCCCAGTCAGGTGTGACGAGGTACAGACCTTTCATGACATCTCCTTCAATCGATCGGGGATGGCTTGTCCGTCCGCGATCATGAATGCTTGTTCGAGGCAATGCTGCGTGTAGCGCTGCGCAGCGTCGAGCGCGGCTTCCATCGATAAGCGTTGCGCCAGTCTTGCAGCGATGGCCGAGGCCAGCGTGCAACCGGAGCCGTGGAATTCACCCGGCAGACGTGGCCAAGACCACGCGCGCCGGCCATCGGCGCAAAACCAGACATTGATCACGGTATCAGCCGTGCCATGGCCACCCTTGATCAGCACTTGCGGTGCATCTTTCAGCAGCAGGCTGGCTTGCGCATCAACATCATCAACGCCGGATAGCGCGCGCGCCTCGGGTAGGTTCGGCGTAAGCAGCGTCGCAAGCTGACGCAGTGGCGCAAGCGCCTGTACTGCGTCGCCCTTGGTGAGCGTATCGCCATGACCGCTTGCCAGCACAGTATCGAGCACGACCGGCAGGTCGGCGCGCGTTGCACGCATTGCGGCAATGATGTCGGCGATCACCTGCGCATTGGCTGCGCTGCCGACGATACCGATCTTGACTGCATCAATGCGTGTGCCTTGTTCAATCAATACCCTGGCCTGCTCGCGCAACACGGATGGCTCAACCGGATGGACTGCATGCACGTGCTGGTTGTCCTGCACGGTCAGCGCGGTGATGATCGGCAATGGATGCGCACCCGCCGCACTGATCGCCTGGATATCAGCCTGAATGCCAGCGCCGCCGCTCGGATCGAGACCGGCGAAGACCAGCACCGTTGCTTTTGTCATGCCACGCGACCTGCCATCGGCGACGATGGCGATGCGGCGAACTTGCGAGGAATGCGGCCGGCGAGGAAGGCTTCCCGACCCGCCTCGATGGCCAGCTTCATCGCACGCGCCATTCGCACCGGATCTTTTGCACCGGCGATGGCCGTATTCATCAGCACACCATCGCAACCGAGCTCCATCGCGATTGCCGCATCGGAGGCGGTACCGACGCCGGCATCCACCAGCACCGGGACCTTCGCGTTCTCGATGATCAGCGACAGGTTCCATGGGTTCAGGATGCCCATGCCAGAGCCGATCAGCGAGGCCAGCGGCATCACGGCGCAGCAGCCGATCTCCTCCAGCATCTTCGCCTGTATCGGGTCATCGCTGCAGTAGACCATCACGTCAAAACCATCTTTGACCAGCGTCTCGGCGGCCTTCAGTGTCTCCGGCATGTTCGGGAACAGGGTTTTCTCGTCGCCGAGCACTTCGAGCTTCACCAGCTTGTGCCCGTTCAGCAGCTCGCGCGCGAGCTGCAGCGTGTACACCGCGTCCTTTGCGTTGTAGCAGCCGGCGGTATTGGGCAGGATCGTGTACTTCGATGGCGGTACCACGTCTAGCAGATTCGGTGCATTCGGATCCTGTCCGATATTCACGCGACGAATCGCGACCGTGATGATCTCGGCCTCCGCGGCTTCCGTCGCGCGACGGGTTTCGTCGAGGTCTTTGTATTTGCCGCTGCCGACTAGCAGCCGGGAACGGTAGGACGTACCAGCGATGGTCAGTGTGTCGGCGATTTGATGTTGAATCATTATGGAATTCCTCTTGCAAGCCTTTTTAGCCGCCACCGATCGCTTTCACAATATCGATCTTGTCGCCCGTCACGAACTGATGTTCGCGCCATCGCGCTCGTGGCACGACTTCACGATTCACTGCAATTGCAAGCGCATGATTAGTCAGCGACAGCGCATCGATCAGGTCCTGCACGCAATCGCCATCGCCGACCTCACGTGGCTCGCCATTGAGTTCGATGCTGATCATCACTGTTTGCGATAGATCTCAGCGCCGCTCTTGACGAACTCAACTGCCTTCACTTCCATGCCTTGCTTCAGCGCGTCGATGTCGGAAATCCCCTGCTTCTCTGCGTAGTCGCGCACGTCCTGCGTGATCTTCATCGAGCAGAAGTGCGGGCCACACATCGAGCAGAAGTGAGCGACCTTCGCCGAATCCTTCGGCAGTGTCTCGTCGTGGAATTCACGCGCCTTGTCCGGATCGAGGCCGATGTTGAACTGGTCTTCCCAGCGAAACTCGAAGCGTGCCTTCGACAGCGCGTTGTCGCGCACCTGCGCGCCCGGATGACCCTTCGCCAGATCAGCTGCATGCGCGGCAATTTTGTAGGTGATGATGCCGTCCTTCACATCGGTCTTGTTCGGCAGGCCGAGATGCTCTTTTGGCGTGACGTAGCACAGCATCGCGCAGCCATACCAGCCGATCTGCGCGGCACCGATGCCCGAGGTAATGTGGTCATAGCCGGGTGCGATGTCGGTCGTCAGCGGCCCCAGCGTGTAGAACGGCGCCTCGTGGCACTGCTCAAGCTGGAGATCCATGTTCTCCTTGATCAGCTGCATCGGTACATGGCCGGGGCCTTCGATCATCACCTGTACGTCATGCTTCCACGCGATCTGGGTCAGCTCGCCCAACGTGCGCAACTCGCCGAGCTGCGCCTCGTCGTTTGCGTCATAGATCGAGCCGGGACGCAAACCGTCGCCGAGCGAGAACGATACATCGTAGGCCTTCATGATCTCGCAGATATCTTCGAAGTGCTCGTACAGGAAGGATTCCTTGTGATGCGCAAGGCACCACTTGGCCATGATCGAGCCGCCACGCGACACGATGCCGGTCATGCGCTTCGCGGTCAGCGGCACATAGCGCAGCAGCACACCGGCATGAATGGTGAAGTAATCGACGCCCTGCTCGGCCTGCTCGATCAGCGTGTCGCGGAAAATCTCCCAGGTCAGGTCTTCGGCCTTGCCGTTGACTTTTTCCAGTGCCTGATAGATCGGTACCGTGCCAATCGGTACCGGCGAATTACGGATGATCCATTCGCGCGTTTCATGAATATGCTTCCCGGTGGACAGGTCCATCACGGTGTCGCCGCCCCAGCGGATGGACCAGGTCATTTTTTCGACTTCTTCACCAATCGATGACGTCACCGCCGAGTTACCGATGTTGGCATTGATCTTCACGAGGAAATTACGGCCAATGATCATTGGCTCCAGTTCCGGGTGATTGATATTGGCCGGAATGATCGCGCGGCCGCGCGCGACTTCATCACGCACGAATTCCGGCGTGATCTCGGCAGGAATGACCGCGCCAAACGACTGCCCCGGGTGCTGGCGGCCCATCATCTCGGCCAGCTTCGCGCCGGTCGGTCCGGAAGTCTTCAGGCTTTCGATGTATTCCTTGCGGCGCAGATTCTCACGGATCGCGATGTACTCCATCTCCGGCGTGATGATGCCCTGACGCGCATAGTGCATCTGCGTGACGTTCTTGCCGGCTTTCGCGCGGCGCGGTTTGCGATGCAGATTGAAGCGCAACTCAGCCAGCTTGGGATCACTCAGCCGCTCGATGCCGTAGGCTGAGGTCGGACCAGATAACTCTTCAGTGTCATTGCGCTCGGCAATCCAGTTCGCGCGCAAGGCCGCCAGACCGGAACGAATGTCGATCTTCACATTCGGGTCGGTGTACGGGCCCGAGGTATCGTATACATAGACAGGCGGATTTTTCTCCGCGCCGAAAGACGCGGGCGTGTCCGACTGACTGATCTCACGCATCGGCACCTGAACGTCGGGACGCGAGCCCTGCACATAAATCTTGCGCGAATTCGGCAGCGGCTGAATCGCGGCTTCATCCACCGTGGCGGTGGCGGCGAGGAACTGCGGATTGGCGTTCATGGGCTTCCTTTGCTCAGTGCAGCGAAGGAAGCGGTTGATGGTGGGCACAGGCCCGGACATCGCTTCCCTACGCTGGCATTATCCAGATCAGGTTCGAGGGTATGTCTCACCCGGCGTTGGCGCCGGGACCCCTAGCGTTTGGGCTGCCGCGCGAAGCGCGGACAACGATGCTGATTATAGCCGGTGTGGGCAAGCCATGGCGTCGGGAGGTCGGCGTTTATTCGGACGACTTGACGACGCGCACGACGCGACTGACTTGGAAAATCGTATGGCCGGATGGTATTGGATTACCACCCAGATTGATCTGCACGAGCCTTTTGTTCTGCGCCAATGCCCGAACCAGAATATTGGCCGCACGCTCGCCTAGTCCGCAAAATGACAGGTCCAGATATTTCAGCGCGCAATACTCGCGCAGAGCCTTGGCCAGCACGCGAATGCCGAGGTGCGACCGTCTTGCTTCCGAGGTCTCCGTGCAGAGGGGATTGCCGGATAAATCCAGCCGCTCCAGCACCTGATTTACCGCCAGCGCGTCCGAAATCATCGCCAGCGCAAATGAATCCACCCCATTCATCCGCAGCCCGAGTTCGCGCAACGAGGGACTTTCTTCCAGCAACTGCGCAAGGCGGTCGATGAATTTGTCATAGGCTTTGAGCCGCGCGCGGTCTGTCGGCGGATGAGCTTCGCAGACGTCGGCGCTGCGGCTGTATCGGTTCAGATCCAGTGTTTTCAGACGTGGAAGTGAGCTTGCATGCTGCGCCAGACTTTTTAATAGCGGATAAACAGCGGTGTACAGGGGTTGGTCGCGGCATACCAGTTCGAGCTGCGGCATTCTGGATGGCAGTCTGCTGGCGCGGGCGATTTCATCGGTCAGGGTTTCGACCAGCAAGCCTGCCTCCATATCCTTGAAGGCCCCCAGCCAGGCCGCATGGTCGGAGAACTCCTTTTCACGAACCTCGGCGCCCTTACGCAGCGCACTGGGACGATGGTTCGACAGGTCGAGCGCGAGCTTTTTCTCGGCGCCGGCATCCAGCAGTCCGCGTAAGGACGCGGATCTGGCGCCAGCATTCGGGGCCAGATTTTCCCAGTGCTGTGATAAGTCTAACTTCAGCTTTTCCCGCTGCCGAAGCTCGACACCGAGTACCTCGATCAGCTCCGCCTTGCTGATGACTTCTCGCTGCCGATGAACCTGCCTACCGACTTTGGATGAGGAATCAGACCGTTCATCTTCCGTTGTCGAGGTCGTCACCCGGAACGAGGTGCGCCGGCCACGCTGGACAGATTCCGTCCGAACGACAAAGGTCGGCGACACCTGCGGGGTCTGTTCCCGCCTCGCGCGCGGACTGAGCACGGTACTGACATGCTTCGATGAAACAGCTGTGTTGTCGCGCGCTCCGGTCCGCATCGCGGGCTTGCGCGGGGCCGCATCTCGACTGCCAGACGTGCTGTTTGATGCGCTATGAGTCGCGCTGCCGACCAGTGCGCAGCGCGAATTATCAGACTCACTTGGGTATGAAGGATCAGCTCCCGCTGCTCTGACATCAGAATTCACTACGCCTGTAGCGATAGAAATGACTTTGCGTGGCATGTTCGCTTTCATGAAATACAAAAATCAATGACGAGCCTGTGTGGGAGAGTTGGCTGGAAAGTTCTTGTTGAATTGAAAACGATCGTATGCCATCTCGCTGAACCGACAAACGGCTAACGCACCGTTGCGTGCGCCCCTACCCGCTTATAATGCGAGGCTTCGCAAAATCACCGCTTTCTCTGGAAAATCATGGAACTGGCCAAGGCCTACGAACCCGCAGACATCGAACAATTCTGGCGCGCCGAATGGGAAAAGCGCGGCTACTTCAAAGCCACGCTGGACGAGGGCAAGCCGTCGTTCGCGATCCAGCTGCCACCGCCGAACGTCACCGGCACGCTGCACATGGGCCATGCGTTCAACCAGACCATCATGGATGGCCTGACACGCTATTACCGGATGCGCGGGCATAACACCGCATGGATACCGGGTACCGATCACGCGGGCATCGCGACGCAGATCGTGGTCGAGCGCCAGCTCGATGCGCAAAAAATTTCGCGCCACGATCTCGGCCGCGAGAAATTCCTGGAAAAAGTCTGGCAGTGGAAAGAGCACTCCGGCTCGACCATCACCGGCCAGATGCGCCGCATGGGCGCGTCGACGGACTGGAGCCGCGAATACTTCACGATGGACGACAAGATGTCGAAGGCCGTCACCGAAGTGTTCGTTCGTTTGTATGAACAGGGCCTGATCTATCGCGGAAAACGCCTCGTGAACTGGGATCCGGTACTCGGTACCGCGGTGTCCGACCTCGAGGTCGTGTCCGAGGAAGAAGACGGCAGCATGTGGCACATCCAATATCCGCTGGCCGATGGTTCAGGCCAGCTGACGGTGGCGACCACGCGTCCGGAGACACTACTCGGCGACGTGGCTGTTGCTGTTGATCCGACTGACGAGCGCTATGCGCATCTGGTGGGAAAAATGCTGAAGCTGCCACTCACTGATCGAGAAATTCCAGTGATCGCCGACAGCTATGTCGATAAGGAGTTCGGCACAGGCTGCGTGAAGATCACGCCGGCGCATGACTTCAATGACTACGCGGTCGGCCAGCGGCACAACATGCCGCAGATCTCGATCTTTACTCTGGATGCAAAGATCAATGAGCACGCGCCGGAAAAGTATCGCGGCATGGACCGCTTCGACGCGCGCAAGCAGATCGTTGCCGACCTTGATGCGCTGGGCCTGTTGGAATCAGTAAAGCCGCACAAGTTGATGGTGCCGCGTGGCGACCGAACCGGTGTCGTCATCGAACCGATGCTGACGGACCAGTGGTTCGTTGCGATGAGCAAGCCGGCGCCCGAAGGCACGCATTTCCCCGGCAAGTCGATCGCCGAAGTCGCGCTGGAGAAAGTGTCGAATGGCGACATCAAATTCGTGCCGGAGAACTGGACCACCACCTACAACCAGTGGCTGAACAATATTCAGGACTGGTGCATCTCGCGCCAGCTGTGGTGGGGGCATCAAATACCGGCCTGGTATGACGAGGCCGGCAAGATCTATGTCGCGCGGGATGAAGCGGATGCACAGGCACAGGCTACAAAAGCAGGCTACAACGGCAAACTGACCCGTGAAGCTGATGTACTGGATACCTGGTTCTCTTCAGCACTGGTGCCCTTCTCGTCGCTCGGCTGGCCGGAGGAAACGCCGGACTATAAGCTGTTCCTGCCTTCGTCAGTGCTTGTGACTGGCTTTGACATCATCTTCTTCTGGGTCGCGCGGATGGTGATGATGACCTGCCACTTCACCGGCAAGGTGCCGTTCGATACCGTGTATGTGCACGGGCTGGTGCGCGATGCGCACGGGCAAAAGATGTCGAAGTCCAAGGGCAATACGCTGGACCCGATTGACCTGATCGACGGTATCGACATCGACACGCTGGTAGGCAAACGCACCACTGGCCTGATGAATCCGAAGCAGGCGACTGCGATTGAAAAGGCAACGCGCAAGGAATTCCCGGAGGGCATCGCTGCTTACGGCACCGATGCGCTGCGCTTTACGATGGCGAGCTACGCTTCGCTCGGTCGCAACATCAACTTCGATCTGTCACGCTGCGAGGGCTACCGCAACTTCTGCAACAAGCTGTGGAACGCGACGCGCTTCGTACTGATGAATACCGAAGGCAAGGACTGCGGACTCGACGAGCATGGCGCTGAAGCCTGCGCGACTGGCAGCTATCTGGATTTCTCGCAGGCGGATCGCTGGATTGTGTCGCTGCTGCAGCGTACTGAAGCGGAAGTTGAAAAAGGCTTTGCCGAGTATCGCTTCGACAATATCGCCTCAGCGATCTATAAATTCATCTGGGATGAATACTGCGACTGGTATCTCGAAGTCGCTAAGGTACAGATCCAGACCGGCACCGAACAGCAGCAGCGCGCAACGCGACGCACGCTGCTGCGCGTACTGGAAACCGTGCTGCGACTTGCGCATCCGGTCACGCCGTTCATCACCGAGCAGCTGTGGCAGACCGTCGCGCCGCTGTCGGGTCGCCAGCTGAACCCGGCCGGCGACTCGATCATGATGCAGGCTTATCCGGAGCCGAACCTGAAGAAGCTCGACGAGAAGGCCGAAGGCTGGATGGATGAGCTGAAGTCGCTGACCGACGCTTGCCGCAATCTGCGCGGCGAGATGCAACTGTCACCGGCGCTGAAGGTGCCGCTGATTATTGAGGGCAGCGATACTGCGCGTCTGGGCAGTTTTGCACCCTACCTGCAGGCGCTGGCGAAACTGTCCGAAGTACAGGTAGTCGCAAGCCTGCCCGAATCGCCGGCACCGGTATCGGTGGTGGGCACCACGCGTCTGATGCTGAAGGTCGAGATCGATATTGCCGCCGAGCGCGAGCGCCTGACCAAGGAAGCGGTTCGGCTCGAAGGCGAGATCACGAAGGCGAACGCGAAGCTTGGCAATGAGAGCTTCGTCGCGCGCGCACCGGAAGCAGTGGTGGCGCAGGAGAAGGAGCGTCTCGCAAACTTCTCGGCAACATTGGAGAAGGTAAAGGATCAGCTGGCGAAACTGAAGTAAGCTTTTCACCGAAACGGCCGCTGTAGGATTGCGGCCGTTCTCTTGACCAACAACACAAGAAGGCAGGAGGAGACACCATGCTTTACACGCGCTTCATCACGGCCGCACTTCTGTGCGGCATTGCTCTGACGGCATTCGCGACTGATACTCCGGTTGGCGTCTGGCGCACGATCGATGACAAAACCAATAAAGAAAAGTCACTGGTACGCATCACCGAAGTCAACGGCGAGCTACGCGGCACCATCGACAAGCTGTTCCGCGAACCCGGCGAAGAGCCGAATCCGAACTGCGACAAATGCGAGGGTGACAAGAAGAACAAACCGGTGCTCGGCATGATGATCCTGACCGGCATGAAGAAACAAGGTGATGAATACACCGGCGGGCAGATTCTTGATCCGGCCAATGGCAAGAACTACAAGTGCAGGATGTGGACGTCGGACGGTGGCAAGAAGCTGAACGTGCGCGGGTTTATCGGCGTGTCAGTGCTTGGGCGCACGCAAGTTTGGGTAAGAGAGGAATAAGCGCTTAATCCGGTGGCTCGCTAGAACTCCACAAATCGCCGTTAGGACTGGTCCTCGGCGCAGTCACGCCGAAATGCCGGTAGGCTGCCGGCGTTGCGATGCGCCCTCGCGGCGTGCGCTGCAGATAGCCCTGCTGAATCAGATAAGGCTCGAGCACATCTTCGATGGTGTCGCGCTCCTCACCAATGGCGGCGGCAAGATTGTCCAGCCCGACCGGGCCGCCGCCGAACTTGAACAGCACTGCTTCGAGCAGCTTTCTGTCCATCAGATCAAAACCCACCGGATCGACATCCAGCATCTTCAGCGCGGCGTCGGCGATGTCTTTCGTAATCTCTCCCGTTCCCTTGACTTCGGCATAGTCGCGCACGCGGCGCAGCAGGCGGTTCGCGATACGCGGTGTGCCGCGACTGCGGCACGCAATCTCCAGCGCGCCCTGATCAACGATTTTCGCATTCAGCAATGCCGAACTACGCGTGACGATGCGCGCAAGTTCTTCCGGTGTGTAGAACTCCAGCCGCGCGACGATGCCGAAACGGTCGCGCAGCGGGTTGGTCAACATACCGGCGCGCGTGGTGGCACCCACCAGCGTGAAGGGCTGCAGGTCGAGACGCACGGAGCGTGCGGCCGGGCCTTCGCCGATCATGATATCGATCTGGTAATCCTCCAGCGCCGGGTACAAGATCTCTTCAACCACCGGCGACATGCGGTGAATCTCGTCGATGAACAGCACATCATTCTTTTCGAGATTGGTCAGCAGCGCCGCGAGATCACCGGGACGCTCCAGCACCGGTCCTGAGGTTTGCCGCAGGTTCACGCCCATTTCGCGCGCAATGATGTGCGCCAGCGTGGTCTTGCCCAGACCCGGCGGCCCGAACAACAGTGTGTGGTCGAGCGCCTCGGCACGCTTTCTGGCGGCGGCGATAAAAATTTCCAACTGGCCGCGCGCTTTTTCCTGGCCGATGTATTCGTCCAGATTATGCGGACGCAGCGCGCGCTCGATCGCCTCTTCGTTTGGCGATACCGGTGCGGCGTCGATGATGCGGCGTTCGCTGAAATCGTCGGTCTGGATACTCATGCCCGCATTGTAGCCTTAGCGAGTGCCGTCAGGCTCGGGACAAAGCCTTCAGCGCATGGCGTATGCCATCGGAAACGCTACTACCGGACGGCACCTGCTTGATCGCAAGCAGTGCTTCCTTTTCGGAATACCCGAGTGCCAGCAAGGCGCTGAGCACATCATTACTGCTTGCGGCATCAACACCGCCTGCTACCGCACCGATGTCAGTGCCGAGCTTGCCCTTGAGTTCCAGCAGCAGTCGCTCGGCGGTCTTCTTGCCGATACCGGGAATTTTGGTCAGCCGGCCGGCGTCCTGCAGCGTGACTGCCTGCGCGAGATCACTCACGGACATGCCGGACAGGATCGCCAGCGCCGTGCGCGCGCCGACGCCGCTGATCTTGATCAGCTGGCGGAACAGCTCACGCTCCTGCGTCGTACCGAAGCCATACAACAGTTGCGCATCTTCGCGCACCACCATGTGCGTCAGCAGCATGACCCTCTCGCCGGTGGAAGGCAGATTGTAGAAGGTACTCATCGGCACGCTGACTTCATAGCCGACGCCATTACAGTCGACCACCAGTTGTGCGGGATTCTTGTCGAACAGGATGCCGGACAGGCGACCGATCATGTGCAAACCTCAGCAGAAAAATTTTCGAATGATAAGACCTTAGCCAACCAGACGGCCACCGCGCACACGCAAACCCTTGCGCGCAAGTTCAGGCGCCATGCCACCGAGCACCGCCCGTGCAGCGCCGGCATGCGCATGGCAAATCGCAATTCCCAAGGCATCAGCTGCGTCAGTGCCAGGTAATCCTTCGAGTTTCAGCAATCGCTGCACCATCGCCTGTACCTGTGCCTTCTGCGCCTTGCCATGACCGGCAACGGCTTTCTTCATTTGCAGCGCGGTGTACTCGGCCACCGGCAGATTGGCGTTCACCAGCCCGCAGATGGCTGCGCCGCGCGCCTGCCCAAGCAGAAGCGTCGATTGCGGATTCACATTGGAAAAAATGATCTCGATCGCCGCGCAGTCAGGCTGGTAAGTACGGGCGATTTCGCCGATACCATCAAGAATGACTTTCAACCTCGATGGCAGGTCGCCATCGGGAATGCGGATGGTACCGGACGCGATGTAATTCAGGCGCATGCCGTCCTTCTGGATCACGCCGAAGCCGGTCACGCGCAGGCCGGGGTCGATACCGAGGATTTTCATGCGGGCATTATCTCCGAAAACCGCTGCGGGCCATCCAGCGAACGGCTCGCCGGAACCCGGCGGCGATCAATGCCGGAAGTGACGCGTGCCCGTTAACGCCATCACGATGCCCTGCTCATCCGCGGCATCAATCACTTCCTGATCCCGCATCGAACCACCCGGCTGAATGACACAGGTCGCGCCAGCCGCGACGACGACATCCAGGCCATCACGGAACGGGAAGAAGGCATCGGACGCCACCGCCGAACCCGCCAGCTGCAGACCCGCATTCTGCGCCTTGATCGACGCGATGCGCGCGGAATCGACGCGGCTCATCTGGCCCGCGCCGACACCCAGGGTCATGCCGTGGCCGCAAAACACGATCGCATTCGATTTCACGAACTTCGCAACGCGCCACGCAAACATCATGTCCTGCAGCTGCTGTGGCGTTGGCTGCTTTTTCGTCACGATATTCAGCTCACTGACCTGAACATTCTTCGCATCCGATGACTGCAGCAGCAAACCGCCACCGACTCGCTTCATGTCGAAAGCATTGACCACGCGCGCCAACGGAATCTCCAGCAGACGCACATTCTGCTTGGACTCAAACACTTGCCGCGCGTCCGCCGTAAAGGACGGCGCGATCAGTACTTCGACAAATTGTTTAGCCACCGCCTCGGCCGCCTTGCCATCGAGCTCGCAATTGAACGCGATGATGCCGCCAAATGCTGAGGTCGGATCGGTCTGGAACGCCTTTGAATACGCGTCAAGCGCATCGGCGCCAACTGCGACGCCGCACGGATTTGCATGCTTGATGATCACGCAGGCTGAGCCGTCGAAGGTCTTCGCACATTCCCAGGCAGCGTCCGCGTCAGCGATATTGTTATACGACAGCTCCTTACCCTGCAGCTGACGATAGTTCGCCAGTGCGCCTTCGACCGGTGCGACGTCGCGATAGAAAGCCGCCGACTGGTGGGGGTTCTCGCCGTAGCGCATGTCCTGCACTTTCGTGAAATGCAGATTCAGCGTGTCCGGATACGCGGAGCGCGTCGTGTGTTCGCGGTCGGGTCCTAGCGAGCTCAGATAATTCGTGATCGCGCCATCATATTGCGCGGTATGGGCAAAGACTTTTTTAGCCAGTGCGAAGCGGGTCTCGTAGCTGACCTCACCCTGCCTGGTCTTCATTTCATCAAGCACGCAAACATAATCCAACGGGTCGCAGATCACGACCACGTCCTTGTGATTCTTCGCTGATGAACGCAGCATCGCCGGGCCACCGATGTCGATATTCTCGATCGCGTCTTCCAACGAGCATTGATCCTTAGCGACAGTCTGCTGGAACGGATACAGGTTCACCACCACCATATCGATGGTCGGAATCGCATGCTGTGACAGCGCATCTTGGTGGGCTGGGAAATCGCGCCGCGCAAGTATGCCGCCGTGGATTTTCGGATGCAACGTCTTCACGCGACCATCCAGCATTTCCGGAAAGCCGGTGTAGTCGGCGACTTCGGTTACTGGCAAACCGTTATCAGCCAATAGCTTCGCGGTGCCGCCGGTCGACAGCAGTTTCACATTCATCGCAGCGAGCGCTCGCGCAAATTCGAGCATGCCGGTTTTGTCCGATACGGAAATCAGCGCTTGTTTGATCATGGTGAGGAGTAAAAAGAAATCGTTCGTTCAGAGCAAGCCGTGCTGCTGCAGTTTCTTGCGCAGTGTGTTGCGGTTGATGCCGAGCATTTCAGCCGCATGTGACTGATTGCCTTCGGCGCGCGCCATCACGGCTTCGAGAATGGGCCGCTCGACAGTCAGTACCACCATGTCATACACATTACGAGGCTCCTGCTCACCCAGGTCGCGGAAATATTTATCGAGGCTCTTGCGAACGACGTCCTGGATATTGTCTTTGCTCATGTTGGTTCGTATGACGAGAAGATAGTACTAGGCAGCCAGTGGCTGCGCGAAGGGCGCGTATTGTAACCGCTCACCATGGATCAATTGCGATTCGAAGAAGGCGTCGACCGCAGCCAGTTGCGTATCACAATCTTCGATCTGGTTCATTCCTTGCCGGAAGGCTTCACCACCATCGAGATCACGCACGTACCAGCCAATATGCTTGCGTGCGGTGCGCACTCCCAGATAATCACCATAAAACGCATAGTGCGCACGCAGATGATGCGCCATCAACTGCCGCACTTCGCTGATCATTGGTGACGGAAGCACTCTGCCAGTGCGAAGGAAGTGATCGATCTCTCGGAAGATCCACGGCCGGCCCTGCGCGGCGCGTCCGACCATCACGGCATCAGCGCCGGTGATTTGCAACACGCGCCTGGCCTTCTGCGGACTGTCGATATCACCGTTCGCCACCACCGGTATTCTGACCGCTGCCTTCACGGCCGCAATCGTGTCGTACTCGGCATCGCCCTGATAACGGTCGGCACGCGTGCGGCCATGCAGGGTCAGCATCGCAATACCGCTATCTTCAGCGATACGCGCAATAGTCAGGGCATTCTTGCTTTGACGATCCCAGCCAGTACGAAATTTCAGCGTGACCGGTACGTCCACTGCCTTCACCACGGCCTGCACCAGTGTTGCCACCAGTGACTCATCACGCAGCAAGGCGGAGCCGCACCAGTTATTACAGACTTTCTTTACCGGACAGCCCATGTTGATGTCGATGATCTGTGCGCCGCGCTCGACATTGAAGCGTGCTGCCTCCGCCAATAGCTGCGGATCGGCGCCGGCGATCTGCACGGCTTTCGGCTCCATCTCACCGTCGTGATTGATGCGACGGGTAGATTTGTCAGTGGCCCACAGGCGCGGGTTCGACGCTGCCATTTCAGAGACGGCGTAGCCGGCACCCAGCTCCTTGCACAACTGCCGGAACGGACGATCGGTCACGCCAGCCATCGGCGCGACAAAAACGTTGTTGCGAAGTTGATAGGGACCGAGCTGCATGGAAATTCATTCGGAAAAGGGTGCGTATTGTATACGCATCTTTGCCTAAATTTTCATCAGCTGCAAAAATTTTATGCAGCCGGATGCGAGCGGTCGATTTCGTCCAGTCCGGCAGCGACCAGATGCGTGTCATCGCCCCAATTCAGCAGAGAAAACCCGCTGCCGTCCCAATGCAGGCGATTGATCGCCGCATTGACGTTGCCAAAATTACGCGCCGCATCCAGCGGCATACCAGTCGCTGCGCGGTATAGCGAATCGAGCACACCACCATGGGCGACGATCACAAGCTTTCCGCTGCCATGATGACGCGCGATGTTGGTGATGGTCGCGACGCAGCGCTGATGAAACTCATGCAAAGTTTCTGCCTCACGGTCACCCGCAGGAAACCGCGCATGCGGCTCTCTGCGCTGCCACTGCGCCATCGAGTCCGGGTAGCGGTCACCGATTTCCTCATAAGTCATGCCTTCGAACGCTCCGTAGCATCGTTCACGCAGCGATGCCTCGAGAGTCACCGTCATGCCAAGCGCATCGGCGACAGCCTCGGCGGTGTCGCGTGCGCGCTGCAAGTCACTGGACCAGATCGCGTCCGGACGCTCAGTGACGAGCGCTGCACCGAGCGCGCGCGCCTGCCGCCGACCTTCTTGATTCAGGGGTATGTCGATATGACCTTGCATGCGGCGCTCGCGATTCCAGGCGGTCTCTCCGTGGCGGATCAGCAGGATTTCCATCAATATCTCTGAATAAAAATAGGGTCAGGCAGCGGGCGCCACTTGCAACCATAACGTGACCGGTCCGTCGTTGATCAGTGCCACTTTCATATCGGCGCCGAAGCGGCCGGTTTGCACCGGAGGGTGGACATCTCTCGCGCGGGAGACGGTGTAATCAAATAATTCACGAGCTTGTTGTGGCGGCGCAGCCGGCGTGAAAGAGGGGCGGGTACCGGAGCGCGTGTCGGCAGCCAGCGTGAACTGTGGCACTAGCAGCAGACCGCCGCCGATCTGCGTGACGTTCAGATTCATCTTGCCGTCATCATCCGAGAACACGCGGTAGCTGAGTAACTTCGCCAGCAAGGCGTCCGCTTCTTTTTGCGTATCGCCACGCTCGGCGCACAATAGCACCAGCAGACCCTGACCGATGCGGCCAATGATCTCGCCATCAACGGTGACGCTGGCCTCCGCGACTCGCTGCAGTAATCCAATCATCGCAGGCCAGTCCGCCGCACGATCAGGACAGCGTCACGCGCGCAAACTTGCGCTTGCCGACCTGAACCACGAAGCTGCCGGCATCGACTTTCAGGCCCTTGTCGCTGACGGCTGCGCCGTCCATACGCACGCCGCCCTGCTCGACCATGCGCAAGGCTTCCGATGTCGATGCGCAAAGATTGGCCTGCTTCAGCAACTGACCAATGCCCAGCGGTGCGCCGGACAGCTGGACCTCAGGTACTTCATCCGGAATACCGCCGCGCGCACGATTGTCGAAATCTGCCAGCGCCTCGTCGGCCGCCTGCCGCGAGTGAAAGCGCTCAACGATTTCCTGACCAAGCAACACCTTGATGTCACGCGGGTTACGGCCGCCGTCCACATCTTTTTTGAATTGCCCGATCTCGGCAATCGAGCGGAACGACAGCAACTCATACCAGCGCCACATCGCAACGTCGGAAATGCTCATCACCTTCGCGAACATGGTGTTGGCCGGCTCGGTGATACCAATGTAGTTGTTCTTTGACTTCGACATCTTCTCGACGCCATCCAGGCCTTCGAGCAGCGGCATGGTCAGGATGCACTGCGGCGTCTGGCCGTAATCCTTCTGCAACTCACGGCCCACCAGCAGGTTGAATTTCTGGTCGGTGCCGCCGAGCTCGAGGTCGGATTTCAGCGCGACCGAGTCATAGCCCTGCATCAGCGGATACAGCAGTTCATGCACCGAGATCGGTGTGCCGGCCTTGAAGCGCTTCGTGAAATCCTCGCGCTCGAGAATGCGTGCGACTGTATAACGCGCAGACAGCTGGATCATGCCGCGCGCGCCGAGCGGATCACACCATTCGGAGTTGTAGCGAATTTCGGTGCGCGCCGGATCGAGCACCAGCGAAGCCTGCGAAAAATAGGTTTTCGCGTTTTCTTCGATCTGCTCGCGTGTCAGCGGCGGTCGCGTGACATTGCGGCCGGAGGGATCGCCAATCATCGACGTGAAATCACCGATCAGGAAGATCACGGTATGGCCCAGATCCTGTAACTGACGCATCTTGTTCAGCACGACCGTATGACCGAGATGCAGGTCAGGCGCAGTCGGGTCGAGGCCGAGCTTGATGCGCAGTGGCTGGCCGCTCTTTTCCGATTGCGCAAGCTTTTGCGCGAATTCGGATTCGATCAGCAGCTCCTCGGCGCCGCGCTTGACGATGGTCAGCGCCTCCCGGACCGCATCGGAGAGGGGCAGGGTGCTGTTGGCGGTGGCGCGGTCATGCGCGGAATTGGCGGTCATAAGTGCTTGTATCTGCTCAAGATTGCGCATTTGGCAGTTGCTATAATGCGCGCTTTGTTTTCTGTCGGACGGGCACGGACTTGCTGAAGCTTCCGATGGCCCAAAACTCCAAATTTTAGCTGATCGCATGCGACTCAGAAGCAAAACCCTGGAAGCGGTCGCCGGCATGCTGTCGGCACTGCGCGCTTCACGCAAGGTCCGCACACTGTCGGGCTCCGCGGTGGGTCTGTCACTGGTCGCTTTCGGCGCCGCCGGCGTTGCGCCGATCGCGCCGGATGCCTCCGATCTGCCGGTGACGCGCGTAGTCGAAGAACTCGCGCTGCCCGACCTGAACACGCAGATTGCCGCTCTGTCGCCAGCCGCGCGTTTCGTCGCTGAGGAGCGCATGCGTTCCGGCGACAACCTGTCGGCGCTGCTGCAGCGGCTCGGCGTTGATGATGCGCCAGCCGCGAACTTCATTCGCAACGACGCGACTGCGAAAGCGCTGCTCGCGCTGCGTCCGGGCCGCCGCGTACAGGCAACGCTGGATAATGACGGCAAGTTATGGTCGGCCAGCGCGCTGCTGGCGGAGGGTCGCAGCGACCCGGTACAGCTGCTGATTGAGCGCAGCGCGGCAGGCTTCAGCGCGAAACAGCTACCGGTAACGCTGGAGCGTCGCGTAGAGATGCGCTCAGGCGAAATTCGCTCTTCGTTGTTCGCAGCGACGGACGCGGCGCAGATTCCGGACGCCATTGCCATGCAGCTGGTCAATATCTTTTCGTCCGATATCGATTTCGCGTCCGACCTGCGCAAAGGCGATCATTTCCGCGTGGTCTATGAAAGCGACTGGCAGAACGGCGAGTTGCTGCGCAGTGGCCGCGTGATCGCCGCCGAGTTCATCAATGACGGCAAAACCCGTCAGGCGATCTGGTACGCGCATGCCGGCGGTGACGGTGGCTACTACGACCTGCAGGGCAATGCGCTGAAGAAGGCCTTCCTGAAATCCCCGCTGGCGTTTTCGCGCGTAACCTCGGGCTTTGCGATGCGTGTGCACCCGGTGTCAGGCCAGTGGAAGCAGCACAAGGGCATCGACTTCGGCGCACCGGTCGGCACACCGATACGGGCCACCGGCGATGGCGTGATCGAGTTTGCCGGCGCAGCGGGCGGCTACGGCAATCTGGTGGTGGTGCGGCATGGTGCGGTGTATTCGACTGCCTATGCGCATATGAGCCGCATCGCCGCGCGACGCGGCATGGCAGTGTCGCAGGGCGACGTGATCGGATTCGTCGGCACCAGTGGCTGGTCGACCGGACCACATCTGCACTATGAATTCCGCGTGAATAATGCTGCGCGGGATCCGAACAGCGTGGTGGTGCCCCATGCGCAGGCACTGTCCGGCGCAGCGCTGCAACAGTTTCACAGCGTCGCAGCGGATATGCGTCACCGTTTCACGCTGCTGACTGGCGCAACAACGCAGCTTGCGTCGCGCTGATGTTGCGCTGATGGTGCGTTGATATTGTGCTGATAGCGCGCTCAATCGTATGCGCACAAGCATCGGTTAACATTCCCCCATGCCCTCCCCCTTTTATATTGGCCTGATGTCCGGCACCAGCCTCGACGGTGTCGATGGCGTGCTGACCTCATTCGGCGACACGCTGCATACCGCCTATCTGCCTTTCCCCGACGACCTGAAACAGGAACTGCTCGCGTTGCAGTCGGCAAGCGATGATGAGATTCACCGCGAGGCGCAGGCGGCGATCCGGATCGCGGGTCTGTATGCGGATTGTGTGCGTGCATTGTTGTCGACGGCGGGCATCGATGCATCACAAGTGCGAGCCATAGGCGCGCATGGCCAGACGATCCGACATCGCCCCGAGCTGGGTTATACCCACCAGATCAACCATCCGGCGCTGCTCGCGGAGCTGACCGGCATCGACGTGGTCGCTGATTTCCGCAGCCGCGATATCGCCGCCGGTGGACAGGGCGCGCCGCTGGTGCCGGCCTTTCATCAGGGAGTTTTTGGCAGCACCGACGCGACACGCGTGGTGGCCAATATCGGCGGCATCGCCAATATCAGCGTGCTGCGCGCCGATCGCAGCGTGCTTGGCTATGACACCGGGCCCGGTAATGTGCTGCTCGACCTGTGGGCGGGCATGCATCTGGGCACACCTTATGACGCTAATGGTGATTGGGCGGCTTCAGGCACGGTGCAGTCGGCCTTGCTAGAAGAATTGCTGGCTGAACCGTATCTGGCATTAGCCGCCCCGAAAAGCACCGGACGCGATCTGTTCAATCCGGCATGGCTGAAGCAACAGCTGTCACGATGGGCGTCGCTGAAGCCCGCCGATGTTCAGGCCACGCTGTGTGCGTTCACAGCGCGCGCGCTGGCCGATGCGATCAGTCGCGATGCGCCGGAGGCCGAAGCCGTGTATGTCTGCGGTGGCGGCGCGCTGAATGCGCACCTGATGGCTACGCTGCACCAGGCATTGCGCAAGCCGGTGATGAGTACCGACGCGCTCGGCATTGCGCCCATGCACGTTGAAGCGATGGCCTTCGCCTGGCTCGCCGCACGTTTCTGCGAGCGTGCGCCGGGGAATCTTCCGGCTGTCACCGGCGCGCGCGGGCCACGGATTCTGGGCGCGCTATATCCGGCCTGATGGCAGTTTCGTGTCTGGTGTCTCGGTCTGGCTTCTGCGGCTGGTCCGTGACTATTGCGCCCGCAGGCCGGAGGCGATCTCTGAAAAACAAAAAGCGCGGATCGCTCCGCGCTTTTTAACCGAATGAATCAGACTCAGGCCGAGAATGACGAGCCGCAGCCGCAGGTGGTGGTTGCGTTCGGATTTTTGATCACGAACTGCGCGCCTTCAAGGTCATCCTTGTAATCGATCTCGGCGCCAACGAGGTACTGGTAGCTCATCGAGTCGACCAGCAGCTGCACGCCGTTCTTGTCCATCGTGGTGTCATCCTCGTTCACGATCTCGTCGAAGGTGAATCCGTACTGGAAGCCCGAACAGCCACCGCCCTGCACGAAGACGCGCAGTTTCAGCTCCGGATTACCCTCTTCCTCGATCAGCTGCGCAACCTTGTTCGCGGCGCTGTCGGTGAAGTTGATCGGTGTCGGCATGTCGGTGAGTGCGTTCATGTTCCTGCTCCTTGAACCTATGGTCGGTGATTATAGCGGCTGGCTTAGCCTGCCGCAGGGGGCCGCCGTTGGACGGAAGCCAGATAGTCGAATTGTCGGATGCGCAATCTGCCCTTAACCAAGGTGGCGCGCCACGAATTACTTGGATTATGCGCCCACGTGGCAGCAATTCAACCCTGAGCCTCGCAGGGTGATCGCCGCCCCGCGGCAGCGACCTTAAGGCAGGATGGGCACGTGGCGCAGGCCCGTGGCCTCATCCAGCCCGAACATCAGGTTCATGCACTGCACACCCTGCCCGGACGCGCCCTTCACCAGATTGTCCTCGACCACCAGAATCACCAGTAAATCGCCGCCGCCCGGACGATGCACCGCAATGCGCAGCATGTTCGACGCGCGCACCGAGCGGGTTTCCGGATGACTGCCGGCCGGCAGCACGTCGACGAACGGGTCGTTCGCATAGTGCTGCTCATACAGCGACTGGAAGTCGGTGTCGCGTGCTTCCGGCAGCAGCGTCGCGTACAGCGTCGAGTGAATGCCGCGAATCATCGGCACCAGATGGGGTACGAAGGTCAGTCCCACCTTGCGACCAGCGATCGCCTGCAGACCTTGCACGGTTTCCGGCAGGTGCCGGTGTCCCTTCACAGCATAGGCCTTGAAGTTGTCTGCCGCCTCGGCCAGCAGCGCATGCACCTCCGCCTTGCGGCCGGCGCCCGACACCCCGGACTTGCAGTCAGCGATCAGCGACGCCTCCTGCACCAGCGGCTTACCCTGCGATAGCAGCGGCTTGAAGCCCAGCTGCATCGAGGTCGGATAACAACCCGGCAGTCCAATCACGCGGGCCGTGCGGATCGCGTCACGATTGACTTCGGGCAGGCCATAGACCGCTTCAGCAAGAATGTCGGGGCAGGTATGCGACATGCCGTACCATTTCTCGAACTCGGCGGTGTCCTTGATGCGGAAATCTGCAGCGAGATCGATCACTTTCACACCGGCCGCGAGCAGTTCGCGCGCCTGTGCCATCGCCACGCCGTGCGGGGTCGCGAAGAACACCACATCGCACTGATCCAGCCGCGCTTTTTCAGGCGCGCTAAACGCCAGCGACACATGGCCACGCAAGGACGGAAACATGTCCGCGACCGGCATGCCGTCTTCTTTGCGCGAGGTGATGGCCGTCAGCTCGACGTCCGGATGCGCCGCGAGAATACGCAGCAGTTCCACGCCGGTGTAGCCGGTGCCGCCTACGATGCCTACCTTGATCATTCCCGACTCCTGATGCCCGAATGAGGAAACATTTTATGGAGTTCTCGCGATGCGTCGATGACAACGGGCGCGACAGCTCCGGATAATGAAAAAAGCCGCCGGGCAAGCACCCGACGGCTTCGCGTTGCATCGGAAGCTTGAGATTAACGCTTCGAGAACTGCTTCGCGCGACGTGCTTTACGCAGACCGACTTTCTTACGCTCGACCTCACGCGCATCGCGAGTGACGAAGCCGGCTTTCGACAGCTCGGGCTTCAGCGTTGCATCGTAGTCGATCAGTGCGCGGGTGATGCCGTGACGCACTGCGCCGGCCTGGCCGGACTCGCCGCCACCGTGCACATTGACCATGATGTCGAAACGCTCGACGTTATTGGTGAGTTCCAGCGGCTGGCGAATCACCATCAGGCCGGTTTCGCGCGAAAAGTATTCCGCGGCGTCCTTGCCATTGACGACGATCTTGCCGCTGCCTGCCTTGATGAACACACGGGCCACTGCGCTCTTGCGACGGCCGGTTCCGTAGTTGTAGTTACCGATCATGTCTGTTCCTTACAGTTCAAGAGGCTTAGGTTGCTGCGCGCTGTGCGGGTGCGCGTCGTCGGCATAAACCTTCAGCTTCTTCGCCATCGCATAGCCCAGCGGGCCCTTCGGCAGCATGCCCTTGACGGCCTTCTCGAGCGCGCGGCCCGGGTGCTTCGCCTGCATGTCGCGGAAATTGGTTTCGTAGATGCCGCCCGGGTAACCCGAGTGGCGGAAATACTTCTTGTCGAGCGGTTTGGCGCCGGTCACGCGCAGCTTGGCGGCGTTGACGACGATGATGTAGTCACCCGTATCGACGTGCGGGGTGAATTCAGGCTTGTGCTTGCCGCGCAGTCGGCGTGCCACTTCGCTGGCGACACGACCGAGGACTTTGTCCGTAGCGTCAATCACAAACCAGTCGCGCTGGACTTCGTGTCCTTTAGCGGAAAAGGTCTTCATGATGCATCCTAATTAAGAGATGAAAATACGTCAGGCCCGTGCCGGTGGTTCCGCGCCATCGACAGCCGCGCGGACACGCCCTTGTTATGAATTTCCCCGTCCGGGCTAACCGGGGAACCGGCGATTATAGTGTTTTCAAGGACTTGGCGTCAATTCCCTGATGAAACCGGTCGCTTGCCGTTAAAATAACGGCCTTCTTCCGTGATTGAGGTCTTTATGGAATGCACCGTACGCTGGACCGGGCTGTCCGGCATGACATTCGTCGCTGAAACCGGCTCCGGCCACCTCGTGACGATGGATGGCGCGCCTGAAGGTGGCGGCCGCAACCTCGCGCCGCGCCCGATGGAAGTGGTGCTGGCCGGCACCGGCGGCTGCACCGCGTATGACGTGGTGGTCATCCTGCGCAAGAGCGGTCAGGACATCCGCGGCTGCGAGGTCACACTGAAGTCCGAGCGTGCCGAGAAGGATCCGAAGGTGTTCACCAAGGTCCACTTCCACTTCACCGTGCGTGGACGCCAGCTGAAGCACAACGTGGTCGAGCGCGCGATCAAGCTGTCGCATGAGAAATACTGCTCGGCGTCGATCATGCTCGAGAAAACCGCTGAACTGACGCACTCGTTCGAGATCATTGAGGACCTGACAGAACTGCCACCCGCGGTCTGAGCGCAACGGCATCATCGACTTACCAGCGGGCTGCGGCCCGCTTTTGTTTTACAGGTGATACGCGGTGCTGGTCATCACCTTGGCCATCACGCGCATCACGCCCTTCACCGGCGCTGGCAGTTCGGTCGCGCCAAGGTGCTTTGCTGCAGCCGCATGCGCGATTTCGTCGTCACGCATCTGCATGACGATCGCACGCGAGCGCTGGTCCTGCGCCGGCAGGCTGTCGAGATGACTGTTCAGATGGGCCTCGACCTGCCGCTCAGTCTCCACGACAAAACCCAGGCTGGTCGAATCGCCCAGCTTGGCGGCAATCGCACCCAATGCATAGCTGCCTGCATACCAGAGCGGATTCAACAGGCTGGTATGCGAGCCCAGTTCGCGCAGACGCTCGGCGGTCCACGCAAGATGATCGACTTCTTCTTTGCCGGCTTGCCTGAATTGCTGACGCGTCGCCTCGCTTTTCGCAAACGTGGCTTGCGCCTCGTACAGGGCTTGCGCGCAGACCTCACCGACATGGTTCACACGCATCAGCCCCGCGCTGTGCTGGCGCTCCTGATCGCTCAACGAACACTCTTGTAAATTTTCGGCTGGGTTAGATCGATCAGCGACAGTCACACCACTGATTACGCGCAGTGTTCGATCGAAAGAATTAATAAAAGTGTCGACTTGCATCAAGAAATTATCCACCTGATAACGAATTCAAGAAAGTGTTGCAGATGAGCGACAGAAACTTAGCAATTTTTCTACGAATAAAAAATTAGCTTTGCCGCAATCTCCGAGTTTTGCTTCAATGCACGCTGACTTCTGGATCCCACTGGTCTTGGAGCGCCGTCTTTTGTTTTGAGAGTCGCACACAGCGGCCGAACAGCGGAAGCGGAATCTTAGCATCACAACATTTTGGAGATTATAAAATGAGAAAGACTCAAGTTGCTCTGGCAGCACTGGCACTGGTGGCTTCGACCGCCGCAATGGCTGATGGCGTCAAAGTTTCCGGCATCTTGGACGCAGGCGTTCAGAATTCG